>Ga0335078_10000059_pt1 | contig 207112 bp, 172 predicted proteins | sample Lox_Sample_32_FD_206711 | JGI IMG/M metagenome (GOLD analysis project Ga0335078, IMG submission 206711) | Soil microbial communities from Loxahatchee National Wildlife Refuge, Florida, United States - Lox_Sample_3.2 | ecosystem: Environmental > Terrestrial > Soil > Wetlands | place: USA... | reverse complement strand
ACTTCTTGAGCGGCGTTTTTCGTTATGCGCGTCGTCAGGGAGTCCTAAACAGCCCGAATCCAATGCGCGATGTCGAAATCCCCAAAGGCCGTCCTGCAGGGGAAACCTATGCCTATTCGCTGGAAGAAGTAGCGCTGATGCTGACAGTCCTTCCCGAGCCCGCTGCGACGGTCGTCGCCACGGCGGCTTTCACCGGGGCACGCAAAGGAGAACTCCGTGGATTCTTGTGGCAAAACTACGATGGCACCGAAATACGGGTTGAGAAATCTGTATGGCGTAGCCATGTTGAGGAGCCCAAGCGTCCGAAGAGCAAGGCATCGATTCCAATTGTGGCGCAACTCAAAACGCTACTGGATCGGCATAGAGCGAAGTGCGGCAACCCAACCCGAGGCTTCGTCTTCGCCAATGCCAAAGGAAACGCGATGAATCTGGAAGCGCTGGCTCGAGACGTCATTCGGCCCGCGATTAAAGAGTCGGGTCCCAAATGGCATGGCTGGCATGCGTTCCGGCGTGGCTTGGCGACGAATCTTCATCGCCTTGGCATCTCGGACAAGGTGATTCAGCAAATCCTGCGTCATGCAAACGTCACGACGACGATGAATATCTACGTCAAGACGGTGAGCAGCGACGCAGCAACTGCCATGAAAACCCTCGAAACGGTGTGTGCAACTAGTGTGCAACCATTGCCCTTGGCAAGCACCCGGGTGATGTGAAAATGCAAAGGGACGAAATGCTCGCAAGCTTCTGCGCTGGGTGGAGTTACGGGAATCTGGCGGAGAGGGAGGGATTCGAACCCTCGGTACAGGTGTTAGCCCGTACAACGGTTTAGCAAACCGCCGCATTCGGCCACTCTGCCACCTCTCCGACCTTATTTACAACAACTTACAACTGGTTACCAAAGACTTACTGCATTCTAGCTGCACGATCTGGTACTCTGTGCATGTCCTTGGGAGGGCACATGAGCAGATACCAGAATGGTCACATCTACGAAGCATCAGGCTCTTTCTTCGTGCGATACGGCGTCACCGAAATTGTAGAAGGAAAGCCTGCCCGTGTCCAACGCTCTTATCGCCTGTGCGTCAAGGACGACAAACATCACAGCAAGACCTGCAAAGCGGTGAAGTCACTCGCCGCCGACCACATGAAGGAAGTAAATGCACAGGCGGCTCCGGTCAATCACCAGACCGTGGTCGATTTCTGGGACAAGGTCTACCTTCCGTTCGCTGAAGAGAACCTGCGTCACTCGACAGTCCACGGCTATAAGCAAATCTGGGAGCAGCATCTCAGAAAGCACTTCGGGACGATGGCGTTGAAGGATTACAAAACGCCGATGGGCAGCGTTTATCTCACCACGCTCTCCAAGACTCTTGGCAAGCACACGGTGCAGCACATCAGATCACTCGCCAGTGGAGTCTTCACGCACGCAGTGAACGTCGGTGTGATCGAATCGAATCCGTGGCACGACGTGAAGGTGCTCGGCAAGATGATTGAGCCGGGGGACACAGAGCACTATACATTGCAGGAAGCGGAGGACATCATCTCTGCTCTGGTCGATCATGTGGATTGTCAGTTGATCGTCGCCCTTTCGTTCTTTCTGGGACTCAGACCGGGAGAGATTCAGGGGCTTCGTTATGAGGACATAGATACGGTGCCCGACAGCGATGGCGTTCGCTGGGTTCATATTCGCCGTGCTGTCGTCCGCAATCGTGTGGGCGAGACGAAGACAAAGTCATCAGTCGCATCGCTGCCACTCATCGCACAGGTGTTGGTTCCGCTAACACTGTGGCATCAGAAGAACAACAAGCCGACGGAAGGCTGGGTCTTCCCCAACAGGAAGGGCAAGCCTATTGATCTACGATCTGTCGTTGCTAGAACGATTGTGCCGACACTCGCCGCACACAAGCCACCAATCGTTTGGAAAACGCTGTACGCCGGAAGAAGAGGAGCGGCCACGCTGCTGACCCAACTGACGGGTGATGCGCTGGCTGCGAAGGAACTCCTCCGTCACAAGACAATCGCTGTCACACAGGCGAAGTATGTGAAATCAATCCCTGAGGCACTGCTCAAGGGAATCAAAATGTTGGAAGCGGCTGCGGGAAAGTAGGCACGTTCGTGCCTGTTCGTAGGCTGTGCAGCGCAGTAGAATTAGACAGCATCAAGAGCAGCCCGTCAGTACTCGACGGCGCTCACCAACCGAGCCAAGGCCACGGTGGTCGGCACTAGCCAGATGCGGGGCGAAGGCCCAAAAGGACAATCATGCAATCACCCGATGTACTCGTAGCGAACGAGGGCACGATCTTTCTGTTCAACCCACTCACGACTAAGGCACAGGACTGGATAACGGAAAACGTTCAGGACGCAATCTGGTTTGGAACAACGCTCGTAGTTGAACACAGATTCGCTCTTGGGCTGGCGGCGGGAATGTCGCAAGACGGGTTGGTGCTTCGGTGAGGCGGCTGACTGGGATGGGCGAAATCATGAATGCGACGGCGATGCGTCTGATCCGCTGGGGATGTAGTGAAGGACAGGCAATGGTCCTGTCACAGCACATGACTCTAACAGCGGATTCCACACCAGCCGCCTGCCAGAGACTATTTCCTCAGCAGTTCGAGATTGCTGCGGAGGGTGAATCTGTCTGATGCCGGAAGATGATCTAAGGGCGTCTCCAAGATCAGATATGTTTTCCAGTCACCCAGCAGACGGATCACGTAGAAGTCAACGTCGTCCTCTTTCAAACGATGCGTCCTACGATGTGGTCGAGCGATGCTCACAACGAATGTCGGCTGCCCACAACACGAGTTCATCTTTCGTGAGTGTGCGCCAGCCCGCTGCTTTGCGCTTGGGCGGCTTCTTTGTCTTTGTCTTTATCTTCATCGTTTCTCTTTCTACCAACCGTGTTTCTGTTGGTGCTCTGCGAGTGCAGTTGAGACGGCAATCATGTCGTTCTCTCCGAGAGTCTGAAGCACTTGGTTCTGGCTCCGGCGAGTGACAGTGTTCGTCTCGAACGTGACTCGACGCAGCGCAAGCACCTTCGTCAGTGCGGCCTCTGCGATTTGACTCATTGTCATTGTCATCAGTTCTTCTCCCTCTATCGTCGTTTTGTATTCCGCCGGGATAGTGGTCTTCAGCGGAGTCATCATTGAATCTGAATGCTTGTTGGGATCGGCACGGAGCCGAAGATGTGTTGAATGAACATCGACAATCTTCGATCTACTCGATACAGGCCACGAGCCAACCGCAGATCATCGAATTCATCCTCGAAATCTGAACGGTCGTAGCTGATTGTGCCGAGCCGTTGTCCAGTGCCACTTGTGATCGTCATGTTCTCTCCCACTTATGCACCGGAGCGATTTTCGGCGTCCCTAGCAGTTGTGGTGTTCAGGCGAAGTGCGCCAAAAACCACAAGCTGTGGTGTGAAAATTTTCTTTTGGGCTTCCACCTTGGAGCACAACTGCCATCGCAGGGGCGTACTTAATTCGTTTCTGATTGGTCGCTTATTTCGCTTCAGCAGAGGATGCTGATGCGTCGTGGACTACTGACCACGAGGGCAGGATGCCCGATGGGAAGGTGATTCCCACCAAAACCCAGTTTACCACAGGGGGCGAACAAAAAGCAACAGTGTTATTCAATCGCCTGCATATTCATTCACCCGTTTATAAGGTAACGGATTCCGCAACCGGAGTCCCAACCGAACCGTCTATATGTAAACTGGCCGGGAATCATAGGGACTCCTGCGCTATGCGCTTTTGGCTAGGCCGATCCCGCAACCAGCGAAGGTATGACCGGGGCGCTCCCGGCGGCCTCACTTTCGGTTGGTTAAGACCCCCTGCCGAACTACCCTAGCCCTGATGCTTTCTGGCTTTCCCCTTGTCCATAAATAAACTGCTTTGCCCTCAGCACGTTCCGAGATGCCGGAAATCCCGACCCGAATCGACTGTGCAAATGTAGTCTCGATGCGGCTTTTAAGCAGCCATTCAACGCCCGGAAGCTGCCGCAAAGCAGGCCACTGGGGGCGGCTACATCCGTGCAGTAAGTCGTGCAGTAGCGAAATCGCCTCCTGATAACCTATTGACTGTCAGTAGCTTAGCCTTGCCCGAAACTGTCCCACCGTTCATGCAACCGTGCTACAGCGACATGGCCCTGTGAAATACGAAGCACTCCAATTTCTGTCGTGACTGAAAGAACTGAACGCAGGCGTAGTCCACACGAGCATTATGCTGCCGCTGCTGCGTCCGCCAGCCCTCCGTTCTCAGCGATGTATTCCATCAGTTCCGGTGCAGGGTTGAACCACTCACCACGCACACGGTGCCCTGCGAACCGCTGACCCTGTGCTCCGGCCCTGAATGAAGTACGTCCACGTGCGTCTCGTTCTCCCAGCAGGCAACAGGTCAGTTGGTGGAACGTGGCCGACTGGTGCGAACACCATCCATTGGTTCCCGCCGCCGTATTGTAGGCACGATTCACCATCCGGGTTACGACGCTTCTCTTTCGCCAATCCACCTGTGTGCGAAGCGATAGGCCCGAACGCTTCCTCAAGCCACATCTCAATCGCCTCTCGACAATTGTTAAAGCAGTGGCGATTGAAAGCCCATCGACAGTATGGAAAGTTCACCCACAGATGATCGTCAATGAACATGCGGACTGGGCGACAGCCTTCCCATTTGCCGTCGCACTGGCCGTCGTGTGGAATAGGTAGCCGAAAGAAATTCCACCTGTCCTGCCACGTGGCCTTCATCGTGTCTCCAACGAATCGAGCCACGCCATGATGGACGAGCGTTTGAATCGCAGACCACAGGGCAGACGCAGAACTGGTATGGGATTGTCGTATCGTGCTCTGCCACGACTGCGAGTGAGATTGTAGACGCTGCTGCATTCGCACCGGAGCAGGCGTGCGACCTCAGCGACAGTGAGAATTTCTTGTTCAGGAGTTACTGCGGGATTTGCGGAGGCGGTACATGTCACATGCCGCCCTTCCGGTGTTGTCCATTCAGTGAGTGTCAGCTTCCGTTGGCGTCACAGGTGCTGCGTGTCCTGTTGGCTTGCCTCAGTGGACTCCACCAAACCCATTATAGCATGTTCGCTATGTTTTCGCCACTGCCTGTCCAACGATCTACTGCACGAGTTACTGCACGATCACGTACAGACACAGTCGAATCCGCACCGACGCAATCCGAAGACCAGAATGTAATGCGATGAAAAGGCACGCCCAGCAAGGGTTTCGCCAACATTAGCAAACCGCCGCATTCGGCCACTCTGCCACCTCTCCGGCCGACCAATCGATCAATTTGTGAGCCTCGCGGACGCGACGCCCCGACTTTTCTTTCAGTTGAGCGGATGGAAGATCCCGCTGTCGATCCATCCTGCCGCGCCCGACTGAACATCTGCGATTCTACAACACTGTAAGTAGGCCGAGCGAGTCGAAATGACTCACACGGGTTGCGCCAGTTCCAGTTTCGGAGGCCGCCCTCGAACAAGAGTTGATCTCATTGTGCCAGCCATTCCTGCGGGCTCATTCGGAATCTCTTCGGATCGGATCTCGATGAGTCATCGGAGATTGCCCCGGACCCAGTCCATTCAGTTGGCCGATGCATCGGGCACCACCGGCAGAGCGACTTTGTTGACAACCGTAGGATCATCCCGCAGTTTGACGAACAGGAGCGTACCGTTCGGCCTTGGGACGGTGAGTCCGGAGTCAACGAAGTTCGAAGGGACAGGGAGGTTATGAGTGAATTGAGCGTCCGACGCAACTGAATCCAGCAGGAACAGGTTGTCGCCGATCAGCGTGCAGGGCTTGTCGGGGCTGTCAGGGCAACGGATTTCCTTCAGACTGGGAATGCGCACCAGTTTCACCAGCGACTGCCAGTCGCCCTTCTCTCCGTCAGCGTCCACGGCGCGAAAGCGCAGTGGACCAAACACCGAGCTGCCGAAGCTCTTCAGCGGGCGCAGGGTCACCAAAACCGTGGTCGGATCTTCGAGAAACAACGACCCGTCGGAGAAACCGAACAGCGCGTCGGCTGACTCGTCTTCTGTCGCGACTTCGATTTTCTCGTCGCGATTGAACGCGGCAGGAACTTGCGTCTTCAGGAAAAATGAAATTTCCCCATCTTGCGGAAGGTCCTGCTGCGTGCCGAAATGAATCACCGACGCTCCGGAGCCCGCCCGCGCCGTCTTGCTGAGCAATTTCACCTGCGGACGCGGGGACGAAATCGTGGTTTCGAGATCGAGCGATCTTCCGTCTTTGAGAACAACATGCGCCGTGAACGATTGCCCGGCCACCAAAGACGCGGCATCGGATGCAGAGGCTTCGAGGTGCAGCTCGTCTTTGCCCTCGGTGCGAGCCAGGTGCGAAGGAGTGAAACGCGTCTTCCCCAGTTCCAGGCTCGCCACTTCATCCAGGCGGGTGCCGGTCAGAATTCCCTGTGAATCGCCGGCGTCCAGTACGAAATGATCGAGGTGTGCCGCTTCGGAGTATGTGGGAATCGACACTTCATCCGGTTTGGCCACTCCCGATTGGCCCATCAAAAGAAGGACAGAACCGATGGGTTCTCCCTTCAAAGGAATGCTGACTTCGAGCTCGTCGGGTTTGAGCAGCTTCCAAGAAGCCTTCAGCAGCTTTCCCGTTCCATCCTTGACTGTAACCTCATCGACGCAGGGGGCTTCGGTCGATTGCAGATGAATGGAGTCCTCGCGGCCGATGATGAGCGCCGTGGAGTCATCGGAGGAGAGGTTCCACTTCGTCGAGCTTGCCTGACGCAGGCCAAAGGTCGGCCCCGTAAATGCGTCAAAACCCCAATAGCCTTGTAGAGTTCCAGTGAAGTCTTCTCCTAGATTGTCAGTGTGCAGCGCTTTACTCTCGACCACAAAGCCGCCGCGAGCCGGATCCGCCGTTGCCGGGAGGTCGACGGAGACGCCCTTCTTGTTGTCGAGGTGAAGAACCATCTGATGCGCGTATTCGGTCGAAAAGGCAAGAGGGGCACCATCGACGGGCACCACCAATCCGGTCTGCCGCAGACATGCAATCTGCTTTGGATCGACGGCATGAAGCGGAGGCAACTGGGCGGCCTCAATCGCCGGCAGCGCCACAACCAGCACCGACATTGGTTTGTGAAACGACGGCGGGTTATTGAGTTTCAAAGTGAGCTCATCATGCTTGGGCATGGCCAGCGCGGGAATATATTGATACTGCGCGGTGTGAAAGCTCTCTGCCATGTGAGCCAGATCGATGACTGCGCCGACGTAGGGGCTGTAGGCTCCGCCGCCGGCGATCCTTGTGGTGCTGATCGTTCCCGCCAGGTCAGAGGCTGGCCCTGAAGTCAGTGCCGCAACCATGGACTGGCTGTGACCGTCGTCGAGAACAAGCTGATCGGTGTTTTGCATCAGGCAGGGAGCCTGTTCTTCGGTGGGCTTGTCGAAGCATTGATTGTCGACCTTGATCTTGAGGCTGCGCGCCAGCATCTGCGAACGCTCTTGCAACGTCTTTGGGTCGGAATCTGACACCTCGCGAATCCCGGCCAGATATTTGTCCAGCCGCGAACGGTCGAGTGCGGCCTGGTTCAAGTCCTGCGAGGCGCGGACGAATGCCCCCGGCTTGCCTCGAACCGCCGATCGCAACGTGCCGAAGTCTCCTCCGGTTTCAGGAGCCAGGAACAGCAAAGCCTGCTGCGTTTCTGCCGGCACAGTAACCACCATGCCCTCCTGCTTCACCTCCTTGCTCCAGGTCATCGCTTTGGTGAACCATTGATCGGGTGGAGGATTGGTCGATCCACGAAGAAAGGTGGCAATCAGCAGGTAATGCACCGACTGTCCGGCCGGAATTTCGGGATGAATCCACAAGCGGTCCCCGGTCTGAAGATTTGGCACTTGGGAAATCGGCAGTGTTTTCCCGGATCTGGTCACTTTCACTTCGATTTTGGGCCCCGGCAGATCAAATGCCGCTGGATCAGCGTAGGCACAGCCGACGAAGAGCAGAAGTATTGCGGCGACGCAGAGAAATCCCGCTTGCGCAGACTTCGACTCTCTTCGCTGCGCTTCCTGGAAAAGACTGGGAGAGCTTTCAATAGAGAACATTGTTGTGATATGTAATTTCCGTTTTACCTCAGGCCTCGCCCGAGCGGCAAGGGATCATTCTTCCCGTTAGTGCATGGGTTCAGACATCGATCCTTTTTCCTAACTCGCCCTGAAACCGCGCCCCAGAAGAATCCAACCGTAGAAGCCGAGATTTAAAACGCATACGGCGACGCCCGCCACAGTGAGTAATGCCGGAGAGATATCCGGGTAGACGATCTTATCTAGATAATGCAGCAGGAATGCGCCCTGATAGGGCTGAATGCCAGCCTTGGATTCGAGATAATTCTCAAACAAAGTGAGCGGACACGGCCAAGGCGTCACCTCCACCAGAACTCCCCATATGAGACAGGAAATGTGAAGCAGGCGAAGCCAGATTCTCCGACGCGCGACCAGAGCTCCGAAGACGACCCACACAATGAAGACAAGATGCAGGCCCAGAGCAGACTCTGCGAGAATCCGGTATAAGCTGGCCATGGACGCAAGTCTAGCCGATGATTCCCACGCCGGGCCTGTTCGCGCCTCGCTCTCGCCGCCGCGTAGGTCTTGGAATAAGTCTCGCATTCCAGCAGACGGGCCCCATGGATCATCAGGAAGCGGTGATCTGGATGCTTTCGGCAACGTTGCCGCGAGCCGTTGGAACAAAGCGAACGGTTGCTTGCTTGTGGTTCTGGTTCGGCAATGTATTTGCCGCGATTTTCTGATTCGAGAGATCCACCCGTGTCCTCTTTGTCAGATCGAAATCGTAAGGGACGCCATTGGCCCCCAGCACCGTGACCTCTTTATCGGATGGTCCGACGAACGAAATCGTTCCGTTGAGTTCCTCCGGCGGAGCCAGCACGTCGCTCGTGCCCTTCTTGGACGACTGCTTCGTCTCGTTCATGGTTTTCTTGGCGGAAGCCTTACTGACTGCCTTCGTTGTGGTCGTTTTCGCGTTCGATGCAGTGGCCGCAAGCGGACCGCCCACCAGGATCAACACAAGCGAAGAGAACAACGCCATTAGTCTGGTAAACCTGCGCATATGCATACCCTCCTCATAAGATTTCTGTGGAAACTGCTCGCCCTCGAACGGGGAAGACGTCCGCGAAGTGCAGCGCAAGGATCCATTTGCAGTTGACGGCAGTGCATGCACTGCCTGCCTCCTCCCGAGATGCGGTGTTCTGCCGCTTTCCAGGCCAACTCGCGGACGCCGCTCCGAAGTCCCCCGCCAGAAGTTGAAGCCTGACCGTACCCACCGACTTTGTTGGCGGAAGGCAAAGCCCCGACCCGCTCGACTTCAATCAATGCTCGGCCGGAAGACGAAGATCGAGTCTTGGGTCTCCATTTCGATAGATTCAGGAAGAGACCGGTTCCGTTGTATCGTATTACGATATAATAACCTGCATGCCGGGCCAGTCCGCGGCTTCGAGTGGAACCGTCGCACGCGATTCTTGTGCACGCAACTGATTGCAAACACAGAGCCTACAGTAAAAAAGTCAAGGATCCGGACAACTTTTTGCCGGTAATTGGGTTTCTAATAGCTTGGCGGAGTTGCGGGTCTCGTAGGCTTTTGGGGACTGAGCCGGTGACGCTATCCCAACAATTCAGCTATCAATTTGCGGTTATCGCCATCGTCTGCACGATCGCCTTGTTCCTGTTTCCGGTGGCGCGTGGGTCGTACTCCGCGGTTCACGGGCCGGTAACAGCCCTTCGGTCGATGAGAACGAAGTTCCTGACCTGGGTTGCGGTGACATGGCACGCATTATGCCGACTGAGCGGACCCGCCCTCAGAAATCCATCGCTCGCTCTCGATCAGGCACAGACAGTGACTGCCCGGTCGTCCCTCGACGAATACACCACAATCCTGCGCTGCTGATATCGCAAGCAGATACATGCTTCGCCTCGGGCATTCCCCGATTGCGATCACCGTCATTCGCTCCTTGAGCGAAGGCGGTCCCAAAACATCACACGAAAATCGATGCAGTTTGCGCGAAGTTTATTCATTGGAGGACAACTTATGACGAGACAGCAGATGCATACGTATTGCTGCGTTGCAACCTTAACCGGGGCGATGCTGGTTGCCACTGCTTGCAGCAAGAAAGAGGCGAAGGTGACTCCGCCACCACCACCAGCGCCACCCTCGCCGACAGCGAGTTTGGCGGCCAATCCAAACGTGATTCAGGCCGGGCAGTCGACGACGCTGACCTGGCAAACGCAAAATGCCAGCCAGATTACGATTGAAGGACTGGGCACGGTATCGGCATCCGGCTCGCGCAGCGTGACTCCGGACATGTCGACGACCTACACCTTGACCGCGAAGGGTCCGGGGGGCACTGAGGACGCGAACGCGCGGGTCACGGTGAATCCCGCTCCGACAACGGCCGAAGCTCCACAACCGAGTGAGGAAGACCTGTTTGCCAAGAATGTGAAAGACGTCTTCTTCGACTTCAACAAATCGAACATTCGTCCCGACGAAGTTGGCGTGACGAGCACTGACGCCCATTTTCTCGTGCAGCACCCCGACATTAAGGTCGTCGTGGAAGGCCATTGCGATGATCGCGGCTCGGAGGAATACAACCTGGCACTGGGCGACAGCCGCGCCGGCGCACTGAAGACTTCACTTCAGGCGCAGGGGATCCCTCCAGATCGCATCAAGACGATCAGTTACGGAAAGGAAAAGCCTTTTTGCAGCGAAGATGCCGAGCAGTGCTGGCAGCAGAACCGTAGGGATCACGTTTCCTACCAGCGTTAGTAGATTTGAGCTTCCGGGTGTGCGGGCCCTTCTGCCTTTTGCAGAGTTGCGGGCCACTTCCGGCGAAGCCTTCTATCCCATCCGCGCTGCGAATCATCAGCCGGATGGGATAGAGATACTACGTTCGGCTCGCAAGGACGGCTAGTCTGTCACCACGAGAGCAATGCGCACCCCGGGATGCAGCACATCGAACAGGAAGTACTCGCCATCCACATAGTCCACGTAGCAGGGGTCTGTGTAAGCCCATCCCACCGGCCATGGATCTGAAATCGCGAACCAGTAGCCGGAGAACTGAAAGCTCGGACGTCCTTCAACGATCACCGGGCGGTTGATGACCACCGTGTGCTCGCGGCCGAAGTGAGAGCGGAAGCGGTCATCCGGGATGTGCTGGACAGGACGACCATGAGGATGTCCGTCCTGCTTGGCGGCCTCCGGGTGCTCTTGCTCAGGGCGCCTCGCATCATCCTGCTTCGTGTTCTCGGGCTTTCGATTGTCCCGTTCCTCCGGCTTCATGTCTTTCGGCTCGTTCTGGTCACGTTGTTTCGGCTCAACCTGATGGGGTTTGGGCTCTGGCTTAGGCTCTTCCTGTTTCGTCTCATCCTGCTTGGGCGGTTTGGCATCATCCTGTGCGCAGACAACTGCAGGAACCCCCAACAGCAGCGACAAGACCCCGATGCTGACCGGTCTGAACATTTTCATGTCGTTCCTCCATTGCCATGGATTGGCCTCCTGATCCGTTCCCGCCGGGAGCGGGATCAGGGTCAACGTTGTTCGGATGCCGCGGGAGCCAAATGGAAGGTCAGGAATCCCCGTAAATTCAGGCGGCAGAAACCCGACCGCCGCCGCGCGACCCCGGTACTTCCGCCCCCCTAGGCCCACTTAACTGGCAGGTATATACTCTTGCCGTTGGACTAATGATCTGCCCGACCGAGCCCCAACAGCGGTCGGGACGGGGCGCATATTCATTCCCCTGATTCATCGGCGCCCCGCATCTAGAAAGGCCGGTTGCGCCAGGGCGGCGCTGGGCCGGCACGGGTGCGGTAGACCAAGCATGTGGGAGGGAGAACTGCACCCGCGGGAGGTCTGCCGTGGATATCATTTTTGTACGTCTTCTTTTCGTAGTCGTTGTTGCCATCACTTGCTTCGTGATTCAGCCCTTCGGACGACCGGCCCCCGTGGATGCCGGCATAGGGGCCCTGATCGGAGCGGCAATCGTGCTGTTCGAGTGGAAGCTGCGCATGGTCAGCCTCAAGCGGCTGATCGGAGCAGCTATCGGCAGCATTCTCGGAATCTGTGGAGCGTACCTGTTCTCGCTGGTGATCCGCAGCAGTGTGCCCGATGGGCACACGCAGAGCTTTCTGCAGATTCTGGTCATGCTGCTGATGGCCTACGTCGGACTGATTGTCGGCGCGAATAAAGGCGACTTGCTCAACCTGGCAGCGCTGGGTGGAATCTTTGGCGGCGAAAAACAGGGCAAGAAGAGCTACAAGATTCTGGACACCAGCGTCATCATTGACGGCCGCATCGCCGACATTGCCGAGACCGGCTTCCTCGATGGCGTAATCGTGACACCGCAGTTCGTCTTGCGCGAACTGCAACTGGTGGCCGACTCGGCCGATTCGCTGAAACGCAATCGCGGCCGGCGCGGCCTCGACATCCTGCAGCGACTGCAGAAAGTCGCCAACCTGCAGATTCAGATCGTGGAAGACGATTTCCCTGCCATCCGCGAGGTCGATCTGAAATTGATCGAACTGGCGAAAATGTACGAAGGGAAGATCATCACCAACGATTTCAACCTGAACAAAGTGGCGCAGTTGCAGGGAGTCGAGGTGCTGAATATCAATGAGTTGGCGAACTCGTTGAAGCCGATCGTACTGCCGGGCGAAAGCATGCGGGTTTTCATCCTGAAGGAAGGTAAGGAATACAACCAGGGCGTCGCCTATCTGGATGACGGCACCATGGTGGTGGTGGATAACGCCCGCAAAATGATCGGCAAGACGATCGATGTATCGGTCACTTCAGTCCTGCAGACGACAGCTGGGAAAATGATTTTTGGAAAGTGGGACGAGCGTAGCGCGTATACGCGTCAAGCGGCGCCCGTGCCAGTGACAGCGGGTCCGCCGACTGCTGCGCCGGGAGCAACGACGCCCTCGCCAGTGGTGGAGAAACCGGCGCCTTAGGCGCAACCAGTTTTCGCTTGTGAGCAGTCAGACGGGAGCTATCGAGGACACGCTGATGGTGTCTCCGTGGGCGACGCCGACGATGTGGACGCGCTGCCCCGCTACTTTTCTGAGTTGGGTCGCGTTGCCTTCCAGCAAGTAAGTTCGGTCGCCATTGACTAAAGCGAACGTAGCTCCATGGCGGACGCAACGGCGTGCGCAGGCGGCGGCACTCTCGCCCATGTTGGCAGAATGTCTGGCCCCGCAGCGCGAACACGTGACCATGCCTTCATACGCTTTGGTCCCATCGGCTGGATTCTCTATCGCTTGATTGGATCCAAGGCTCGAACGGGGTTCGGCGAATCCCACCGCTGCCGCTCCCAGGGTCGCAATCAGGAGGGCAATAGCGCAGGCAATGGCGCTGCCCAGAACGATTATTTCGATCCAGAAACGCTTTTGCATAAGGGATCACACCCCGAATTCAGCCCCGAAGAGAGCGCATCTTAGAGGAAGCGGTTCCAAAAAGGGTTGCAACTGGGATACCAGCATTCACACAGGCACCCGATCCGCCTAACAGGCTGGGCAAGAATGGCTTGCAGCGGTGTTCCGCAGCCAGAAGGCAAGAATCGCGGCAGTATCACCGGAAGAAAATTCACTGCTGATACTGGCCATTTTGTATCGTGGACCAAATTTGCATCGTGGCGAAAACAGCAGCCGGAAGCGCTTGTTCACTGGGCTGGACATACGCGATTTGAACTGATGTTCCAACGCTCGTATACTGACAACCCGCCATGAAGGTCGTCGTCATCATTCCCGCTGCCGGGTTGGGCACGCGCATGGCACCAGTGCCCAGCGCGAAAGATGTCGCGGGGAAAAAGACACCGCCCTCGAAACAATTCACCGAATTGGGTGGAACGCCGATCCTCATCCATACCTTGCGTCGCTTTGCCGCGTTGGAAGAAGTCAGTGAAATCTGGGTCGCCCTGCGGGAAAGCGAGATCGAGGGTTTCCGCGAGCGGCTGGGTAAGGATGCGGATATCGCAAAGCGAGTTGAGCTAGTTGTCGGCGGCGAGCACCGGCAGCAGTCGGTGGAGAATGCTCTCAATGCCGTGGAGGCGGAATCCGACGACATTGTGCTGGTGCACGATGCGGTTCGTCCGCTGATCACGTCCGAGATCATTCGCGATGTAATCGACGCCGCCAAAAAATATGGCGCCGCGATTGCCGGACTGCCGGCAGTCGACACGGTCAAGCAGGTCGAGCGCACAGCCGAAGGCGCAATTATCAAGGCGACGATTCCGCGTGCGGCCGTGGTGCTGGCCCAGACTCCGCAAGGGTTCCGCTACGGCGTGATCAAGAAGGTGTTTGACGAAGCAACCGCTGACGGTTTCATGGGCACGGATGAGGCTTCATTGGCGGAGCGGTCCGGCCATGAAGTTGCGGTGGTGATGGGCTCGCCCAGAAACATCAAAATCACTACGCCCTCGGATATGGAATTGGCAGAGTTCTATTTGCGAAAGTGAGCCCCTGTAGCAGATCGCGAGATTGAGATATGGATCGGCGGCCAAGGTTTCCCTGTATGAGAATCGGCTACGGCTTTGACTCCCACGAATTTCGAACCGGTATCCCGCTGAAGATCGGCGGCATCATGCTCGCCCATGATAAGGGTCTTGGCGGACATTCCGACGGAGACGTGTTGCTGCACGCCCTCACCGACGCGCTCCTTGGCGCCGTCGCCGGGCCGGACATCGGCGCGCTTTTCCCGCCCACAGACCCAAGATGGAAGGGCGCGGACTCGGTAATCTTTGTGACTGAAGCCATGAAGCGCGTGCAGGATGGTGGCTATGGGGTCGCTAATGTCGATGCGAGTCTGATCATGGCTTCGCCGAAAATTGGTCCGCATGCCGCGGCGATTCGTGCCCACGTCGCTGAGTTGCTCGGCGTTCCCCTTGATTGCGTGGGCCTGAAGGCGAAGACGCCGGAAGGTCTGAATCTGGACAATACCGCGATGGCGCACGTAGCCGTGTTGCTGGAGAAGTCTTCAAGAAGAGGTTCGAGAAGGTTGCGCTCCCGCCCCAGCCGAACAAGAAAACGCTGACCACGAAAGAACCATCAAGAACACAGCGACTCTGCCCGTATCAGTTCTTCTCTTTCGCCGCTTGGATCAGGGCGCGAAAAATGGCCGGAGATGCAAAATCATCTTTGACTGACCGTTCCGGATGCCACTGCACAGCGAGCACAAAGTGATCCGGAGACGTGCCTTCGAGGGCTTCGACAATCCCATCGTCCGGGCAGCGGGCAACGATGCGCAATCCGCGGCCAATCACGCCAGCGGATTGGTGATGCGAAGAATTGACCGGCAGCGGACGTTGGATCTCCGACTTCCAGCCTTGGGCGTCAGGGCTCACGATGGCCGCCAGCCTTGACCCGGGCTCGACAGCGACAGAGTGGGCGATTGCGACTTTTCCGCCCGCTTCGTGATTGATCTTGCCGCGTACTTCTTCCGGCAGAAAATCCGGGATGTGTTGGATCAATGATCCGTTGCGGTGCACGTTGAGGCTCTGCAGGCCATAGCAGATTCCGAGGATCGGCTTCCGGTGGCTGTAGGCATCCTCGAGCAGAAGACCGTCGACCGTGTCGCGTTGCGGGTCAGCCTCCGCCGTGTGCGGCGATCGCGGCGAGTGAAATCGAGCCGGGTCAACATCAGCTTTGCTGCCCGGCAATAGCACCGCGGAGCACGACGCCGCGGTACTCCTTACCTCTGTGGCCGACTTATCCAGCGGAATTCGGACAGCTTGTCCCCCGCACAACTCGACCGCCCGCTCGTACTGTGGAATGGCCCGTTCAGCGTACTGTCGGTCGGTGCCATGGGGCATGGGGATGGCGATGCGAGGCCGCACTCAACTCATCCTCTCAATCGCAGTAAGCGTCTTCGACTGGCGGTAATGGCGAATCTCAGACACGAGTGTGACGATAAAGATTACGATGCCCGCAATCGCGGCCAGCGGGAAAGCGACGTACCGGTAGGCGACCCGCATATCAGGATGAACGCCGTGCATGGCGGCGAGAATCACCGTGCCCAGAATGGCGAAGAGCAGGAACACGGCAAGACAGAGCAGCGTTCCGATGAAAGTCACCAAAAACACGCGCAGCGGAACGCCGTACCAGCGAGGCGAGTGGGATGGGCGCCTGGGTTTCATCGTGCCGCTCGCGCCGCGCGGCGTCCGCCGAAGGCATGAATGGTCCGCGTCCCAGGGCTGGCTTCGCCGCCGTGCCGGATGCCCCGCGGAATCATATATTCATCGCCGGCCCGGACGGGGATTCGTTGATCGCCGATGATCAGAGTGTAGCAACCCTCGACCACGACCATATATTCATCGAACTCGTGGACATGAGGGATGGCGGCCGCGTTCTCGCGGCAGGTCCAGAATGCCATTTGACTTCCGTCGACACCGTCAAACACGTATCCTTCCCCTCCCGGGGTCGCCTGGCTGCTGGCCGCGATCCGGTTGGCCGGAGCTTTCATGAACTGGGGGAATTCCCTCATAACAGGCTCCTTGGGCAGGCAGCCGCTCGCGTTGCGGGCCCTACCCTCATGCTAGTGTATAAGATAGTGAGCATGTCGCAGGCAGCCCCAACAATAACGCGGAGCCCCGCGGAAGTAGTGCGATTAACGCCGGTTTCGCAGGCGCCGAATGGCATCTGCTACGCCACGGCGGGCGAGACTGCGGTGAATTCGTTCGATCTGGAGCGCATGGTCGGCGCCGTGCCTACACGCATCGCTACGGCGCTCGAACGCAAGGCGTACTACTTCGTCCCGTTGACGGTAGGCCAAGGCGAGGAGACATTAATCGCCGACCGCTATGACGTCGCGCTCAGCGACAATGCCGTATGCCACCGCAACCTGAACCTGGGCGATTCGCAATGCGTGTTCATCTCGACCCGCCTGATGGACGATAAGTTTTCCGTGGCGTTCGAGTTCTACATCAATGTGGGGCACGCGCTGGTGGAGCGGGCCGGCGTCTCGCGCGAGTTCAGCGAATTGGCGTGGAAGCAAGTGGAATCGGGCGTACGGGGCGAAACCTCTCTCGATGCCTGGGAGTCACGCAAACTCGCTACCGCCAACGGCCCCGACGCGGAGCGATTCAAGAACGAATATCTGGACGCAACGTTCTCCGACACCATTTCGATTTATCTGCTCTCGCTGTATCTGGACGTCGATTATTACGACCTGCGGGAACGGGACTATCCGTTGCTGGCGCCATCGGCGCTGGCCGAACGTCTGCGAAAAGTGGCGGACTTGTTCCCGCCGAACTCGGGCTTCGAGTTTGCGATTCTCTATAAGCGCCGGACCTAGAACGGTTCGGGGACAAACTCCCTCTTCTGCAGCATCCTCAGAATCCAGTAGCCGGCCCCGGCAGCGGCAATGTGTTTCAAAGTGTGTCCGCTGACCAGGTGGCCCAACGCGAAGATCTGGCGATCGGTCTCTTCGAGAACTTTGGCGAAAATATAGAAGCCCACAACGATCGCGAAGTCGGAGCCTCGGGTGTATCTCGCGGGGAAGAGAAGTACGAGCAACAGGACCAGAATGGAGTAAACCTGCACCGCAGCGTAGAAGCGAAGATCGCCGTGCCCTTGAAGTTCACTGGAACGCCAGAGTAAGACGCTGCCAATCCCGGCAGCCTCGAATAGTGGAAGCAACCACAGTCCCACGGAGACGCTAACCCGCTCGGCAATGACGGCGGACACCAGTGCCATGAAGACCATCATGATAGGAATGCGATCCCAGACCAGACGGGAATTGCCCGGGGCAAGATGATAGTAGCCGGAACCGAACGCGGTAAGAAGGAGCCCCGCAAACACCAGCAGATATGGCCAGCGCTCACGACGGTCGAGAAACTGCGGCTGATCTGACGACAGCAGAACGACCAGGCCCCAGGCGCCCACGATAGCGAAGGGAAGATTCGAAACGACGTCCCCGAAGTTGGGAATGCCCAGCCACTGCCGATGATCGGCGAAATTATGATAGGAGAGAGGCTGCGGAATTGCCGGCAGCAGGAGCGCGATGATCGCGATCAGGATGGCAACCGCAACCAGCAATATGGGTGCTTTCGAGGGAGCAATCACAGACTCTGCCGGCTTTCGAGTCGGGATTGTACACGCAGCCGACTGCCTTCGTTCTGATCGCGGCAATAGTGAAACTACTTGCTATTGCCGATCACAAAGTTGACGGTGCTTCCCTGGTTTCCTTCCACGGTCACCGACTTTTGCCAACTCCTCGGTTGAGTGAATACAGGACGCTGAACGCTGCGCTCGGTCAACACATCGTAGGCCTGCTCCTTCCCGGCAAGTCCCCAGCCTTCATGCCAGGCCACGATCTGGTAAGTTCCCGGGGGGACATCGGTCAACTCAAATCGACCACTCTCGTCGGTCACCGCATAGTACGGATGGGTAACCACCATCATCTCGGCATTCATCCAGACATGGCCGCCATTGCAGCGCAAGCTGACCAATCCCGGGGTCGACATGTTGCGAGTGGTCACGCGGTCGGGGAATGGGAAAGGCAGATTGAAACTGGAGGCACCCTCCATGTGAATCGTGTGCAGGGTGGCGTCCGAACTCATCATGCTCAGGGTTCCGTTTTGCGGCACCAGAAGAATGTGTGGAATGTAGCGGCAGTGCTTCTGATCCAAGTGGCGACGTTGTTCCGGCAAGTCCAGCGCTTTCCCGCTGGTGATGTTTTTTAGATAGACGACGGTATTGGCCACGCCGCCCTCCGGGCCAATGAGCAAGCGCTCCAAATCGACGGTTCTCTTCGACTCCGGATCACAAATCTGCGGATCCTTGGTCACAGGGAATTGGAGATCACGGGGAACCGGTCCAGACCACTTTACCGTGCCGGAGATTGTCCCGCCGTCAGCGACTGTAATGACCTGGTAGTTGCTCTGCGCGGAAAGTGCAGCGTAGGAGCCAAGAACAAAGCTGAGGAACAAGGCAAACCAAAAAACTCGGCGCATTTTGTGCCCCTTAATGCTCGGGCGCCGGCAACGTGGCCGGGTTTTCGCCAGGGCGTGAGATTTTTGTCGGACTTCCGCGCAGATGCATTTTCGCTTTCGGAGAAGGCTGCACAATGCGGCAGGGTTCCCTCATGCAGCGTGCGCGGTCCATCCGTAACACAATGGTTTCAAACGGGGAAGCCCGTCTTTGCCGGACGGTGTGATTGAAATCACATTTAGAGTGCGCCGATAGGGGTGGGGTGTCGAGATTACTGAGGTCACGTAAGAGACTGAGCACCCACTCGAAACCACCAGGAACTCTGGCGCGGCACCTGCATACGTTCGCGCAACCACCGATGCTGGGAGGTTTACAATCGTCCATCCATGGCCATCACCGTTCGATCGTTCGCGAAGATCAACCTCGGCCTGCGCATTGGCGCGGCGCGCAGTGATGGATTCCATGAACTGCTGACGGTCTACCAGACGATCGGGCTATATGACTTAATTCGCGTAAGCCTGACGCGGGGCTCGGGGATCGAGATTGTGTGCTCGGACCCGCGCGTCCCAACGGATGAATCGAATACCTGCTACCGGGTCGCCGAGCGGGTCATGTCGGCGGTACGGGCCAAGGGGCGGGTCGTCATCGAGATCGAGAAGCGGTTGCCGGTGCAGGGCGGGCTAGGAGGAGCTTCGTCGAACGCCGTCGCTACTCTCATTGGCCTGGGGCGGGCACTGCAAAAGAACCTGACCGCCGAACAACGGTTGCAGATCGCCGCTGAGGTGGGATCCGATTTGCCGTTGTTCCTGGTCGGCGGAACGGTCCTCGGCATCGGGCGCGGAGAGCAGGTGTATCCGCTGCCTGATTTTCCGGCCACGGCGTGCGTCGTCGTCACCCCGCCGGTAGGGGTGTCGACGCCAAAGGCATTTGCCGAATGGGACCGGTTGCAGGGCAGTTTGGGCGGCGCATATCCGGCGGATCTTGGGAAATTGACGGTACCGGGGGCCTCCGATAGAATGGAGCAGCTTGGCCATGCGTTGTCGGCGGGGCTGAGCGAGTTGTACACCGGTGCTCCTGTTCGAAGGGGCCGGGCCGAGAATCCGCTTCTCGCGCTCGTCCGGGCCGGGATCAAGAACGACTTCGAGCAAGTCGTCTTTCCTGAGCATCCCGAGCTGTGTGCAGGGAAAAGTGCGCTTTTGGGCGCGGGCGCGCGGTATGCGTCTCTGTCGGGGTCTGGTTCCACGTTGTATGGCCTGTTTGCCTCGCGGGAGGCGGCGAGGCGCGCGGAGGCACGGCTCCGGCGGCAAAGCTGGGCGGCGCAGGTGACCGAGACCTTGACCAGAGGCCAGTATTGGCGAAGGGCGCATAGCGCGCAGGCGGCCAAGTAAAGTTTTTGATTGTTGATTCCTGGTCGTTGATTGACAATGAGGGAGCCCCGTTTGGGGTTCCAAGCGAAATCGACAATCGAAAAACTGATGTTATTGGGCCGTCGACGAATGGTAGGTTGAGGCGCTTTTGCGGGCGTTGAAGCCCGCAGCCGAAATCCCGAGCGCTGTTGGCGAGGGATCTTGCCGGAGGTTGACGGCGAGAGTCGGATCACTGGGCCGTCGACTAATGGTAGGTCAAGTGCCTTTGGAGCACTTTGTCTAGGTTCGAATCCTAGCGGCCCAGCCAAAACTGCGGTTCTCAGTTGCCAGTTCTTGGTTCTCAGTTGAACTGGCCGAGCCCCAAAGACTGAGAGCCGGAACAGAGAACTGAGAACTGCCTATGGCTACATTGGTCACGCCGGCCGAGAAGGTCGAGAAGAAGAGCACGCCGACGAGCGAGGAAAAGCCGGAGCGGAAGCAGCGCCCGCGGACCGACGACAAGTTCAAGATCTTCAGCGGCACGGCGAATGAACCGCTGGCCGACGAAGTCTGCCACTTCCTCGGGATGCAGCGCGGCCAGGCGCAGGTCACCCGCTTTGCCGACGGCGAGTGCTACGTTCAGATTCAGGAGAATGTTCGCGGCGCGGACGTGTTCGTGATGCAGCCCACCTGCCGGACGTCGAACGGAGGCAAGTCGGCCAGCGTCGATGAGCACCTGGTGGAATTGCTGCTGATGATTGATGCGCTCAAGCGAGCGTCGGCGCGGCGCATTACGGCAGTGATCCCATACTTCGGCTATGCGCGTCAGGACCGCAAGGACAAGCCGCGCAGCCCGATTTCTTCGAAGCTGGTGGCCGATTTGCTCACCACGGCGGGAGCACACCGGGCCCTGATCGTCGATCTGCATACGCCGCAGTTGCAGGGGTTTTTCAATATTCCGGTCGATCACCTTTTCGCCTCACCGGTGCTGGTAGATCACTTCCGGAAACTGGCTTTGCCGAATCTGACGGTGGTCTCGCCCGATGCCGGCGGCGTGGAGCGCGCCCGGTTTTTCGCGAAGAAAGTCGACGCCGCGCTGGCCATTGTCGATAAACGGCGGGTCGAGATGAATGTGGCAGAGATTATGCATGTGATCGGAGATGTCAACGGGCGGACGTGCCTGGTCATTGATGATCTGATCGACACCGCGGGGACACTAGTCAAGACGGCTGCCGCATTGAAGGAAAATGGGGCAAGTTCCGTGTACGCGTGTGCTTCGCATGCCGTCCTCTCGGGGCCGGCAGTGGAGAACATCACGAATTCGGTGATTCGCGAGGTGGTGGTCACGAATACGATCCCGCTTTCGGCTGCGGCGGATGCTGCCCGAACCGAAAAGGGAGGAAAGATCTCGGTTCTCTCCATCGCCGGACTGATTGGCCGCGCGATCCAGGCGAATCACGAAGAAACTTCGGTCAGCCGGTTGTTTATGTAGTACGTGGAAATAAGGGAGCGCGCCAGGCGCAGGACTGTTGCGTCGCAAAGAATGCGACGCTTCGCACGGCGCTGCGGGATCCTTCGGCGGCAAGAATGCGCTGCCTGGATATCAAATTTCAAGGATAGGACATCGATTTATGGCGACTGCACTGGAAACAAACTTATTGGAAGCCCAACCGCGAGAGCCGGGAAACAAGAATGAGGCTCGCCGCGTGCGGCGGGACGGAAGAATCCCGGGTGTCGTCTACGGAGCGGGAAAAGATTCGTTCGCCGTCAGCGTAGATCCGCGGCACGTGTTGCGTATCCTGCATTCGGAAACCGGCCACAACACGATTTTCGATCTTGCCGTCAACGGCGAGCGGGCCAAGGCGATGATTGTCGATTGGCAGTACGAGCCCATCAAGGGCAAGCTGTTGCACATCGATCTCAAACGCATCGCCATGGACAAAGCTCTGAGGGTCAAGGTGCCGATCTTCCTCAAGGGCGAGGCGGAAGGCGTAAAGACACAGGGCGGCATTATGGAGCAGATCCTGCGTGAGGTGGAAATCGAGTGTCTCCCTGGGGACATCCCGAGCCACATCGATGCCGACGTATCGCACCTGGTATTCGGCACGGTGCTGCGCGTCTCGGATCTGCCGCGCTCGGAAAAGCTCAGATTCCTGACGGATGCGAATCAGCCAGTAGCGCACGTAACCTCGGTGAAGGAAGAAGTGGTCGCGACGCCCGAGGCGGTTGCGGCGGAAGCGGCAGCGGCGCCGGCCGAGCCGGAAGTCATCAAGAAGGGCAAGCAGGAGACCGAGGAAGAAGGCGCAGAAGCTGCGGCTCCGGAAAAAGCCGAGAAGAAAGAGAAGAAATGACAGCGCTTGGCGGGCACTTGAGCCAGTGCGCTTAGTTGCTCAGTGCAGTCTAAGAACTGAGTCCGCCGCTGTCATGTTGAGCGGAGCGAAGGATCTCCCGCGTGAAACTGATCGTCGGACTTGGAAATCCTGGGATCGAGTATCAGTTCACGCCGCATAATCTGGGATTTCTGGCGATCGATCGAATCGCTGGAGATCTCGGAGTAGAAGTAAGAAACCGGCAGTGCCGGGCTCTGACGGCGCGGGCGGTGATTGCTGATCAGCCGGTGCTGCTGGCCAAGCCCGAGACGTTTATGAATCTCAGCGGGGTCTCGGTGCGGGAGCTGGTTCGCGAATACGAAGCGAAGCCGGAATCGGACCTGATCGTGATTCAGGACGAGCTGGACTTCCCGTTAGGCACGCTGCGGATTCACACGCGGCGCAGCTCGGCGGGGCACAACGGCATCGAGTCGATCATCGGGGCGCTAGGCACGCAGGATTTTCTGCGGGTTCGACTGGGCGTAGCGCCGGAGCGGAAGGTGGCAGACGGTCAGAGCTATCTGCTGACGCCGATGAAGAAGAAGGAACTGGAAGCGATCGATGGAGTTCTAGATGAGACGAACGATGCGGTGCAAATGATCTTGAGTAAAGGCCCAGCGGCCGCGATGAACTGGTTTAACCGCAGAGCGCAGGGCGAGAAAGAGCAGTGAAGAGCAGGATTCGGAGAATCGAATGAACCGTACTTATGAGCTGATGTTTATCGTCCGGCCGGATATGACGGACGAGGATCTGGACAAACTGATTTCGACCTTGCAGGCAGCCGTGCCCGCCGCCGGCGGAAACGTGGTCAAGGTTGAGAAGATGGGCAAGCGCCGCCTCGCCTACACCGTTCGCCGCTTTCACGACGGCATCTACGTGCTGCTCGTGGTCGAAGGCGGAGGCCCGGTCATCCATGAACTGGAGCGGCGCCTGCGCGTAACGGAACCGGTCATCAAGTTCCTGACGGTCCGTACTGATGAGGAGCAGAAGCGGCTCGCCAAGATCAAGGCGATTCGCGACGCGCGCAAGAAGGTGAGCGCGCAACCTCCCGCGGCACCGGAAGAGCCAGCGCCGGCACCTCCGTCGGAGGCACCGGCAACGGCGTAGACACATTCACGTGGTCATCCGTCGCGAAGCAAGGCATCCCCGGTGTGGCCTGATGCTGGCAGGCACCAAGATTCGCGCTCGGATTGACAGAGTTCAAAACGCGACCGGGTCGTGCGGGAACACGACCCTTACGACAGGAGAATTATGGCGGAAGAGACAAAAGCACCAGAGCAACAAACCACGAGTGATCGGCCGCGTCCGTCTGGGCCGGGCGGAGATCGGCCTCGGTTCGGCGGGGGCGGGCGCGGTCCTGGCGGTCCTCCGCGTGAAGGAGCGCGCAAATTCTTTCGGCGCAAGAAGGTCTGCAAGTTCTGCGTCGAGAAGATCGAGGACATCAACTACAAGGATTACCGTCTGCTCGGGCAATTCATTGCCGAGAGCGGCAAGATCGTGCCGCGGCGTCTGACTGGGGTGTGCGCGCCGCACCAGCACCGTCTGTCGTCGGCCATCAAGCAAGCGCGAAATATCGCTCTGCTGCCGTTCGCCGGAAAGATCAGCTAGCCGGCAGCGGCGACCCGGGCGGATTGCGAACGGATGGAGCTGTCGCCAAATCGATGACTATTCCGCGGAGAGCGAGGAACCTGGGCTCCCGCTGGCAGCAGGAAAGATCCAAATCCCTCGCTTCGCCTGGGATGAGAGCACGGAGAAGATTGGAGCCATCATGGAAGTCATTCTGAAAGAAGACGTAGCGAAGCTGGGATCGCGGGGGGACGTGGTGAAGGTCGCCGAAGGCTACGGACGTAATTTCCTTCTGCCGCGCAAGCTGGCGATTGAGGCCAACGAGAGAAATAAGGCCGTCATTGCGCAGATGAAGGCCGCGGCAGTGCGCCGCTCAGCCAAAGAGAAGGCCCAGGCCGAGGAACTCTCCAAGCAGTTCGAAGGCGTTTCGGTGTCGTTTGCGCGCAAGTCGGGTGAGCATGATCAGCTGTTCGGGTCGGTCACCTCGAGCGATCTGGCCGACGCACTCGCGAAGAAGGGCTTCAATGTGGATCGCCGGAAGATCCAGCTGCACGAGCCGCTGAAGACGCTCGGCGAGTTCACCGTCCCGGTGAAGCTGCACAGAGACGTCACCGCGCACCTGAAGGTCGTGATCGAGAAGGAAGCCGCGGAAGCATAGCAGGGTTCTCCATGCACCGCCGCTTCCTGGTGCTTGGCGGAAGCTGAGCGTCATTTCGGAAGGGTGGCCACGGGTGCTGTAGTTCCGCCGGACCTGACGTCTTCGATCGCAGATTCCATCTCGGCGATCCAGTCTTCGGCCGAACCGTAACCTTCGCTCTTCTGGCGCACGACGCCTTGGGTATCAACAATCCAATTCTGTGGAATCCCGTTCACGTTCAGCGTTCCAGTGAGATAACTGAAAGCTGGGATCACAGTCAGTGAGAGCTGGTGTTCTTTCAGGAACGGCTCCACTAATCCGGGATTGTCGTCCATGTTCATGCTGATGAGCTGAACGTCCGAGCTATTCTTATAGTGCTCAATCAACTTCTCCAACAGGGGTAACTCCTCGCGGCATGGACTGCACCATGTTGCCCAGAAACTGATGAGGGTAACCTTGCCCTTTAGCGAATCCAGGTCCCACCTGTGCCCGCTGAGGTCTGTGAGTTGGAAAGCCGCAAGGGGCTGGCTAGCTTTCTGCCAGTTGAAAGCGACGGCGCCGGACAAGTCATTGGCGGGCCGCGCGTACCAGAGCTGCCAAGCCTCCTCTGTGCCGTGTAAGCTCACCCAGAGCTGGTGAGCATTCTCGACGAGTTCATCTTTGTCGTTGGACGCCGGTTTGATCTTGGCGTCAAGCCTCGTCAGTAACGCGTCCTGATAGAACGACATGGCGTCGAGATTGCGGCCGCGCTGTTCCGCGGCCCGAGCCCTCAATCCCCAATACTCCGCAAGACGCCGAGCATACAGTTGCTTCTTGTTGTTGTCCTCACCCGCAAGAGACTTCATATCCAGAAGCCACTGATCCGTGCGAGCCAGGAGCGATTCCGCGCTCCCGGAATTCTTGAGCTGGAGATAACCTTCGATCTCATATTTTAGTAGGCCAATGCTTGCAAACTTCTGATAGAGCTTTCGGCTGTCAAGATTTTCCCTTGTCGCGAAAAGATCAGAGTCTGGTTGCTGGGATTCGAATTGGCGGATGGCGAGCGCTTTTTGAGCGTAGTCGATGACTCGCTCGGGAGCGAGGTGCTTCTTCGATAGGACGTCGGCTGCTGCTTCGTAATCATCGGACCAAGGCGAATAGTCCGTGGACCATGGGCTGGCTCCTCCGTTCTCGCCAGCAAATTTGAGTCTCTGTTCGACTGCCGTGACTACCTCAGCGGCGGGGACGTCGTCAAGATGGCTCATGGCATTAATTCGATTTCCGAGAACCTCGAAGCTTCCCAAGACCGAACCGGAAGGCAGCAATTTCAGCCATAGCGTCGTTTGTGCAAGCAGATCATGGAAGTAAGCCTGCTTGGCGGCGGGAGATGCATCGACGTCGGGAGAGGGATGCTCTTTTAGCCATCTTTCTCGCGCGGGCAAATCGCCAGCTGATGGGAAGCGCTTTTGCCGTTCTTCCTGCGCCCATTGGGCTTGGTTCTTGTCCTTAGTGAGTTGGTAGCCCTGCTCGAGGGTTTCGTACCAGCCGCGGCTCTCCTCCCGATTCATGCGGCGTAATCCCACAAGATCGTCGCCCACCTGCTTTCGCAGAGACTCATAGTCCGAAGCCGGGTGCGCTTTGAATTCCAACGACCAGAGGGTCTGATACGCGGAGATGGCATCGTCGTCGGAGCGATTCTGCAGGATTCCTCGCAACTGGCGGGCGTACCTGGTCAGATCATCGTTGTCTCCAACCCATGACAGCGAACCGTATCCCTCAAAATTGGCCGGGCACGCATCGAGGAATGCCCTGGCTTGAACGAGAGCTTCTTTCTTATCCAGAAACGCCGTCGAAACGTAAATGCCAACGAGCATCAGGTGTGGCAACATGAATCCCGAATCGTTCTGCAGCGCACTCTTAAACAGCTTGATTGCTTGCGGCGTATCGCGTCCAACCAGCGTAAGGGCATAAAGATACCGAGTTCGCGGGTCGATCGGGTTCTGCTCGTAACGTGCCTTAAAATCGGCGTCTGCTTTGCCTTTTTCTTCCAAACTGACCTTGTCGACTCCGCGCATAGAAGTAGTGGACTCTATGTATTTGCGCTGAATGAAAACATCGTTGGGATATCGGGCTCGCAAGGCCTTCAAGGCTGCGAGACGACCTAAATAGACCTGCCAGTCTGTCATCGCAGGGGCCTGGCGGTAATCGGGCAGTGCATCGAGGGCCTCACGAACCTCAGGGGTCGGTTCGCAGACTGAACCCGGCGGAGTGACTTGACCGAAGGAGGTGCAAATAAGCGTAACGATAATTGCAGAAAGCCGAAAAGGGCAGAACTCGAGGCGCATGACGGGCCTTCTCTCGGGCGTGCAATCCAGGGATGCTCGGTGATTCCCTCAATCCGGTGCAGGTGAGGACCGCCTAAAAAGACTACCAGATGTTTTGGGCGAGTTGGCGTCGGAGTCACCGATCGACGTTTTGCACCGGGCTTAAGGCACTTTCTCTGCCAAAGCGGCCAGCGCGACTGTGCACCACTGTTGTGTCCTGCTACTAAATCTTTGGGAGCCAATCACCTAGGCCCGCAAAAAATCTCCGGCCAGCCTATAATCTCTGCTCACGGTTCCAGGAAATCTCCGTCTATCCCTGTGCAAGCCCGGAGGACATCAAAGCCGGGCAGGTAGAGGGTATAGCGAAAATGCCGGCCGGTGTTTGGGCAGTATCACTTGCGGTTGGCGGACGGGCCCGCTCCAGAGTGAGTGAGTTGACGGAGAGAGTCAGCAATCGGGTTGTTCACGAGAACCAGAACCCCGCGAGGGGTTGCATGGCCGGGCTAGATCGCCAAACTCAAGACCGCCGCATCGACGACACGATGCTCATCCGCGAGGCGCAGCGGGGAAACCGCGCAGCCTTCGAGGAACTGGTGCGCCATTACGACCAATCCGTGTTGCGGCTCGCCCTCCACCTTACCGGAACCGAACACGACGCGCAGGACGTCTACCAGGACGCGTTCCTGAAGGCCTACAAGAACATCGGCAGCTTCCGATTCGAGTGCTCGTTTTATACATGGATCTATCGCATCGTGACCAATCTGTGCCTCGATCACCTGCGTCGGAAGAACGTGCGCAAGGAAGATGCGCCGGTCGCGAAGGACGCGGATGGCGGCGAGTACGACTTGCTCGACCAGGTCGCAGACGGAAGGGCGGGAGCGAATCCGGAGCGCGATCTGATGCGGCGGCAACTCGGAGCCCGGATCGCGGGAGCTCTGGAGAAACTGACTCCCCGCGAGCGTATGGTGTTCGAGCTCAAGCATTATCACGGGCTCAAGCTGCGGACAGTCGGAGAGATTTTGCATACGACGGAAGAGACCGCCAAGAACACGCTCTTCCGCGCCACCCAGAAATTGCGGGGCGCATTGGCGGATATGCGGTGAGCCTTGGGAAGGGCACGGCTTCAGCCGTGCCGCTCAGGGACACAAGAGGTCGAGCTTTAGCCCCTGAGGGAACTGATTCTTGAGAGAGTGCCACTATGAAGTGTGAATGGGTTCGAGAGAGTATCGTGCTTTACGTTTATGGCGAGTTGGCAGATGATGCCCGCCACGAACTGGAGCAGCATGTAGCCCGGTGCGAGGATTGCGCCGCCGAGTTAAAGGCCGAACAGAGCTTCCATGCATTGCTGTCGCGGGACCGCGCAGAAGATCCGACGCCGAACTTGCTGGCGGCGTCGCGCATGCGCCTGCAGGAAGCGCTTGAGACGGCGCATCAGGGCGCCTGGTGGCACCGGCTGGCCTTCGACCCCGCGAACTGGCTGCGACAAGTTCGTTTCTCCCCCGCTCTGGCTTCGGCGATTCTCATCCTTGGATTTGCCGGCGGAGTCGGCACCACTTACAAAGTCTACGGAACGCGCACCCCGGTCATCCCGCCACCAAGTCAGAACCAAGCTCCTTCCGACGCTTCCATCGCGGGCATCGAATCGGTGACGCAGAATCCCGGCAGCAATCAGATCAGCATCAAGTACAACACGGTATCGACCCAGGAAGCCCAGGGATCGCTGAACGACCAGCGCATCCAGCAGTTGCTGCTCTATGCGGCGCGCAGCAATTACAACTCAGGGGTCCGCGTGGATTCGGTCGACCTTTTGGCGCAGAAGACGAACGACATGCAGGTGCGCGAGGCGCTGATGTATGCGCTGCAGAACGACACCAATCCGGGCGTGCGGCTGAAGTCGCTGAGCGCGCTCGGCAACTACGTAAAGGACGATGTGAATGTCCGCGATGCGGTTCTGCGGGCGCTGGTGAATGATACCAATTCGGGTGTGCGCATCGAGGCGCTGCGCCTGCTGGAGCCGGTCAAGGCGGATGGCAGTGTGCGGGGTGTGCTGATGGCGCTGGCGGCGAAGGATCAGAGTACTTACATCAAGTCGCAGGCGCGCACCATGCTGGCGCAGTTGCCGGAGATTGATTGAACAGGTCTGGTCGGTGGATGAGAACTGAGTATCTCAGAGAAATCGAGGTGGTTCATTTGAAACGCTGGTCACAAATCGTCGGGTTGGCGGCAGTGCTGGCCCTGCTGGCGTCGGTCACGCTGGCGCAAGAAACAAAAATCTCCCGCGAGGGCGGAGCCTGGGGCCAGCAGATCACTGGTTCTCTCGCGCCGGTCAAAATTCTGCGAGTCAAGGTCGATATGGGCTCGGTCGTCGTACGAGGCGGACAACAACAGGGCATCAATTATGTCGTTCATACCCGTTTTGGCAATTCCTCAGAGCAGGACGCGCGACGCCAGTTCGAGCAATACAAGATCACTGCATACGTGAAAGGAGACACAGCCTGGATCGTAGGAGACTGGCAGGGCGGAAGACAGCCACGTCATTGCTCGTCGGAATTCTCCGTCATGGTTCCCCACGACATGTCGTTGGTGAAAGTGGAAACCGAAGGCGGCAATGTTGACGCGACGGGTGTCGCCGGCCGGGTTGAGACCCAGAGCGGCGGAGGCACAGTTCGGCTGGACGACATCGGAGGCGGCGCTACCGCCGAAACCGGCGGCGGGTCGATTGATGTCGGGACGGTGGGCGGCGACCTGGGAGTGCATACCGGCGGTGGGCCGATCGTCGTGCATCAGGCGAATGGAAAGATCATCGCCGAGACTGGCGGAGGGACGATCAACATCATCTCCGGCGGTCAGGGCGCGAGCATTCAGACGGGCGGGGGCGGAGTCGAAGTCCGCCATTGTGACGGCAAGCTGAAAGTCTCGACGGGTGGCGGCACGATCGATCTGGGCGATATTGGTGGCCCGGTGGATATTGATACCGGCGGGGGCAGCATTCGCCTCAGTTCAGCCAAGGGTCACGTTCATGCCGAAACCGGCGGCGGCGGCATCGAGCTTTACGGCGTGCCTTCGGCGACCGCCGAAACCGGCGCCGGCGGAATTACAGTGAAACTGATCAATACCGGCGGGGAACGTCGCGATTCGGAACTGGAGACCTCTGCGGGAGACATCACCGTATATATTGCCTCCGATGTTGCTCTGGATGTGCGAGCCAATATCGACCTGGCGAGCGGACATCGGATCACCTCCGACTTCCCCGACATCCAGGTTCATACCGAGGGAGACTGGGGCGCAAAAACGATTTCCGCCGAAGGCAAGCTCAACGGCGGCGGGCCGGTTTTGAAAGTGCGAACGACGACTGGCAATATCTATTTCCGACGCGCCAGCCGATAGGAGGCGAGGCTGGGAGTAGTTCTTCCTCGCCGGCCTCGCAATTGAGGGAATGATCATGTCGCTCAAACACGTTTTGAGAAGTATCGCACTGCTCCCACTGCTGCTCCCACTGGCTTCCGCCTCGCAGAGCTGGCCCACGGATTCTGCCGGACAACCGTGGGTTTACTCCAGTGATGACAGCGGCACGAGCGCTTATCTCGGAGTCGACATTGCCGACGTGACCAATGATCGTCTGGGCGCACTCAAACTGAAAGAGGAACAGGGCGTCGAGGTCACCATGGTCGATCAGGACGCGCCTGCCGGCAAGGCCGGCATCAAAGAGCATGACGTCATCCTGACCATGAATGGCACGCCAATCGAGAGCGGAGCTCAGTTGCGGCGGATGATTCATGAAACCCCAGCCGGCCGCGTCGTAACCTTGGGATTGAGCCGTGACGGGCAGCCGCTTACCGTGAAAGTGCAACTGGCCGACCGCCACAAAGAATTTGGTATGAACACCCCGAAAGCGAAGGATTTCCAGTTCGAGATGCCGGAGATTCACGTCCCGGAAATCGATATCCCGTCGATTCGGGTGATGGTGGTGACACAATCGGCCCGCAGTGGCCTGACCGTCGAAAATCTCACTCCTCAACTGGGCGAATTCTTTGGGGTGAAGAATGGCAATGGAGTTCTGGTGCGCTCGGTCGATAAAGGAAGCCGCGCCGACAAGGCGGGCTTTCGCGCCGGAGACATAATCGTGAAGATCAACGGCGAGCCGGTGCACGACAGCGGTGACTTTTCCCATGCCGTACGCTCGCGTAGCGGCAATTCGGTCGCCGTGGACGTTGTTCGCGACAAAAAGGAGCAGACTCTCACCCTGCCTCTGTCGGAGCATCGAGAATCCGGAGACATTTGGGAAGAACAGAGTTTTGAGAATGAACCCCAGATGCGAGCCCAGGCAGCGCTTGAACTCACAGAGCTGCAGACCGAGATCGCGAAGATGCGGCCTGAATTGGAATTGGCGGCGGAGAATGCCCGAAAATCGGCAGAAGAGCTCCGCAAGTCCTTCTGCGACCAGCAAAGGCAGTTTCGGGAGCAGGCTCGCAAACAGAAAGAGCAGGCTTCCCGGCAATTCCAGGAATTCCGGCGGCAAATGGAGCGCATGCGGTTGGATATGCGCCGGAACTGGGCGGACATTTAGAAGTGCAGAAGGGATGAGGCGGGGTCTAGCGGCCTGCGGCAGCCGCGAGCGGGCGGGTGTGGAGACATACGCGGTTGCGTCCGGCTTGTTTGGCGGCATAAAGAGCGTTGTCGGCGGCGCGAATCAGATCATCACGGCCTGTTCCGTGATCCGGGAAGGCCGCAACCCCCGCGCTGATCGTGACCGTGCGCGGAACGCCCGGGAACTGCCAGCTCTCCACTAACTTCCTCAGCTTCTCCGCGACAGCCGTGGCCTGGCGGGCGCTGGTCTGTGTCAGCAACAGTGCGAACTCCTCTCCGCCGTAACGGCATACCACATCGATCTTCCGCAAGTTCTGATGAAACAGCGAGGAAACCTGCCTCAATACTTCATCTCCGAGCAAGTGTCCGAACTCATCGTTGAGTTTTTTGAACTGGTCAATGTCGGCCATGATCACCGCCATGCCGGTATCGTAGCGGCGAGCGCGATCGATTTCTTCGATGATCCTCAGCTCGAAGAAGCGCCGGTTGAAAATGCCAGTCAACCCATCAAGGTAAGCCAGTTGTTTCACGCGTTCGATGTAATGCGCGTTCTGGATCGAGTTCGCACAGATGTCGGCCACCGACTCCAAAGGCTGAAGCTCGCTGTCTCGAAAGGCATCGGAAGACGAACTGTGCAGCGTAAGCACCCCGAGAGTCTGTCCAAACGAGATCAGAGGGATGCTCATGCGTGAAGCGGCCTCGGTGAAGAAGCGAAACGCCGTTTCAGAGGTCAGCTCATTTTCAATGTAGGTACGATTCGCGCCCAGAATCCGCGACCAGGGTTCCTCGCTGGCGGGAAACCGTCCACCCGCGGAGAAACAAGGGGTCAGAACGCCGTGATGGGCCCGCAGCACGAGGTCTCCTTCTTCCCGTAAGAACAACGACACGTGCTGTACCTGAAATGCCTGTTGGATCACCTTGCAGGCACTGACGAGCAACTCCTCGAGTTCCATGACCGCTGTGCTTTGCTGCGCGATCGTATTGATGGCCTCAAGTTGCCGGGCTCTCTGCCGTTCAAGCGAGTACAGGCGGGCATTCTGCAGCGCAATCGAGGCGTGCGTGGAGAATAGGAGCAGGAGGTCAATGGTTTCGGAATCGAAATGATCGGGTTCCTCGCTCTGGCAGTCGAGCACTCCGACGACTTCGTCGCGGACCATCAATGGAATGGCCAGCTCCGAGCGCGTGGATTGCATGGAGCAAACATAGCGGAGGTCTTTGCTGACGTTCGGGGCATAGACGGGCTGCTTCTTGAGCGCGGCCGCTCCGGTCAACCCATCCCGGTGCCCCAGGCGGATCGTGTCTTTTCCCGCCTCCCGTCCGATCTGCGAGCGCAATTGCAACTGCTGGCTTTCCTTGTCCAGCAGGAAGATTGCCACGTTCTGGAGATGAAAATAGTCGCGGGCGATGGCGAGAATCCTCTGCAGCACCTCGTCAAGATCAAAGGTGGAGAGCACCGCCTGCCCGGCGTCATATAAAACTGCGATTTTCGCCATGTTTCCAAGAATTGTACGATTGGCGGCAGGAGTTACCGAGGTTCCGAAAGTAACCGAGTAGCCTCGGCCGGGGGAACAAACCGCCGCTATTTCCATCTCCTTGCGGTGCGAATGAGTCCATAGGCGACCAGGCAGAACCAGAAGTCAACGGCCATGCCCAGATCCGGCTGGAAGGGATGATGCCGGGCCACCGGTGGGAGCGATGGAGAGAGAAGGAAATACGCCACGTTCCCCAAGATGATGGCGAACAGAGCCTGGAGAAAATTCACTAACACTGATTGTTTAGACACCGCGCCGCTCCTGACCGGTTCGGCTGCACCTGCAGACCGCGCTTTGCTCCTGCTACCATTCTGTGATCGCGGGTAAGACCGCGCCATCCGTTCTTTTGCCTACATGGGATGAGAGGCGCCCGCAAAAGCGTCACGAATGCTTGAATTGTCCACTCCGGTACAGTACGTGAAAGGCGTAGGCCCACGTATTTCAGAAATCCTCGCGGCGAAAGGAATTCACACCGTCGCCGACCTGCTCTATTATCTGCCTTTTCGATACGAAGACCGGCTGAACCCGCGTGGAATTGCCGAGTTACAAGCCGGGGAAATGGCAACGGTGATCGCCGAAGTACGGAACTCCGGCTTGTTCCGCACTCGCCGCATGCCGATTTTTCAGCTAACGGTAGGCCAAGGAAGAGCCCGCCTGCGCTGCCTCTGGTTCAACGCCACCTACCTGCAGGATAAATTCAAGCCCGGACAGGTGATTGCGCTCTACGGCAAAGTCGAACAGGATCAGCGCAACCGCGAATTGCAGATCGTGCAACCGCAATTTGAGATCTTAGGGGATCCATCCGATTCGGGCGAGAACGGTGCCGAGAAAAAAGCTGCCGAATCCCTGGAGATCGGGCGGATCGTTCCCATCTACGAGTCGGCGGGGCAGGGCAAGCTGACACCACGCTGGTTTCGCCGCGCAATCCGAACGGCGCTCGACAATCTGGCGCCCGATTTGCCCGAAGCCATTCCAGCCGTCGTTCGCTCTCGCCTTGGATTGATCCCGCCGCGTACGGCTTTCTGGAATGTTCACTGGCCGGAGCCCGGCGAGAGTTTCGAAGCGCTGCAGTCGCGCCGCACGCCGGCGCATATTCGCCTTATTTTCGATGAGTTGTTTTTTGTCGAGCTCGGTCTGGAATTGAAGCGGCGCCAGCAGAAGGCGCAAAGCGGCATGGCCTTTCGTCTCGATGACGACGTTCGAGCAGCGATCAAGAAAATTCTGCCTTTTCATCCCACTTTGGCGCAGAAACGCGTGCTCAAGGAAATCGCAGAGGACATGCAAAAGCCTTATCCCATGCGGCGTTTGCTGCAGGGCGATGTCGGGTCCGGCAAAACGATTGTCGGCTTCGAGGCGGCGATCATTGCTATCGAAAATGGATGCCAGGTCGCCCTGATGGCCCCGACGGAGATTCTTGCCCAGCAGCACTATTTTTCAGCGCGGCAAATTCTGGAGAATGCCGGCTATCGGACTATTCTGTTGACAGGCTCGCTGGAAGCGGATCGAAAACGGGAAATCCGCCGTCACATCGCCCAAGGCAATGCTCAGCTGATCATTGGGACGCATGCTCTGCTCGAGGAGAATGTCGAATTCGCCAGGCTCGGACTCGTCATCGTGGACGAGCAGCATCGTTTTGGGGTCATGCAGCGGCTGAAACTGATGAAAAAATCGGGCGACATCGAGCCAGCTCTTGCGGGAACGGACAGTCTCACGTCCACGGCTCACGTGAGGACGGCCGCCCGCGGCGGTGTGGCCGGGCAAAACCCGGCAGTGGATGCTGACAAAGCGAATGACAATCCCTCCCCCGAGCCGGACGTCCTGGTCATGACCGCAACTCCGATTCCGCGCACACTTGCGCTGACCATCTACGGCGACCTCGATCTGAGCGTCCTCGACGAACTCCCGCCGGGCCGCACGCCCATCGTCACGAAATCCGTTTCCGACGATCAGTCGCCCAAGGTATGGGACTTCGTTCGCAAGCAGGTCGCGGCGGGACATCAGGCCTATGTGGTCTATCCCGTGATCTCCGAGACAGAGGATCAGGAACTCAAGGCCGCAATCAAGATGTATCGCGAGCTCAGCGGGGTCGTCTTTTCGGATCTCAAGGTGGGCCTGCTGCATGGACGCCTGGAACCCGATCTGAAAGACCAGGTCATGCGCATGTTTCAGAAGGGAGAATTGCAGATTCTGGTCGCCACCACCGTGATTGAGGTGGGGGTCGACGTCCCCAACGCGACGGTCATGGTGATTGAACATGCGGAGCGCTTTGGGCTGGCCCAGCTACATCAACTGCGGGGCAGAATCGGACGCGGCGCAGCCAAGTCGTATTGCATCCTGATGACCGGCGGCAAAGTCACTGAAGAAGGCCAGCAGCGCCTCGATATCATGGTGAAGACGAACGACGGGTTCCAGATAGCTGAGCGCGATCTGGAGCTCCGTGGCCCCGGAGAATTCTTCGGCACACGCCAAGCCGGCCTGCCCAGCTTCCGCGTCGCCAACATCATCCGCGACGCGCAGCTGCTTGAACTGGCGAAGCGTGAAGCCGCTGCGGTGCTGGCCGGCCCGAACTCCGAGATTTCGTCCGAAGAGATCAGCCGCGCCCTCGTCCACATGCGCGCCCGCTGGAAGCACACCTACGGCCTGGTCGAAGTCGGATAGTTACCCGTTTGGCTGATTCGCAAGCTTTGCCGCCCTGCGACGGGTATAGATCACAATCGCAGCGTGAATCCCGATCGCTACGACGTAGTGCACTGGCCCACTTCATCGGATCAAGTCTCACACGAAAAGCAAGCGCCCACAACTGATAGAATCGACTGGATGTCGGTTTCGTCTCAACTCATTCAGATTGAGCTGTCTCCGCTCCCGCGCGTACCCAAGCCGCAGTGGCTGCGCGCGAAGGCTCCAGTAGGCGACAACTTCCACAGTCTGAAACAGCTGGCGCGCGGCCTCGGCCTGCACACCGTCTGCGAGTCGGCACAGTGTCCCAACATCGGCGAGTGCTGGAACCACAAGACCGCAACCTTCATGCTGCTCGGCGAAATCTGTACACGGCGATGTGGTTTCTGTGCCGTGCCCAAGGGACGTCCCGAGCCCATCGACTGGGAAGAACCGCGGCGGGTGGCGGAGGCGGTGGCAAGGTTAGGGCTGAAACATGCTGTCGTGACCAGCGTGAATCGCGACGACGATAACATTGGCAGCGCGAGAATTTTTGCCCAGACCATCCACGAGATTCGCGAGCTCACGCCGGATTGCCGCATCGAAGTTCTTATCCCCGATTTTCAGGGACTGGATGAGTCCCTCAAAATCGTTCTTAACGCCGGGCCAGACGTGCTCAATCACAATACCGAAACTGTGCCGCGCCTTTATCGCGCCGTGCGCTCGGGAGCGCGTTATGACCGCACGCTGCAACTGCTCGAAAATGCCAAGAGATTTTCTCCCGGCGTGGTCACGAAAAGCGGTGTGATGGTCGGCCTCGGCGAATCCACTGAAGAATTGGTCGCCGTCTTCCACGATCTCGGAACCCGCGGCGTCGATATTTTGACGGTTGGCCAGTATCTCCGGCCTTCGAAAGACCACCTGCCTATTGCCCGCTTCTACCAGCCAGAGGAGTTTGCCGATCTGCGAAACCGGGCTCTGCGCTTCGGTTTTCGCCACGTCGAATCAGGACCGCTGGTTCGTTCCAGCTATCACGCACACGAGCAGGCGGAGACAACGAGTCTTCCGCGGGCGGTGACCTAGCTTGCCCGGGGCAGGCGTGCTCTCCACCTTTCCCCTTTCCCAGAAGAATCCGGCCGGAGTTAGTATCCCCATCGAAGAAATCGACAATCGCGGGGTGAGCCTCCCATGGTGACGTTCCTTCTAGTGGTGCTCGGTTTCTTCGCCGGCTTGCTGGGCGCTATGACGGGGATCGGCGGCGGCGTACTGCTCACGCCGATCTTGACGCTGCATTTCGGCATTCCCATCCGGGAAGCGATCGGAACCAGCCTGGTCGCCGTCATCACCACCTCGGCCGCGAGTTCTTCGGTTCACCTGCAGCGGCACACCACCGACATCCGGCTGGGAATGACGCTGGAGTTGGCGACATCGCTGGGTGCGGCAGTGATGGCCTATCTGGTGGGCTACTTCAATCGGAATGTGCTGGAGGGCCTGTTTGCGGGATTCCTTCTATATAGCGGGATCACAATCTTGGTGAGGCGCGGCAAAGTCAAGGCCGAAGACGAACCGATCCTGACCAACGGAAACATGGAGATCCCGGCGTATGAACCCAAGCGGTATCCGCTCGGTCTGGGGGCTTCGTTGCTGGCGGGCTCCCTTTCCGGGCTTCTTGGGATCGGCGGCGGTCCGATCAAAGTGCCGGTGATGCTGATTTTTATGGAGGTGCCGCTCATGGTCGCCACGGCCACTTCCAATTTCATGATCGGCGTAACTGCCGCCGCCAGCGCTATCGTCTACTACCGGCGCGGTGACATTCTGGTGCAAGCAGCCGCCCCCCTGGCAGTCGGCGTGTTCGTCGGATCGATCCTGGGAGCGCGCCTCGCACCGCGCATTCACTCGAAATATGTGATGTACCTTCTGGTCGCGATCATGCTGTACCTGGCCGGACATCTCTTCGAACACCTGCTGCAGGGGATGTTATGAGCGAGTTTCGCGAACCGGGATTCGATCGAGCAGTGGCGCTTGTGCTCCGCGTTGGTGCTTTCGGCTGCTTTTTTATTATGCTCGCCGGGCTGATTGTCTCACCGTTCGTTCCCGGTCGCGCGCCGTTGGTGATTGAACGAGTGGGCGTTCTGCTCATGCTGGCAACGCCTGTGGTCCGCGTGGCAGTGGCCTGCTTCCTGTTCTTTCGCGAGAAGGACTGGAGGTATGGATGGGTTTCGCTGGGGGTTTTGACGATCCTGATGCTGGGCGCCGTTTTTGGGATTGGGGAACACTGAAGAGACCCTTCTGCGCTGAGCACCCGCGCTCCCAAACTGGCCGGTGATGCTTCTAGAAGATGTGCAATTTAATGCTTAGATATTTCTTTGGATTCTCGCGGACCGCCTTCACTAATCCCCGCGTCTCGACCAGCATCTGATTGGCATTGTTGTAGAGCGATTCGTCCTGGAAGAGCTTGCCGATTGTCCCCTGCCCGGCGGAAATCTGCGAAGTTAACTCAGAGAGTTTCGTGATCGTGGTATCGAGCTTCTTCGCCAGTTCCTCGTCTTTGGTTAACTTTCCCAGTGTGCCTTTCCCGGCGTTGATGTCATCCGTCAGCTTCTTCAAATTGGCAATCGTATCGTTGGCGTTGTTGTAGAGCGCCGGGTCCTTCAGGAATTTTCCGGCGGACCCTTTCCCAGCCTGAATGTCGTCGATCACTGCATTCATCTTGTCGAGCGTAGCCAGGAACTTGTCGTAAGCATCGTTACGGCTGATCAGCGCCCCCAGACTTCCCTGCCCGCTGCTGACCTGCTCGACGATCTTCTGAAAATCAGCTACCGTCTCCGAGAAGCGGTTATATAGGGTTGGATCGTAGATCAGCTTCCCCAGAGATCCCTTGCCGCTTTCGGCGAAGGCCAGGATGCGGTCGGCGCGCTTGATCAGCGCGTCCATGTTTTCGAGCGTGCTCTGGCTGGCGCGAACAACTTCATTGAAATCCGGGTGCACTTCGGTCGGCAGCGTATCGCCGTCCTGCGCGACCGGGCCCACGGCCTGAGCGCTGTCGATATCGATGTAAGTCTCGCCCAACACACCGGCGGTATCGAGCGAAGTCATGGAATCGCGACGAAGGCCGTCAATATACTTTGTGCTCACCTTCATTATGACTTCGACCGGAGTCAGCCTCCTCTCCTTTGTGGTGACGATCACGATGCGAGCCACATTGCCGATGTCTACTCCGCTGAGACGAACGGGCGCTCCGGCGCGCAATCCCTGGGCGTTATCGAAATAGGCCTTGAGCGTGATCCGCTTGGTGAACAGGCCGGCTGTCCCGGACATAAGAAACAGGAGAAGGGCCAGGGTCAGGCTGGCCACGATGACTGTGATTCCGACCCGCAGTTGCGACCATTTGAGCTGCTTCTGACTAGGCAAGGAGATTCCTCGTAACGCCAGTCTGCGGGCTTCTTAGCGCCAGCGCAAACAGCTCGGTATCGTAACCGGCGACTTGCTGCACGCCCATCGCAAAATGATAACAAAATCGGAGCCGGCCTAAGCCAGATTCACATTGGGCTTTGCGCACAGAATGCGAAAGAGCACCAGCGCCAGCAAATACGCACCGGCTCCGCAGGCCAAGGCCGCCGTCAGCCCGAATTGGATCGCGATCACCATCGCCAGAACCGAGCCAAGGACGCTGGCTGCCGCATTCATCGCCCAAGCCCATTCGATGGCGTTATCTTGCGCCCCCGGGAACTGGGACGCGGCCGCGGCCGCCAGAGCGCGTAGCCCTGTAGGAAACGGCATTCCCATGACAAATCCCAGTGGGATCAGAAGGACTCCGCTGATGAATAACCGGTCAGCGAAGGGCAATCCGACGAGTCCGGCAAGGCGTCCGGGCAGAAAGAACACGTAGGCCAGCAGAGTCGCGATCACGAGGGTGAGAGGCACCCAGCCGTTCTGGGGCTGTGGCAACCAGAGACGCGAAAACAGGCTGCCGGCGCCACTGGAGAGCATCAGAAGAAAAATCACGACCGTGAGCGCGTAGGTAGGATGGCCGAGAAACAGCACGAAGCGCTGGATAAACGCAATCTCCACGAGAATGTATCCCAGCCCCACGGCCACGAAGTAGCAAAGATGAAGTGGTGACTGGCGGACCCCGCACCCTTTGAGCGCCAGAGGCAAGATCAGGAAGGCTACGACCGCCACCACAGAAATCGCCAGAACCAGGAACAGTACGAGTACGCCCAGGTTTACTTTCCAGTCGATGCCTTCGCGAAGGCCTTTCTCGCCGAGAATCTGCCCGGGCTTCAGCGTGAAGAAGAAGAACGGTGCGTTGTCGGTGACCGGCGCGACGTTGTAAGCGTAGTTTCTCGCGAAAGCGTAAGGATCGTTGCTCGCGATTAGATCGGAAAACGGATTCGGTTGCGGCTGCGAGGGCAAGTACAACGGATCAAGCTCGTCGTAATGATCGCAATGCGCAACGACCGCCGCTTCCTCGGCTGCCGTAAACGGAGTCTTCTTCGCCAACACCACGACGGGGATTCCATCGGCGTTCAATTCGCCCTGCGAGGCAACGATGAAATGGCGCGCCGAATCGGTGACGCCGATGCGGCGCAACGCTTCCATCGCTACCGCAACCACGCGCAAAGCCTCGCGGGGATGGCGAAACTCCCAGCGCGTGATGGCGATCATCCCATCTGGTTTCAGATGTTCGAAGTACTCACGGAAAGCTTCCACCGTGTAGAGATTGTTTTCGCTGAGGGCAAAGGCGCCAGCCGCCGTCGAAGCCCAGGTATCGACGAGTGTCATCTGAAGGACATCAAACTGTTGCGTTGTCGAGCGCATGTACGAGCGCCCGTCGCTGACGTGAATATGGACGTCGGGACGCTCGTAAAGATGTTGGGAATAGTCGGCATACTTGCCTCGCATGATGGTCGTGGCGATGATCGGATTGATCTCGATCCCGGTCACGCTGGCGCTGCCATTCGCCACGGCTCGCAACACGTCGACCCCGCCGCCCGGTCCGATAATGGCGAAGTCACCGTGGGGACGCAGCACATTGGCCAGCGCCGGAGGCGCCGACATCAGGTTGTGCTCCCATACCGTGCCTTTCCAGTGGGCCAGATCGGCGTTCATGATGTAGGTAGAGGCATCGGCGTCAATGACCACCGCCTTCGCTTGCCCCTGGCGATCGACCTCCACCCGGGAGAGCGCGTTCCAGCGCGCAAACTCCACCCAGGCCGGATCGCGAAACATGCCCTTCGCATACACCACATCGACCAGCCGCCCGGAATAATTCGCCGCCGTCAGCGCTCCCAACGACAGCGCCAGCAACCCCGCGTTTCTGCGCAGAATCGGGCCATCGGCCCAGATCATCGCCGACGCCGCCAGCGCGATCGCCGATACCAGAATCGCATTTGGTCCGCCCAGCCAATTCAGCAGCGGGACAATCGCCAGGCACGCCAGAGCTCCGCCGCACAAATCCGCCCCATACAGCCGGGGAATGCGCCCCGTCTCGCGGGCAAAGACGACCGAGAATAACGTGCCGGTCAGGAAAAAAGGAACGGAAGCGGCCAGATAGAGAATGGTCAGCCGCAGAAAGTTCTCGCCCGACACTTCAAGCGCAACCGGAACGTGCAGGACAATCTCAAGCACGATCACGACAACGACAGCGTTGGCCATGCACAGCCGGGCGGCGAACCGGCGCGTCTCGATGCGGGCGATGCGCTCCTTCAACAGATAGGCAAGAACCCCGCCGGCGCCTAGTCCGAGCAGGGCAATCGAAATCGCGAGAAAAGCAAAATGGTAGAAGAGAACGACGGAAAACAGGCGTGTCAGCGACAGTTCCAACAGCAGTGCGGCGAAGCTGCAAAGCCCCAGACCAATGACCAGAATTCGTTCCGGTACCTCAACCTCGGTGGAAACCAAATTCGCCGCCTCAATCCTCGTAGCCATAAAGGGAATCAGACGCGACAGTCTAGCAGAACTGCGCGATCCGCCGACGACGTTGCGTAGAATTGAGTCTCTAGATCGCCCCTACGAGTGCACCGTCAACCACACTCTCGACCTGGGCGCTGATCCAGCAGTTTGGATCATAGGTTCCTCGCAGGCGGAGTTTGAGGTAGTTGTCCGTCAGAGCCTCGGTAGATTGCGACGAAATGCCTCCGATTCCTGAATCGCATTCCTGGATCGCGGAGTCTTGCGATCGCAGGGTGATCGCTTCGATGCGTCGTCCAACGAAGCTCCGCATGAACGCGAGCTTCTTTTCCGAGGCCAGTTCCCGCAGGATTTGATTGCGCCTGCGTGCCACCTGCACCGCAACCTGATTCTTCATGGCCGCCGCCGGAGTTCCGGGCCGCGCCGAATACGTAAACACATGCAGATAGGTGAACGGCAGATCCTCGACCATCCGTCGCGTAGCATCGAACTCGGCGTTGCTTTCGCCGGGGAATCCCACCATCACGTCGGCACCGATTGCGGAGCTGGGCATCGCGGCGCGAATCTTCTCGATCTTCTCGCGATAATGCCAAGGACGATACTTGCGGTGCATGCGGCGCAAGACTGCGTCACTCCCCGACTGCATGGGAACGTGCGCATGCTTGGCGATCCGCGCGGACGAAGCGACCAGCGAGATCAATTCATCCGACCAGTCCATGGGCTCGACAGACGAGATACGAAGCTTCTCCAAAGAGGTCTCAGCCAGGATCGCCCGAATCAGGTCCTCAAAACGGTCTGCTCCGGCTAGATCTCTTCCCCAGCGGCCAAGGTTAATCCCGCTGATCACGACTTCGCGATAGCCGGATTCGACCAGCGCCTTGATCTCGCGCAGGATTCGGCTCATCTCGAGCGAACGGCTCTGCCCGCGCACATAAGGAATCACGCAAAAGGAACATCGATTGTCGCAGCCATCCTGGATCTTCAGATTTGGACGAGTGCGCTCGTTGGCCGCATCGAAGACAGGCGCTGCCAGCAACTCGGTGTGCGCGAAGATGTCAGAGACGAAAATCGAAGGTGCGCCCCCGCGGCCGGCGCGATCGAAACCCAGATCGGGAACTCGCGCCTCGGCTTCCAGCGCAGCGAGCGGAACAAGGGTTGAATCTGGAGTCGGAGACCTGCGGCCCAAGGTCGGATGTTCGACGATTTCCGCCAGTCGATGCTTATGGGAATTGCCGACAACCACGGCGACACCCGGCAGTGCAGCAATTTCCTCGGGAGCACGCTGCGCATAGCATCCGGTCACGACGATTTTGGCCTGGGGATTTTGCCGCTGCACACGGCGAATCGTAGCCCGCGCATCCTGATCTGCCGCGGCGGTCACGGTGCACGTATTCAGCACCACAACAGAGGCCGCTGCCAGGTTGACAGCACGATCGAGGCCGCACTCTTCAAACTGGCGTTCCAGAGCTGCTCCATCGGCCTGCGTGGCGCGGCAACCAAAGTTTTCTACATAGTATCCGGGCACATGTCTATGGTAGCGCACGTCGGAGCAATCCTGAGTGGTGTACCTATGGATGAGGGAGAGCCTTCTTTTTACCAGTCGGACGAGTCAGGTCGGACTCGTCGCCGCGTTGCGGCGCGAGTGACGTGGACGGACGGCCCAGCGGCCCCCATAGCCGAAGGCGGCATTCCTAGTTGCGATCTGAATTATCGCTCAGGCCGTCGCCGCAGTTCGGCGCGCCTGGAAACATTCTCGACAAAAAACCGGACGCCCCTGAGTTGGACGGAAAGGCACAGTTGTCTGCTTTCCACACCCCGAGCACGTGGCCTGCGTTTCCACCTTGGTGTAGCGGTAGCTCTGGCCCGCGGCCGGCGGAGCACCGAGCACAGCGATCCGTTTACTCTTGCAGGCTTTGCAGCGTTTGGGTTCGTTTTTGAATTGCTTATCGTGGAAAAATAGCTGCTCGCCGGCGGTGAAAACGAAATCGCCCCCACAGTCGACACACTTCAGTACCTTGTCCTGAAATTCCATTGAGGATGGCTCCCTTCAGCCCGTTTCCGCGCGCCCACTCGCGGGGAAAGAACTGCGGTGGTACACAGAGAAGACAGGTTGTGTACAACTCCCCCTCGGTACCGCCCTTGGATTCGGCCCGCCACGCATCCTGGAATGATGACGTGGGTACAGACTGTCGTACTTTAATCGCCGGAAGAACTATGAATGCGAACCATCCGTTCCTGCTGCCCGACCTGGTGGGGGCCAGATTGAGCAGAGCCGCCCCGGGAAGGAGCGGCTCGTCCCTGACTAATCCTGTTCTTTACGTGTTTTCTTGCGCGCCCGTTTGCGAGCCAGCGCTGCCTTGACGCGCTTTTTCTCGCCGGGTTTCAGGTAAAAGGAGTGACGCTTGACCTCCTTGATAATGTCTTCCTGTTGCACCTTGCGCTTAAAACGACGCAGAGCGTTCTCGAGGGATTCCCCCTCTTGAAGCCTTACTTCTGCCAAACCGATACACCCCCAAACTCGTCCGGTAGGACCGAATAGTTATTACAAGGAATTGACTACAAGTCAAGCCCAGGGGCCAAAAACATGTCTGAAAGAACGATTTTCGAGACCCGTTTCATTTTGAGACGAAGCATTGTCCAAAGGGATTAGTCATCCGGGCTAAGGCGGGGGCGCGGCGCTGATTCGGAGTAATGGTTAACCGGAAACCTTGCCCCTCAGCACGGTCACCGATGCCTTGGGGAGCGTAACCGTCGGCGCACCTGCAGGCAGAGTCCTCTTTACCGGGGGCTCATTCGGCTCCGGTCGGCTGTTGGGACCGTCCGACTTCCACATGTACTGCTCGCTGCCGAAGGTGATCACGTCGATCGGGCCTGAGAATCCTCGACCGACCCCTTCAAAGGCGATGCGAATGTCGTGGGGGTTGGTCTGATCCTTGTTGATGACCATCAAAGCCCAGGCACCATCGGGCCGGGCTGCCGCATAGGCTGTGACAAGAGTGTGTCCTGCCTCGTCTTTCAGGTCGCACGCTGCCGGGTAGAGTTTGTGGGCACCGGCGCGATGCCTTACCCATTCCAGATTGATCATGCGGCTGGCATGGTATTGCGCCGTGAAGGTCCTGATGGTCAGGTTATCGTCAGCGACGTAATTGCCGTAAGTGCCGAAGCCGCGGCATCCCGGACGAAGTGGTTCGGGCTGGATCGGCGAATGGTAATACACCGCGCCTCCTGAGGTCAGAAATGCGCCCACACTGTCGGCCAACCATAGGGCCGAGAAAATGTCGGCCATCTCCTGGGCGTTGCCGTAAGTGACATTGCTCTCCGTGTTCATGAGCGGGACGTTCGGCGGCACGCCATCCTCACGCCACACTTCGAGAATATGGCTGATCAATTCCGGTTCACGATAAAGGTCGGACCACACAATTTCACACGGCGGAAACGGATAATGCTCGAATGACATAAAAGCCAGATCCGCAAGCCGGTCCCGCTCTTTCAGGTAGTCGATGAATCGGCCAAGCCAGGAAGTCCGCCCCTGCGCGTCCGGCCATACCTTGATGTCCTCGTTCACTCCTTCGAACACCGGCCCGCCCAACTTGAGACCCGGGTCGACCCGGTGCATCGCGGTCGCAAATTGCAGATAGAGCGCTGCGTAATCCTCCGGAAGCATGTTCTGGCCGTCGGGTTCCTCGCCCATCTCAACGTAGGAAATGGCATAACCTCTTTTTTTCAGATAGGCCATCTGCGCCGCAGCATCATCCGGAGTGCTGTAGAGCATGGCAATCGGAATCATCGCAGGCAAATTGTTGGTGATGCCGCTGGTGAAGAACAGATCGAATCCTGTCTGATCGCCACGATCGTTGAGATCCGATGTGGAGTGCCACGGATCGATCGATGAGCAGTAGGTCGCGGTCTGGTTCTGGTCGGCGCGATGCTGTACCAGGTCCACAAACTCTCCGGCCGCGGTGACCGTGCCGACGTAGACTTCATGGATCGCATAGCCGACCGCGCTCCGCGGATCCTTGGGATCATGCAGAGCATTCGGCCGGGAATCCGCTGTGTTCGAGGATGAAGTCATCCAGAGGCGCAGAAAGCGAGCCGTAATTGGGGTAGGCGCCAGTTCCAAAGTGACCGAACCGCCGCCGCCCTTGGTGATGATCCCGGCTGGGAACGCCGTCCATACTCCAGAGGTAGGACGATCCATCGGATTCTCATCCGAACTCTTGTCGCCTATCCAGTATTGAACCTCGTAGGTGCGGGCAAACGGCTCTGCCCAATCGATCCGAAGATGGGAGACGGGCTCACGCGAGCCCAGATCAATCACGACCCATTGCGGATGCGCCGAATCAGGCTCGTTCGTGAACTTGCCGGCGAGGTAGGGATTGCTCTTCCAATAGCTCTCCGGATCGCCATCGGTGAGCCGTGAGTAGCCATGTTCGGCTCCCCCGTTGCGAGTCGTTCCACGATGCGGCAGCGGATATCCGTACGAGTCCCGGATGGGTTCACCCAACTCGGCGCTGCCGGTAAAGTATCCGCGGTTATAGGCGGCGTCGCTCCAGGCGCCGCGGGGATTCCAGTGCCACGCGGCGATGGAAAGCTCGGTATTCTGCCGATAAGTGATGGGTCCCCAGGCCGCCGACAGGCACTGTCTGACCATCTCCGGGGTATAGATTTTCTGGATGACGTCATGCGAGAGAATGTCCATCGAGCTGCCAAGAGCTGCATCCGGATCAAACAAGATCGGGACCGACGCAGAAGACACGCGCACGGTCGCAACGGAAGAGCTTCCAGCGCTGGGAGAGACGTCCGCCGAGGCTCGAATCGGTTCAGGAAGAATGCCGAGCGCGACGGCAGAAGCCGCGACGCCAAGGAATTCGCGACGAGAAACGTGGATTCTCATGGGACGGCGGCAGTATAGCGGAGTTGTGCTTCCCGGGAGGCCAGAAAAAGCGGCTAAGGCCGCGATGATTTTGCCCCATTTTCGGCGCGGCTAAAAGCGGCGGCCTTTCAAAACATAAAGAAATGGGTTACCCGCAGCTTGCTAGAACACAAACTTCAGTGCCAGCTGCACCTGCCGCGGCGCATATGCCGCGTTCGGTTTCATGAAATTGTTCGGGAGCTCGTAATATCCCGGATAGATTGCGCCCCCAGTGGTCACCGAATCCTGCACAAAAGTGGTGGCATTGGCGACAAGCCCGTTGGAAGTGATGGTCACCCGCTGATTGTCCCGATTGAAAAGGTTGAACGATTCGGCCGTGAAGTTCAGCTTGCATCGCTCCCTCAAGCGAATCATCTTGGTGAGCCGCAGATCCGTGGTCGCATAGTCGGGCCCGGTAAAACCGTTGCGGCTGTAACCGGGCAGGCGGTCATTCAAATCGTTGCCATCCTGATTGGGATCACCGGCCACCGATGCGTTCACGGGACGTCCGCTGCCGTAATTCACGATGGTGGAAAACTTCCAGTCGTTGAACATGCGCCCGAGAACTTCGTGGCCGCGGTGAAACGGGCGCGGCTCGGCCGAGAATGCTGCTACCAACCTTTGCCGCTGATCGGTCACGCTCGGCCCACGCTCAGCAGAGGGGTTGTAGGAGTTCTGAACCGTAGCCGGTTCACCGGCAACCAAGGCGTCCTGCCCGTCATCGATGGCGCGGGCGTAGATGTATGAGAGGCGCAGATAGCTGCCACGGGCAACCCGCCGGTTGATCGACAGTGTGGCCCCGTTGTAATAGCTGGAAGCGGCGCTCTGGAACTCGTCGATTGCGCCCAGCTGTGCGATGGGACGTCCCAAGGGGTTAATGCACGGCGGCCAGGGACACGTCAGCGAACGAGTAAATTGCCATGTTGCAAAAGAATCGACCGTGTAGTAACCGCCTTGAAAAATCGAGCCTGTCGAATCGAAGATGGGATAGGTCAAAGCTGCGGGCGGTGGCAGGTTAACGTCAAGCGCCCGAATCAGATGCTCGCCGCGAACGTTAAGCAGCGATAAGGCGACGATGGTGCGCCCTGGGAGTTCCTTTTCGAATGTGAGACTTGCCTGCTGCACGCGCGGGGTGACGAAGTTCGCTGCGAAGGCCGAGACCTCATTGGTCACTCCCTGGCTGAATCCAGCCGGCAAGGCACAGTTTGAGGTGTACAGCGGACAGCTTACCAACGGATTCGGATAGCTTGGGAATGCCTGCCTGTCGTAGTAATCGGTGTCATTCAAAAAGACCTGTGCGTCCGTGACTCCGTTTTCGGTCTGGATGACCGAGTTATAGATCTGAGGGATGCGAACGAAGAAGATTCCGTATCCCCCTCGTACGACGAGGGGGCGCTTGTCGCCGAATGAATATGCGAATCCGGCTCGCGGAGCGAAGTTGTACGGCTGAAACGGAACTTTGCCCGATGGGGGAAACAGCGGGTTTGAGACCAGCCCCTGGGTGGTGAATGTCTGCAAATCCCAGCGCACGCCGAGACTCAAGGCGAGGTGGTCGGTTAAGCGAATCGTATCCTGCGCGAAAGCGGCGTACTCATTTGTGTCGGGATGCGAAGCGGCGCTGCCAAAATTCTGCAGATAGTAGTGCGGGACCTCGTGTGCGTACGCTCGCAGAGGAGTTAGTTGCAGGCCCCCCTCCAACGGCTGAAACGTAAAGGGGTCGACTTTGATTGGATAAAAGAGATACTCACCGCTCTGTTGGCTGGGGAAGAAATCGTAAATCCAGGTCACGAGACCGTCGCCTCCGAGCTTCCACGAATGGCGATGCCCTTCGAGACTGAGGGTCTCGGCGAGTTGCAGCCGGTGCTCGCGAGTCTGGCGAGGCAGGAGGTTGGACCGGCCCATGCCGTCGAGAATCGTAGGAATCTTGACCAACACATCACTGGTATTGCTGAACGATTGCTGCAAGTCGCGAGAAAACTGCGCGCGCAAGTGGCTGATCCAGCGTGGCGAGACACTCGACGTCAGCGAAAGCGAACCGGTTTCAGTGGCGACCGCCTCTTCTCCGTTGTTGCTGATCGAATCGTACGTGACTGGACTTGCGGGATCGAGGAAGACGTTGTTCGATCCCCAATATCGCGACGTGCTGACGCGCAGCGCAAGCTGATTGCGAGGGGTAACGTTGATATCGAGCTTTCCGTAAGCGGAGTTGCCGAGTTGCCCGGCCGGGTATTCTCCGGCCAGCGTGGTCAGTTGGGCGGCAGCGGCGAAGACCAGGGCCTCGTCTGTTGCATCATAGTCCCCCGGCGTTGCCGGTCCAGCCGCGGGTTGAGGCACGACCTGCGAACTGTCATTCAGGAATTCGACGACATTGGGCACATGAAAGATGTGCTCGTCGAACCCGCCGAAAAAGAACGCCCGGTTTCGCTTCAGTGGACCTCCGATGGTTCCTCCGGCTTGCTGTTGGCGATTGTGCGGCCGGAAGGCCAGAAATGGATCCGTGGCCCCGAAGGAACTGTCGCGCAGGTAATAGAACGCTGTCCCGTGCAAGTGGTTCGAACCGGATTTGGTCACGACATTGACCACCGCACCGCCGGAGCGCCCCAGTTCTGCGCCATAGGAGTTCGTCGAGACCCGAAACTCCTGCACCACTTCGCTCGAGAACTGATAGGGTGCGCGATAGCGACCTCGCGCCTGAGCGAAGAACGCGTTATTGAAGTCGCCGCCGTCCACCAGGAAACTGTTCTGGAACCCGCGAATGCCGCCCACGGAGAGATCGCCATTAGTGGCCGAAGTCAGGCTCCGCGGATCCTGCGTCACCCCCGGCGAGAGCAGCATCAGATCGGAGAACCGTCGGCCATTGAGCGGCAGATCTGAAATTGCGCGGTCGTCGAGCAATGTGGAAACAGAACTGGGCTGAGTCTCGACCAAAGCCGGCGTTCCCGAGACGGTCACATTTTCATGCGCCCCGGCGATGGTCAGACGAAACTCCACTTCGGCGATGCCTCCCACGTCCACATGCAGCTGCGGCGTGATTTGAGGCGACATGCCATCGGCGACGACGCGTGCAGAGTAATCGCCCGGCGCGAGATCCAGGGCAAACCTCCCTTCTGCATCGCTGGTAGTGGCAGAACGTGCGCCGGTAGCGGCATTCACCACAACAATCGAGGCCTGGGTGACACGGCTGCCGCTCGAATCGAGCACGATCCCTCGGATCGCGCCGGTCGCTGCGCTCTGCGCTGCTATGCGGACTGAAATGCCAATGATTATGAGAACGATCGCCAGACGGATGGAAGCCACTGAACCGCGCGTCAAAGACATGGGGGCGCCCTTACACTCAGAGTGATTCTCAGAGGGCTGTACCGACGCGCGTTAACCGGACGCGAGGCGGGAATCCGGATGGGGAGCTCCGACTGCACCTGAGAATCGAGCGGCCGGGGACTCCTCCGTGACGAGAAACCAGAATTGGTATAACACTGGCGTGCACACCGATTCTGTGACCGGAGCGAAACTATTTTGCAAGTCTTCCCGGAGTGGGAAATGTGAAGTCCGTTTAGTACACTTAGTGTTTATGCTGCGACTTGGACTCATCGGCTGGCGAGGGATGGTTGGTTCCGTCCTGATGCAGCGCATGCGCGAAGAGAGGGACCTCGCCGGACTGGAAGTCGTATTCTTCTCCACTTCGAAAGCGGGAGAAGCGGCTTCCGCGGAAGCCGGTCCCGGCGCGCGCGTGCAAGATGCGCGTGACGCGAAGCTGCTGGCGGCATGCGATGTTCTGATCAGCTGCCAAGGCGGCGATTACACCACAGAAGTATTTGGCCCGTTGCGGAAGAGCGGCTGGGGCGGCTATTGGATCGATGCCGCATCGACCCTGCGCATGTCTGACGACGCCGTGATCATCCTGGATCCGGTGAATCAGGAAGTGATCGAGCACGGGTTGCAGCGCGGGCTCAAGAACTTCATCGGCGGAAACTGCACCGTCAGCCTGATGCTGATGGCGGTTGCGGGCCTGCTCCAGGCAGGACTGGTCGAGTGGATCACAACCATGACCTATCAGGCAGCGTCCGGCGCAGGCGCCGCGAAGATGCTGCAACTGGTGCAGCAGATGGCTTGCCTGGTTGATCCGGTTCGAAAGACGCCCTCCGAAAATGCGCTGGAAGTCGATCGCATGGTGATTCAGGCGCAACGGTCGAATGATCTTCCCACTTCTGAATTCGGGGCGCCCCTGGCAGGCAGCCTGCTGGCCTGGATCGACAAGGACATGCCCGGCGGTCAAACCCGCGAAGAATGGAAAGGCATGGCCGAGACGAATAAGATACTGGAACTGCATCCTCCGATTCCGGTGGATGGGATCTGTGTCCGCGTGGGCGCTATGCGCTGCCACAGCCAGGGGCTGGTCATCAAGCTGAAGAAGGATGTCCCGCTGGCCGAACTGGAGGACATCATTGCCGCGACCAACCAGTGGGTACACGTTGTGCCCAATGACAAGGCGGCGACGCTGCGGGATCTCACGCCGACCAAGGTTTCCGGAACGCTCGAGGTTGCAATCGGACGCCTGCACAAGCTGAAGCTGGGCCCGGAATACCTGGGCGCGTTCACCGTCGGCGATCAACTCCTCTGGGGCGCGGCTGAACCGTTGCGGCGCATGCTGAAGATTCTTCGCCGGCATCTGGGAGAAACGGTCCGGCAGACGGCTTCGACACAGATGATGCCGGCCGGGCGGTAGCGCCGGATGGTCCGCACATGTCCTCAAATCGAATGATCCGCACATAAATGATCCGCACATATAAGGGCATCTCTCCAACGGTTCCGGCGACCTGTTTTGTCGACGAATCGGCGCAACTGATCGGCGACGTCGTCCTCGGCGAGCACGCCTCCATCTGGATGAACGCCGTCCTGCGCGGTGACGTCCACGAGATTCGCGTCGGCGCGCATTCGAATATTCAGGACAACAGCGTCCTCCACGGCATGAAGCGGCAATACGGCGTCTATGTCGGCGAATATGTCACCGTCGGCCATTCCGTCACCCTGCACGGCTGCGTCATCGAAGACCGCTGTCTTATCGGCATGGGATCGATCATCCTCAACGGCGCCCGCATCGGCGCCGGATCCATCATCGCCGCAGGCACGCTCATCCCTGAGAAAACCATCGTCGAACCCGGCTCGCTCTGGATGGGCTCTCCCGGCAAGTTCCGCCGCAAACTGGAAAAAGACGAAGATGAAATGATCCTGCGCTACGCCCGCAATTATCTGGGATATAAAGAGGAGTACCTGGCTGAGCGCTAAAGGCACTGCACACGAGAGGAGAAACTCTTTATGACACCGCCTTCGGCGAACGACGGCGTTGACGCGGTTTGGGTCTTCGCCAACCTGAGTTTTGCCGCGATGCATGCTCAAGCCACAGGCTCAGCCTTCTGGAAGGTGGTGACATTCTTCTTTGGCTTTCCCGGCACGCTCCTGACGATGATGGTGGTGGAAAAAGGGAGCGAACGCGCCTATGGAATTGACATGCCGCGAAAGCCGACAACGCCGCGGACCTGACAATGCTTAGAGCTCGCGGCTGAAAGCGAGAGCTGGTTTTCCCATGATCAAAGCTCCCCGAGGAACGCGCGACCTACTCCCGCCGGATACGGCGCTGTGGAACTTCGTCGAAGCCACCGCCCGCGACGTCTTCCGGGCCTACAACTTCCAGGAAATCCGCACTCCCATTTTCGAATCCACCGAACTCTTCTCCCGCGGCGTCGGCGAAGAAACCGACATCGTCTCGAAAGAGATGTTCACCTGGGAAGATCGCGGCCGCGCCGAGAGCGATAAAGGACAGTCCCTCACCCTCCGCCCCGAAGCCACCGCCGGCATCGTCCGAGCCTACATCGAGCACGATCTCGCCAAGCGCGGCCTCAACAAGCTCTTCTGCATGGGACCCATGTTCCGCCGCGAGCGTCCGCAAAAGGGCCGCTACCGCCAGTTCTACCAGATCGACGCCGAGATCATCGGCCCGCCATCCTCCGGCAGCGAGTCGCCCGCCCGGGACGCCGAAGTGCTCGAAATGCTCGCGACCATTCTTGATCGTCTCGGAATCACTGGCTGGAAGCTCGAACTCAACTCGGTGGGATCGTCCCGGGAGCGCGTCAAATTCAACGAGGCGCTGCAAGAAGCTATCGAACCGGTGAAGTCGCACCTCTGCGTCGACTGCCAGCGCCGCGCCGTCACTAATCCTCTGCGGGTGCTCGACTGCAAAGTTCCCGAAGATCAGCCCATCATCGACGCGCTACCGCGCATCTTCGATTTTCTGGAGGAAGATAGCCGCCAGCATTTCGCCGCCGTGCAGCAGATTCTCAAAGCCGTCGGCATCGAATACAAGATCAACTCCCGCCTTGTTCGCGGCCTCGACTATTACACCCGCACCGCCTTCGAATTCACCCACGGAGCCCTGGGCGCGCAAAACGCCATCCTCGGCGGCGGCCGCTATGATGGACTCTCCGAGGCCCTCGGCGGCCCGCCCGCGCCCGGCATCGGATTCGCCATCGGCGAAGATCGTCTCGTGCTCTCGCTCGCCGAAAAAACACCCGCCGAAAGCGTCGTGGTCAAGCCCGCCGTTTATATCGCTCCGCTCGGCGCGGGCATGAACGTGGAAGCGGCGCGGCTCGCTCGCGAATTGCGCCGCAATCATCAGGAGCTCGTCATCGAACTGGGAGACGAAACGTTCCGTCTGAAAAAATCGTTTGAAACCGCAACCAAGGCCGGCGCAAAGTACATTCTGATCGTGGGCGAGAACGAAGTGAAGGCCGACACCTTCGCGCTGAAAAATCTCTCCACCGGCGAGCAGATCTCCGTTGCGCGCGCGGAGTTGGCGGAGAAAATCAAGAGATAGGTTTGTTTTTAGAGGGGAGGACTCGTGAAAACTTCTTCCGTTATGACCGCAGTTGTGGCGTTGGCGATGTTGGCGGCCGTCGCGCCGGGGCAAACCGCAACTGTTCCGGAAAGACCGCCCAGTCCGCAGGAGCAGGAACTCCTCTCGGCTGAGAAGAGCTTCGTGGCGGCGGCGAAGAAAGGCGATGCGGCATTCCTGAAACGCACGCTGACTGACGACTTCTCGTTCGTCGGCTTCGATGGCCAGCTGGCCGATCGCCAGGACATGATCGATGACTTGTCGGGCGGTGGCCTCGATCTGCTGCCTTATAACATGAAGGCAATCGAGGTCAGCGATACCGTCGGCATCGTGACCTACGATGTAGTGTTGCGCGTTCCTGCCGCCGAAGATCAGGGGCCTCCGCCGCGCTACCAGCACTTCAGCACCGTGTGGGTAAAGCAGGGCGACAGCTGGAAGATGAAATTCCAGCAGATGTCAGTGTCCCACTGGGGCGATTGGTAGAACTTACTCTTTGGGAATCACGATGGCCGTGATGCCGTAGCGTGGCACCTCTACGGTGAACGTTGGCCCAAGATTCTCGATTGGAGCTTCGGTAATCGTCTTGCCCGCATCCGTGGTCAGTTTTCCGTAATCGTAGCGCGTTCCTTTGGCAGCGTAACTCCAGCCGTTGACCGAAATGGTGGCGAAGGCGGAGCGGGCCAGATCTTTGTTGATAAGCAGCAGGCCAAGTCCGCCATCGCGCCGCTTCACCGCGTGAACCGCAAGACTATCGAGCTCGGAAGTGACACCAACGAACGTGTCACCGGGCAGCGCGACCTGATGGATGAGCTTGATGCCGTAGTAGGCCGGTTGGGGCACGTCGTTGCTATCGAGGAAGCTCGGGCTTGGGGCGTGAATTGGCGCCCAGACTACCGTGTACGCACCCATCTCCAGCAAGGTAGTCACGGCGTCGGCGGAAAACAGGGCGGCAGCCGCGGGATTCTTGTAGGGCAGCCATTGCGCGATGCCCAGGTTTGTAATGGCGATGGGCGGTTCGTGCCCCTTCGGGCAGAACTTCTTGTATTTCTCCACCAGATCGTGCGCCAACTGAGTAACGTCATAGTGGAGCCGGTTTCCGCCGGGAAAGTACCGGGTCGCGTCCATCGGATCTCTCGCCAGGCTGAGAAGATCTTCCTCGTCCATGGTGTCGGTGGTAGCCGGCTGCGTGTTGCCTTCCCAGAAGGCGGCGGCGCTAAAATCCATGCTGCCGCAAGCGGCTTTCAGCACACCAGCGTTCCAATTCTTGCCGACCTGGTTCGCGTCATTGGCATAAGGCGGTTGCATCACAAAGGCGCCGACCAGGATCTTTGGATCTACCCCCTTCATGGCTTTCACATATTGGACGACGGCCTCTCCATACGCCACCGGTCCGACCTTCGCATTGCCCTGGTGACGGCCCCACTCCTTTGAATTCGAAACCTTGCCATCATGCAGGTCGGGTTCGGGCGAGCCACTCTGGCCGTACTTTCCGGAGGCGTCTGCGTCGGAACCCGCCGTGCGCGCCTGGTTATAGAAACCGTTCCACCACGGTTCATTTCCGACCGTCCACAACATGATTCCCATCGGATCCGGGTGGCTAATCCGGAGGTTGTTGTATCCGTCGTCAGTCGCCAGAGGCTTGCTAGCGCGCAACGATGCCCAAAAGCCCACGGTCTTCCAGTCGTTGCCGGCGGAATCCTTGCCGATCGACTGAGTATTCGTGGGACTTCCGTTGGCATAGGCCACCCAGGCTGCAGCCTCCGCTGGTTCGCCTCCACCCGTGCCGTTGAGGTTCGTGCCGTAGTTGACGGAAACGATCGCCGTTCCCAGTTGGTCAATCAGGGGCACGATCGCCGGGAACATCTTTCCAGCGGCAAAGGCAGGTGCCCGGTCGTCCGTGTAAGGATTCGTCACCGTTCCATTCGACCAGTGGTAGAGAGCGTCGATGCCATCATTGCCCGGGACCTTCAGCTCGGTGATTCCTGCCTCCTGGAGCAACTGAATCGTCTTGGCATCGTAGGCGTTGGCGTCCCAGCGGTCGGCCACCGCGCCGAGCGACGTCGTGTAGAGAACAGCTTTCCCCTGCGAGGGATCGACGGTGACCTTGGCCTTCAACTGCGCCTGAACCGGCACAGTGAAAAAGGCGAGTGCAGTGATCGCGACCAGCGCAAGCGAGGAAAAAGTGGGTGTGAGACAAGTCTGCCGCTGGCGGTGGAAGCGGCCACCATCAAAACGGTCCACGTTCATTCTGTCAACCTCGATACAGGATAAAAAAACGGGAAATTATACTCTGTCTGTCCAGCTCTCGTCTGGGAGGGGAACGGCAAACTGCAGCGCCCTTGGCCCCGTTACGGGTGTATAAGGGAGCGCAGTCCGGCATCAATCCTTCCCCCGCCAAGTATGTGGTTGTCTCGGTTTTCCGCGAACGCTGCTGTATCCCGCAAACGAGGAGTGTGTTTATGAGGACAAGTGAAAAATTTCAAGTCTCGCTCTTCTTGAGCGTAGCTATGAGCTTCGTTGGATTATTTTTCATCGCACTACCGACAGCCCATGCGCAGACCTACACCGTTGTTTATAGCTTCACCGGCACGCCAAACGACGGAGCGTTCGCCAACGGCGAGCTGATCCAGGATGCTGAAGCCAACTTCTATGGCACGACCGTCAGGGGTGGCGTAGGCAACAGCGGCACGATCTTCAAGCTGGATGCCAGTGGCGTGGAGTCAACGTTGCAGAGTTTCGGCGCGTCGAATGTAAACGCTGGTGGTCTTCCTGAGGGCGGCCTGCTCCTCGATACCGAAGGTAATCTTTACGGGACAAACACCGCCGGGGGGCCCGGCGGAGGGGCCGGGACTGTTTTCAAATTCGCTACTAACAACGCGCTAAAGTCGCTACATAGCTTCGGCTTTGGAGAAGACGGATCGCAGCCACGTTCCAGACCTGTCACAATCAATGGCGACCTCTACGGTGTCACCTTTGACGGTGGCGCGATTTTCAAGATGACCAAGGGCGGCACTGAGACAATTTTGCATACTTTCACGGGCGGCGCTGACGGAAACCTTCCGCAGGGTCTAATTCGTGATTCCGCGGGTAATTTATATGGGGTTGCATCCGCAGGGGGGGCTCAAGTCAACTGTTTCAGTCAAAGCGCCTGCGGAACGGTGTGGAAGTTCGACACCTCCGGCGTGTTCACAGTGCTTTATACGTTCACGGGCGGTACCGATGGCGGGATTCCAGTGGGACGGTTGATCCTAGATTCAGCGGACGGCAGCCTCCGTGGAACGACTGAGATAGGCGGTGACCCTACATGTGACTGCGGAGTAGTGTTCCGAGTAGATAGCAGCGGCAACGAAACGGTAATTCACAAATTCTTTGGCAACGGCGGCGGGATGAAGCTTTTGACCGGATTGCTGGACGTAGACGGCACGCTGTATGGAACGACCCCCCTCGGTGGCGATCCTTCGTGCAACTCGGGGAGCGGGTGCGGTGTCCTCTACCGGATTAGCAAAACTGGACAATATACAGTGCTTCATCGCTTCGGCGGCGCGGCCGTTGGAGATGGTGCCCAGAGTGAGATTGGCAGCCTGAGCTTGGGAGCGGACGGCAGCATTTACGGTGCGACATGGTATGGAGGCACCGGAACTGACTGCTCTGGGCCACTCCCCGGTTGCGGGGTGATCTTTAGATACACACCCTGAACCTGCTTAGGCGATGGCGCCCAGCACGGCCATCGGGCTGAGATTCGTGCCATTCCCGAGACATCGCACGCGGGGAGTGGCGCATGCGTAGACCTGTTGTCGTTGGCGCTTAGCTCATCCCAATTGTGTCGGTCGGGCAGACAAGTGCAACCCTTTCCTCAGCCCAACCTTCGTCCTCGACTAGAACGATGCCCGCGCCGGCGCCCCTCGCTGTGCCACGCCCCTCGGTTGCCTCCCAAAGCGGGGAGGGAGCATTTTGCCGTCTCCGTACACCACCCCCGCCTCTCGTTTGACCCTCTGGATTACGTTCTCTACACTGAAACGTTCAGTTCCTGGCAGGTCTTCACTCTATGGCTGACAGCATTCATATCAAGTTCCCCGACGGCAGCGAAAAGGAGTATCCCAAGGGCGCCACTGCGCTCGACATTGCGAAGTCGATTAGCCCGCGTCTGGCCGACGCGGCGCTGGTCGCCAAAACAAACGGCGATCTCATTGATCTCACCCGGCCCCTCGAAAAAGACACCGATCTGCGCATTTTGACCGAGAAAGATCCCGAATCCCTGGAGGTCTTCCGGCATTCGTCTGCCCATTTGCTCGCCGCCGCGGTGCTCGAACTTTTCCCAGAGACCAAGCTCGGTCACGGACCCGCAACCGAGAGCGGATTCTTCTACGACTTCTATCGCCCTACGCCGTTCACGCCCGAAGATCTCCAGAAGATCGAAAAGAAGATGCAGGAACTCGTGCAGCAGAACATTCCCTATGCGCGGGAGTTTCGTCCGCGCGAGGAAGGTCTGTCTGAGTTCAAAAAAGATGGCGATTTCATGAAATGCCACTTCATCGAGCAGTTCACCAAGCCCGATGAAAGAATTTCGATTTACCGCACCGGCAAGTTCCTCGATTTCTGCCGCGGGCCGCACATTCCATCGACCGGCAAGATCAAGGCATTCAAGCTGCTCAATATTGCCGGAGCGTACTGGCTCGGCGATGAGAAGAATCCCCAGCTGCAGCGGATCTACGGCACGTCGTTCTACTCGAAGAAGGAGCTGGACGACTACCTCAAACACATCGAGGAAACCAAAAAACGCGATCACCGCGTGCTGGGCCAGCAACTCGACCTGTTTTCCATTCAGGAACTGGCCGGGCCCGGCCTGATCTTCTGGCATCCCAAGGGCGGGATCATCCGCAAGCAGATGGAAGACTGGATGCGCGAGGAGTACATCAAGCGCGGCTACGCGCTGGTATACACGCCGCATGTGGCGCGGCGGCAGCTCTTCTACACCTCGGGACACGAGGGCTATTACTCGCAGAACATGTTCGACGCCATGGAGCTCGATGACGCCGAATATCGCCTGAAGCCGATGAACTGCCCGGGGCACATCCTGATCTATCGGGATTCGCTGAAGTCGTATCGCGATCTGCCGGTGCGGCTGGGCGAACTCGGGACGGTTTACCGCTACGAGCGCTCGGGCGTGATGCACGGTCTGCTGCGCGTCCGTGGATTCACCCAGGATGACGCTCACATCTTCTGTACCCCGGAGCAAATCGAAGGCGAGATCGCCAGCTGTCTTGAATTTGCGCTTGATGTGCTCAAGGACTTCGGATTCGATAAGTTTCAAACTGAGCTCTCCACGTGGAATCCGGAGGACCGCAAGAACTTTGTCGGCAGCGAAGATCAGTGGATTCACGCTACGCAGTCACTCGAGAAAGTGCTTAAGGCCCGCAACATCGAGTACAAGACGATTCCGGGCGAGGCCGCGTTCTATGGGCCGAAGATCGATATCAAGCTGGTAGATGCGATCGGACGCCTGTGGCAGCTTTCGACCGTGCAGTTCGATTTCAACCTTCCGCAGCGCTTCGGATTGGAATATGTGGCCGAAGACGGATCGCGCAAGCAGCCGGTCATGGTGCATCGCGCGTTGTATGGCTCGGTTGAGCGGTTCTTCGGCGTGCTGATCGAGCACTACGCCGGTGCCTTCCCCGTGTGGCTGTCGCCGGTGCAGGCGGTGATGATCCCGATCAGCGAACGGCACGCAGAGTACGCGAACAAAGTCGCGGGCGAGCTCAAAGCGATCGGCGTGCGCGTCGAGGTCGATGCCCGCAACGAGAAGATGAATGCCAAGATTCGCGAGCACGCGCTGCAGAAGGTGCCGTTCCTCCTCGTCGTCGGGGATAAAGAGGCCGAGGCGGGGAAGGTGAACGTCCGCACGCGCGGGAAAGAGAAGAACGAGGACATGCCCGCGGCGGAGTTTGTGGAGAAGATCGGAAAGCTGATCGCGGAGAAGAGCGCGGGGCTATAGTTTTCACCACAGAGGCACGGAGGCACGTAGAGGAACCGTGCGGGGATGGCCGCCCCGGCTGTCGCGAACTGAACCTTGCGCTACCATGTTTCGGTGCGTTCCCTTGCGCAGCGCCTGCTTATCCACATCCGGCAGCATGAACTGCTGAAGGCTGGAGATCGCGTCGGTGTGGCCGTGTCCGGCGGTATCGATTCGGTTGCCCTCTTACGCCTGCTGCTGGAACTGCGCGGTGAATTGGGGATCGTTCTCTCGGTTGTTCATTTCAATCACAAGCTGCGCGGGGCGGAGTCGGATGCGGATGAGCAATTTGTCGCCGAACTAGCTCGTCGGCATGATCTGGAATTCTTTTGTGACAGCGATGACGTCGCCGGACATGCGCGCGAGGAAGGCGTCAGTCTCGAGACGGCGGCCCGCGAGCTACGGTATGGTTTCTTTCGGTCTTTGTTAGAAGTCACATCGGGGGCTAACGCCCCCGCTCAAATTGAGTCCTTGAGTCGCAGCGCTGAAAGCGCTGCGCCACCCGCGGTCCTGAACAAGGTCGCGACCGCGCACACACTCGATGATCAGGCCGAAACGGTTCTGATGCGGGTGATTCGCGGGGCCGGGTTGCGAGGCCTCGGCGGTATTCATCCGCGCATTCCGGTCGAGGATGAGCATGGCGAAACTTGTGGCGAGATTATTCGTCCCCTGTTGGCAACGCGCCGCCACGAACTCGAACAATATCTCAAGGAAATCGCCCAGCCCTGGCGGGAAGACTCGAGTAACTCCGAAACTCACTTCACCCGCAACCGCGTGCGGCAGCTCGTCGTCCCGCTGCTGGAGAAGGAATTCAATCCGGCGATCACCGAAACTCTCGCCGAGTTGGCCGAGATCGCCCGCGGCGAAGAGGATTTCTGGGACAACGAAATCGCCGGTTGGATGGGAACGGCGGTGCACTGGTCCGAACCCGAGTGGGCGAGAGGGCGAGGCGGGAACGGGCTGATCCAGATCTCGAATGGCGAAGACCGAATCGACAAATCTTCGGGGCTGGTCATGAACGCCACGGTGGACCGCGTATGGTTCCTTGGCGAACCGATCGCGGCGCAGCGCAGGCTGATCAAGGCCATCGGAGACGAAGCGGACATTCCACTCGAGTTCCGGCACGTGGATGAAATCCTGCGCTTCGCGGCATCAGAAACTGGCTCCAGGAATGCTCTCTTCCTGCCCCGTGGCTGGAAGGTGCGTCGCGAGCCCGAACAATTGGTATTCCTGACGCCGGATCCGAGCGAGCCGGATACCGTGCAGAACTACGAATACGAATTCGAGGTTCCCGGCCAAGTCATACTTCGCGAGACCGGGACCATCCTGGAAGTGAGACGAATTCCGGCGGCTGGCGAGGCGGGTTATAATCCTGACCATCTTCTGGATGCGGAATCCCTGCCCCGACGATTACGGGTACGGAACTGGCGTCCGGGAGACCGGTTCTGGCCGGCCCATACAAAGTCCCCGAAGAAGATCAAAGACCTGCTGCAAGAGCGGCACGTGGCGCAACCGGAGCGGGGGCTTTGGCCGGTAATCGTGAGCGAGGGCGAAATCGTTTGGATGCGGGGATTCCCCTCGCCGGCGAAGCTTCGGGCGAAACCAGGCCGAGACTCGGTCACGATTACCGAAATGCCACTCCCCGACCCGGCGATCCGCTAGAGATTCGTTTGCCATGTGCCGGAGGCACATAGAAACCTCATGAGTCCATCCAGAGTCGAGGCCCTTCGGCAGGTCATCACCACCGAGCAGATTCAGAAGCGGGTGAAGGAACTGGGCCGACAGATTTCTGACGATTACAAGGGACAGACTGTACAGATGCTGGCAGTCCTCGAGAATGCCTTCATGTTTCTGGCGGACCTAGTCCGCGCTGTTGACGTCCCGGTTGTATGCCAGTTCATCAAGCCGAAGTACACGCGTCCGCAGGGCAGCGGAAGCGATATGATGGAGATCTTCTTCAGCCATGAGCCGGATATCCGCGGCCAGCACGTTCTGCTGGTCGAGGGTTTAGTGCACTCCGGCGTCACCAGCGAGTTCCTGATGAGTGATTTGCGAGCCCGGGGTGCCGCTTCGGTGAAACTAGTGACGTTGCTTGACCGGCAGGCGGCGCGTCGCGTGCCCTTGCAGCCCGACTATTTCGGGTTTCTGGTCGATGAGACTTTTCTCGTGGGCTACGGCCTGGGCGCGGTCGAACAGACCAACCGGAATCTGCCGTACTTAGCCGCCGCCAGCTAACGGCGCAGCCTGCAGGCAACGTGCGCACCGCTGATTCTGGTGGGGGCACTGTGGCTCTTCATGATCCGCCAGCAGCGGCGCGTCGTGCCGCAAACCGCGACGCCGGACCGGCAGCTCCGATCGAGCCTCGCTAGTGGCTGGGGAGAAGCAACTTACGCTGCACCAGTGACTTAAGTCACAAGCGTTGGAACGGGCGTTTTTTGGAGCGAAAAGGTAGAATAAAGAGCACCCAACTTTGTCCAAGTCAAAAGTTTCGGCTCGGGCATCTAATAGTTGCGGGATTGCAACAGGAGCCTCGTGGGAGGGGTGTAGGCGAAGAGCCCACGCGGGCATCAGGAGTGGTCTAGGTGAATTCAACGGTAAAAACAGTGCTGTTCTGGCTGCTGATCGGAGTATCAGCGCTGCTCTTGTGGGAGGTGGTCAAGGGCGCTCGTGACAATCAAAAGGACGCGGAAATTAACGTCACGCAGTTCATGAGCCACGTCGACCAGAATGACATCCGCGAGCTGACCGTCAACGGGATGGAAGTTCACGGGAAATACAAGGACGGATCGGCCTTCCATACCACCGCTCCTACCAATTATTTCACTCCCGAGATGTTGAAGACCCTGCACACCAATGGCGTCAACATCACCTTCCACGACATCAACAGCAGCAGTCTGCCCTTGCAGTTGCTTGGCACCTGGGCTCCATTGATCCTGCTGGGAGCGCTGTGGTTCTTCATGATCCGCCAGATGCAGACCGGCGGGAACAAAGCCCTGTCGTTCGGCAAGAGCCGCGCCCGGCTGCTCTCGATGCAGCAGAAGAAAGTCACGTTTAAAGACGTCGCCGGCGTGGACGAGGCGAAAGAGGAACTGCGCGAGATTATCGAGTTCCTGCGCGAGGCGCAGAAGTTCCAGAAGCTGGGCGGAAGAATTCCCAAAGGTGTATTGCTGGTCGGACCTCCGGGAACCGGTAAGACTCTGCTGGCCCGGGCGGTTGCCGGCGAAGCGAATGTTCCATTCTTTTCGATTTCGGGTTCGGATTTCGTGGAGATGTTTGTGGGCGTGGGCGCGAGCCGCGTCCGCGACTTGTTCGAGCAGGGCAAAAAGAATGCTCCGTGCATTATTTTCATCGACGAGATTGACGCGGTTGGACGTCATCGCGGCGCCGGCCTCGGCGGCGGGCACGATGAGCGCGAGCAGACCCTGAATCAGCTGCTCGTCGAAATGGATGGGTTCGAGTCCAACGAAGGCGTGATCCTGATGGCGGCAACCAACCGGCCTGACGTGCTTGATCCCGCGCTGCTGCGGCCCGGGCGCTTCGACCGCCGAGTCGTTGTGAGCCGTCCGGATGTGCGCGGCCGCGAAGAGATTCTTCGCGTGCATACGCGCAAGAAACCGCTTGCCGAGGACGTCGACCTGTCCGTGCTGGCGCGCGGAACACCGGGATTTTCCGGCGCCGACCTGGAGAACATGGTCAACGAAGCTGCGCTGGCCGCCGCGCGACAGAATCGCAAAGCGGTGTTGCAGTATGACTTCGAGCTGGCCAAGGACAAAGTGCTGATGGGCGTGGAGCGCAAATCCCTCCTACTCTCTGACGCCGAAAAGCGAAATACGGCTTATCACGAAGCCGGCCACGCTCTGGTGGCGGCCAAGATGCCACACTCGGATCCTCTGCACAAGGTGACGATCATCCCGCGCGGGATGGCGCTGGGCGTGACCATGCAATTGCCGACCGACGACCGGCACAACTATTACAAGAACTATCTCGAGACTGAGATTGCCATCCTGATGGGCGGGCGCATTGCGGAGGAGCTCTTCCTCAACGTGATGAGCACGGGTGCCGGGAACGACATCGAGCGGGCCACCGATATGGCTCGCAAGATGGTCTGCGAGTGGGGCATGAGCGATCTGGGCCCGCTGACCTTCGGCAAGAAAGAAGAACAGATTTTCCTGGGGCGGGAGATCGCCCAGCATCGCGACTACAGCGAAGACACGGCGATCAAGATCGACCAGGAAGTGCGCAAGCTCGTCAACAACGGCTACAACACGGCCAAGCAGATTCTATCGGACAATCGCGATACCCTCGAAAAGATCGCCAAGGCGCTCATCGAGCGGGAAGTGCTCGACGCCAACGAAATCAAAATGCTGGTGGAAGGCCAGGACCTGCCGCCGTTGCAGTCTCCGCCGTCAAAGCCTGACGATGGCGTGCAGCATGTGATTAAACCGGAGTTGCAGCCCGGACGCGCTCCAAAACCCGGAGAGCGGCCAGCCACAGCGTAATTCAGCTCAGAACTTGATTTCAGATGGGCGGCCACGAGCCGCCCATTTTTTCTTGGAAGTTGCTCTCAGCGAACGTGGAAGACTGAAACGACCGTCTTGCCCTTGACTGTTTCCGCTTTGCGCCAGCCGCTCTTGTCGTTCAGGGCCACCCACCGCCGCTCCTCGGCGCGGTAATGCCAATCCTTGTCATTCTGGAAGAAGATCTGCAGCCCCCTCCCTTCGAGGATGTTCAAGATGCTGTTGTCGTGCGAATTCCGGTCGTCAAAGTCAGTAGAGGAACGCTGTCCCATCTCCGCGTAGGTCTCGTTGAGTTCAAACAGCAATTGATTTACCGCCTCGGGCAGCGGCTCCGCTTTCAGGCCGATTCTGCGCGCCTCGCGCAGCGTAATAGGATAGCCATGCGAGGGATATTCGGAATTCAGGACGTTGCTGATGCGATTGACCTTCTTCTTGTCCTTCAGGTGGTAGGAAAGAATTTCAGCACAAAGCTTGGTGGAGAGCGCGCTGGATCGGTCCACAGCACCGATTACGAGAGGATGGACGTAAGCGTAAAGCGACTGGTAGGGGTTGGGGCCGTCCTTTCTCCCCTCTCTTTGCCAAAGGCGGACGACTCGATGCAGCTCATCCTGGCTCACCCTGACCCGGTTGTTATCGCGGTCGATAGGCGACAGGTCATGGGTCAGTGAAGTGTCAACCGCGGAGAGGTGTGCGAGTGGCCCCATTAGAATTCGATCAGCTCCAAGGGCTAACATTGTTGCGGCAGATGCACACTCCAGCGGCACGACCGCGGTGAGCCGACCGACGAATTGACGAAGCAGATGAACCAGGCGCAAGGAAGCCTCTACTGAGCCGCCCGCCGAGTTAATGAATAGCGACAGGCGCGGAATTTTCCCCAAACTACGAAGAATTCCGAAAAGGCCATTCACGTCATTGGCGCAAATCGAACCGTTCGGCGAGTTCCAATACGTAATGAAAGTCTCTCCGAGCTTCGACTCGATCTCACGCCGAATCTTCTGGGTCTTCTCGAACAAGACGGGCGGATTCTTGGTAGCGGGATTCGGAGCACTAATCTTCGAACTTTGGTCCTCTGTCATGCCAGCCGAAGTCTAACATGCGGTTCATGGTGGCTCGGCAAGCGAATCGCCGGCTCTCAACTGGTCCGGGATTGCCCCTGAGGAACGGCGGGAAATGCGCTGTTACTCAGTCGATTCAGCCGCGTTGTCGCACCTGCTGAGAAGCCTGTTTTGTGGTATAATGACATAAGTCGTAATCGATCCTAAGTATTAGGAATTTCAATAACTTGAGGTCTCAACAGGAGGCGTCAAGAGAGACGTTTTAGAAGCGAATTTCCAGCCGGCTTCCAGGGCCCGAGCAAGACTGAAATTCAAAGTGCGATTCGGACATTTTCGCGGAGCGGAATGGCCACCAAAGAGATCAATACTCCCATCGTCGACACCAAAACAAAAAACGGAAAAGTGACTCCGATCAGCGCCGGAAATGGCGGCGGCAATGGAAATCACGAATACACCGCCGAGTCCATCAAGGTGTTGGGCGGCATGGAAGCGGTCCGCAAGCGCCCGGCAATGTACATCGGGTCGACCGGCGAACTGGGGCTGCACCATCTCGTCTACGAAGTCGTTGATAACTCCGTCGACGAGGCGCTCGCTGGTTTCGCCACTAAGATCGAAGCCACGATTCACCTCGACAACTCCATCACCGTCATCGACGACGGCCGCGGCATTCCGGTCGATGACATGGAAATCGATGGCGAGAAGGTTTCGGCGGCCCAGGTGGTCATGACCAAGCTGCATGCCGGCGGAAAGTTCGATTCCTCGACCTACAAGGTTTCGGGCGGATTGCACGGCGTCGGTGTCTCCTGCGTGAACGCACTTAGCGAGAACCTGGACCTGGAAATCTGGCGCGATGGCGCCACCTGGCAGCAGACCTATTCCAAAGGCGATCCCACCAGCAAGCTGAAGAAGACGGGCGTGGCCAAGGTAAAGACAGGAACGAAGGTCCATTTCTTGCCTGATCCCACGATTTTTACGGTCCTGGAATACAACTACGACACCCTGGCACAGCGGCTGCGCGAATTGGCATTTCTAAACAAGGGATTATTGATTACGCTGACCGACGAGCGCGCGACGGATGCGAAGACCGGCGAGGCAAAGCACTCCGAGTTCAAGTACAACGGCGGCATCGCAGAGTTCATCAAGCACCTGAATCGCGGCAAGCAGGTTCTGCACGACAAGCCGATCTACATGGAGGATGACCGAAACGGCGTTCACCTTGAGATCGGGCTCCAATACAACGACGGCTATTCCGAGTCGGTGTTCAGCTTTGCCAACAACATCAACACCATCGATGGCGGAACACATCTCTCCGGATTCCGCACCGCGTTGACGCGCACGATTAACTACGCCGGGCAGCAACTCGGGCTGTTCAAAGATGTCAAAGAGAATCTCACCGGCGACGATGTGCGCGAAGGCCTGGTGGCCGTGATCAGCGTCAAGCTGCCGCAACCCCAGTTTGAAGGCCAAACGAAGGGAAAGTTGAATTCCGATATCGCTGGGATTGTCACGGCGTTCGTGAACGAACGCCTGGGCGCGTTCTTTGAACAAAACTCCACGGTCGCGAAGAAGATCATCAACAAGGCGATCGATGCCGCCCGGGCCCGGGAAGCCGCCCGCAAGGCCCGCGACCTGACACGGCGCAAAGGGGCGCTCGATTCGGGCGGATTGCCAGGGAAACTGGCCGACTGCTCCGAGCGCGATCCGAATCGCTGCGAATTGTTCCTGGTCGAGGGCGAGTCGGCCGGCGGAACGGCGAAGCAGGGCCGCGATCGACGCTTCCAGGCGATTCTGCCGCTAAAAGGCAAGATCCTTAATGTGGAGAAGGCGCGCTACGACAAGATGCTGGCGCATGAGGAAATCCGTGCCATGATTACGGCGCTCGGCACCGGCATCGCGAAAGACGATTTTGACCCCACGAAGGTGCGTTACGGCAAGATCATCCTCATGACCGACGCCGATGTGGACGGGAGCCATATCCGGACCCTGCTGCTGACATTCTTCTTCCGGCACATGCAGGAGCTGATCAAGCGCGGTAACGTGTTCATCGCTCAGCCGCCGTTGTTTTCGCTGAAGAAAGGCAAGTCGCAGCAGTACATCAAGGACGAGCGCGAGTTCGTGAAGGTCATGGTGAAGCGCGCGTCGGAAGGACTGAGCATTCGCTATGGCGAAGGCGCTGCCAAGATCGAAGGCAAGGACCTGGCGCGTTTTATGACCGTGCTCGATGAATATCTGGGTTTCTTCGACAAGCTCGACAAGCGGGTGCGCAACGAGCACGTCACCGAACTGATCCCGAAGCTCGACCTCGCAAAACATGCGGATTTCGAAGGCGACAAGAAAACTCCTCCCAAGAAGATTGAGCGGCTGGAACGGGAATTGAAAAAGCTGCAAAAGGACGAGGGCTTCAAGAGCGTGGAGGCGCGCTTCGACGAAGAACACAATTTGTGGGAGGTGAGCTTCGTCAACAAGCATGGCGCCGAGCATGTCATCAGCTGGGAATTGGCTTCCAGTGCGGAGTGCCGTCAGCTGATTTCAAAGTACAAGCAGATCGAGCCATTCATGGAGCCGCCGTTTGTGGTTGAGACCCTTGTCAAAGCCGCTCCATCCAGCGGGAATGGCGACGGAACTGCGGAGGAGGCTTCCGCTGCGGATGGGGAAAAGAGCGAGAAGAAGCAGGCGAAGCCGGCAAAGAAAAAAGCCGATATCGAGGTCGTCGAGAAAGGGAACGTCCGCGATCTGCGAGATTTCGTGATCAACGAAGGCCGAAGGGAGTTCTCGATTCAGCGCTATAAGGGTCTCGGCGAGATGACTGCTCCGCAATTGTGGGAAACAACCATGGATCCGGAGCGCCGAACGCTTTTGGCCGTGAAGCTCGAGGACATCGCGGAAACCGAGACGATCTTCACTACTCTCATGGGCGAAGACGTCGAAGCACGTCGGAAGTTTATCGAAGAGAACGCGCTGGACGTGAAGAACCTCGACATCTGAGTCGTCTTCCGGATTTCGCCCAGATCTGAGCCGACGCAGGACTCAAGTTTGGCAGAAGTTCCTTGAGGGAAGCAGCCGGATCTACTTGAGGCCTTCCACCAGATACAAGTCCGCCAGCATGCGGTGATAGCCGAAGATGCAAGTTCTGGCGTCAGGCGTCATCAGGATGGGTCCAATATTCTCCACGCCCGCAGGATCAGACGGCATAAGCTCCTTCCACAAGCTTCGCTGGCCGTTCTGCATGTCGAGACGATAGACGCGCGCAGGAAGTTCCCCGGGTTGGTAGATGTATAGCGACCGGCCGTCGGCGCTCCATGTGATCGGCTGCTCTCCCTGATTGAGTCCCGTGATCGGGCGCGGATCTCCGCCCGCAACCGGATAAAGATATCCCTTCTGATCGGGACCGATGGCGGCGATTTGTCTGGAATCGGGGGAGATAGCGAAGGCGGTACCGTTCACGCCTTCCTGAGAAATCGGCTGGCTTTTGCCCGAATCCACATCGTAGACATAGAAACGCACGCCCTTGCCGGGTTCGTCGGCGGTGAAGAGCACTCTCTTGCCATCCGGGAACCAGTGAGCCCAGCTGTGGTTAATGTTGTCCTTGGTCAGTTCCTTCGGTTCTCCGGGGCCGGTGGGCAGAAGGCGAAACTGCGAGGGCGACTCCTGCGTCTGGGCGATGGCCCACTTGCCATCCGGCGACAATGCGACCGCGCCACCTTCGCCCAGCAGAACGGCCGGCGATCCGTCCGTTTTGCGAATGTAGACGGCGTAGGTCAAACCACCAGACTTGGAGTAGTCCAGCGCCCCGCCGCCACCTTCTTCGTCGAAGAGCAGGGTTTTCCCGTCCGCAGAGAGATCGGAGGGATAGGTGTAATCGAGCCAGGAAAGTTCGTGCTGCTTGGCATCGTTGGCAAAGACGCCCAGCAACTCACGGCGCCAGGTGGCGCGAACCAGAAGAACGCGTCCATCCTTGGCAATGTCGAGTAGCATCAGGGCACCGGGCAAGCGGGCAACGATCCGCTGCTTCCCATCGAGCGATGTCGCGTAAAGAGTCCGATCCGTTCCCGACTTGCTGGCGGTAAACCAGATTTCTTTGCCATCCGGCGACCACGCCAGCCCCTGGATCGTGAACCACTGATCGGAAAGCAGCTTTTTGTTTCCGGCGCGGTCGACCACGGCCAGCGACCCACTGTCATCGCCTTGCAGCGGATGGTCGGCAAAGGCGATGAGTTTCCCATCCGGAGAGACGCGCGGATGACCGATCCATCCCCCGGTCTGATACAAAGCCTTACCGATGGGAAGCTCGAGGCGGTTGCGTCCGTCAAGATCGCGAACCACAGCAATGTCGCCATCGGGAGCCCAGTCGGCCCATTGCACCTGCTCCAGCATCTCGCGCGGTGCGCCTCCCGACAGCGGAGCGCGTGCCAGAGTTCCCATGCTGACCCAGGCTCCAACCGCCTTGCTATTGAGCAGGACGGCCATTTCCGAAGTAGGAGAGATTGACATCAATTGCGTGCGGCTCAGCCCCATCGATCTTGACTCCGGAGCCTCAGGCCGGGCCGTGAAGACATCGACCGGATTCCCCTGCCAGGCCGCGCTATAGAGGATGGTCTGCCCGTCGGGTGCGAAGCGCGCTGAGCGAATGCTGCCGCGGCGGAAGGTCAGCTGGCGATAGAGCGGAGGCTCCGCCGGAGCCGGCGTGAACACAAACTTCCCGGCCAGCAGCCCGACCGCTAGCGCCACGAGAAGAGACGCAACCAGCATCATTCGCGTCCGAGAAGACCTACTGGGGGCGGCTGCTGCAGCGGGAGCAACCGCGACGGCGACCGATGATGACGATGAGGCCGGAGGTTCAGCTACGACCGAGGTCCGGGAAGAGTCGATCGCCCGCTTCAGGCGCTTCAGGTCCGCCCGCATTTCTGCGGCGGTCTGGCTGCGCATATCGGGGTCCTTTTCCAGAGCCTTGCTGATAATCTCCTCCAGCTTCGGAGGAAGAGTTGGATTGAGCCGGTTCGGCGCGGTTGGCGCCCGGTTCAGAATCGCTTCAGTGATGACTGCGGAGGTTTCGCCCCGGAAGGGAAGAACTCCGGTCGCCATCTCATAAAGCACTACACCAAAGGAGAACAGGTCGGTCCGGCCGTCGAGCTCTTTCCCGCGAAGTTGCTCCGGCGACATATACGCGACGGTACCGACGGCGGTCCCAGGATTGGTCAGATCGAGGCTGGTCACGTCGGCGATGGTTTGAGAGTCGCCGCTGGTTGGCCGCGCAGCACGCGATTTCTTGGCTAACCCGAAATCCAGAATCTTGGCGTGGCCCCGGTCAGTGACGAAGATATTAGCCGGCTTGATATCGCGGTGAACGATTCCCTTGGAATGCGCCGCATCGAGAGCGTCAGCGACCTCAATGGCCAGCGTCAAAAGCCGGTCCAAGTCCATCGGCTTTCCGTCGATGATGTGCTTCAGGGTCTGGCCGCTGAGGCACTCCATGACGATGAAGGCTTGCCCGTTGTGTTCCCCGATTTCGTGGATGGTGCAGATGTTGGGATGATTCAGGGCAGAAGCGGCGCGCGCCTCCCGGCGAAAGCGCTCGAGCGCCTGCGGGTCGTCGGAGGCGTCATCGGGAAGAAATTTGAGGGCTACAAAACGGCCGAGCAGCGTGTCCTCGGCCTTGTAGACGACACCCATCCCTCCGCCGCCAAGCAGTTCGACAATGCGGTAGTGAGAGACGGTTTGGCCGATCATGGACGAGTGGCGTACCCCAGAATGCCCGCACAATCAAACAAATGCAGCCATCTTAGGGCCGATGAGGGTTTCCGTCAATGCGAGATTCCGGACCCGTCCGCAGGCGGAGTAGAAGAATCTGTCGGTCGGGCCTCCGGTTTTTCGCCTCGAAAAACTCGTGACAGTCCGCGAACCACCCGGCGCATTGGCAGCTCGCCTCTGGCATCGACAAAGAAGATTTCCCCGACGCGTGTGCCCCGGTAATACCAGCGTTTGAGCAGCGCCAGATGCTCCATCGTCTCGAGCGAAGAGCCTGGCTTCGGCGTCGACAAAATCTGCAGCGCGGCGTGCACTCTCGATTCCATGGATTGTGATTTCGTGTGTTGCGCCGGCTCGATCGAGAACGACGTCGGCCCGAAGATCCGGCCACTTTCGACACGAAAGAATGCCACCGAGCCCGCCATGTGGCTTGGCTGGATGATCAGTGCGCTGAAGTGATCGAGGCGGTGGACAATCTCCGGCAGCTGGCTGACCACAGGCGCCAGCTTGTCGATGCGCACATGGATGGCCGCTGCGTCTTCGAAGGCGAGCTTCGCCGACGCTGCCTCGCGCTCGGCCGAAAGCTCACGGAGCAGCGAGTCTCCGCCAGAGTCGAAATAAGCCTGCACCCGGCTCACTTCTGCCCGGTACTCGTCATCTGTGCAGCCTTTGAAGCAGGGCGCCAGGCACATCTTCATTTCCGAGTAGATGCAGCCCGGAAATGCGGGGTCCGGGTGCAGATCGTCAACGCAGCGCCGCATTTTGAAGAAATCAAGAGAGTTATTCATGAATTTCTCGGCCGCATTGCGGGAAAAGAATGGCCCGTAGTAGACTGCGGGTCCGTGCGCTCGCGCCAGCCGTGTCGTGACCGAAGCGCGTGGGAATTTATTCTCGAGATGGAGCTTCACCAGTGGGGCAAACCGAAAGCGCAGACGATTTTGATAGGTTTTCGGAAAGGTCTCTCGGAGGATCTGATACAGCAGGAACCCGGACTCGAAGTCGGAACCGGTTGGTGCGTATTCGACGCTGCGAACGCGGTCGCGGAGGTTCAGTTTCTTCGTCCGCTCTTCCACGGGGCCGAGAAGCCTCTGCAGACGGCGGCGCAGATTGGCGGTCTTGCTGACGTAGGGGTCAGCAGCAGGATCCTCGCCCCGCAGCAGAAAGACGGCAGGCGCTGCCGGGACGGCGGAGAAAATCTCGGCATCCCGCTCGGGCGCAAATTCCAAGCGTTCAGTCAGCACACTTTCATTCTAAGCAAGTTTTCAACACGGAGACTCGGAGACCCTGGGAATCGCGTCCAGCCGGAATCCGGGTAACCCTGCTTTTCGACGGCGTCATCCTGAGCGCAGCCGCTCTTCAGGCGGAGCGAAGGATCTCGCGTGTGGGATGGGCGTTGGACCCACGCGAGATTCCTGGCCCGGCTGGTAACTGCGCGGGGCTTCGGAATGACGCATCGGGGAAGAGTGCGGATTCACACTGGGGGACTTCTCTGTGGCTCCGTGGTTAACCATCAGCGAAAGCTGGCGCTACGGTATTTCTGGCGGAAATCGGCGCCGTCGAGCGTGATAATTCGGCACATTTCATGGAGGCGCGAACGCATGCGTTCTCCGATGCGATCGCCGAGCGTCTCGCCGCGCGCTGCGGCTCTGGTTCCATTGATCGAAATCGTGCCCGCAGCCGGCTGGTCCTCGAAGTTGGTGGTGATGATTGTGGTGCGATTGTCGTTGTAGCGCGTGTTCAGGATCAGGCTGACAGTGTCCCACACCCACTCGGTGGGTTTGACTGCTCCGAGTTCATCCAGCACCAGGACGTCCGATTCGAAGACGGGGCGCAGCACATCGAGTTCGGTGGTCTGCACCGTCGAGTTATACGAGTTCTGGATTTCTTTCAGCAGTTCGCGGTAGTCGTAAAAGAGGCAAGAAATTCCGCGGGTCAGAATCAGTTCCTTGATAATGCCGACGGCCAAGTGAGTCTTCCCGGTGCCGATCTTGCCAATGATCAGCAGCCCCTTATCTCCGCCAGGGTCACATTTCCTGGCGAAGTTGGAGGCAATGAAGTGGGATTCTGCCAGCGAGGGATGCGCTCCGGGAAAATCGGTGTCGTAGTTGGCGAGTTCGCAGTGCTCATAACGCCGGGGGATCCGGGCCGCCGCCAGCCGGGATTGAGCCCGCGCCCGCAACTGGCAGTCACAGCGCGTCACCCGACGCTCGGCCTTGCCAGCAAGAACGCCGTCAGCCAGGGGTTTCCAGCCCGTACCTTCACACAAGGGACAAACTTCTGCGGGAGCCTTGATCAACCGGGAGTCTTCCTCTCTTGAGTTAATTCCTCTTTTGACTGTGCACCCGAAGCGCGCTCGGGTGCAAGCCGGAAAAGATGACCTCCTGTGTACATCCTGTGAAGGAAGGCTCTGGCCTGTGGAGGGCATAGGAAAACGCCATGGCCAGACGCCAAAAGCGGCTCGGGTCGGCCCAATCCGGGCTCAGGGGTTACGAAACAGGCTTCAGGCGCGGATTTTCACAGTTGACATTCGCCACAGAGGGAGGAGAATACCAGCGATCAGGTTTCCCAACTCAGCCAAAGCAGCTTTCCCTTCCGGTACCGGCTGGGCATGAAAGAGACCTGCGAGGAGAAACTATGAACAAAGCCGATCTGGTTGATAAGATCGCGGGCGCATGCGAAATCAGCAAGGCGCAAGCCACGACTGCCATCGACACCGCCGTGGACAGCATTACCTCTGCTCTCCGCAAGGGAGATCGGGTCGCACTGATAGGCTTCGGCACATTCTCGGTGTCGCAGAGAAAGGCGCGGAACGGACGCAACCCGCAAACCGGCGCAACTATCAAGATCGCTGCCCGTAAAGTCGCCAAATTTACCCCTGGGGCCGAACTCAAGAAGGCGGTCAACAAGAAGTAATAAACGTATATTCCCGAAACAAGAGAACGGCAGGGGGTCGGACCTGCCGTTTTTTGCTGCAGGTAATCATGCCCACAAGGAATCGAAGCCGTTTCTGGATTGTCTCGGCGTGCCTGCTGCTGGAGTGCGCATCTGTGGCGGCGCAGGCTCCGCCCTTGCCCTTTGGCGCCTGGCGTCGGATGTCCGACGTTCCGGTGGTCGCTCCGCGCGGAGATGGCTGGGAAGCTGCCGGCACTTTCAATCCGGCCGTCGTGGACTACAAGGGAGAGATCGTGATGCTCTACCGCGCCCAGGACGCCAGGGCAACATCCCGCCTCGGATATGCGGAGAGCTCGGACGGCATTCATTTCACACGCCGGAACGAACCGGTTCTCAGTCCTGAAACCGACTATGAACAAGACGGCGGCGTCGAAGATCCGCGGCTCGTTCGATTCGGCGACACGTTCTATCTCACCTACACCGGTTACAACAAGAAAGACGCACAGTTATGTCTTGCCACCTCGAAGGATCTGGTTCATTGGGATCGCAAGGGCATAATCATCCCGGCCAACAAGGGGAATTGGAATGTGAAGTGGACGAAATCTGGCGCCATCGCTCCCGCCAAGATCGCTGGTAGGTACTGGATGTATTTCCTGGGCACAAGCGCCGACGGAAACGATCAGGCCGGGGTCGCGTCATCGAACGATTTGTTGCACTGGACCGAGGCGAGCCAGACACCGGTGCTCCCCGTAAGGCCCGGGCACTTTGATTCGCGGGTGGCCGAGCCGGGGCCGCCGCCCATCGTGACACCGCAAGGGATCGTCCTTCTTTACAATGGCGCTGATGACCACCTTGTGTACCGAGCCGGGGTTGCGATTTTCGCCCGCCATGATCCGCGAAAGCTTCTTTGGCGCAGCGACACACCGATCTTCGCCCCTGAAGAAGACTGGGAGAAGGTTGGCCAGGTGCCGAACGTGGTGTTTGTCGAAGGTGTGGTCCGGCGGGCGAGTTCCTGGCTTTTCTACTACGGTGGCGCCGACAGGTATGTTGGAGTTGCCCAGGCGCCAATCATTCGCTGATCGAGTTTCGCTTGACCCGCGCCTGAGGCCGCCCCTAACATCGACTGGGGTCCATGCGAATTCAGGATTTCTTCGTTGACGCGAGCGCGTCCTTGCTTCGCGCCATGATCTGGAGCTCTTTCCTGCTCCCAGCCGTCGCGCAGTCTCCTCCTCCATCCAAGCCAGCAAGCCCACACACTCCGATCGCGAATTTCGTAGACGTCGCGCAGAAGGCGGGGCTGACCGCAGCGGACATCTTCGGCGGCATCAACACCAAGAAATACATCATTGAGACCACCGGCAACGGCGCCGCAATTCTCGATTACGACAACGACGGCTGGCCTGACATTTTCCTGGTGAACGGAACTCGGCTCGAGGGATTTCCGGCAGGTCAGGCTCCGACGAATCGTCTCTATCGCAACAATCACGACGGAACTTTTACTGACGTCACGGCCCAGGCTGGCCTGACAACCACCGGTTGGGGGCAGGGCGTTTGCGTGGGCGATTACGACAACGACGGTTGGGAAGATTTGTACATTACCTACTACGGCAAGAACCGCCTCTACCACAACGATCACGGAGTCTTCACCGAAGTGGCCGACAAAGCGGGCGTCGCCGGCTCCGGCAAGGCGTGGGGGACGGGCTGCGCATTCCTCGACTACGACCGTGACGGCCATCTCGATCTGGTGGTCGCGAACTACGTTGATTTTGATCTTGCCTCGGCTCCCGCTCCCGGCGACCGCCCTACCTGCATGTGGAAGGGTGTTCCGGTCATGTGCGGACCGCGCGGGCTCCCCGGCGCGAAAAACATTCTCTATCACAACCGGGGCGACGGAACTTTTGAAGACGTCACCACGAAGGCGCACATCGACAAAACCGACGGGCATTACGCATTCAGCGTCTCGACGCTTGATTTCGACGAGGATGGCTGGCCCGACATCTTTATTGCCTGCGACAGCACGCCGAGCATTCTGTATCGGAATAATCATGATGGCACGTTCACCGATGTAGCGGTGACTGCCGGGGCCGCCTTCAACGAAGACGGCCGCGAACAGGCAGGAATGGGATCGGCCATCGGCGATTACAACGGCGACGGCCACCTCGATATCTTCAAGACGAATTTCTCCGACGATACCTCTACTCTCTACAAGAACAATGGCGACGGAACCTTTACCGACGCGACCTCCGCGGCCGGACTCGGCCTTTACACCCAGTATCTGGGGTGGGGAACGATGTTTCTGGATGTCGACAATGACGGCTGGCCAGACCTGCTTCTCGTGAACGGCCACGTATACCCCGAGGTTGACAGCCAGCACCTTGGGAGCAGCTATGAGGAACCGCGCATCCTTTATCACAACAACGGAGATGGAACATTCAGCGACATCTCGGCGTTCTCTGGCGGGGCGATTAGCACGGCGGCTTCCTCGCGTGGGCTGGCGGTCGGCGACCTCTGGAATGACGGAAGAATCTCAGCGGTGATCAACAATATGAACGCTGTTCCCAGTCTGCTGGTGAATCAGCTCCGCAACGACAACCACTGGATCGCCATTCACACCATCGGGACGAAGTCGAATCGCGACGGGATCGGCGCCCGCATTCGCGTGAAGACAGTCAACCGCATTCTGGTCGATGAAGTTCGCAGCGGTTCGAGTTACATCTCAAACAGCGACATGCGGGTTCATTTTGGCTTGGGAAGATCCACCAAAGTCGAGTGGATCGAAATCCACTGGCCCAGCGGACTGACCGAACGCTTTGCGAATCCTCCGGTAGACCGGATTCACACGCTGAAGGAGGGCTCAGGCACACCGGTTCCCGCGGACCCGAAGAAGCCATGGTAGCTGTTCCTATTTTGCGGACTTGGCCTTCGTAAGCGGGTCAGTGCGCGTGATTCCCTCGCCTTCTTTCACGAAAATCAATTGGTTTGCCTTGATATCTTTCAGCGTGTCGATTTGACCGCTCGGCCACCGGATCTCGAGCGAGTCGACCTTTTCGGCTTTCCCGAGACCAAAGTGCACTCGCATGTCATTCTGCGAGAAGTAACCGCCGCCGCTGCGGACTTCATCGATCTGCCGGTGAGGTTTCGATTCGCCGGGTGGAGCGGTTATGCACACGAGACGCGACCCGATCCCGCTCCGATTCGACTTCGTGCCGATGGTGCGAACCTTGATCCAGTTGTTGCCGAGCTTGGTGTCGCAGCGTAAGAGCTGGGGATAGTCGTTGACAGTGTTCACGACCACATCGATATCCCCATCATTATCGAAGTCGCCAAAGGCAGCCCCCCGCGAGGGACTCGGCTCGGAAATTCCCGGCCCGGCTTGAAACGAGATGTCGGCAAAATGGCCGTTGTGCAGGTTCTGGTAGAGGAGTTTGCGCTGTGCATAGCCTGCTTCCGTCTTGAGCTGTTCGACTTCCGGATACACGTGGCCGTTGCAGATGAGAATGTCGGGCCAGCCGTCGTTATCCATGTCGAAAAAACCGCAGCCCCATCCCAGAAACTGGGTGTGTGCGCCGAGGCCGGCGCTGAACGTCGCGTCCTCAAAATTCGCTCCGCCCTGATTGTGGTACAGGGACGGCGTGTCGCCTGCAAAATTGGTCTTGACCAGATCGAGATTGCCATCGAGATCGTAGTCCGCCGCCGAGATGCCCATTCCTGCCTGCGGCTTTCCATCCGGACTCAACGCACAACCGGCTTCGATCGCGATGTCCTCGAACTTGCCGTTCTTCTTGTTCTGATAGAGCGCGCTCGGTGTGGAGTCGTCGGCGACGTAAATGTCGGGCCATCCGTCGTTGTCGAGGTCGGCCGTCAGGACGCCCAATCCGTAAGTGCCATTTGCGCGCAGGATTCCCGCCGCTTCTGACACGTCACTGAACGTCCCATCGCCATTATTGTGGTAAAGAATATTCTTCCCGCCTTGCAATCCGGGCGGCCCGCACGCGACCATGACGCTCTTGTAGAGACAAGGGCCGGATTCCGGCACAGGAGCGGTACGAAGGTCGAGATCGATGTAATTGGCGACGAACAGATCGAGATGGCCGTCGCGATCGTAATCGAGGAACGCGCAGCCGGTATTCCACCGCGTTCCTTTCCCGGCCACGCCAGCTTTTTCGCTGACATCGGTGAACGTGCCGTTTCCGTTGTTGTGGTAGAGAACGTTCTTGCCATAATACGTAATGAACAGATCGTCCCAGCCGTCGTTGTCGTAATCACCGACGCAAACTCCCTGGCCCCATCCCGAATGAGCGACTCCAGCCTTTGCCGTCACGTCGGTAAAGGTCCCGTCGCGATTGTTCCGAAAAAGATGTGAAGTCGGTTCCGCGCCAGACGGAAAACCTTCGAGGCGAGATCCGTTGACCAGGAAAATATCGAGCCAGCCGTCATTGTCGTAGTCATAAAACGCGACGCCGCATCCTGTGGTCTCGAGCAGGTATTTATTCTTGTGCTCGCCTCCGTAAATGGTCTTCGCATTCAGTCCGGATTCCCGCGCCACATTGAGGAAACTCACACCCAAATCGGCGCCGACGGCAGGCTCGTCCTTCGCTGGTCCTGTCTGCTGCGGTTGCGGACGCGCGCGCAACCGGGGCGAGCGGACCAGGCTCAGCACACCCTCGATCGAGAGCACCAGCGCAGAACGGCTCAGAGATTTCAAGAAAACGCGGCGTGAAGGGAACAAGAGGTTGCTACCTGGCCCAGTCGGGTCGTGCTAAAATTCGCCCCTACTCCTTATATTCAGTGAATCACGACTTTGCAAGTTCCGCCCCCGATGATCTCCCGACACACAGAGTTGCAGCCGATTCTCACCCCGTGCGGCCCGTTGCTCGCGACCGCGCCCGCGGGGTGTTGCCCGTCACCTGCATCATCGGCATATGTCTCATGCTGGCGTCGGCCTCGGTAGCTCAATCTACTGGGCCGACTCCGACCCTGGAACTGTCGCGAACGGTTCGCACCTGGGAGTTCTTGCCGGTCGTCGGAACGCGCGCTGGACTCTTCGGTGATGAGACCGGCCGATTCGAAGCATGGGTCTACCCTCTCAAGATCTTTCGCGAATTCCATCTCACGTTTCATGTTGGAGACCGCGCCCTTCCCGCTGAGAGTCTGGCGCGAACGCTGACGGTCCGGCCGGAACTTGCGTCGATTCTGTACGTGGGTGATTCGTTCCGCGTGCGGGAGACGCTCTGCGTTCCAGTCGGGGAGGCTGGCGCCATTGTTCTGTTGGAAGTCGAAACGGAGGAGCCGCTCCAAGTCGAGGTCGGATTCACCCCGGACTTCCAACTGGAATGGCCGGCCGCAGTCGGCGGCACCTTTACCTACTGGGACGCCAAACAGCGCGCGTTCGTCTTCGGCGAAGAAACGAAGAGATTCGCCGCGCTGGTGGGCTCGCCGACCGCCGAGGATCCTCATCTCGCGTATGAAACGAATTACTCGTCGTCGAAACAGAATTCGTTGAGTCTTGGGGTCACGCAGAAGGGAAAGGATACGAAGGTTCTGGCGGTCGCGGCGTCGGTGGCGGGCCTCGGCGATGCGGAGAAGACCTATCAGCATCTGCTGGCTTCGTACTCTGATGCGATCCACGAGTCGGCCACGTACTACGAAGATTATCTCGGCAAAACCGTGTCGCTTGAACTCCCTGACTCCGCCTTGCAGCAGGCCTACGACTGGGCGCGAGTCAGCCTTATTCAGGGGCTCGTGGATAATCCGTATCTCGGGCAGGGACTAGTCGCCGGTTATCGGACCTCCGGAGAGAGCCAGCGTCCCGGCTTTGCCTGGTTCTTCGGCCGCGATTCGTTGTGGAGTTCGCTTGCTCTGAATGCTGAGGGTGACTATGCGACCACGCGCATCGCTCTCGATTTCATCCGCAAGTATCAGCGGGCGGATGGCAAGGTTCCGCATGAGATTTCCCAGAGCGCCAGTCTCGTGCCGTGGTTCAAGGACTATCCCTACGCCTATGTCTCGGCCGATGCGACGCCGCTGTTCATCATCGCGATGAACGACTACGTTCTCCAAAGCGGCGATGTGGCCTTCGCCCGGGAAAAGTGGGACAACCTCTGGCGGGCGTATCAATTTGTGCGCTCGACTTACGACACGGCGGGACTGGCCCAGAATCTCGGCGTTGGCCACGGATGGGTCGAGGGAGGTCCGCTTCTTCCCGTAAAGAACGAGTACTACCAGGCTGGCCTTGGCGTGGAGGCGCTGAAGGCGCTTTCGAACCTGGCACGGCTTGTGGGCAAAGACGACGTCAGCAAAGAACTCGCTGCCGAGTTTGACCACAGCCAGGCCATGCTGGATAACGCCTTTTGGTCCTCCGAACAAAAGAGCTATATCTTTGCTCTGAACAAAGACAACCAGCGAGTCGAGGAAGTGAGTGTGCTGGCCGCTGTCCCCATGTGGTTTGGCTTGCAAGAGGCAAGCCGCGCCGACGACACCATCAGCCAGCTGGCGACTGCCGATCACCAGACCGACTGGGGCATGCGAATTATCTCCCGGCAGTCAAAGTTCTATGGAGGATCTGGCTATCACTTTGGTGCTGTCTGGCCGCTCTTCACCGGATGGGCTTCGGTAGGCGAATACCGCTACCACCGTGTGTTTCCCGCCTACTCTAACCTTCGGGATAACGCTCTGCTCGCTTTCGACGGCTCGCTCGGCCACTTCACTGAGGTCTTGTCGGGAGACTACTATCAGTCGTTCGCCACGAGTTCGCCGCACCAGATCTGGTCCGCGGCCATGGTGATCAGTCCGATCCTGCGAGGAATGTTTGGATTGCAGACTGACGCCGAGCACCATCAGGTCACACTCGCTCCCCATGTGCCGGCCACCTGGACATCATTCGCGATCCACAACGTCCGAGTCGCCGGCAACACGCTCGACTTCCAGTACGAGAAAACGGCGGATAATCTGACTCTCGAGATGAAACGGGCTGGCGCAGGCGATTGCTGGCTTGAATTCTCTCCCGCGTTCAGCCTGCGGACGGTCGTGAGCGCAGTGGAGCTGAACGGGCACGCGATCCCTTTCAAGGTGGAACCCAATGCTCACGACGAGCATGTGCATGTGCGTTTCCTGCTGAAGGATGGAGCGAAGCGATTGATCATCCGGATCCGACACGACTTTGGGCTGGTCCTGGAGAACGATCTTCCTCGGCTCGGCAGCGCCAGTGGCGGCCTCCGCGTTGTCTCCGAGTCGTGGAACTCCGCCAAGACCGAATGGACGCTCGACATTTCAGGGCGCGCAGGAAACCACTACGAATTGGCCGTTTGGAATGCCACCGAAATCTCCTCCGTGGATGGTGCTTCGGTTGCCAACGGGAAGCTGCAGATTCAGATGCCTGAGGGCTCGGCAGATTCATACTCACAGAAAAACGTGGTCTTGCACTTCCCCAAGCTGTAGCCGCTCTATTGGAGCGGAGGGTGGACATTCGAGATGAGTGAAGAAAAAGGCGTACACTCCCATCAACGGTTCTGCTGAGCTCGTTTCTCACACCGATCATGGAGTCAAACATGCGATTGAGCCGGTCATTCATTCTGATCTGTGCTTGTCTTTGGATTGCAGCGCTTGGGGCCGCGCAAAAAGCCGCCAAGGCAGTCGACGGCGATGGGCATCAATGGTGGCAGAACGCCGTATTCTATGAGGTCTATCCGCGCAGTTTTGCCGACAGCAACAACGACGGCGTCGGCGACCTCAACGGCATTGCCTCGAAGCTGGACTACTTGAAGAATCTGGGCGTTGACGCCATATGGATCTCCCCGTGCTTTCCCTCTCCGCAGGTGGACTTCGGCTATGACGTGTCTGATTACGAGAACATCGACCCGATGTATGGAACGCTTGAGGATTTCGACAAACTGGAGCAGGAAGCGCAGAAGCGGGGTATTCGCATCATCCTGGATTTCGTGCTCAATCACACTTCCGATCAACATAAATGGTTTCTCGATTCCAAATCCTCCCGCACCTCCGAGCATCGCGACTGGTATATCTGGCGTGACGGCAAAGGACCGGGGCAACCTCCGAACAACTGGATTTCGACCTTCGGGGGCTCCGCATGGACCTTCGATCCCGCGACCAGCCAGTACTACTACCACTACTTCTATCCGCAGCAGCCTGACCTGAACTGGCGGAATCCCGCCGTCGAGAACGCCATGTTTGACGTCACCCGCTGGTGGTACAAGAGGGGAGTGGCCGGGTTCCGGCTTGACGCAGTCGATACGCTCTTCGAGGACCCGAACCTCCACGACAATCCCATTCTGCCCGGCAAAGATGCGTACGGAGACCCGAACGAGGAGAACAAGTACAACGACAAACTGCCGGAAGTCCACGATGTCCTGCGCGCGCTGCGGAAGGTGGCTGACGAAAACTCTGCTGTGCTGATTGGAGAGACGTGGACCTCTGATATTGCCGAGCTGAACCAGTACTATGGCCAGAATAAGGACGAATTGCAGTTGCCGATGGACTTTCTGTTCACCACCATCAACAAGCTCTCGCCGGCCGATTTCCGCAAGCAGATTGCAGCCGTAAACTCAGCATCCGGATGGCCGACCTTCGTCATCAGCAATCACGACATCGTCCGCTCTTACGACAGGTATGGTGATGGTCAGCACAACGATCAGATCGCCAAGCTGATGGCAGCCCTGTATCTGACTCTGCGTGGTACGCCCATCATGTACTACGGCGAAGAGATCGGGATGAAGACCACGCCTCCCACGCGCAAGGAGGACGTGAAAGATCCGATCGGCCGTACCGGCTGGCCCAAGGAGAAAGGCCGCGACGGCGAGCGCACTCCCATGCAGTGGAATGACAGCCAGAACGCGGGCTTCTCCGAAGCAAAGCCCTGGCTGCCTGTCCCGCCGACCTATAAGACGCACAACGTCGCGGACGAACTGAGAGACCCGAACTCGATTCTCTCGTTTTACAAGAACGTGCTCAAACTTCGCCACACCAATAAGGCATTGCTCGACGGGGACTACATCCCCCTGAACGAGAACGACCAGAATGTGCTGTCGTACCTGCGCGCGTACAACGACCAGATCGTGCTGGTGGCACTGAACATGTCGGGTACGCGGCAGAAAGTCAACTTCGCCTTCAGCAAGAACGGCTTTACCTCGGCGAAGAACCTGATCACAACCGGCAAGTCCGAGGCCAAGGGTGACGTGGTCACGCTCGACCCGTTCGGGGTATTTATCGCTCAGCTTGTGAAATGAGGGGCTCCGTGCGGCCCGAAACTCGGCGCGTCGCGGCAAAGTCGATGGGGATCAGGTATAGACTGGAGAGAGCCGATGCATGAACTCTCGATTGCGATGGGAATCGTGGACGCGGCGCTGGAAGAGGCGCAACAGCGCGGAGTCCAGGTAAGCGCTGTGCACCTGCGGCTGGGCGCGCTTTCGGGAGTGGTCAAAGATGCGTTGCTGTTCTCCTACGAAGTGGCTTGTCAAGACACTCCCCTCGAAGGATCGCGGTTGATGGTGGAGGATGTTCCGATCGCGGTCTTTTGTCCGAAATGCCGGCAGCGAAAGATCCTGACGTCGATCCAGTCCTTCACCTGTCCGGAATGCGGCGCGATCACGGGCGACATTCTGCAAGGCAAGGAACTGGAAGTATTTGCGCTGGAGGTTGAGGAATGAGCGAGCCGCGCCTGGTCGAAGTCCGCAGAAACGTTCTCAAGCAAAACGACATCATTGCCCGCGCGCTGCGGGAACAGTTTCGCACTGCCGGAATATTTGTGGTCAGCCTGGTCTCCAGTCCCGGATCGGGGAAGACGACATTTCTTGAAAAAACGCTCACGCAACTGCAGCCGCGCTATCGGGTCGCCGCCCTGGTTGGGGACCTGGCGACCGAGAACGACGCAGTTCGACTGGCGCGCAGCAAGGCTCCGGTGAAGCAGATCACGACCGGGACCCTCTGCCATCTCGAAGCGGCAATGGTGCAGAACGCCTTGCAAGGCTGGGATCTCCACAACCTGGATTTCCTCTTTATCGAGAACGTCGGTAACCTGGTGTGTCCGTCCTCTTATGATCTCGGCGAGAGTCTTCGCCTCGTGCTGATGTCGGTAACCGAAGGCGAAGACAAACCACTCAAGTATCCGACCATCTTCAACAGCGCGGACGTCGCCGTGGTCACCAAGAACGATCTTGCCCAGGCGGTTGAGTTTGATTGGGAGGCGGCCAAAGCCAGCGTTCAGTCGGTTCGCCCCGGCATGCGGATCTTCCGTCTCTCGGCAAAGAGTGGTGAAGGGATGGAGGAATACCTGAACTTTCTCGCGCAAGAACTCAGCGGCCACAAGGCCACGGCTAACGTCTAGCTCACTCTCCAGATTCTTCTGTTGCCCCCGATCGCGTGACGGACTCACCATGCCGCTATTGCATGGCTCACGGCCCTAGAACCCGTATTTCGCAACTACTTTTCTTTCTTTCCTGGAAATGATCGCGATGGCCGCGTGCTCTCCGGCCAGTTGGAAGGCGATCGGCACGCCGGTGGCTTCGTCGCGCACGCTTATCGCCGCGTTGTCGGCGGAGTCGGAGATGAACACGTACATAACGGAATCCGCCAACAACGTCGGGAAGATCAGCACTCCAGCGGGAAGGCGAGTTTGTGCCGCAAACATCGGCCCTACATTCACCGCTTTCGCGACGTAAGCGTAGAGATCTGCCGCCGACCGCAGATCTTCCGCCAGTTCTACCGGGTAAGCAGCCCAGAAGATCCGGCCTTTGCCATGGGACAATTCCTTGAAAGTAGTCCCGTCATCGAAACGGATCGAATCCAGCCAGTTTTGTTGCTGCTCGCCAAACGCCAGAGTTAGGAAATGATCTCCCACATGGATCGCCGCGTCGTGATAGGTCAGAGGCGCAACCTCCGCCTCCAGGCCGAGATCCTTCAGACGATGAACAATCTGCCAATGTTCATCACGATCCACCGGTCCTGTAATGAGCAGGTTTCCGCCCTCGTTCACATACCGCATCAGCCCGGCCCAGGCTGCATCGCCAAGGGCCTGCGGTGCGGGCAGAATAGCCAGCTTCGGGGATCCCAGCTTGTCGATCTGATTCTCGGCGATCATGTACGCGGGCAGATGAACGTCGTAGGCGAGGGCCCGGACGGCGCGGCGCTGCGCTTCCAACTGAAAGTCCGCCAGAACCGAGTATTGCGCTGCCTGCGAAGTAATGATCGCCACGGGAGGCACCTCTGGATCGCGCAGATGCTCCTGCAGCGAAGGAGCAAACTGCGCAAACGCTCTTAGAAGGCTCGCCTCCGGCTTTTCAGTGTAGTCCGTGCGCACTGCGCCGATCGGTGTTTCATTGCTCTCGGTCATGTAGGAATTCGTATTCCACAACCACTCGATGGCTCCGCTGCCCTGAACGAATGAACTCGCGATCTTCCGCTCGAGCAGGGCAGCCTCGTTCTCCGGGCTGCGGCGCGCAATCTCATCGAGGTTCAATTCCCGCTGCAGGCCGGTTTCCTGAATCAGCATGGCCTCTCCGGGTTGCTTGGCGGCGAGCGAGTCCCACAGGACGTAATCGTTCTGCCACCACGAATGATTAGTGGTGAAATCTACCGAGGAACCCCAGAACGCCGGCGACAAGCGGTCCTGGATGCCGCCTTCATCCTGCCCTACGGTCACGAGTTGCTGTGAGCCGGCGGCGCGAAGCACCTCATGCATCGCGCGCGCCCAGTTCGCAAACGACTCCTGAGCGAACAGGTAGTAGTCATAAATCTTGAGCGAGTTCCCTCCGACATACATGCCACGCGGCGAGAATTCGTCATCGCCGGGAAGAGCGATCGTTCCCGCAACCGAGGCAGGCGGCACATTCCAAAGGGCAGCGAGTTTCGCGCGGTCGGGATAGCGGCGGCTCAGCCAGGCATTCCAGGCGGCAATCTCGATGGGATCTCCGGACGGACGCATCGTCCACAGATGCTGCGAAAAACTGGGCTCATTGATCAGATCCCAGGCGAGAAACGGCACGTCGTGGAACCGGGCAACGACAGAAGAAATGAGAGTCTTCTGTCGGCGAACCGCCTCCGGATCAAGGAAAGCATTGGCACCGCCCAGCACGTCGGGCAAGAAGGCGAAGAAATTGAACTGCACCGGCAACCCGTACTTACGCGCCGTCATGAGATAGGCTTCGAGCGTTCGCAGCGTGCGCTCATAGGGACGGCCGTTCTCATCGCAGAATTTGTCCCAGCCGGTCCACCAGCCGGTGCGAATCATGTTCAGGCCGGCGCCATGAATCTGCGCCAGATCCTCGTTCCACACGTAGACGTTCGGGTGATCGAAATAGAGGCGCTGCACCTCACTCGACATGTAAGTCGTGCCCACGACCGCCAGGGGATGCCCGTTCAGTTCGAAGTAATCGTGGTTGACGCGGAGACGCGGCCCGGAACGGAGGAAGGCTTCGTCGCGAATCCAAAAACCCGAGTGGTAGATTGCCCGGACAGTCCCTCCTTCAATCAGCTGCGCTTCGATGACATAAAGGCCTTTCTTGCCTGGGGAGGGGACGGTGAGCGGTTCGCTGGCGGGGAGCGTGCCAGTCAGGCTTGAACCCTCGGATGGCTGCCCCTCAGGAAACACACTGACTTTCACCGAAACCGCCTCTCCCGAGGGTGGAGTTGCGGCATGCCAGATGACCTCCAACTGAATCGGCTCTCCATCGAGATAGAGCGGAAGAGTCGGGCGGACTGTGAACTCCTCGGCTCCCGCCAGGGCGCGCGCAGCCAACGATTGAATTCGTGCAGCATTCTCGAAGAACTCCGGCGAGAGATCGGCGTCGACAAAAACCCAGCGGCCGCCATCGAATCCGTTTCGATAATGATCGACTTGAATCACCGGCGCTGCTAATTTGCGGCCATCCTTGACGCCCCAAGCGAGAGCATCCAGGCGCGCATCGATCGAGCCGGCGGCTCCGCCGCGGTGATACAGGTCGACTGCACTCAGGCGGATGACCGGGCTGAATGCCTTTTTCCAGGCGAAGGGCTGGACCTGCAACGTGAGCTCGGCATTGGGCTGAAATTGCATCCCTTCCGAACCCGGGGTTTCCTGGTACTGGTCGATCATGAGCGGCCGGATGAAGCGCACGCTGTAATCGCGGAGGTGCCATGCGTCATGGTCCTGATAGGCGGCCCTCGTGAAAGGCCTGCCGCCGAATACGAGCAGGTTTCCGCCGCGTTCCAGAAACTGCTGGATGCTCGACCAGGCATCTTCTGGAAAGGCGGAGCCATAGGGAAGCACAAGCAGACGGGACGCCGGCGCAGCCAAGGCCCCGGGAAGGTGGGCCGCATCGGTCACCTGAGCTTCGGGTAGGGCCGCAGACAACTGCTGCGACGAAGGGCCGGTTGAGTCCGCTACTGGAAAGCCCGGTTCGCTGAAGACGATGATTTCCGGGCCTTTCGCCTGGGCGAACAACGAGCCGACCAGGAGGAGAACAATTAGCAGTGAAAAAAAAGAAACTCGGTGCATGGGTCCTGTTCCCAATTATGGTTCGGAGGTGGAAGACTCTGCAGTCTCCGGCAGGGCCTTCCGGAAGTCAAGCGGATGAAAAACGATTTTCTACGGCAAATTCGACTAGCCGGAGGCGAAAAAAGACGCAACACCGCATCCCCCCGGTGCTATGATGGCGCGTTCCGAGACGTGCGCTCGCTTGGAGGCTGAGCAGAACCCATGGCAATCACAACTACGAATAATCCGGCCACCGCAGGGGCACCGGCCACCGGCCAGAAGTATGGCGCAGCTCTGGCAACCGTGACCACGCTCTTTTTTATGTGGGGATTTCTTACCTGTTTGAACGACATCCTGATCCCACACTTGAAGTCGATTTTCGGCTTGAACTATCGGCAAGGCATGATGATTCAGTTCTTTTTCTTCGGGGCATATGCGGTTTTTTCCATTCCCTCGGCCCGTCTGATTGACTGGATGGGCTATCAGCTGTCCATGGTGGTCGGGCTGCTGACCATGGCCGCGGGGGCGTTCCTGTTTGTGCCGGCAGCCAGCGTTCCTTCGTATCCCCTGTTTCTGTTCGCGGTTATCGTACTTGCCGCTGGGATCACTTGTCTGCAAGTCGCCGCGAACCCGTACGTGACGGTGCTGGGCAAGCCGGAAACCGCTTCGAGCCGACTGAACCTCACTCAGGCCTTCAACTCACTCGGGACCTTTCTCGCGCCATTTTTTGGCGGCGTGCTGATTCTCAGTGCGGCGCCCAAGACCACAGAGGAAATCCACGCCATGACTGCGGAGGCCCTGCAGGCCTTCCGCCTCCAGGAAGCCGCAACTGTCAAGTCACCCTATGTGGGGTTGGGCATCGCGCTCGTCGTCCTGGCGATCGCCATCGGACTCTTCAAGTTGCCCAAGATCGAGCACGCTCAGCACAAAGTCGGCGAGAAGGTCAACGATTCGATCTGGAAACATCCCAACCTGATTTTCGGCGCGATCGCTATCTTCGTGTATGTAGGCGCCGAGGTTTCGATCGGCAGCTTTCTGGTGAACTACTTCCATGAATCCTACATCGGGAACTTGCCGGAAAAACTGGGTGCAGCCTTCGTGGCGTTTTATTGGGGCGGAGCGATGCTGGGAAGATTCATCGGCTCGAATTTCCTTGGCGGCGCCAAGGCCAAGTACATGGGCCTGGTAACAGCGATCAGCATCGGCCTTATCTTCTTGTCTTATCCGCTGCAGCGAAGCCTTCCGCTGGGATATCAGCCGGGAGTGCCGAACCTGACGTGGCTGGCCTGGCTCGTGGTCGCGGGTCGCCCTCTATTCGTGCTGGTCGCAATCGCGGCGGCAACGATCGCCGGGTTCGCCGCTCTGCGTGGCGGCAAAGCGACGGCACATACCGGAATCTTGCTCGGAGTCTGCGCCATCGCAACCAGCGCGCTGGTTGCAGTCTCTATGCTCACCAATGGGCCGCTGGCGATGTGGAGCATCATTCTGGTGGGATTCTTCAACTCCATCATGTTCCCGAGCATCTTCACACTGGGAGTGGCTGAACTCGGCCCGCTGACGGGTGATGGCTCGGGCATCATGATTATGGCAATCGTCGGAGGCGCAATTATTCCCGTGGCTCAAGGTTGGATCGCCGATCATATCGGCATCCACCATGCGTTCTTCTTGCCGGTAATTTGCTATTTGTACATTCTGTTCTTTGCGCTGAGTGGATCCAAGCCGAACAGCGAACGTCACGCCTCAGCGTGAGACGCGCTCGATCGGATAGAGTCAGCGAGGTTGATCATCGGCCAAGCGGTTGCGGCACCGTGACGCTTGGTTCTGGTTTGAGGCACTCTTGACAGACAATTCAGACTGGGTAGCAGGACAGAACAACAGGAAGTCCGGCCAAAAACCCGCAGTCGTGACACTCAAGGCTGTCGCCGAGCATTTAGGGCTTACTCCAGGGACGGTCTCCGCTGTTCTCAACGATGCGCCGTCGGCACGTTCCATCCCGCAGGAGACGAAGAACCGAATCCGCGCGGCGGCAAAAGAGCTGAACTATCGGCCAAACTTCTTCGCGCGCACGCTGCGCAATAAACGCACCTACACGATCGGGGTCATCGCCGAAGAAATCGGCGATTCTTACGGTTCGGCCGTGATCAGCGGCATTGAACAACACCTCAGAAAGAAGGGTTATTTCTTTCTGACCGTGGCTCACCGTCATGATGCCGAGCTACTGAATCGGTATTCGCAGATCCTTTCAGAGCGCGGGGTTGAGGGCATCATCACCGTGGATACTACCGTGCGAGACTCGCCACATCTACCGACAGTGGCGGTCGCCGGGCACCGGAGCCTGAAGGGGGTCACGAATATCGTTCTTGATCACCACCGCGCGGCGGTCCTGGCCCTGAATCACTTGAAGGGTCTCCATCACCAGCGAATCGCGTTCATGAAGGGAAATACTTTGAGCTCCGATTCCGAGGACCGATGGAAAGCGATCAGCCACGTCGCCGCGGAGCTCGAACTGAAGGTCGATCCCGACCTCACGGTCCAGATCGATCTCGATGATCCGACGCCGATGGTGGGTTATCCCTTCGCCAAGCAGATCCTGGCGCGCAATAAGCCCTTCACGGCGCTGTTTGCCTACAATGACATCTCTGCCATTGGAGCCATCCGGGCCCTGCAAGAGCAGGGATTCCGCGTCCCCCAGGATGTGTCCGTCATGGGTTTCGACGACATTCCAGGAGCGGCGTTCCACACGCCGCCTTTGACCACAGTTCGCCAACCGCTGGTCCGCATGGGCGAGGTCGCGGCGCAGAGCCTGCTCGAACGAATTGAAGGCAAAAAGGAGTATCCTGCAGAAATCGCGATCGAGCCTGAGCTCGTCATCCGCGAGTCGACTGCAGAGGCGCCAAGCAGCCGCTAACCAGTATCCGCGTCGCCGTGGTTCTTGCATGCCCACCCTCCCAACACGCCGGGGCTCCGCGTCTGCTGAGGCTCTCAGTTTCGCGGCGTATACATCGTTCGTCCCGATCGGCATTGTGAACGTGATCCTTGGTCCTCTGCTGCCCACTCTGTCAACGCGCTGGTCGCTGAGCTACTCCCAGGCAGGCGCTTTATTTACGGCGCAGTACCTGGCTTCGACGATTGCGGTTGCGGTCTCGGGCGTGATGGTGTCGCGCTGGGGATTTCGATTTGCCATGAAGAGCGGCCTTCTCCTTGCCGCCGCCGCTGTCGCCCTGCTACTGACTGGTTCCAGACTGCTTGGGATTGTATGCATCGGAGCCATCGGAGCTGGCCTTGGGCTCGCCGTTCCCGCCGGAAATCTGCTGGTCGCCCAGGTCAATTCGAGTTCGCGAAGCTCGGCCCTGAACGTGCTGAACTTCTGCTGGAGCGCCGGAGCCGTGGCCAGCCCGTTTCTTGTCGCCTGGGCCACTCAAAGACACCGTGTCAACCTATTGCTGTATGTGGTTGGTGCCGCGCTGTTCCTGGTGGTCGTGGGCATCGCCACGATGCCGTCATCGATTGTCGAGCCGCCGACAGCGGATGGAGGAACCGGGCCGCGAACCGGACGGATTGATTGGAAAGAGCGCGCCCTGCCTGGACTGGCGTTACTGTTCTTCCTCTACGTAGGCGTCGAGAATGGCTTTGGAGGGTGGGCCGCATCCTACGCCAAGACACTCGGCACGTTCCCGCTTGGCTTGGCGCTGATGACTCCTTCGTTCTTCTACTTCGCGCTGACCGTGGGGCGCTGGCTTGCCCCCCTGTTCCTGCGGGTCGTCGATGAGATTCGGTTGGTGCAGGCGGGGCTCCTCATCGCCTGTGGCGGGATGCTGCTGTTCGCGCGGGCTCACAGCCTGGCGGGGGTAGCACTCAGCGCATTCGCTGCCGGCTTCGGCTTGTCCTCTGTATATCCGGTGACTATTGCTATGTTGTCGCGCGAGTTCGGCTCTGCGGCAACCCGCGTCGGATCGCTTATGTTCGTTCTCTCGAACCTTGGCGGTGGCTGCCTGCCCTGGCTCGTAGGAGTTTCCTCCAGCCGCTTTGGAACCCTTAAAGCAGGCTTGGCAGTTCCGCTCATTGGCGGGGGAATCATGTTCGTCCTGTATTTGCGGGAGTGGAAGCCCCTGACCCAAAGCCAGCCCGCATAGCTCCATGGGCGAGCCTCAGGCACGCACCACTCTCGCCGCCAGGCGCGAGAGCCGGACCAGACGATACAGCGGAAAAAGCGGCCCTGGGAATCGGACCGCATTCCAGTCTCCCGGACCGGGCGTAAAAACGAGGCGGTTCAAAAATCGCAGCCGGTCCATTGGACGTTCGCGTAGTTGCATCATCAGCCGAAAGTAAGCCACTGACTCCACGTTGTAGGGGCTGTCTCGAGCAATCTCAGCCTCAATTTTTTCGGCCAGGCCTCGGAGCGCAGTGTCACCTTCTACCATTCCTTCTGCCGGTGGGATCGCCGCTCCAAGCATGCGATGCGCAAGCCGCAGGGTGATGCGAAGAATTCGTGCGATTCCAAGATGGTTGGCAGCAGAAGCAATCTCATCCCAGTCCAGCGAGGGCTGCTCGATCAGGCGCGCGATATCGCATAGCCACACCAGCCGTCCCCAGACATGCTTGGCAGCGTGCGCGCAGAGAACGAGTACGAGATCGGGCGGCCTTAGCGTCTTCATCGATCGACCGGAGACCGCCACGGTCACAGCTCTTCGAAACAGCACCTCCATGTCGAAATCGATGGCGTAGAACCTCGGCTGGATCGCCCACTGCAACTCTAGCAGATTCGGGCCAGCGGCTCCGTCGAACGAGCATTCGTATCCTGACTTCAGGCTGGCCCGCTCTGCATCGGCGGAAAGAGGAGAATGCGGAGCATATCCGAGCGGATGAATCGCCTCGCGAATGCGCGCCAGATCACTCGGCCGGATCAGCAGGTCGATGTCCCCCGACTGGCGCCGCGCAATATCGCCGTAAACCATTTCGGCGAGGGCCAGTCCCTTGTAAGGGAAAACCTCGACATTCGAGGCGGACAGGCAGTCCATGATGCGAATCAATTCTCGGGAGAGAAACAGATTCTTGTGGAGGTTGGTTTGATAGGCCTGCGCGAGCAGCTTCCTCTCGCCGGCTGGAACCGCATCTTCCACAGCCTGGAGAGATTCGTAGAGTTGCGGCTGAACGCCGTGCCGGTCGGCCCGTTCGAAGAGAAGCGGCCATCGAATCGGTCGCTGCAGTGAGTGACGGATCTTCTCTGTGTTCTTCTCGGCTGGAGCGGCCGAGCACGCGGTCAGGAGCAGGGACCACTCAGGATCGAATGAAGTCTTCGTATCGGGCACAGAATCGCCTGACTTCTACGAGCGCAACTCAGGCAGTCGCCAGGGCGGGCATCGTCTGAATCTGGACGAGATTGGCCGCCTTGCGCTGCTTCGACAACATATTGGCAGAGGGAACGCCCGTGCGAACGAATGATTTTTCGCAATCCTGCGAGGAGGGCCCTCGCATATTTCCCTCCATATAGGCCAGCCCGGGACAGCGGGTGCAGTGCGCAACGTGCGTACACTCCGGACAGGTTGTGAGGTCCTTCACCCGGATCGAGCGCACGTCATTCATGCGGTCGGAATGACGCCAGATATCGATAAAGCGCTGGCGGCGGACGTTCCCGGTCGGCAGGGGAAACTGCACGCAAGGAAAAACCTCGCCGTAGGGAGACACGTAGCACGCAGTGTGTCCCGCGGAACAGGGCAGCGATTCCATCGTGCCCTCATCGGGCGCAGCCGGAATTGCGCAGAATTCGTCCACATCTCCAATGAGCGACGAATCGCGAAACACCTGGCGCAGCGTCGCCGGGTCGGCGCCGAGTTGCAGAGTCGAACGGTTGCCGTCCATCATCGGCGTCACGGTCGGATCGAGTGTGCACCCGACGCCCAACTCCGCCGCCAGCGCGCGAACGCCGGGATAATCCTGCATGTTTCCCGTCATGAGAACATTCGCAATGACCACCTTCATGCCTTGCGACTTGAGAAAACGAATTCCCTCAAGCGAACGCTTCAGGGAACCGGGGACGAGCGTGATAGCGTCGTGAACCTCCGGCCGGTGCGAATAGATACTGATCTGCACGCTTTCCACGCCGAGATCGCGAATGCGCGCTGCTTCATGCTCCCGAATAAGTACCGCGTTGGTTTTGAGCTTCACACAGAACGTCAGTCGCCGCGCATACTCCAGCAACTCGAAGAAATCCTTGCGGACGAAGATCTCTCCTCCGCTGAAGGTCAGAATGAATACGCCGGCTTCGGCCAATTCGTCGAGAAGATGTTTGATCTCGGCTGTAGTCATCTCCCCATGGTCGTCGTGGTCAAGATAGCAATGGACGCAACGCTCGTTGCAGCGGTACGTCAGATCCACCTGAACGCTCATCGGGATGTTACGGGCCAGAGCCTTGTTGGTCATCTCCTCCATGAGTCCGCTCATCGGGAACCTCCGGCCGCAGACCTCTGCGGACTGATCGGCGCTTCAGAAATCTGCATGATCTCGTGCCCCTCGAGTTCCCGGGCCAGATCTTCCGCATCCCGCAAAGCGGTCGCTGGATCAACATCAAATTCTGAACAAATCCGACGAGTCACGATTTCGTCGAGGGGCCTGGTTCCGTCAGCCTCTTGCCAGAGGATTGTGGCTGTTTGGTTCAAGGTGAACAGGGTCGAGTCGCGGCCCGACATGATCATCATTTCGCCGTCAAGACTGCGGGCGGCCACCTTCGGATTGCGTGCAACATAGATCCTACTCATCCAATTAACTCCCAGACCCGCGCATCCGGAACGAACGTCAATCGAAGCAAGGGAATCCGGCTCACAAAATCGAACGCCGTATGAAACGCCGACTGTACAAGTTCCTCATCCTCGGCGAAGAACAGCATATTCGCCAGCAGAGCGCGCGCCGCCTCACCGCTCGACACGAGATCGGTCCGATTCTCCTCGCCTTTGGCAAGCAAGTATAGAGCCGAGATTGGCGCCGAAATATTCTCGCCGAGTTTCGCCAATTCCCCGGTAAATGGCGTCCCGTAGGCAACGTAGCCGGCATCTTGCCTGCGCACGTACGAGATTTCGTCGGTCAGCAACGTTACATCCGCGGGAGCAAGGCGCGCAATTGTCGTCTTTCCTGCTCCCGAGACGCCGGCGAACAGGAAAGCCTTGCCGTTGCGGACAGCGCTGGCGGAGTGAAGCAGAAATCCACCCTCCCGCGCCAGGACAAGGGTGTGGAGAATTCGCAGCACTGCATCGATCGAATAAGGATTTGCCGACTGACGAATCCGGCCGCGCCGGGATGACGGCTCCCACTCCGCGCGAAAATCGCCGCGCTGCAGCGACCAGCGGCCCGCGCGACGTGTCACTGCGACATCCGCATCCGGATCCACAACAGCCGGCGGAATGAGTTCCACATCGAAGTCGATGGCGGGGTACTGCACCGACGCCACGAATCCTGCATAGCGTGTCTCCAGCATGGCGAGAAAATTCGCATCCGTGGTGTTCACCCGGACGGGCATCTCCCCGACTTCAATCACCAGGCTGAGACGGTCGACTTCGGTGATTAACTCTGGCAAGAGACAACTCGGTTTCAGGTTTCAGGGGGAAAAGCCAAACTCACTGCGGCGCCGGTTGACGCATACCGTGTACCCCCACGACTACACGGGCAGCGATCATCGAACTACCGACCAACATCCCCAACATACGTTTTACCCGCCCGAAGCTCTTATGAGGCTTCAGGCATTTGCTATTTCGTCGGATCTGGACGACCTTCCCGAGCAGATCCCGGTCTGAGACGGGAGCATCCGAACGAGGCATGGCATCTCCGCGCGTCAGAATCGCAAGGTTTCCGCGCATCTTTTTCACCACCCGATGTACGCAGAACCGGCGATCCCGGCTGAACAGAACGATGTCGCCTTCCTGCACTTCGCGCATCTCCGAGCGCTCGATGGTGAGAGTATCTCCGGGCCAGACCGTGGGCAGCATGCTCCACCCGGTCACCTGAAGGTGAATACGGCCGGAACTCTTCAGCACCTCGCTCGCCAGTTCGCACTTGAGCGCATGCGCCTCGCTCCCCTCTGGTGCGGTTGCGCTCATGAAGCTTTGGGATTCAGCGAACACGTACCCTGTGTGCTTCCCGTCATCTTCCCGCACGTCAGCGCGGTCGTTACGAAGACTTCCTCGTAACGGAACGACGGCTTCTCGTACGGTTTTTTGGCAATTGGAGTGCGCGGATTGTCGACAGACTGATCATTCGTAGCCATAGGAAGAACCTTGTGTTTTTGTAGGTCTGTCCTGCCCTAGTTTAACCCCGGCTGAGAGGCTTGCACGGCGCAACCGCCCGTACCGCCTGAGGTCGCACATGTCTGATTGGACAGAGTAGTGAAGTATACCTGAGAAGTGCCCGCCAGCGTGCCCGAAACGACGGTATTGTCGATAATAATGCCGCTCGTGCCACCCGCAGCCGGGAGCGCTGAAACCAGGCTCTTCCCGACATTGATCCAGTTGACGGTACCGTCTCCAGTGGTAGCGCCTCCCACTGCCAGGCTCCACGTTGGCGTTGAGCTACCCGTGGTTCCAGTCTTGGTAACGGCCTCGATATTGCCGTTGCTGTCGATAATACGGCTTCCAGCTTTGTTTTCCACAGTGGTAGCGGTCCAACCCGATAGCGGAGCAGCAGAAAGCGCGCCCTGATTGATCCAATGCACGGCGCCATCGGTCTTCGTTGCGCCTGCCGTCGTACCAAAGGACACGCTGCCTCCCGATGTGCCCGCGGTAGTCACTTGTTCAATATTGAGATGTATGTCGAGAATCTGCTGCCCCACCTGGTAGACGGTCGCAGGCTGCCATGGAGTATCCACAAAATTCAGAATGCAGCCGCCGCTCCCGCAGGCGCTGGCAACGCCGTTATTCTGCACGCTGACGAACAGCCGCTCGGTAGCTCCACCCGACAGGTTGGGATTCAGCAGATCGGTGATCGGCGAGCAGGCCGGGGAAAATGAAGCTGATGCCAGTGCCACCACTGCGGTGCCGTTGGTCAGGATGCCGGATGAAACTGGAATCTGATAAATCCCCGGATTCTGCCCGGTATTTCCGCAGACGTAAAGGTTCCCTGTTCCATCCGGCGAGTTGTAGTAGGCCGTGTCAAAAGCCCCGATATACATGGGGTTCGGTGTTACGCCAAGAGCAACGCTGGTTCCCGCCGTAGCTTCCGAGCCGCTATCCCCCGGAGTAAATGTAGTGCTCAACTGGTAGACGCCAGCACAGGCACTGGTGCCCAAAGTACAAAGCGACGTCCCGTCGCTGGAGGCAAACACGTACACGTAGCCGTTAGTCGAATCTACCACCGGCCCTTCTACGATTCCGGTTCCAAAATCCAACTGTGTCGAAGCGGTCACGGTGCCGTTCGTCGCGTCTACGCGGTACAAAATTCCGCCCACACCGCTCACAACGACATCGCCGACAAATACTTGGGCAGTAGCGAAATCATAGACCGGACTGGAGAGCGCGCGGCCCGCGGTATTCACCTGTACCGGGAAGCCTCCCGTGGTGCTTTCGGTTGGCGTTCCCTTGAACACTCCGGTGAATTTATGCAGCCAACCTGATGCGTCTCCAACCCAGGCGGTGTCGCTTGAATAGTCGTAAAACACAGATGAGGTTGTATCGTTGGCTGGCGTCAAAGCGTCCGTCAAAGGCAAGGTCGTCATACATGGGGCTGTGCACCCCAGATATAACGTGCGGTCTAACGGGACGAGGGTCTCGGGGAGGGTGATGGAATCGGCTGGATTCGCCACCCAACGCAAGACGACAAGACTGGCGGCGCCGGCGACGGTCTGAACAAAGGCAACCTGCGTCCCGTCCTGCGAGAGGATGGGCGAGGTCAAGATCTGCCCTGCGGTGTTATACGCCCAATAGATCGAGGGTGAGGTCGTACAGCCGGAATAAAGATTGTCGAAGGCTACGATGCTGGCCTGATTGACCAGGCCCGTCAAACCTGTGCTGTAGACGACGTAGTCCGGGGTCGGTGCGCTGCCGCAGTTTGCCACGTGGGTATTGAATGAATACTTCGCCGGGAAGTTCCCGACTCCCGCGCTTGCCCCGGTGCCCATGTTCTCCGCCCAGTCACGATGGAAGGTCGTGTCTGGTCTTCGGAAGAGAACGGGAGGCAGCGGCGTTGGCCGAAACGGGCCGCGGCCGACGGGGGCGCCCCAGACGTTGCTTCGGTCCGGCGAACGCTGCAACATCGGAGTGCCGGAGTTCATCGGCGGGTCGGGTGAAATCCGGGGATCCAGCTCCCGAGCAGCATCAGAAGTAACAAAACCAGGACGCGCGATCTGCGGTGCGACGCCCACCGGCACAGGGTTCGTCGCCGGCATCGGCGCCATCAGCCGCATCCCACGGCGCGCCACCTGCTGCTGATAGCGTGCATCGGCGCTGACGCGCGCGAGTTGAGCAGCCGTGTGCGGCCGGGCAAAAATCAGATGGCTGTGGCTCCAATCGGTCGGCACTGATGTGACAACGACCGACGATCCGGCGACCTGGGCTTCAAGCGCCAGGCTCAAGGTGGTGGATAAAACGAGGCCAAGGCTCAAACGGACGAGTCGCGCGGTAGTCCGGTTCATTCTCTCACTCCCACGAAGTCACTCTACTGATCAGGTTGTGCGAGGCAGATTTACACCTGTCCCGAATTGTCGTTGTCCCCGGTTCGAGAGTGCGACCCCTGCTGCCGCCTGCAATTCCGACACTCCTGCATTCGTCTCTGCGCTACGGGAGCAGCCATCGACACCGATGGAAGCGTGGATGCATGTGTACCCACTAATTGGCTGGAATGCCAGCCATTCTACTCCCTCCCTTATACTCGGACAATGTTTTCCTTGCGGGGCTAACTGACATCCAGGAATCCCCGTAATCAACAACCGTTACGAGCCTGTAACCGGGGATCAGGAAAACACCAGCAGAAAAAAATTTCATCACCGGTTTATTCAGTAACTCTCGCCCCGGACTTGGCAACTGTGACATGATGAGTAAACGATTCCCACCCCTACGGAGGCTTGTGAACCCTTTGGAGCGATCGGACGACGTGGCAGAAATCGAGAATGAGGGGAATTCCGCCGGACTGACCAATGTGCTGACTCGCGAAGAAATGGCCAACCTGGCGGCCGATGGCGGCCAGCCGGCCGAAACTCTGATGAACGTGGTTGCCCTGATCGCCAAGCGTTTCAGGACTGACGTCTGCTCGGCCTACTTGCTTGAACCGGATCGCGCCAATCTTGTCCTGGCGGCAACGGTCGGTCTGCGCCGCGAGTGTGTCGGTACTTTGAGGATGGCGGTCAGCGAGGGCCTCACCGGCCTGGTAGCTGAGCAACTTCGCCCCGTCGCGGTCAGCCATGCCAAAAATCATCCGCGATTCAAGTATTTCAAGGAAGCCGGCGAGGAAGCCTATCAGTCATTTCTCGGAGTTCCTCTGATTGATAGGGGAGTCCTTCAGGGCGTGCTGGTCGTGCAAACCGTCGACAGCCGGGTCTTTGGCGAAGACGAAGTGCGAATGCTGACAGAAGCGGCGAGCCAGCTGGCGCCGGTCGTGAGTGAAGCACGGACCCTCGATCGCTTTATTGCACCCCTGCAGGAGCGCCTGTGGGCCTTGGCGCGCAATCTTTGGTGGAGTTGGGACCACAATTCTTCCAGCCTCTTCCTGGATCTCGATCCCACGCGTTGGAACGACCTCAACCACAATCCGATTTCTCTTCTGGCTGAGCTTCCCCTGGCCAGGCTCGAAGCCCGGGCTGCGGAGATCATGCTCCACAGCCGCGTCAACTACGCCTACCGTCGTCTGTTGGAATACCTCGAGACCGACCGCACCTGGGGCACGCGCTATGCCGGGGTTCTGCGGCCGCACCCGGTAGCGTACTTTTCCGCCGAGTTCGGCTTGCATGAGTCGTTGCCCATCTATTCCGGTGGCTTGGGAGTGCTGGCGGGCGATCACATTAAGAGCGCGTCCGATTTGGATATCCCGTTGGTCGGAGTGGGTCTGTTCTATGGACAGGGCTACTTCCGCCAGCGCCTTGATCGGAACGGGTGGCAGCGGGAAGAGTATCTGGAGACGGACGTTAACCAGCTCCCCATGGAGGTGGCGATCGGCAAAGACGGCCGGCCCATCGTCGTGGAAATCGAGACCCGGAGCGGTCGCCTTCATGCCAAGGTCTGGCGGGTCAAAGTCGGCCGCCGCGATCTTTTGCTTCTCGATTCCGATGTCGAAGGGAATGATGCTGAGGACCGCGAACTGACTTCCCGTCTCTACGGTGGAGACATTCGGATTCGAATTCGCCAGGAATTGCTGCTGGGGGTTGGAGGCCTTCGCGCTTTGAGAGCATTGGGCATCTCACCGGGCGTTCTTCACCTGAATGAAGGGCACAGCGGGTTTGCTGTGCTGGAAGCGATTCGCATGCGCATGGAGGAGGAGGGCATTGCGTTCGATGCCGCCGTCCCGCGCGTGTCGCGTGAAGTCGTCTTCACCACGCATACCCCGGTACCGGCCGGCCACGACCGCTTTGAAGCGGCTCTCGTGGAAGAGCACATCGGGCCGCTCCGCGAGTCCCTCGGTCTCTCTCTCGATAGCTTGCTGGGACTTGGCCGCGAGAATCCGAACAACTCCGATGAACTGTTCTGCATGACTGTTCTGGCGCTGCGCCTTTCTCGCCGTGCCAATGCGGTCTCCGCTCTTCATGCCGAGGTATCACGCGCCATGTGGACCGGCCTGTTTCGCGGCAAGCTGGAAGATGATGTGCCCATCGGACATATCACCAACGGGGTGCACGTTCCATCCTGGCTGGCACCCGAGATGTTCCGTCTCTACGATCGCCACCTCGGACCCGGCTGGCACCAGCACAGCAGCGAGGCAAAAATCTGGGAAGGCATCGAGAACGTGGACGATGGCGAACTCTGGGAAACGCACCTGAACCTGAAGTCGCAGCTTCTCGAGTTTGTGCGCCGACGCGCGGTCGCACAGGCCGAACGTCGCGGTGAGTCGAGGGATGAACTGACCCGCCTCGAGCGAGTTTTGAGCCCGGATGCTCTGACCATCGGCTTTGCCCGCCGGTTCGCAACCTACAAGCGAGCTAATCTGATCTTGACCGATATGGAAAGACTCGCCTCGATGGTCAACGATCCGAACCGGCCCGTGCAGTTCGTTTTTGCCGGGAAGGCCCACCCGCTGGACGAGCCTGGGAAAAGAGTCCTGCAACAGATTGCGGATTTGATGCGGGATTCCAAGTTCCGCGACAAGTTCGTCTTCGTCGAAGACTATGACATCAACGTCGGCCGCCATTTCGTCCAGGGTGTCGATGTGTGGCTCAACAATCCCCGGCGGCCTCTCGAAGCCTCCGGCACGAGCGGCCAGAAGGTCGTGTTAAACGGCGGCTTGAATCTTTCGATCCTCGACGGATGGTGGGCAGAAGCTTTTGACGGCGTGAACGGCTTCGCCATCGGAACCGGACGGACTCATTCCGACGTACACGTTCACGACGCTCGCGATGGCGAAGACCTGATGCGCACCCTGCGCGATGAAGTCATCCCGCTCTATTACGAACGCGACCGGGATGGCCTTCCCCGAGGCTGGATTAAGCGCATGAAGCGCACGATTCGAACCCTCGGCTGGCGTTTCAATGCTGACCGCATGGTCATGGATTACACGCTGAAGTGCTACGTTCCAGCCGCAGGCGGCACGTCCAGCGACTTGCGAGCGGCCCCGTAAACTGGCTGATTGAGTCCCGGCGTCGCTGAATCACTTGGTTCCAGAACTCGTCTCTATAGCCGCACGCTGAAAACCCGGTACGGCCAGTTTTTCTCTGGCGTCTCCTGGCTGTCGAATGTTTTGACAAAGCACGCCGGGTCCGGTTAAATGGGCAGTTGCGTAAACGATTACTTCACGCACCTATCGGGCATTTTCCGCTTTTGCGCGGCAAAATTCGATGCTGCTAAAGACGCTCCGCGAAGAAGTGCTGGAAGCAAACCTCGAGCTGGTACGGCGCGGCCTTGTCGTGTACACGTTCGGCAATGCCAGCGGAATTGACCGGCGCGAGCAGCTGGTTGCCATTAAACCCAGCGGTGTGCCCTACGAGGCCCTCACCCCGGATCAGATGGTCATCAGCGATCTCAACGGCACCATCGTCGACGGCAATCTTCGCCCCTCGTCCGATCTGCCGACGCACCTCGAGCTCTATAAACACTTTCCCAACATTGGCGGAGTGGCTCACACGCATTCCGAGTTCGCCACTGCCTGGGCTCAGGCCGAAACGCCGATCCCCTGCTTCGGCACGACGCACGCCGACTACTTTCACGGGCCGGTTCCGGTCACCACTCGTCTCAGCTCCAGCGAAATTGCCGGCGATTATGAACTCGAGACGGGCACGGCGATCTGCAGAACCTTCGCGAAGCTCGATCCCGATGCAATTCCGGCGGTTCTGGTGGCCGGCCACGCTCCTTTCTGTTGGGGAGCCACTCCAGCCGAGGCGGCGCACAACGCGGTTATCCTGGAATACGTGGCACGCATGGCTCTGCATACTCTTTCCATCAATGCGGAATCCTCTCCCCTACCGCGCGAACTGCACGATAAACACTTCCTTCGCAAGCATGGTCGTAACGCCTATTACGGACAGGTCAAGGCAAAATGAATCCTGCTCTGCTGATGTTCAGCGGTTCCACCCTGGTGCATCTTTCACCAGTCGATCTGGTCATCATCGTTTTCTATTTTGCTCTGGTGCTGGGCATCGGTCTTTATCTCAAAGGACAGGCCAATACTGGCGAAGATTTTTTCATGGCCGGGCGCGAGATGACCGCCTGGGTCGCCGGCCTCGCGTTCCTGTCCGCCAATCTCGGGTCTCTCGAGCTCATGGGCTGGGCGGGGAACTCTTACAAGTACGGCATTCTCGCCGCACACTGGTACTGGATCGGCGCCATCCCGTCGATGCTCTTCCTCGCGTTGGTGATGATGCCCTTCTATTACGTCTGCAAGACGCACTCGGTCCCGGGCTATCTCAAGCTGCGCTTCGGAGAAGGGGCGCAGACGATCTCTTCCATTTCATTCGCATTCATGACGGTCCTGATGAGCGGCATCAACATGTACGCCATGGCCGTGGTGATGAAAGTCGTGCTGGGATGGAATATGCATTTCAGCATTTGGGTTTCGGCCGGCACGGTTGCTGTCTACGTGGCGCTCGGCGGATTGCGCTCCGCCATCTTCAACGAAGTTCTGCAGTTCTTTCTGATCTGGGCCGGAGCGTTGCTGATCCCGATCCTCGGCTTGATAGAGGCTGGCGGCTGGCACGGATTGCAGGCCAAAATTCTGCAAAACCTGACCGCCCTGAATGTGCCGAATCCCGGCTCGTACACTCACCTGTGGTCAACCTTGGGGAATTTCAACAATAACCCCATGGGGATTAATTGGGCCGGCATCGTTTTCGGACTCGGCGCAGTGATTGCCATGGGATACTGGACCACCGATTTTTTGGTGGTGCAGCGCGTGCTGGCGGCAAAGGACCTGCGCTCGGCTGAGCTTGCACCCATCATTGGCGCAGCCTTCAAGATGTGTGTGCCCTTCATCGTCATTCTTCCCGGTCTGCTGGGCCTGGCCCTGCTGCGCGATCCGCAGGGACACTTGCTCCGGTTGGTGCCGGCCAACATCGCCTGGTCTCCAGCGGGGCAAGCTCAAGGACTGCACGGATATGACGAAGTCTTGCCTCTGATGCTCGCCCGCTATTGCGGGCCGGGCCTGCTCGGACTGGGGATCACTGCCCTCATCGCCGGCTTTATGTCGGGCATGGCGGGCAATGTGAGCGCGTTTACGACCGTCTGGACGTACGACATCTACGGCACCCTGATCGACAAAAATGCGACCGATGAGTTCAAGGTCAAGATGGGGCGCTGGATCACAGTGATCGGAGTGGTCGTCAGCATCGGCACCGCGTACATAGCGGCGGGCGCTCCGAGCATCATGGACTACGTTCAAGCCCTGTTCAGCTTCTTTATTGCTCCGCTGTTTGGCACCGTGCTTCTCGGTATGCTCTGGAAGCGGGCTACCCCGGCGGGCGGCTGGACTGGCCTTTTGGCCGGAACACTGTCGTCGGTCGGCATGTACACGTGGGTTAAGCTCGATCCGACCGCGGTGCGCTATGTCGCACTCTCCATGGATGCGCAAGACCAGGCGCAAAATATGTTCCGCGCCCTGTGGTGCTGCTCAATTTGCGTGATCGTGACGGTCGTCGTCAGCTTGCTGACCAGGCCCAAACCGGACTCGGAGTTGAAAGACGTGGTTTACGGTCTGACGCCAATTCCCAAGGTCGAGCACGTCTCCATATTCCACAGTCCGGTTTTCTGGGGCACGGTTGTAGCCGTCGCATTTGTGATTTTGCAGATCATTTTCTGGTAGGAGCTTGGCATGAAATCCGGCAGTCACCTCTCGATCTGGTTCTTTACAGGATTGTGCCTGGGCGTGAACGGCGCACTAATTTTCGCCACGGGCATCTACGAAACCTTCCATCCCCCGGTCAATAAAGTCGTGCTCTACGATCTGCATGCCAACGTCTGGTGGGGCGGGGTGCTGTTGATTCTAGGTGTCTTTTTCAGTTTGCGTTTTTCTCCGGCCCGGGAGCGCTCCCGAATGGCCGGCAAAACGGATCCGCATACTTCATAGTCAAAGAGGAGTTAGGGACTTATATGTCTGAGAAGAAGAAAATGACGATCGGTGTCATCGTCGGAAACCGAGGTTTTTTCCCCGATCAGCTAGCCAAATCAGGACGCGAGGAGGTGATCCAGGCACTGGCGAAAGCCGGCATCGACTGCATCGTTCTCGGTCCGCAGGACAGCAAGCATGGCGCGGTGGAAACGCACGAAGAGGCCAAGCGTTGCGCGGACCTGTTCAAAGAGAATAGCGCCAAGATCGACGGCGTGATTGTCACCTTGCCGAACTTCGGAGACGAGCGTGCCATCGCTGACACGTTACGGTTGGCCCGCCTCAACGTCCCCGTACTCGTGCAAGCTACTCCCGACGATGCTGTCAAGATGACGATCCTGCACCGGCGTGACAGCTTCTGCGGCAAGATGTCAGCCTGCAACAACCTGCGCCAGTACGGGATCCCTTATTCGCTGACGCGACTACACACGGTGAGCCCCGATTCGGAGGACTTCCAGAATGATCTCGCTTGGTTCGCCGCCGTCTGCCGCATCGTGAATGGATTCCGCGGTCTGCGCATCGGCAGCATCGGCGCCCGTCCGACCGCATTCAATACGGTCCGTTACAGCGAAAAGCTGCTCGAGCATAGTGGGATCTCGGTGGAGACGCTCGATCTCTCCGAAGTCTTCGGCCGCGTGGCGAAGCTTAAGGACGACAACGCAGGTGTACAGGGCAAGCTCGCGGAAATCAAAAAATACGTCACGACGCAGAGCGTTCCTGATTCCGCGCTCATGAAGATGGCCAAGCTCGGCTATGTCGTGGATGAGTGGATGAAACAGACGGACGTGCAGATCAGCGCAGTCCAGTGCTGGACTTCTATGGAGGAGTATTTCGGAGTCGTCCCCTGCACCATCATGAGCATGATGAGCAACAAGCTCTTGCCTGCCGCCTGTGAGGTCGACGTCTGCGGCACACTCAGCATGCACGCTCTCGCGCTCGCTTCCGAGACGCCGAGCGCCCTTCTCGACTGGAACAACAACTATGGCAGCGACCCCGACAAGGCCGTCTGCTTCCACTGCAGCAACCTGCCCAAGCATTTCTTCCAAGATGTGCGCATGGATTTCCAGGAGATCATTGCCGGGACCGTAGGCAAAGAGAACACATTCGGCACCGTTGTTGGGCGCGTGAAACCCGGCGCCATGAGCTTTGCGCGATTTTCAACCGACGATACGAACGGCGTGATGCGAGGCTACGTCGGCGAAGGCGCATTCACCAGCGACTCTCTCAATACTTTCGGCGGAGTAGGAGTAGTTCAGATTCCGCAATTGCAGAAGCTGCTGCACTATATTTGCGAGAACGGATTCGAGCATCACGTGGCGGCGAATTTCTCTACCACGGCAGGAGCGGTGTACGAAGCCGCGGTTCGATATCTGGGCTGGCAGATGTACTGGCATGACAATCCGGCTTAACAATCCGACTTCCGGATACATTGAACCTTTCGCCGCGCGGTTAGAGAGGAATGGGCGGAAAAGGAATCCTCTTTGAGCCGTTGCGCTCTCAGTGCTGAATAGTAGGGACCTCATGGCCATCGTAGCCGGAGTAGACTTCGGTACCCTCAGCGTTCGCGTCTCCATCGTCGACAGCGAGCGCGGGTTGCTGGCGTCTGCCGTCGCGGAGTATCCCCTGCATCGCAAGCGGGAAGATCCCGACTTTGCCACGCAGTCCCATTCGGATCACATGCGCGCCCTGGCCGAGGCCACGCGCCAAGCCATGCGTTCCGCTGGCGTCGCTAGTGATCAGATTGCCTCGATCGCGCTCGATACGACCGGATCAAGCGTCATTCCCGTCGGCGAAGGGATGGCGCCCCTCGACGACTATTACCTGTGGTGCGATCACCGTGCAAAGCAGGAAGCTGCCGAAATTACTGAAGCGGCGCACCGCGAGCAGTTGGAGGCGATCGAGTGGTGCGGCGGCGTTTACTCTTCCGAATGGGGATTTTCGAAGCTTCTGCACTGGCTGCGGCACAATCCAGACAAACGTCAAAAGTTCGTCAGTGCCCTCGAGCACTGTGATATGGTCGCGGCGACTTTGTGTGGGGTCACGGACGCGCGGAGTGTCAAACGCAGCGTGTGTGCCATGGGGCACAAATGGATGTGGAACGCGGCGCTCGGCGGACTTCCTCCAGAGAGTTTTCTCACGAAGGTTGATCCCCTCCTGGCGGGCGTGCGCGCCAAGCTCGACGGCGAATACGCCACCTCCGACAGGATTGCTGGAACTCTCTCTCCGGAATGGGCGGAAAAGCTCGGCCTCCGCGCCGGCATTCCCATTCCAGTTGGTGCTTTCGACGCTCACTGGGATGCGATTGGCGCGGGCGCAAAAGAAGGAGACGTCGTCAATGTCGTCGGCACGTCGACCTGCATCATCGCGTTTGCTCCCAAGGCCGAGCTGATACCCGGGGTCTGCGGCGTGGTGCCGGGGAGCGTGCATCCTCAGTTCACTGGCATCGAGGCTGGACTCTCGGCTACCGGCGACATCTTCAGTGCCATCGCCAAGCGCGCCGGCACCAACGTCGAAGAGTTAAGCAAGGGGTTGGAGCGCTATCGCGCGGGTCAAACTGGCCTGCTCCGTATGACCTGGGATAACGGCGACCGGACCGTCCTCGTAAACGCGAACTTAGGAGGGATGACGCTCGGCTGGAACCTGGTCCACACAGCTCAGGACGAGTTGTTCGCTGCCATCGAGGGAACGGCCTTTCACACTCGGGTGATTCTCGATCGCATGACGGAACACGGAGCGCCTACGCGGCGTGTGATCAACGGCGGCGGCATTCCGCAGAGCAATCCGGTCTTAAATCAGGTTTATGCGAATGTGCTGGGCCGTCCGGTTCTGGTGCCCAGCGGGAAAGTCACCGGCCTCGGCTCTGCCATCTTTGCACTCATGGCGGCAGGAGCCTTCCCGAGCATCGAGAACGCGCAGGGGAAAATCTGCCCATCACATATCGTCTTCGAGCCCCAACCGGCGACTAAGGACGTCTATCAGGAACTCTACTCGCTCTACCGCAGAATCTATTTCGAGTTCGGCCGGCCGAAAGAGGGTCACGCTTTTGGCGATATTCTGCCAAAATTGATTCAGCTGGCTCGTGGGAAACAGTCGGCCTGACCCGTCCGGGAATCCAGCCCTCTCATGAGGGACACAGCAAAGGGCTGCCGCCTCTCGAGTTGAGTTCACGGGCAACATCAAAGTGCAGGACACGATCCTTAAACTCGATCCACGCGATAACGTGCTCATCGCCCTCCGAGACTTGCGCCAGGGAGCACGAGTCAGCTCTGGCGGCCACAACTACGAGATCCAGTCCAATATCCCCGCCAAACACAAGTTCGCGACCGAAGACCTTGCGCCTGGCGCCGCCATCGTGATGTATGGCGTGCTCGTAGGCACTGCCAGAGAGCCCATCCGAACTGGGGAACTGATCACCACTCGCAATGCTGCTCATCAGGCAGCCGCCTTTCAAGCAAAGGCTCAGAAATTCGACTGGGCTCCTCCGGACGTCGCGCGCTGGAAGCGGCGGACCTTCCTCGGATTTCGGCGCTCCGACGGTCAGGTCGGGACGCGGAATTACTGGCTGGTCGCCCCGCTGGTCTTCTGCGAGAACAGAAACATCGATGTCATGAAGCAGGCCTTTGAAGAGGAACTCGGCCTTGCTCCCGCAAATGCCTATCGCCGGCAGGTATCGGAACTAGTGGGCCGATTCCGGTCCGGAAGCTTGAGCAATCTCGAAGCATCGAATCCGGAAAGCACTGTTCCTGAATCCTCGCGCTCGCGTGTTTTTGAAAATGTGGACGGCGTCAAGTTCCTGATCCATGAAGGCGGCTGCGGCGGCACGCGCGAGGATTCGAACAATCTGTGCGGCTTGATTGCGGGATACAGTCATCATCCCAACGTGGCCGGAGTCACCGTCCTAAGCCTCGGATGTCAGCATTCGCAAGCAAGCATCCTGCGGGAACAGATCAAGCAGCGAAATTCAGACTTCGACAAGCCGTTGCTCGTCTTTGAACAGCAGAAGAGCGGGCCGGAATCGAAGATGCTTTCTGACGCTATTCGTGAGACATTTCTCGGCCTTGTCGATGCCAATAAATCCGAGCGCGTTCCTGCTCCCCTTTCGAGCCTTTGTCTAGGACTGAAATGCGGAGGCTCTGATGGGTTCTCCGGCATCTCGGCAAATCCGGCAATTGGCCACGTCTCCGACCTGCTGGCGGCGCTGGGCGGCCGGAGCATTCTTTCGGAATTTCCCGAACTCTGTGGCGTCGAGCAGGAACTCATTGATCGTAGTGTCAGCCGGGAAGTGGCCGACCGCTTCATTGGGCTGATGGGAAGTTACGCGGCCCGCGCCCGCGCCGTCGGCTCCGGCTTCGACATGAATCCGTCGCCGGGGAATATTCGCGACGGGCTGGTCACCGACGCCATGAAATCCGCGGGCGCGGCTCGGAAGGGCGGCACATCTCCGGTCACAGCAGTCCTCGATTATCCGGAATACTGCACTCAGGCAGGGCTGAACCTGCAATGCACGCCCGGCAACGACGTGGAGTGCGTCACGGCTCAAGTCGGCGCCGGGGCCAGCGTCGTTCTGTTTACCACCGGTTTGGGGACACCGACCGGGAACCCGATTGCTCCGGTCGTCAAAATTTCCACGAATTTCGATCTGGCGCGGCGAATGGCCGACATTATCGACATCGATTGCGGCAGCATCATCACGGGCGAGCATACGATCGAGCAGATGGGAGAGAGGATTCTTGAGCAGGTGATCGACATCGCAAGCGGAAGAGCCCGCACCAGGGCGGAACTGCTGGGACAGGACGATTTCATTCCCTGGAAACGAGGAGTTTCCTTGTGAGCGACGTACGAAGGACTCATAGCGAATTCCGACTCGATGGCAAGGCCGCCATCGTCACGGGCGGCGGAAGTGGCATTGGACTCGCTATTGCCCACTGCTTCGCCCGGAACGGCGCGACGGTGCACATCCTGGAACTCGACCAGCAGGCCTCAGAGAGGGCAGTTCAGGAAATCAAGCAAAGCGGCGGCAAGGCGGCAGCACACAAATGCGACATTTCCCGGCTCGATGAGGTAAGTGCGGTTTTCCAGCCGATATTCGAGAAAGAACGAATCCACATTCTGGTGAACAACGCCGGAATTGCGCACATCGGGAAGCTGGAGACCACGAGCGAGGAGGATTTTGACAAGATCTTCCGCGTCAATGTCAGGGGCGTGTACAACTGCATGCGCGAGACCGTCGCGCACATGAAAGCAAAAGGCGGTGGTGTGATCCTGAACCTCGCCTCCATCGCCGCATGGGTGGGACTTGCCGACCGTTTCGCCTATTCCATGAGCAAGGGCGCAGTGGTGGCGATGACAAACTCGGTGGCGAGGGACTACGTCAGCCACAACATCCGCTGCAACAGCATCTCACCGGCACGGGTGCATACTCCTTTTGTCGATCGATACCTCCAGCAGAACTATCCTGGCCGCGAACCGGAGATGTTTGCCAGGCTTGCGCAATTGCAACCGATTGGACGTATGGCGAAACCCGAGGAAGTCGCGTCCCTGGCTCTGTTTCTTTGCTCCGATGAGGCTGCGTTCATTACCGGGATGGATTACCCGATTGACGGTGGCTTCCTGAACCTGCACGGCTGAAGAACCGATTCACTTCTCGTCATGCGCATTGACTCGCACCAGCACTTCTGGATCTACAACCCCGAGCGCGACCGCTGGATTACCGATGAGATGTCGATTCTCAGGCGTGACTTTTTGCCGGGTGACCTGATCCCTCACTTGCAGGCAAACCGGATCGATCGATCGGTCGCAGTGCAGGCGGACCAGTCGGAACAGGAAACACGATTCCTGCTAGCGCTTGCCGACCGTCATCCTCAGATTGCAGGCGTCGTTGGCTGGGTGGATTTATGCTCTTCCAATGTCAACCAGCGGCTCGAGTATTTTTCTCAATTTCACAAGCTGCGAGGCGTGCGGCACATCGTTCAGTCGGAACCGGACGACCGCTATGTTCTTCGCGATGACTTTTGCGCCGGGATTGCGGCTCTGCGAAGCTTCAACTTCACTTACGACATACTTATCTATCCCAAACAACTGCCCGCCGCGATCGAATTGGTGGAAAGATTCCCCGAACAGCCTTTTGTGGTCGATCACATTGCCAAACCGCCGATCCGGACGGGAGCGATCTCGACTTGGGCCCAGCACATGCGTAGGATTGCCCAAAACCGGCAGGTTTATTGCAAGGTGTCCGGACTGATTACCGAGGCGGATTGGCAGAACTGGCACGAGGAGAATTTCAAGGCATATCTTGATTTAGTGTTTGAGGCCTTCGGAACCGAGAGGCTGATGTTTGGTTCCGACTGGCCGGTTTGTCTGCTGGCCGGACCGTACGACCGGGTGAAAGCATTGATCGACCACTATGTCGAACAGTTATCAGCCGCTCAGCAGCGAAGAATCTTCGGCGAAAATGCGATTCGCTTCTACGGGTTGAAGACCAGTCATCGTGAACCTGCAACTGCGCGATAAAGTTGTTTTTGTCAGTGGCGGCGCGAAAGGAATCGGCGCAGCTACGGTGCGGGCGCTTGCGGAAGAGGGCGCGATCGCCGTGATCGCCGATCGCGATCGCGAGGCCGGCGAGCAATTGCACTGTGACCTCTCACGAGCCGGGGCCCGAAGCCTATTCATTCCTGTAGAGTTGATTTCCGCGGCCCACTGCGCGCAAGCCGTAGAGCGGGCGGTCAAAGAGTTCGGACGCCTCGACGCTCTGGTCAACAATGCGGGCGTCAACGATCGCGTTGGACTGGAGGATGGCAGCCCGGAGCGCTATGTCGAGTCGCTGCAGAGGAACCTGCTGCACTATTTCAACCTGGCGCATTACGCACTTCCTCACTTGAAGCGCAGCAACGGTTCGATTGTGAACATCAGCTCGAAGACCGCCGTCACAGGACAGGGAGGCACGTCGGGCTACGCCTCAAGCAAGGGCGCCATTCTCGCGCTGACGCGCGAATGGGCGGTGGAGTTGCTTCCCTATGGTATTCGCGTCAATGCCGTTGTCCCGGCGGAAGTAATGACGCCACTGTATCGCCAATGGCTGGATACGTTTCCGGATCCCGAGAAGAAACTGAGCGCCATCATCGGCAAGATTCCGCTGGAAAAGAGAATGACCCGCACCGACGAAATCGCGGCGATGGTCGTATTCCTGATCTCTCCGAAAGCGGGTCACATTACCGGCCAACACTTGTACGTCGACGGCGGCTACGTTCATCTCGATCGCGCCCTGACCTGAAAGTATGGAATGATTTCGCCAGCACGCTGGCTGACTCCCGTTCTCCTACACCGGAGTGCTGAACGGCTGATTCGGCCCACATATTCCACTTGAGGTTGAATGATGGATCGCTACTGCCTGACTCTCGATCTGAAGGACGATCCCGCACTGATCGCCGAGTACAAGAGGTATCACCAGAAGATCTGGCCCGAAATCACCGCGAGCCTGAAGCAATCAGGAATCGAAGACGCTGAAATCTATCTGCTTGGCACTCGGCTCTTCATGATCCTCGAAGTAGATGACCATTTTTCTTTTGAGTCGAAAGCTCGGGCGGACAGAGCGGATCCGAAGGTTCAGGAGTGGGAAGAATTGATGTGGAAGTTCCAGAAGCCTCTGCCTCAAGCCAAAGCTGGAGAGAAATGGCTGCGGATGGAACGTATTTTCAAGCTCGAAGAATAACCGGCGGCTGCCCGTGTTTCCGGAGACTTTCATGCGCCAACTATCCCTTAGATTTGGAACCCTGCTCCGCATCAGCTTCACCGCCATCGCATTGCTGGGCCCGGCCTACGCCCAGACAAGCGCCACCGACGATCCTCCTTTCTACGGTCCATTCAATGGAGTGTTTCTGCCCGACGGCGACGGCCTGAAGAAACCCCTGACCAAGGACGATTCCGTGCTGCTTCCGGATTCGCCCTGGTCGCTCTACGCCTGGATTCGAACCGAGGAAGCGCTGAAGGGCCCGACGTTGATCGCGGGTATCGGAGATCCCGCCGAGGAGTATCCGAGATATCTCGCAGTCGAGAACGGTGAGCCAGCCCTATGGCTGGGCAAGAACAACGATCTTTCCGGACGGGGTGCGTTCACTCCCGGGAGATGGCAATTGGTGGCGGCGACTTTTGATGGAGACCAGTTCCATCTTTACATGCAAGGCGTCAACGTCGCCGAGGGAAAGCTGGGCCTGGGGAGTGTGGGCCCGTTTTTGTTTCTGGCGCCTGCGACATCGTCACCCGATTGGCATCATTTTGGAGGAAATATCGCCGGCTTGACGCTGGTGCGGCGAGCGCTAAGCCCTGATGAGATCCGCCAACTTTACGGCCATCCTCAGGATTTCTCGCTGGTCGAATTCGAGGAAGGATCGAAGCCCTGGTCTCTGCAGACGCGCGGTCAGGCCGGGTATCGCGCACCGCAAGACCCGGCAACGATGCCGCGAAGCAAGGCTCCGTTTTCGGCGCCAATGGCTCGGAGCGTCCCACCTCACAAAGATGCACTGGAAGAACATGGAACCCGTCACTGGACGCTGGCCAACAAATGGATGATGACGCCGGCACCGGAGGTGAGCGAATCAGGCGCGGCGATATCGCAGCGAAGCTTCAAGCCGAAAAACTGGCTCTTAGCGACCGTGCCGGGAACTGTCTTGACGACGATGATCGATCGGGGCATCTATCCCGATCCCGATTATGGTCTCAACAATCTGGCCATTCCAGAGACGCTCAACAAGCAGGATTACTGGTATCGCTTGGAGTTCAAGCCTCCGAAAGCCGCCAGCGGACGGCGGCTGACACTTGCCTTCGAAGGTATCAACTATAAGGCCGCGGTGTGGTTGAACGGACACTCTCTGGGATCGATCACGGGCGCATTCATCCGCGGTGTGTTTGACGTGACAGAAACGATCAACCGCGACGGGACGAACGTTCTGGCTGTTCGCGTCTCGCCGCCACCGCATCCGGGCATTCCCCAGGAACAATCGATCAAAGGAGGCCCCGGGGAAAATGGCGGCATGATGTGCCTCGACGGGCCGACATTTGTCGCGACTGAAGGGTGGGATTGGGTTCCCGCGATTCGCGACCGCGATACCGGAATCTGGCAGCCCGTCACTTTGACCGCAACCGATGCTGTCAAGATTGGGGACGTTCAAGTAGTCACCAGGCTGCCATTGCCCGATACCAGCCGCGCCGACGTGGAAATCAACGTCCCGATCGAAAACCTTTCGAATTCACCGGTGAAGGGAACCCTAACTGCGGCATTCGGGCAAGTTTCCGTTCGCAAGGAGATCACTGCGCCCGCGGGTAAGAGTTCATTTCGACTCAGCCCCTCGGAATTCTCCCAGTTGACCGTACAGAACCCTCAACTTTGGTGGCCCAACGGATACGGCAAACAGGATCTCTACACTCTGAAAGTCACCTTCTCCGAGGGAAATGACGAATCGGACGCCAAAGAACTGCGCTTTGGAATTCGCGAGATCACCTACGAGTTGAGTTTGCTCGACAGCACAGGCCATCTGCGGAGAGTCGAGTATTCTCCAACCGCAGCCCACGCCACCAGTGAGCCGGTGGTCGACGTCAGCCACAACGGCATCCGTGAGATTCCACCGGCCGACCGGTTCCCGCCAAGTTTTCCGGCGGAGTGGAGAGAATGGTGGAAGTCCTGGGCGGCGTCCTTTGCGCCCGGGGGTGAGTCGTCTCCGGCGATACGGATCACCGACGACGTGGGATCGTCGCCTTATCTTGTGATCAAGGTCAACGGGGTGAAGATCGCCTGCCGGGGCGGCAACTGGGGAATGGATGACTCGCGCAAGCGGGTATCACGAGCCCGCCTGGAGCCGTATTTTCGCCTGCATCATGACGCCAACCTGAATATCATCCGCAACTGGGTGGGGCAGAACACTGAAGAAGTCTTCTATGACCTCGCAGATGAATACGGCCTGCTGGTCTGGAACGACTTCTGGGAGTCCACGCAGAACTACAACATTGAGGCACAGGACCCGCAGTTATTTCTCGACAATGCGCGAGATGTAATTCTGCGCTTTCGAAATCATCCATCGATCGTGATGTGGTGCGGGCGGAACGAAGGCGTGCCGCAACCAATCATCAACGAGGGCCTGGCCGAACTGGTCCGATCGCTCGATGGGACGCGCTACTATTCGCCGAGTTCCAATCAGATTAACCTGCAGAATAGCGGGCCGTACAAATACATGGATCCGGTTCTGTACTACACAACACTGAATCACGGCTTCTCGGTCGAGACGGGAACGCCATCGTTTTCGACCCTGGAGTCATTTCGGGCATGGATTCCCAAGGCCGATCAATGGCCGATCAGCGACGACTGGGCCTATCACGATTGGCATCAGAGCGGGAATGGCGACATGGCGCCGTTCATGGCGCAGATGCAGGCCGAATTCGGCGCGCCCACCAGTCTTGAGGATTTCGAGCGGAAAGCGCAGATGCTGGACTACGTCGATCACCGCGCGATTTTCGAGGGAATGAACGCCCACTTGTGGGCTCCGAACAGCGGACGGATGCTGTGGATGACGCAGCCGGCCTGGCCCAGCAATACCTGGCAGATCCTCACCTCGGACTACGATACGCAAGCTTCGTATTATGGCGTAAAGAAGGCTTGCGAACCGGTTCATGTGCAGCTCGATCTGTCGAGCTATGAGGTCGCTATCGTCAACACGACTGTGTCGCCGCAAACCGGGCTGTCGCTTACAGCGGATGTGTATTCGCTCAGCAATCAAGTGCTGCTGCATCTTCAGGAAAAGCGCGACGCGGCTGCCGATGCTACAACTCCCGGCTACCGCCTCGATCTGGCGCCCCTGTTGGCGCAAGGCGTGATTCTGGTGAAACTGGAACTGCGAAGCGCTGCGGGTACGGTGGTCTCGCAGAATCTCTATTGGCTGGGTGCAGACAGTGCTTCTTATCGTGAACTGGATCAGTTGCCGGCGTCGACGATCTCGGTCAGCGCGACGTCATCAAGGACAGGCGACAGCATCACCGTCCACGTGAAGTTGCAGAACACGAGCAAGGTCGTATCGCTGGCGGATAAGCTCACCTTGCTGAATTCGGGGGATGGATCGCGCATTCTTCCTGCCTATCTGAGCGACAATTACATTTCCTTGTTGCCCGCCCAATCCGAGGAGATTGAGATTCAGTATCCGGCGTCGGCGGCCCAGAGTACTGCCGAATTGGCGGTGCGCGGATGGAATCTTCCGAGCCAGACGGTCCCGGTTACCGCGCCATAGCGTCACTCGGAACGTGAAGGCAAAGAAGAAAGTGCCGGGGCTACGCGGACGTCGATCCCGCAGCTCTTGAATGCGCCGACGGCGCACCGGTTTGAACTTCCAGAAGCTTGTCCATGGCTTCGGGAGCGGCTGGCTTTGAGAACAGGTAGCCCTGGCCCATCTCGCAGCCAAGGTGCTTGAGCATCTCCATCTGCTCCTGCTGTTCGATTCCTTCCGCGACCACTTTCAGTCCAAGGTTGTGCGCCAGCATCACGATGATGCGGACGATTTCATGCGTCTCCAGGTCGCGATCCATGGCAGCGACAAAGGTTCGGTCGATCTTGAGAACGTCGACGGGAAACCGCTGCAGGCGGCAAAGAGAAGAATAGCCGGTTCCGAAGTCGTCGATACTCAAGCGCACTCCCAATGCCTTGAGTTCGGCCAATACCAGGGCAGATCGTTCGGCATCGGCCATCGCGATGTTCTCGGTGATCTCAAGGTCGACACAGCTGGGATCGGTGCCGGTCTGCTGAAGAATTTCGCCGATCCGCGCCGCCAAGTCCGGCTGGGCAAACTGCTTGGCGGTGATATTGGTGCTGATAGTCAAGGGCGCCGACTTGGGGAGACGCTGCTGCCACTGGTGAAGTTGTTGACAGGAGTCGCGGAGCAGCTGGCGATTAATCGGAATGATCAGTCCAATCTCATCGGCGACTTTGATGAACTCTCCGGGCATCACCAGACCCTGAGGCCGTTGCCAGCGGCTGAGAGCCTCAAATCCCACGATCCGGTCTTCCTTCAGAGAGATGATTGGCTGGTAGTGAACGCGGAATTCGTCGAGGTCGAGCGCCTTGCGCAGGTCGGTTTCCAGTTGGAGACGCTTGACCGCATCCGCTTGCATGGCGTTGTCGAAGACCTCGCAACGGGCCTTGCCGGCGCGCTTGGCGCGGTACATAGCAATCTCGGCATCGCGAAGCACGTCGCTGGCTTCGGCGCTGCCAGTGCCGCTGAAGGCGATTCCGATGCTCGCATGAATGACGATCTCGTGGCCGTTGACATTGAAGGGGGCAGCGAGCCGGTCCTGGATGCGCTCGGCCATGCGGATGCCGTCGCTGGCGTCGCGCAGTTCTTCCGCCAGCACGACGAATTCATCCCCTCCGGGCCGGGCGAGGGTGCTCTCCGCGACGGGGGTTGCGGCATTCGCGGCCTGACGAGGACGGGAAACTGTGTCGGCGCCGCGCAGACAAGCCGTGAGCCTCTGCGCAATCTGAACCAGAAGATCGTCGCCGGCGCTATGGCCCAGGCTATCGTTGAACACCTTGAATTCATCAATGTCGATGAACAGGACTGCGAATTTGAAGTCCCGGTGCCGCAGGGAAATGGCGATAGCACGCTGCAGACGGTCGAGAAAGAGGGCGCGATTGGGAAGATTGGTAAGGCCGTCGTAAAACGCATGATGTTCCAGCAATGCTTCCGCCCGTTTCCGATCTGTAATGTCGCGGTTGACGATCACCAGGCCTTCGATGTCGCCGTGGTTGCCGGAGATGGCGCTTGAGGTGGACTCGAGAACGCGCCACGAGCCGTCCTTGTGGCGGATCCGATACTCAAGCCGCTCTCCCCTGCCGGTGCGGTGCGCTTTCTCGGCGGCTTCCAGCACACGCGCCCGATCATCCGGATGCACCTGCTCGATCGAGGAGGTGCTCGCCAATTCCTCCTGGGCATAGCCGAGCATGCGTTCGTAGGCCGGGCTGTTATAGAGGCGCCGGCCCTGGCGGTCGACGACGGCGATCATGTCCGCAGCGTTTTCGCTGATGAGTTGGAAAAGTCGTTCTTTCTCGGCCAATTCGCGGCGGATCCGCTGCAGCTGCAGATGCTGATAAACGGTATAAATGTCGAACAGCAGAACCAGGGCGGCCAAGCCGCGCACCCATTCTTTCAGGCTGAGGGAATAGAAGTCGTCTTTTGGCAGGTGAAATCCGGGGAAAGTCAGGGAGAGAATGCCAAACGTCAGCACGAGTGTGACGGCGATGGCAAATCCCCATAGCCACCACTCGCGACCCTCCACCTGCTGCATGCGGATCGACTTTCGGCCAGCCGAGCGACGTTGGGTGGTGTCCGTCATTGGTTCGCGGTCGAGTCCTTCGGCTCTCCATTCGAAGTCCGGCATCGGTCCCGAAACGGTTCGCCCATGAGGACTGGCCCGCTATGGCACCTGCAGGTGGTTACCTTCTGTTACTACCTTCTATTACGATCTCGCAATTGTCCCCCGGACATTCCCTAACGTAATCTCGACACATGATGAATCGCAGCAGAACAGCCGCAGACGCAATATCGATCAGCAAGGCGGCACAGTCTATGCGAAATAAGGGAGAAGCAATCATGAAATCGTTCATAATCACCGCATTTGCTGTGTTGGCTCTTACTGGCGTCTCGGCTGCGAAAGACCCCCTTCCGGAAGCCCCTAGCGCCGTGATGGAAGCAGCCCCGTTTATCGTCGAAACCCCGGCACCAACCCCGATGGCGAAAGTAACTGAGACCAAGACCGTAGACACAAAGTTCCTGAGCCTGGCCATCATCTCGACCGGGAGCACATTCGCCGATTCGTATACGACCCTGTTTGCCCGAGAAAACTGGCTGGCCGGCAAAAAGGGAGTCTGCAACATGGAAGTGGAGTCCGCTTATCTGTATGGCACGCATCCCACGGTCGGCCGGGCTTATGCCGTTGCATCCGTCAAGAGCGTTGGATCGATCTTCGCTTCTTATTACCTGCGCAAGCACCACAGCAAATTCTGGAGCCTGCCTCTGGTGGCCAACTCTGTTATGAGCCTCCAGGGCGTGACCCAGAATATGTCGAGCTGCAACTAGGACCCAGACAGTGTTTCTGGATGTTTGAAGCAGGGTTACAGCAGAACCACTACTGCTCCTGGGCTTCGCTAGCCTCCGGCAAGCCCGGACGGCCCGAACTGGAGTGCAGTTTGATTACGAGGTAGCCACAGCAAGGCCGACCGTGGACGATTCGACGCGATTCCTGCCATTCCTCTTGGCCCGGTAGAGGGCCTCATCCGTTCGGTGCAGCAAGGATTCCAGAGGCTCTGAAGATTCGGCGACCGCCACTCCCATGCTTACGGTGACCGGCGTTAACGGGGGTCCTGGGAGAATGGACTCGTTCGAGATAAGAGTCCGAATCTCGTTGGCGCGCCGGGTAGCCGTGGGAAGATCGCAGCCGGGAAGGATCAGAAGAAACTCCTCGCCCCCGTAGCGGCCGACACCGTCGTACTCGCGGAGGTTCTTCATGAAGCGTTTTGATAGTTCCTGCAAGACAAGGTCGCCCGCTTGATGCCCGAAGCGATCGTTGACCTGTTTGAAATGATCCACGTCAACCAGAATGAGCCCCACCGGCGTCGAAGAACGGCGGGCTCGCGCCAGTTCACGGCGAAGAAAGCCCAGAATCTCACCCCGATTCCAGATGCGCGTCAGGAAGTCGTGGCTGGCGGCAAATTGCAGGGCATTATTAGTCGACATCAGCCTCTGCTGTAGTTCGACAATGCGGCTTCCCACGACAAGCCGCGCTTTCAGTTCGGCTGGATCAAAGGGCTTGGCGAGAAAGTCGTCGGCTCCAGCATCCATCGCCTCCAGCATCTCTTTTCGCTGAGTCTTCGCAGTTAGTAAGACGGTGTAAGTGTATGAGCTGCCTTCGGGGCGGTTTCGAAGACGCCGGCACAATTCCACGCCTTCAATCTCGGGAAGCACCCAGTCGAGCAGCGCCAGTTTCGGGCCATCCGGCTTGGCCAGCAGCTTCCACGCTTCCTTGCCGTCTCGAACCGTAGAAAACTCAAATCCCCATTCCGTGAGGTATTTGGCGATCATGCGCCGGTAGAACGCCGAATCTTCTGCCAATAGAATCATTGCGGTACGACCCCCGTCGATCGTTCTGAGTGCCTTTTCCTGACACGCGCCCGCCTGCGACGTTCGATTCCTGGGCTGGAATGACCTTCAGCAGTCTACCCAGCAAGCTCAATGCCTCCGCACAGCGGCGGTCTACCCTGCATTTTGAGGTACTTACGGTCAACGCATGCTTCCGGAACTCGCGTATTGTTCGGAATCAGCACAAGGCTTTCCAGCATCTGGACAAGGCAAGCGAAGAAGAACCCGCCCGGCATCAGGATGGGAGGGCTGGAAGACGGATGGAAACCAACCGCTAGGGGCTCAGTGAACGTTCTCAGAGATTGTCCCGGCAGGGATCTCCGTTTCTTCAAGCCGGGCTAATTGGATGGCGAGCCAGCTTTCGAGCAGTTTGAGTTCATTCTGCGGTACAAACGAGAAGCAGATTCCGGCGCGGCCCCTTCCATCGGCGTTCACGACCTGTCCCGCGACGTGGACCATGATATTGCTCGACGGCAACAGGAAGCTCAGCGACACTTGCTTGTCACGCTCGACTGGTTGCTTGCACTGCAGCGCAAGTCCACCAACACTGATGTCGCTGATTCGGGCTTCCATCTTCCCCAGTTCGGAAAACCTCGCAATCACCGGGATGTCAACTGGGCACCGTGCGGCCCGTCTTCTTTGCAGGAGCATCGTTCCGTAGGCGGCCCGCAGACAGCGACACACACCATCCGTATTGGAGGGCTTGTGAATCAGGAAGTTCGCACCCGCTCGCAATGCGCTGTGCGTTTCTGACGCTCCATTCACCACCGCCAAGATCGTGGTTCGATTATTCCACGATGACCCGCGAGTGGCGCGCAAAAGTCGGACGGGATTGTATGCACCCTTCCAGTCCACGATCACGGTGTCAAGCCGCCGATGGGTTACGGCGTCGATGGCCGATGTAGCTTCATGGCAAACCTGCGTCTCAATCGCGAAGGTGTCCAGAGCAGGCGCAACCATTCGGAGCACCTTCTGATCATCGGTGCACAGAAGACCATCCAGACGGACTGCCGTTTTCATCACACTTTCTCAGGGGCAAGCCAAGAACCACTCCTCCCGCAACTGTGCAAGTCATTGAGGAATATACACTTGGCATGAGACTCGAATCGCCGTCAGGATTCGTGATCGTGCGAGTTCTAGACTTCTGTCTGGGGAGCAGACAACGGGTTTCCCCTTGATTTGTCATTGTTCCGCCCCCGGATATGCACCCGGAAGTGCTCCGATCGAGTTGAACGTCCGGCATTGCTTGAGTTGAGTTTTTCATCAGCAGCTACACAAAATCGTTCCCGCGAACTTACTAACGATCTGTGGTTTTCTTGACTGGTTCTTTGTGTCGTGCGATAAACGAGAGTAACCATGCCCCTGCGCTACGTTGTTGGCCGTACTTCCCTGTTAAGTCCGGAGATAGAGAACACTCCTCAAGTCGAAAGCAACGTCTGTTCATCTGCATCTTTTCCCTGGAGTAACTCCTCAGGGCGGAGCTCCTCCGAACTGGGCTCCAACGATCGCGGGCATGGAGTGCTGTCTGAGTATTTCCCGATCCGGCTTTCGGATAGCTTCACCTTCAGCTGCAATTCAAACGAAGCGCGAGTGCACTTTTCAGAGGTCATCGCTCAATGACAAAAGCCGAGGCAAAGTTGCTGGTCATCGATGACGACGCGCAAAGCCTGGAGTTGATCAGCGACATATTGCAGGACCAGGGCCTCGAGATACTGACTGCGCAGGATCCCGAAGTCGGGTTCAGCTTGTTTCTCGAAAACCGTCCCCGCGTTGTCCTTCTCGATTACATCTTGCCGAAGGTAACCGGCATGGAGTTACTGGAACGCGTACTCGGAGTCGACCCGGCCGTAAACGTGATCTTGATTACGGGACATTACTCGACGGAATCGGCGATTGAAGCAATCCAAAAAGGCGCCTGCGACTATCTTACGAAGCCGCTCGATATGCAGAGGCTGCGCGAGCGGATTACGAGCATCCTGGGCGAGGCAGAATTACGCCACAGAACACTGCTTCTCGATCAGGAACTCCTGAAAGCCTGCCAATTTCAGGGCATCGTCAGTCGCAGTCCCTTGATGCTCGACATCTTCGCGAAGATTCGCCGCGTCGCACCCCACTTCAAAACGGTTCTGATTACAGGTGCTACGGGCACGGGCAAGGAACTCGTCGCCCGCGCGCTGCATCAACTAAGCCACTCCCAACCGGATCGATTCGTTGCATTCAACTGTTCGGGTCTGGTGGAGAACCTGGCCGAAAGTGAACTGTTTGGCTACGTCCGCGGCGCCTTTACGGGAGCCGCGCAGGACCGCGCTGGGTTGTTTGAAAGCGCAGATCACGGAACGATTTTTCTCGACGAAGTTGGTGAGTTATCGCCTGCCGCACAGGCCAAGTTGCTTCGGGTTTTGCAGGACCGCCAGGTCCGCCGCGTGGGTGCTTCGGTGTCCCGTTCGGTCGACGTTCGAGTCATCGCCGCGACGAACCGTGATCTCAAGGCGATGGTGCGCGACAATCAGTTTCGCGAGGATCTCTACTATCGCCTGGCTGTAGTCGAGTTTGCCCTGCCGACTCTCGCCAACCGGCGGGAAGACCTCCCGCTGCTGGAGCGGCACTTCGTGCAGAAATTCGCCGCTGAATATGACAAGCCGATCGCCGGTCTAACGCGGAGAGCCCAGAGCCGTCTTGCGACATATCCATGGCCCGGCAACATTCGAGAGCTCGAGAATGTTATCGGGAATGCATGCATGATGGCGGAAGGCCGGTTCCTCGATATTCACGATCTGCCCGAACGGCTGCGCACCGATCTTAACGACCAGATTGGCACCGACGAATCTTTGCTATCGCTTGAAGAACTGCAGAGGCGTCATGTTCTGCGTGTGCTGGAGTTGGTGGGAGGGAACAAACTGAGAGCTGCCAGCATTCTTGGAGTGAGCCGCGCGACCATTTATCAGCTATTGGCGCGCATGAAGCTGGAAAAGAAGGAAGAAACCGCCTAGTCTCAAGACTTTCCCGCCGGCGACTCGAATTCCCGGTGCCAGGATCCCGGCCATATTCGCTGCTCCTCGGCGTCCGCATCGGGGACAGATGTCTCGAAAACAGGCACCCTGTGCGCTCACACCACACCGCTCTTCCGCAGATCTTACAGAAAACTCTATGACTTACACCAATTTCTCGCTGGCGAGTAAGTTGCATAACTTAAAGCCGACCGGAACATGCTAGCCCGGCAACTCAATGAAGGGCGCTCGCACCCGGACTGGCTACAGCTGTCCGGAAGACAAGGCGTACGATGACACCCGACTTGGCATTTGAATGTCTGCTGGTTTCTCGGGACCAGCAGGTAATCGGCACTCTCAACCGGTTGCTCGACAGTCTTTCCATTTCCACAAAGTACTGTTCCAACCCGTCGACGGCCCTAAACGAACTGAGAGGAAGCACTGCCGATCTGGTGGTCATCGATTGGGATGACGACTGTTCCGCGCTCGAGTTGATCCGGGGCATTCGGACATCGGAACTCGCTCGAAGAAAAACGGTCGTAGCGGTATCGGCGGTCGACAGCCATATCCCCGGTGCTCACTTTTTCCTGAAAAAGCCGCTGACCACGGAATCGAGCACCCAGTCCATGAAGGTGGTTTACTCCAGCATGCTGCGGGATTACCGCCGGCATGCGCGGTATCCGCTGATGACGCCCGTGATGGCCACTGTCGACGACAGCCGCGTGATACCGGTAACAATCACGAACATTGGCGACGGCGGGATTGGTTTAAGCTCCAGAGAGGCTCTGTCCATCGGCGAGGTTTTGTCCTGTCGCCTGTCGTTGCCCGACATCCAACAAACAATCTACATTGAAGCGCGGGTTTTATGGACCCGGGAATACGGCGTATCCGGGTGCGAGTTCATCCGCATCCCACCTTCGGACCTCGACGTCCTTCACGAATGGCTGAAGGCCAAATGCCAGGTCAAGAAACCGTTTCTTGCTCTCTGATCCGCTAATGTTTTTCCACGATCTAGTGACTTAGGTGATTCTAAGTAACAGTAATTACTAACCTGAGAAACTCGTGCTGGACTACGCTGCTTACTAAGTGGAGTGCGGGACGACCTGCGTCCTGCCCCGTGGCTTATGAGTTCTCACGTCCATTCTGGGTTGAGACATACCGCTGAATTCTCAACCGCATCGCTGTCAGAAGCATACGACGATCTGGTGAGACATCTGAACGAGATTGTCATCTGCCTTGACCGTGAGGGAAGAATCACCGAGGCTAACCCAGCGATCGAACGCCATTGGGGATATTGCAGATCCGACGTGGCCGGAAAACTCTTCACCGAGTTTGTTCACCCCAACGATGTGCAGCTTGCGCAGGAGTTCTTTGCCGGTTTGCTGACTAGTGCTCTTCCGCCTCGCGAGTTCCGAATTGTCGACGGCTCAGGCGCGACTCGATGGTGCCGCAGTTCCGGCTGGTCGCGCTGCGTCACAGGAGGTCCCGCGGGCGTGGTCACTGTAATCACTGATATTACGGAGCAGCGGCAGACCCAAGAGAATCTCCAACGGGCGGAACAGAAGTTCCGCACCATTTTTGAAGAAGCGATTGTCGGGATTTTTCAGACTTCTCCCGAGGGAAAGTACGTGATCGCTAATCCGGCGCTCGCTGCCATGCTCGGCTACGACTCTCCGGAGGAGCTCCAAATTTCCGTCCAGGATGTGGCGGGCCAGGTCTATGTGGATCCTTCGCGTCGGGATGTGTTCCGTGCGCTGCTGGCGAGGGATGGACGGGTTCGAAACTTCGAATGCGAACTTTACCGCAAAAACCGCAGCAAAATGTGGGTTTCGGTTAACGCCCGAGCCATCTACAACGACGGCAAAATCGTCGGATATGAAGGGACCAACGAGGACATCACCGAGCGCCGGATGCTGGAGCGGCAACTTCTGCAGGCCCAGCGGCTGGATGCCGTCGGACAACTGGCCGGCGGCATCGCCCACGATTTCAACAATCTTCTCGGCGTTGTTCTGGGTCAGAGTGAGTTGCTACTTCGTCAAGCCCGCCCGGAGGACCCGATCCGGCGGCGCATTGACCAGATCTCCCAGGCTGCGCAAAGAGCCGTGTCCCTCACGGCCCAGTTGCTGGCGTTTAGTCGACAGCAGATCATGCTCTCCGTCGCTCTCGATCTGAACGTCGTGATCGAGAACTTGAACGAAATGATGTCGCGCTTGATCGGAGAAGACATCGTCATCGTGAACCGGCTCGACCCGGCGCTGGCTCGACTCAAAGGCGATCCGACTCAGATTGAGCAGATTGTGTTGAATCTGGCGCTGAATGCTCGCGATGCCATGCCTCGAGGCGGCACCCTAACCGTTGAAACATCGAATGTCACCGTCGATCAGGTGGCTCAACGCGACTGGGGTGTGAAGCCGGGCAGTTACGTCCTGCTCGCCATCAGCGATACGGGTGTTGGCATGGACGAAGCAACGATGGCGCAGATCTTCGAACCTTTCTTCACGACCAAAGAAGAGGGCAAAGGCACCGGACTTGGCCTGGCGACGGTCTACGGCATCGTGAAGCAAAGCGGCGGGCATATTTCTGTAAGCAGCGAGCCCGAATCGGGAACGACCTTTCAAATCTACTTTCCCCAAACCGACGACCCATTGACCATGGATGCAGCGCCAGGCAGCACGCAGGTTCCGCAGCTGTCCCGCGGTCGAGAGACAGTCCTGCTGGTGGAGGATTTTGGAGCGATGCGGAACCTCACGCGCGAGTTTCTGGAAAGCGCGGGCTATCGTGTGCTCGAAGCCGACGATGCGGCTAGCGCTCTTCAGCTCGCCGACCGCAACGAAGGCCGGATCGCGTTGATGATCGCTGACGTCGTGATGCCGCGGATCAATGGGGCCTCGCTCGCCGAGCGATTACGATCGGCCAGACCCGACACAGAAGTTCTGTTCGTCTCCGGACACACAGACGAGGCCGTGTTCCGCCACGGAGTACATATCGGAGACCGTCACTTTCTGCACAAACCGTTTACCCGCGACGCGCTGATCACGCGCGTAGAAGAGCTGCTGCACGCGGCGTGCTAGGCACGCCCTTTGGCGGGTAACCTCGCAACGTCGTCCAAATGCAGGTGCCTTGGTGAGGTGACCTGTGATGGCTGGCGGAGGGAGAGGGATTCGAACCCCCGGTACGGTTTCCCGTACATCGGTTTTCAAGACCGACTGTTTCAACCACTCACACATCCCTCCGCAAGAACCGGTCGGCAATGACTGATTGTAACTACGGGCGCTTTTGAAGACAACGCGCCGCGAGATAGGGATCCTACACCCCGACAGTCACCGGTCGCGAGCCGATGCAAATGCGGCCGAGTGAAATTCCATAACCTCCTCGAAGTGCGACATGAAGTACGTGAAACCGTGGTCGCCGGGATATGGATGATATTGGTGTTTGATGTCTTCTCTCTGCAATTCCTCGTGCAATAGAGCCGCTCCCTGCTCGAAACCGTAGTTATCGTTCTGTCCGCAATTGAAGTAGATCGCGAGTCTGCGCAGAGCGGACGCATTCTTCCTCGCAAGAACAAAAGGACTGTTATCGTTCCAGTGCGCCACATCGATGGGACTACCGAAGACAGCTGCGAGCACACCGGCCAGAGGGGCGCCTGAGCGCGATGCCGCATCCAGTTCGTGAGGAGATTCTGTCATCAGCGCGGCGCTTTGCGCGCTCACTGCCGAGAACAACCTCGGGTAGGCAAAAGCGAATCGCAGAGCGCCATACCCGCCCATGGAAATCCCACTGATCGCCCGCCCCGCGGGACCGGGTTCCACCCGATACTTGCGTTCGATGTGCGGAAGGAACTCCTCCAGGAAGAAATCGCTGTAACGAACCGAATGATCGGCCGAATTGATATAGAAACTGTTACGGCCTTCCGGCGCAACAATCAGAAAATCGCCGATCTTGTGCTGCTTGCGGAGATCATCGAGCAGCGTCCAGCCGCCGCTGGTAAAAAGGGTTTGCTCGTTGTCCCCCAGGCCGTGCAGGAAATACAGGACGGGATATCGGACTGGGGGCTTGTGGGCCGCGCCGGCATCGTAGCCGGCCGGCAGATAGACACAGTAGCGGTTCGTCCGACCCAGGATTCTGCTTCGGATGGCGCTGCACTCGATCCGGCTTTGCGCACTGGCCGCGCCCGCGAACGAAAAGAAACAGACGAAGAAGATCAGAAATCCAGACCTGCGCGTCATGGACTCCAGTTTACTCGTAGCGCAGGGCCTGGACCGGATCGAGTCGAGCCGCGCGTCCGGCCGGATATAGGCCGGAAATCAAACTCACGACCAGCGAGAAAACCACGGCGAATATGGCCAGCCACAAAGGCACGACCCAGAAATGTTCCGGCGGCAGGGACTGGCGGCGCAAATAAATGTTGGTTCCGAAGTTGATCACCTGCCCGATGGCCCAGCCCAAAGCGACTCCCACGATGCCGCCCAGGATGCCCATCGCCCCGGCCTCGGCGAAGAACAGTTTCTTCACGTCGCCGTCGCTGGCCCCGATGGCCTTCATGATACCGATCTCGCGCCGCCGTTCGAGAATTGCCATGACCAGCGTATTCACGATTCCGATGGACGCGACCGTCAAGGCGAGGCTTCCAAAGATTCCCAGGAATGCGTACAAGACGCGGAAAACCTGTTGCAGACTGCGGCTAGCATCGACAATAGAGAACGTGCTAAAGCCCATCTTCTTGATCGAATCTTCGACCGATTGCACCTTGGCGGGATCCTTCACTCGTACGCTGATCGACGAGTAGACGGGTTCATCGCCGGCAGCCGGGCGCGTCATCTCGCGTAAGTCGGCGGGCTGCATGACGTGAAGACTCTCCGCCAGCTTCAGCGGCAGGAAGACCTTTGCCCGCGTCGGCCCCCGCATGCTCTCGGGATCCAGATCCGACACTCCAACGATTTTCAGCTTCACTTGCCGGGATATGACCGAGTAAGCCGCCGCGGCCAGATCGTCGGCGGACGGCGCTGACTTCCCAGCCGCAGGTGCTAAAGAAGAGGGCATCGCCTGCCGCCGGGCGTAGTTCATCGTCAATTCCTTGCCCAGAAGCGGCTTCGCCAGCTCCGCCACATTCGGTTCGGGCGCGCCGAGAGGAGGTGTTTTGCCGAGCAACTCCTCCGCGAACGATTTCTGCAGGATCGCTTCGCTGGCGCTGTCAGACGAAAAGAAGCTGCCCTGCATGCCATCAAAGGCGTCGTTCGATTTCGCCGAGTCGGGCAGAGCGGAAACCATGGTGAGATGGGGTTTATCGTCATAGCGCAATTCCGTGACGAAGCGAATGTCCGGGTAGGCTTCGCTGACGTTCGGCAAGCGCTCAATCTCCTGTCGCGCGGCTTCGTCCAGCACGCGGCTCTCGGCGGGGTTTGGCCCATTTCGCTCCTCTTCGCGGCCCATCCCGCGAAGCTCGCGCCGCGAAGAAACGAAAACTGTGTCAAACAGGCCCGACTTCGCCAGCCTCCGCGAGAACAGCTGCTGCAAGCCGGTGCCCAGCGACAGCATCGCCACCAGAGAGGCGACGCCGACGGAGATACCGACGGTGGTCAACGAATTGCGAAGAACAGATTCACGCAGATTGCGCAGAGCGAGCTCCGTGAGGTCGGGAATCTTCATGATCTCGCTCCCGCGTCGACCGGGTGAGATCCCGCCGAAGCGCGCGCTGGTATATTCTGCCGATCGTCCACAAGCTTTCCGTCGGCCAGAAAGATCATGCGCTCGGCATAGCGCTCGGCCAACGCCCGCTCATGGGTAACCATCACGACGGTCATCCCCAGCTCGCGATTAAATCCCTGCACCATATCCATGATCTCGGTTCCGGTGCGGCTGTCGAGATTCCCCGTAGGCTCGTCAGCCAGCAAGAGCCGCGGGCGGTTGATCAAAGCCCGGGCGAGGGCCGCTCGTTGCTGCTCTCCTCCAGAAAGTTCGCTTGGCCGATGATTCAGGCGCGCTTTCAGGCCGACCCGATCCAAGGCGGATTGCGCCATACTGTCGCGTTCGGACCGATCGACTTCGGCGAATCGCAATGGCAGTTCGACATTCTCCGCGAGCGTCATACTCGCGATCAGATTGAAGGATTGAAAGACCATCCCTACGACGCGCAGGCGATACTTGGCGAGTTCCTCGCGCGAGAGTTTCGACAGATCGCGGCCTTGCACGATCACGCTCCCGGAAGTGGGTCGATCGAGGCCAGCGATCAGATTCAGCATCGACGATTTGCCCGAGCCCGAACTGCCGAGTAGAGCCACAAATTCTCCGGTACGGACCCGGACCGATACGCCATCGACAGCGCGAATCACGGTCTCTCCCATGCGATAGTGCCGACACAGGTTTTGGCTCTGGATGGCAAAGTTGTCGCTCTGGGAACAAGGTGCGGGAAAATTTCCCATAACCCTATCGCATCTCCCCTCGCAGCACGCTCAGCGCGTCACCGGTTTTCACGTCTCCATTTTTGCCGTTGCCGCCAGCTGGGTTCAATGAGATCGCATCGCCTTCGCCGGGAGCGAGGAACAGATTGTTCTCGACCCCATGCTGGCGCGTGTATAGGTCGTAGTAACGGCCGCGGGCGGCATAGAGCTGGGCGTGCGTGCCACGTTCGACGATTCGTCCCTGCTCCATCACCATGATCTGATCGGCGCGGCGAATAGTCGAGAGACGGTGCGCGATCACAAAGGTGGTGCGTCCCTGCATCAGATAGGCAAGGCCTTCCTGAATCATCGCCTCGGACTCGGAATCGAGGCTCGAGGTTGCCTCGTCGAGAATGAGGATGCGCGGCTCGGCAAGGATGGCGCGCGCAATCGATATTCTTTGGCGCTGACCGCCCGACAATTTCACGCCCCGTTCTCCGACTACCGTGTCGTACTTGTCGGCGAAAGTCTCGGCAAATTCGTCGACGCGGGCGATGCCGCATGCGCGCATGATCTCGGCTTCGCTTGCATCGGGTCGCGAGAAGGCAACATTCTCGCGAATCGTTCCGTCGAACAGAAAAGATTCCTGCAGCACGACCCCAAGACGGGTCCGGAACGACTCGAGACGAACGGTGCTCAAGTCCACTCCATCCACATAAATCGCGCCCTTGCTGGGCGTGTAGAAGGCGGAAATCAATCCGATGGTCGTCGATTTGCCGGAACCCGAGGAACCTACGAGCGCCGTCACCGTGCCGGGTTCTGAGCGGAAGGAGACATTTCTCAGGACTTCGTGGCTCCCATCGTAGGTAAAGCTGACATCGTCAAATTCCACGGTTCCGACGATGTCCTCCAACACCGCCGTGCGCCGCGGATCCTGGTGTTCGGGCCGTTCGCGCATGATCTCCTGGGTTCTCTCCAACCCGGCAAGGGCTTCGGTCAGTTGTGTCCCGATGGAAACGATCTGCATGATCGGGGCGACCAGAAAAACGAGCAGGAAATTATAGGAAAAGTAGCTGCCGGCCGTCAGAGCGCCGGCGGTCATCTCGCGGCCGCCAATGTACATGGTGGCGGCTCCGACGAGTCCCAGCAGCACGCTGGCCGAGAGGCTCATCAGCGAGGTCGCGGTCAGGGTCCGCATGACGTTATCAAGCAGGCGCCGCACGCCGAGCGCGAAGATGCCTTCTTCGCGCGCTTCTGCGTGGTAGCCCTTGATCACCCGAACGCCCCCCAGCGATTCAGTCAGGCGTCCGGTAACTTCTGCATTGATTTGGCCCCGCTCGCGGAAGATGGGACGAATCGTGGCAAACGCCTTGTTCAGGGCCAGGGCGAAACAACCCAGCGAACCGACCGCAATCAAAGTCAGAGGAGCGCTGATCCGAAGAAGCAGTATGAGAGCGATGCCAGCTGCGACCATGCCTCCGGTGAAATCCACGAGCCCGGTGCCGAGCAGGTTTCGCACGCCCTCGACATCGCTCATGATTCGCGAGACCAGGGCTCCTGTCTTGTTGGCGTCGTAAAAAGCGACGGGCAGCCGGGAAACATGTTTCTGAACCTGCTGACGAAGTTCCGCGATTAATCGCTGGGCAGCCTTGGATAGGAGTTGCGTCAGCGAGAACGAAGTCACGCCCTGAATGACGGTTGCCACCAGAACTGCAAGCACCAACGGCCTTAGCAATTGGGTTTGATGTTTGGTGACGACGTCATCAATCAGGAATTTCGATGAGTAAGGGAGAACAAAACCGGCAAGCCGGTTGATCACCATCAGGACGAACCCCACCGCCAGCAACCCACGCCGCGGGCGCATGAGTTTCCAGACCTCCGGCAGAATTGCCTTCAGTCGCTGGATCTTGGGGGCCTTGGGTGTCTCTTTCGCTGCAGGACTCAATCGATTCTTAGACTCCATCTTGCCCGGACTGGCTTCACTAAATAGTGCATTCTTACACAACCGCGGCTGTGACAGGCGCCCGCCAACCGTTGTATCCTCGGGGCGTGTCCCGCCCGTCTACACCGGACCGCTCGCCGACTTTGGGCCTGCTGGTAGGCCTTCTGATCACGCTATCCGCGGTGCTGGCCTATTCCGCATACATCACCTGGCAGGTCAATGGCTTACGCAAACTGCAGACCGACCTGGTGGACCGCAACCGCAAGGATTCGTTGCAGTTACTTCGCATCCAGAACGATCTCAACCTGCTCGCCGTGGCTATGCGCGATATGGTCAGCGGAGATGAGCCGTACCCTCTGACCGCCTGGTCGGCACAATTCCAGCGGATTCGAACCGATCTGGACGATGCCATGCACCTCGAGGCGGGATTCGCCGCGGCCAGCCGGACCCCGGAGCAGAGCGCTTTCCTCGCCAGTTCCTTTAACCAGTTCTGGGGCGCCGTGGACCGGGTCTTCAGCCTCGCGCAACAGGGCCAGGACAGGAAGGCCCGGGAACAGATTCAGCTTTCCCTGCAGGAACGCCAGGCCGCACTGAGCACCGCGGTCGCCCGATTACTGGTGCAGAATAGCGAAGCCCAGGAACAAGCCGGCCAGCGCATCGTGCAGATTTACGATCGGGTGCAGCGGCAGGTTTATGTCTTTTTGGCTGCGACGCTTCTCGCCATCCTGCTGAGCAGTCTTTCCATCATACGCTGGAACCGGCGCCTGTTCGCCCGTCTAGCCGAGATTTCCGAGCGGCGAAGCGAACTGGCACAAAAGCTGATCGCGACGCAGGAATCGACGCTGCGCTATATCTCCCGCGAACTCCACGATGAATTCGGCCAGATCCTGACTGCTGTTGGCTCGATGCTTCGTCGCGCCGGTACCCATGCTCCGGAGGGCTCTTCACTACGCACGGATCTGCAGGAGGTTCTGCAAACCGTTCAGGACGCGCTGGAGAGCGTGCGCAGCCTGTCGCAGGCGCTGCATCCCGTCATGCTTGACGAGGCCGGACTCGAAAGCACGCTCGACTGGTACATTCCCACCGTGGAAAGGCAGACCGGTATTGCCATATCCTATGAAAAGCGTGGTGAACCGTTTCCCGTGGACAGCGCGGCTGGGGTTCATATCTACCGTGTGCTCCAGGAAGCTTTGAATAACGTGGCCCGGCACTCGACGGCGAAGCAGGCTTCGGTCCGTTTGCGTTTTCTGCCCGCTGCGCTCGAACTCGAGGTCGAGGATCATGGCGTGGGATTTGCGGAACGTCCTGCCAAGCGAGGCATTGGGTTAGTGGCGATGCGAGAGCGTTCTGAGTTGATGGGCGGACAGATTCGCTTCACGCGGCCCGCCGAGGGTGGAACCCTGGTGCGGCTGGTTATTCCGCGGGAGAAAGTGGAGTCCTATGGAAAAGAAGATCACAGTTTTGCTGGTTGACGATCACAGCCTGGTTCGCCGGGGCTTTCGCCGCATGCTCGACGACGAACCCGACATGGAGGTCATCGGCGAGGCCAGCGACGGCGAGAACGCGGTTCAGCTCGCCCGGAAATTGCATCCCCAGGTCATCGTTATGGACTGCGCTCTTCCGGGCATGAACGGCCTCGAAGCCACGAGGAAGATTCTGGAAGATTTCCCCGACTCCGCGGTACTGATGCTGAGCATGCATGCCGAAAATACGTGGGTGCGGCAGGCGATCGACTCCGGAGCCAGGGGTTACATACTTAAGAACGCTCTTGATCTGGAGCTCGGGGCAGCCATCCGCAAAGTGGCCGCAGGAGAGACCGTGTTCGATCCTCAGGTCGAGCAGCGGACGACACTGAAGGGCGAGCGGGACAATGCGTTGACGCAACGGGAACTCGAAGTTCTGCAGATGATTGTAGATGGCAAGTCCAACAAGGAAATTGCTACTGCTCTCGATCTCAGCGCGAATACTGTGGCCGTGCACCGCGCCAATATCATGAACACTCTCGGCATCCACAAAACGGCCGAGCTCGTGGTCTATGCAATTCGGGCGGGGTTGGTGAACGTCCCGTGAACCGTCGTTCTTTCCTCTGGGGAATGGCCGGGCTGGCATCCTGTTCGCAGTGGTTTCGGCTCAGCGCCGCCGCGGCGCCTTCTACTCCGCCGACTTTCCGATTCGCTGACATCACCGGGCCCGCCGGGATTCAGTTCCAGCACAACAGCGGAGCCTTTGGCGGCAAATATCTGCCGGAGACGATGGGCTCCGGCTGCGCGTTTCTCGACTATGACGGCGACGGCTGGCAGGACATCCTGCTGATCAACGGCTCCGACTGGCCGGGACACAGGAAAGTCCGCACCACGCTCAAGCTCTATCGCAACAATCGCAATGGCACTTTCACCGATGTCACCGTACGCGCCGGCCTGGATATCGAGATGTACGGGATGGGCGTGGCCGTCGGCGACTACAACAACGACGGCTTTCCTGACATCTTCATCACCTGCGTCGGGCAGAACCGGCTGTTTCGCAACACCGGCAGAGGCACGTTTGTCGACGTCACCAATGCCAGCGGATTGGGACGGCGCGAAGCCTTCAGCACTTCCGCCTTGTGGTTCGATTACGACCGCGATGGCCTGCTTGATCTCTTTGTGTGCAACTATGTGAAATGGTCGCCAGAGCACGACGTCTTTTGTAGTCTCGACGGCAAACACAAATCCTATTGCACTCCAGAGGCGTATCGCGGCGAAACCTGTTGGCTGTTCCGCAATCGTGGCGACGGAACCTTCGAGGACGTCACTGCCTCGAGCGAGATTTTCGACAGCAGTTCCAAATCTCTTGGAGTGGCTCTACTCGATAACGATCACGACGGATGGCCCGATCTACTCGTCGCTAACGATACGCAGCCGAATAAACTCTACCGAAATCAGCGCAATGGCACATTCAAGGACACGGCTGTCGAAGCCGGCCTGGCTTTCAGCACTGAAGGCAAAGCGCGCGCGGGGATGGGGATCGACGTAGCCGATTTTGAGAACTCCGGCACCGCGGGGGTCGCCATCACTAATTTCGATAACGAAATGATCGGCTTGTACCGCGCCAATGGCCGGGGCTTCGAAGATATTGCCGCACAATCAGGAGTAGGGATGGCATCGAAAAACAGTCTCGGCTTTGGCTGTGTCTTTCTTGACGTCAATCTCGACGGCTGGCTCGACTTTGCCGTCGCCAATGGGCATATCGACGAGACCGTACGCAATATCCGTGGCAACGTAGGATACGCCCAGCCTCCGCAGCTCTTCCTGAACAACGGCAGGGGAGAATTCCGCGATGTCGCCTCAGGTGTTGGCGCGAGCTTTGATCATCCAAAAGTCGGCCGCGGCCTTGCCTACGGCGACTTCGACCGCGATGGCGACCTCGACCTGCTGTTGACCACCAACAACGGACCGGCCTACCTGTACCGCAATGACCAACTGGCGGGGAATCGGAGCATTCGCTTCCGCCTGGTCGGAACCAGGTCCAATCGCGACGCGATCGGGGCAGTTGTGCACGTCTTTACCGGCAGGCTGGCACAGTCGCGCATGGTTAAGAGCGGATCGAGTTACCTGTCGCAATCCGAGTTGCCCGTCACCTTCGGGCTCGGGAAGCGCGATCAGATCGACCGCGTGGTAATCGACTGGCCCAGCGGACGAAACGAGGAATTCAAAAATCTCTCCGCCGGCCGTGCCTACGAATGCGTGGAAGAGAAAGGGATCGTTCCGCAGGACGGCTATTGAGCCGCGCCTCCTGCCGCGGCCCGGCCTTGCACAACACTTCCCGCCGCAGTCAGATCGATCTGAACGGTGTCGTCGACCCTCAGGAAAAGTGTGCTCGGATTTTTCATTCCCCACTTCGCGTAAGGAACAGTAAAGTGCACCGTGGCAGTCCAGCGGTCTGCCGACATTTGCACGTCCGCCGGAACCGTGATTTCGCGGTCTACACCGTGTATGCGAAATATCCCGTGCACCTTGACGGACGATCGTCCTGAGTTCGCGACCGCTCCTTCGAGATGGTCCGGCCGGAAGATGATCTCCGGGTAGTTGTCGCTTTCGAGCACTTCCCTGTGCATCTTTCGATCGCGCATACCGCTACCACTCTCGCCGCTCTTGGCATCGACCACGATCTGGCCTGTCATCTTTCCCGAAGAAGGATCGAACTGTAGCGCTCCCTGTTTGATTTGGAAACTCCCCCGAACGGTATGCAGAACATCTTTCAGGGTGAAATTGACGGAACTCTGCGCTGGATCCACGGAAAGACTGGTTTGCTGCGCGTATGCGGACACGACGATCGCCAGCAGCGGAACCAGCATGATTGCGGCCCAACGGCCGTTCGTGTTCATCATCTTGATGCGGTCAGCAACCCCCATCCCAAAGTCAGGCTGTCGCCCAGTAAATCAAGCGGCGTTCGCGAGCCGACGTGCAACTCCAGAAACCTGCGAAAGATTTCAGGGCGTCTGTTGAAGACCTGCAGCGTCCTCCGCTGCAATTCGGGGCGCCGATCCAGAGTAAGCATGAGATTCGCCATCATACGCGGACGCAGAGCCAGCCGTCGATGCGCCGATTGATAAGGCCGCAAATCCGCCGCCGCGAGAGACTCCGCCAGAATCGCGGCCTGGCGGAATGCGAGGCCCAGGCCCTCCCCAGTAATCGCATCCACGGTTCCAGAGGCATCGCCGATCAGAGCCACATTCCCACAGCAGACTCGCCGGAAACTGCGATTGCCCGTAGGCGCTCCACGCTCCCGCGAAACCAACGCAGCTTCCCGTAAGCGCTCAGAAAGGCCGGGCAAATCCTGCAACCCGTCATTCAGTCGCATCCGAGGATCAGAGGAGGCCAGCGCAACACATACCTCTGTATCGCTGACGGCGGTCGCGTAGCCTTGGCATCGAGTGCCCCAGTGCACTTCGGTCAGGTTGCTCCACGGGGCAACTTTGTAATGCGCGCGAAAGGCATAGCGGAGCCGAGGACGCGCGCCGTGCTCCAGTCCGGCCCATCGCCGCACGAGAGAGTTGGCGCCGTCCGCGCCGATAATCCATCGCGTGCGAATCGTGCGGCTGCCGACTCGGACTTCGTCCGGTGAAATGCCGGTCACCGGCGTCCGCCAGAGCAATGCCGCTCCCAGTTGTTCAGCGCGTTGCGCCATGGCACGATGCAGGCAAATCCGGCGGACGGCCAGACCGACAGCGCCTTTGGAGAACCCCGCGTCTGCCGAAAGATCACGGCTGATGAAGCGAATGCCGCGAAACGATCTTGCGTCGCTGGCCGCCACTCCAATGCCCAGAGCTTCGAGGGCCGCTAAACCGTCCGGCAGCAATCCCTCGCCGCAGGCCTTGTCGATGGGCGGTTCCGCTCCGTCCGCCACAACCACGTGGAGTCCATGCCCTCTCGCAGCTATAGCCAACGCCAGGCCGGCCGGACCTCCACCGATGACAAACACGTCTGCGGAGTTTGGCAGTCTCGGGTCCATCACGAAGAACTTACCATTTGAGCAGAACCAACTCGGAGCAGAATCCCGGCCCCATCGCTGCCAGAATTCCCAGGGTATCGCGCGTGGGACGCCGATTCCTCATGACATCCTCGAGGACCACTAGGACGGATGCAGACGACAGATTCCCCACGCGCTTCAGACAATCCCACGAAGCATCGAGTTGTCCGTTATGCAAATCCAGGGCAGCCGCCGTTGCCTCCAGCACTTTCGGCCCACCGGTATGCAGCACCCAACTCCCGATGTCCCCTCGCTTGTATCCATAATCGGCAAGAAACGCGTCGACGTCCCCGCCCAGTTTCTGCCGGATCAGCTCGGGGACTTCCGGCGAGAGCGTGATACGAAAGCCTTTCTCGGTGACCTTCCACCCCATCATTTCTTCCGTGTCAGGATAGAAGATGGATCTCGTCGCGAGAATCTCCGGCCCATTGGCAGCCAGATCATCTCCCGTAACCACGACCGCAGCGGCACCATCGGCGAACAGTCCCGACGAGATCAGATTCGCCACCGAGAGATCGTCGCGTTGAATCGTGAGCGAGCAGAGCTCCACCGAAACCAGAGCGGCGGCCTGCTTCGGATATGCCCGAACATAGTCGGCCGCGCGTGCGATTCCTGCTGCGCCGCCCACACATCCCAGGCCGAAAATCGGCACTCGCCGGATGTTGGTCGGCAGCCCCATGCGGTTGATCAGCATCGCGTCAATGGACGGACTGGAAATTCCGGTTACCGAAGTGAAGAACAATGCACCGAGAGAACTCGGCTCCAATCCTGCGTGATGCAACCCGCGGCACAGGGCTTGCTCTCCGAGTTCCAGTGCAGTCGCGATCCAGATGTCGTTGGCTTGCCCCCAAGTCTTAATGTCGTAGTACTGCTCGGTGGGAAGCGCCAGATGCCGCCCCTCCACGGCAACATTGCGATGCAATCGTGCTAGCAGTTGCGGGTTGGGCAGCCGGCCGGCCCAGTATTCCTGCAGCTTCTCCAGGAGAAATTTTTGCGAATAGTACTGCTTGGGGAAGGCGCTTGCGGAGCTTGCGATTTTCATAAGTTCGGATGGGACAGGATCACCGCGGTTCGACAGCGGCATCCCATGGAAAGAGAGATGACGCCCAGTCGATCGCGGTTGCTGCTACAAATAGCCTGCCGCTGAGATTATTGTCCCCAGCCTGACTTTAAGACTTGTCAGGCATTTGTCAAATCGAGACTATTTCTCGGACGGGCGCAGTCTCGAGGTCATCCCGAACTGGCACTTATTGCGGCGTCTTGGTCCCGGCGATCCCTACGGCGTGATCACAATCGACGTGGCCGTATTGCCAACCGCCTTCGAGTCAACCTTCGTCAACGTGCCGGTGCCGCCGTCTAGCAGAAAAGATTCGATCGCCGCTGTGGACGAATTGCCTACGTACAGGTACTTGCCCGCAGTGTCGCTCGCAATCGAGACGGGCTGGGCATTGGTGACAAAGGGAGAGTTGGTCAGCAAGCTGATACCGCCGCCTGTGGGATCGATCGAATAGCCCGCGAGATTATTCGAGCCTTCATTCGCGACGTACAGATACTTTCCCGAGTTATCGACGAGAGCGGCGACCGGCGCGGTGTAGCTCTCGCCGATCGGGGAACCGGCTAACGGGGTCAGAGTTCCGTCGGAGTTAATGGCAAACTCCGAAATCGAATTGTCGGGTGCGTCGTTGGCAACATAGAGATGCGCCCCGTCTGGAGTAATGGCCAATCCGTAGGGATTTCTTTCTGTCTGCGAAACCTGGATCAGCGTAGGCACCCCTGCATTAACGCCTAGTGTTTCCAACACGCCGGGGACTTCCGAACCGGTCACGTACAGAAAACTGCCCGACTTGGAAAGCTTCATGTTCAAGGGCGAAATTCCGATTGCGAAAGGAGAGCCGGCAACTGGGCTCAGAGCTCCGCTTCCCGAGTCGATCGAAAAAACAGAGATGTCGTTCGAGCCCGAGTTTCCGACATACAGAAAGGCGCCACCAGGATCCATGGCCAGCAGGTTCGGCCCCGTGTCTGTATCGGTGCGCGGCGTGACCTCCGTCAGCCCGCCGTCGACACCAATCGTAAACAGCGACACGTTGTTGGCTCCATTGTTCGCGGCGTACAGGAATTTCCCTGACGGGTGAACGGCAAGGGCCTGCACCCCCGGGCCCGCGGTCACCGGGCTGAACGACAGCACCGTCAAAATGCCGGAGTTGGGATCTTCGCGATAGACGGCAATTTCACTGGCCGCTGGAAGGGCGGCGTAGAGATAGTTACTCGTGGTTTTGCCGCAACTGACTAACGAAGCTATTCCCGCACAAAGCACCAACAGAGCTGCTGCTCTTTTTAGCATCCGTGACTCCTAAGGAAATTTCGCAGCGAACCATGGGAAATCGCTGCTTCGCGCCTCGACCGGGCGGCATCCAGTTCCTACGCTATCGAAATTGAACAACCATCATACGGCATGGCGTACCGGCTCACGACCGTTCGATCTGCCAAACCACGCACTGCCTCGCGCCACACGTCCTGCGATGCGCGGTCTCGTTATCGAGGTTGCACAAACGGACTAGTGTAATCGACCCGCCGTCCGGGAAGGAGATATTGTCGCATGTCCGGCGCTCAGTGCGCAGGACTCGGGTGCGGGCCGCGCTCGGAGGTGTCCGGCAGGACGGTGTCTGCGCCCCCGCGCAGGGCGAGCCGCAGACGATCGAGGTAAACATAAACCACCGGCGTGGTAAACAGCGTGAGCGCCTGGCTCACAATCAAGCCGCCAACGATGGTGATGCCCAGAGGACGATGCAGCTCGGACCCGGTGCCCCGGCCTATCGCCAGAGGCAGACCGCCAAGCAGAGCCGCCATGGTCGTCATCATGATCGGCCGAAAGCGGAGAATGCAGGCGTCATAGATGGCTTCGACCGGCTTCTTCCCCTGGGTACGTTCAACGTCCAGGGCAACGTCGATCATCATGATCGCGTTCTTTTTCACCAACCCGATCAGCAGGATGATGCCGATCATTCCGATGACGTTCAACTCGTTATGGGTGAGGAGCAGCGCCAGCAAGGCTCCGACTCCAGCCGAGGGAATGGTCGAGAGAATGGTGATGGGGTGCGCATAGCTCTCATAGAGCATTCCCAGAACGATATAGACAGCAGCCACCGCGGTGATGATCAGGATGAGCATATTCGACTTAGCGTCCTGAAACGCTGCGGCAGTTCCTTGAAAACTCGCCTGAATCGTGGGAGGCAGGCCGATTCCACGCTCGGCATTCTCGATCGCCTGGGTGGCCTGGCCGAGCGATATCCCCGGCGCCAGATTGAATGAAATCGTGACCGAAGGCACCTGGCCCTGGTGACTCACCGCCAAAGGAGTATTCGAAGGCTCGTAGTGCGTGAAGGCGGCCAGGGGAACGGGCGTTCCCGCGGTCGAACGCAGATAGATGTTCTGCAGAGCTTCGGGAGTCTGCTGGTATTGCGGAGCCACCTCCATCACAACGTGATATTGGTTCAGCTGCTCGTACATCGTGGAGACCTGGCGCTGCCCGAAAGCGTCGTAGAGAGCGTTGTCCAGGGTCTGCGGAGTGATTCCCAATCGGCCGGCTGTGTCACGATCGATGACCAGCTTGGCCTGCAAGCCCTTGTCTTGCTGATCGGAGTTCTGGTCACGCAGTTCGGGCAGTTGCTTGAGTTTCTGCAGCAACCGGGGAGCCCAGTAATTCAGATCGTCCAGATTCGGACTCTGCAGCGTGTACTGGTATTGCGCGTTGCCAAACCTGCCGCCAATGCTCAAGTCCTGAGCCGATTGCAGAATCAGCGTCGCGCCGGGCACGACCGAAAGCTTTCCGCGCAGACGGTTAATCACATCATCAGCACTGACTAAGGGACAGCTCTGCCAAAAATGCCTGGGCTGGCACTGACTCCTCTCCTCGAGGGGCTTGAGCATCATGAAGAAGCGGCCCTGATTGACCGGCGTGTACCCGCCGCTGAAGCCGACCACCGTTTCTACCGCCGGATCTTTCATCACGATATTCAGATACTGGCGCATCTTGTCGCTCATGGCCTGGAACGAGATGTCCTGCTCGGCCATCACGCCCCCCATGATTCGCCCGGTATCCTGCTGTGGGAAGAAGCCTTTCGGCACTTTGATGTACAGGTATACGCTCAAACATGCCACTAGGATTGTGACCGTGAGTGTCACCGGCTGGTAGGCCAGCACCCACCGGAGCGCGTGGCGATAGGCAGCCAGGAGGCTATCAAATACCCATTCACTCGCCCGATAGAAGAGGTTGTGTTTTTCTTCCTTGGAGGGGCGCAGGAACTTTGCGCACATCGTCGGAGTCGTGGTCAGGGAGACTACGAGTGACACTCCAATGGCGATGCTGAGAGTGACCGCAAACTCGCGGAACAGCCGCCCGACAATGCCTCCCATCATCAGAAGAGGGATGAACACGGCGACCAGGGATGTGCTCATTGAAAGCACGGTAAATCCGATCTCGGATGCCCCCTTGAAGGCCGCCCTGACGGCATCCATCCCGCGCTCGGTATATCGTGTAATGTTTTCCAGGACGACAATCGCATCGTCGACGACAAAGCCCGTCGAAATCGCCAGAGCCATTAGAGAGAGATTGTCAAGGCTGTAGCCCAGCAGATACATGCCTCCGAACGTCCCGACCAGCGACAGAGGAACGGCAATACTGGGAATGATGGTAGCCCGCACCGTCCGCAGAAATGCGAATACGACAAGGATCACCAGAATAACGGAAATCACCAGCGTCGTCTCGATATCCTTTACCGAGGCGCGCACGGTCACGGTACGATCCATCGCGACGGTCAGTTTGATGGCGGGCGAGATCGAAGACTGTAGATACGGCATCAGTGAGCGGATGCGATCCACGGTGTCGATGATGTTGGCCCCGGCTTGGCGGAAGACCACCAGCAAGCACGAAGGCTTGCCGTTCGCCAGGCCGAGATTTCGAACGTCCGCTACCGAATCGACCACATCTGCGACGTCTGCCAGCCGAACCGGCGCCCCATTATTGTAAGAAACAATCAGCGGACGATACTGATCGGCGGTGAAAAGCTGATCGGTGTCGTTCAGGACATAGGATCTGGCATCGTTGAAAACCTGCCCTTTGGGACGGTTAGCATTGGCTGCATTCAGCGCATTGCGGACTGTGTCCAGCCCCACACCTAATTTGTTGAGCAACGCCGGATTGACTTCCACGCGAACCGCGGGCTGCGACGATCCCCATACGAAAACCTGCCCAACGCCCTCCACCTGCGCCAGTTTCTGCGCCAGGATCGAGTCCGCCTGGTCGTACATTTGGGGCACGGTCTTCGTGTCTGAGGTCAGAGCAATCAAAAAAATTGGTGCGTCAGCCGGGTTGGCCTTGCGATAGGTGGGATTGCTGGGCAAGTTGGCGGGAAGCTGACTGCGTGCGGCGTTGATGGCAGCTTGCACGTCTCGGGCAGCCGCGTCGATGTTGCGGTTCAGATCAAACTGCATGGTGATGCTGGTCTGCCCCAACTGGCTGGTCGAGGTCATCTGGTTGACCGCAGCAATTCGTCCAAATTCCCGCTCCAGCGGCGTGGCCACCGCCGAAGCCATCGTCTGAGGATCGGCCCCAGGCAGGCCGGCTCCCACGCTGATCACCGGGAAATCGACCGTTGGCAGCGAAGCGACCGGAAGAAAATTAAAAGCGAGAATTCCCGAGAGCAGCAGTGCTGCCGCCAGCAACGAAGTGCCAATCGGACGCCGAATGAATGGAGCCGAGATACTCATCGTTTAGTCCGTCGACAGCGGTTCGTGTGGAATTGGATTGCCGATCCGGTAATGCGCGAATCTCTGTGCCAGCCGGTCAAACCACAGGTAGACGACCGGGGTCGTGTAGAGCGTCAACAATTGGCTGAGGAGCAGTCCGCCGACAATCGTGATACCCAGAGGGCGGCGGAGTTCGGCGCCGGTCCCTGAGCCCAGCGCCAGGGGCAATCCGCCGAGCAGCGCGGCCATCGTCGTCATCATGATGGGCCGGAATCGCAGCAGGCAGGCCTGGTAGATCGCCTCCTCGGGCGGTTTATGTTCCTCGCGTTCCGCTTCCAGCGCGAAGTCGATCATCATGATGGCATTCTTTTTCACAATGCCGATCAGCAGGATGATGCCGATCAGAGCGACCACCGTAAGATCGTTTCCCGTAATCATGAGCGCCAGAATTGCGCCCACACCAGCTGAAGGAAGCGTCGAAAGAATCGTGATGGGGTGAATGTAGCTTTCGTACAAGACGCCAAGCACGATGTAGACGGTGATGACTGCGGCCAGAATCAGCCATGGCTCGGTCGAGAGCGAGTTCTGAAAGGCGGCCGCGGTGCCCTGGAACGACGCGTGGATGCTGGCCGGCAACTGAATCTCGTTCTCAGCCTGCTCGATCTGCCGGGTTGCATCTCCCAGCGAAGCTCCGGGAGCAAGATTGAACGACAGCGTGACCACCGGGAACTGGCCCTGATGGTTCACAGAAAGAGAGGTGCTCCCCGAGCGGAGGTGGGTAAATGCCGAGATCGGAACCGGGGCGCCGCTGGTGGTGACGCTGGCGCCGTTCGCCGTTGGGGCTCCGGTGTTCGCCGTAACGGTGCTAGGCCGGATGTAGATATCCCTCAAGTTGGAAGGCGTCTGGGCGAAATTCGGCGCCACCTCGAGCACTACGTGATACTGGTTCAGCTGGGTGAAGATAGTCGAAACCTGCCGCTGGCCGAAGGCGTCGTACAACGTGTTATCGATGGCCTGCGGCAGGATGCCGAGGCGAGAGGCTGTATCGCGATCGATCGTGACCATCGTCTGCAGGCCGTTGTTCAACTGATCGGTCGCCACATCCCTGAGGGCCGGAAGAGTGCGCAGTTTGTCGACCAGCTTTGGCGTCCACTGCGCCAGTTCGTCAGCATCGGCGTCCTCAATCGAATACTGAAACTGCGTGCGGCTGACCCTGTCTTCCACCGTGAGGTCTTGCACCGGCTGCATGTACAGAGTGATGCCCTGGACGTTGGCCAGCGCGGGCTGCAACCGCCGGATGATTGTCGACGCATCATCGGCCCGCTCGTCCCGCGGCTTCAGGTTGATCTGGATACGGCCGGCATTCGGCGTCGTGTTGGTGCCATCCACACCGATGAATGATGACAAGCTCTCGACATCTTTGTCTTGCAGGATCACCTTGGCCAATTCCTGCTGCCGCTGCGCCATGGCATCGAACGAAACCGAGTCCGGAGCCTGGGAAATACCGAGAATGACGCCGGTGTCCTGCACAGGAAAGAAGCCTTTGGGCACCACGACATAAAGAGCCAGGGTCAGAACCAGAGTGGCAAATGTGACCAACAGCGTCGCCGTCTGGTGCTTCAGGACCCACTTTACAGTCCGACCGTAGAATGCGATGACGCGGTTGTAATAATCCTCGGTGACTTCGTAGAATCGCCCCTTTTCTCCTTCTTTGCGGTGCTTCAGGAGCTTGGAGCACATCATCGGCGTCAAACTCAGCGAGACCGCAGCCGAAACCAGAATGGTCACCGACAGGGTGACGGCAAATTCGCGGAAGAGCCGCCCCACGATGTCGCCCATAAACAGGAGCGGAATCAGCACAGCAATCAGCGAGACCGTCAGCGAAACGATGGTGAATCCGATCTGTCCCGATCCCTTCAAGGCGGCGTCCAGCGGCGAATCTCCGGCCTCCAGGAACCGGTCAATGTTTTCGATCATCACGATCGCATCGTCCACCACGAAACCGGTGGAGATCGTGAGCGCCATGAGAGTCAGGTTGTTCAGGCTGTAGCCAAGCAGGTACATCACGCCGAACGTGCCCACTAACGAAAGAGGAACGGCCACGCTGGGAATGACGGTTGCCGAAAGGTTCCTGAGAAACAGGAAGATGACCATCACCACCAGCACGATGGTGAGCATCAATTCAAACTCAACGTCTTTGACAGACGCTCGGATCGTCGTCGTTCGGTCGGTGAGAATCTGCACTCTGACCGACGCCGGCAATGACGCCTGCAACTGCGGCAGCAGCTTCTTGATGCGATCGACTACGCTGATGATGTTGGCACCCGGCTGCCTCTGGATATTCATGAGGACGGCGGGGGTCATATTCATCCAGGCGGCGAGCAAATTGTTCTCGGTGCCGTCAATAACGTTAGCAACATCGCTTAGCCGCACCGGAGCGCCGTTGTGATAAGCGACGACAATGGGCCGGTACTGATCGCTCGAAAAGAGTTGATCGTTGTCTCCGATCGTGTAGGACTGCCGTGAGCCGTCAATCACCCCCTTGGCCTGATCCACATTCGCCTGGACCAATGCGGCTCGCAGATCTTCGAGACTTAAGCCGTACGACGCCAGAGCCGTGGGATTCGCCTGAATTCGCACTGCCGGCTTCTGCCCGCCGCTGATCGAGACCAGTCCCACGCCGGGCAGCTGCGAGATCTTCTGCGCCAGCGAAGTATCGGCAAGATCCTCCACCTTGGACAACGGCAACGAGTCGGAGGTCATCGCCAACGTGAGGATGGGTGCGTCGGCGGGATTAACCTTGTTATAAATCGGCGGATTCGGCAGATCGGAGGGTAAATACGTGGTCGCCGAGTTGATCGCAGCCTGCACTTGCTGCTCTTCGACGTCGATGTTCTGATCAAGGCCGAATTGCAGCGTGATCATCGAGCTGCCAAAGGAGCTCGTCGAAGTCATCTGGCTCAGCCCCGGTACCTGGCCGAACTGCCGCTCCAGCGGGGAAGTCACTGACGATGCCATCACCTCGGGATCTGCCCCGGGATAAAACGTCAGGACCTGAATAGTCGGGTAATCGACTTCGGGCAGCGCCGAGACCGGCAGTTGCAGATAAGCTACCGCCCCCACTAGCAACACTCCCAGCATGAGCAAGGTGGTAGCCACCGGCCGCAGAACGAATATCCGTGAAGGACTCATGAACCCGCTGTGGTCGATGCCGGGGAGTTCGCACCCGGGTTAGCTGACGGTGATGTCTTGCCCGGCCCAGCGTTTGTACCTGTAGTTCTGGGCTCAACCCGGCTTCCTCGCTGCAGCTTATCTTGGCCGTCTGTCACAACGATGTCGCCCGGGTTGACGCCGTTGGCGATGACAGTCGTATTGCCCTGGGTCAGCGCAACCGTAACCGTTCGATCGATCACCGTCTTGTCGGGATTCATGGTGTAGACAAACGTACCTTGCGGACCACGCATCACGGCAGCCGTTGGAACCACTGTGCTGTTCTTGCGCGTCTCAAGCAGCAGATCAGCATTGACGAACTGGTTGGGCCAGAGCATGTTGTCCCTGTTGTCGAAGACCGCCTTCAGTTTGGCAGTGCCTGTGGTCGGATCAATCTGGTTGTCGATGGTCAGCAGTTTGCCTGTTGCGAGCCGAGTCTGATCGTCGCGGCTGAAGGCATCGACCTCCAGCGTCCCTTGCTTCATGCGTTGCGCCACGGTCGGCAGCACGTCCTCCGGCAGGGTGAAAATAACGGCGATCGGCTGCAGCTGCGTCAGAATCAGCATCGGATTCGTATCTGCCGCGTGCACAATATTCCCCGGATCGACCTGGCGCAGTCCAACCCTTCCGCTGAATGGCGCGGTGATATGGCAATAGGTGATCTGCAGCTTGGCGTTGTCGATCTGGGCCTGATCGGTTCGTACCGTGCCCTCCAGCTGATCCGCCGTCGCCTTCTGCGTATCGACCTGCTGCTGCGAGATGCTACCGGAGGGGATCAAAGCCGTGTAACGATCGAGGTTGAGCTTGGCATCGCGCAGCTGCGCCTGATCCCGAAACAGCTGTGCCTGCATCTGTTCCAGCTGCACCTGGTAGGGACGCGGGTCAATCACGATCAGCAGATCTCCCTGCTTCACGTTCTGCCCCTCGCGAAAGTTCACTTCGGTGATCTGCCCGTCGACTCGGCTCTTGATATTGGCGGTGTTAAACGCCGTCACCGCGCCCAGGCCGCTGAGGTATACCGGCACATCCTGCCGTTGCACAGTGCTGACCGCCACCGAGACTGGCCGCGGCGCGGCGGCGTGTGCGTTCTGCTTCGAACCTGGCGCACTGCAGCTCACAGAAGCGACGCAAACCAGTGCCACCCCGGCTGCCAGGCCCATGAAACGGCGACCCCGCCCGCCGAGTAGCCGGTCTTTGAAACAGGATTGCTCCACCATCGTCAGAAAGTTCATCTTCACTGGATTAGTTCCGCGGACCGTCTTTTGATTTCGCATTCTGGCGACAGGTCCGTCTATTAGACGTAGACATTGTAGGCTTGGTTTCGATGCCAGCCTAGAGCCGCAAAGATCCATTTAAACCCGCAGCCCTCCGTGGAATCAGCGCAGGCAGGAAACCACGGCGCAGTGATACTGGCTAAAACGCCGCTAAATCAGCATCAACTGTGGCTCTGCGGCAGTCAAGACCGAGGCGAAGGTTTTACAAATCTTTACTCGCTTTGACTTGCCTTTAACTTATGACGCCGGTCATTGCCGCAGGCGCCGGGTGCCGCGATTCGTACGCCGAAATTTCTGGCTCGTGCTGGAGTGTGAGCCCAATATCGTCCAAGCCGTTAAGCAGGCAATGGCGCACGAATTCATCGATGGTGAAAGTCGCGTGGAATCCGTGGTCGTCACGCGCCTCGCACTTCTCCAGATCAATCGTTATGGCGTAATTATCGATCGCGTGCGCCCGCTGCATTAACGTGGCAATCTGATCTTCGCTGAGCTGGACCGTCAAGAACCCGTTCTTGGTGCTGTTGTTGGCAAAGATGTCGGCGAACGAAGAAGACACGACCGCGCGAAAACCGAAATCAGCCAGGGCCCAGACGGCATGTTCGCGCGACGATCCGCAACCGAAGTTTTTCCCGGCGACTAGGATGCTGGAACCTTCGTAACGCGGGTCGTGCAGAACGAAATCGGGATTTTTCTTCCCATCCGCGCTAAATCGCCAGTCATAGAAGAGGAATTCCCCGAATCCGGTTTTCTCGATGCGCTTGAGAAACTGCTTGGGAATGATCTGGTCGGTATCGACATTCACTCGATCCAGAGGTGCAACGCGCCCGCGATGTACAGTAAACGGTTTCATAGAAGATCTGAGTCCCGGTTCCTAGCCGGTACGATTTCCACGTTTTCTAGTGAAATCTCCAGTTTCGAACATCGGTGAAATGCCCGGCGATGGCGGCAGCTGCGGCCATCATCGGACTCACCAGATGCGTACGGCCTCCTCGTCCTTGCCTGCCTTCAAAGTTACGGTTGCTGGTCGAAGCGCAGCGCTCTCCCGGCTGCAAGATGTCCGGATTCATCCCCAGGCACATCGAGCAACCGGACTCTCGCCATTCAAAGCCCGCGTCGAGAAAAATCCTGTGAAGGCCCTCCTGCTCCGCTGCTCGCTTCACTGCCTGCGATCCCGGGACCACCATCGCGCGCACTTTAGAACTGACTCGATGTCCCTTGGCGACGCGGGCAGCGGCCCGCAAATCCTCGATGCGCGAGTTCGTGCACGACCCGATGAATACCCGATCGATCCCGATGTCTTCGATTCGCTTCCCCGGCTGCAGGGCCATGTATTCCAGGGCCAGTTCCGTGGCGCGCCGCTCGGCTTCCCGCAACCCATTGATCTCGGGTACGCGGCCGGTCACCGGCGCCACCATCCCCGGATTCGTTCCCCAGGTCACAAACGGGGACAGTTGAGCCGCATCAATCTCTACGACCTTATCGAAGGTCGCGCCTTCATCGGTCGGCAAGCTCCGCCAGTACTCGGCGGCCTTCTCCCAATCCGCGCCCGCCGGCGCAAATCGTCTGCCCTTCACATAAGCGATCGTGGTTTCGTCGGGGGCCACCATGCCCGCCCTCGCACCGGCTTCAATGCTCATGTTGCACAGTGTCATGCGGCCTTCCATGGAGAGCCCGCGGACCGCCGCTCCGGCATACTCGATCACGTGTCCAGTCGCGCCGTCGGTGCCGATCTGCCCGATTATGCCGAGCGCGAGGTCTTTTGCCGTCACGCCTTCGGACAGCCGGCCGCGTATGTCGATTTTCATCGTCCTCGGCTTCTGCTGTCCCAGGCACTGCGTCGCGAGGACATGCTCGACTTCGGAGGTCCCGATTCCAAATGCCAACGCTCCAAAAGCGCCGTGGGTGCTGGTATGGCTGTCGCCACACACGATCGTCATTCCGGGCTGTGTCAATCCCAGTTCGGGACCAATGACGTGCACGATCCCCTGCTCTGGGGCGTCCATATCGAACAAGCGAATGCCGAACTCCCCGCAATTCGCCTGCAACGCCGCAATCTGTCTCGCAGCAATCAGGTCGGTGATGGGGGTTCCGCGAGGTTCGGTTGGGATATTGTGATCGACGGTGGCGACGGTGCGCGACCGCTGCCGAACCTGTCGTCCCGCCGCCCGCAATCCGTCAAACGCCTGCGGCGACGTCACCTCATGCACCAGATGCAGATCGATGTAGAGAATGGGCGATCGCCCGGCCGGCTGCGCCACCAGGTGTGCTTCCCAGATTTTCTCGAATAGCGTCTTCTTCACTGACATGGAAATCCTAATTACTCCCGCATCGCATTCAGCGCGGCCGTGTGACCGCTCCCTGCGAGGCCGAGGAAACCAGCGCCCCATACTTGGCGAACACTCCGGTCGCGTAGCGCGCCTTGGGCGCCTTCCACTTCTTCAGGCGCTTGCGCAATTCCGCATCGCTGATCTCAACCTTCAGCACTCGCTTGCGCGCATCGAAGCGAATGGTGTCGCCGTTGCGGACGGCGGCAATCGGACCTCCCAACGCGGCCTCCGGAGAAACATGCCCGGCCATCAGACCGTGGGTAGCACCACTGAAGCGCCCGTCGGTCAGCAGCGCAACAGATTCGCCGAGTCCCTCGCCGACAAGCGCGGCCGTGACGCCGAGCATCTCCGGCATCCCCGGACCACCCTTTGGGCCTTCGTTGCGGATCACGACCACGTCGCCGGCTTTGATTTTCTTGCCCGTCACTGCGGCCATCGCAGCTTCTTCGGAGTCGAAAACGCGCGCCGGACCAATCTGCTCCAGACGCTCGTGGCTGCTGATCTTGGCGACGCAGCCTTCCGGCGCAAGGTTGCCTTTCAGGATCACCAGCCCGCCGGTTGTCTTCAGCGGCTTCTCCAACGGCGCAATCACTTCCTGCCCCGGAGTTTCGACGGCCTTGGCGGCCTCGGCACCGATAGTCCGACCCGTGACCGTCTTTGCCCGGGCGTGCAGATATTTGCCGTCGAGCAAACGCTTGGCTAACAGGGGAATGCCGCCCGCGCGATGCATATCGGCGGCGACGAATCGTCCCGAAGGCTTGAGATCGGCCAGCAGCGGCGTACGCTGGCTCACGGTTTGGAAGTCGCCGATCTTGAGTTTGACTCCTGCTTCCCGCGCAATCGCCAGCAGGTGCAGCACCGAATTTGTCGACCCGCCGGACGCAGCAACCGATGCGATCGCATTCTCAAAGGCTTCTCGGGTCAGGATGTCGCGCGGTCTTAAGCCGGCTTGCAACACATTCATCACGATTTTGCCGCACTCAAACGAGATCTGATCTTTCTGCGGGTCCATGGCCGGGACGCCATTAAATCCGAGGGGCGACAAGCCGATCATTTCCATCACGGTCGACATGGTGTTAGCGGTGTACTGGCCACCGCAGGCACCGGCGCCCGGACAAGCAACGTCTTCCAGTTCCTTCAATTCCGAATCGCTCATCTTGCCGGCAACGTTGGCACCGATAGCTTCGTAGACATCCTGGATGGTGACATCTTTACCGCGATAGCTACCCGGCGCGATCGTTCCGCCATAAAGCACGAGACCCGGAATGTTGGTGCGTGCCAGCGCCATAGCAGCGGCGGGAATCGTCTTGTCACAGCCAACCACGCATACCACGGCGTCGAACATCTGCCCACGGCATACAAGCTCGATCGAGTCGGCAATCACTTCGCGACTCACCAGGGAGGCGCGCATGCCTTCGGTGCCCATGGTTTCGCCGTCGGAGATGGCGATGGTGTTGAACTCCATCGGCGTTCCACCGGCGGCGCGAATGCCTTCTTTCACCTTGGCGGCCAGCCGCCGCAGATGAAAATTGCATGGCATGGTTTCAATCCACGTGTTGGCGACCCCGATCAGGGGACGACTCAGGTCGGCGTCTGTGAATCCAACAGCTTTGAACATGGAGCGCGCCCCGGCCCGCTCGCGCCCTTCTGTGATTACGCGGCTAAGATGTTTGAGGTCCATGATGGTTCAAGATTACGAGTAAAAAGTCATATACGCCAGAGCAGCCGCGAAAAGGAGCAAAGCGAAAAATGGGGAACCTGCGGTGCAGGTCCCCCAAGGTTGTTGGAAATCATCCAACTCGTCATGCACGTCCGTTGATCCGAAGCGCGACTATGCGCGAGCCACAGCTCGCCCTTGCTCGAGCGACACACCGGCCGGGGGATGCGATCCGGTCCACTCCGTCGCCTGGGTTGTGCCGGAACCCACGTGAACCACGTCGGCAATCGCGTACCAGTCGCGATAGAGCTGGCCGACTTGCTTGGGATTGACCTCGAGCCCGAGCGTGATCTGATGATCCTGCTCGGCCGGCCCGGCCTGCATCCAGGGAAAATCCAGTCCGCGCCGCGAAGCTGCGTTCAGAATGCGCATCAGCGTTCCCTGCGTGTTCCGATACCGAATTTGAAATACTTGCATCGTGTTGCTCCCCCAGTTTGAACTTAGGCTTCTTCTTCCTGCAGCAGCATTTCGGATAGCGCCGCGCCTGCCGGAACCATCGGGAAGACATTGGCCTCGGGCGCGCAATCGAATACCAACAGTTCGGGATCGGGTGAACGCAGAAAACGGTCGATGGTGTCGCCGGTTTGGTCCGATACCGGAAACTCCCGCATGACGTCTTCTTTCATGCGAAAACTCGGAATCTTGTAGGCCTTGGCGATCTCGACGAAATCCGGATTGTCGCTGAGATCGGTCTCGGCGTAATTACGCTCATAGAAAAGCTGCTGCCATTGCCGCACCATGCCGAGATATTTGTTATCCACGATCACCATCTTGACGGGCAGCCCGAGGCGATGCACCGTGGCCAGTTCCTGGATGTTCATCTGAAACCCGCCGTCACCGGAGACGCAGAGAACGCACGCATCCGGCTTGGCGAGTTGCACTCCAACCGCCGCAGGCAGAGCGAAGCCCATGGCGCCAAGTCCGCCGGAGGTGATGAAGCCGCGCGGCGAGGCGGAGCGATAGCGCTGCGCCGCCCACATCTGGTGCTGGCCCACGTCGGCCAGAACGACGCTGTTTGCCGGCAGGCGGCTGAAAAGTTCGTCGAGAAAGCGGATGGTCGGCTGCGCCAGGCCGCGCGGATCGAGTTCAGCACGATCCGGGCCGCAAGCTACGCCGCGCCACTCGCTGAAATCGGGCAGAGTATGCCGCCGTAACTCCGCCTGGAATGCGGGAATGGTCTCGGAGAGGTCGCCGATCACCGGCAGATCGCAGGGACGTACGCGATCGAGCTGCCCGGGATCAATTTCAAAGTGAACAATCTTGGCGTGCGGAGCGAAGCGCGAGGGATCGCCAGTCACGCGATCGTCGAGCCGGGCGCCGAACACCAGCAGCAAGTCGGTTTCATGCAGCGCCATATTGGCGGCGCGTGTGCCATGCATGCCGACCATGCCGAGATAGTACGGAGCCTCGGGCGGCACCGCGCCCAGGCCGTGTACTGTGGCGAAGGAAGGAACGTTCAGATTGTCGAGCAGCCGCCGCAGTTCCGGAATCGCGCCGGAAAGTTTCGCCCCCGCGCCAATCAGCGCGACCGGCCGCGACGACTGCCGCAACATGGCTACGATCGTGTCGGTGAATCCGCCGTCGGCTTTCGCATCGGCTGGACGCGCATGCGGCGTAAATTTCACCGGCCCGGAGAATTCTTTCTTTGCCTTCAGCATGTCGGTGGGAATATCGATCACCACCGGCCCTGGACGTCCGCTGCGCGCCCAGTAAAATCCTTCGGCGATCGCCTCAGGGATCTCATCGAGCGTGCGCACCAGCCGGCTCCATTTGGTCAGCGAAAGCGTGACGCCGAAGACGTCGGTCTCCTGAAAGGCATCCGTCCCGATCAGTCCGCTGCGTACCTGCCCGGTGATGCAGACCAGGGGAACAGAATCCATTTTTGCGTCGGCAATGCCGGTCACGAGATTGGTCGCGCCCGGACCGCTGGTGGCAATCGCCACGCCGACCTGTCCCGTGACCCGCGCGTAACCTTCGGCTGCGAAGACCGCGCCTTGCTCGTGCCGCGTCAGCACGTGGCGGATGCCGCTGCCATCGAGTGCGTCGTAGAGCGGCATAATCGCGCCGCCGGGGTAGCCGAACATCAGCTCGACGCCTTCGGCGCGCAGGCACTGCAGAACGATTTCCGCTCCCCTAAGCATTGACCACCTGTTTGGTCGCGTCTTTCGCCGCTTCATCCCGTTTGCCGTCTTTCGGCAGCCAGCTCATCATGCCGCGCAACTGCGCGCCCACGATCTCGATGGGATGCTGCTTTTCTTTCTCGCGCAGCGCGTTGAAATTCTGGCAGCCGTTCTTGTTTTCGGCGATCCACTCGCGCGCGAATTCCCCCGACTGAATGTCAGCCAGAACCTTCTTCATCGCCTGGCGTGTCGTATCGCCCACGACCCGCTCCCCACGCGTCAGGTCCCCGTATTCGGCGGTATTTGAAATCGAATAGCGCATGCGCGCGAGGCCGCCTTCATAAATCAGATCGACGATCAGCTTCACCTCATGCAGGCATTCGAAGTAGGCGATCTCGGGCGCGTAACCGGCTTCGACCAGCGTCTCGAATCCTTTCTTGATCAGCGACGTCAGCCCCCCGCACAGCACCGACTGTTCGCCGAACAGATCGCTTTCGGTTTCTTCTTTGAACGTCGTCTGCAGAACGCCGGCGCGGGTCGCGCCGATGCCGTGCGCATAAGCCAGCGCATATTCGTGCGCGCGTTTGCTCGAATCCTGCTGGATCGCAATCAGCGCCGGCACGCCGCGGCCTTCGCTGTAAACGCGCCGCACCAGGTGTCCGGGCCCCTTCGGCGCGATCATGACAACGTCGACGTCATCCGGAGGGACGATGGTTTTGAAATGAATGCTGAAGCCGTGCGAGAAGCCGAGAATCTTTCCCGGGTGCAGATATGGCTTGATCGACTGCTCATAGACGGCAGCCTGAGTCTCGTCGGGGGTGAGAACGTGAATCCAATCAGCGCGTTTGGCCGCCTCATCGGGAGCGACGACGACCATGCCATCGGCCCGCGCCTGCGCCGCGCTCTGGCGTGTCGACTCGAGGCCGACGATCACCTTGCAGCCGCTGTCGCGCAGATTTTGCGCCTGTGCGTGTCCCTGGCTGCCGTAGCCCAGGATGGCAATGGTTTTGCCCTTCAGGGCATTGGGATTGGCATCGCGTTCATAAAAAATCGTAGCCACCAGCGTGCTCCTCTCGTTGCACCGCTCTCGCAGTGATCTTGTCCAGCCAGAAGGAATTCGATCCCCCTGCTGATTGGGGAAGGGCGGCAAGCTCGCCGGGACAGCGGGGAGAGCTGGCTCCCTGGGATTGCAAACCGACCGGTCGGTCGGTTCGTTTAATCTTAGTCCCTGGCCTTTCCGCCTGTCAAGAGGCAGCCGAGTTTCCACCACGGGCGATCCCATCCCTGCTTTGTTGGCATTCCGGCGCGCAACTGTTTACCATGTCGACGCGATGCCCCGCGAAGCCCCGGTCGATTCCCGCCAGGAGATCCTGCGCACCGCCGCCCGCCTTTTCCAACAGCGCGGCTACGACGCGACTTCCATGAATGACGTCTCCGCCGCCCTCAAGCTGAGTAAGGGCGGGCTCTATTATCACTTTCAGAGCAAAGACGAAATCCTGTTCGAGATCATGAATCACGCCATGGACATCACGGAGCAGCGAGTGCTCGCGCCGGTGCGTGCGATCGCCGATCCCGAGGAGCGGCTGCGCGCGCTGATTCGCCGGCACATGGAAGTCGTTCTCAGCCCTATCGACCGCGAAATCACGGTGATGCTGCACGAAAACCATCCTTTGCCGCCCGCGCTGCGCAGGCGCATCAACGTCCGCAAAAAGGAATACGTGCACTTCGTGGAGGGCCTGATTGCGGAAGTGCAAAGTCAAGCGCAGAAGGCTGGCCTGAAGGACTCACAAGCTTCCCGTCCGGTCGCCAGCGCGGTCAGCCCACGCGCCGCCGCCTTCGCCCTGCTTGGCATGATCAACTGGATTTACCAGTGGTACAAGCCGGAAGGCAGCCTGCAGGCTCCCAACTTGATCCCGCAGTTCACCGATCTCCTTTTTGGCGGCATTCTGGCGTGAGAACTCTTTTCACTTCGATCGATGAAGCTGACCGCTTGCGTGCGCAAGCCGGCAAGCTCTATGGCGAATTCCTGCGCGTCCCGACCATGAGCGCCGGGCTCTATGTGCTGGTGGTCGGAGCTACCGATACGCAGGGTCCGCATCATGAGGATGAGGTTTACCACGTTATTCGCGGCCTAGCCCGTTTTCGTGCCGGAGAGGACGACTGCGCCGTCGCAGCCGGAAGCGTGCTTTTCGTCGCGGCCGAGGTCGAGCATCACTTCTACGATGTAACGGAGGAACTCGCGCTGCTGGTCTTTTTCGCCCCACCGGAGACCTGAGCCCCGGGGTCCACTATGAAATACGCCATCCTTCCCATGCCGCCTGATCTCTGGCCGGCAGTCCGCGAAATCTATGCGCAGGGCATCGCAACCGGGAACGCCACGTTCGAAACCGAGGTTCCCGATTGGAACCGCTGGGATCGCAATCATCGCAAGGATTGCCGGTTGGTTGCGGTCGAGCCGATCGATCGCAAAGCGACGGAAACGCCAGCCCCAACGGGCAAAGTAACCGTCGTCGGCTGGGCCGCGTTGAGTCCGGTTTCCAGCCGCGCCGCGTATCGAGGAGTCGCCGAAGTCTCCGTCTATATTGCTGCTGCGGCGCGAGGGCGCGGCGCCGGCAAAGCTCTCCTCCGCGCGTTAGTGGACGAATCGGAAGAGAATGGCGTTTGGACGCTGCAGGCGGGCATCTTCCCGGAAAACGTCGCCAGCATCAAACTGCACCAGTCCTGCGAATTCCGCCAGGTGGGGATTCGACACCAGATCGGAAAGCTGGGGGAAATCTGGCGAGACGTTCTGCTGCTGGAGCGCCGCAGCAGTAAAATAGGCATTTAGGTTCCGCGGATACGCTATTTGTGGGGAATCCAGTAGACCTCTTCCTTGACGGCTCCCTTGCCGGTGAATCCGCGACGGCGCAGAATTGCCTTGCTGTGCTCGATCATCTCCGGATGCCCGCATAGATATGCGACCGTGTTGCTCGCGTCGAGTTCCCAGTGATCGGCGTACTTGCGCAGGATGTCATCCGCGCGACCGATCTCGCCCGGCCAGTCAGAGTGATCCCATGGGCGGCTTACAGTAGGCACGTACTTGAACCAGGGAAGGTCCCTGTCAAACTGGTTCAACTCCTCCAGATATCCGAACTCCCAGGGACGGCTGGCACCGTTGAGCAGATAAAGCTTGTGACTGCCGTCGAAGCGGCCTTCCTTCCATTCCTTGTCCAGCGTGCGCACATAGCTGACGAAAGGAGCCACACCCGTGACCGTCGAAATCAAAAGATGATTCGTGCGCCCGTTCTGGGTGTCGAGTGAGAACTTGCCCTTGGGCGCCTTGCGCATGAGTAGCCGGTCTCCGGGTTGCAGCAGGTGCAGGCGCGGAGTGAGCGCGCCCTCGGGAACCAGTTCGAAGAAGAATTCGATTTCTTCCTCTGAAGGCGACGAAACAATCGAGTACGGCCGCTCGATCCGTTTGCCCTCCGCCTCGACGCCCAACGTCGCGTACTGGCCGGGGACGAACGAGAACGCGCCTCCGCTGCGCAACCGGATCATCCAGAGATCGGGCGCGAAATCGACCCGCTTCACGATCTCGGCATGAAAAAACTTTTCGTCCACGTCGGCCATGTACCCTGCCAATGGTCTATAAAAAATAGAAATCTCACCCCGGCGACAAGTCGGATTCGAAAAAAGTCGCCTGGCGTTTGTTCAAACCTGTTGAAACAGGTGAATACCTGTGAAGAAGAAACCGTCAGACCGAACGGTCGTCCGATGGGCTGCTATCTTAGCGCGAATCCTCCGCTGCAGGGAAGAGCTTTCGATACGCAGCCAGCCCGCTACTTCCCGACCACCAGAACCACGAAGCTGTCGGGCAGAATCGATCGCCGCGGATGTGGATTATCGGCCGTTGGCGCTGGCGGCGGTCCGAAATCGGCCGTCACGACGAAGACGTTGTGCGTCTTGGTATCAAGCGCCATCGTGCGGGCGCCGCGCTTCGTAGGAACATCTTCCACGCTGAACTTGCCGGGCGAGTCTTCTTTCACTACTGTGAGTACGCCCTCGCCACAGGAGGCAAAAGCCAGGCCTGTCTCAGGATCGAATCGAGTTGCATCTACGCCCTCGCCGATAGCGGGTGTGGCGATGACTTTGCCGTTATCCGCGTCGACAACGGCCATCATCTTGTTATCGCACCCCACAAACAGCCGCCGGTGCTCGCGATCAATCGAGAGCCCGCTGGGCTCGGTGCAGGGAGCGAGCGGCCATACGGCTTTGACCTCCAGCTTGTTCGGATCGATCGCCGTCAGCTCACTCTTGTCCTCAATGTTGACGAACACCTCGCCCTTCGCGTCGCTGGCGGCAAACTCCGGCTTGCCATCCAGTTTGATTGTGCCCAAGACTTTTCCGGTGGCAGCGTCGATGGCCGTGGAATCATGGCTCCGGCCATTGAATGTGAATACCCGCCTGGTGGCGGGATCATAGATAATCGCGTCCGGATTTTCGCCCACCTTCACTTTTTCGCTCGTGGCCAGCGTCTTCAAATCGAAGATGCTCACGGTGCCTTCACGGCCGTTGCTGGTGAAGCCTTGGCCAAATTCCGGCGCTAGGGCGATGCCGTGCACGCCTGGTGTATCCGCAATGTCGCCTACGCTCTTGCCGGAATCCGCATCGATCACCATCACGTGGGTGAATCGGGAAATGTAGAGCCGGCGCGTCGCCGAGTCCATGGTGAGATAGTCCCAGCCGCCATCGCCGCCGACTTTGTAGGTTTGGGTCACGTGGTATTTCGGACTGTCCGCGGCAAAGGTAGCCGCTGCGGTCAGCAAAACCGTCATCCCCCACATCCAAAGCGCTAACTTGGTTCGCATCGCTTCCTCCTGGAGATCCCCTTCAAGCCGCGGCGCGCATCTCGTATTCGGAGGTCAACACATCGCTCCGAGCTCCCTCGGCTGAACCGAAGTAACTTTACCCCATTTCACCGCCAACCCTAGACTTGTAATTAGAACCTGGACTCGTGATGATATGAACGGCTTTGCATCCCCTTCTGACTCGCCTGAAATTCAGCGAAATTCCGCTCCTGGCACCGATCCGCGGTTACAACCGACCCCCGACTACGGTTCGCTGGGCCCCGGCTCGGATTTCCAGAACTCGGGCGTCAATGACGGCCCAATATCGAGGAATCCCAGGCCGAAGCGGGTGCTTCTTGGTCCCTTCCTCGCGCTTTCGATTGGAATTGTATCTGCCCTTTTAGCCGGAAACATCAATAGCGCCGTCCACGCTGGGCGATCGCGGTTCATCAATGTCTTCCCTTCGCGCGGGGATTTATCCGCATCGACGCCAGTATCGGCTCAGGACGCCCTTCAGTTTGATCGCCTGGGCCCGCAAAGGCAAGCCGAATCCCTGTTGGAACTCGCGGTCGCCCACTCCGACGGGGCCGTCGATCAGATCTCGTCCCGTCTCGATCGTTGGCAGGGGAAGCTCCAGTGGGATTCACAGATGGCAACTCTCACGACTGCAGCCCTGAACTCCGACGACTTGCGGGTGCGCCAGTCAGGAATCGAGGTGGAACTCGCCGCCTACGGACTGGCGAAGAATGCTGACAGCTTCCATTACGTGATGAAGACTGCGGAGTCGTCCGATCACTCGCAAAAGATCTGGGCTTTGTGGGCGCTTGGCCTGATGGGCAACCGCGGCGTCGGCACCGATCGCGCAATTCATCTCCTAAGCACACATCTGGACGATGCCGACGAAGATTCACGCCGCTGGGCCGTGGAAGGCCTTGCCTTGACCGGCGCACCGGAGACCATTCCCGTTCTGCTGACTGTCATGCATAACGATGGCTCACCCACTGTGCGCGAACGGGCCGCCTGCGCCATCGCTTCGGCCGGATTGTTCACTCCACAGCAGCGGCGTAGCGCCATCCCTCAGCTATTGCAATACACCGACGACCGTGCGCTCGATGCACAAACCCATGCCTGGGCTTTCCAGGCGTTGGCCGACATTACCGGCCAGCACCTCCCCAATGACTCCGCAGCATGGCGAAGCTGGTACGCAAGCCAGGCAACGGCGAATAGAAGTCAGTAAGCGGCCTGCCGTCTTCCGATTCTCTGATCGTTGCTCCCTGCCTTTTCACTCGGCCATTTTCGCGACGTGTACATCGAAACCGGTTTTCGGCAACAGGGAGGCCAAGGCGAACGCCTTAAAGCCATCTCCGTTGACTTCGGTGTGCCGATAGATTCCCGGCTCGGTCTCGATGGTTTCTTTGCGTCCTTCCATATCGGCGAGGAATGCCTGAGCCTGGTCCACGCTCACTTCTATATCTTTGGCCCGTGATACCACGGCTTCGGATGCATAGGACCGAACCAACTTCGGCCAATATTTTTCAAGCAGGTCGGTACTGGCGAAGACATCAGCCCAAATAATGCGTCCGTTGACGGCAGCGACTACGCCAACCGCATGCCGGTCGCGCAGTTGCCCGATCAGGCTCTGGTAGTTCTCTTCAATCGGCTTGGCCACGGCATCGACCTGCTTCTTGACTTCAACGTTTTCCATCACCCTGGCATAGGAACTAGTCTGCGCAAGTTCCGCGGAAACCGCAGGCGCGGCCGCCTGGACTTCCACCGTCTCGGCAGCCTGTTGTTTGCGAACCGCCGCCCAGACCTGTTCCTGATCTTTGTCCGCCATCACCTTGGCTCGCACCGAGGGCTGCACCATAAGCGTCATCGGCGCATTTCCGTGGACCGGGCCGCCGATCGCTCCTCCATACGTGGTTCCAGAGGCTCCGAACTGCTCGCTGGTCGCGACCCATCGTCCGGGCTCGACGCAGAAGACGCTCAGATCCACCGGATCGCTCTCGGGCGGAACAATGCGATCTTTGCCAATCACACGATCCTGCTTCCCGCCGGTAACGATCTCCCCGGCCAACAGTAGCAGTGGCCGTTTGGAGTTGTTGATCAGCACCAGCTCATTCACCTGCGCGCCGTCATGCATAGCCGGAATCGGATGCCTCCGGATCAGCCCTTGCAAATTGCCCGCCTCCGTCACCACGACCTCTCCCGATCTCAGACCTTCGTCCAGCGTCAGGAACTCGCCGGTCGGATAGGTCTTCGCTGCCACCACGGGAAACACCGTCAGATTTCCGTGGCGGATTGGCTCCAGCACCTTGTATCCCGACGGCATGGACTCTCCTGCCCGCGCCTGTCGCTGGTTCACAACCACCAAGCCACTTACGATCACCGCCGCCATTGCCGACACAAACCACTTTGGATTCATACGCAGCCTCCCGATGGCTTTCAGGAACCCGGATTCCCCATCCTTCCCGCTGCTCTTCGAGAAGGGTGGGGTTTCTCTCCGGGTGCGTCGCCCACCTCAAGCCGTCAAAAGAACGGGAATCCGCGTCTGGCTTGCGGCCAAAATTCACGCTCCGCGCGTCTAAGAAATTGGTAGCATCGGGGAGGTTGGGGAATCCTGGGGGGGTACTCCAATCGCGCCTTGACATGAGCTCAACCAAACCAATCTCAGTCGTGCAGGGGATCGTGAATGATCTGTTGACGGAGCTGCACGGCAAGAGCGGATGCGAACGAGTCGGCCTGACCCGCGAGTCATTCGCCGCGATTCTTTGCGAGGTCGGCTCAAAACACGCGTCGGTGGCCGCGTCTGACTCCGAACTGCGAGCGTTCTTTCTGAGCCTGCGCGTGGACGAGCTCGCCCTCGCCCGCGCCTGCGCTGCCGGCCACAACCCCGCGTGGGATATATTCCTGACTCGCTTTCGCGAGAAGCTCTATCAGTCGGCATTGCGCATCGCTCGGGAAGACTCGACTGCGCGTGAGTTAGCTGACACGCTGTATGCCGATCTCTACGGCATGAACACCCGCGACGGACAGCGGGTATCGAAGCTCGCCTCCTATACGGGTCGCGGATCGTTAGAGGGCTGGCTGCGGACGGTGCTGGCGCAGGAATATGTCAACCGCTATCGCCGCACTAGACGCCTAGTGAGCCTCGATGAGGAGTCCGAGAAAGGCGAGCAATTCTGTGCTCCCGAGCCCGAGCCGGTCGCGCCCGCGGACCCGCGCCTGGCACAGGCGACCGACGACGCGCTTGGCCAACTTTCCGCGGAAGACCGGACGATTTTGAGCGCATATTATCTCGATAACCGAACTTTGGCGGAGATCGCCCGTATGCTGGGCGTTCATGAGTCGACCATCAGCCGCAAACTCGACAAGCTGGCGAAGTCGTTGCGGAAGCAGATTCTGGCCGGCCTGGGCCGCCGGGGCATGTCGCGGCGTCAAGCCGAAGAGGCGATTGAAGTCGACGTCCGTGACTTGCAGTACGATATTCGCCGCGGTTTGGCGCAAGATTCTCCCCCAGGCACGTTCTCTAAAAAGACAGTTCCGGCACGGGTTCGGGAGGACCCGGGATAGGGCTGCAATCCGCACGTGCGACTGGCGCGGTGAGTAGCAAGAGCGATGCTTAAACCGCATTGAAGCGGGGGAAGTGGAAGAGCTTCAGCGCAGGATAGCGATGCGAAACTGGGCCTTGCGTCCCTAGGAATGGCATGCAGAATGTACCCAAAATCGTGACCGAACGGCTGAGGGCCACACCGCCCGAGCAGCATCCCGATGCAGACCTGCTGACCGCCTTCGCCGAACATTCGCTGTCAGAACCTGAGCGCCTGGAGGTGCTCGAGCACATGGCGCGATGCCGCGACTGCCGTGAGATCGTGGCAATGGCCTTGCCCGCAACTGAGGTTGCACCCGCCCTCAGCCGTGCCCGCGGCTCATGGTTCACTGGGCCTGCCCTCCGCTGGGGGTTTGCTGCCGCGGGGATTCTAGCCGTTGCCAGCATCGGAGGCCTTCAATACCACCGTCACCTCCAGCAGGAAGCCGTTGCGCTCCAGCGACGCGCCGAGACTCAAACTGTAGCGGTTGTGCTTCAACCGACGCCGCCTGCGGGGACCAAGGTGGCCACGCCAGCGACGAAGGCTGATGCCCTTGGCGCTGCGGCCCGGCCTCCTGCGGTTTTAGCCGACAAGGAGATGCGCCGGGAAATCTCCGACCAACGGAACCGCATCGGCGAGCACCAAGTTCTTCCTTTTCACGGAGTCATGACTGCCAGAGGGGGACCGATTGGCGGCCCAATGACTCAAGGTGCGGGTGCACCCGCCCAGTGGCAACAGCAGCAGAGTTCTTCCCCGCTACAAACTCTGAGAGCAAGCAGTTCTCCCCCTCTAGAACGGCAGGAAAGCGCCGGCAATGTGCCCGCGGCACCTCAGGCAGGCCCGGCGCAATCACCGAACGCTTCGCTTGACGCCACGACGCAGTATCAACCCGCGGTGGGAAGCCTCTCCGCTTCCCAACAAGTAGCCGAGGCCAAAGACGACTCTTCCCGTGTGGGCAAGGCCAAACCCGCGGAGATGGCCCAGGTGGCCTCCAGCACGCCGGCAACCGCTAGCTCGACAGCACCGCAGGACTTGCCCGTCCAGAACGGCAACTCAGGGCACCTCTCGATTCTCGTCCAGGCTGCGCCCACGCCCCAGCCCCGCTGGACGATCAGTTCCTCCGGGATGCTGCAACGATCCCTGGATCAGGGCGTCACCTGGCAGGATGTTGACGTAAATGCAAACTCAATTCCGGCTGCCAATCTCGTAAGCAACGAAGAGGTAACGGCTGCCGCAGCAAAAAAGAGAGACTCCGCTGCCAAATTAGTGCAGCAACAGTCCGCGCCGGTGTTCCGCGCGGTAACGGCTGCCGGAGGCCAGGTCTGGGCTGGTGGTTCGAATGGCATGCTTTACCACTCCGTAGACGGCGGCAATTCCTGGATTCGCGTGAACCCAAGTTCCAATGGGTCCGCGCTCACCAGCGACATCGTCTCCCTGGAATTCTCCGACCTCCAGCACGGAAGGATCCTGACCTCGACTGGAGAAGTCTGGACGACCACAGACATCGGGCAGACCTGGCAAAAACAATAAACCGTCGAGGACCGATTCCATCGATTATCGGCGTGGCGCGGCTAATTCGCTAAAGTTTCGCCCATGGCACTTCGCCGCGAGGAACCGCTTTCTGGCCTTAGCTCTGCGCTAACCCATTACCAAAGTGACGTTTACACTGCGCTATGCAACTTCTAATATCCACTCGTGGTTTGGCAGTTCTGGGGGAGGGCTGCCGGGGCGTCCTAGACTGTAAAGTCGAGGGCGCTTTTTCTTTTTCCGAGAGCTTTGGGAATCCGAGCAAGCGGGCTTGCGCAGCGGGGAATCTCCGGGGAGCCGCCAAGGCGCCATCTATTGCGACCCGCGGCAGGCCGCGCAGTAGCCGCCGATCTCGAGCCGCGACACCAGCACCCGAAAACGGCAATCCCTTTCGACCTGCTGCTTCAACCGTTCGAAGCCGTCGCTGACAAATTCGGTGATCTTGCCGCAGCGCAGGCAGGCCATGTGGATGTGGTCGCGCTCCAGCTTGCGCTCGTAATAGTGCCCCTCGCCATTAATGTGCATCAGGTCGAGCTCGTCGATCATGCCATGCCGCTTCAGCAGTCGCAGGGTGCGGTAGACCGTGCTGCGGTCCACGCTGGCATCGATTTTCTGCGCCTTGCGCAGAATCTGGCTCGCGTCCAGGTGCTTCTTCGCGGTTTCCATGACGCTCAAAATCGCGCGCCGCTGCTCGGTCATGCGAATGCCACGCTCGGCGAATTGCGCCTGGAGCCGGCCCGGCATTTCAGTTTGAGGAAGGGGCATGAGTTGTCATCCCAAGGCTGCGATTCTCAGCGCGATGAAGGATCTTGTTGACCTCGCGCTGTGCCGCCTTCATTGGTTGCACGGCGACCGCATCACCGGCTCGCTTCGGCATCGTCGCAACTGGTCGCAATCACGGTGCGACGATTTTTTCTCTGCGCGCTTGACGCGCCGTCTGCGGATCACAGAAGATCAGAGTGTATCTTAGATGCGACTCAGTTGCAACTAGGAGATCTAGTAGTCTCAACGCCCAGCCTCAAGGAATCCGCTCGGGGACCGCTCTAAGCTCAGCAAGTCAGGCCGACAGTTAGGAGCATGAGCTGATCCTGTAAATGCGATTCAGTCGCATGTAAATGACAAGGAATTCTGAGGTCGAAAACGAAAGGAATAACGCTTGATTCTTTCCGCCATCAAGACTGCTTTGTTGCGAACGCCAGCCCGCGCAGTTCAACTGGCCGTCGGCCTCATATTGGCCTGCTTCGCTTTGCCGGCTCACGCCCAGGAAAGCCCTTACATCGTCACCTACGATCACTATCTGGAGGAGCCCGGAAATCTCGAGGTCGAGTACTTCTCCACTTTTGGCACGCAGCGCGCCGGCAATGATTTCCACGCCTTCTGGATGGAGTTCGAGTATGGCGCCACCGCCTGGTGGACGACCGAGTTCTATCTCGATGGTCAGACCACCTTCAACGACAGCACGCTTTTCACCGGTTTCCGCTGGGAGAACCGCTTCCGCCTGCTGCAAAGCGAGCACCTCATCAATCCCGTCCTTTACGTCGAGTACGAGCAGACGAACGGCGCGGACAAAAGCCTAAAAGAAGTCGAAGGCCACGACGTCGAGGCGGACTACGCCGTCCCCAATGCGATTGCCCGCCAAGACCACGACCACGAAATTGAATCCAAGCTGCTTCTGTCGGGCAACTTTCACGGATGGAATATTGCCGAGAACACAATCGCGACCAAAAACGTGACCGGCGGCAATCCGTGGGAGTTCGGTTACGCCGTTGGCACGAGCCGCCCGCTTGCGCTGAAAGCCTCGGCCCAGAAATGCAATTTTTGCCGCCAGAATTTCATTGCGGGGATCGAGATGTATGGCGGTCTGGGCGATCGCTATCGTTTCGGCCTGCACGACACCTCGCATTACCTGGCACCGGTGGTGGCCTGGAATCTTCCTTCCGACTGGACGATCCGGCTCTCGCCCGGCTTCGGCCTCAACGACAACAGCCACCGCTTTCTGCTGCGCTGGGGACTCTCCCATGAATTCGAAGGTTTCGGCTCTCTCATCGGGCACCTGTTCGGAGGCCGCCAATGACTCGAACGGACGCATGCAGGACCAGTAGTCCTCAAAAGTCCGGCGGAGGAAAGCTCCGCAGCGCATTTACCAAGTCGTCAATCGCGCTGCTCCTCGCCGGCACGTATGTGCTCGCTCAGGCCACCGGAACGCCCCCTGCCCGCCCCGACATCTATGCCCCGCTAGCCAAGGCGCCCAAGAAAGCGGTCACACGCCACAATCCGCTGGAAACCGATCCCGATGCGGTTCTCGCTGGCGGCAAACTTTTCGACGAGCATTGTGCCGAATGCCACGGGGAAATGGCCGATGGCGGCAAGAAAGGGCCCAGCCTGCGCGCGCCGGAGGTCCAGCAAGCCACGCCAGGCGCCTTGTTCTGGCTGCTCACCAACGGGGTCGTCCGCCGCGGCATGCCGGTCTGGTCGAAGCTGCCGGAGCCCCAGCGCTGGCAACTCGTCCGCTACATCAAATCGCTGACGCCGGCGGCCGGACCAGAATCAGCCAAGCCCGCCGCACCGCTCGATTCTGTACCTCGACAAGACCGAGCCGGCTCTGCACCCGGAGTTTCTGGCGCTCCCCACCGGGCGCCCGGAAAGACAATGAACCCATAGTCGGTTGTGCTCTTTGCGACTTTCCGGCGGGCATCGGCATCGAATGGGAGGTGCTAAAATAAAGTGTTTGGCTCCCCACAGGAGCAGCACTCATAGATCGCTGGGCCCAACGCAAGCTCGAAGGAGCGTCGGCCAATCATGCGACGTCTACAACGAGGAGAAAGAAAATGGCAGGTAACGGAATCGTCGAAGTGACCGATGCGAACTTCGACCAGGATGTTCTGAAATCGGATAAGCCCGTTCTGGTGGATTTCTGGGCGACCTGGTGCGGCCCCTGCCGCGCCATCGCGCCGATCGTCGAAGAACTGGCGTCTGAGTATCAGGGCAAGATCAAGATCGGCAAGATGGATGTCGACTCCAACAGCGCCACCCCCATGCGCTACAAAGTGACCGGCATCCCCACGCTGCTCGTCTTCAAGGGCGGACAGGTCGTCGAGCAGATCGTCGGCTACAAGCCCAAGGAAGTCCTGACCCAGGCTCTCAACAAGCACATCGGCTAAGGACTGTCAGACCTCAGCCACAACGCCCGGGAAGCGATCCCGGGCGGTTTTTTTGGTTTGGGGCGCGTTACAGCCGTGCGTTAGAATTCCGCCCATGCTTGTGGGACGCACTCTTTTCTGCGCTGTCAGTGCGGCGATCTTTGCGCTGCTTGCGCTCCCAGTTCGTGCGGGCTCGGCGACGTTAGATCATCTCCGCGACCAGTACCGTGGCAAGACTCTCATCCTTCGCGGATTCTATTCCGGCGATCATCTTCACTATGACGCTTCGGGAATTTTGGCCGCTGGCTCGAATCCCGGCGATTGGATCAGCGACGGCTTCGTCCAGGTGAACGACATTCGCTCGTCGCATCATCATCTGGTCGTGGAAGCCGAGCGCCAACTCGTGATTCACTTCCACGACCAGGAGTTTGCCTTCTTGCGCGAGAAAGTCAGCAAGATCGACAAGCATCCGCTGCGGATTGAAGCCGACTTCGATCCCTCCAAAACCTCACCCGATCAAGCCGACGCCGCGATGGTCAGGATTTTCCTCACCGCGAAAGACGATCTATCTGCCCTGGTTCCTAACTACTGGAAGCCCTGCCTCCGCGCTGCTTCGGCCAAGAGTCGGAATTTCAGCTTCTCTTCCGATCTGGGCGCGATTCCGGGAGTGGGCGCTTCCACGACGGCCGGCGTCGTGCCGGCGGACTCCGGCGCAGCCCATGCCATGAGTTGCCTTACACAGAAGTCGTCGTACGGAAGGGCCGTGAGCCCGCCCAGAGCCATTTATTCCCCCGAGCCGGAATTTAGTGACCTTGCTCGGCGCGCGAGATTCCAGGGCACCGAACTGCTCATGCTGGCCGTGAATGAGGATGGCATCCCCGACAACATTCGCGTTACCGAGCCGCTCGGTTACGGCCTCGACGAAAAAGCGATTAGCGCCGTGAAAAAATGGAGATTTAGGCCGGCGGAGAAGGACGGCCAGCCCATCCCTGCGTCCATCACCATCGAGGTCACCTTCCATCTGTACTGAGGCGGGATACGTCGCTGAATTCGGAAGAGAAAGCGTCAAGCCAGCGGCCCGCTGGCGTGCGTCTGACCGCCAACTGCCAAATTGCCTTTCTAATACTTCCGCAACACCCCAATCACCCGCCCCTGCACATCGACCGACGCCGCGGGCACGATAATCGGTTTCATGCTCACGTTCGACGGCTGCAGCCGGATGTTTTCTCCCTCGCGATACAGCCGCTTCAGCGTGGCATCGCTCTGATCGACCAGCGCCACGACGATGTCGCCATTGTGCGCCGTGCGTGTTTTCTCCACCAGTACATAGTCGCCATCGAGAATATGCTCGTCCTGCATTGACTCGCCCCGCACTTCCAGCACGAACACTTCTTTCGAGCGCACGAAATCGGCCAGCGAAATCGTCTCCGGATTCTCCACCGCCTCGATTGGCTGCCCGGCCGCGATCCGCCCCAGCAGCGGCAACACCAGGCCCGTGTTGACGCTCATGGCCTGCTTGAGCCGTCCCTTGGGCGGGAGCAAGTCAATCGACCGGCTGCGGTTGTAGTCGCGCGTCAGCAGCCCTTTCTTCTCGAGATTGGTGACGTGCTTGTGCACGGTCGCGAGCGACGAGAGTTCCAACCCCTTGCCGATCTCTTCAAACGACGGAGAATATCCGTGTTCCGCCACGAACCGCGAAATGAAGTCGTATACCTGCCGCTGCCTGCGTGTGATGGCCATATCCGCATTGTAGGCGAATATAAAGCGAAGTCAAGTACAGAGGGTGGTGATGTAGAGACAGCCGCCAACGGCTTCCGAGCGAAGGTCGACCGGGATTTTGGAGCTAGGCTCTCTGCATTCCGCCGAGCGCTGTCAGCGCCGCGACAATCTTCGCCGACCACTGCGTGATCTCGTCCTCGCGCAGCGTCCGTTCTCCGGACTGAAACTTCGCGCGCAGCAGAATCGAATATCTTCCGGCCGCAATCGCTCCGCCGCGGAAAATCTCCGCCGGAAGGAACTCGCTCAGCTCGGCAATACCTGCTCCTTCGGCCGCCTTCCGCATTTGTCCGAAAGAAACCGAATCCTCGAATACGAATGAGAAATCCCGCTCTACCGCCGGATATCTTCCCAGCGGGGCAAACTTCACCGGCCGCAAGCCGAGCTGATACAACTGCTCGAAATCGAACTCGGCAATGAAAACCTCCTGCCGTAATTTTCGCGCCGCCGCGACCTCGGGATGGATCTGCCCAAACTGCGCTGCGGGCAAGCCATTCACCAGCGCCCGGGCAGAGCGACCGGGATGAAAATAATCCGCCGTCGTGCGATCGTACTGCACGTCACCGGTGAAAGTGCCGAGCACATTCTCCACATCGCCCTTGAATCCACGGAAGGCCTCGGCCGCCTCAGCCTGCTCGCCCTTGCTTACATCGAGCGCTCCAGCCACGGGCAACGAAGCTCGCACGATAGCTAACGTCGTACCCAGGCACGCGCGTTGCGGTTCGACTCGTTCGCCGCCCGCTATCTCATAAACGCTGCCCATCTCAAACAGCCGCGCCTCCGGCACGTCGCGATTCAGATTCCATGCCAGCATGTCGAGCATGCCCGGGACGAGCGACGTCCGCATCACGCTCGCTTCTTCGCTCAGCGGATTCTCGAGCTCCAACACCTTTCTTCCCGACGCAAACTGCTCCGCGTCCGCATGCGAAATAAAACTCAATGAGAGCGCTTCGTTATACCCCAGCGCCAAAGTCCGCCGCCGGAATGCCGCGTCCATCGCGGCATGTGGCAACTCCACCACCGCGCCGCTGTACGCCGGGAGCGTGTTGGGAAACTTGTTGTAACCGTGCAGCCGCGCGATCTCTTCGATTACGTCAATCTCGCGCTCCACATCCAACCGCCAGCTCGGGATTTGCACCCGGAACTCCTGATCGTCCAGCCCCTCCGGGATGAGCAGGAATCCCAGCCGCTTGAGCAGATTTAAAATCAGACCAGCATCGAGATTTCCGCCCAGGATGCGCCGGACCTCCGAAACTTGCAGCACCACCGGCGCCTGATCCACCTTCTTCGAGACGACATCGACGACGTCGCCCTGCAGTTCTCCGCCTCCGGATTCGAGAATCATCTGCGCGACCAGATCGCACGACGGCACGGTCGACTCGAAATCCGCGCCGCGCTCGAAACGATGCGAAGCGTCAGTGTGAATCGCGTGCCGCCGCGACATCTTGCGCACGGTGATCGGATCCCACCAGGCAGATTCGATGACGATGTTGCGCGTCTTATCGGTGATCATCGTCTCGTAGCCGCCCATGACTCCAGCAAGCCCCACGGGCTTCTTCGCATCGCAGACGACGAGATCTTCAGTCGAGAGCTTACGCTCCACGCCATCGAGTGTTTTCAGCTTTTCGCCCGCCCGGGCCTTGCGGACGATGATCTGACCGCCCTCGAGCAGATCCATGTCGTAGACGTGAGTGGGCTTGCCGATCTCCCACAGAACGTAATTCGTCGCGTCCACCGCATTCGAAATCGGCCGCTGATCGAGTAGTTGCAGCCGGTGCGCGACTGGGGATTTTGACTCGCATACGTCCGTTCCGCGAATGATCCGAGCCGTGAAGCGAGGGCAGAGCGACGTCTCGTGAATCTCAACGTGGAACCCGAGGCCCTGCGGGCATTTTGGCAACTGCGGCGCGATCGACTTCAGCGGCAAGTCATAAATCGCCGCCGCCTCCCGCGCGACGCCATAATGATTCATCGCATCCGGACGGTTCGTCCCGATCTCTATCTCGAAGACCGTATCGGCGCCAGAGCCGCTGATCCCCTCGACTCCGAGGCCGACGTCGGTCAAGTCTTCGGCGAGCCGCCGATCGTCGACCGCGAGATCAACGTAGTCGCGAATCCAATGGGCAGATAATTTCATTTCAACTTTCTACGCCATGTCCTCCTGAGCGAGGATTTTGCTCCGCCTTGCCGGAGCAGAACCGCAGTCGAACGATCCCTTGCATACGACTCGAGCTGCGGCTCGGCGAGGGGTTCCTTCGACAGCGCATTCGAGAATTCCTGCACGAGTCCGTATTCGCACCGCCTGAAAGCGATCCTTCAACTACGCAGGAGCTTCACTTCGTGAAACTCTCGCTCCGCTCAGGATGACACACTGTTCTATCCAAACTGCTGCAAAAACCTTACATCCCCCTGAAAGAACAACTGAATGTCATCCACTCCGTACTTCAACAGGGCGAGGCGATCCACGCCCATGCCGAAGGCGAATCCAGAAACTTTTTTCGGATCGTACCCGTTGTCCTTCACGAACTCGAACACGTTGGGATCGACCATGCCGCAGCCCAGAACTTCGATCCATCCCGTCTGCTTGCATGGACGGCACGGATCAGAACCGCGCTTCCCGCTCCCTCCGCAGATGAAACACGTGACATACAGTTCCGCGCTCGGCTCGGTGAAGGGGAAAAACGACGGCCGGAAATGCGTCTTCACTGACGATCCGAACAACGCCTTCATGGCGTGATCGAGCGTGCCCTTGAGATCGCCGAAGGTGATGTTGGTGTCGACCGCGAGGCCTTCGATCTGATGAAACATCGGCGAGTGGCTCGCGTCCGGCGGATCGTTACGATGCACCTTGCCGGGGATCACGATGCGGATCGGCGGCCGCATCTTCTCCATCGTGCGAATCTGCACCGGAGACGTGTGCGTGCGCAGCAGCAGGCGCTCGCGCGCGGGCTTCGACTGCTCGCCGGCGATGAAGAGCGTGTCCTGCGTATCGCGCGCCGGATGATTCGGCGGAAAATTCAGCGCTTCGAAATTGTAGTAATCCGTCTCGACAACCGGACCTTCGGCGACGGAATAGCCGAGCTTCTGAAAGACGCTGACGATTTCGTTTTGCGTTTTGATGATCGGATGTTCCGCGCCGATCGGGCGGCGCACACCAGGTAGAGAAATATCGACGGACACAGATGAGACGCGACTATATATTTCGGCCCGATGCTTAAAGTCTCTCTCGGCACCTTCAACCAGTTCGTGTATCCTCCCTCTAAGCTCGTTGACACACCATCCCGCTTCGCGCTTTGCTTCTTTCGGCGAGCCCTTCAGCCAAAGATCGTTGATCTGGGTGAGGATGCCGTTTTTGCGTGCCATCCAGTGATCGCGAAAGCTCTTGAGTTCGGATGCGTCGTGGACGGCAGCAGCCTCAAGTTGGCAAGCGTCGATGCAGGCATCGGCGGCAAGCGCGAGCGCCGCCGCCGAGTAGTCCGTCAGTTTGGGAACGGTGTAGGCCATTTCTTCTGGATTCTACAGAATGTCATCCTAAGCGGAGCAAACCGGTTCGCGAAGCGAATCGGTTTACGCAGTCGAAGGATCCCTTTCAGCTCGACGGCACGCTCGGCGCAGCAGGGAATTTCTACCACTGCTTTCAAAAAAGCGGATTCCTTGCCGTTCTCGCCGTTACGCGGCTGCGAACGGCTCGGAATGACAGATTGTATAAGAGTGATCGGAGCGGCACGACTAAAGTCGTGCCCTTCCCAAAATACATGGCGGCTCCGCTTTGGCGGAAGCCGGAAGCCGGAAGCCGGTCGCCGGCTGCCGCTCTACGCCGCCAGCGCGGTTTTCGCCTGCGTTGCCAGGCTTGTAAATCCTGCCGGATCGTTCACCGCCAGGTCCGCCAGAATCTTGCGATCCAGCTCCACGCCCGCCTTCTTCAGCCCGTGGATGAACTGGTTGTAGCTCATGCCATTCAGCTTGGCGGCGGCGCCGATGCGCACGATCCACAGCGAGCGGTACTGCCGCTTGCGCTGCTTGCGGCCCGAGTAGGCGAACTTCAGCCCACGCTCCACGGCTTCTTTCGCCGAGCGGTACAGTTTCGATTTTGTCAGGAAGTAACCGCTGGCGCGGTCGAGTATCTTTTTGCGTTTCGCGCGACGCTTGGTCCCGCGCTTTACACGAGGCATGATGCTTCTCCTTTTTTATTTCGATTCATGGCGGCTGGAGGTAAGGAGCGCTCGCCCTGGGGCGGCGCTAAGCCTCTTCACACGCTGGAAAGGGCCGTTGATCGTGCGATTGGAGATTGGGTGACTATTCAATCCGCGAATCGCAAAATCTCTCAGTCCTTTCTCACTGATACGGAATCATGCGCAGAACTTTGGCCAGATCGCCATCGCTCACCAGCCCGGACTTCCGCATCTTCCGTTTGGTTTTCGTTTCCTTCGACGTCAGGATGTGGCGCAGCTTGGCGTGCCCGCGCTTGACTTTTCCCGTCGCCGTCTTCTTGAAGCGCTTCGATGCGCCCTTGTGTGTTTTCAGTTTCGGCATAAATCCTCAAAGAGCTGTCGGTTCTCAGCCGTCAGCTTTCAGTTTTGGTGCGTTCTCGCTTCTGCTGTCAGATGACCGCTCAGAAGAGACTTGTGATTCCGAGCGGAGCGAGGAATCTGCCATTCGCCTACGACGCCGGCTTGGCTACTTGCGGCGGCGGAACGCTCGGTCCAGTCGCCGCCGGAGGCGCGGGCCGCGGCTTCTCCGGCTTCTTCGGCACCTCGGTTTTCTTCGGAGCCAGGATCGCGTGCAGCGTGTTGCCTTCCTGCCGCGGACGAAACTCCACGATGCTGTGCGCCTCGACGTCCTTGATCAACCGCTCCAGAATCTGGCGGCCGAGGCCGGTCCGCGTCATCTCGCGGCCGCGGAAGAAGATCGTCGCCTTGACCTTGTCGCCCTCATCCAGAAAACGCAGCACATGATTCTTCTTCGTCTCGTAATCGTGGTCGTCCACATTGATGCGGAACTTGACCTCTTTTACGGTGATCGTCTTCTGGTGCTTCTTGGCCTCGCGCTCTTTCTTTTCCTGCTGGTAGAGATACTTCCCGTAGTCCATGATCTTGCACACGGGTGGCTGCGCGCTGGGCGAAATCTCAACCAGATCCAGATTTTTCTCGCGGGCTTTTTTGAGCGCTTCGTAAGGCGACATGATACCGAGCAGCCCGCCTTCATCGTCAATCACGCGAATTTCGCGCGCCCGGATGCGATCGTTGGTGCGGATAAAACGTTTATCGATACAGTCCTCCGTGCTCTAAGCGACTGAGAATAAAGAATTATAGCATGGGGAACAGTGCATGCAGCTTTCTCGCGACTCAGGCTTCGAGGATGACCTGAGCCATCGCCTGCTCCGCCGTGTGCGTCAGCGAAACAGCAATATTCTTCACGCCGAGCTTGGCGGCAAACTCCCCGGCCTTTCCATGAAACAGCAAAGTCGGCCGCCCACCCGCCTGCCGGACGACTTCGCAATCCACCCAGCGCACGCCGTGATTCCAGCCTGTCCCCAGGGCCTTCATGGCCGCCTCTTTGGCCGCGAAACGGGCAGCGTAGCGCTCGGCGCGGTTCGCCTTCGAGTCACAATAGCGGATCTCTCCCGCAGTAAAGATGCGTTGCAGAAATCGCTCTCCAAAACGCTCGATGGATTGCCGAATGCGTGGAACTTCGGCGATGTCAATGCCCGTGCCCACGATCATCGTTGCCGATCCTCTCGCACGGAATCTTACAGCAAACGGTCGCCGCGGTAGATCACTTGCCCGTCTACCAGCCGCGCCTCGTTGGTCAGCGCGTGCAGCCTGGTCGAGCCTGTTCCGTCGATGTGCCGGACTTCGTGCCGGTGCGCAACCAGCCAGTCCGACACCAGCATCCGATGGCAATGAAAGTACACTCGCTCGGCGCACATGTACGCGGTCGGCGACTCGGCCAGGGCTAGCAGTTGGGTCATCGCCACGCCGAATTCCGGCGTGAGCATGTAATCGGCGTAGTTGCGAAAACTGTCGTTCCGCAGCGCTACATTCGGCGATTCGGCAAGAGGCTTCTTGCGATATCCGCCGAGGGCTCTCATCCACACATACTGAATGCCCACTGCGGGCAGAGTCCGCTCCAGCGCTTCACGATTAAAGTGCGGCAAACGTCGCGAAGCGGGAAACGCGCGGATGTCGACGAGGGTCTGGATCTGATGCGCCCGCAGCGCAGCGGTCAGTTCGTCCAACGTGCGCGTAGAGTGTCCGATGGTGTAGAGAAGGGCCAACAATCCTTCGATGCATCATCGCTAATGTTCGATGCGAGCCAGCGCTGCGGCAATCTCCGCATCCTGCTCTTTAAACACCGTTCTCAAATCGAGCAGCACCCGTCCCTCTTCAACCCGGCCAATGATTGGAGGATCACTTCTCCTCAAACGCGCAGCCAGTTCATCGGCGCTCATGTCAGCGCAGCTCACAGCCAGGAGTCGGGTTGGCAGAACCGACGACGGAGCCGCGCCGCCACCAATAACCGACTCGCCGTCCCAAATCTCGATCTTCACTTTTTCTCCCGGTCGACCGGCCGCGTGGACCTGTTCCGCAACCTTCCCTGCACGCCTGCCGATTTCCTGCTGCGTGAGGCGCATCATCCTCAACACCGGAATGGCGTCGTGGTCGCGCCTGGCGTAGGCTAACAGCGTCGCTTCGAGAGCAGCGTAGGTCAGCTTGTCGACGCGCAGGGCTCGAAACAGCGAGTTCTGTCGCATGCGCGCAACCAGATCGCTCCGGCCGCTGATCAATCCCGCCTGCGGACCGCCGAGCAGTTTGTCGCCGCTGTACGTCACGATGTCGACGCCCGCCCTCAGGCTGCCGGGAACACTCGGCTCCCCGTCGATGCCAAAGTTCTGCAGATCGACCAGGGCGCCGCTGCCCAGATCTTCCATCAACGGCAGGCCGCGCTCTCGCGCGAGTTCTACCAACTCCGATGTCGTGGCCTGCTCGGTAAATCCAGTGATCTCGAAATTCGACCGGTGAACGCGCAACAGCAGTTTTGTGCGGTCATTGATGGCGGACGCATAATCCGCACGTCGCGTGCGGTTCGTCGTGCCCACTTCCTTCAAGGTGGCGCCCGATTTCGCCATCACATCGGGGATGCGAAACGACCCGCCGATCTCGACCAATTCCCCGCGAGATACGATCACTTCGCCGCCGTCTGCCAGCGTGTTGAGCGCCAGCAACACGGCGGCGGCATTGTTATTGACGACGATCGTCGACAGTTGCGCCAGGGCGTTCGGCTCGTCTGCTCCGCTCGCTGCCCGGTTGATATCAACCGAGACGTCCAGCAGCTGCTTCAGCAGGCGGGCCGCGTGCACATCGCGCTTTCCGCGTACGCCTTCCTCGAGATCGAATTCGAGATTGGAGTACAGCCCGGCCGATTCGGAAATATGCTGTATCGCCGCCTCCGGGAGCGGCGCGCGGCCCAGATTTGTGTGGAGAACGACCCCGGTGGCATTGATCACAGAGCGCAGCGAGTAGCTGAGCGCTTTCTGCAACTGCCGATCCATCGCGCTCTCGATTTCCTTCACGGCCAGTGTCAGCGCCGCTGCATCGAGACATCCGGACGCAACCTCGCTCCGCAAGCGCGCCAGCACGGCGCGGGCCGCATCGGTGACGGCAGCCGTTCCGTGAATCTGTGTCTTTGCGGAAACCCCCGGCCGTCGCAACACTTCGTCGATCGAAGGCAAGTGCCGGAACAGATCCGATTTGACTGCGTTCTTCATCAGAGAATAAGAATCGTGGGCTCGTTCTACCGCGATCCTGAATCCGCCTTCATCACAGCGTGTGCAGATATGCCAACAGGTCTTGAATGTCCTTTTGGCTCAACACCTGGCTATATGCCGGCATTTCGTTTCGTCCCAAGCGGATGATGTCGGTAACGCGTTCATCATTCGCCGGCAGTCCGCTCAACGAAAGATATTTGTGCCGGAACATGCCCTTCAGTCCCGGCCCCTTTTTCCCGCGTGCGGAGTAAGGCTCGTGGCAGCGCAGGCAGTTGCTGTCATAGATTTTCCTGCCGGCTGCCTGCTGCGGGCTCAGGCCAAGCTCCGCATCCGATTTGCGCCGCTCCACGTCGCACCCGACGGTCATCGTGATCATGAGCGCGCCGACCATTCCCCACATCGCGAACCACAAGCCATTTTCCCGTTTCATCAATGATCGAACCCTTTGGCGACGGTCCCCTCGCAGCCGCGCTGAAACGCAAGCCGCAAACCGCATTACAATAATAGTGCATAGGCTCTATGCCGGTTTCGATCAAGCGCGTGTACGACCCCACCTCGCATGCCGACGGCAAGCGCGTGCTGGTCGATCGTCTCTGGCCGCGCGGACTCACCAAATCCGCTGCCGGAGTCGACGAGTGGCTACGCGATCTCGCTCCGTCCGACGATCTCCGCCGCTGGTATCACGCTCAGCCCAACGAATGGACGGCGTTTCGCTCGAAGTACCTCAAAGAGCTCTCTCAGCCGCAAGCGCAGGAGGCGCTACAGCGCCTCTACCAGCTGGCGCGAGGCCGAGCCCGGGTGACACTGCTGTTCGCCTCAAGAGATGAAGACCGCAACAATGCGGTGGTGCTCCAGGAATTGCTCCAGAGAGCGCGCAAACCTCCGCGCGGCACCGGACCGGCCCCGGCGCGTCCCTGCCAACGAGCTGCGGCCCGGCGCCGATAATCGCGCCCTGCCACCCTCATGCCGATCAGCTTTCACTCTGCCAGTCCCGAAGATTTGCCAGCACTGCTGACCATGATGCAAGAGCTGCAGGCGGACGATCCATGGTCGGTGCCGTTCGATGCTGCTGAGGCCGGCAAAGCCGTCGAGCAGCTAATTCACGATCCGGCTCTCGGCCGCATCTGGATGATCACGTCCGACGGCGAGCCCATCGGCTACATCGTCATGGCCTTCGACTACAGTCTCGAATATCGCGGGCGGGGCGCCTGGGTGGACGAGTTCTACATACGGCGCCTTTACCGCGGCGCTGGCATCGGGACGAAAGCCCTCGAATTCTTCCTCTCCCAAGCCAAAGAACTCGGCGTAAGCGCCGTCCACCTGGAAGTGAATCACGGCAACCTGGCCATTGAACTTTATCGCCGCCTGGGCTTTGAGGATCATCAGCGATATCTGATGACAAAGTGGCTGATGCAGAAGCCCTAGCCTCGTTTAGAATCTCTCCGGCATGCGGCCCGTCTTCCAGTGGAATCTCGGCACGCGCTCGCTCGAACTGGGCAAGCGCACGCTGATCATGGGCATTCTTAACGTCACCCCCGACTCGTTTTCCGATGGCGGCCTCTATCTCGACCGCGATCAGGCCTTGGCCCGCGCCGAGCAATTGCTGGAAGACGGAGCCGACATTCTCGACATCGGCGGAGAATCGACGCGTCCCGGAGCCAGGGTCGATCCCGCTGGGAAATCGGCAGAATCAGCGACAATCACTCCTCCCGCCAATCCTACTGCCAGATCGAAGTCTGCAGTAAGCCCCGAAGAGGAACTCAGCCGCGTCTTGCCCATCATCACCGAGTTGAAGAGAAAGCACCAGACGGCGGTGATTTCAGTGGACACTTACAAGGCCGACGTTGCCCGCGCAGCGGTCAGTGCCGGCGCCGAGATCGTCAATGACGTGAGCGGCCTGCGCTGGGACCCGCTCATGTCACGAACCGTGGCCGATCTCAAATGCGGCGTCATACTCATGCACATGCGCGGCCGCCCCGAAGAATGGCGGAACCTGCCTCCGCCAGGCGACATCGTTTTGCTGGTCAAACGTGAGTTGAAAGACTGGGCGGAGAAGGCCGTACTCGCCGGCATCCGCCGGGAGCGCATCGCGCTCGATCCCGGCTTCGGGTTCGGAAAGAATTTCGACGAAAACTACCCGCTGCTGGCCCGCTTCAGCGAACTGCAGGCCGCCGGATTTCCTCTGCTCGTCGGCACTTCGCGCAAATCTTTCATCGGACGGGCTCTCGCGCACGATGGCAAAGATGCTCCTCCGGAAGCCCGCCTCTACGGCACGCTGGCAACCCAGGTCGCTTTAATCTTGAAAGGCGCTCACATCGTGCGGACGCATGACGTGAAACCGGCGATTCAAGCCGCCCTCGTCGCCGATGCCATTCTGCAGGCGCGCTGATTCATCCGAAGAACAGCTCCATTGCCCCATCATGGCGCTGCTCCTTGCAAAAGGGTGGAATCTCCGCCGGTCCACCCCGCTTTGTTTTCCGCCTCCGAAAAAACCGCCTTGCATTTTTCGCCTCGCGAAAAGCACCGGCCCGAAAAGGCTCTCGGCAACCCGGCGCGCCCCTACAATCACTGCAGAGACTCGCTTTGGATACTCTGACTCAAGTCCAGCACGATCCGCGGATCACCTTCCGACGGGAGGGCGCGCCTGATCATAATGGCCACTGCGTCGTTTACTGGATGCAGCGGGCGCAGCGCGCTGCCCATAATCCCGCGCTCGATGTCGCGGTCGAAGCCGCCAATTGTTTGTGCAAGCCCGTCGTAGCTTTCTTGGCTCCGGTTCCGTTTTATCCCCGGGCGAATCTTCGCCACTACCGTTTCCTCAACGATGCCATTCCTGAAATTGCCTCTGGACTGACCCAGCGGAACGTCGGCTTCATTCTTCGCCGCTACCCCAATCACAGCCTGCTGCGCTTCTGCGCGGAAGTGAAACCAGCCCTTATCGTCAGCGATGAGAATCCTCTGCGCGAGCCCGAACTCTGGCGGCAAACTGCCGCTCGGAAACTCAAGATTCCCTTTTGGACGGTCGACGCCGACGTGATCATTCCGTCACGCTTGCTCGAGAAATCGCAATATTCAGCCCACATCATCCGGCGGCGGCTCCACGCCCACCTCCAGCGCTTTCTCGTAGCATCCAAGAACCCACGTGCGCATATCGCGTGGCGTCCGTCGCAGACTGTCGACTCACTCCCCGCTGATTCTGACATCACCGCGAATTGGCCGCTTGAACGGTCTGTGTCCCCGGTGCGGGATTGGCGCGGTGGGAGCTCGCAAGCCCAGCGCAGGCTTCGGGATTTCGTCCGCCACAAACTTCGGGGCTATGCGACGCAACGCAATAAGCCGGAGATCGACCGCACCAGCGGCCTCTCGCCTTATTTGCACTTCGGCCATATCAGTCCCATCACGGTGGTTCTCGCCGTACAGAGCGCCGACGCTCCGAGAGCCGACAAAGAAGCCTTCCTCAACCAGGTCATCACCTGGCGCGAACTCGCGGTGAACTTCGTCCGATTTAATCCCGACTACGACAGCTTCGAATGCGCCCCGCGATGGGCCCACCGGACACTTGCCCGGCACGCGGGAGATCTTCGCCCGGTACTCTATAGCGAGCGTCAACTCGAGAACGCCGACACCCACGATCGGCTCTGGAACGCAGCCCAGATGCAAATGGTCCGCACCGGATGGATGCACAACTACGTCCGAATGTATTGGGCGAAAAAAATCCTGGAGTGGAGCCGAACTCCGGCAGAAGCCTACCGCATCGCTGTCAACCTCAATGACAGGTATGAGCTCGACGGACGTGATCCAAACGGATACGCCGGGATAGCGTGGGCCATCCTCGGCAAGTTCGATCGGCCGTGGTTCGAGCGTCCAATCTTTGGCCAGATTCGCTACATGTCTGCCGTGAGCACGGGAAAGAAGTTCGACAGCAAGAAGTACATCGCTGAAAATCTGGGAGGACCGTTGTCTTAGCAAGGAGCACAGGGATCGGTGCCGCCCGCGGTCTAGAACTCCTTCTTCGAATCCAGCAGGATCGTCACCGGACCTTCGTTCACCGACTCGACCTGCATCGTCTCCTGAAAGCGGCCGGTTTCACAGCGGATCCCAGCCTCCCGCACCTTCTCGACGACTAGTTCATACAAACGCCGCGCCGGATCCGGGGGCGCGGCCGCATCAAAGGACGGGCGCCGGCCGCGCCGCACATCACCGTACAGAGTGAACTGTGAGACCGCCAGCACGCTGCCGCCCACGTCCTCCACACTCCGATTCATCTTGCCATCCACATCTTCGAAGATACGCAGCCCGGTAATCTTCTCGGCGAGATAGCTTGCATCCGCCTCGCTGTCGTCATGGCCTACGCCAAGCAGGACCAGCAGCCCGAGGCCGATTTCCCCGCTCGTCCATCCGTTGACCGTGACCTTGGCGCGGCTTACACGCTGCACGACGGCTCGCATTCCGTCCTCGATTCCCGGCCCGCACACGCGGCAGCGCGAGCAACGTCGCAAGCCACAAGCCCCCACATGCCAGTTTCACCTTCATTCGCTCCGCGTGCGGCCGGGCCAGCCGCCATCATACTCGGCTTGGCGTTTGACCCCGGCAACGGCGAACCTTTAGGATTCTGGGGTGCAATCCCCAGAGGTGCAGGTCCAGGTCGACGGCGCCGCTGCCGCAGCAGGCGAGGCCCTTCCTTTACACCCGTTCACCGCGACCATTACACTACACACTCGCCTTTTTTCGTAATTTTGCTGTGCGTGGAGCGAAGCCGTTCCTGGAGGCAAAAGCCCGGCAAATAACAAGCTGCGATTGCGCAACAAAAAAATCCGAATTCAAATCTAATCGAAGCAAGCGAGGAGACACATGGCAGCCGTAGACGAGAAAGTAAAGCAGATCATCGTAGAGCAGTTGGGAGTCGATGAAGGCGAAGTTACCTCCAGCGCGTCGTTCGTCGACGACCTGGGCGCCGATTCGCTCGACACCGTCGAACTCGTAATGGCCTTCGAAGAGGCTTTCGATATTGAGATCCCGGACGAGGACGCCGAGAAGATTCGCACCGTGCAGGACGCGATCGACTACATCGGCAAGCACGCCAAGGCGGGAAAGTAATTTGGCACGCAGGGTCGTAGTCACGGGCCTGGGCCTGATTTGTGGCGTAGGCAATTCTACCGATGAAGTCTGGAAGGCGTTGCTCGCCGGGAAAAGCGGCGTGGCCCGTATCACCGGCTTCGACGTCTCGAACTTTGCCTGCCAGATCGGCGCCGAGGTCAAGAACTTCGACCCGCTGAACTATATCGAGAAAAAAGAAGTCAAAAAGATGGCACGCTTCATCCATCTGGCGATCGCGGCTTCCGATGAAGCGCTGAAAATGTCCGGGCTGAAGATCACTCCCGAGAACGCCGAGTACGTTGGCGTGCACATCGGCTCCGGCATCGGCGGATTCGACATCATCGAGCGCGAGCACTCGGCCCTGCTCGAAGGCGGTCCGCGCAAGATCTCTCCGTTCTTTATCCCCTCAGCCATCATCAATCTGGCAGCCGGACAAGTCTCCATGCGCTATGGAGCCAAAGGTCCGAATGAAGCCACGGCTACGGCTTGCACCACTAGCGCGCACTCAATCGGCGACTCGTTCCGCATCATCCAGCACAACGACGCGGACGTCATGATCGCGGGGGGCTCCGAAGCAGCCATTACGCCCATGGGCGTAGGAGGCTTTGCCGCTATGCGGGCGCTTTCCACCCGAAACGACGCCCCTGAGAAAGCCAGCCGACCCTGGGACCAGGACCGCGATGGCTTCGTCATCGGCGAAGGCGCCGGCATACTGATCCTGGAAGAACTTGAACACGCAAAGAAGCGTGGAGCACCGATTGTCGCTGAAGTCGTCGGCTATGGCATGTCGGGCGATGCCTATCACATCACGCAGCCCGCGCCGGAGCACGAAGGCGGATTCCGCGTCATGCGAAACGCCGTGCGCGATGCCGGCGTCGCGCCCACCGTGGTCGGCTATGTCAACGCCCACGGAACATCGACGCCGATCGGCGATACGCTCGAAGCGCACGCCATCCGTAACTTCTTCGGCGAACACAAGCCGGCGGTAAGCTCGACCAAATCGATGACTGGCCACCTGCTCGGCGGCGCCGGCGGGCTCGAGGCAGGCATCACAGTGCTTGCTTTGCGCGATCAGACTCTGCCACCCACCGTGAATCTCGAAAACCCCGACCCCGATACGGTCGGGATGGACCTGGTCCCCAATCACTCCCGCAAGGCCGAGATCGAATATGCCATGTCGAACTCGTTCGGCTTCGGGGGGACGAACGGGGCACTCCTCTTCAAGCGCTGGCGCGACTAGAACGCAGCCAATGCGGACCGCCGCTCCTGGCTCTCCGCTTGAATCACATAACTCTAAGATCGTCTTCTTGCTGGAGCTCTCGGAGGGCCGGGCTAAGTTCATGATTTCGAGCCGCTTGGCGGGTAATGTCCTTTCTCGCGCGAAGCTGGAAAAAGGTTGGCCCTTTGTCTGCTGCCCGGTTGGACCTCGGTGACGTTTCCAACCGCGTGAGCGGCCTCCACAATGACCTTCGAAACGTGGAGTCTTCCCCGAACCCATGAATAAAGGCTTCTCCGCTCCTCTCGTCCTGGCGCCCACCCCCATGAACCGCAAAGCTGTAGCTCGTACCGCGTTCGTCGGGCTCAGCGAAAACTCTCGCTCCCTGCTCGCCGATTGCTTCCGCCAGTGCGGCATCGAATCGGTAAATGTCGCCGGCGATGCTCCCGAGCGCTTGAAGAAAGAGAAGTTCGAAGCGTGCGTTCTTCGTCTGGACGAGGCAGCCGATCTGGTTATGGAAGCCGCGCGAAACTCTCCCTCCAATAGCCGCTGCGTGATCTATGGCGTCGGAGGCAATGCGCAGGAGGCCATGCGCTATTCGAAATATGGCATCAACGCCATGTTTGTCGATCCTCTGGAGCGAACTTCGGCAATGAAGCTTGTGCGGGCCACCCGCGTGCTGGTGCAGCACGAATTCCGTCGATACGTGCGCATTCCAATCATGACCGAGGTCGCCATCATCGGCGACGGCCGGCGGATCAGCGCCAATAGCCTCGAGATCAGCTCCGGCGGCCTGTCGGTGAAGAGCGCAGAAGATTTCTCGATTGGAACTAACGTGGAAGTCTCGCTGGCCATGATGACGCTGCCAAGAGTGATCGTTCGCGGCGTGGTCAGCTGGCGGAAACCGAAGTCGTTCGGCATCCGGTTTGACGTGAACGACGAACGCCGCCACGGTCTCAAACGCTGGATCGAATCGCACGTTGAAAACTAGGCCACTATCCTCCACCGACCCGTGGTTTAGCACTTCCGGCACCACCTCGGAGTGACTGCGGTTACCTGTGCTTCCGGGCCCTTATTCCCTACCATTTTCCTGAAGTCTTCCACCAAGGAACCCTCATGGATCGCCGGCGCCAGCAACGCGTTTTCGTCGAGCTTCCGATACAGATCTGGGGAATGGACGCGAATTCCCGGCCTTTCACCGAGAGCGCCAGCGTACGGACAATCAGCGGCGGCGGGGCTACATTGCAGGGGGTCAGCGTCCAATTGAAACCCGGAGATGTAGTTGACGTGCAGTACCAGGGCGCGAGAGGACAGTTTCGCGTGGTATGGCTCGGCAAGCCCGGCACGGAACTCCAGGGCGAGGTGGGCGTTGAGAACCTTTCCCGCGACCTGCAGCTCTGGGACGTCGATACGCTTCGCTGCTCGGCCACTGTCGGCCAGGGCTGAGTCCCGGCACAATCGCGCGCGTTTCCAAGCCTTTTTCCTGCACCCGCATAACCTTCGGCTTCAAGGTGTGTGAATTTCCGGCCGCAGACGATACACTCCCAGCATGCTGGTCAAGATTCTCGGCTCGGCGGCAGGTGGAGGGTTCCCGCAGTGGAATTGTGCCTGCGCCAATTGTGCCGGTTTGAGGGCCGGAGCTTTCCCCGGCAAGGCCCGGACCCAGACTCAGATTGCGGTGAGCGCCGATTCCGAATCCTGGTTCCTGCTCGGCGCTTCGCCTGACCTGCGCGCGCAGATTGAAGCAACACCGGAACTTCAACCGGTGGCACATAGGGCTAGAAGAGTGGTCCGGCAGTCGCCCATCGCAGGCGTCGTTCTGGCGAATGCTGATATCGATCATGTTCTTGGCCTGCTCCTGCTGCGCGAGTTGCAGCCGCTCCGGGTTTACTGCACGAGTTCCGTTCGCCGCATTCTGGCGGAAGATAATTCAATGTTTGCCATGCTGGAGCGCAGAAGCGGCCAGCTGTCGTGGACCGAGTTTGCTCCCGGCAAGGAGTTCGCGTTGCTTCATCCCGATGGACGAGCTTCGGGTCTGCGCTGTCGCGCACTGTCGCTCGGGATGCACTACCCCGCCTACGTGTCACCCTTGCGGCAATCCGGATTGACTTTCGGCGAAGCGTCCTTGGGACTGATCGTCGAGTCGCCGGCCGGGAAGCGATTGGCCTTCCTGCCGGCCGTGCCGCGGATTGACGACGCATTGCTGAAGGAGCTCGATTCCGCGGACGTCCTGCTCTTTGATGGCACGTTCTGGAGCGACGATGAACTGATCCGCATTCACGGCGCTGGCGACCTTCCAACTGCCGAGCAGATGGGGCACGTTCCGGTCTCTTCTGAAAGCGGGAGCCTGCGCCGGTTGGCGCAAGTGCGTCATCCACGTAAAATCTATATACACATCAACAACACTAACCCGGTGTTGAATGAGGCTGGCGCGGAGCATCGCCAAGTGCGGGAAGCAGGCTGGGAGATCGCGGAGGACGGATGGCAGTTCGAACTTTAGAGGCAAATTCCGCTGAACTGCTGTCGTTCGACGACCTACGGGCGCGGTTGCGGGCGGTAGGGGAAGAACGCTATCACCACAAGCACCCGTTTCATTTGATGATGCATGAAGGCCGTCTTAGCAGTGGACAGCTTCAGGCCTGGGCGCTGAATCGTTATTACTATCAAAGCATCATTCCCATCAAGGATTCGATCATTCTCTCGCGGGGGCCCGATTCTGCATTTCGGCGGGCCTGGCGCAAGCGGGTAGTAGATCATGACGGCGATGCTTCCAGCGAAGGAGGCATCCAGCGCTGGCTTAAGCTTGCCGAGGCGACGGGGCTCAATGCCGATCAGGTTCGCGCTGGAACCGGAATTCTTCCCGCAACGCGTTTCGCGGTGAACGAGTATCTGCACATCGTGCGCAGCCGAAGCCTGTTGGAAGCGGTGGCGTCGTCGTTGACGGAGCTGTTCTCGCGCGATCTGATTTCCCTGCGCATGGAGAAGCTGCGCCAGCATTATCCCTGGCTGTCCGGAGGACTGGACTACTTCGAGGCCCGGCTGACGCAAGCTCCCGAAGATGCGAAGTTTGCCGTGGAGTACGTCTACGCTAACGCAAAAACGCGGACGGAGCAGGAACTCGCGACCCAGGCCCTGCGGGACAAATGCGACATCCTCTGGGCCCAGCTCGACGCTCTGTACTTTGCCTACGTGCAGCCGGGATGGCCTCCGCCTGGGGCGTTTCTCATGAAGGAAGGCGGAGTATAACCGTGGCCGCGCCGCTCGATTCCAGCCAGCCGCGCCTCGGGACGGGGTGCCGATGGGGCGGGACCGAAGAGAATCGCGTCATCCTTTTCCCGGAGGGCGCTATCAAATTGCAAGGAACCGGTAGGCTTGTGCTGGAACGTTGCGATGGCCACCGGACTTTCGGCGAGATTATCGCCGAATTGCAGAGGGAGTTTGACAAAACCGATCCGGCGAAGATTCGGGCCGATATCAGCTTGTTCCTGGAACAGCTCCAGAAAAAGCGGATCGTCGACTACTGAACGTCCCCGGATCTCTCACGGCGAACAATCGCGGAAATTACCTAGTTTAGAAACGACTCAATGGTCTCCAACCCTCTCGCGCTCATCGCCGAGATCACCCACCGATGCCCGCTGCATTGCGTCTATTGTTCCAATCCGCTGCAACTGGCTGCGACCGAGTGTGAGCTCTCAACCACCGAATGGATCAGCATTTTCCAGCAGGCGGGCAGCCTGGGCATGCTGCACGCCCATTTCACTGGCGGCGAGCCGTTGGCCCGGCGGGATCTGACGAAATTGATCGCCGCGGCACGCGTCGCCGGGCTCTATACGAATCTGATTACTTCCGGCATCGGGCTGAACGAGCAGCGACTCCAAGAGATCGTCCATGCCGGGCTCGATCACATCCAGATCAGCTTTCAGGACTCGCGCGAAGACTCGGCGAACTGGATTGCAGGAGCGAAGTCGCACGCCCACAAGATCGAGCTTGCGCACGCGATCCGGAAACACAGGGTCGCCTTCACGGTAAATCTGGTCGTGCACCGGCAGAACCTCGATCATCTCGAAGAGATGATCCGATTCATCGAGGAGATGAACCCGGAACGAGTGGAGATTGCCCATACGCAGTATTACGGTTGGGCGCTGGCGAACCGCGCAGCGCTGATGCCGACTCGAGCGCAGATCGAGAAGGCAGTGGCCATCCTGGGCGACGCCGAGAAGCGATTGGCGGGACGAATCCGAATCGATTCCGTTGTTCCCGACTACTATGCCAGGTATCCGAAGGCATGCATGGGCGGCTGGGGACAGAAATTGATGCTGATCAATCCGTCGGGAAAAGTCCTGCCGTGCCACGCGGCGGAAGTCCTGCCCGGCTTGTCATTCGAGAACACGCGCGAGAAAACGCTCGAATGGATTTGGCACGAATCCCCGTCGTTCCGGCACTTCCGCGGCGAGGACTGGATGCCGGAACCGTGCCGCGGCTGCGAACACCGGACGCAAGATTTTGGCGGCTGCCGCTGCCAGGCTTTTCTGCTGACCAAAGACGCTTCAGCAACCGACCCTGCCTGCTCCCTGGCGCCGTCACATCAAATCGTCACCATGGCCATGAACGAGGCAAATTCCCACGGTGAGATGGCTGAACCCGTGACGGCTTCGTCCTTCGTTCAGTTGCAGAAAAGCACCACTGAGCTCTGGGTTTACCGGACCAATCCGGACTGATGGGCTCTCACCGAAAGCTTCATTTCCCCCAGCGCAGTCCGATGGTGACCGGACGAAAGTCCGTGGTAATGCCGTTGTGCGTTCCGTGAATGAAGCGGAACTCACCATAGATCTCGATGTTGGGGCGAATCTTCCTCGCGATGCCGCCGCCGAAGTTGTATCCGAACTGATTCTGGCTCTCCGTGAGGAAGTTCCCGTTGACCGGCAGACTTCCCGCGTAGCATCGGCCCCACCAAACCCAGAATGGATTGCAGAGCGAGCCGGGGACTGCGCCGGACGAGTCGAGCTTCCCGGAGCGGTGAAGATACGAAGGCCCGAAGACAATATAGCCGGCCCATTCGTTTGTGACGGGAACGTTGATGATGGGGTCGAGCATGAGCGTGTAAACGTGGCTGGTGGCTCCTGACGCCTCTGCGGACTGCAAGGCGGTATTGCGGAGCGGCAGGTCATCCCACTGGAAGTCGAGGCGAAGTCCAAGGTACTTGCTGCTGTTGCGCGCGACGCCGGCATCCCCGATCGGTCCACCGCCTCGGGCAAATTTCGTGGTGGTCCCGTTCGTAAGGCTGGTCCCACCCCCCACATTAAAGCTCCAGTTGGTGTAGCCCTTAGGCTTGATTCTGCGCTGGGACGCGGTCTCCTCCGGCGTAGCCTCCTGACTGCCGGACTGATCCTGAGGCGGCTGGGTCTGAGTTTGCTGGGGCTGCGTCTGCGGTGTTTGTGGCGGTTCTGTCGGCGCGGGATCCTGCTGCGCGCTGACAATGGCGGCCCCCGCCAGAAGGATGGCCAGAAGTACTGCAATTCGGCCGGCTCCGCATGCGGGAACTCTCGCGAACTTTCGAATCATTCGGTCTCCTGTGACCTGCTCCATGAATGGCCGGCCACGAATGGGTGCTGGCGCCGGCAGTCTGCCAACGGACCGCCGCTCCTGAACAGAGAAGCGCTGGGAAAGAGCGAGTCCGCGATTCTCCCGCGGCAATTCCTTGCACGACGGGAAGGCACCATATTACCAACTTTGATGCGGGTCTGGACGGCCCAGCCGCCTCGGCGGTTCTGGCATACGCCTGCTTTGCTCGTGACCACCTCGCAACGGGACCCAGACCGTTGAGCGATCCAAGGGATGTCGCCATCTCCTGGGCAACTGATTGGGAATTTCCGGCACCTGACCACGACCATGAACAAGAAGCCCATCAAATTCGAGCTGGCCGGCAGCGAGCGGACGATTTCGACACGTGTCGAGAAGAAGCAGGTCGAGGAACGGCTTGCGATCGGCCCTCAGGTGGTCTACGAGACGATCCGGCGGGAAGGCGAAGAAGAGTTGCATCGCACCCTGTCCTCGCTGGCGTGGTCGGGCTTCGCCGCGGGACTCTCGATGGGATTTTCGTTCATAGCTGAAGGTCTGTTGATGTCCCACCTGCCCGAGCAGCCGTGGAGACCGCTCATTACACGGTTCGGGTATTGCGTCGGTTTTCTGATTGTGATCCTGGGAAGGCAGCAATTGTTTACGGAAAACACGCTCACGGTCGTCCTGCCGTTTCTCTTGCGTAGAGACCTCGTGACTCTGTGGCGTCTCCTGCGGTTGTGGGGGATTGTCCTGTTCGCTAATCTGGTCGGGACGTTCCTGTTCGCTTTATCCGTCGCCAAAATCGCGGTTTTCGATGCCCGTACCCAGGATTGTCTGAGAGCGATCGGCACAGCTCATCTGGGGGCTGGCTTCGGAACGGTGCTGATCCGGGCGATCTTCGCCGGGTGGCTGATTGCCCTTATGGTCTGGCTTCTGCCGGCTGCGGAATCGGCGCGCGTAAGCATTATCATCATCATCACTTACCTGGTGGGACTCAGCGGATTCAATCACATCATTGCCGGTTCAACCACCGTGCTCTTTCTGGTGGCGACGAACTCGATCTCTGCCGATACCTACCTCGTACACTTTTTCCTCCCGGTACTGCTCGGCAACGTGATCGGAGGATTCTCTCTGGTGGCGGCCCTGGGTCACGCGCAAGTGGTGGGCCGAAAAGAGCCGGAGTCCTAGGACGACCCCGCCGTCGCGGGATCAAGCCATATCGGTAGTCGGGTTTATAGCTTTTGCAGACGCTGCACTTCGTGCACCCCAGGAATCTTGCGCAGTCCCGCAATGATCGTTTCCAGGTGCTTGAGGTCGGAGATGTCGAGCACCACTTCGACGCTGGCCTGACTATTGGCAGTATGCGCAGCGATGTTGCGGATGTTGCTTTTGGCATCGCCGATGACTCCGGTGATGTTTTTCAGCATGCCGAAACGGTCATCGCAGAAAACTGTGAGCTTCACCGGATAGGCCGTAGGGGTGCTATCGTCGCGAGCCCATTCGACATCGATTTTGCGCTCCGGTTCGTAGAGCAGGTTGGTGACGTTTGGACAGTTGAGGGAGTGGACAGCGACGCCTTTCCCGCGGGTGATGTAGCCGACGATTCCCTCGCCGCGGATGGGATTGCAACATCGGGCACGGTAGACGAGCATGTCGCCCTGGCCACGGACCGTGATGGCGTTGTGATCGCCGAAGACACGGCGCACCACGCTCGCGATCGTGCCCGGTTCGTTCGTGAGGCCTTCGGACTCGATGTCTCCGGCAATAGAATGCGTCGCGCCGGCGGGCAATACCCGTGCCAGGACCTGACGGGCTGAATATTTGCCGTAGCCGATCCCGGCCATCAGGTCATCGGCTTTGCCGAGCCCATAGCCGGAAGCGACTCTTTGCAGATCGTCGTCTTTGATTTCCTTTAGCGCGATGCGGTACTTGCGCGCTTCTTTTTCGATCAATTTCCGGCCAATCTCGATGGCGCGCTCGCGCTGGTGCACGTTGAGCCAATGCTTGATCTTGTTGCGGGAGCGCGAAGACCGCACTAGCCCGAGCCAGTCGCGGCTGGGCTTGTGTCCGGGCTGAGTCAGGATTTCGACGATATCGCCGGAGTGCAGCTTGTGGCGGAGCGGGACCATGCGGCCGTTAACTTTCGCCCCGATGCAGCTGTGTCCGACCTCGGTGTGGATCGAGTAGGCGAAATCGATGGGAGTGGAATCGCGCGGCAGAACAACCACTTTGCCTTTGGGCGTGAAGGTATAAACCTCTTCCGGATAGAGATCGACCTTCAGTGTGGAAAGGAACTCGTTCGGGTCGCTGACATCACGCTGCCACTCTACTACCTGGCGGAGCCAGGCCAGACGCTGCTCGTCCTGCGCCGATACCGGACCGTCCTTATATTTCCAGTGCGCGGCGATGCCTTCCTCGGCCATCTTGTGCATATCTTCAGTGCGAATCTGAATTTCGAACGGCGTGCCGTCTTCGGTGATGACTGAGGTGTGCAGCGACTGATAGAAGTTCGGCCGCGGCATCGCAATAAAATCCTTGATGCGCCCGGGCACCGGCCGCCAGAGATTGTGAATGATGCCGAGCACCGCGTAGCAATCCTGCAGGGAGCGGGTGATGACGCGCATGGCGCAGAGGTCGTAGACCTGGTCGACGGAGATACGCTGCCGCTGCAGCTTCTTGTGGATGCTGAACAGCCTCTTGATGCGGCTTTCCACCCGCGCCTGGATTCCGGCCTCTTTCAGCTTGTCGGTGATGATCTGCTGCGTTCTGGCAAGGAAAGCTTCGCCCTCTTTCCGGCGGGCGTTGACCGCGTTCTCCACCTGCTCGTAGCCCACCGGATCGAGAAAGCGGAAGCCGAGATCCTCGAGCTCGCCGCGGATCTTGCCCATGCCCAGGCGATGGGCGATGGGCGCGTAGATCTCGAGAGTTTCCTCGGCAATCTTGTGCTGCCGCTCCGGTTGGAGGTGCTCGAGCGTACGCATGTTGTGCAGGCGATCCGCCAGTTTGATCAGCACGACGCGGATGTCGTCGACCATGGCGAGCATCATCTTGCGGAGATTCTCTGCCTGTTGCTCTTCACGGGTGGCAAAGTCAATCTTGCTGATCTTGGTGACGCCTTCGACGATGTGCGCGACCTGTTCACCGAATTCCTTGCGGATATCGACGATTGTCACCGAGGTGTCTTCGACGGAGTCGTGCAATAGGCCGGCGGCGACGGCAACCGGATCCATCTTCATCTCGGCCAGCACAAGAGCGACTTCGAGAGGATGGATGAGATAGGGCTCACCAGACGCCCGAGTCTGGCCTTCATGATGCTTCAGGGAGTAGTCGTAAGCCTTTTTGACGATCGTCAGATCGTCCTGCGGGCGGTTCCCCTGCATCCGCTTCATCAGATCGCGGAACTTGGTCAGCGTGAGAGCAGTAGTAGCGATCTGTTGGCGTAAGCTCGCCATGCAGGATTATAGCCCGCGAACAACCCACAAAGTCTGGGGAAACGGCGGAGAACATACGCGCGAGGGCTCCCGTTCCGATTATAGCTTTTCGAGCCGAGGTCGCATGCGCACTCGGGCAGACAAATTCGGCGAGTCCATCATGGCCTGTCGCGATCATGGTGATCAAAACGCTTGTCGCGATTTTTCCTGCTGTGAATTTCATCCGATACAGTATTCCGAAAATTGCTCGCACCTGCACGGATGTCTGCTACATTGAGCGCGATGGCGAACGGTCGCATATCGCGTGTGCTGGTGAGCGGTAGTTCGGGGCTGGTCGGCTCGGCTCTGGTGCCCTTGCTAAAGGCGGGCGGTATGCGGATCGCGCGGCTGACGAGGCCCGGGGCGACTCCCCGAGAGGCACCGGACGAAGAGCAGGTATTGTGGGATCCGGCGAAAGCGATTGCTCCCGACGCGGTTTCTGGTTTCGACGCCGTAATTCACCTTGCCGGAGAAAGCATCGTTGGGCGATGGACGGCGGCAAAGAAGGCCCGAATCCGTAACAGCCGAATCGCGGCAACGCAGTTCCTTTCTCAATCTCTGGCAGAGTCGAAAGTCAAGCCATCGGCTTTTGTTTCCGCTTCCGCCATCGGTTATTACGGTCACCGAGGAGATGAGGTTCTAACCGAACAGAGCGGGGCCGGCACCGGATTTGCTGCCGATCTCGCCCGAGAATGGGAGGCAGCCACAGCCGCCGCCGAACACGCCGGCATCCGGACTGCTCAAATGCGAATCGGCATTGTGATGGGGACCCACGGCGGAGCGCTGCCGCAAATGCTCCCAGCTTTCAAAATCGGCTTGGGCGGCCGTTTGGGCAGCGGCACACAGTGGATGAGCTGGGTCGATGTGCGCGACGTGGCCGCGGCAATTCAGCACGTCCTCAAGACCGATTCTCTGCGCGGACCCATAAATTTAGCCGCGCCGAATCCCGTCACGAACGCAGAATTCAGCCGCATTCTTGCCCGTGTTTTATCGCGGCCTGCCGCTTTTCCAATGCCTGCCTTCGTTGCAAGGCTGGCGTTTGGCGAGATGGCCGACGAGCTTCTGCTGGCGAGCCAGCGAATCGATCCCGCAAAGCTGGTTCGCGGTGGATATTCCTTCCAGTTCGGAGAACTGCGCCCTTCCCTCGAAACCCTGCTGCAGAAGCCGTAACAGACCCTTGTGATTGCAATCACAGACGATGAAGGCCCGGTTTGTCAGGCTGGTCCTTGTTCATCGGTATTCGGATGAAGCAAAAACTCATCGCCGCATGCGGGCTGGCATCACTGATATGGTGCAGCATTGGTGCGGTGTGGGCTCTGCCGGTCCGGTCCTCCCCGGAAATGTCCCCGACGTCAAGCCTGGGGGCCGCAGCCGAGAAGCACACTCACTCCTGCTGCCCAGGAGGACATTCCTGGTTCCGCCCACCTCTCTCGGTAACCATCGAAGCAGCCTCCATGCCATGCGGGAAGGAGCATCCGTGCTGCGCGAAGCAGCGTCCGCAGAACCCGCTTTCGCTTCCGGCGACGACCCGAGTCTCGCGTCCGGATGCGGAGCCGTTCGCGGTGTTGACTGATCTTTATAGCGACGGTGCCCGCACGCTTCCGACGGGATCGTTCGCAACTGAATCCTTCCATCATTTCTGCCTGCGAAGCACCGTGCTTCGCATCTGAGAAGGCGGCCAGAGCGTAATTCCCTTTCATTGGAAGGTGCTGGACAGTCGGCCGCAGAACGTCACACAGCCGGAAACAGTCTCTACGAAATCATTTCGAACTCATAAGGAGATCTACACCATGAAGCACAAATTGATGGCTATCGTACTGGCCCTGACCGCGATGTGCTGGGCTCAAACCGCAACCCAGAGCGCACCCACCGCTCCCCAAAGTGCACCAGACAAGAGATGCGCATGCTGCGAGAAGATGGCAGGAGCCCAGGCAGCGAAATCCGATGCGAAGGATGCACATTCGTGTTGCGCGCATTCTGACATGAAGGCCGGCGAAAGCAAGGAAATGGCCTCATGCTGCGCGGGGAGGAACGCATCATGCTGCAGTCGCAAGGACGCCAAGTCCTGCATGAAAGACGGCAAAGATGCGGCGCACTGCTGTGGCGACAAGTGCACCCGCGACAAGGCCGCTTCGTCGTGCTGCGGAGGGAATTGCGGCCACGATCACAAGAAGTCCTGCTGCAACTCGGATAACGGCATAAATGGTTAAAATCGTCTCTCGTCCCGCAGGGGACTGCGAGCGCCCACTTGAGTCCCGGCCACGGCCGGGATTTTTTCAGGTGCATCGCGAGGTTCCTACTGTGGCTTGGAGCGGTTCATCTCGTCCAGAAGTTTCTGCAACAGCTCGGCACGCTGATCGGTGGTTAGCTCGCGCTGCAACTCCTCCAGCGCCAAAGCGACGATGTGATAGTGGTGAGCGCCGGAGAATTTTGGATCGGCGGTGATGTCGAGCCAGAGCCGGTGCATAAGCTCGACGTCCTGCGACCGCATGCGAGGAGTATGCGGGCCGAGCGAATATTCGCGGACGGTTCCGTCCGGAGCACACACTTCCAGAGTGAGCCGAGGGCGCGGCTCAGGCAGGCGCTCCCACGCATCGCCGGTCAGCTTGGCCTGCTCATCGGCGGTGAGTTTATTCGAGAGGCCGCAAATGACGCGGGTCGAATCGAGCCTTTGCGCCGTTACCATGATCGCCTCAAAAACGTCGGTGGCGGGGACTACCAGCAAGGAAATCGGCTTGCCTTCCTTCTCAGCGACAGCCACGGCGGCGGTGAAAAGTTCCTGCTCGTAGTGGTCGAACACCTGAGTCGCGTCGAGCACCGTGCTTCCGCTGAACGTGTGTTCGCGATGGTAGAGCCGGGCACTCATCACCACCACATCCTGCTTCGAGGTGTTGGTGTGGCCCAGGATGTGCCTTAGATAGTAGAGATTCCGCGGGTCGCGGACCGCCACCAGGATGTTCCCGGGCCGCACGCCCATGGCGCCGCTTCCCAGTTCCTGGTTTCCGTAGACGCGGAACTGGTCCAGTTGCTCCGGCTTGCCGTGGCGCTCTCTCGCCACATGGCGTTCCGAAAGGGTGAAGATCGTGAAAAACGCGGCGCTGAAGATGATTCCGGCGATGGTCGCCTGATACTTGGTAAACAGGTTGACGATGGCCGTGATAAACAGAACCGCTGAGATAGCGATCAATCCCAGCGGAACTTCCGTCTTGCCGAGGTGAAGATTACCGGGTACTTTCCATTCCCGGTTTCCCGGTTCCGTAAAGCGAAGCACCAGCACCGCCAGCGACTTCATGGCGAAGCTCCAGATCACGCCAAAAGCGTACAGTGCGGCAAGCACGTAGACGTTACCCAGGCTGAGAATGATCGTAAGCAGCTGCATACCAACGATCAGATTGATGATCCGGTAGCTGGTGCCATAGCGGTGATGGGGCTTCTGAAACCAGGCGGTCAAAACCCCGTCCTCGGCAACGCGATTCAGGACGCCATTCGCCCCAACGATTGAGGTGTTTTGAGCGCCGGCAAGGATCAGAACGCCGACCAGAACGACGAAACCATGGAAGGCCAGCCTGAGGCTAATGGGTCCGACCAGGTACATGGCGATGCCGCCAATCAGGTTCGCAAAGAAATCAGGACGAATCTTGTCGGGGATGATCATCACAGCGAAGAACGAAACCAGAGAGGTGAAAAGCAGGCTGTAGATGAAAATCACCAGCCCGGTCTTCTCCAGGTTCTTCAGCTTGGGATGCTCGATTTCGCGGTTGACCTGGGCCAGTGTCTCTTCACCGCTCATCGCGAGCACGGAGTGTCCGAAGCCCACGAAGAGAATGATCCATGTCAGGTGGGCGAAGAGCGTTCCATTGAGCCACCCCAGCGACTCCCGGTTCAGAGGAATCGCCCCAGCTGAGCTAAACGGGCTGGGAGGAAGCTGCACCGGCGTGCGGAGGATGGTAATCGAGCACCAAACAATCAGGATCACGACCATCACGGTCGTGATGATCATGATTTGCACGGCTTTCTGGCTCGATTCGTGAATACCCTGCGTATTCTTCCACCAGAAATACAACACGACGATCGCCGCCATGAGAGCAGCGAAGTGATCGTCGGAGAAGTTCAGCGGCCGGTGAAGGTAGATCCCGATGTCTTTGATGAATCCGGCCAGATATTGCCCCGCAGACACGGCGCTAATCGGGCCGGTAAGAACGTAATCGAAGAGCAGCGCCGAGACCGAAAACTTGGCCAGGCCGCCGCCCATCGCTTCCTTCACCACGCGGTAGACGCCCCCGCGCACGAACATGCTGCTGGACTCGATATACAGCGCGCGGACGGCATAGCTGAACAGCATTACCGCGAGAATGAACCATGGAGCACTCTTGCCGATGACCTTTTCCGCGTCACCGCCGGCGTAGTAGGCGGAGGAAGCAAGATCAGAAAGAACGATGGCGGAGGCCCGCCAGAAGGAAATGAAGGTCAACATCACCGTAGTGGCGACGAAGACCTTTACTGCCGGTTTGGAACCTTCGACCGATGTAGCCATGCTTCCAGAGATTGCGCTTAAGTATTATGGGATAAAGCTAAGAAGATAGCACAGGGACGGAAAGAGATGGGTTCTATGCGGTTTTATCGGCGACTTTCTCTGCGCGAGGCCTGGAATGAAGATAGGTATGCGTGATGCGGTCATGCCAGCACAAAGAATCCTCGTCGAGGAAGACCCATCCATACCCCATTCCCAGAGATGCAGCCGAGAGATATGAGGCCAGCACGCGCCAGCGCCGCAGGGAACGGCGGGCAGGATTGCTGTTGAACTGCCGAAGCTCAAGCCGGGCGGCGCGCATTCCGGGTGTGCCGCCGCTGTAGACGATGAGCAGATACTGATAGGCGAACCAGAAAACAATCGGCACCCCGGCTGCGAGCGCCAGAATCTGGGGGATGGGCGGGCGAACCGCTGCTATCCTCCAGAAGATTGTGCCAAATAAAACCGATGCCGCCACAACGATCAAGCCGTCGACTAACCCCGCGAAAACCCTCCTGGTGAGGGAGGCACCCTGAAGCGGAAAGTCGATCCCAGGCCGCCTTTCAAGCTCAGGGCGTTGGGCAGGCTCGATAGTGATTCCACCGAGCGCGGGCGGTGGCGGAGCGACCTCAGGCACCTCGAGAATTCGCGGCCGGTCGATGACGGGCTCCGCAAGCTGATCGCTTGGCGGAGGAGGCGGTGACCAGGCAAATCTAGGGAATTCGATAATCTTGGCCCCGGCACGGCCACGCGGTTCTCCCACGGCGTCAACGGGAGGATTCGGCGCAGGGAGCTGGTCATCCGAGGCAGGGAGGCGGTTTTGCGGAACATCTGCCGCGTGTCCCCACGCATCCAGCGCAAGCGCGTGCTCGGAGACCGGTTCAAACGGCGAAGGCGTAATCGATGCCTCCAGCGACCGTTGAGTTTTTTCGGGATCGAAGGGCAGGCTCAACGAAGGGTAGCGGGGCGGCCTGAGCCTGCGGCGTGCGCGATAGCGGCTCAGTCGGGCAGAGAGCTCGCTACGCCAAGCCGCATCGCCCGACACTGCCGACTCGCCAACCACGGCGTTACTGGAGTCGCCCGCCGCGGCGCTCTGCTCATTTGCGGTTTCGTCCGGGCCTGAACTCGGAGCTGCATGCGGAGACTGCGGATCCTGCTTATCCTGCCCCGCGGCGATTGTTTGGGCAGACGGAGCATCCGGCTGGCATCGGCACGTTTCGCCACACAAGGGACAATTCATGACAACCAGTCTTGCAAAATGGCAATCCTTCTGAACGACAATTGGACAACCGGAAGTGAACCAACGGGAATCCTAGCCTTTTTGACCACTTTTCCTCGCGGTCGGCGGCGTGCTAAGTTCACGATGCCGCGACAACCGAAACAGTCAACGCAGGCAGGCGTTCCGTGTGCGATCTTCTTCTGTTGATTGTCTTCCGATGACTCTTCGCACTAGATTCCTTATCACGGCGCTGTTTCTTTGTCATCTGCTTCTGATGCTCCCGCTATTTACCAGCCGGTTGCTTGCACAGACTGCGGAGGGAAGTGCTGCCACGTCTTCCTCGCCAGCCTCCAGAGAAAAAGCGGAAGCATCTTCCAATGCGCTGTGTGGAAATCGGGCGGCAACCGAACTCAGCGACGGCACGTTGATTTGTGCGATCCAGCAGGAAAAGGCGGGGGACATCTACGAATTGCGTGGGGACGCCGAAATCCATTACCGGACGTACATCCTGCGTGCGGATGACGGAACATACAACTCCGACACGGGTGATGCAGCTGTGACCGGGCACGTCACTCTCGATGGCGGGCCGAACGATGATCACATCAAGGCCAGCCACGGAACCTTCAATTTGACGGCTGAGACGGGCCGATTCTACGACGTCACCGGCACCGTGGGGTTGCGGTTCCACGGAAGAAGCGTGGTGCTGACCTCAACGGCGCCTTTCGCTTTTAGCGGGAAAGTCGTGGAGAAGACCGGCTCTGATCACTACCTGCTCTACGACGGGACGATCACGACCTGCGAACTGCCGCATCCCAAGTGGCAATTCCGCGCTCGCGAAGTCACCGTCAATGTCGGAGGAAACGCAACGATTCACCGCAGCAGCTTCTTCCTGTATCGAGTTCCGATTTTGTACCTTCCCTACGCTACACATCCGGTCGCTCGCAATACGAGGCAGACCGGATTCCTGATTCCCACCGCTGGGCGCTCCTCCACGAATGGCAATGAGATCGGTGATGCTTTCTACTGGGCCATCAACCGGAGTATGGATGCCGAAATCGGGGCGCAATACCTGTCCAAGCGCGGATGGTTGGAGCGGGGCGAATTTCGCGCTCGGCCCAGCGACACGTCCTACGCCGACCTGAATTATTTCGGTGTGAATGACCGCGGAATCGCAGTTGGAACCAGCACGGGCCCACAGCTGCTGAGAGAGGGCGGCCAGGAGGGGCGTCTGTTGGCGGAAACGAATATTCGGGGGTTTCGTGCGGTTTCCAACGTCGACTATCTCAGCTCGTTTGTCTTTCGCTTGGCGTTCAACGAAGTTTTCACTCAGGCGGTGAACTCCGAAGTCAAATCGCAAGTCTTCGTTTCCAAGTCGTATGACGGATTCTCGGTAAGCGGCATGGTCGAGCGCTACCAGAATTTTTTCCAGCGAGTCAAGAGCGACGGCACGCTCACCAACCCTCCAGTCTTTGACGACGTTCAGATCTGGCATTCGCCGAGTTTTGACGCCTCCGGCGTAGATCGACGCTTGTGGCATTCGCCCTTTGTCTGGTCTTTCGATGCTTCGGAAGGTGGCTTAGCCCGGAGCGAACCGGGCTTCAGTTCGTCGAATGTTCTCGGGCGCTTTGATCTGGATCCCGAGATCTCACTGCCGCTGCAGTTTCATGGGTGGTCGCTACGTCCGGCTTTGGCTCTTCACGACACGTATTACACGCAACGCTTTGTGGACGGAACCACGGTGAACGATCCCACCAACCGCGAGGCACTTGACGCTTCGGTGGAATTGCTGCCGCCGCCGCTGGAGAAGGTATTCGATCGCGAATTCCTTGGCCGGAAGTGGAAGCATGTGATCGAACCACGGGTGGTGTATCGGATGGTGACGGGCGTGAATGACTTCGCCAACGTCCTCCACTTTGACGAGCGTGACATTTTGAGCAATACGCACGAAGTTGAGTACGGATTGGTTACACGATTGTATGCGAAGCAAGTCAATCCGAAAGCGACAGAGTGCGAGACACCAATGACGGGGCTTGAGGTGGGAGCCGCAGCTCCGGAGCAGATCGTACCGTGGCAGCGGACAAGCAATCTCGATACTCAGCCGTGCAGCTCCGCTCCCGCCGTCCGCGAGGTCGCGACGTGGGAGCTGGCGCAAAAATACTTTCTCGATCCGACATTCGGCGGGGCGTTGATCCCGGGTCAGCGGAACGTTTTCACCACAACAGAAGAACTCACCGGGATCGCCTTTCTTACGGAGCCGCGGCATTTGTCTCCACTCGTGTCCCGTCTGAAAGTCGCCACCAGCAGCCGAACCAACACCGAATGGGACCTCGATTACGATTTTCAATTGGGGCGGATCAACGCCAGCACTTTGTTCGTCAACTATGACCTCGGACCGTTCACCGTCGGTGGAGGCGATGCATTCCTCCAGATTCCGCAAACCACGACAAACAGTTCTACTCCGAGCATCGGCACCTGCAGTCAAGCCACGCCGACCAGCCAGGCAACTTGCCGGTTCCAGCAATTCCGGGTCGCGTTGGGTTATGGCGGGCTGAACAAGCGCGGATTTAGCGGAGCCAGCAGCTTTGGCTTCGACCAAGAGATCCGCAAGCTGCAATTTGCCTCTGCGCAAACTACTTACAATTGGGATTGTTGCGGCATCACTCTCGAATACCGGCGTTATGCGATCGCCAATGTGCGCAACGAAAACCTGTTCCGCTTCACCTTTACTCTCGCCAACATTGGCTCGTTCGGAAACCTGAGACGACAGGAACGACTGTACTGACGGTTCGAGTGTGGCCCGAAAAGGAATAGGGTAGGATATTGCCTATGCAGCCTGCAGCCAGCCTAGCCGCGAAGAATTCCCGACTGGAGGAGGAATTAATCCGCCTCGGGCGGCTTCTTGTCGCCTATTCGGGTGGAGTCGACTCGGCGTACCTGGCCTGGGTGGCGCATCGTATCCTTGGTAATAACATGCTGGCAGTGATTGCCGACTCTTCCAGCTTGGCGCGCACGCATCTGGCCGACGCGATGGCCTTCGCCGCAGAGCAGTCGATCCCGCTGGAAGTGGTCGCAACCTTGGAACTGGACCGTCCGGAGTACGCGCGCAATGACGGCCAGCGCTGCTTTCACTGCAAGGACGAGCTCTTCGAAGTTATGCATAAGATCCGCGTAAAGCGCGGGTTCGACACCATCGCGTACGGAGTCAACGTGGATGATCAGAGCGATTTCCGGCCGGGGCAGAAAGCGGCGGCGATGCATCATGTCACATCTCCGCTGTTGAGCGCCGGGCTTGCGAAGCAGGACATTCGCGATCTTGCCCGGCAATCGGGACTTCGGATCTGGGACAAGCCCGCTTCGGCTTGCCTATCCTCGCGGGTTGAATACGGGCGGCCGGTGACGCGGGAATTGCTGGAGGTCATCGACCGCGGTGAGGACGCCGTTCGGGCCCTGGGATTTCGGCAGTTTCGCGTGCGCCATCACGGCGAGATGGTTCGTCTGGAGATCGCCAGTGACGAACTTGCTCGAGCACTGAATCCTGCTATGGCGGAACAACTGGCAGCGATCTTCAAGGATCTGGGCTTCAAGTTCGTAACGCTCGATCTGGAAGGATTCCGCTCGGGATCGATGAATTCTTTGTTGCCCGTCGACCAGTTGCGCCGCACCGGATAGAGACTCGCGATGGCCCGAGAGACGCGGCTTCCGCCCACCGCGGTGTGAGATAATCAAACGTTCCTTTCAATGCTCAGGCGGTTTCTGGTGACCACAATTCGACGTGCGCTATTCATCCTCCTACTCATTTGTTTAGGTTGTGTCGCCCAGTCGGCGCCGCCTGAGATTGCCCAGAAGATCGAGCGCCAGGTGCGCTCTTATTACACGCTCCCTCCCGACGCCAAGGTGATTGTGGGCGGCATCACTCCGAGCACGGAGTGGCCAGGCTATGACGCGGTAACGGTGACCATTGGCGCCAGCGAGGGCAAGACCAAGGATTACAAGTTCCTCCTGTCCAAAGATCGCAATACCATGTTGCGGCTGACCAGGTTTGACCTGACCAAAGATCCTTTTGCCGACGTGATGAACAAGATCGATGTGAAGGGACGGCCGTCGCGCGGGGCCAAGTCGGCGAAAGTGGTGGTGGTGAATTTCGACGATTTCGAGTGCCCTTACTGTGCTCAGATGCACCAGATGTTGTTTCCGGAAATCCTTAAGGAGTACGGCGACCGCGTTACGTTCATCTACAAAGATTATCCTCTAGCCGAGATTCATCCCTGGGCGATCCACGCGGCGGTCGATGCCAACTGCCTCGCCGCCCAGAGCACCGACGCATATTGGGATTTCGCCGACTACATCCATGCCAACAAGCGTGAGGTGGATGGCGAAAAAGGCCTGCCTGCACGCTTTGACGCCGTGGACAGAATTACGATGTTGCAAGGGCAAAAACACAATGCAGACCTGACGAAGCTGCAGGCGTGCATTAAAGCCCAGAACGAAGATGCGGTACGAGCGTCAATGAAGGAAGCCGATGAGATTGGCGTGGATGCGACTCCGACTCTTTTCATCAATGGCCAGAGGATTGACGGTGCGGTTCCATTGGGTGAGCTTCGCGCCGCGCTCGATAATGCCCTGAAGGATGCCGGCCAGTCTGTGCCAGCGCACGCCACCGGAGACGCGATGCCAGCGTCCAAATAGCTTTTGCGCAGCGGACCGAGTACCCTTTGCTTCGACGTGACTTTCTCTTTGGTGAACTCGACCAGAGAGGGGAAAACAATGCTCCCGAGAAAAACTACCACTCAACCCCGCAGAGCAGTAACCTTGGCTGCGGCGGCCTTGCTGCTGATGGCGCTTGCCGGTTGCACCTCGAAGCCCGGCGGCGACGTAATGGCCACCGTGGATGGCCGGAAGATCTTCCGGTCCGATTTAGACAAGTATTACGATAATCAAGTGGCTTCGGCACAGCAGTCTCCCACCGGCGAGCAAGCCACCGCCTTGCGCTTGAACATTCTGCACCAGATGATCGATGACGAGATCCTGATGCGCCGTGCCGAGAAGCTGGGACTGCTCGCCACCGATGAGGAAGTTGACCGGAAGTTCAATGAGATCAAGGCTCCGTTCACGCAGGAGGAGTTCGATCAACGCCTCAAAGACAGAAAGATCACCCTCGCCGACTTCAAGCGCGACATCCGGCGCTCGATTACCGTGGACAAAGTGATGAACAAGGAAGTCGCGTCCAAGATCAACGTCACCGACCAGGACATCACGGAGTACTACAATGCGCACAAGGCGGAATTCAACCTGATCGAGCCGCAATATCATCTCGCGCAGATCATGGTGACGCCGACACCGAATCCGCAGGTGCAGAACCAGAACGATAAGGCGCAAAACGAAGCCGACGCCCGCAAGAAGATTCAGATGATCGCCAACCGGCTCGACAGCGGCGACGATTTTGCCACCCTGGCGATGAAATATTCCGAGGACCCCGAAACTTCCGGCAATGGCGGCGACCTGGGTACTGTTCCCGAGTCGTCCCTGCACAACACCGATCCCTTCACCCGCGATGCCGTGATGAAACTCAAACCCGGCCAGTACAGCCCGATTATTACGGTAGGGAATCCAGCGACGAAGCAGATCCTCGGCTTCCGCATCGTGAAGTTGATCGCGAAGGAACCGGCGGGGCAACGGGAGTTGTCAGATCCCCGAGTACAGCAGGCCATCCGCTCGCAACTGCATGACCGTCGCGAGCAGTTGCTGAAAGCCGCGTATTACGAGGTCCTGCGGGACTCGGCCAAGGTGCAAAACTACTACGCACAAAAGGTGCTCGACAGCAACGGGCTCGTGCAGTAGGGTCGCGCTCTTACTCGACAATCGCCAGGACATCCCCGGCGTTCACCGCCGCGCCTTCCTCGACCAGGATCTTTTGGATCGTACCCTTCTTGGGCGACTTGATCTCGTTCTGCATCTTCATTGCCTCGACGACCAGCACCCCTTCGCCAGCTTCGATTTCCGCTCCCGGAGTTACTAGAACGCGGACGATCTTGCCCGGCATCGGAGCCGTCAATTTCTTCACCCCCACCGCGTCGGCAGCGCGGGAGCGCCCGCGGAGAGAGCGGGGATCCCGAACCTCTGCAGCAAATCGCGCGCTGCCCACCCAGAGATGTAAATCGCTTCCAACGCGCTCGCACTTCACTTCAAAGGCCTGGTTGCCCAAGCGCAGCGACAACACGTCAGGGCGAGCCAAGGCAGCGTCGACCTCGACCTCACGCCCGTCGAGGCGGCAGGACCAGCGATCTTCGGCGCGACTGAGCTCCAGCCGGTAATGCTTGCCATCGAGAATGACGTCGTAGGTCATGAAAACCTGGTGCTCGGGCCCGCAACCGGACAGCTTGCGCCGGATCTCTATATGGAAGCCAATCGAGCGCGAGCTTTCTTCATTGCAGCGCCTCGCTGCGAGCCGAGCCCTTCCACTTGGAAGGTGTCTTTGAATCTGTGGAAGAAACGTTGCTGTCCGGTCGCTCGCCCGGGCCAGCCGCGGCCGGGCCCAGTGCGGCAAACATGCCTGCGGCCACCACCGCAACTTCGATAACTTCCTGATTGGGCCGAGAATCAACCGGGTCCCCGCTCTGCTTCAGCACGCGATCAAGAAAACCCGTATCCAGCTTCGCTGCGCGAAAATCCGGATGGCACAAAATGCGGCGGAATAGCGAGATGTTGGTTTTGATACCGCCGACAAAATACTCGTTCAGCGCCCGAGTCAAGCGGCTGATGGCTTGTTCGCGGTCCGTTCCGTAACCAATCAGCTTGGCCAGCAGCGGATCGTAGTCCATCGGGACGGTCCAGCCTTCGTACATGCCGCTGTCGCGACGAATTCCCGGCCCCGACGGGGCCAGCAACAGCGTAATCTTCCCCGGGCTGGGGAAGTAGTTGTTATCGGGGTCTTCCGCGTAAATGCGGCACTCGATGGCGTGGCCACGGATGCTGACGTGTTCTTGCGTGAAAGGCAGCCGCTCTCCGGCCGCGATGCGAATCTGGAGATGCACGAGATCGAGTCCGGTGACCAACTCCGTGACCGGATGCTCCACCTGCAGCCGGGTGTTCATTTCGAGGAAATAGAAGTTCTTCTGCTGGTCCACAAGAAACTCGACTGTGCCGGCATTGGTGTATCCGGCAGCCTGCGCCACCCGGACCGCAACTTCCCCCATTCTTTGTCGCATCCCGGCATCGACGATCGGTGAGGGCGCTTCTTCGACCACTTTTTGATGTCGCCGCTGCAAAGAGCATTCGCGTTCGCCAAGATACACCGTATTCCCGTGCTCGTCGGCGAGAACCTGCATCTCGATATGACGCGGGTTCAGGATGGCCTTTTCGACGTAGACTTCGCTGTCTCCAAAGGAGCGCTCGGCCTCGCTGCGTGCGCCCTCCAAGGCAGACTTCAGATCGGCGGCGGAATTCACCAGCCGCATGCCTTTGCCGCCGCCACCAGCCGCGGCCTTCAACATGATCGGATAGCCGATGCGGGCCGCCACCTGCTCCGCTTGCTCCAAGGATTCGAGGCCGCGCGAGGTTCCTGGCACGAAAGGGATTCCCGCGCGCTCCATCGCCTGCCGGGCCCGAGTCTTCGATCCCATGGCATCCATCGCGGCAGCCGTCGGACCGATGAACTTTACGCCTGCTTCGGAGCACGCGCGGGCGAATTTCGCATTCTCGGATAAGAACCCATAGCCCGGATGAACCGCTTCGGCGCCCGACCGCTCAATCACGTCAAGAATCTTCGGAATGTTGAGATAGGACTCCGTCGCCGCCGGCGCGCCGATCGGGTAGGCTTCGTCGGCTTTGCGCACGTGGAGCGAGGCGCGGTCGACATCTGAGTAAACGGCAACTGCCGCGATTCCCATTTCGTGGCAGGCTCGGATCACGCGGACAGCAATTTCGCCGCGGTTCGCGATCAGTATTTTCTTGAACATCGGAAACGGCGCCCCGATTCATGCTCTCAGGCTAAACCTCGATATTGTACTCGCTGAGAAGATGCGCCGGACCCGGGCTGTGGGCGCCCTTATGCGGACCGAGTTTCTTCGGAAGGGACTCGGGAATAGCTCACAGCAAACGGCGCAGGTGTTCGGTCGGGCGTGGGGTGGGACCAATGCTTCCGGGATGCAAACCGGTAGCGAATCAGGGTCCAGATCGCGAGCCAGCCGTCGGAGTGACGTATTTTCTTGCCTTCCATTGCAGACCGCGGATGATAGGCGACCGGAACTTCTGCGATTTTCTCGCCCAGACGGCACAATTTCGCCGTCACTTCCGGACAGAACTCGAAGCGGCGGCACTCCAGTCGAATCTGCGTCAGCAGAGAGCGCCGGATGACCTTATAGCACGTAGCCTCGTCATGAATGCCGGCTCCGTAGAGAAGATTGGTGAGGTGCGTCAGGAACTTTGCACCCAGAAAGAAGCGCAACCCACGCTCCGGACGGTCAGGACGTACGCCGTAGACGACGTTCGCTTTGCCCTGCTCCAGTGGCACGATCAGGGCCGGATAATCCTGCGGATCGTATTCGAGATCGGAGTCCTGGATCAGAACGTATTCACCATGAGCATAGGCAAGCGCGGTGCGGATGGCGGCTCCCTTTCCGCAGTTCTTCTCGTGAAAGACAATCGTCAATCCATCGATCCGTGGCAATTCCAGAAGCTTTTCGCGAGTGCCATCGGTCGAACCATCGTCGACGATGATGATCTCCTTCTTTACCGGAGAAGCCTGAATCGCCTGCAAGAGCTCATCAATGTGGGCGATTTCGTTGTAGACGGGAACGATGACCGACACGAATCCCGCGCAGCGTTCGCCGGTGGCGGCGCGCTCGTGCAGACGGGCAGCGGCGAGAGTCGTCAAGTCGGGATCCACTCCGGAACTACCGCCGAAACTGGGGAGTTTCTCGTAACATAGTATCATTTGGGAATTGTCGGACCCCACGCTTAAGCCACGAAAGCAGCTGTGCGTAGGAAATCCCATTGCGGGCGCCTCATTGCGTCTGGATCGATTCCTTACAGCACGCTGGTGGCCAGTTGCTCTTCTCGCAGTCGCGGCTCTAGGTCTTCGCTTCCCCTCTCTTGGCTCCAAACCCTTCTGGTTCGATGAATGCTTCAGCGCGGAAATTGCCCGCATCAGCTGGGGCAACTTCCTGCACCTGCTGTGGTGGCGCGAAGCCAACATGTCGTTTTACTACTTGCTGCTGCGACTTTGGATGTATTTCGGGCAAAGCCCGTTTTTCATCCGCACTTTGTCGGTGTTGATAGGGGCGGCGACCGTTCCGCCCGTCTACTGGGTAGGACGCCAGTTGTACGACCGCCGGACCGCGTGGGTGGCCGCCGTCCTGTTCACTTTCAATGCCTATAGCGTTCGCTATTCGCAGGAGGCGCGCAGTTATGCGCTTTTCGTCCTGCTCGCAACATTGTCTTCGGGATTTCTGGTTGCCACGCTGCGCCACCCGGTGCCGCGCAATCGGATCGCGTACGTTGTCGTCAGCATCCTCGCCGTCTACGCACATTTCTATGCTCTGCTTCTTATTGCAGCTCACTGGCTGGCGCTGCGCAGGTTTGGCGGTGATCCGACCGAGGCCCCGGCCGCGAGCCGACTGATGAGAACCTGGAAGCCGATCGGCATCGCGGTCTTGCCCTTACTGATTTTTGTTGCCAAGACTGGCGCCGGTCCGTTGCGCTGGATTCAGCGTCCAACCTTTGACGATCTTTTTCGCTTCTGCGAGAACTTGTCCGGCGGAACGAGTTGGCCATTGCCTTTGATCTATGCGGTTGCCTCCCTGGCAGCCGTTGCTGCAGTTGGACGTGGCCTCTGGCAGCGAGGTCAGATCTGGGAGACATGGCGTGTACAGTTCCTGGGGATGTGGCTCGCATTCCCAGTCCTACTGACCATCCTGCTGTCTTTCGCACGGCCTGTGTTTCTGGCTCGCTATATGATCTTCTGCCTTCCGGCGCTCGTGATCCTGGTGGCTGCAGGGCTTGTGCGGGTCCGGAGATCAACCGTGCTGGTTCCCGTGCTCGTCGGAATCCTGCTCCTTTCATGTCGAGGGATTCTCTTCGTATACGGACACGATTTCGACACTGAGCGCGACGCCTCCGGCGCTGCGACCAACTTCATCCTGGACCATTCGCAGCGCGGAGACGCTATCGTCTTTCATATTGCGGAAACCCGGGGCGCTTACGAGTTCTTTCGTACGATCCGCGCGGGTGAGGACACCGCTAGTCCCCGGTTTACGAAACCGCTCGGGCCGGAAATTCTCTTTCCCCGCCACGGGTCGGGCCTCGACTATCACGACTTTACCGGCAAGCCGACTCCGGAATTGCTACGAAGCGCCGCCGATACTCATGCTCGGTTGTGGGTGATGCTGATGTACAACAGCACGGCTGGGCGGCTCGACGCGACGACGGAAATGCTCGATCGCGTTCTTCCTGCTGTTTATCCGAAACATCAATGCCGGGAGTTCTACAAAGTCGAAGTCTGCCTGTATAACAAACCAGACACACGCCCGGCAGCCGCGCCGGCGGAAACAGAAAAGCCTCCTTCGCCTTGAGCAAGGAGGCTGATCTGGCATCACCTCTACTGATTCTTTGGACTGACCTTATTTGGGTAATTATTTACTTGACTCGCCCGTAAATCAAGCAAATAATCTCAGATTTGGGAAAGAAAAATGAATGATTCCAATTCGAGAAATAGGCGGAAGTGCGAATCTATCTCTTCGCGCCAGAAGGCACATTGTGCTCTTTCGATTCTATTGCGATCTTAGCAATGACGGACCTCCAAAAGACTGGCCGCGCGGTAAAAGATACGTACCACGCACTTATGTTGTTGGAGGATGTTTCTCTAGAGCGTGTTTCAAAAATAGATTCGGCCTCACATCAGGCACTTACGTGTAAGGCAGGTTATAGGTTGAGCTTCTGCCATGAAGACCCGGCAGAAGCTGTTGACCAACGAGCAGTGGGAACTGATTG
>Ga0335078_10000058_pt1 | contig 207900 bp, 198 predicted proteins | sample Lox_Sample_32_FD_206711 | JGI IMG/M metagenome (GOLD analysis project Ga0335078, IMG submission 206711) | Soil microbial communities from Loxahatchee National Wildlife Refuge, Florida, United States - Lox_Sample_3.2 | ecosystem: Environmental > Terrestrial > Soil > Wetlands | place: USA... | reverse complement strand
TCGCTTGCCGCCATCTTCGCATCCTTGTTATCGATTTCCCAGTGTGTTTCGTAACACGTTCAAACGCCGTCCCTTGCCCCTCGCGCTCCCCCATCCCGGCTGAAACCGAGGGGAGTAATAGAAACTTGTCGTATTCTTACGTGATCGAAAGCTGGGGGCAGGTCACAACAGCAAGGCCGAGGAATGGGCAGCAGCCGTCATTATGGGCCGAGGACAAATAGGGAGAATCATCGAAAAGAATAATGGTCCATTCTATGTTCACATCGGTAGAGAATCTCACAGCCACATTTCGCCAGTCCGATTCGTCGCTACGGGTGGGAGAAAGATTGTTGAAGAAACTCCGGTTCCAGCGGTTGTACCAGTTGCAGTCTCACAGGCAGAGCCTCAAGTAGAGTCACCAACTGAACCGGAACGCCCAAAGCAGCATGATCTATTCGACAAGAAGTGAACTATACTGAGACCGTCATGGCAGACAAGGTCACAAACTCAAAGCCGATTCCACACATCCCGCTCCCGTTCAAGGAAGTGATGGCCGATGTGCTCAAGGTGAAGCCTCCAGCGAGAAAGCCCAAGGCCAAAAAGAAAACTGGGTGATTTATTTCTTCGCCGCATCAGCGGGAGGCGTCCAAGTGAAGCCGTGCAAGGAACCGTTTGAGCCGAAATATCCCACTACCTCTCCGGAGCTATTGATGCCCGCAGCTGCGGCGTTCCCCACAGCCGGAAACTGCAAACTCGTGAGAGTGTTGTTCTGATATACAAAGCCGTATTCCGTGTCCGTTGACGGGAGATAATAACCCACGAGTGCAGTGCCCGCGGGGTTGATTCCGTACAAATAAGCGTTCGGAGCATTCGGTATAGTTACGCCCGCGTATTTCCCATTAGCAAACCGGAAATTCTCGATACTCCCTGAATCGCTGGAAATATAGCCAACAATTTCGCCGGAGCCGCTAATCCCGTTCGCCTGACTGTTAAGAGTGCCCGGTGGTGAAATTCGCTTATAGGCGGCCCCAACGAGGGCAAATCCAAAATCGGAGCCGCCATAGAAAATCTGACCAACGATTGTGCCCGCATTGTTGATGGCAAACGGGAAGCTGCCATTTGCAGGGGGTAATTGACCGTTGTGAACGTTTGGGTCTGTATGTTGTAGATGAACCCGCCCACGTCCTGAAGATCATTGATGCCGACAATCTGACCTGAGTCATTTATCCCATACAGAAACGTCCTGCTCGCACCGGGATAGTCGATGGTGGTGTAAACCCCGGCGCTAAGGAGAAACCCGTTCCAGTTGCTGTTGGAGTCTAACCACGCTCCAACAATGTCTCCTGCCGTGTCAATGCCAAAGCACTCGGTCCAAACAGCCCCCGGCACATCAATCTGCGTGTAGGTTCCTTGCGCCAGCGCCTCAGATGTGGCAATCAGTAAGACAGCCAATAGGGCAATTCTCCGCATAAACACCCTCCAACGGACGGCTAGGATGTTACCACGGATATACCTATGGGTTTGTGAAGTGCATAATCCCGGCGATTTTACTAACGGTTTTACTATACGAATTTCGCAAGCCCGATAGGGTGAACACTGTATCCGTCGTGGCTGATAGCCGAAATATGGAGCCCATGCGTTTGGCTATGGCGAGGAAATCGTCGTCCAGGCAGTGGCAAACTGGCGCATGATGGCGCTTGCCGATCTGAAGTTTGCGGGGCTAGACTGCGGTTCTACGTATCCCCGGGGCGGGCAAACAGAGCAACGGTCTTTTCCCTGAAGACCTAAAGCGGACGCCAGTTTCGCAGCCCGCCCATTAAGTTTCAAGCGTTGAAAATTCACTGCGCCACTCAATTCGTCCTTGTGGTTTGCTCGCAGCCGAGTTAGCCTAATTCTGCTCTCGCCGATTCTCTTCTCCTTCTTTCCTCTATCCCTGATCAGGCCGTGTTGATGCATTGGGTGTGCAAAGGAATGTGCTGTGCAAAACTGGGCACAATATATAGTGTTTTCAGGCTTGACCCCAGCAGGATTTCGCCGTTACATTAGCTGCAATCTGTGCCTTCAGTTCCGGCCGGGCAGAGCGTGTGCAGCAACATTTGGCGCGAGGCATCTGATTGGTAAACAGGCAGGCAAGTTCATGGCAGGTGTGGCGGGAAGCGCGCCACCAAGGAGTATGCGTTGCTCAAACTTAAAAAGCTGCAGATTCTCGGGTTCAAATCCTTCTGCGACCGGACCGAACTGAAGTTTCACGGCGAAGGCGTTGCGGCCATTATTGGACCGAACGGGTGCGGCAAATCGAACATTGCAGACGCGATCTCGTGGGTGCTCGGGGAGCAGTCGGCGAAGACCCTGCGCGGCGCGCGCATGGAAGACGTGATTTTCGCGGGCACGCGTGACCGCCAGCCCACGGGGATGGCCGAGGTAGCGCTGACGCTGATTGATCCGGAAGTTTATGACGGCCCGGATGCGGGCGAACCGACCGAGATAGAAATTCGGGATGAAATTCCGGCGGATTCCGAAGATTGGGATGAAGCGGCGATCCGGGCAGAGGCTGCCGAGGAAGTGGAACGGCTGACGGAGGAAGCGCAACCGGGGAAAAAAAAGTTCGCTGCGGGTGGTTCGCTTTCGGCGGTGGATCCTGACGATGAGCCGATTTTTGCGGTGTTTGTGAATCCTAACCCTCCGCTGCGGACGCCGCCTCCAGCGGCTGGCGCGGGACCGCAAGTCGTATTGAAAGTGCGGCGGCGGAAGTTCCAGCAGCAGTCTCGCGCGGGGGAAATTGTGGTCACGCGGCGGTTGTTCCGCTCGGGCGATAGCGAATACCTGCTGAATGGGAAACTGTGCCGGCTGCGCGACATTCAGGAACTGTTCATGGGAACGGGGCTTGGGCCGGAGTCGTACGCGTTGATCGAGCAGGGACGCATCGGACAAATCCTGAGTAGCCGCCCAACAGACCGGCGAGCGATCATCGAGGAAGCGGCGGGAATTACAAAATTCAAGACCAAGAAGCGTCTGGCCGAAGCTCGTCTGGAAGACGCCAAGCAAAACCTGGCGCGGGTGAACGACATTTTTGAGGAAGTAACGCGGCAGATGAATTCGCTGAAGCGGCAGGCGTCAAAGGCAGAGCGTTACGCCAGGCTGCGCGAAGAGATGCGCGCGCAGTTGCGCATGGTCCTGGTCAGCAAATTCGCGCAACTGGACCAGGAGAGCGCCGCGCTGAAGGAGCAGATGATTGCTCTGTCAGACGAGATAAAGCGCCATACGGAGAATGTTCAACAACTCGAGGCCGAACATTCCCAATGCACGCAACGCGGTTATGCGATTGAAAACGAGAGCCGCGAAAACCAGGAGCGGCTCAGCGAGATCAAACTGGCAAGCGATCGCGCAGACGCGGCGCGGCGCCATAACGAGGAACGCTGTGCTGAGATGGCGGCGCGGTCAGCATCGCTTGCCGCTGAATTAGCGCAGGGTCAGGAACGGCAGGCAGCGGCGCAAACGGAGCGTGATTCCAACCGGAGAACCTTGGAGTCGGCAGCGGAGGACCTGGCAGGCGCACAGCAGGAACTGGCTGACGCTCAGCGGCACGGTGCTGAGGTGGCCGCCGCGCTGGCGGAATTTGAGCGCGAACAGGAAGAGTCGCGCAGCGCCATTCTGGAAGTGGTCGCATCGTCCTCCCATCTTCGCAATCAGCTTACTCAGTCTGAGGAGCGCTTGGCGGCAATGGACCGCGAGGCGCAGCGGGTGCGGACTGAAATGGACTCATGCAATTCGCAGATCACCGTTCTCGCCGGTCAACGCGGGCAATTGCGGCTGGAATTTGAGACGGTTTCGCAACGCGTGGCGGCGCTGTCTCAGGAGATTGCCGAAACCAGGAGCGAGCTTGAAGTGAAGCGGCAGGCGGAAAACGAGGAGAAAACCCGGCTGGATGGTCTGCGGGCCGAATATGCATCAGCGCTGGGCAAGCAGAGTTCTCTCGAAGCGGTTATCGCCGAGCACGGTTACTCGACGGAATCGGTTCGCAGGCTTTTTCAGTCGGGCAGTTTGCAGGGGGGATTGGCTCCGGCGGGCGTGCTGGCGGATTTTCTGGAGGTTGAACCCTGCTACGAAAGTGTAGTAGAGGATTTCCTGCGCGACGAACTGAATTATGTAGTCGTCAAGTCCTGGGATGCCGCCGACGAAGGCCTCCGGTTGCTGCGAACCGACGTGGATGGCCGAGCTACTTTTCTTGTGCATCCGGAAGATGCACAGGCAAAATTCTCCTTCTCGGTGGCTGATGGCGCGAGTTCAGGAGAAGCGGGACATTCGTTGGTACCGCTGAAGAGTGCCATTCGGGTGCTGAACGGATTTGGGAGGTCGCTGGAAGTCATTCTGCCTAAGCTGCGGGATGGCTACATTGTGCCTGACGCAGTTTTTGCCCGCGCGCTTGCGCTGGAGAATCCCGACGCGTTCTTTCTCTCGCAAACCGGCGAGTGCTTCCACAATGTGACGGTGACGGGCGGCAAGCAGCGCAGCGAGGGGCCTCTCTCCATGAAACGGGAGTTGCGCGATGTAATTCGCATGCGGGGCGGACTCGAGGCAGATCTCCGCGAGGGCGAATTACGGGTAGTGGCGTTAGCGCGTAAAATCAAAGAACTGACTTCCCGGCTTGAAGGTCTTGCCAGCGAAATGCGTGAAGCGGAACAGCAGTCGCTGACCTCCGAGCACGTGCTCCGGCAACTGGATTCCGACAGCGCTAGAGTTGGCGAGTTTCTGATTGTTCATCAGCGCGAATTGGAGAGTCTGAGCGCCGAGCAAAAGGAACAAAGGAGTCAAATCGCGGCGTACCAGGTTCACCTGGCCGGATTGCAGCATCGGCGGGAGGAAATTGAGCAACTAGCGTGCTCCGGCAAAGAGAAGCTTGCCATTTTGCGCGAGCAACGCGATGTTGCGGAACAGGCCTCGTCACGGCAGCTGGCCCGCTTCGCGACGCTTGAGGAGCGTCATCGCTCGGCGGCAGGAGTGATGCAGCGCATTGAGACTCTGGTGGCTGAATTGGCTGACCGCACTAATTTGCTGGCTTCACAAATCGAGGCCATGACGGAGGAGAAATCGCGGCGGGAAGCGGAGAACCAGGGGATCGCGGAACAGCTGCTGGAGCTGAAGTCGGAACGAGATGCCACCGAGGCGCGCGATGGCTTGCTGCGCCTTGAATCGGAACAGTCGCGCGCGCGCCGCGGGGAGATTGAAGAGGCTGTCCACACAGCCCGTCAGTTGCTCGAGCGCGGCCGCGACCAACGAAGCGAACTTTCCGCGGCTGCAGCAAAACTGGAATCTGATGCTCAGCACATGGCGGACACTTGTCTGAACGAGCTGAATATTCCGCGCCACGAGCTGCTGGCCGATTCGTCAGTGAGCCGGGTTCCGGGCGACCAGTTACCTGCGGAAGAACAGAGCTATCGCGACTTGCGGACGAAGCTGGACGGAATGGGCCCGGTCAATATGATGGCGCTGGAGGAATATAAAGAGACGGCGGAGCGCCACAGCTTTCTGGAAACGCAACGGAAAGACCTATTGGAGTCTATCGAGAACACGCAAGCTACGATCAGGGAGATTGATACGTTCTCGCGACAAAAGTTCGAGGAAGCGTTCCATAAAATCAACGACAACTTCCGCGGAACGTTCAGCAAGCTATTTGGGGGCGGCCAGGCCTTCATGCGCCTGACCGATGAGGAAAACAGCAGCGAGAGCGGCATTGACGTAGTGGCCTCACCTCCCGGCAAGAAATTGCAAAATGTGTTGCTGCTCTCCGGCGGCGAAAAGGCGCTGACTGCGCTGGCGTTGCTGGTGGGAATCTTCCAGTATCAGCCCAGTCCGTTCTGCATCCTCGATGAAGTCGACGCGCCGCTGGATGAGGCCAATATCGGGCGCTTCACTGAACTGGTTCGGGAGATGAGCGTGCAGACCCAATTTGTGCTCATCACCCACAGCAAAAAGACTATGAGCATCGCTCCCATACTCTATGGCGTGACGATGCAGGAGCCGGGGGTTTCCAAGCTGGTTTCTGTGCGCTTCGGGGCAACGGCGTGAATCGGCGTTTGAACCATCCGATTCGGGGCGCTGAGTTATCCTCTGCTGTCCTCAGGTTTTCCACACGCTAAGAGCGTGAGATGCCGCTTTGAGCAAGGCATCCACCGCTTTCGCTAACTGTCAACTTTTTCGCAGGCTTAAGGCCAGGGGCTTACACAGAGTTAGGTGACAGAAATCGTTGACAAAATTTTCTGAAGGGTTAGAATACGCCACGTTTCCTCGCGATAAGATTTTGATATGAGCCCACAAGTGCTAGACCCTGTTCTCATCCATACTGATTTCCCGGACCTTAAACTTCATGTAAGCGGCAAGGTGCGCGATGTGTACGTGCTGGACCCGCAGCACCTGCTGTTTGTTGCTACCGACCGCATTTCTGCCTTCGACTACGTGCTGGCAACCGGCATTCCCCACAAGGGCCGCGTGCTCACACAGTTGTCGCTGTTCTGGTTCGACTTTCTGCGCGATGTCGTGCCCAACCACTTAATCACCTCGGATGTAGAGCGCTATCCTCCCGCCGCACGGGCCCATTCCGATCAGCTCCGCGGCCGCTCTATGATGGTGATGCGCGCGGAAATGTTCCCCGTGGAGTGCGTAGTTCGGGGATATATTTCCGGATCAGCCTGGAAAGAGTATAAGGCCAGCGGCAGAGTGTGCGGAATTGAGCTTCCCGCAGGACTGAAAGAATCCGACAAGCTTCCCGAGCCGATTTTCACCCCGGCGACCAAAGCAGTCACCGGACACGACGAAAACATCCCGTTCGAGCAGATGGCGAAGATCGTGGGGCTGGAGTTGAGCACACAGCTGCGCGACATTTCGCTGAAGATTTACACCAAGGCGGCAGATTATGCCCTGCAAAAAGGCATCATAATCGCCGACACCAAGTTCGAGTTCGGCATGACGGCGCAGGGGATTACCCTGGGGGATGAAGTTCTGACGCCGGATTCCTCGCGTTTCTGGCCGGGTGACAAATATCAGCCCGGGCGGGCGCAGGACTCCTACGACAAGCAATATGTGCGCGATTATTTGGAAGAGATTCGCTGGAACAAGCAACCGCCGGCGCCGGCCCTCCCGCCGGAGGTCGCTCAACGGACCAGCGAGAAGTACCTGGAGGCGTTTTACCAGCTCACAGGGCGCAAGCTGGATGTGTAGAAAAAACGCGGTCGTCTGGAGAACGAGATGACCGTAGCCGATTGGATCATTGTGGCTGTGGTGGTCGTCTCAGTGGTCCAGGCGGCGGTGTCAGGTTTTTTTCAGGAGGCGTTTGGAATTGCCGGCTTGGTGCTCGGCTATTTGATCGCCTCCTGGGAGTATTACCGCCTGGCGCGGTGGTTCGAGCCGTACCTGAAGTCGGAGTGGCTGGGTGAGATTGCCGGCTTCCTCATCATTTTCATTGCGGTGATGATTCTTGCCGGCCTGATAGGAAAGATCGCGCGCTGGGCGATAAAAGAGGTTGGGTTGAGCGTATTTGACCGGATGCTGGGCGGTGCGCTGGGTCTGCTGCGTGGTTGCCTGGTGATTGCGGTGGTTCTGGTGAGCATGACGGTCTTTGTGCCCACCTCGAGTTGGCTGGCGGGATCGGAGCTTGCCCCGTACTTCCTGGTGGTGGGACGCGCGGCAATCTGGGTTGCGCCTTCGGGGTTGCGGGCGCAGTTTTATCGCGGACTCGATCTGTTGCGGCAGGAACAGCACAAGATCGCCGCTCCGGTATCCGGGAAATAAGCATTCTTAAGTTCAATCAAAGTTTTGGCGAAACGGAAAAGCGCCGCGGGCGGCTTTTCCAGGAAAGCGAGACGCCGTGAGAGATCAACTCGAAGCACTCGTCATGCAGATGTACAAGAGCAATATTCTGTACTCCGAGGCAGTGCGGGAGTTTAAAAAGCGGTTCATCCTTACCGTGCTGCAAGAGAACAAAGGCAACCAATGCCAGGCAGCACGGCAGTTGGGCATGCACCGTAACACCCTGAGCCGCACCATCACCGAACTGAAAATTGACGTGCGGCAGCTGCGGGCTGGAATCAAGCGTCCTCCGAGGAGTGCGCGGCCTGCGGTGTATGAGAGGAAAGTGGTGCGCTGACCCATCTGACAGGGCGACCTAAGTCAGCTTGCGCCATGAAAGTACAAAGGCAGCCGTTCGGCTGCCTTCTCTAACCTGTTTGGCACGGATCTTACTGCGATGGCTTCTTGTGCACCGGCCTCTTCGCGGTGGCAGGCTTCTGCGTCAGCAGGGCACCTTTTTCCATGTTCATGACGAACGGACTGGGGGTATAAGAAGTCGGCGTGCCTTCAAAAGCCAGATCGGAGCCTTCTTTCGGCATGAGCTTAGCTGGAATGGTGCCTGACATGGTGACGATAATGTCAGCCCGCTTCTGGTCAATGTCATCCTGGCTCTCGGCGATCTGAACCTGCGTATCGGAGGCGCTGATAACCTGGCCCTGCATCTGCAACGCCACGCCTTTGATCACGTTCCACACTTTGTCCTGATCTTCCTGCTTGCCTTGCGAAAGAACCAACTCCCAGTCGGCGAAGCTCATTTGTTTGATGTCATCTGCTGACTTGCCATTGACCAGTTCATGCGCTTCTTCTGCGGCGCGCTCGGCTGGGCTGGGCGGAACGATATTAAATCCCGCAGGCGGCAACGGAGTGGTTGCGGTCTGGGCCAAAAGCTCGTTCCAGCCTTTTTCCGAACCCATGAATTTTACGTACTTGCTGTGGCCGAATTTAATGATCTGGGCCTTGCCGCCGGGATCCTTCACCAGATTGGCCGCGCGCGCGATGAAGAAAAGTCCGTTGACATCATCTTCGGGCGTCGCAGTCAGGCAGGCCAGCGCATAAGGATAAACATTTTCGACGTTGTTGGGGTCGGCTTCAACGGCGGCGCGAAGATCTTTTTCCGCCGTGGCATTATCCTTCAACTGCAGAGCTGAGAAACCGGCAACCGCGTCCAGCAGCGTCGTCATGCCGGCCTTTTGCTTCTCAAAATCCGCTTCTGAAACGCCATCTGGTTTCGCCATACTGGGGATGGCCTGCAGTCCCCGTTCAGCATGCTGTTTCGCATCCGCCCACTTCTGCTCGGCGCGCTCATTAAAAGCCAGCAGCACCAAGGCACGAACATTGTTGGGGTTCGCCGCGAGCAAACGGTTGGCAGTGTCAATCACCTTGGCCTGATTGCCAGAGGATTGGTAGGTCCCCATGAGCACTTCGAGGGCATCTTCCTTCATCACGCTGTTGGGATACTGCACGAGAAACGCTTCCAGGCCGCTGATCTTGGCATTGACATCGCTCTGCTGGATTGCGCTGACATAGGCGTTGTACTCTGCCGGATCCTTGATTTCTTTCTTTTGCTGCGGTTGCGCCGCTGCAGGTTGGGCCGGGGTCTGCGATTGCGCGATCATGAACTGCGAACTCGAGGAAACGGCAGCGAGGGTAAGCACAATCGCCAGTTGACTTGTCTTCATGTGGCAAAGCTCCTTGGGTTGTCGGGAAATCCGCGACGACAGCTTAACCAGGTACAAGCACGTCTGTTCAGCCGAGTCCACGCTGCTGGAATTCCACTCTACTCATGGCCCGATCCGAAACTCCCAGCGCGTTCTGGCAACATCAAGAACCGAAACAATTTTCCAGTGAGCCGGATTATAAGGATGTACCTCCGCCAAAGGCAAGCTGACTTTCTGACGGCATGCATCATCTGCCTGTAAGATGCGGAATAGCCTGTAACCGGATGGTTTAACATTCAGAGATAAAGCCCCGAGTGGTGGCACAAGCATGAATCCTACGGAAAAACCTCTGGCGGGACAAGTGGCTGTGGTTACGGGCGCGGGACGCGGAATCGGCGCCGCGATTGCACGAAGACTGGCGAGCCTGGGCCCGGTGATCGTACTGTGCGGGAGGGATCGGGTTCCGCTGGAAAAGACAGCTAGCACCATCTCGGAGGCGGGCGGAAAATGTAAAGCGATGGAGTGCGATGTAACGAAACTGGGCTCAGTGGAGAATTTGGCCGCGGATGTGAACAAGGAATTCGGACGGATCGACATCCTGGTCAACAATGCGGGCGTCGGCGGCTTTGGAGGGCCCTTGCATCGAATGCCCCCGGACTCGTGGGAAACGGTATTGAACACCAACCTGCGCGGGGTCTACTACTGCATCCGGGCGTTCGCACCGGCGATGATCGAGGCCAAAAGCGGCCACATCATCAACATATCCTCACTCGCCGGAAAGAATGCCCTGCCGAATGGCGCGGCTTACGCCGCCTCCAAGTGGGGCCTTAACGGCTTGAGCTATTCGGTGGCGGAGGAACTTCGAGGCTTCAACATCCGGGTAGCCATTGTCTGTCCTGGGTCTGTGGATACGCAGCTCAGCCCGCATAGCGGCAAAGACGCTTCGAGGATGCTTAAGCCCGAAGACGTGGCTCACGCCGTGGCGATGCTGGTCAGCCAGGCGCCGCAGTCATTTATCAGCGAGGTATTGATAAGGCCAACGCTGAAACCGTAGCGCCTGACACCAGAAAATCAGCTATTTCTTGAACAGATTTTCAAACGCCTGCTTCGCGTCGCTCGGACGCGCCGCGGTGGGAGTCGAGGTTTCTTTCTCCAGACGAACGCTGATCGAGTAGAACGTACATTGATTGCGCTCGTCCTTACGGGCAATCCGCTCGGGGATGGGCTGGCTGCATTCGAAGCGGCTGGAAGTATCGAAATACGTGCACTGACGGCAAGAGTGCAGCTCAAACCCACATTTCTGGCATTTTCCCAGCGGCTCCGTAAGAGACTGCAACAAGGTGCCGCATTGCGCACAGCGGGAGACGCGATGGGTTGCCGGCATCTGGAGAGCACGCGGGCCGAAGGTTTCTTTTTTGGGCGGACGACCGCCCAGCGACTTCTCTTTCAAGTCGTCGCGGCCACTGTCTTGATAGCCGGGCTGACGATACTTCGCTGCCAAGGATGCCTCGCGTTACGACCGATATTGTCGCGCTTAAGCCGCCGCGGTGCAAATCTCAAATGGAGCGGGAGACGGGTACGATCGTGGCGACCGGGTGCCCGGCCGGTCCTTGAATTGTATTTGACCAAAGCGAGTGCTACCATCCGGGTAGGTCGAGGCTGGAGGCCTATTATGTCTGACAGAGGTGGCAATAATGTGATTTGGTTCCTGGCAGGACTGGGAATCGGCGCGATCGCGGGCGTGCTCTATGCGCCTCGCTCAGGAAGCGAGACGCGAGAAGCGTTGCGCTCCAAGGCGGAAGAAGGACGCGAGTTTGTGCGGCAGCGCGCGAAGGAAGCGCGTGAGCAGGCTGAAGGATGGGCAGAACGAGGGCGCGAGATTGTGAATCAGCAGAAAGAACAGTTTCGCTCCGCTTACGATGCCGGACGGCAAGCGTATCATGAGGCTACGGCAGAGAGCGGCGACTCACCCAGGCGATAGTCCTATGCCTTGCCTGAAGCCGGAAGCGTAGAGGGCTTTATGGATACCTTGACCATCTTCGTTGCTGTGACCGCCGCAGCGGTGGCAATCCAGGCGGGAATTCTGGTCGCCCTGTACCTGGCTGTGCGCCAGACGGCGGCGCGCACCGAAGCGCTCGCCAGCGAAGTTAAGACCAAGTTTCTGCCGGTCGCGGATATGGTGGTGGAGTTGCGTCCGAAGATTGAAAATATCGTTAACAATGCGAGCGCAGCCAGCGACAAGGTGCGGGCGCAGATTGAGAAGCTTGATGTCACGGTTAACGAGACCCTCGACCGCGCGCGCATGCAGGTAATACGCACTGACGAACTGATTACGCGCGCGCTGAACGGGATTGGGAACGCCAGCGAGACGGTTCAGCGGAGTGTCTCGTCTCCGGCGCGGCATCTTTCGGGGTTAATGCAGGGATTGAGCACGGGGCTCGAAGTTTTCTTCTCTTCCCGGCGCCGCCGCCGTGATGGGGCGGGCGTGGCGCAGGACGAAATGTTCATTTGAATTGCGGGCCGGCCTTCAACAGATCCAGCCGCCGCCAATCACAACGTCATCCTGATAAAACACCGCGGCCTGGCCGGGAGTGATGGCGCGTTGCGGCTCGTCAAAGGTAATCAGAATTTCGTCTTTGCCGGACCTTTCTGCAATGGCCGGCGCGGCTTCGTGGCGATGACGAATCTTGACTTCCACCCGCATTGGATCGCGGATCTCCTGTACTGAAATCAAATTGACCCGGCGGGCGCGAAGCGTGCGCGAGTAAAGCTGCTCCTGATTCCCGACCACAACCTGGCGAGTATCCTCCTTGATCTGGAGGACATAGAGCGGCGAGCCGGTCGCAATACCTAACCCCTTGCGCTGGCCGACAGTGAAATGATGGATTCCCTGGTGTTCCCCGATGACCTTGCCATCAGTAGTAACCAGTTCGCCGGAAGTGTCAGGCAGCGATTCGCTCTGTTCGGCGAGATAAGCATCCAGAAAATTCTTGTAATCTCCGCCGGGGACAAAACAGATTTCCTGTGAGTCCGGCTTTTCAGCCAGAGCGAGTCCATGCTGACGCGCAAGTTCGCGTACCTGCGGCTTCGTCATCTCTCCAAGGGGAAAAAGAGTCCGGCTGATCTGCTCCTGGGTCAAACCGAAGAGAAAATACGACTGATCCTTCGAGCCGTCGGCGGCGCGCTTGAGCAGCCAGCGGCCACGGCGCTCGTTAAATTCAACGCGAGCATAATGACCGGTGGCCAGCGCGTCGGCGCCTACCTGCTGCGCGACGATCAAGAGCTGATCGAACTTCAGATGATTGTTGCAAAGGCTGCACGGAATGGGCGTGCGCCCCGAAAGATACTCTTCAACAAAAGGACGCACCACATCGCGTTCAAAGCGCTCTTCGTGATTAACAACGTAATAAGGGATGCCGAGCGTCCCGGCGACGCGGCGAGCGTCATAAACATCGTCAAGCGAGCAGCAGCGTCCGTGGACAGCCTCAGGCATGCCCGCATGGCCGGCCAATCGGCGCTGGTTCCAAAGCTGCATGGTCAGGCCGATTACGCTGTGTCCTTCCGCGCGCAGCATGGCCGCGACCGTAGAGGAATCAACTCCTCCAGACATGGCGACAGCAATGGTCTTGGGCGCGGTCATTTGAACGATACGAAGCTGATGTGTACTACTTACTAACTTCTTGCTTATTGTAAACCGGGCTCAATTCACGCAGCCGGCCGACGGTGGTCGGAATCAAGCTCAAAGCGAATGCAACATCATCGTCTGTATTCTGCTTGCCCAGGCTAAAACGCAGGCTCGCGCGAGCGCGGTCGGGACGCAATCCCATTGCGGTGAGCACGTGCGAAGGCTCGATTGCACCGGAGGAACAAGCCGCTCCGGTGGAGACTGCCAGAGCCTTGAGATCAAGCGCAATGACTAAAGCTTCGCCTTCGATGTAATCGAAATAAATGTTCGTGGTATTGGGCACGCGCGGAGCGTCTCCGCCGTTGATTCCGACCGAATCCAGTTCACTGACGATCGCTTGCTCAATGCGGTCACGCATCGCCGCCATTTTCGCGACATCCCCGTTCTGCAAACCTTCCCGCGCGGTTTCGGCGGCTTCGCCTAGTCCAACGATCCCCGCAACGTTTTCCGTCCCGGCGCGGCGCGAACGTTCATGACTTCCGCCATAGATCATGGGCTCAAGAATCGTGCCTTTCCGGACGTACAACGCGCCGATTCCTTGCGGAGCATGAATTTTATGCCCGGAAATCGAGAGCAGATCGCATCCGAGGTTCCTCACATCTACAGCGACCTTGCCAGCGGCCTGCACGGCGTCCGTGTGAAAATACACATCGGCCTCGGCAGCAATCCTGCCGATTTCTTCCACCGGTTGCAGAACTCCGGTTTCGTTATTGGCCATCATCACGGTGATTAGCTTTGTATTTGACCGCAGCGCGCGGCGAACGTGGTTGGGATCAACCACGCCACGGCCATCGACGGGAACATAGGTCACTTCGTGGCCGAGAGATTCAAGATGCTTGCAGGAATTCAGAACAGCGTGATGCTCGATGGTCGAAGTGATGATGTGATCGCCGGGACGAACCAAACCAAAGATCGCGAGATTATCGGCCTCTGTGCCTCCGCTGGTGAACACGACTTCGGAAGCACGGCAACCGAGCAAGGCAGCGACCGACTCGCGGGCGCGTTCGACCGCCGCGCGCGTCTCCTGCCCATGATGATGGATGGAAGACGCATTGCCGAAGCGCTCTGCAAAATACGGCTGCATGGCCGCAAGCACCTCGGGCAGCACCGGCGTTGTGGCATTGTTGTCGAAATACACGCGCCGCATAGGATGATTGTACGCTGCGGCTGCGCACGGCTTGTCACGGCGTTATCCCGAGCGGACCCGCTTTTCAGGCGGAGCGAGGGATCCCCCTGAGTCGTGTTTTGCGAGATCCCTCCCGCGGCTGGACTACGCCGCGGTTCGGGATGACGCCTTGAGAACTGCATGAGCGAACCTGATTTACTTTTCGTGTGAAGGCTTGCTGGCTTCCGCGTTCGAGGCTTCTTCCTTCACGTACGCCGCGCTGAGCGTGCCTTTTTCTTTCGCGATCCCCAGCAGCGTGGGATAGAACTGCACGAAGGTTGTGTCCACGGCACCGTGCTGCTGATGGCAGGAGTAGCATGAGGCTTCTTTGGGAAGCTGCATGCCCTTGTCGCCGCTCTCGAAGCGGAAAAATGCCCACTTGCCGGTCTCGCCAAAACGCGCTTCGTCTTTAACGTGGACTTCCCTTCCCATCAGCTCTGGAGTCTGAAAATGCCCGCTCTTGTTGATCGAGGCATTGCTGCCCGCGCCACGCACTTCGAGCACAAGCATGGTTTTGTCGGGCCAGGTTCCGGTTTGCAGAAAAGCCTTGTAGGCCTCGGGATTGACGAAGACGTTGTCAAACATGGAATGGCCGGGCATCTGGATTGGGTTGTAGCTCATGTCAATGCCCGAGGTCAGATAGACCCACTCGCGGTAGTTCGACGGAAACATGAGACTGCCGTCGGGGGCGTACACGGGCGTCGTGGAAGCAGAGCCAGCGGAGGCGGAAGAAGGCTTTGAGTAGTCCTGAGCAGATAGCGAAATGGAAAGACAAACCAGCAGCAGCCCCAAGCGTGTCATGCGATTCTCCTGAATAATGGGAGTTTAGACTGGCTCGGCGACGGTTGGGTAGCAGGAGTTTGCTTTTGTGTGAAAAGCAGACTCTCCACCCCTAAAGCGGTTCGGAATGACAAAAGGGATGGATTACCTGTTATCCAATTCCGTCCAATGCTGAGGGTAGGGCGGGCCGATGTAATCGGCGCGGGGACGGATCAGACGATTGTCATCCAATTGCTCGATCACATGCGCCGTCCAGCCGCTGATGCGCGAAACGGCAAAGACCGGCGTGAACAGGTCAACGTCTATGCCCAGCGTGTGGTAAGTGGAAGCCGAATAGAAATCCACGTTGGCGTTGAGTTTCTTGTCGGCCTTGACGAATTGTTCGATCGCGTGCGAGTAGTCGAACCATTTGGCCTGCCCGCTCGAGGCGCCCAAATCTTTCGACATCTGCCGCAGGTGGGTGGCGCGCGGATCTTCGGTGTGATAGACGCGATGGCCGAAGCCTGGAATTTTCTTCTTTTGCGCCAGCATGCCTTTGACGTATTCGACGGGGTCGGCGCCGGAGCGGTCAATGGCCAGCAGAATCTGGAACACGGCTTCGTTGGCTCCGCCGTGCAAAGGCCCTTTGAGACAGCCGACGGCGGAGGTGATCGCCGAGTGCATATCAGAGAGCGTTGCGGCCGTAACGCGCGCTGCGAAAGTTGAAGCATTCAATTCGTGATCGGCATGAAGTATTAAGGCGATATCGAGCGCGCGCTCGGCAGTCTTCGAGGGATACTCGCCATTGAGCATGAGCAGGAAATTGGCCGCGTGGGAGAGCGAACGGTCCGGCTCGACCACCGGCTTGCCTTTGCGAATCCTGTCATATGCCGCAACGATCATGGCGACTTGCGAAGTCAGGCGGATAGACTTATGGAGATTGGCTTCGCGGTCGTTGCTTTTTTCTTCCGGATCGAAGAACGAAAGGGTCGAAACCATGGTGCGCAACACATCCATGGGCAGAGCGTGCTTGGGGACCAGCTGCAAGCGGTGGTAAATCGAGGCATCCAGCTTGCGCTCTTCGGCGAGCCGGTCCTTCAAATGCCGGAGTTCGTCGCGAGTGGGCAGCTTTCCGAACCAGAGCAAATAGCAGGTTTCTTCAAAGGTAGAATTGTCGGCAAGTTCGTGAATATCAATGCCGCGGTAGGCCAGGACGCCTTGTTCGCCGTCAATATAGCAAATGCTGGAAGTGGTGGCGACCACTCCCTCCAATCCCTTGCTGGTTGGTGCCGTAGTCAGGCTGGACATGAAACCTCGCTAAGCCTCTGTCTTCGATGTGGCGCTCGTTGTGACTGCACGGGAGGAGCGTGCGCAAGGTCGCAACTAACTTTTATACGCCAAAATCCGGCAACTTTCCAACCGCCGCTGCTTTTGCTTCGACCTTACGGCCGGGCGTATATTTAAGTGTTTTCCTGGTAATCCTGATCGCCTCGTATCATCCGCGGTCTCTATCGTCTTGGAGGCTTCCTTCATGAAACGTTTGCTGCTTTTCTGCGCATTGATGACTTGCATTTTCACCGTTTCTCTGGCTCCCGCTGATGAAGGCATGTGGCTCTATAACGCATTTCCCAAAGAGAAGGTCAAAAGCAAGTACGGCTTCGAACCTACACAACAGTGGCTTGACCATGTCCGGCTGTCATCCGTGCGTTTTAACAACGGCGGCTCGGGATCCTTTGTATCGCCGGATGGGCTGACTTTTACGAACCACCACGTGGGAGCAGAGTGTATCCAGCAGCTTTCGACCGGCGGCAAGGACTACATGAAAACCGGCTTCTACGCCCATACCCAGGCCGAGGAAGCCAAGTGCCCCGATCTGGAGCTCAACCAGCTTGTAGGCATTGAGGATGTGACCGCAAAGGTGAACGCGGCAGTGAAACCGGGGATGTCCACAGCTGATGCCGGTCAGGCGCAGCGGGCGGCCATGTCGGCCATCGAGAAAGACTGTGCGACAGCTACCGGCCTGCGCTGCGATGTAGTGACATTCTATTCGGGCGAAGTTTATAACCTCTACAAATATAGGAAGTACACCGACGTGCGTCTGGTGTTTGCGCCGGAATTTGACATGGCATTCTTCGGCGGCGATCCGGACAATTTCACTTATCCCCGCTACGACCTCGATATCACGTTTTTCCGGGTTTATGAGAATGACAAACCAGCGCATCTTGACCACTATCTGCAATGGTCGAAGACTGGCATCAAAGACAACGACCTCATCTTCGTCTCCGGCCATCCCGGCAACACGGGGCGCCTACGCACTATGGCGCAGCTCGAGTTTTTCCGCGATACGGACTATCCCGCGCGGCTGATGCGCTACGCGCAGAGGATCAAGGCGCTGCAGGCGTTTGGTGCGGAGTCCGAGGAAAACGCGAGAATTGCCCAGGAAGACATTTTCGGGCTGCAGAATTCCCAGAAAGCGTTTACCGGATACCAGTCGGGCTTGAAAGACAAGCAACTGATGGCGCGCAAAGCGGCGGATGAGCAGAAACTGCGCGAGCAGGTCGAGTCGAATCCTAAGGAAAAAGCCGAGTTCGGCGATCCCTGGGAGACGATTTCGAAAGCCATGCAGGTGCAGAAAGAAATCTATCTGCCCCTCACCTATGTTGAGCGCAGGGCCGGCTTCACCGGCGATTTGGCAGGCATTGCCCGTATCCTGGTGCGCGCGGCGCAGGAAAAACCCAAGCCCAATGGCGAGCGCTTGCGCGAGTTTCGCGATTCGGCTTTGCCATCGCTCGAGCAGCAGCTTTTTTCTACGGCCCCGATCTACAAATCGCTGGAGACTGTTCTCCTGGCGGAATCGCTTGGAGAGATGCAACATGCGCTCGGGGATGACAATGCCGTCGTCAAGGCCAGCTTGAATGGGAAAAGCGCCGAGGACGCAGCAAACAGCTTGATTGCAGGGACGAAGTTGGAAGATGTCGCGGTGCGCAAGCAGCTTTATGAAGGCGGAGAGGCTGCAATCGAGGCCTCGACCGATCCTTTAATCGTCCTCATCCGAACCATCGAACCGGAGGCCCGCGCGGTACGCAAGCAATATGACGACCAGGTGGACGCAGTGGAACGCGCCGAAGGAGCAAAGATCGCCAAGGCGCGTTTTTCGCAGAGCGGATTCACCGAGCCCCCGGATGCGACCTTCACCCTGCGCCTCAGCTACGGCACGGTAAAGGGCTACCTGGAAGGAAGCCAGCACATCCCGTATGACACCAACATTGGCGGCGCGTATCAACATGCCGATGAGCATGGCGACAAGCCGCCTTATCAGTTGCCCGAGACCTGGATCAAGGCCAAGTCAAAGTTGAATCTGAGTACGCCCCTGAATTTCGTTTCGACCGCTGATATTATCGGCGGAAATTCGGGCAGCCCGACAGTCAACAAAGCCGGCGAAGTGGTCGGCATTATCTTCGACGGCAATATTCAGTCATTACCCTGGAACTTTGTCTATAGCGACGAAGTCGGACGCGCGGTGAGCGTGGATTCGCGTGGCATTCAGGAAGCGCTGCGCGATGTTTATGGCGCTACTGCGTTAGCTGATGAACTCGCAGGCGGGGCGAAACACTCGAAGAACAAATCACATCCCAACCACGCCGAACCAGTGGCGGGGTCGTACTGATAAAGATTAGAAAGATGACGACGTTGGTTAGTCGCCCGTGCCGATAAGGGCGACGGTTTGCGGGCTGCCGCCGCCATTGTCGGCGATGCTGAGGGTACCGTTCAGCGAGCCTTTGGATTCTGGGGCGAATGTGACCTGAATGGTGCAGGATGCGCCGCCCGCAAGCTGGCTGCCGCAATTGTTGGTCTCGGGATAGACGTTCGTGCCAGTCGAAATTTTGCTGATGCTTATCGTCGTTGTGCCCTCATTCGTCATCTGCGCGGCCTTGGTTGTCTTCGATCCGACTTTCTGAGCGCCAAAATTGAGCGTAGTCGGGATTCGGCGCAATTGAGCAGGATATGGCGGGCATTGGCGGTACCAGCCAAACCAAGGTCTGCGCCAACTGGCACTGAGGCGTTCGGCGAACCCCAGCCCTGCACTTCCCCGCAGGGCTGGGTCAACTCGAACCGCGTTTTTTCTCTCGCAACCTTCCGCCCTCTCATCGTTCTCAGGAAGGCACCCGAAGGTACACTTCCCGCTGGAAATGGTTCGAAGGCGCCTGATTCCCGGTTACAATTCGATCATGCTGCGTTGGGGAGGGCTTCTGCCCGTCGTTATTGTGTCGCTGGCCGCTTTTTGCGCCGACCAGGCGCAGAATACGCTCATCCTGACCTGCACGCAGGCAGCAGCGGCGAACCCAGAGTGTAATCCTTCGAAGGCCGATCTGAGGAAGGCCAAAACTGCTTTCGAGAGAGCTTTGGTGCTGCAAAAAGAGAAGAAATATGAGAAGGCCTTTGCCGAGTTCGCGACGGCCGCGCATCTGGCGCCTTCCAATGTGGAATATGTCACGGACCTGGCGCTCACCCGGCAACAACTAGTCTTGAACCATCTGGAACAGGGCAATGCCGATCAGATCAAGGGCCAGGAAGTGGAGGCGCAAGCTGAGTTCCGCGCGGCGCTGGACCTTGACCCGCAGAACGATTTCGCCCGGCAACGGCTGCAGGATTCCTACACGGAATGGATGCCGAAACCTGACCTCGGCGCGCGCATCCTTGAAGCATCGGAAGAGATCACGGTCAATCCCGAGCCGGAGGGGCATGAATTTCATTTTCGCGGCGATGGGCGCGATCTTCTGACCCAGGTGGCGGCAGCCTACGGCGTTACCGCGGCTTTTGACGAGAAACTAGTGACCCGCCATGTGCGCTTTGATATTGAGAAAGTGGATTTCTACACGGCGATGCGCGCGGCCTGCGATGTAACCCGGTCCTTCTGGGCGCCGGTGGCGGACAGACAAATTATCGTTGCCCCCGAATCACCCGATACGCACCGCCAATACGATCAAATGGGGATGCGTACGTATTTCCTGCCGGGGCTGGCAAGCCAACAGGACGCGACTGAAGTCACCAACATGCTGCGCTCGGTTTTTGAGATCAAGTTTGTGAACCAGGACCAACAGCGCCCTGGCGTCTTTACTGTGCGCGGTTCCCAAGTTGTTTTGGACGCCGCCACCCTCTTCCTTGAAAACTGGGCGGAGTCGCGTCCGCAGGTCATGATCGACATTCAGTTATTCCAGGTCAGCCATACGCTGATGCACAATTTCGGCATGCACATCCCCAACAACTTCAAGCTGTATAACATCCCGACTGCGGCGCTGGCTGCGCTCGGCGGGCAGAGCATTCAGAGCCTGGTGAATCAGTTGATCTCCGGTGGAGGCATCAACCAGGCGAATTCTCAGAGTATTTCGGGATTGCTGGCCCAATTGACAGGACAGCAGAACTCCATCTTCAGCCAACCCCTGGCGACGTTCGGCGGTGGACTGACATTTATGGGCCTGAGCCTCGATCAATTTACGGCGCAACTAGGAATGAACCAGAGTCTGGTGAGAACGCTCGATCATGCGACTTTTCGCGTGAATTCGGGATCCGAGGCCACTTTCAAGGCCGGGTCGCGCTATCCGATTCTCAACGCCAGCTTCGCGCCGGTTTTCAACAGCGCGGCGATCTCGTCGGTCCTGCAAAACGGCAGTTTCCAGGCGCCCTTTCCATCCTTCAGCTATGAGGACATCGGTCTCAACGTCAAAGCCAAACCGATTATCAACAGTGATTCGAACATCAGCCTCACTTTGGAGTTGCAACTTCGCGCCATCGAGTCCCAGTCATTCAATGGCGTGCCAGTGATCGGCAACCGCGAATACAAAGGCAGTATCACGTTATGGGATGGAGAACCCGCGGTTGTAGCCGGGGAGATGGACGAGAACGAGCAACGCAGCATAACCGGGATCCCGGGCCTGGGTGGCATTCCAGGTTTGAACCGGATCATGACTTCCAACACCACCGAAGACGACACTGACGAAATGCTGATGGTGATTACACCCCACGTCATCACCTCGGCGGAGCGGGGACCGAATTCGCTGGTGTGGCTGCCAAAGGATTAGCCGGCAGATGAGCGCAGGTACTTTCTTAGAGGCTACTTCCCTTCCTTGACAGCAAAATCCACCAGCTTTTGCAAAACGTCGTAGGGCAACCCGCCCACGCTGAGTTTGCGGCCGTTGATGAACATGGTGGGAGTACTGTTGACGTCAAGAGATTTTCCGAGTGATACAGATCGTTGCACTCTTCCCGCGGTCTCGGGTTTCACAGCACAGGTTGCGACATCCGTGCCCTTCACTCCCGCCTGATCGGCCAAATTGGTCAATTTTTCATCGGCATTGGAGACGGTAATGTCACTCTGGGACTGGTAAACGCTGTCGATGAATTTCCAGAATGCATCGTTGGAGCCGCGCGCGACGCAATCCGCGTACTCAGCAGCTTTTTCTGCCCAGTCGTGGGCCGGGAGCGGAAAACCTTGGAACACCATACGGATGTTGTTATCTTCCCTCATGAGGCGATCCATGTTGGGCTGGGCCTCTTTGCAATGTGGACACTGCAGGTCGCTGAACTCTATCAGAGTCACAGGCGCGTCCGCGGGGCCCCGCGAGGGCCCGGTCGCGCGCTGGGCAAGTTCCTTGCGGACCGCGTCAAAAGGGTGCGCCCCAAATGGCATGAGTTCGCCGACCACCGCGTGACGACCGTCCGGGCTGACGTAGAACTTCGGGCTTTGTGCTCCCTGCGGCCCCTGGATTACGACTTCCACTTCCGCCAACCCCTGCGCCTCAGAAGGTTTAATGCTCACCACTCGCCAGCTCAGGGTGGAATCGTAGCCAAACATCTGCTCCAGGAATGCATTCACAGTTGCCTCAGAAGGCAGCGCTTCCGTAGCCGACGTCCGAGACGTTGCACGGGCGGCGCGTTTTCCCGCCGAAGGCTTGTCCTGCGCGGTGGCAACGGTAACGAACAGAAGCAACACAAGAAAACAATAGCGCTGGAGCATGGGTCCCTTTCTGTGGTCACTACGGAGAACTAGTTTACACGTCCGGCTTGGCGGCGATGGGAAAGCGGCGGCCATATCCGAACGCTTTTTCCGAAATTTTCAAGCCGACCGCAGCCTGCTGTCGCTTGTATTCGCTGCGTTCGACCATGCGAATGACCCTCCGGACCAGGCTGATGTCGAAACCCCTGTCCGTCGCAATCTGATCGGCACTGTGAGCTTCTTCGACGTAGTCTTCGAGAATCGCGTCAAGGACCTCGTAGGGCGGCAGCGTGTCGCTGTCTTTCTGACCGGGACGCAGTTCGGCGGAAGGTGGTTTGTCCAGGCTGGACTGCGGAATCACCGGACGCCGGGAATTCACATAGCGGCTCAGCCGGTAGACCATGGTTTTGGGCACATCCGAAATCACCGCCAACCCGCCAACCATATCGCCATAAAGAGTACAGTAGCCGACGCCAAGTTCGCTCTTGTTGCCGGTGCTGAGCACGATCGCGCCAAACTTATTGGAAAGCGCCATCAGCAAGGCGCCACGAGCGCGGGATTGAACGTTCTCTTCCGTCTCATCCTCTTTGCGGCCAGCGAATAATGGGGCCAGGGTTTTCCGGTAACTTTCGAAAATGTCTGTTATGCACAGAAGTTCGAACCGGACACCAAGATTCCCCGCCAGCGCGCGGGCATCGGTAATTGAGCCGTGAGAGGAGTATGGGCCCGGCATGCCGACGCCGATTACATTTTCGCCGCCAACGGCGTCTGCGGCTATGACGGCCGTAAGCGCCGAGTCAATGCCGCCGCTCAGGCCAACGATCACCTGGCGGAAGCCGCATTTGCGGACGTAGTCGCGGGTGCCGAGCACGAGTGCCGCGTAAGTGGTGGCTTCCTCGCCCTCGATCTGCTCGTGGATCTCGCCGGTCAATCGGTCGGAATCGAAATAAATAATGTCTTCGTCGAACGATTTTCCGCGGGCGATGATGACGCCGTTCGCATCCAGCACCAGGCTTGATCCATCGAACACCAGGCTATCGTTCCCTCCGACCTGATTCACCATTACGACCGGTATTTTGTGCTGGCGGGCGATGGAGGCCAGCATCTGGCTGCGCAGTTTGCGCTTGCCCAGCCAAAAAGGCGAAGCCGAAATATTGAGTAGAAAATTTCCGCCTGCATTCACAAGGGCTTCTACGGGATCGAACGTATAAAGCCGCTTATTCCAGAACTGCTTGTCGTTCCAGGCGTCTTCGCAGATGGTAAGCGCCATCTGCTTGCCGCAAAAGGGGAAGAGAACCTGGCTTTTGGCGGGGGCAAAATTCCGCATCTCGTCGAAGACGTCGTAGGTGGGCAGAAGCATTTTCGATTGCAGGAACGCGACTCTCCCGTCTTTGAGGAGCGCGGCGGAGTTCATGGCGGATTTACCAGTATCGGCCTGGGCTGGGGTAACGAGCCCACAGATCACAGCAATGTCGCAAGTTTCAGAAGCAATGCGCTCGATGCTCTCACGGTTGTGGCCGACGAAGGAAAGGCGCTCGACGAGGTCGCGTGGCGGATAGCCGCAAACCGAAAGCTCGGGAAAGAGAATAAGACCGGCGCCCTCTCCGCGGGCGCGGCGCGAGAAGTCAATAATTTTGGCGGCGTTGCCGGCGAAATCCCCGACCGTGGGATTGATCTGTCCCAGCGCGATCTTCACAGTTTTAGTGTAATGGGGCGGCGAGGCAGGGCCAAGTTGGTCGCCAGAGTGCCACCTTTAGCGGTTTGGCAGCCGAAACTGTGCGACGACCTGGTTCGGCCCTGACGGTGGGCCCGGATTGCCTGGCGGAGGAACCGGCATTGGCGTCGCCGAAGGCACGGTGGTGGGTCCGCTGGTGGGCAACTCTTCTCCAGGGCGCCGCAGCGTCGGAGCATTCGCAGGACGCGGCTGTTCGCCGGCTTTAGCTAGGCTCGGCTGGGTTTCAAGATTCACTTCCTTCTGGGTTCGTACGATCTTCTCGCCGTCCACTTTCATGGTTTCGACGCGCACCACTTCATCGCCCACAAAGCGCACAAAGTCAACGTCCTCCGGCGGCTCACCGTAAACCCAGTCTTCGTGCTCGACGTCGCCGTCTTTCTCGCGGATTTTTTGGGGCGCGCGTCCCTTGGCGTAGATCACCATTTCCCGATCCATTCCGACAAGAACGCGATGATTCTTGATCGCTTCTTTCACTTTTGGCGGGACGGTCTCCAGGTAGGCTTCGAGCGCCGATTTTGCATTGAAGTCGAAAACCGGCCAGAGCAGGTCTTTCAGCTGCTTGGGAGTCAACTCCGGGACATATTTGGCAAAGACAAGGTCCACACACGAGCCGCGGGGATTTGCATTGGCATCGCTGGGTACAATCGGAGTAGAGCTGCCATCTGCGCCTACGGCCTCGATCCTCTGGTACCACTTTTGGTGTTTGATTGGGCCGCCGTTGATCTCGAAGTGAATGCGATCGTCTTTTACGCGAATGTTGGTGATTCTGGCCTGATCGCCTGGCTTGACCGCAGGCCCCCACATCACCATCAACTGGCGTAATTCCGCCCCGGCCGGGGTAGTCACGCCGTTCTTCAGGGTTAATCCCTTCTTGCCCATAGGAAACGGGGTGCGGATGTACACCAGTTCCGAATTGAAGCCCCGGATGAGATCCATACGCGTCTGCTTGGAAATGGGGGGAGCAGACTGAGTTTGAGCCAATGTGCCGATGGCGAAGCAGGCGAACACTGCGGCGGGAAGAAAGCGGACCTTCATCGTACACCCGAGCCGAATCTATGCCGATTATAACCTGTTCGAGCAAGAATATTTCTACGAAACCTGCACCCCGTCCCGAGCCACTTGCAGCGGCAGGACACGTCCGCCATGGTCGCCGATGGCCGTAGCCACGCGGCTCACGGCGCCTGCCTCTACCAGGAAAATCACGCATCCTCCGCCGCCGGCGCCACAGACCTTGGCCGCCTGCCCGCCATGCCGGCCGGCGGCGGCGATGAGCTTGTCAATCAAGGGAGTCGTAATACCCGGGGCATTGGTACGGCGCAGCTTCCACTCTTCGCGAAGAAGGCGGGCAACGTCCTCCCATTGCGAACGAAGCAGCGCCTGATGCATGGTACGGGCAATTTCAGCGATACGCTCGAAGTTGCGGAATACCCGCCGGTCGCCGTTGATGTGCGACTTAAAGACTTCCCAGTTGTTGATGCCGGATTGCCGCGGCTTCCCCGTATAAGCGAGAACAAAGCGCGATTCGATTTCTTCGGGTGCGACCGGAACGGCCTCACGGTGAACGCCATCGGCGTCGAGGTGAATGGCGCTGACGCCGCCATAGAGCGCGGGATAATAGTCCTGGCATCCAGTGGGAACCTGGATGATCTGAGCTTCGACGTTCTGAGCGATGACCCGCATTTGTTCGAGGGTGAGATTACGGGCGGTGAAGCGGGCAAGAGCCGCGGTCGCAGCAATCAGCAGCGCCGACGATCCAGAGATTCCGGCTCCGGCTGGGGATTCGGAGTCGGTTTCGATCAGCAATCCTTCCTTCGGTGCGAAGAACTGCAAAAGATGGGCCGCCAAAGGAAGCCGGAAGCGGTGGGAGCGCCGCAATTCGTCAAGGCTGGAGAAATTCTCTTTTCTCCCGGTATCGATCGAACGCAGATGAACTTGCCTGCCTTTCAGCGCGGTAATGCGGCAGGTGGTTCGAATATTAAGAGCGAAGTTCAGCGTCAGGGCGCCGGGATGAAACAAATAAAGGGGCCACAAGTCAATAGTGCCACCAGCAAGATCGGCGCGACACGGGGCCTGGGCAACAATACGAGGCGCATGGCCAGCAGGTCCCGAACTGAGCATGGAATGTTTGTATCACGTCAGCCCGGCGACGTGATGGCTATCCGAGCTACTGCCAAATGCAAGCGCTGCCGCAGGTTCGCGTTGACATTTCCACACCAGTCAGGGCAAACTACCGAATTCGCTGAGCTTGCACTTTTCCACGTCCATAAAACAGAAACCTGGACGCGGCGGGCTGGCGAGTTGTGGCCGCGAGGCGGGGTACGCAGGCTTTTGCCATGATTCATCACCGGGTCTCCTACACCATGGATTCGACGCTGGAGACCGTTGACAGCGCCGAACGCGCCGCGGGCCGTATCGCGGCCGACTCCGGCTTTGATGAAGACGAGGTCATGCGAATTTCCATGGCGGTTCGCGAGGCCGCCGTCAACGCCGTACTGCACGGCAACGCGTACGATCCTGACAAGAAAGTGGTCCTCAATTTTGAGACTGTGGGAAACGATCTGATTATTACTATCCGGGACCAGGGCGCAGGCCTCGATCCCAGCAAGATTCCTGATCCGCTGGCCCCGGAAAATCTGCTCAAAACCTCGGGGCGCGGCATTTTTCTGATCCGCTCGTTCATGGATGAGGTCCATATCCACCCGTCCCAAACGGGCACCGAAATTAAACTTATCAAGCACGTCCACGGGCCATCCGCGGGCGACAAGGAGGCTTCCCAGTGACGATGACAACCAGTATCCGGCAAGTGGATGGTGTAACCATCGTGGATTGCGGCGGACGTATCACGCTTGGCGAAGGCAGCGTTATCCTGCGTGACACGGTGCGGGACTTGTTAGCCAAAGGAAAGAAGAAAATCCTCCTGAATCTAGGAGACGTCACTTACATAGACAGCTCCGGCATCGGCGAACTGGTCAGCGCGTTCACCACCGTGCGTAACCAGGGCGGCGAATTGAAGCTGCTGAAGCTGACAAAAAAGGTGCACGATCTGCTCCAGATCACCAAGTTGTACACTGTGTTCGACGTGAAGGATGACGAGGCGACCGCGGTAAAGTCATTCGCGTAATCCGTTGCAGCCTAATTAAGAGATGGGGCGACTGCCCACGTGGCGTTTTATCTGGCAAACTGACTTGAGCTTCAGCTGTTTCTATTTTGGGAATCGCGCCGATTTTTTTGTTGTCCAGCGAGCACCTGAACAGGCACGCAGTGCCACAATGGGTTGGGACGGAGAATGTCTCGATTGTTACCACTGCTTTGCCTCGCGTTGTACGCACCATCGGTTGCCATATCGGCTGCGGAGTGTATCCCTTTTGATCAAGCCGGCAAACACGTCGGCGAGACCTAATGCGTCAGCGGAAAGATATTTCGAGTACAGGCTGGCAGCCGGGGAGTGCATTATCTGGACTTCTGCGAGGACTTTCGAGTCTGCCCATTCACGGTCGTGATATTCCCGCACAATTTAAGAAATGTCGGAGATGTGCGCCAGCTCGAGGGTCGGATTATCGAGGTGCATGGTCCGATCAAGGAGTATGACGGCCGGGCCGAGATCATTGTTGAGGAATCACGGCAACTTCAGGGTGCGGGAGCGAAGATTCCCCCGCTTCCGAAGAACTACGACGTGGAGAAGCAAGGACACTACTCGGCCGGGAGCATTTACCGCACAAAAGCATCGAATAAAAAATCCTCTAAGCGTGTGCCAGCGACGCTGCCGGTGGACATATCGAGCGATCAAGGTCCGGTGAAGGATTCGGATTCAATTGAAGACCCGGCAGCGCCGCACTAGCTCTTACGTCATGCCCTTCCTTAATTCCTCCAGGTCATAAAACCTTCCCCTCCAGATGATTCCGTGGCGGGCCAGCGCCAGAATCATCGAACTCAGCATGATGTAGACAAAAAGAATCGTGCTGACCGGATGCAGGATGAGATAGTAACTATGCACATCGGACTTCCATGACATTCCAACGTAGATTCCGAACATGGCGAAAAGCGCGAAAGCATAGGGAAAACGGGACCATCCACGGGCCAGGAAAACTCCCAGAAACGGCCCGAGATTGAGCAATGCGAGCACGAAACAAGAAAGCACAACTCGGGGCCATTGAAACGAGAGAATGGCAAATGAGTTTTTGGTGAGATTTCTTATGACACCGAGCGCACCTTTGGCCCAGCGAATTGAGATCAGGTCGTCGCCGAACACATTGCGCTGCCGGTATCCCGCATTTTTTATAAGCTTCCCCAGCTTCATGTCATCGAGTACTTCGAAGCGCAGGGCCTCATAGCCGCCAAGCTGGTCATAAACACGGCGGCGCACCAGGTTAAACGCCCCGACCCCCATGTGGTCCTTGGTCTTGGGGTCGGCGACTTTCCAGGGACGGTGTCCGAAGACGAACAGCATCTGGAAGAAGGCCAGCATCATTTTCTCGCCGGGGAGTTTCATGATGAATTTGGGAAACAAAACCAGGTGATCCGCTGCTTCGGTCTCGGCGAAACAGATGGCCCGGCGCAGCGATTCCGGCTTGAAAACTACATCGGCATCGGTGAACAGGAGCCAATCTCCGGTGGCTTGGTTTGCGGCAGTCCACATCGCGTGGACTTTACCCATCCAGCCGCGAGGCAAATTGTCAATATGAATTACCTTCAGACGCCCTCCTGCGCCGAAATCGCCGGCGATTCGGTCCATGACGGGTCCAGTATCATCGTCTGAGCGGTCGTTCACGGCGAGGACTTCGTACTCTGGATAGTCAAGCGAGAGCAGCGAGCGCAGGCATTGCCCGATCTGCTCTTCTTCATTGCGTGCCGGAACGATAACGGTGACTCGCGGCCAGAGTTGTATACTTGCCGATTTTCTTTTCCATGCCGGGTGCGAAATGTCTGCGACGGCGGGCATGCCGAAAGCAGCATCCAGAGCGCGGACGATCCACATAAGGGCGAGAAGGGCGCCTGCAATCCAGTAAAACAGGCTCATCAGGCTTCAACCCCAGCCGGGGAGTGTTGAATTTGAACCGCCTGTGCAAATTTCATCCCGTAAAAAAGAATTGCCGCAGAAATGGCCATGGCAACGATAGGCAGGATGAAAGCAGCCTGCAGGGAGCGCTTGTCGGCGACGTATCCCATGAGCGTAGGCGAGGGCACGTCGCCGAGCAGATGAAAGATAAAAATATTGGCGGCGATCGCGGTTGCGCGAATATGGGCGCCTACTGAGTTGACCACGGCGGCGTTAAGCGGCGAGGTGTTTAACAAGAGTAAAAATGCGGCCAAAGCGATGGCTGGCAGCATCACCGGCCCGCGCAGAAACAAAGCTGCGATCATGACGGGCACGCCAAGCGCCATGCTGATCGCGGAAACGAAGTAGTAGGAGCTTTTCATACGCGGCAGCAGGTAATCGCCGAGCCACCCGCCTGCGAGAGAAGCGAGAACACCGTCAACCACCACAATGCCGCCGAACATAAGATTGGCGGACTCCAGAGTGTAGCCGCGGGCGCGAGACAGAAATGTGGGCATCCAGACCTGAATGCCCCCGAGCGCAAAGGTCATAGCAGCCATGCCGAGGGTGGCGGTCCAGAATGCGGGATTACGCGCCAGTCCCTGCACCGTTCCGCGCTCGACAGTTTCTCGCACCGAATCGAAATGGCCGCGCTCAGGCTCCGGAATGAAGAACAAAGCCAGCGCGAGCAGAAAACCCGGGATCGCGGCGATATAGAAAGGGAACCTCCAGCCGAAGGCCGGGCCAAGTTTGCCGCCCAGCAAATATCCGGCGGCGGTGCCGACAGGGATTGCCAGATAGAAAATGCCAAAGGTGCGTCCCCTCTCGTTCTCGGGAAAAAGATCGGCAACAAAGGTAGGCGCGATAGTAACGAACGTCGCTTCGCCGATGCCAACAAGCGTGTGCCGCAGCAAGAGCTGCCAATAGCTGTGAGTGATTGCGGTCAGGAGCGTCAAAGCGCTCCAAAAAATGGCGCCGAGGGAGATGATCCATTTGCGCGAATAGCGGTCGCCGAGCGGCCCGGTAAAAGGCGCGGCTACCATGTAGAAGGCGAAAAATGCTGTGGTGAGATAACCCACCTGGGCATTAGTCAGATGAAATTCCGATTGCACCAGCGGCTGCACCGCGAACAAAACAGAGCGGTCAATATAGTTGAGAAGGTTGAGGGTGGTGAGCAGGACCAGCGCGGCGCGGGGATAGAGCTTTGTTGAAGACACTTGGGAGAGGAATATAACATGCGAAGAGCTGAGGTTTTCCCGAGATCCAATGCGTACTAATTTGGAGCGCGCTTTCTCGGCCACTTCGCTATCACTACTGTCGAAATTCCGCCGCGGGGGCGGAACTCGCCTTTGACCTCGGCCCAAACCGGACGCGCCCAGCGAACCACGTCTTTCAGTACCTGATTGACAATGTTTTCCTGAAATATGCCGAGATTGCGGTAAGATTGTAAGTATTCCTTTAAAGATTTCAGTTCCAGGCAGCGTTTATCTGGCATATAGCGGATAGTGAGTATGCCGAAATCCGGCAGTCCTGTCTTGGGACAAACGGATGTGAATTCCGGATCGTCTACGACGATTTCATAGCCGGGAAACTGGTTCGGCCAGGTCTCAATCTCGGGAAATTTGGCGTCGAGCCCAGCCTTGGCGTGTTCGGGCGTGTAACGTGGAGGCTTCGGCATAAACCATTGTAACCAGCGGCTGCATTTCTCGAACAGCAAACCTGGTTCGACAGAATGGCCTCGGGCATCAAATTGACAGTGACTTTATCTGAAGCAGCGCTTGGCGAGCTGCGTCCTTCGTCAATATGGCGATAGTCGAGAACGATAAAGGATTTGGGCGCCGCAACCGATGGCTCCTATGGCTGGCGATTGCGGCAGCGGTGGTGATTTTTGCGTCGTTTATGTCCCGGGACGATGCCGTTCCCGTGCGGGCGGCAAAGGCGGAACGTACCACGATCCGCAGCGTGGTTTCGACCAACGGGAAAGTTGAGCCGCTGAATAACTTCGAAGCGCATGCGCCCGTGGGCACGACTGTGAATAAGCTGCTGGTAAAGGAAGGCGATCAGGTGAAGCGGGGACAGCTGCTGGTACAAATGGATGACGCGGAAGCGCGCAGCAAAGACGCTCAGGCGCTCGCGCAACTTCGCTCGGCAGAGGCCGATGTGAGCGCAGTCAAGGGAGGAGGCGCTCATGAGGAAATCCTGACCTTGCAGGCCCAGCTGGTGAAGGCGCGCAGCCTGAGGGATACGGCGCAGCACAATCTCGAAGCATTGCAACGCTTGCAACAACAAGGAGCAGCATCGGCCGGAGAGGTACGAGAAGCACAGAACCAGCTAGACCGGGCGAATGCCGATCTCACTCTGCTCGAGCAGAAAAAGAAAGAGCGCTACTCGCAGCCTGAAATTGCCCGCGCTGACTCGCAGAAATCACAGGCGCAAGCGGCTTACGATGCAGCCGAAGATGTGCTGCGTCAACTGAATATTCGCGCGCCGTTTGACGGTGTGGTTTACTCGCTGCCGGTCAAACAGGACGCGTACGCCAATCCTGGCGATTTGGTTTTGCAGGAAGCTGACCTTTCTCGGGTGCGGGTGCGGGCGTTTGTGGATGAGCCCGACATTGGGCGACTCGGGGCGGGAGATGCAATTGAAGTTACGTGGGATGCGATGCCGGGGCGGGCCTGGAGTGGAACGCTAAGCACCGTTCCTTCCGTAGTCAAGTTGAGGGTCACTCGCAATGTCGGCGAAGCGACTTGCGTGGTAGATAACCGCGATTTCAAGTTGCTGCCGAACGTCAACGTAAGCGTAACGATTGTGACCGGAGAGCACAAGAACGTGCTGACCGTGCCGCGAGAAGCGGTGCATCAGGAAAACGGCAAGAGCTATGTGTACGAGGTTGTGAATGGGGAATTGAAGACCCGCGACATTCAGACTGCTCTTTCCAATCTGACACAGGTCGAAGTAACGTCAGGGCTCTCGGATAATTCCGAAGTTGCGCTCGCCCCGATAACTTCAAAACCATTTCATAATGGCATGGCGGTAAAGGTGGTTCAGTAGGAATGTTTTCAATCAGGAAAATCGCGATTTTATTGGGTTTGTCACTTTTGCCGGCACTCTGCAGCGCCGAGCCCCGCGGCGGGAAATTGCTTGCCGAGGGAAAAATCGACCAGGCTACATCGCTGTTGCAGATGCAGGTGCGAGAGGCCCCCAATGATGCTGAGTCTTATCACCTCCTGTGCCGTGCCTACTTCTCATTGGGCAATTGGGACCAGGCCATTTCCAACTGCGAACGCGCGACGGCGTTAGAACCCGGCAACAGTCAATATCACATGTGGCTCGGCCGGGGATACGGAGAGAAAGCAGCGAGTTCCAGTTTCATGAACGCCTTAAGCCTGGCAAAAAGGGTGCGGGTGGAGTTTGAGACCGCCGTGCGGACGGATTCGAAGAACGTGGAGGCCCGCACAGACCTCGCTGAGTTCTACCTAGAGGCGCCCGGCATTGTTGGCGGCGGACGCGACAAAGCACAAGCACAGGCCAGAATTCTGGCAGCCCAGGATCCCGGTAAGGCAGATTGGGTGTACGGCCGGTTGGCCGAGAAACGAAAAGATTCTGTAGCAGCCGAAAATTATTATCGCGCCGCAGTCCAGGTGAGCCACGGAAGCGCGGATGCGTGGTTCAATCTGGCTTTGTTCTACCGGCATGGGGGAAGGCTGAATGACATGCAGGAGGCGATTCGTCGTGCCAGTTCATCTGAAGCGCTCCAGCCTGCCGTATTCGTTGAAGCCGCCGATGTTCTGATCCGCGCAGGCCGCGATTTTCCGCTGTCCCGGGATTTGCTTACCCGCTACCTTTCGCAAAATTTCGGCCGCGAGATTTCTGTAGCTTTTAAAGCCCACTATTTACTCGGTACTTTGCTCGAACGGCAAGGGGACAAACAGAGCGCCGGTCACGAATACCGGATGGCGCTTTCCCTCGCCGGGGGTTTCAGTCCCGCGCAAAAGGCGCTCGAGCGGATTGGACCGGAATTAGTCTCTTTCTCAGCACAATAAGATCCATCGCTCTCATCGAGCGTAATCCACTTCCTCGTTTACAATCGCGTCTTGTGGCTCCGGCACATCAACTCTCAAGGTGGATTTATGACGCGTTTCTTGCTTTCGAGAATTGGAATCAGTCTCATATTATCGTTCTCGGCCTGCGCGACTGTTAACGCCGAACCAATCGCGTTGAAGCGTGTGGTCGAACTAGCCCTCAGTCATGGCCCGGCGGCGGCCAAGGCTGACAGCGATGCGCAGCGTGCCTTTGCCTCGTACCACGAGGCCCGCAACCAATTTCTGCCTCAGCTCACGGTCGGCTCAGGGCTTGGCGACACGTGGGGCTATCCGCTGAGTCTGGAAGGCTATGCACCGTCCATCGTCAATATCAATGCCCAATCGTCGGTTCTGAATCCTGCCTTGCGCGATTTTGTGCGCGCGGCGAAGAGCGAATGGCAAAGCAGCGCCCTGCAGGCCAAGGATCAACGAGAACAGATCATTCAAGATACGGTCCTGAGTTATGCTGAGCTGGCAAGATGGGAGACCCTGCTGTCTCACTTAAGCCAGGAGTACGCTGACGCTCTTAAGACGGAAGAAGTTGTCAACCGGCGTATTCAGGAAGGGGTGGACAGTCCGGTTGCCCGCACGCAAGCTCGACTGACGACTGCTCGGGTTTATCTTCGCCTTTCGCAAGCACAAGGCGCCATTGATGTTTTGCGCAGCCAGCTGGCGGAAATGACGGGACTGGCCGCATCATCGGTCCAAACTATGCCGGATTCGATCCCGACGCTGCCGGAGGTAAGGCAGGATGACGACTTGGTGGCAAGGGCGGTCCAATCGAGCTCCTCCGTACAAGCGGCTCAAACCCACGCCATGGCGCTTGATTTCCGGGCACGCGCTGAACATCGGGCACAGTGGCCCACCGTTGACTTCGCCACGCAATACGCCGTCCTGGCGCGCTTCAACAACTGGCTGGAATTTTTCCCCAAACAAAACTTCCAGCAAAATAACGCCACGATCGGCGTGGTGATCCGCTTCCCTTTTCTGAACCCGACGCAGCATGCTCATGCTGAGGCCGCCGATGCGGCAGCGTTTCGCGCTACGAAAGATGTGGAGATAGCGCGCAATCAGGTTTCCGAAGAGACACTGAAGCTGCAACGGTCAGTCGAGCAACTGGCCGCAGCAAAACAGGTGGCGGAGCTGGAGTATCAGCTCGCGGAATCTAATGCCGACGCCGTGCAAGTCCGCATGGACGCCGGCAATGCCACCATCAGGGAGGGAGAAGACGCGCGCGCCGCAGCGAATGCCCGCTACGACGCGCTGCAAGACGCAAATTTTGAACTGGAGCGAGGTCGCATTTCGCTGCTGCGCTCAACGGGAGACCTGGACAAATGGTTGGGATTAAGCAAGCAGCCATAGCCCACTCAAGCGTCGTTTTCGCGCTTCACCGCATCAAACTTACAACTGGCCGTAAATGCTTTGTCTAAACAGGGTTAGGCGTGCAACGCTAAGTACAAAGGTATTTCCCGCAGCGCGGGAATGTTAATATAAAGTCACTCATAAATATGCCATTGAAAACGCTTTTCCTGAACCCGCCTTCGTTTGAGAACTTCGACGGTGGGGCAGGCTCCCGCTGGCCGGCAACGCGCGAGATCGAATCCTACTGGTATCCAGTCTGGCTAGCTTACCCAGCGGGAATGCTCGAAGGAGCACGGCTGCTAGACGCCCCGCCGCATTACATCTCGGCCGACCAGACCATCGACATTGCACGAGATTATGAGTTCCTTGTGCTGTTTACCAGTACGCCGGGATTTCCCGGTGACATCGGACTAGCGCAAAAAATCAAAGACGCCAACCCGAAGATTAAGATCGCCTTCGTAGGGCCGCATGTAAGTGTTCTGCCCGAACAATCGCTGAAGGCATGCCGCGCGATTGACTTTGTGGTGCGCAAGGAATTCGATTATGCCGTCGTCGAGTTCGCTCAGGGCAAGCCGCTGGACGGGATTCTTGGTATTTCCTATCTGAGAAACGGCTCCGTCATCCATAATCCGGATCGCCCGGAAATTCAGGACCTTGACGCACTTCCGCACGTAACCGATGTCTATCGCCGTGACCTGGACGTGCGCAGGTATAACGTGCCGTTTTTGCTCAATCCTTTTGTCTCGCTGTACACCACGCGTGGCTGCCCGGCACAATGCACATTTTGCCTTTGGCCGCAAACCCTGAGCGGGCATCCGTGGCGCAAGCGCTCTACTGACAATGTTGCCGGCGAGATGGCCAAGGCCAAGGATTACTGGCCCTACGTGAAGGAATTTTTCTTCGACGACGATACGTTCAACATCCAGAAGGCGCGAACGATTGAGTTGTGCGCCAAGCTGAAGCCGCTGAAGCTGACCTGGTCCTGCACTTCCCGCGTCACCACGGATTTTGAGACACTGAAGGCAATGAAGGAAGCCGGTTGCCGGTTATTAATTGTCGGTTATGAATCAGGCGACCAGCAAATTTTGAAGAACATCAAGAAAGGCGCGACGATCGAGCGGGCGCGCCAGTTCACCAAAGACTGCCACAAACTGGGATTGGTGATTCACGGCGACTTCATCATGGGATTGCCCGGAGAAACCCATGAGACCATCAATAACACGATCGCTTTTGCCAAGGAACTCGACGTTGAGACCATTCAGGTTTCGGTCGCACACGCCTACCCGGGAACCGAGCTTTACGATTACGCCATAAAGAACGGTTTCATGGTCAAGGGCAACAAAATGGTGGATGAGGGCGGGCACCAACTGGCGCACATTCAGTATCCCGGTTTGCCGGCCGATGAGATTCTCGATGCGGTCCACCGTTTTTATGACGAGTATTATTTCCGCCCCAAGGCAGTCTTCCGCATCCTTAAGAAAGCTGCGTTCGACAGCAACGACCGCAAGCGCCTCTACCGCGAAGCCAAGACCTTCCTCAAAGTCCGTGCCATGCGTCATAAGCTGACCAAGGGACACCGCACCGAGCAAACTTCAACTGTGGCCGAAGCGGTCGAAGTGTAGGGAGCGGTGACTTTCCGCAAATGCCTGGTGCTGGCTGGTGTCACAGTTTGCGCTCCGGCCGGCGATTCCCTGCTGTCCCGCGGGATGAAGGACATGGGCAGCATTTCGATTCACAACCTGACCTCAATTTTTCTCGCCGTCCTTAATCCCTGGGTAACGGTCGGGATTTTGTTTCTGCTGGGATTCTTTGCGTGTTACACCACCGCGCTCTCATGGGCCGATCTGACTTATGTGCTGCCGGCAACTTCTCTGGGATACGTTCTTCTGGCCCTCATCGCACGATTTCTGCTCAATGAACAGATCACGGTCACACGCTGGCTGGGGATCCTGTTGATTTCGGCGGGGGTGGGCTTCGTCACCCAGGGCCCCGCTTTAACTCGCCGGGCTTCCCATGATGACGAGGCGGTCCATGCCCTTTCGGTGGGAGGCAACCGTTGAAGCTCTACACCTGGGGAGCGATCACGGCAATCGTCTTGGCTTCGACTACCGGCGACGTTTTGCTTTCCCATGCGATGAAACAGGTAGGAGATGTGCACGAGCGCTGGCGGCGAGACGGGCTGCTGGCGGTGGCGGGAGGAGTACTGCGCAACCGGTATTTTCTCCTGGGCGTACTTTCGATGGCGACTGCCTTCTATAGTCTGCTGTTCGCGCTCTCCTGGGCGGATGTAAGCCTGGTTGGGCCGGCTGCCGCTGCCTTGACCTTTTTGGCCAACGCAGGCGCCGCACGGGTTTTTCTTCACGAACGTGTAGATGGCAGGAGGTGGATCGCAGCGTTATTGGTCGCAGGCGGAGTGGTCCTGCTGGCCACGTAACCGGCTGTGGCCAAATAGCCGCATTAATCCCGACGGCGGCAAGTCCGGGACGAGAAACCGCGCCTCCACGCCCAAAGTCCGCGCCATCTGTTCGGCAGCTTTATATCCACTGCGGACAGCGCCTTCCATGGTGGCCGGCCAGCCCGTATTCGTGAAATCTCCCGCCAGAAGGACACGGGGCCACGCCGTTTCCGTTGCTGGACGGTACGTGTCGATTCTTGGGCAGGGAGAAAAAGTGGCATAAACTTCTTTGATTACGGCCGATTTCAGAAGCCTGGCGCCAGCCACATCCGGAAAAAATTCAGCCAGTTCGTTGCTTGCCATCTCCACAATTTCCGGCTTTGATTTTTCCACCAGGCTTTTCGAGGAACTCACGACCAGTTCGACGTAGCTGCCCTCCCCGGCGCGGTTCAGCAACTTGGACTTGTGGAACATCCACTGAATGGTACGGTCCAGCAACACTGCATGCGGCAGGTCGGAAATCTGGCGGTCGAACCAGAGATGGATGCCGGTGATGGGGGAGCTTTCGAGACGACCCAGTTTCCCCTTCAGCGGTTCCGATGCCCGGTCCTCCGGCAGAAGTGAAGCCAGTACGTCGTAAGGCACTGCCGCGACCACGAAGTCGTAGCTCGCACCTCCATCTGCAAAACCAAGGCTCACCCGGCTGTTTTCGGGCTCAAAGTGCTCGACTGAACAGCGTAGCCTGATTTCTCCTCCGCGCCGGGAAATGTAATCCGCCGCTGCGCCGTAAAGCTCAGTAAGAGGAATGGCCGGTATGCCCATGTGCCGCGCTGCCGGCGATGCCATGGATTCGCGAACAACCTGTGCGGCGTAGGGTACCGCCATGCGATCAAGGTCCTCGCTCAAGGCGCTGACCAGAATTGGCTTCCAGAAGCGCTCAATCGCATTCGCCGTCTGGTGGTGGCGGAGCAACCAGACCAGAAACGACTCGCCGGTATCGGGAAGTGGGGCGGGTATGATCGCCGCCAAGGCACGACCGATGGCCAGCTTGTCGTGCCAACTGAGGAACGGAAAACGCAGAAACGCAGGCGCCGTGTGCAGCGGAGCAGGCAGCGGCGAGGGATGCAGGGCGGTTTGCCTACCTCCGGGTTCAACGAAGGTCATGCGATCCGACCAGGCGATCTTGTCGCTGACCCCGATGCGGCGATAAAACTCAATGAGATTCGTACAACTGGCAAAAAGTACATGCTGGCAGTTGTCCACTATTTCGCCAGTGCCGGGGTGGTGGTAGGAAGAAGCGCGTCCCCCGAGGTAAGATCTGCGCTCGAACAGAGTTATGCGGAAACCGGAATCTGCCAAGGCACAGGCGGCAGACAGCCCGGCCAATCCCCCGCCGATGACGGCGATGCTTGCGGCTGTCGAGACCTTGCTCATTACGCCAGGCGCTTGACCCAGCCCTTTAGCAGGATGGCCAACTTTTCGGCCGTGGTTAGGGCGATCTTCCTGGAGAAGACGTCGCCTTGCCGGCCGGCAATTTTCTCCAACAAACTGCGATAGATCGTTACCAGAACCCACAGTGCCGGCTGGCTGTCTTCATCAATGAGGGGGATGAGTTGATCTGCGGCTTTATAGTATTCGCGGGCACGATCTGCCTCGAAAGCCAGCAAGGGCTGAAAGCGTACTGGCTCGCTGGCCGTCAGCAATTCGGGCGGCGTAATTCCGAACTTCGCCAAATCCTCTTCCGGTAGATAAACGCGCCCTGCCGCCGCGTCTTCCTTCACATCGCGAATGATGTTCGTGAGCTGAAAGGCTAACCCACAATCTTCGGCGAGCGCCTCCGCTGCCGGGTCGCGATACCCAAAGACGTGGATGCAAACCAGCCCCACGACGGAGGCGACTTTGTAACAATATCCGCGAAGGGCCTCAAAGGTGGGGTAGTGAACCTGGAGCTTCCTGCTGCCCGGGTTCGCCGCATCAGAGTCGGCTTCACCTTCGACATCCATCGCCGTGCCATAGGCCAACTGATCGAGAAGGCCGACCGGAATGTTGAACCTGCGCTGAGCATCGGTCAACGCCAGAAACACCGGTTCGTCGGTCGGCTGACCTGCCTGAGCGCAGTGCAGCGCGTCCAGCCACGCGGCCAACTTTTGCCGCCGTTCCACCAAAGGCAAGCCTTCGTCATCAGCAATATCATCGCAGCGCCGCATGAAGGCATACACCGCAGATAAGGCCTGGCGCTTGGGGCGCGGCAATACCAGAAAGGCATAGTAGAAGTTCTTGGCCGATCTGCGGGTGATACCCCGGCAAACCGAGTACGCAACGGTGAGTTGCGACGGAGTGGGGGCGGCTTGGACCGGGGCAGGTTGCACGGCCGTGCTCATAACAGCTTTCCCCACGCCGCTCTGGCCACCAGGGCGAGTTTGCGCGATTTAGTGATGGCTGGCCGTTGCCCGAGGACCTTGTATCCCTGCCGCTCAATGGCGTTCAGGATTTCCAACCCCCCTCGGCTGAACAGCTCGATGTCAATGGCCAGTTCTTTGTCCACCTGCCGTGCCAGCGGCAGGCCGCGCTGGAACCATTCCCGCGCACGCTCTACCTCAAATCGCATCATTTCACAGAAATCTGGCGTATTTCGTTGGGCGGAGATGTCTTCCTCGCTTACACCGTACCGTTTAAGGTCTTGCAGAGGCAGATAGATTCTGCCTTTGTCGTAGTCAAGGCTGACATCCTGCCAGAAATTTGCCAACTGCAGGGCGGTGCAGGTGAAGTCGGATAATCTTTGGCGCTCAGCATCGCGATAGCCGCAAACGTATAACACCAAGCGGCCGACCGGGTTCGCCGAATTGCGACAATAACCGAGAAGATCGTCGAAAGTCGGGTAGCGGCTGACAGTTTGATCCTGCCGAAAGGCGGTCAGCAGGTCGGCAAAGGCCGGCTGCGGAATGTCACATTGCCGGACCGTTTCCGTAAGAGCGACAAACACCGGGTGCCTGGGATTCCCAGTATAACAAGCCTTTAATTGCGACTCCCATTCATCCAGCATGCGCAGGGAGGCATTCGCATCTCCGACCTCATCTCCCAGATCGTCGGAAATGCGGCAATAGGCGTAGACATTGAAGAAATGCTGACGCATTCGCTTGGGCAGGAACCAGGTGGCAACCGAGAAGTTTTCGTAGTGAGTGCGCGCGAGATTGTGGCAATATTCCCGCGCTTGCTCAATCCCCGGGGCATGTTCAGGGATGGCGTAGGCGGGGGGCAGACTCGCCCATGCGGAGGAACCAGAAAGGACTTGGGAGTCGTTGCTGGCAATGGACGACATGGTCAGTTCGGTCTCCCTGGGTCGTAAGGACTGATCAATGGCCAGGAATGATAGCCGTCTTGATGTCCCCGTTGCGGTTCAGCATGTGGCGCAGAACCTGCTGCAATCGCGAAAGTGGCGCTTCCCCGGTTATGTAGTCGGTGGAGCGAATTTTCTTTTCTGCAATCAATGCAAAAGCCTTGCGGACCGTCTCCGGCGTATGGTGGAAGGTCGCCTTTAACGTAACTTCTGAATAATGGAGCCGGTTGGTATCGAGCTCAACTTTGGTTCCATGGGCACAGCCGCCGAAAAAGTTTACCGTGCCGCCCTTGCGCACCATGTCAATGGCCCACTCCCAGGCTTCGGGCCGGCCCACAGCTTCGATCGCCACGTCGCTGCCGCGTTTGTCGGGCGAAATGGCGCGCACGGCATCGACCGGATCTTTGACTTTCGTGATCTGGACCACATCGTGCGCGCCCATGTGTTTGGCCGCAGCCGCCTGCGAGTCGCGCTTGACCACCGCGATGACATTGCATCCCACAGCCCGCGCCACCTGAATGAACATCAGACCGATGGGGCCGCCTCCGATCACAGCAACGGTGTCGCCGATCTCGACCTTGGTCTCGTGCAAGCCACGCAGAACGCAAGCCAGGGGTTCGACCATGGCAGCTTCTTCGAAGCTGACATCGGGAGGAATCGCGAGCATATTGAGCTCGACGATGCGACGGGGTATGCGGATGTACTCCGCGTAGGCGCCGTTGTTAAAGAGCAGGTCTTCGCAAAGATTTTCCTGATGGCGCGAGCAGTAGAAGCACATCTGGCAGGGTGCAGAATTCAGTGCCACCACGCGCATGTTCTTTTTGAATCCACGAACTCCATGGCCGACTTCTTCAATCACACCCGCCAGTTCGTGACCGAACAAGGCTGGCGGGACAATCATCCGGGCATGGTAGCCACGTTGATACACTTTCAGGTCAGTGCCACAAGTCAGGGCCACCTGCACTTTGACCAGCACCTCCCCCTCGCTTACCCGGGGGATGGGAACTTTCTCGATTTTTACGTCCTCTTTGCCGTAGAGGACAGCTGCCGTCATCTTTCCGTTCACGCTTTATTTCCTTCCCACCGGCTGCCCGCCTGAATGACGATCTTCATCGAATCAGGCTGGGGGTGAGCAGCCAGGTTCAGGGCTTCCATGCTGCGGGACAGGGAGAAGCGGTGGCTGATAAGGCGTTCCAAATTGACTTCGCGGCTCATCACAAAATGCACGGATTCTTCCTGTAGCTCGATAGAAGCGCTATACGACCCCAATAGTGTTTTTTCGTCCACGCACACAGCAGCGGGATCAATGGCCGCCTCGCTACGTACCGTCTGCGCAAACAGCAAGACGCGCCCGCCCGGACGTGCCGCGTCCAAGGCGGTGCGGATCAAGTTGTTTCCGCCTACCGCCAATACGACTGCGTCCGCGCCCCGACCTTCTGTCTCCCCGCGCACGGACTGCACTGCGTCCACCTGCGACGCATCGATCAGATTTTGCAAACCCAGGGTTTTAGCTATTGTAAGCCTCTCCCGGTACAAATCGGAAGCTATTACCCTTACCCCTGCTCGCTTTGCCAATAGGCTCAACATGATACCGATCGGTCCTTGCCCTATCACTAGAACCGTCTCTTGCGGCGTTAACTGGAGCCTTTCGATTCCCTTCATGCAGGTATTCACGGGTTCGACAAAACAGGCCTGCTCGAACGAAACGTTGTCGGGAATACGCACGGTGCCTTGACGCACGATCCAATCCATAACCCGAACATATTCCGCGAAGCCTCCACCGGACGGTTCGAATCCTGCAGTGCACCCTACTTTTTTGTACGTCGGACACTGTGCGAAGGTCTTATGGCGACAGTAGTAGCACTCGCCGCAAGGGATGTGATGGAAGACTACGACACGGTCTCCCGGCTGAAAGTTGTGAACGCTCTCGCCAACCTGAGCAACGACGCCGGCGGTTTCGTGCCCGAAAATTCTTGGAGCTGAATGGGAACCAGTGGCAATCTTCTTGAGATCGGTACCGCACACGCCACATGTATGGACCCGCACAAGGATCTCACCGGCGCCGATTTGCGGCACAGGCACCGTCTCGACGCGGACGTCATTCACTCCCCGGTAAACCGCGGCTTGCATGCTCGTCGGAATGGAGCGGTGTGGTGTGACGGCGGTTTGATCAGCAACGGCCACGATGGTTTAAGTTTCCTTTTTGTTGGATGCAGGCGGGAAACTGATCCGCCGCCAAATTTGCTGTATTCAGTTCATTGCAAAGAGTCTTTGATGCTTTGGCCGAATTCGATGCCAGCTGCAATACAGCGGGCCACAACCAAGGGCGAACCGCAGCATGAAGCACGAAGCTCGCCTGCCGGAAACTCCCGCCGGAAGCGACAAAGCGCTCCATGTCAGGAAAGTTGAAGCTCGCCCCGTCAGAGATCGCCTTGACCGCCGTGAATGCAACACCATGGGCAGCGGCGGCACGGGCCACCGCGGCGGCTTCCATATCAACCGCCTGGGCGGCGTAGGCTGCGGCCAGTTTTTCCTTCTGCTGCACTCCCGCAATCGAAGGGAACGATACGAGCACTCCAGAACCGGTGTGCGTTTCGGTCCGGCTGCCGTCGTTGGTATCAACAATACACTCTGGAACGAAAAGCGCGCCAGCTTTGAGCGATGCGTCGAGCGCCCCGGCAAAGCCAACCGATTGGAGACGTTGCGGATGATACAGAGCGATCACCGCTTCAGCAGCGCGCCGCGCCGCCACCGCACCCATTCCGCCACAAACCAGCACGGTTGACTCGTGCTCAAAAAAAAGAAAGCGCCGACCGTCGTATTCGCGTTCCTCAGTCGGCCAGGTCTTCACTAATCCGCGGACCTCGCGCTCCATCGCAGCGACGATAGCGAGCTTGAACCGGTTAGGCATATCCGTTGGCCTGAAACCACCCGACCGCGCGGCGTAAGGCACCGTCCACAGGGCCTGCTTTCCATCCCAGCTCGCGCTCGGCTTTGCTGGACGACACGAACATTTTCTTGCGTCCCATACGCACCGCGTCTATGGTAGCGCGAGGTTCACGGCCAAGCATGCGACCGGTTACAGCTTCATCCACAACGCCGGTGGCCAGAGCCACCAGGTATGGAACTCTGACTTTCGGCGAGGGTAATCCAGTGATGGAGGCAAGCTTGTCGAGAATCTGCTTCAACGTAAGGTTCTCGCCTCCTAAAATGTAACGCTGGCCGGTTCTTCCCTTCTCCAGGGCCGTGACGTGGCCGCGGGCACATTCAGTAACATCCACGAGATTGAGGCCTGTATCCACGTACGCCGGGAATTTTCTCTTCAGAAAATCCACGATGATCCGGCCGGTCGGAGTGGGCTTGATGTCGCACTCTCCCACGGGTGTGGAAGGATTCACGACGACCACATCTATATCTATGCCGCTATTGCCGGCCTCGATCGCAACTTGCTCGGCCATAAATTTCGAACGCTTGTAATGACCGATCATGTCGGCGAGGGAAACCGGAGAGTTTTCATCCGCGGGAGTGCCATTCCTGCTGAAGCCCATGGTTGCAACGCTCGAAGTGTAAACCACGCGCCGGATGCGGTTCTTGCGCGCGGCATCGAGTACAAAGCGCGTTCCTTCCACGTTCGAAAGATACATCTGTTCTGGATTGCGAACCCAGAGCCGGTAATCGGCCGCCACGTGAAAGGCTACGTCGCAGCCGGCCATTGCCTTTTCCAGCGAGGCAAGATCGCACAAGTCTCCGACGGCTCGCTCGGCGTTAAGACCCTCCAGATTGCGGGTATCGCTCGCGGAGCGCACCAGCAGGCGCAGGCCAGCTCCCTGCTCGGCAAGCACCCGCGCTACGTGCCCCCCAACGAAGCCGGTTGCGCCAGTGACGAAAGCAAGCATGAAAACGATCGGCTCTCAGCTTTCGGTTTCAGGCGTGAATTGAAAGCTGACGGCTGATCGCTGAGAACCCCCTTACTCCAGGTTCTCCGGCTGCAAGGAAATGTCTTTCTCTCCCGCTGCCTTCTTTTCCCAATACTGCCGCACCCAAATTTCCCAGCCTTTGCCTGCGGCCATATCGCGCCCGGTAAACTCCAAGGCGGCAATGTCGGCATAGCTGATCGAACGCTTCGCGCTTCCATTCTTCGGCAACAGCCGAACGAACGAAGTTGCGAGCGTTTCACCGCTGCGGCGGTCAAAAATGTAGCCTTCGACCTTAGTCCCGTCTTTGCAGGTAATAAGCACGTCACCGCGGTAATCGAAAGCCTGTTCGAGGGCGCCGCGAAGGTCTTCCGGGCCGGCCAGCTCCGGAACCCACCCCTCCAGCCTTTCGTGACTTGCGCCAACCGCAACTTCGAGCGAGTCCGGATCGGCCGCGTGGCCTGCTTCCCTGCCGCTCAAACCTGCGCCTCCTCGGCGACGGCCGCATGAGCTTGTCCTGCGTCAATCTGGATAAGAGGATTGAATGCATGCACGGGACGAACCGGCTCTTCGAGCAGGCGCAGAGCCACGGGATCTTTGTACCCGCTGAACATAGTGGCTTTGGCTGTGTTCCACAGCCCGCTCAGCGAGCCAAACGTATCGTTTACGGCTGAGGCCTCATAGCCGCTGTGGACCATGCAGTTGGCACACTTGGGATTCCCCGATTCGGTACCGTATCTCTCCCACTCGGTGGATGCCTCGAGCTCGGCGAAAGTGTCGGCGTAACCATCCTGCAGGAGATAGCAGGGCTTCTGCCAGCCGAAGATATTGAAGGTCGGCATGCCCCAGGGCGTACAGGCATAGGTGCGCTTGCCCATCAAGAATTCAAGGAAGAGAGGCGACATGTTGAAGCGCCAGCCTGATTTGCGGTTCGACAAGATAGCGCGAAACAGACGCCGGGTGCGCGCCCGGCCGAGAAAATGATTCTGATCGGGCGCTTTCTCGTAGGAATAGCCCGGAGAGAGCATCATGCCCTCGACTCCCAGATCCATCATCTCGTCGAAGAAAGCTCTCACACTGCTGGGATCGGCGCCGTCGAACAAAGTGGTATTAGTGGTCACGCGAAAGCCGCGCGCCAGAGCCTCTTTAATTCCTTCCAGCGCTTTGTCGTATCCGCCGTCCAGGCAAACCGAAAAGTCGTGCTGCTCGCGTTGGCCGTCCATGTGAACGGAAAAAGTCAGAAACTTGCTGGGAGTGAAAAGATGAACTTTCTGTTTGAGCAGGAGGGCATTGGTGCAGAGATAGATATATTTCTTACGCGCTACCAGGCCCTCAACAATTTCGGCGATCTGCGGGTGCAATAATGGCTCTCCGCCAGGAATAGCGACGGTTGGCGCGCCACATTCCTCGACCGCCCGAAAGCATTCTTCTGGAGTGAGCTGCGCCTTGAGGATATGAGCCGGATATTGAATTTTCCCGCAGCCGGCACAGGCCAGATTGCAGCGAAACAGAGGCTCCAGCATGAGCACAAGCGGATATCGCTTGCGTCCCTTGATTTTCTGCTTGAGGACGTAACTGGCAACTGTCCACATCTGTGAAACCGGAACTGGCATTTGTCTCCTGTTACTTTTCCTGCATGCCTTGCTCAGCGTCTGCCATAGCCTTCCCGTATGTGGTGAGCGCAATCAGCGGGAAGTAATCCCGATAAAGCGTATAAACCAGGTAAAAGACCCGTGGGAAGCCGGTTCCCGTGGTGTGAGGTTCATCCCATGAGCCATCGCGCTTCTGAGTACGCAGCAGATAGGCGACGCCGCGGGCCACCGAATCGCTGCGCGTGTCGTTCGCGGCAAGCAAGCCCATAATCGCCCAAGCGGTTTGCGAAGGCGTACTCGGACCGATTCCGCGCCTGGTCGAATCATCATAGGATTCACAGGTTTCGCCCCAGCCCCCATCGGGATTCTGCACCATGCGCAGCCACTCCGCACCCTGCTGAATATAGGGTTCGTGGTAGTCCACGCCTATGGCTTCGAAGCCGCGCAGCGCCAGCATCGTGCCGTAAATGTAGTTGACGCCCCAGCGGCCGAACCACGAGCCATCCGGTTCCTGCTCATCGCGAATGAACCTGATCGCCTTCTTCACCCGTTTATCACTTTTGTCGTATCCATACGTGGCCAGCATTTCGAGGATCCGTCCTGTGATGTCCACCGTCGGGGGATCGAGCATGGCATTGTGGTCGGCGAAGGGAATGTACTGGAAGACCATGCGATCGTTGTCTTTGTCGAATGATCCCCAGCCGCCGTTCCTGCACTGCATGGAGAAGATCCAGTCGATGGCGCGCTGTACGGACTCGCGCTGATAACGGCCGTTGGGGTGATCCACCCGGCTTAGCGCGAGGCAAACCATTGCGCTGTCATCCACATCGGGATAAAACTCGTTGTTGAACTCGAAGTACCAGCCACCCGGCTGGCCCTTTTTGTTTTTGATTTTCCAGTCGCCAACGGTACGGACTTGTTTTTGCAGAATCCAGTCGGCGCACTTCACGAGGCGGGGATCGTTCGCGGGAACGCCGCTTTCGCCAAGGGCGTAGAGCGCATACGCAGTGTCCCACACTGGGGGTTTGCAGGGCTGGATCCTGAAAGTATCCCCTTCCTCGATCCCGAGTTCTTCAAGCTCATCGACCGCGCGAATTACCTGGGGATCGTCGAGCGAGTACCCCAGGCAACGAAGGGCGATGATGGCGTTCATCATGGAGGGGAAAATGGCTCCCAGGCCGTCGCTCATCTCGAACCGTTCCAGCATCCATTGTTCGGCGCGCTTCAACGCCAGCCAGCGCAACGGGCGCACATGCACCATCTCAAACCAGTGAGTAAGCCGGTCCAAAACCAGGAAAAAATTCCGCCAGCAAAGCAGCTTCTTCGACCAATGCAGGTGCATCCGCGACTTGTCGCGTCCGCCGACAAATAACTCCTCTACGCCCATTTCATCGGGGATCTTTTTCAGAGGCTTCTTGGCATAGGCGATCGAAAGCGGCACCAGGATCGCGCGCGACCATGAGGAAATCTCATAGATGTTGAACCAAAACCAGTTGGGAAAAAGAACGATCTCCGGCGGGACCGCGGGGACGGCATCGTAGTCGTACTGCCCGAGGAAACACAGGTAGATCTTGGTAAACGTGTTGACTTCGGTGACGCCGCCGAGCTCAAGAATCTTCTTCCGAGCCCGCACCAATACCGGGTGATCGGGTGAATACCCTGTCAGTTTGAGGGCGAAGTATGCCTTGACCGAAGCGCTGACATTCGAGGGACCGTGCAGATAAATCGGCCAGCCGCCGTCCTCATTCTGATGACGCAGAATCCAATTGCAGCACTTCTGGAAACGCTCCTGATTCCCGGTCCCGAGCAAAGTTCGCAGCAGAACATAGTCGGATTCAAGGGTGGTATCGGCTTCGAGTTCGCCGCACCAATAGCCTTCGCTGTCCTGGCGGGAGAAAATGTACTTGCGTACGGCATCAGTCGCAGCAGCGACCCGGCTGGCAAGGTCATCGATTTTCCCGAACCTCAACTGGGGTGCGGTTTTCGCAGTGGGGGAGTTTTCTTCCATATGCGACAGTTCTCAGTCCGCGCTTACCGACTCAGGGGCCGCGGCTATCGCCTCCACGATCTCAGGAGGCAGCCCGAAGCGAACGTTTTCCGGCATGACTTCAATCTCTTTCATATTTTCATAACCCTGGGCGCCAAGGTACTTCACGACTTCTTCCACCAGGCATTCGGGCGCGGAAGCGCCTGCCGTCAGGGCAATGGTTTTAACCCCTTCCAGCCATTCCGGCTGAATATTGCGGAAGCTGTCTATTAGATGCGAGCCGGTGCCCAGGTTACGCGCAACTTCCACTAAACGGTTGGAGTTAGAGCTGTTATCGGAGCCAACTACAAGGAGCAGATCAGCCTCTGAGGCCACGTGTTTGACTGCTTCCTGACGGTTCTCGGTGGCATAGCAGATATCCTGCGCCGCCGGTCCTTTTATGTTGGGGAACCGCTCCCGCAAGGCGGCGATGATGTCCTTGGTTTCATCAAGGCTGAGGGTAGTTTGCGTGAGATAGGCCACGCGATTGGGATCGGGCACGGTCAAGGATTCAACCTGCTCCGGTGAACCGACGACCTGGGTAACGACGGGAGCTTCGCCGAGCGTTCCGATCACCTCATCGTGGTCGTGGTGGCCGATGAGAATGAGTGAATAGCCCTCTTTGGCGAATTTCACCGCTTCCACGTGAACCTTGGTGACCAAGGGACAGGTGGCATCAATCACCCGCAGATTCCGGGCCTCGCTGGCTTCGCGCACCTCCGGGGAGACTCCGTGCGCACTGTAAATAACGCGCTCACCGTTAGGAACTTCATCCACGCTATCCACGAAGATCGCGCCTTTGGCCTGCAGTTCTTCCACAACAAAACGGTTGTGGACAATCTCCTTGCGGACATAGATGGGAGGCCCGAAAGCTTCAAGGGCGATCCGCACAATATCAATCGCCCGCACAACCCCGGCGCAGAAGCCCCGCGGTTTTAACAAAAGCAAAGTCTTCTTATCGTCAATCGACACGATAGGTTCCTGTAAAACTACACTTCCCCACTTTGGATTAGCTACCTACAACGCTATAGGAAAGAACCCGATTGGTCAATGTAAGCCACAGAAACGGATAGGATTAGCAGCGGGCGGGGATATTGAGCAGTGAACGGGGAGGGATGGTCCTGCTGGGACTGATACTCGTAGGTTGACCCGATTACCGCATTTGCGGGATTTCACCAGTACCTGCGGACCTCGTATCCGTCAAACGCCCGATCGTTGCTGATTACCGGTACCTCTTCAGCCAGTGCCTGCGCAATCAGCATTCGGTCGAAGGGATCCTGATGTGGCCCCGGCAACAGCCCGGCTTTGATTCCGTGATCGAGTGTCACTGGAAGCATTACCAGTTTTCTGGCAGCGATATCCAACGCAAAATTTTTCATCAAATCCGCGGCCATTGGTAGCCGGCCCAAGCGGACCTTGGTTGCGATCTCCCAGGCGGAAACGGCGCTTACCATGAGTTCATTCTCACGCTTCACCATAAGATCCCGGGCCAATCGGGAAAGGCGCGAATCATCAGTCATCCACCATAGAAGAGCGTGGGTATCAAGCAGCAGACGCACCTACGGGTTCTCCCACGCGTCTAACTCTTCGGGCGGTAAAGGCTCAAAAAATTCGGGTCCTACATGGACCTTACCTTTCCACGCTCCAGGGACACGCTGGGCAGGTGTATCCTCGATCGCGACCAAGCGAGCAACCGGTTTGGAACCTCGGGCGATGATGATCTCTTCGCCCCGGCAAGCTTTCTGGATAAGGCGCGAAAGCTGGGTTTTGGCTTTGTGGATGGTAACCGTGCTCATGTTAGCTAACCTATATTAGCTAACCGCGGGCAGGCCGGCAAGGGGAATTCCGCGCAGGAAAACTACGCGTTGGCCTTGAGCATCTGCTGGGCGTGTTTGCGTGAGGTCTCGGTCAGCTTCGCTCCGCTCAGCATGCGGGCGATTTCCTGGGTGCGCTCATCGCCGGTGATCTGACGAATGGCGGTCCTGGTACGTTCGTCCGAGACGCGCTTTTCGATGAGGTAGTGATGATCGGCGAAGGTGGCGATCTGCGGCAGATGGGTGATGCAAAGCACCTGATTGCCTCGCGACAGCGCCTTGAGCTTCCTGCCCACGGCTTCGGCCGCTCGTCCGCCGATGCCAGTATCAATTTCATCGAAGATCAGGGTACGCTGTGCCGCCGTATTCTTTTTGCGGCCGCTGCCCGTCTCCACGCCGGCTTTGAGCGCCAACATGACCCGGGACAATTCGCCGCCGGAGGCAATTTGCTCCAGCGGACGCCGGGGCTCGCCGGGGTTGGTAGAAATCAAATAGGACACCTGATCGAAACCGATGGGAGTCCAATTGGCCTCTTCGTCGGTTCCACCAACCTCGATGCGGAACTCTGCCTTCATTGCCAAGTCATTGATTTCAGCTTCGACCAGCTTTTCCAGCTTGCGGGCCGCCTCATGTCGTTTCCTCGAAATGGCGTGCGCGGCGTTGAGATAGTGTCCCGCTGCCTGGGAAAGTTCGGCGCGAAGCTGCTGCAAGGTCTCGTCTTTGTTTTCCATTTCCGAGAGCTTGCGGCTTGCTTCTTCGCCGTGGCGGATGACTTCTTCGAGGGAAGGCCCGTATTTGCGCTTCAGCCGGTCCAAGGCAGCCAGGCGGTCTTCAATTTGGGCGAGGTGCTCGGGTGAGGCCTGGATGCCGCCGGCAAAGTCCCGCAATGTGGCCCCAATGTCTTCCACGCTGATGCGCGCCTCATCAAGCGCGTTCACCGCCTCATGAAATTTCGGCTCGTAGCGAGCCAGTTCTTCGATGTGCTTCTGCGCCGCACGCAGAGAAGAAGACGTGGAAGCGCTGCCGTCGTAGAGTAGATCGAAGGCGTTCATGGCGGCGGTGTAGATTTTCTCGGCGTTAGCCAGCACCCGTTTTTCGGCTTCCAGGCGCTCATCTTCGCCGGGTTGCAGGCGGGCATCTTCAATTTCGCGCTTCTGGAAGGTCCAGAGATCGAGCAGGCGAAGGCGATCCCGCTCACCGCGCTGCAGGTCTTCAATTCGCAGTGCAATCTGTTTCCATTGGTCAAAAGCTGGTTCGGCAGCCTCAATCCGGGTGCCGGCAAAGGCATCCAGCAAAGCCAAACGGGCAGCAGCATCGAAGGCAACCAGCGATTCGTTCTGCGCATGGATGGTCGCCAGATGCGGCGCAAGCTGACGCAGGGTGGAGACCGTAGCGGGCTGATTGTTGACGAATGCGCGTCCTTTGCCGCCGGGTGCGATCTCGCGGCGCAGAATGATGGATGCGCCCTCCGCGTCAATGCCATGGTTTTCCAGAATCTGGCCGACGGGTTTTTCTGCGCCGCTCTCGATTTCGAAGACGGCGCTGATTACGGCCCGCTCCGCCCCGGCGCGGATGACCTCGGGCGAGGCTTTTTCGCCGAGAAGCAGGGCCAGCGCGTCAATCAGAATAGACTTTCCCGCGCCGGTCTCGCCGGTAAGCAGGTTCAACTGCGGAGCAAATTCGACTGCCAGATTGTCTATAACGGCGTAGTTCTCGAGTCGCAGTTCGAGCAGCACCGGCTATCCTGAGCGGAAAGAAGTTGAGCGAAGGATAGCACGAAATGAGGCATGTGGTTAGAACCACGTTTCCGCCACAGACTGCACACCCTGCCACCCCTACCCCCTTCGGTTCTTCGGAATCAGCGGCGTAGCGGGAGACTCGCGCTCAAATCTTTGAAGAATCGCGAGTTGCAGGTAAATCTTGAGAAGCAATGCTTTATAGCTATATGTAACGATAGTTTATTATCATTAAGATAATCATGGATCAATCGTAGAGGAGGCGAAGCCCGTTGTCAGGGAGAATTGGAGATGGTGCGTTCCCGGACTGTCATCCGGGGCGAACCGAATCGACCCCACCAGCTTGTCATCCTGAGCGCAGCGAAGGATGTGCGAATTTTCCCCGAACGACTCAACCTTCTCCCCTTTGTCATTCCGAACTGTCCGCAGCCGCAGGCGAGGACGAGCCGAGGAATCCGCTTTTGATGTAGGCGCGGGAATCCTCGCCCGCGTAAAAAGTGCTTTTGACCGTGTCGTGCTGACATTCCCGTCCGCATTGCAACGCGGGAGGACATGGGCACGAAGCCGTTGCCGAGGGCAACTGGGGACGGCCTCACTCAAGCCGAAATCGTGCTTGAATGGGCCACCGGCCATTCGTCGCAGAGCGTGCGCAGCACAATTGTGGAAGAGCGGCGCTTCAGCGCCGCTCTTCCACGGGCCACCGGCCCTTTCTTTGTGTTATTTATGTTCTTTCGTGCGCCCGGCGATTGGCGATTTCTCCTCGACCTTCACGAATTTCCTCGGCGTCCCCTGCGTTTTAAGCTTTCCCCGCCTCGAACAACTCTACCGCCAGCACCTTCGCATACGCTTCAAAATCCCGATCCGTCGTGAATACTTGCCACTCCCGCCGCACGGCCGCCGCACAAATCAGAAAGTCGATCGCCGATCCCGCCACGCCCTTCGCCCGGCAGCGGTTATGCATCTGCGCCGCCTCTTCATGGTCTGCCACTTCCATCGCCGGTTCTGCAAACGCCCGCAGATATTGGCGCAGCTTTTCAAACTGCGCCTGCTCGCGAATCCCCGAGAGCAGCTCCTGCCGGATGACCCCGATCATCTGCACCCGCCCGTCGCAAATCAACTCCCCGAGCGCCTGCGTCAACTCCCGCTCGCGCCGGTTTAAATCGCCCCGCCTGCGCCGCAGCGCCAGCGACCACACCGGAGTATCCACCAGGACCATCATCCGCGCCGCTCGCGCCGCTCGGCTTTGTGGTCATAACCGGGATCGAACTCGAATGTGCCAAACGCACCCAGGATGCGCACCTGCTTCCTCCGGCGTACATACTCCTCCAGCGCCGCGCTGACGGCTTCCCGTTTCGTCTTGTGCTTGCCCGCGCGCCGCGCCTCTTCGATTAACTTGTCATCCAGGGCCAGGTTGGTTGGCATGTGTATATTATTACACAGTTGGATGTGTAGAACAAGGCGATGCTTTCTCTAGTTCGGCGCCCAACGGCCGGAGCGCCTGAAATCGTTGGATAAACAAAACGGGGCGCGAACCTGGGTCACGGGGCTTTCCTTTACGCTGCCAATTCATCCGCGGCCGTGCTTGCCCGGACACAGAGTTCTTTGAATACACGTGCGTTGAACGCGTCCCTGGCTCCGGCTTTCTTCAGCACGCTTCGAAACTGCGCCCGCAACAGCCGGTAAATCTGCAACATCTCGGTCACAGTCGGCTGACGTCTGCTCCCTACAAAGGCGTTACCGAGTTCGCGGAACACTCCGGCGACAGTTCCGCCGTGAATGTAGGCATCCGTACCATCAAGGTCGCTCAACGATTTCTTGATTCGATGAGGCACCGTCTCACACACAATCCAGGAGTGATCAGGATGAGCTGATCTCTCCAGCGCAACGGTCAAGCCAAGCTCGAATGGCATATTGAAGCGCGGAACCCGAGGCGCTGTTCGGTCAAGCTGTACCCGCGAAAGATCATGAATGGAGTACCGGGACTGCGAATGAGCGAGAGAATGCGATCAAGGCGTCGCTGCCCGAAGGGAATCTCCAAGGTTGCGCGAGGGGTAAAGCCGAAGGCACTGACGCCGGCGATGTAGGTGAGAAGAAGATTTTCAAAGCTCGCGTCGTAGGGGATGTTGAGGAAAACAGATTCGTCCCTAACGCGAGATTTTGCGGCGCCCCGAAGTTGTTTTGCTGGTTTTCATGCCATTGCGGGAGTTGTGACTTCCAGCCGTCTTCCCCGATCGCGTGGTCCGGATCACGATTTCCCCAGTCTTGGCATCTTTGTGAATCATCCGCCGCACTTCACGGATGATCGCCTCTGTGCGCTTCTTCGAAACACCCAAAATCCGCGCCGTATCAAAAGCCGTCGCCGGGCGGCTGTTATCAACTCTGATCGGTTGCGCCATTGGCTTCATTATACGGCAGGAGTAAATCCCGCAGTCCGACTTGGGGAAGTGCCCGACCAGCCCATGCACGTACGGGCAATGCTTTCTCCCAGGTTAGCGCCCCAACGACCGAACGCCTGAAATCGATGGGTAACAGAAGGGGGCGCGAACCTGGGGCACCGGGCTGTTTCTTCCGGGGTTGAAACAACCTTCTTCGCGGTATCAAGCAGGCTCGGAGATGGTCGATCATGGCTGCCTTCCAGCTTTGGTGACATCCGCCGTCCGAACTTCGCGAGAGGGGGTAGTGAGCTCGCGATCATAGGTGTGGCCTGTGGGCCGCCTAGCCCTCGTCAGACGCGGAGAGTAGCTTCCCGAAAGGCCAACCGAGCGCTCGGATGCGCTCCTTACCCAGCACCCACCAGGTAGACGCGATCGCGCAAATGACCGGCAGAAGAATTATCTCCCATGCATTTTCGAGCTTCTGGAACACATTGTCCCCATCACCGAACCGGATAACACAGTAGGCCAGAACCGCCTCGGCGAGGATCCCCACGCTGCCTACCAGTACCAGACGAGTGACGGCTGAGGATTTCAAGTCTCGGCTCCGTAGTGCGGATCGCGCCAGGTCAAGCTCCGAGCTTGTTTCGGTGAGCCGATCCTCTAACTCCTCCTTGGCCTTCGAGAACTGATTCGTGACCTCTTGCTTTTCCAGGGCCAACTGCTCGTTCCTTGCTTCAAGCCGCTCGACCTCACTTTTGTATCTCCTGCCAGGGTCGTGTAGGAATTTGTTGAACTCACGGCTCATTCTTTCCCTGTCGGCTGGGTCAGAGGGGTTCAAATGCGGAAGCGCGGTCTTGACGCAGCGGATGCACCCCTCGATGTCCTCCGCCGGCAGCGCCTTCGTATCCCATTCCCACTCGGCGAATGCGAGGAAATCGCCTAGCTCGAAGAAACTTTCCTGCGGGAGGAGGTTGTATTTCAGGGCTTCGGAAAAGATGACCGCTGCCTTATCCTGCCCGTCGTCAGCTTGCAGGGCGATCGGGGAGAGCCATTGGAGGAGGCTGTCCAGTCGGATCGCGAGCGGGACCTCGCCCTGCTTAGACGCGGATTTAAACGCTGGCAAAGAGTGGTCAAGCGTGACAATCCACGCGTTGGTCTCACTCTTCTGCCGTTCAAGTTGGACCCACTTCAGAAGAAGTGCATCGTGATCGGCTGCGTTCTTGCTTTTGTGCCTTCCAGGACGGCTCTCGTACTCCTTTTTTATCTCCCAGGAGAACCGCTCAATCTCCGGCGCAGCGAGATTTTCGACAAACCATCGGTCGTCAACGATCCTAACGTTGTAGAACGTCTTCAACATTGTCGAGGGCTCGGAGAAGTATTCGAATATATCGTCTATGTTGGGCCTTTCCCCGGCCAAAATTTGGCGGTAGTACACGGGAAAAAGAACTCCCTTTACCTTCGGTGCCGTGGATTCGGGTATCTTCTCAATGACTCTCGACAGGGCTTCACGCTCAAATGAGACGACTTTTCTTAGTTCGTCTATCGAGATTTGGCAGGTATGTAGCCTTATATTGAGATCGGCGCACGCCTTAGCTAGCACTTCGAAGCTGGGGTGGTGTTTGGCCCCTGGCTCAATTGCCTCGATCATAACATTGGTGTCCAGGTACAGGTCCGCGTCGCCAAATACATCTTTTGAAAGCAGTCGCCCCCCTGGATCGAGCCCGAGGCATTTTGCGACAAAATAGTTTTGACCCAAGTTCCATTTGAGCGCAGAGTAATCCGGGTGTTCCTCCCGGAAAAATGTGAAGACTGCTGATTGGAAATGTTTTTCGTCAACCCACGGATATGCCTTCTTGATTTTCGTAAAGGCCCGTGTGACATGCGGCTGATTTAGGAGCTCGTCCGCGCTAATCTCATGCTTAAGCTGCCGGACGTAAGCCTCGCCCAGCCTCGAAAAGACAAGGCACAGGCAGTCCATGAAAGGCTTCGCATAGTTGCTGGCCCCTGCCACAGCCCCTTTGAAAAGTCGCCCCACTATCGAGGCCAATCGCTGCTCGGAGGTCTGCTGCAAATCCCATACCTCGCCGCGTACGCGATCATTAACTTTATATTTGCATGAATCCGCCCCGCCCGGAATAACCCGGCCTGCCTCAACGAGCCGTTTTAGGCCCGCCTGAATGTCCTCCCTCGAGAGCACAGTTGTCCCATCCGGCAAAGCCACAACCTTCCGGTCTTGGATCTCCCATACCGAGAGTCCCTCGTCGTCATCGCAAAGGGCCAAGTTTTGCTCGATAATTCGATCCACTGCCTGTTGCCGGATTGACTGTGTCTCAGGGGAGAAACGCATCCTGGCCGAAAACAATAGCTGGCGGCGATGCCCGACCTCGAGGTCAGCGTCCCCCCTTGCGTCGGACATCGCCTTAGTGACAGGCACCGAGTTTGAATCTGAGCCCGATCTCATCTGCTCCTCCCCCATCCGAGCGCTGCCCCGGAAGACGCGAAGGGCACGGCGTTCGCCGTGCCCTCACGACTAAAACGTCTGTGTTAGCCATGTTTTCTCTCAACGGCTAAAGCCGTCGAGTTTCGTCCTTGTTTCGGCATGGCTAAAGCCATGCTTTCCCTCTAGCTGTTCGGAACTAAGGCTTCCGCCATTTATCGCGTCCGCCTACTTGCGTATTTCGGACCCGTTCTATCTGAACCGTGGCATTCGGATCGATCTCGTGCGCTCTCTCGATCGCCTCAGCCTGAGTCGACTCGTGGCCACTGATCCTCGCGGCATTCGGTCTACGGATCGCGTAATCGCCTTCTTCTTCCCGGTACTCGACAAATAACCTCCCACTCATTTGGTCTCCTCTAGCTGCAGCCGCTCGTACTCCCGCAGCTCATGCAGCGGTAGCAGCTGCCGTTTCTGGTCATGATGCTGCCGCAGAAGCTGCAGGTGGGCGCGTCGCCGAGATCAACGATATCGCCCAAGCGATCTGCGACATGAGCTGAACCCGTCCTTGGTCGTGCGTCGTCCGTCGTGGGCAACATCGGAGGTGAATCCAGGTCGGCGGGCGAGGGCGCCCGCCCTACATCGCCGGCTGAGAGCTTGGGGCGCAGGTTCTCGAACAGCAACTGCTGCTGGCCGGTGAGGAAGCGGGAATGCAGCCAGCGGAAAATGTAATCCATGATGGACTTGGCATAGCCGATCTCGGGGTTGCCGGACCATCCGCTGGGTTCGAAGCGGGTGTGGGCAAACTTCTCGCAGAAGAGTTTGAGCGGCACGCCGTGCTGCAGAGCGATGGAGACGGCAAGGGCGAAGCTATCCATGAGGCCGCTGACGGTCGAGCCTTCTTTGGCCATGGTGATGAACAGCTCTCCGGGCTCGCCGTCGGGATAGAGGCCGACGGTGAGGTAGCCTTCGTGGTCTCCGACTTTGAACTTGTGGGTGATCGAGGCGCGCTCTTCCTGCAGCTTGTGGCGCACGGCGCGCGGAGGAGCGTTGAGGTCTTCCTGCTCAGCGGGCGAGGGCGCCCGCTCCACACGAGATTCAGCAGTTTTTGTTCCGGCGGCGCTGAGGGGCTGCGATTTTTTGCAGCCGTCGCGATAGATGGCCACGGCTTTCAGGCCGAGCTTCCAGGCCTGGATGTAGGCTTCCATGATGTCTTCGACCGAGGCGTTCTCCGGGAGGTTGACAGTCTTCGAGATGGCTCCGGAGATGAAGGGTTGCGCGGCGGCCATCATCTTGAGATGACCCATGTAATGGATGGAACGCGTGCCCTTGGCCGGCTTGAAAGAGCAATCGAAGACGGCGAGATGGTCGTCTTTGATTTCGGGCGCGCCTTCGATGGTGCCGGTGGCGTCAATGTAGCTGACGATCTTGTCGGCAGCATCGTGCGAGTAGCCGAGCTTGAACAGCGCGGTGGGCACGGTGTTGTTGACGATTTTGATCATGCCTCCGCCCACCAGCTTTTTGTATTTGACGAGGGCGAGGTCGGGCTCGATGCCGGTGGTGTCGCAATCCATCATGAAGCCGATGGTGCCGGTGGGAGCGAGCACGGTGACCTGCGAATTGCGATAGCCAAACTTTTCGCCGTGGGCGAGAGCTTCGTCCCAGCAGGCTTTGGAGGAGTCGTAGAGGGCCGTGGGAACGTTGTTCTTGTTGATGTTGTTGACCGAGGCGCGGTGCATGCGAATGACATCGAGAAACGGCTCGCGGTTGATGTACCAGCCGGGGCAAGCAGCGCCGATCTTTTCTTCTGAAAACCGCTCAGCCTCTTGCCCGAGATTGGTTTCATGAAGGCCTTTTCGCGTTGCATCGGTAACGGGCGTTAATGCTGAGCACGATTCGGCGATGCGGGAAGACTGAAGATATGCTTCGCCGCACATGATGGCGGTGACGCAGGCGGCGTAGTCGCGTCCGGCGTCGGAGTCGTAAGGAAGTCCGGCGGCCATGAGCAGCGCGCCAAGATTGGCGTAGCCGAGGCCGAGCGGACGATAGTCGTGTGAGTTCCTCGCGATCATCTCGGTCGGATAGCCGGCGTTGTCAACCAGAATTTCCTGCGCGGTGATGAGAATGTCTACTGCGTGGCGATAGGCTTCAACGTCAAACGTTCCGTTGGGGGCGAACTTCAGCAGATTCAGGCTGGCGAGGTTGCAGGCTGAGTCGTCGAGGAACATGTACTCGCTGCACGGGTTCGAGGCGTTGATGCGGTCCGTGTTCTTCGAAGTGTGCCAGCGGTTGACGGTAGTGTCGTACTGCATGCCGGGATCGCCGCAGCGCCAGGTGGCGTCAGAAATTTTGTAGAGAAGATCTTTGGCTTTAAAGTTCTGCATGGGGCGGCCATCTTTGACGGCGCGTGTGGAGAAGCCGTTATCGCGCATCACGGCGTACATGAAGTCGTCGGTCACGCGAACAGAGTTGTTGGCGTTCTGAAAGAAAATGGACGAGTAGGCGTCGGAGTCGGGATGCGAGCCGTCATAACCCTGCGCGACCAAGGCGTGGGCTTTGGCCTCTTCTTTACTCTTGCACTCGATGAAGTCAACGACGTCGGGATGGTCAATGTTCAGGATGACCATCTTGGCTGCGCGACGGGTCTTGCCACCGGATTTGATGACTCCGGCGAAGGCGTCGAAACCTTTCATAAAGCTGAGCGGACCGCTGGCAGTGCCACCGCCGCTGAGGCCTTCGGTCGAAGAGCGCAGCGGAGAAAGATTGGTGCCAGTGCCTGATCCCCACTTGAACAACATGCCTTCGGTCTTGGCGAGGGTGAGGATGGAGTCGAGCGAATCTTTCACCGAATTGATGAAGCAGGCAGAACACTGCGGCGCTTTATAGCCTACTACGCCAAATTCGACGCGGCCGAGAGCGGGATTCCAGTGCCAGTTCTGAGCGTCGGAGTTCGGCTCGATGCGATCGCAGCCGACGTTGAACCAGACGGGCGAATTGAAGGCTGCATATTGACGAAGCAGAATGTGCGCGAGTTCGTCGTGGAAGACGGCTCCGTCTTCGGGCGTCTTGAAGTAGCCCTGGGCGAGTCCCCAGTCGCGAATAGTTTCGGCGACGCGAGTGACGAGAGCGCGGACTCCGCTCTCGCGCTCGGGCGTGCCCAGCGTGCCGTGCAGATATTTCGACGCGACGATATTTGTCGCGGTCATCGACCAGTCTTTTGGAACTTCGACGTCTTTCTGCTCAAAGATCGCGTTGCCCTTGGCGTCGGTGATCTGAGCGGTACGGCGTTCCCATTCGATCTCGTCGTAGGGAGACACGCCGGCTTTGGTGAACAAGCGGCGGAAGGCGAGGCCGGAAGATTTCTTCGGCGCGGAGACGGTTGAGGTTTCAGAAATGGTAGATGTTTTTGTGGAAACTTCCGGCATGTAAGTCCTCCGCTTTGTGACGCGAATCGAAAAAACCAAAACTGGCGGGCGAGGGCGCCCGCCCCACATGAAAAACTCTAAAAGCCTGACGGGAAGGGCGACGGCGCGATCTCGTCTTTCTTGTTTGATGAATGGGGAGTCCAGGAAGCCTCTGGCCGAATGCCCTGTAGTGACGGAAGGTCCTTGCCAGATACGGCATCGGAGGAGACCGCCATCCATTCCTGCAAGGCTGAGTGGGCAGCCTTGCGCTGGGCCGGATCTTCGACGACGGCGTAACGGACGAAGCAACGGCCGCTGGCGAGGCGCTCGAGCTCAGGGTTGCCAAGCAGAAAAAGACGACCGAGAGCCATACCCAAGTCGTCAGTTTCAGCGATTTGAAACAAGGCGAGCATGCGCTTGCCCGCAGTCGCCGAAACTTCCTCCGCGGCGATGACCTCTTGTGCCAAGGCAAAGATGCCCGGCTGGCTGGGAGCCAGCAGCACGCTGAAGCTTGATTCGCAGCGGAACCACCGGGACCAGTTGAGGCGGCGATGGTCGAGATTGGCTTCTACGCCATGACGGGCCAGCGCTTCGTCCACAAGTTCTGCCAGACCTACCATAGGGGCTCCTTCCGGTACTTAGCTCACGCCTAAGTCCGCCTTCCATCAATCCTTGGCGGGCGAGGGTGCCCGCCCACACATAATTTGTGGGGCGGCACGGTGGTCACCTCGCCACGGCAACCGCCCCCTTTTTTTCACTTTTTCACTCTTCAGCCTTGCAATGCCCACCTTCGCTTCCGAAGGCGTTTACAGCCTATGGGAGACCAACAGTACTCCCGTTAATTGTGGCTGTCAATAGGGTACCTCTATATATTGTATCTCAAGCAATTAACGGCCAGGGTGCCCACCGAGGAACCGGGTTTTCCACAGGCGATGCCCTTGGCGGGTCAGGCGCTCAGACCGCCGCAGTCTGAAACCGTGATCCGTCCCGTCACGCGACGCCGGGGCAACGGTTCGCCAGCTTCGGCTGGCCTCATGGCTACGTAAATGTCCTCGAAAATCTGCCGGGGCGCAATGCGACGAGCGCCGTCGGAACTTTCGATCAGATAATCGCCGGGTTTTCCCTTGTGCTCATGCCCCAGTGCGTCATGAAAGATCAGGGGCTCGGTGAGTTGTTTAGCTTTGATCAGAAAACGTGTGCGATAGATGTTCCATCCTTCCGACCTTTTGCTCACGCGTATCACCCTTTGGGGGAGGGAGATTCCAGAGTCTCGAGTTTCCGGGTTAGTTATGCATAGCGATTCGTTTCACTCAGTTTGCGAGCCTTGGCCAGAGATTTTGGGTGGCTGGGAATTTCAGTTCAAGTGAGCAGACTCTACTCGCGAGCGGACGCGGGGTCAATTACAGAAGATTGGTGCAATCATGGAAAAGTTGGCCGCCGATTCTGATGGCCGCAGCGAGTTCAGGAACTGCATCGAGCAATCTTGCCATGACGCATGATCGCTGAATCTGGCAGGGCGGCGGGCAAAACGAGACTTGCGGCGCCACGCTGAAAGGGCGAAATATCCACAGGCGGCGCACAGGAAATGCAGAAACTCGTGCCCGGCTAGTCCGCGGCACGTCGCAGCAACAGAAAAGCCCCGGCGGTTCGCCGAGGCTGCAATCTGTGACCTTTCGAAAAGGCTATATTACCTGCTCGCCATGGCTGGTTCGTGATGGGCTTGGAACATTTCGAGGCGCTTGTTGATTTCGTCCCAATTGACCACGTTCCACCAAGCTGCCAAATACTCGGGGCGGCGATTGTTGTACTTCAAATAATAGGCATGTTCCCACACGTCGTTACCCATGATCGGGAACAAACCCTGCGACATTGGGTTGTCCTGGTTTGGGGTAGAGATCACCTGGAACTCGCCATTGGGCTTGCCAACCAGCCAAACCCAGCCGCTGCCAAACTGCTTGGCGCCAGCATCGTTGAATTTCGCCTGGAAATCCTTGAAGCCGCCGAATGACTTCTGAATAACTCCGGCGACCGCGCCGCTAGGATCGCCGCCGCCATTGGGCTTCATGATTTTCCAGTACATGGAATGGTTCACGTGCCCGCCGCCGTTGTTACGGACCGTAGTGCGGATGTCTTCCGGCACGGTGTTGAGATCGCGCAGCAGTTCTGCCGGCGGTTTCGAGAGCAGATTAGGGTATTTCTCCAAGGCTGCGTTCAGATTCTTGACATAGGCTCCGTGATGCATGTCGTGATGCAACTTCATGGTCTGAGCATCAATTACGGGTTCGAGGGCCGAATAGTCATACGGCAAAGGGGGTAGCTCATGCGCCATAATTTTCCTCCGAAGGTTACAGATGATTGGTCCTGGGTGAACGATTCAGGATGAAACCCGAGAAATCGGCACCAAGCTCGCGCTGTCCTATTGTGTATCAAACGCGGCAATAATGCACGCGCGGCAATGTCCGAACGGAGACCGCGGAGCTGATGTTGTCTCCACTGGTTCATCGTGCTTCCGGTCATTGAGGAAGGACGTTGATTGGTTGACAATCAGATAATATTTGCCCGGCGACGGTTGACCTCGCCGATGTTGGCTTGAGGATTCGGCTCAGCGGAGGGGCGGTGAAAGCGATAAAGATTCCAGTTCTGGCCATCATGGTCCTGGGCGCGACCAGCTTCGCGGCCGCCAAGGACCTTGCGGTCGTGGCAAACAAACTCACCATCGTAGGAAGCATCACGCAGGCCGAACTGGTGAAAATCTGCAAAGGCCAGGGCGAGCGTTGGCCGGATGGCAAGCCGGTTGTGTTCATTACCCGCAGCCCCGCGTTGCCGGAGATGAAGCTGCTGCTTGACAAGGTTTACGGAATGACCAAAGAGGATGTTATGACCCTGATTGCCAGCGCCAATCGTGGGCGGTCGCATCCTTCCATTGTGATCGTAGATACGGACGAAGAACTGGTGAAGCGGGTTGAGTCCACACCCGGGGCAGTAGGATTGGTGGATGTGTACTCCATCAATGGGGGCGTCAACGTGCTCAAAGTCGGCGGCAAGTTGCCCCTGGAGCCGGGCTATGCGTTGCACGGAAACTAATTCGCGCCGGCGGCGCAGTCATCATGAGCGCCACTGAACGGAAAGTAAGCGTACGGCGAAGGTTTCCCCGCTATTCAGCGGACGTGCGTCTCACGGTGCAGGTCTTCCGGTCGGGGGAAAGCGCATCCATGTGGGGGCGGTCGAACGAACTGGGCGAGGATGGTGTGGGCGCGACCATGACGGGCGAATTGGAACCGGGCGAAGTGGTATCGCTGGAACTGGCCCTCCCTCTGGCAGCCTATCCTCTGCGGTTACGAGCGCTAGTGCGCTTTCGCGTGGGCTTGCGCCACGGTTTCGAGTTTCTCGCCCTTAGCCGGGAACAACGCGAAACCATTCACCGGGTTTGCGAACTACTGGCAGCCGGACAATCGTTTTGATCGTGGAGTTTATCCGCTAGCGCAATTACCTCGGTAACTTTCTGTCTTCCCCTTGACGCACTAACATCCCAAATTGATTCTGGTTGCGAGCCTTTTTTGGGGGAAAAATGGGTGACAAAATCACCCGGCCGGCAGGTTCGAGCGATGTGGTGCACGCCCGGGAGTTGACGGACGCACTGCAGAGGGGACATCGAAGCCTTTTCTTACCCTCCCAACCTTCCCGAAAACCCTCCGCTGAAATCCGCAGCAAGTCTCCGGAGGACGGTCCCGAAGTTCAGAGGGCCCACCTGGAGCAGCTGGTGGAGTGCGCTCCCGAGGCCATCAGCATTTTAGATCCCGGGCACCAAATCATGCGGGTGAATGGGGAGTTCACGCGCATGTTCGGTTATCTTCCCGAGGAAGCGCTGGGACGCCGCATCGAATCGCTGATTGTTCCGCCGGATCGCAGTTCGGAAACGAACTGGATCTCGGAGGTGTTGAAACGCGGACAAAAAGTTTCGCTCGAGACCAAGCGCCAGCGCAAAGACGGCAGCTTGTTCGACGTTTTCATTGCAGGCGCCCCCGTTCTGGTAAACGGCGATTTGGTAGCCATTTACGCCTTGTACCGCGACATCACGGAACAGAAGCGGGCGGAGGCCCTGAACTCGGCCCTGTATCGGATCGCCGAGAGGGCCAGTTCGGCGAAAGATCTGCAACAATTCTTCGAAGCGATCCACGGGATAGTCAGCGAACTCATGTACGCGAGGAATTTCTACATCGCGCTGTATGATCCCGATACGAAGCTTCTGAGTTTTCCCTATTTCGTGGATGAAGAAGATTCGCCTCCGGCCCGTAAGCAGCTGGGCCGGGGCCTCACCGAGTACGTGCTGCGCAGCGGTGAAGCTCTGCTGTGTTCGCAGGAGGTCTTCGATCGCATGGTTGAGCGCGGCGAGGTGGAGTTGATCGGCGCGCCTTCGGTGGATTGGCTGGGCGTACCGCTCAAGACGACGGGACAAACTTTCGGCGTCGTGGTTTTGCAGAGCTATAACCCCAAGGTACGGTTTCGCAAAAAAGACAAGGATGTGCTGACATTCGTTTCCCAACAGCTTGCCAGCGCAATTGAGCACAAGCGCAATGAAGAGGCTTTGTGCCGTTCGGAGGCGCGCTATCGCTCGCTGGTGCAGAGTGCGGTTTACGGCATCTACCGCTCCGACCCATCCGGCAAGTTTCTGGATGTGAATCCTGCGCTGGTGAACATGCTGGGCTACAACTCCGCGGAGGAGGTTCTGGCGCTCGACCCGGACGCCGTTTTGGTTGATCCGCAGGAGCACAAGCACTACCTGCAAGGGTTCCACCGCGACAGCGGGAAGCACAGTGTAGAAGCACGCTGGAAACGGCAGGATGGAAAAGTCATCACAGTCCGCCTGAGCGGGCAACTGATCAATGCGGACAGTGGAAGCCCAGCGGCACTGGAGATGATCGCCGAGGACGTTACCGAAAAGCGCATGCTCGAGGAGCAATTTCGCCAGGCACAGAAAATGGAAGCCGTGGGACGATTGGCCGGCGGGGTAGCACACGATTTCAATAATCTGCTGACCGTAATCAGCGGCTATACCGAAGTGCTGCTGGAACAGGTTGGACCGGTAAACCCGTTGCGAACGAGGATTGATGCGATTCATCAGGCCGCCGAGCGCGCTTCCAGGCTCACGCGTCAATTGCTGGCATTCAGCCGGAAACAGATGCTCGAGCTTCGTGTGGTTGATATCAACGCCATTGTGGCGAACATGGAACGGCTGCTGCGTCCTCTGATCGGCGAGCACATTGAATTGACCACGCGCCTGGCGGCTGACGCCGGGCGGACCCGGGCCGATGCCGGGCAGATCGAACAGGTCATTATGAACCTGGTGGTCAACGCTAAAGATGCCATGCCCGCGGGTGGAAACATCAACATCCAGACCTCCCCCATTGAAGTGGATGACAATTTGCTTTCGGAATGCGGCTACATGCAGCCGGGCCGCTATGTGCTGCTCTCAGTCACCGACAATGGCGAGGGCATGGACAAGGAAACTCAGGCGCGCATCTTCGAGCCTTTCTTTACTACCAAGGAAAAAGGCAAAGGGACGGGGCTGGGGCTTTCGACCGTGTATGGAATCGTGAAGCAGAGCGGGGGATACCTGTTGACGCAAAGCGAGCCAGGCCAGGGTACAACCTTCAGCATTTACCTACCCCGGGTGGAGGAAGCGCAGGAAACTGAGGAACCCCTGGCGGTTTCACAAAAAGACGACATCAACTCAGGAACCATTCTGCTGGTTGAGGACGAGGAATCGGTGCGTCAATTGGTGAGGGAGACACTCAGCACGAAAGGATACAAGATATTGGAAGCCGACAGCGGACCGCAGGCGCTGCGGCTTGCGTCTCAATATGGCAATCCGATTGATATGCTGATCACGGATGTGGTCATGCCGGGCATGGGCGGACGCGAACTGGCGGCACAATTGTGTGCTTCGCGACCGGAAATCAAAGTCCTTTACCTCTCAGGATATAGTGAAGATGCGATTGTCCTCCACGGGGTGCTCGATCCGGGCACGGCTTTTCTGCAGAAGCCATTTATGCTGCAAACCCTATCCCGCAAAGTGCGGGATGTTCTGCGCGCCGCACGGCAGTAACTTCGCTCCCTCGGCCATCCTGCTTGAAAACAGCCGAAGATTTGCATTTCATAATGCCACGCTGCGACTTTTCGAGCTGAGCCGCGTCATAACTACGTAGCGACGCATCCTAGAAAGAAGGAATCCAATCGAGGGGATGGGCGCGTACATGATTCAGGGACTTTTTTGATGCTTATAAAACAAAAACCGGATATTCCGTCATCGGAAATTACCCCGCAAGGCTTGTTTTTGAACCGCAGGAAGTTTTTAGCGGGAGCAACCGTCGCAGGAGCGGCAGCATTAGCCGGAAAGGCCATCGGAGAGATAGCATCTCCTTCCGTCGCCGCCGAGGCGAACACTAAGATAGAGGGGACCAGGAAGAGCCCGTTCTCGACGACAGAAACCATTACGCCGTACAAAGACGTCACTAACTACAACAATTATTACGAGTTCTCAACCGACAAGTACGAGCCGGCGGATTTGGCGAAGAACTTCAAGACGCGTCCGTGGACGGTAACCATTGATGGATGGGTGAAGAAGAAACAGGTGCTCGACGTGGATACCGTCATCAAGATGGCCGCGCCGGAAGAGCGGATTTACCGGCACCGGTGTGTAGAGGGGTGGTCCATCGTCGTGCCGTGGGTGGGATTCTCGTTGAATGAGCTGATTAAACGAGCCGAGCCTCTGAGCAAGGCCAAATTCGTGGAGTTCACCACGATTCTGGATCCCAAGCAAATGCCCGGACAGCAGGGCCACGTGCTGGATTGGCCCTACGTCGAAGGGCTACGCATGGATGAAGTGATGCATCCGTTGGCGCTGCTGTGCTTTGGCATGTACGGAGAAGTCTTGCCGAATCAGGACGGCGCTCCGTTACGAATTGTGGTTCCGTGGAAGTATGGGTTCAAGAGCGCGAAGGCGATCGTGCGCGTGACATTCACCGCGGACCAGCCTGTGAACACCTGGAATAAATACGCGCCGAATGAGTATGGATTTTATTCCAATGTAAACCCGAATGTAGACCATCCGCGATGGAGCCAAGCGAAAGAGCGGAGGCTGGGGGAGTTTTTCAAGCGTCCGACCTTGATGTTCAACGGGTACAACCAAGTGGCGAGTTTGTATAACGGGATGGATTTGAGGAAGTACTTCTGAGGGATGGGCCACGCCGGTAATAAAACGCAAGCCCTTCGAGTTCCGATGGCCATCCGCAAGCGGGTAAGCATCTTTGGTTAAGAATGAAATTTTAGTAGAGCTTGAAATCGATAATGGTTCGCTGGTTTAAACCCGCAGTTTTTCTGGCGTGCCTGATTCCGCTGGCGCGTCTGGGATGGAAAGCGTACAGCGGCAATCTGGGGGCGAATCCCATCGAGGTAATCACGCATTCAACTGGCGACTGGACTTTGATTTTTCTATTGATCACCTTGGCCATCACGCCGCTGCGCAAGCTGAGCGGGCAGCTTTGGCTGGTCCGCTATCGCCGAATGTTGGGATTGTTTGCCTTCTTGTATGTTGTTTTGCATTTTCTGACCTACATCTGGCTGGACAAGTTCTTTGATTTCCACGCGATGCTTGCGGATGTGGCAAAGCGCCGGTTCATCACGGTCGGGTTTACCGGATTTGTGCTTTTGATTCCGCTGGCGCTCACTTCGACGAAAGGCTGGATCCGCCGGCTGGGGGGAAAGCGCTGGCAGGCGCTGCATCGGTTGATCTATTTCAGCGCGATCGCGGGAGTGATTCATTACTTCTGGCTAGTGAAAGCGGACAAGCACAAACCTTTGGAGTATGGAGCCGTGCTGGCAGTGTTGCTCGGATATCGAGTCGCGGTGTGGGCCCGGCCCAGAGTTATTGCGAACAAGGCAACATCTCTTCGTGCAGCAAGACTGGAGGCGCCGCAAGGGTCGCGGACTTCTTGACCCCGGAATTGACGGCAACGGCGTTGACTGGCATTTGCCAGGTTCGTAAGATGAAGCGACCGCGGACCGCCGCGTCAACCCATGATCGGCCAGACCATCTCGCACTACCGCATTGTTGAAAAACTCGGCGGCGGCGGCATGGGCGTGGTCTATAAGGCTGAAGACACCCGGTTGCACCGCTTCGTTGCCCTGAAGTTTCTGCCGCCGGATTTTGCCCGCGACCCACAAGCTCTGGCGCGTTTCCAGCGGGAGGCCCAGGCGGCCTCGGCGCTGAACCATCCCAACATCTGCACTATTCATGATATCGGCGAGGAAAACGGCCAGGCCTTCATCGCCATGGAGTTTCTCGATGGCGTGACCTTGAAGCACCGGATCGCCGGGCGCCCGATGGAACTCGATACTCTTCTGTCGCTGGCCATTGACATCGCCGACGCCCTCGATGCGGCCCACGCCGAAGGCATTGTGCACCGCGACATCAAACCGGCAAATATTTTCATCACCAAGCGCGGCCACGCCAAGATTCTCGATTTTGGCCTGGCCAAGGTTACTGCGTCGAGTACGCGGCCGGCAGAGGGATCGGCGGCGACCATGCCAGAAACCGCCATTGCCGAAGAGCACTTGACCAGCCCGGGTGCGACGCTGGGCACGGTGGCCTACATGTCGCCGGAGCAGGTGCGGGCGAGAGAACTCGACGCGCGAACGGACCTGTTTTCCTTCGGTGCGGTGCTTTACGAGATGGCGACGGGCACGATTCCGTTCCGGGGGGAAAGCTCGGGGGTCATCTTCCGGGAGATTCTCGACCGCGATCCGGTGGCGGCGGTGCGGCTGAATCCCGATCTCCCGGCGAAGCTCGAAGAAATCATCGACAAAGCGCTGGAGAAAGACCGGGAGCTGCGCTACCAGCATGTCGCCGACATGCGCGCTGATTTGAAGCGTCTGAAGCGCGAGACCGATTCCCGTCATGGCGTGGCCGCGAGTTTGGAGAAACCGGCAGCTGCGGTTGAGAGCATGCCGGCGGCCGCCAATTCGCCGTCTTCGAGTTCGTCCGGTCGGCCGGCGTATTCCGGTCGGCCCGCGGGCGCGGGAGAGAGCGGCGCCGCGATCGCGCCCGAGAGGAGCAACTACGGCAAGATCGGGCTTGGCATAGCTGCGGCCTTGGTCGTGGCATTGGCGGTGGTTTTCTGGCAGACCAGGCACCATGCCGCTCCAGCGGCGGCGATAGCCAGTCAAAAAGCCATTGCGGTAATTCCCTTTCAGAACATGGGATCCAATGCCGATCTCGATTTTCTCCGTCTCGCGTTGCCCGACGAGATCGCGACCTCGCTGACCTACGTGCGCTCGCTGGCAATCCGTCCTTTCGCAACTACCAGCAAGTACACCGCTGCGAACCTTGATCTCCAACAGGTGGGACGCGAGATGCGGGTGGCGGATGTGGTGACCGGGCACTATTTGAAAGAAGGCGACCAGTTGCAGGTCACGCTCGAAGCCATTGACGTCGAGAACAATAGCACGCTATGGCGGGACACAATGAGCGTGGCGGCCCCAGACATGATTGCCATGCGGAGCGAGATTACCGCCAAGGTCCGCCAGGGATTAATTCCGGCGCTGGGCGCAGGAGCAGATACACAAGAAGCTGGAACACGTCCCAAGAACGAAGAAGCTTACGATTTATATCTGCGCAGCATTTCACTGCCTCACGATCCGGGGCCGAACAAGGACGCCATCGCCATGCTGGAGCGCGCTGTAGGGCTGGATCCAACCTACGCCCCGGCGTGGAACGCGATCGCGCTTCGCTACCACTATGACTCGGCTTACTCGAATGGCGGCGATGCCGCGTTTCAACGTTCGAATGCAGCCTTCGAACGGGCGCTGGCTTTGGACCCGAATCTCAGCAGCGCGGCCGCCCAGCTGATCACGAACCACGTGGAAAGAGGGGAGATCGTCAAGGCATATCAGGATGCGAAGGCTCTGGTGGAACGGCATCCAGAAAACGCGGTGGCACATTTTGAGTTCGGCTATGTTCTTCGCTACGGCGGCGCAGTCGAAGAATCGGCCGAGGAGTGCAACCGGGCGTTAGCACTCGATCCGGGGAACTACCAATTCCGCTCGTGTTTCTTCACCTTCGAGCAACTGGGCAACAACGCGCGGGCGATGGACTTCCTGCAACTGGATGCCGGGTCGCGCTGGGCCAATGACAATCTCATGCGCCGGCTGATTGTGGAAGGAAAGCTGGCGCAGGCGAGGCAGGCAGCACAGAAAGCGAATGATCTGATGATGACGGCGTGCCTGGATAATCCGTCGTCGGCTGAGGCGGCAGCCCAGGCGCGGCAGCTGGAGAACCAGGTGATGGCCGATCCTGATCCCGAGGTCCACTACGTCGTTGCCCCTGACTTTCTGGTGTGCGGGCAAAAAGATGTTACCTTGCGCCTGACCAAAAGCTCGATCCCGGGTCATTTTTGTCCTTATGCAGGGCTGCAAAACGACGCCGCTTACGCGAAGATCAGAAGCGCACCGGAGTTCGGTGAGTTACTCGACGAGGCGAAGAAATGCCGCGACGATTTTCTTAGCCAGAGATCCAAAGGCAGTCCCTGAGTTTTGCGCCGTCCAATTCAAGCTGATTTTTTCCGCTATTGGTTTGGCCGCGCGGTCTTGCGCGGCTCTGCCTTGGGCGGTTCGGCAGGTTTCAAGTTGGCAGCGGCAGTTTCGAGACCGTCCACGGACTTGGCATCCAACTGGTATAGTCCTGGTTCATTCTGCCGTTCGGCGACAAAGTGATCTCCAGCTTTGGCGATCAGGACTTTTTCGACGTGTTTGCCGTCTTTCGAAGTGGCGGAGATTTCAACGACCGGAGTGGTGAAGCCCGAATCAACGAATTTTGCGGCGGAAAGATCGCGGACTTGGTTCAGTAATGCGAAGGCGGCGGAGGGATCGATTTTCTTGCCGTCGCCCGACCACCAGTCATCGCCGCCCTTGGTGAGGAAGTAAGACTTGTCTCCAGCGTGGATTTCGATTTTTCCGGGATCTTCCTGGCCGAGATCGAAGAGTTTCTTGTCGCGGAAGTCGTCAAGCTTCTTTTCCAGGTCCACGCCGACGGAACCAGCAACGCGGTAGGCGCCTTCCACGACGCTGGATTTCGCATAGTATTCATTGTCTTTCTTGCGGACTTCTAATTCCTGCGTTCCCTTATCGGCCGTGATTTTGGCGGTGGCGACGGGCGTGCCGGTGGCGAATGCGCTGGCGACTTTTTTTTCGTCGTCGTTCTTGCTTTTGCCTTTGTCTTTATCTTCAGAAGAATCTATCTCGGCTGAGGCCGGCGGAAACTCCATCCGCGCGTCGGTCAGGTCGTGAACAAGAGAATCCACCTGCGATGGATCGGCGCGATAGGGCTTCGGCTTCTCAATCTGCCAAGCGTCTTTGTTACGGCCAAATTGAATATCTTCATTCCTGGCGACGAGTTCGACGCGGCTGACCTTATCTTGTGAGGCGGTGATCAGGTGGGTATCGCGCAGGTCGTTGACACTCTTGTCGAGGCCGGTTTTGTCATATTTTGGCACGGTAAAGACGGTCGGGTTACCGTCCATCCGGGCGTAGGCGGCGTTGCCGCTCGGAGTTTCGTCACCGATGAGAAGCTTCTGAGTTTTGTTGTCCTTCGAGGTAACGTCAACCTCCAATGCAGGTTGGGACAGACCGTATTGGGCCAGGCTGGAGGCTTTGTCTTCTACGACCCGTTCGGTGATAAGCGGAGAAACAAGGCCGATGATATTTGAAACCGAGTACGAATCGGCGGCGACTTTTTGTGGGGCGGTAATGTCCCAGTTGCCGGCGCTATTCTTTGTAAGAGAAATATCGCTGTCTTTCTTTTTCAGCGCGATCTGAGTAACGTCATTCTCATTCACGGAGAGAAACTTGGGCGCCGCGTTGGCAGTATCTGTATCGGTTGTTTCCTTAGGTTTGTGATGGTTTGACCAGTAGAGCGCGCCTTCGAGAGCCGCCAGGATCACGGCGGCGATGATGAGTCCACGAAATTTCATCTTCTTTGTGTGTTACCTCCTGCGCCACCACACCGCAACCCCAGCCACCACAACCAGAAACGGCAGAACGAACTGGCTGACGGTGCGAACACCGATTATCTGCGCCTGAGTCATGGTTACGGTGCGGTTTTCGGTCGCTTTGGGGCGGATGGAGATCAGGTCTTCATCCGAGGACAACCAGTTCATGGTGTTGAGAAACAGGTCGCTGTTGCCGTTGAAGTTGAGAAAAGAATTTTCCACCCACCATGAGCTGCCGACAACGACGAAACGGCCCTGCGAATTTTCCTTGCCGGTCGTGTACGTGCCGGCGGCCGCTAAAGGCATGGGGCCTTTGCGGTTCTTTGGATCATTCGGGTCAAATTGCGCCGAGGTGAGCTTGGTCGTTGCCAGAGCCGTGGACGAAGAGTCGAACAGTTTTTCAACGTTGGTCTTGTCGGTGTTCTTGATATCAAGTGACCGCGACATGGGGAAGCCGGTCGCAGATCCCTTCATGGTGTTCACGATCGGTTGCGAGGCATAGCTCGTGACCAATGCGACTTCCGGGCCCAGACCGGCGAGCTGCCCGATGGGATTGAGATCGAGAATCAGGTCTTTATCCACCGTGATCCCCCAATTGTCGAGCAATGTGAGCAGCGCGTCATTGTCAGAGATGGGAGACTGGCCGATCTTCAAGGGCGGGTCAAGCATCACCAGAGCTCGGCCGCCGTCTTCGACATATTTCTTGATGGCGTCCACTTCAGGCTGCTGATAATCGTGGCTTGGCCCACCTATGACGACGACGGTGCAATCGGCGGGAATTTCAGCCCTGGTCAGCAGATCAATCGATTGTGTTTTGTAATCGTCCTTGCCAAGAACATCTTTGAGGTGCGAATAACCGCTGCGGTCGGTGTCGTCAATCTGATGTTCGCCGCTGCCCGTGATGAAGCAGACAGTGCGGGTGGTGTTCTTGAGGTCACGAATGAATGCGCCGGTAAGGCCTTCTTCAGTTACGCTTTTGGCTTCGTCTTTTCTATCGCCAACTCTGACCACCGCAGTGCCGTAATTCTTGATGCCAGCCTGGCGGGCCTCTTCCGGCTTCTTGTCGGGATCAACATAGTCGACGTGCACCTTGGAGGACAGATTGGCGTACTGGTCGAGCGTATCTTTGGCATGCTGGAAGCGGGTGGATTGATCGTAGTAGGTGATGGTCGCATCCTGCTTAAGGCCCTTGACGATTTTCACCGTCTGGTCCGAGAGGCTGTAGCGCTTGTTCGAGGTCGCGTCGTAAGACTTGTTGTATCGGTTGGCAAGAATGTTCGCCACCGACACGATCGCAATGACCACGATGATGTAAACAGTGGCGTAGACCGCGTATTTGGTTTGCCTCGCTTTAAGCAACTGAGTATTCACTTACGACCTCCAGCGCAGTGATTCCATGGAACGGGAAGTGAAGAAAAGTCCCAGGAAAATCACGGTCAGGTAGAAAACTGCGTCTTTGGTATCAAGGACGCCTTTGGCGAACGAATCGAAGTGCGTGACTACCGACATGTAAGCCAACACCTGCGCCCAGGTTGAGGTTTCATAGCCGCTGACCCATTCGAGCACCCAGAGCATGAGGCAAACCGCAAAGGTTGCCGCGCCGGCGATGATCTGGTTCTTGGTTAGAGTCGAGATGAAGGCGCCGATCGCCAGCAGGCCACCGGCTTGAAGAAGCAGTCCGAGATATCCGATGGCGAGCGGCTTCCAGTCAGGGTTACCGTACTTAAAAAGAAACCCGAAGTTCAGCAACGTTAGAAACAACATGCTGGCGTAGAGCGTGAGGGCCGCGAGCCACTTGCCGATGATGACCTCAAGGTCGCGAATGGGCGAAGTCGCCAGCAATTCGATCGTGCCGGTGCGCTTTTCTTCGGCGAAGAGGCGCATAGTGATCATGGGAATGAAGAACAGGCCAATCACGCTGGCATTCGACAGCAAAGGCCGAATGATCTGCTCGTTGATGTTCATGGGAGGAAGTTGGCCGCGCATCTGCGCTTCCATGCTCATGAAGACAAAGTAGCCGAGCAGGGTCCAGAAAAAATATCCGAAGATCAGGGCGAAAACGGTCAACAGCAGGTACGCGATGGGCGAAACGAAGTAGCTGCGCAGCTCACGTCGAAAGATAATCAGCACATTTCTCATTTGCTTGCTCCCACTAATTCTTTTTCCGCCGGCGCGTCTTTGGCGGTGAGCTGGAGGAAGATTTCTTCCAAACTCATGGCAGCGGGACGAAGTTCGTTGAGGTCCCATCCGGATTCAACCACGGCCCGGGCAAGATCCCCGCGCGCGAAGCCTTTCTGGCTTTCGACTTCGAAGGCCGCGCGGCTGTCACGGCTTTCCTTCACCGTAACTCGGCTCACTCCCGCGATTTTCTCGAGGCGATGCTGCACTGTGGCCGCATCGGCTTTGGTGCTGCGCAAGCCGACTTCCACGATGACTGATTCTGCGCCTCGGGCCCGGTTCTGAAGATTGTGGACCGAGTCGGTTGCGACCAACTTGCCTCTGTCAATAATGATGACCTGCTCGCAGGTCTGCTCGACTTCGGGCAGGATGTGAGTGCTGAGAATGATGGTGTGATCTCCGGCCAGGCTCTTGATCAGATCGCGAGTTTCATTGATCTGCTTGGGATCGAGGCCCGCGGTCGGCTCATCGAGAATCAACACGTCAGGATTGTGAATGATGGCCTGAGCCAATCCGACGCGCTGGCGATAACCTTTGGAGAGCTTGCCCAGCAGTCTCTTTTTCACATCTGTAATCGCGCAACGCTCGGTAACATAATCGATGCGTTTGTTGAGTTCCGATCCGGACAGTCCCTTGAGCTGACCGACGAATTTCAGGTAGGAATCGGTCTCCATCTCCAGATAAAGGGGAGGCGTTTCGGGAAGGTAGCCGATGCGTTTCTTGACTTCGAGCGGCTTCTCGAGCACGTCGAAACCGGCCACGGTGGCGTCGCCGGAAGTCGGCGGCAGAAAACAGGTCAATATGCGCATGGTGGTGGTTTTGCCGGCGCCGTTGGGGCCGAGAAAACCGACGATCTGCCCCTTTTGCACTTCAAAGGAGATGTTGTCAACGGCGGTGGTCCGCGCATACCTCTTGGTAAGTTCTTTGACTTTAATCATAGAATTCGTTGCAGGAAGTGATTTTTACTGCCCACATCGTCAGGCAAATCAATCCTCTAGGAGTCTTCCGGGCGAAATTTAATGGTAAAAAGCGGAGGCAGGGGATGTCAAATGTGGGGGCGAACAAAAATTAACGAAAATGGCCTGGTCCGCCGTGAGGAGGACAGGAATGCAAGGTCCTTCGACTGCGCATGAAGTCCACCGCGGGCTTCGCGCTTGGCTCAGGATGACAATTCTTTCGGGAGTTCGCAACAACGAATTTCTGGCTATTAAAACGATTTTGTGGTCTTATTAGAAGCGTCCTGAAATCCCACAAATCGCAGGAGATCCCGGTTTGAGAGCTGCGCTCGCAGTAAACATCGCTGTTTTTTCTCTGCTTCTAGCTTCTAGTGCCCAGACCGTGCAGGTGGACATCACCCCCGGCCACGCCACCAATCACTTTGTGCCGAACCAAACTCTGGGCGCGGGAATTGACCGAATTCCGGTGGCGGCGATTGATAAGGACCTGGTCGAGCCGAACTTGTCTCGCGCCATGGCTTCCGGATGGCAACCGGTAACGTACCGGCAGAATACGGAGCTGGCGGTGGAGGCGTGGCACTGGAATCCGCAGGGCACGTGGAGCGACCCCAGCGGCAAGGGCTACTTCACCGGTTCGGCAACGCCGACGGAGATGATCCGCTACTCGTACGGCTATGGACTGCCGCACCGGGGATTCACGCGCAACGACGGCACCGACAATACCGGATTCTCGCGCATGACTGATGGCGATGAAAGCACGTATTGGAAGAGCAATCCATACTTGACGCAGGCTTTCACCGGAGAAAGCGATGCGCAGCATCCGCAGTGGGTAGTAATGGACCTGGCGCAGAATCAACTCGTAGATAGCATTCGCATTTCCTGGGCCGAGCCGCACGCTGAGAGCTACACGGTTCAATACTGGACTGGGGATGACCCGATCAAGTCTCCGACCAAAGGCACGTGGGAGACTTTCCCTCAGGGTCTGGTGATGAGCGGTAAAGGCGGCACAGAGGCCATCCGGCTAAGCGAGAGCCCTATCCCTATCAAGTTTCTTCGCGTCTGGATGACAGCGTCATCGAACATCTGCGATTCGCACGGATCGAGCGACCCCAGGAATTGCGTGGGCTACGCGATTCGCGAGTTGTACCTCGGAACTACGACGGCCGACGGCGCGTTCCACGACATTTTGCGGCACACACCCGATCAGGAGCAGACGACGACTTATTGTTCGTCGGTAGATCCCTGGCATGAGCCATCAGATCAGAGCTCAACCAGGCAGGCGCAGCTGGGGTTCGACCTTTTCTATACCAGCGGTGTGACTCGCGGCCTCCCGGCGATGATACCGGTCGCGTTGCTCTATGACACCCCCGACAACGCCGTAGCCGAAATCAAATATCTGGAAGCCCGCAAATATCCGATTTCCTACGTGGAGATGGGCGAAGAAGCCGATGGGCAATTCATGCTGCCGGAAGATTACGCCGCTCTATATGTCGAATGGGCGAAGGCACTGCACAAAGTCGACCCTTCGCTCAAGCTCGGGGGGCCGTCGTTTCAGGGAGTCAATAAAGATGTCGAAGCCTGGCCCGATGCCAATGGGAAAGTCTCGTGGCTGGGACGGTTTGTCGATTATTTGAGGCAACACAATGCCATGAATGAGCTGGCATTCTTTTCCTTCGAACACTATCCGTATGATCCCTGCAAAATTCCCTGGGGAAGCTTGTACGATGAACCGGACCTGGTGAACCGCATCATGCAGACCTGGCATGAAGATCGCATTCCGGCGGATATGCCGATGTTCATCACGGAATCGAATCTTTCTTCTTCGGCCAGCGAAACCTATATGGATTTATTTTCGGCGCTGTGGCTGGCTGACTACATCGGGTCATTCCTCAACGCAGGCGGAGCGGGCGTCTATTACTTCCATTATTTGCCGCTGCAAATGGAACACGGTTGCAACGACTCGCCGGGAACGTTCGGCATGTTCACCGTGGATGCGAGCTACCAGATTCAGCAGCCGCTCGCGCAATTCTTTGCTGCGCAACTTATTAATCTTGATTGGGTGCAGCCGGGCGCAGGCAATCACGAAGTTTATCCGGCGAAAAGCGATGCGGATGATGGTGCAGGCCACGCGCTAGTCACTGCTTATGCCGTGAAGCGACCGGATGGTCAATGGTCCCTGATGCTGGTGAACCGCGACCAGCAAAACAGCCACAAAGTCCGTATTTCATTTCAAAATCAGGCGACGCACCAGGCAAGCTGGTTCGCCGGACCGGTGGAGATTGCGACCTTTGGGCGGGAACAGTACCAATGGCACCCGGCGAAAACGCGCTTCATGGCCCACGCCGAGGAGCCCGGCACCCGGAGCATAGCGGCCTACACTGCCGGAAATGCCGACCCGGATGGGCCGATTGCGCGCCATACGACGACTGCGTCTGAAGACACGCAATACACGTTGCCGGCAGCCTCGGTGGTAGTAGTTCGCGGGAGAGTGGAGGAGTAGGAAGTAGTAATGGCGCAAGCCGTTATCGGATACGGTTGCAGTCCAGCCAGAAAAAAAGCAAACTGATGCATGCGGGTTTTTGCCAGATTTCTGGCGGCGGCGACCGATGTCCAGAGCTTCCCTGCTCCGGCTTTGCCGGAAGTCGCCTTCCTCGGCCGTTCCAATGTGGGGAAATCCAGCGTGATCAATTCCCTGGTAGGGAGCAAGCTAGCGCGGACCAGTTCCACGCCGGGCCGGACCCGGAGCATTAATTTTTTTGAGTTGCGCTGGCAGGGTAAGCCGCAGCCAGAGGTGATTTTTGCCGACCTGCCGGGCTATGGCTATGCCAAGGTTTCGCGCGAGATTTCGGGTCAATGGCCGGAGTTTATCGAGCCTTACCTGGACGGACGTTCCACCCTGGCGCTGTGCCTGGCGCTGGTGGACGTCAATGTTCCTCCCCAGGAAAGCGACAAGCAATTGCTTGAGTTCCTGAGCGCGCGCAAGCGCCGGTTTCTGGTGATCGGGACGAAAAGCGACCGGCTTTCCGGCAACCAACTGAAAAATTCCATGCAGAGTTTACTCAGGGAGTTTTCCCAGCCGCGCATCATTGCGTATTCGGCGAGAACCGGCGAAGGGCGTGACGCAATCTGGGAGGAGATCCGGCAGTCCATCGGACTGTATCGAGGAACCTCCGCCTGATGGCGTGAAGATTCATCTGCCTGTCGTTACCTTGGTGATCTGTGGGAAACGTATCCAGGCAACTAGAGTTGCCGAATGACACTTTCGTCCATGCTGGTTTCGCGGGATTGGCCCGAGGTAAGCGTTCTGGAATGCATCCTCAGCGGACTGCACATCGAAGTGGAAGTCGAACCTGAAATTGAGCGCGCCCGCCAGAAACTCTCGAAATCGAAGATTGACGCGCTGATTGTGGACTGTGATTTGAACGGCACCAGCGCGTTCCTGCGCGGCATCGAGAGCAAGCTCATCCGGAATTCGGTGCCGCTGGTGATCATCAGTGGAAACGGCGAGCGCCACAAAGTAAACGATGCGGCGGCGAGCTTCATCTTTGAAAAACCAATCTCCGTGGAACAGGCCGTGCGGACGCTTTCGGCCGCCCGCAACATGATTCTGGATGGACGCCTGCGCTATCACCGGCACATGCTCAATGTGCCCGTATCCCTTACCTGGGGAGAAAGCCAGCGGCACACCGCCCAACTGCTCAACCTGAGCCAGGGAGGCGTCCGGCTCCGGCTGAAGCGGCCGGCACACCTTGACGGTCAGATGCTGGTAAGTTTCAGACTTCCGGGAAACGAACGCCCGGCGCGATTCGTGGGAGAAATCGCGTGGCAGGATGATGAGGGCAACACCGGCATCCGGTTTGTCAAAACAAGCTCACAGGCCCGCAAGAATCTGAAACTCTGGCTCGAGAAACAATACCTCACCAACTAGAACGCCCGCCACACAAGCCGTAATCGTAGCCTCGTCACCGGATCCATGGCGAGCTCGCGAGCAAATCTAGCTCTTGTCGCCGTCGCGGTCCTTGTCTCCTGCGTTTGCGATCTGGGAAGCTGCCTTGGGCTGAGAACTCAACGTTACCGTATCCTGCTGAGAAGCCACAGGCCGAGGGTTCGCGCTTTTGTGAGTTTGCGGTTCACGGGATGCATCCGCCTGGTGCGGTGAACCGCTGGACACCGGATTGATCATTGTGGAATCCTCCGAGATCACATATCGGCAGACAGAGAATTTACTTTAGAAAAACGAACAGGTGAGGATCGGCAATTAGATTTGTCTTAGGCTCCAGTGCCTGGCTGCGACGCAGGAAGAGCGGTAGCCAGAGGCATTTCAAGGACGGGCGTGGCCGCCAGTTGCTGGAGATGGAAAGCCACGGCGACGGCGCGTTGCCAGAATCGCGCGGCCAACAGGAGGAACAGGATCAGTTCGCTGATGAGAAATGCTCCGAAGACGCTGGCCGCGGGAACAATCATTTCCCATAACGCGATGCCGGCCACGAGCACCGCGAGGGCAATGATGGCAATGACGACGTAGGCGCCAACCAGTTGCGGCAGATTCGGCCGCGCGTTGCGAAATCCGTAGGCAACCGATTTGCGCACCGCTGCGTGGTCGCCCACCACGATATCGGCTTCGGCGAGGTCAAACCAGGCGCGCACCGCCGACATGATCAGAAAAATAACCGTTAAACAAGCAAGCTGCGTGTAAAAGGGCAGCATTTCGTTGGTGCTCTGGTCAGCAGCCTTGGTAAGGGCAGCCTGAAGGCCAAAGAGAATAGCCGCAATCGGGCCGGCAATGATGATGAAGAACAGCAACAACCGCACGAAGCGCCAGACATTATGGCCGCAGGCGCGGTAGAACTCCTCACGTGGCAGGCGATGATCGGAGGCATATCCGAGCAGTACGCCAGGCATGAACAACAGAGTGAGCAGGAAGAACAGAATCGCAAATGCCATGGCAGGCATGGCAGAGGAGGCAGCCGGTCCGAACTCAGGACGAATCAACATCTCAAGGAACACCGCAGCGTCGAAGCCGTGCAGCAACTTGCCGGCGATGAGGCTGTGGTCGAGCATCCCGTGGACAGACATGCTGAAGGCGCCTGCTCCGAAGTGAGCCAGCACGAGATTGAGGAGATAGAACCACACCACGTAACGCTTATTGCGGCTTGCGATGCCCGCTCCGGCGGAAATCAGATTCGTGTTCCCATTGGTCATGGCAGTCTCCTATACCAGCCACCAGGCCAGCGCTTGCGAGCAAAACTGACATATGAACTGCCAGTACTGCACCACCTTTCTGCCCGGGGCAGTATCCGCTTCAGCAGCGCGGCTATTATTGAAGTTGTTGCGGTCAATATGAATCTTGTGGTCGGGATCGACCTCTACGGACTCTACTTTGGCTTTCTTGTGATACGCGTAGCGAATCCAGCGGTCCTGCGCGTTCCAGTGCTCGCGGACCTTCTCGCCGTTGTCAAATTTAATCTCGACATCCACCGGCAGGATGAATTCGCCCCTATTGTGGATCAGGATTTCCGAATCATATTCGGTTTCACCCTTCTTCACTTTGAAGTTCTGCTGGTACCAGTCGGAAGGAGCCGACTCTGCTTTCATGACTTCAAAATCCGCGACTTGGGTACCGTAAACCGCCTGGTTGAAGTACCAGCGCAAGTCCTTGCCGGAAACCTCTTCGATAGTTTTCAAAAAATCCTCTTTTGTGGGATGAGTAAAGCGATAGCACATGAAGTAAGTGTGCATCGCTTTCTGCATGGTGTCCTCACCGATGATGCCTTCCAGAGTAAGCAGCACGACCGCGGTCTTGCCGTAGGTGATTCCGCCGTAGGAGTTGTAGTTGGCATACTGCCAGCCATTTCGGGCCATTGGGTCAAGGTCGGCGACTGAGGCATATTGACCTCTTTGCAGCTCGCGCTCCCCCGTTGTGATTCCCCATTGATCGACGATGGAAGTGGCCGGCCCTAAAATTGAATCGAGGACCTTGACCTCGGTGTAGCTGTTGATGCCTTCGTCCATCCAGGCATCTTCAAATTCGTTGGTGGCAACCATTCCGTACCAATACTGGTGACCAAACTCGTGCTCGATGACCAGTTCGGGGAAGTGCAGCCCTTTGGGGACCCACCAATTCGTTCCTCCGGTGATGAAAGTCGGATATTCCATGCCTTCGGCCGCGGAACCGGGTTCAGGGTCAACCAGGGTTAGCGTTTTGTACGGATACGGCCCGTACCAGCGTTCGAAGCGGTCCAGCGTTTGTTTGAGGATCCGTGCGTGGCGTTCGGCCTGGTCCCAGTGGGCGGGCTGCATCATGACGCGTAGAGCCACCGGCCCCATGCTTCCCTGAAAAGCATCGTTGTAGATCCTGTAGCGCGGGCTGGCGGTCCAGGCGAAATCGTGGATGTCGTCACCGTGATAGGTGACGGTCTTAGTCCCATCGGGGTTGTTCATGCTGCTGACCTCGATGCCGCTGCCACCAACGATCTCGTTCTGCGGAACCGTGACCTTTACGTCGTACACGCCAAAATCGGCAAAAAATTCCGTCGAACCGTGAAACTGATGACAATTCCACGCACCGTGCCACCACACACCGACCTTGGGAAACCATTGCCCGGCGAGGATGAAGTCGCGCTTCCAGCCCGTCCGTTCAAGCGTCTCGGGGAACTGATCGTGAAATCTGATTTTGAATTCGACATAGCCATCGGGTGGGATCGGCTTGTCCAGATGCACCTGCACTACACTGCGATCATCCCTGTTGCCGTCGTCGGGCTGGATAAACTGCAGTTTGTTGGTGTAATCGCCCTGCCCGGCCACCTCAAAGCTCTTGATCTCATCGGCGCCGTAGTCCTTGCTCTCCCATTTCTCGAAGGATACGTCGCGCGTCCCCTCGCGTTTGGTCTCGCGGATCCACGTGGCCTTCGGCTGAAAACCATTCAAATAAAGGTGGAACGGAAAAGTGTCGAGCGGCTGGCCGGTCAGGTTGTGATAGACGAGAGTCTCATCCGCATCGAGCGAGTGGTTCCTGGCATCGTAGTGCGCGTCAATGTTATAGGCCACCACACGCTGAGACAATGGCTCGCCGGAGTTTATGGCGGAAACGGTGCCCGGAATTGCTGGAGAAACACCGGCTTGACCGGCAGCTATCCCGGAAAGCAAAGCAGCCATCAGGCAGAAAAGAACAACTTGCGCTCGCATTCATCGCCCCCTCACCAACTTGTCAGAGTGCAGGCAGAATGATACCTCACTCGGACCGGTTTGCGCCGATGCGGCTCACTCTGTGGATTGGTACGTTAGAGCGAAGAAACCAGTTCCCGAGAGATCCGCCGAAGCTGGGCTCGTCACCTGGCAGCGCTATGAGTTGAAGGTGCTTGAGATTGCGCTGGCCGTGGCTCAACGTAAACCACCTCGCCGGGCCGTGTGTAGCGCAGCTCTTCGCGGGCCACCTTCTCGATCATCTTGGGATCGCTTTGTAAGGCCTTGATCTGCCGGGTGTACTGATCATTTTCTGTTTGCAAGACACCCACCTGCTTTTGCAGATCGTGAATTTCGTTCTTCTTCTGCCGGTACACCACCATGCCGTTGGCCCCCAGCATTACGTGGAAGAACAACCATGCGGTGGAAAGGCAGACAGCAGCGGTCGCCAGTTTGCGGCGGATTCCATAAAGCCGCATGAGAGTTGGCCGCAGTCGGGCGATCGTGTGATCGGCCCAAGCCTCGGCTTCGGGAGCCCGACCGACCAGGGTTCGTAAGCTTTCCTCTGGATTGGGTAAAATCCGGACCTTAGGCAGACGCGTTACTCGAAAATCCATCGCTTGGCCGACTCGCTCAGCTTATCCAACTCTTGTTTACTGCCCGCTTCCGAGTACACGCGCACGACCGGCTCGGTTCCCGACAGGCGGTAACACACCCATGCACCATCCTGGCAAATGAGCTTGAGCCCGTCGGTGCGCACTACTTCCGCCACTCGGCGGCCGAAGAACTCGCGCGGAACTTGCTCCAGTTTCTCAGTGAACTTCGCTTTTACCTCTGGCGTCAAGCGAAAGTTCTCTCGCTTTGGGTAGCAGGAACCAACTTTGGCAAATAAGTCCTGCAACTGCCGGCCCAGAGACTTGCCGCGGCGGGCCACCATTTCGCAACACAGCAACCCAGCCAGGATTCCGTCTTTTTCTGGCACATGGTGGCGGATGGAAAGCCCTGCGCTTTCCTCGCCCCCGATGACGATCTTGTCCGCCTTGATGAGCTCCCCGATGTATTTGAAACCGACAGGGGTCTCGTGCAATTCGACCCCGTGATATCTGGCCAAGGCATTAATCAGATTAGTGGTCGCGACCGACTTTCCCACACCGTTCTTCCAGCCGCGGCTCTCGACAAGATAATCAAAGAGCAGGGCGATGATGTAATTGGGCTGAAAGAAAATTCCATCTTCGTCCACAATGCCAAAGCGATCGGCGTCACCATCGGTCGCAATTCCGATGTGCGCTTTAGTCTCGCGCATTTTCGCGCGCAGCTGCTCCAGCAGGCGATCATCCGGCTCGGGCGCATGACCACCGAAAAGCACATCGCGAGAATCGTGCACCGTTTCGACCTGTACACCGGCACCACGCAGAAGCGCGTCAGAGTATCCCCTGGCTGCTCCCCACAAGGGATCAAATACGACGCGCAAATTGCCTTTGCTGATTATCTTGAAATCAATAATCTCGCGCAGCCTTTGCAAATACATGTCACGCGGATCCAGTTGAGCGAGCGGAAGTTTTTCGCGTTGTGAGGGTTTCTGCGGGTTCCCCTCGAGGGCTGCGATCTCGACTTCAATTTTTTTGGTCACCTCGGGCAGCGCCGGAGCGCCGTCGGGAGTGGAGAACTTGATACCGTTGTACTCCGGCGGGTTGTGCGAAGCCGTGAAGTTGATGGCGCCATCGGTGCGCTCGTGGATCACAGCGTAGGAGATGGCGGGCGTGGGCGCAGGTTCGGCAATGATGAGCGGAGCGATGCCGTGGGCGGCAAGAATTTCCGCCGCCAGCGAACAAAAGGTTTCCCCCAAGAAACGCGGATCGCGACCCACGATAACTCGAGCTCCCGCCGGGCGTTGCTGGGTGACATAGCGCGCGATCCCGGTCACTGCCCGCTTTACATTGGCAAAGGTAAAATCCTCCGCAATCACTGCCCGCCATCCCGAGGTGCCGAACTTTATTTGTGCCGTCATCGCATGCTCCCATGCCTGCAGTGATACCTTGGATGCGAGTCCGAACCGATTCCGTAGCTGAAGGCTGATTTTATATGACCAACAAGACGCTCGTCCTGAGCACGGCCGGATCCATGGATCAGGCCTGCACCATCGCCGAGGCACTGGTGAACCGCAGGCTGGCGGCCTGCGTCAATATCATTCCGGGCGTTGCCTCCGTCTATCGCTGGAAAGGAAAAGTAGAGAAGTCCGGCGAGTGGCTGCTGCTGATCAAGACCGCGCAAGAGGCGTTTGAACCTGTGCGCGACGCACTGAAGGAACTGCATTCCTATGAACTGCCAGAGTGCATTGCCGTGGCTATTGACGATGGCAGCGGAGAATACCTGGAGTGGATTAGCGACTCCATGAGTTGAAGGATGGCAGTTCCGCAGACACAGGGTTGAGCGGACCTATTCGCCTTTGGGCTGGAAGCTGTCGGGCTCTGCCGGAATGTCCACGCCCCAGATATGCCGCTCGGGTTCCAGGCATTTCAGGCCGACCTGGACTTCTTTGGATTTTTGGTCCAAGCGTTGCGTCCACACCACCACGAACTTTGCTTTCTTGTGCAGGCGCTGCACTTCGACGACTGTTCCCGATTTCAAATCAGATTGGAACCCGCTGATCCGGGTGCCTCCCGGGGTTACGTCGAGCGTATGCGCCCATTGCGGTTGAGAGGGAGCGTCCAGCATCAAGCGCACCGGGGCGACCATCTTTACGCGCTTCTGACACCGGCCGGACCGGCGCTTGCTTTGCAGGCTGCTTGCAGGGCTGATGGCGGCTGCGCTCATGGCTACCTTGCTGCTCCCAGAAACCGAACCAGGGCCAGCACCGTGATGACGGCCAAGGAGAGTTTCACCATGTTTTCGGCGGTGTGCAATCTCTCATCCGGTGACCAGATCCTTCGAAGTAGAGCTGTCATGATTGCCTCCTACGAATCGCTCGATGACTGCAGTTTGACGCCGGCCCGTCGATTGCGCAATGGCCCGTTTGTGGAGCTTACACGCGTAATCGGGAGCAAGTGACTCAAGTCATGAAAAGCGCCGACTGCAGCTAACGGGGCACAGGACGCTACAAACTGCTATGCTGTGACGCATTGCGCAAACCGTCATTTTCGCCCCGGAGGCCAAATGCAACGCATTTCATTCGTCCTGGCGGTAATGGTTTGTGTCGTGACTCCACCGGCGCAATCCCAGGAAATGAAGAACGCGAAGCACGGGCACTATCTCTTCGCCTGGGCTGGCGATGCCGCTCATAAAGGCAACGATTTTCTCGCGGTGATTAATGCCGACCCGGCAGCGCCCGCATACGGACATCTGGTCACATCCGTGGTCACCGATCAACAGACCATGAAGGCGCACCACACGGAATACACGATGCCCGCCAGCGGCATGCTTTTTGCCAACGATCACGAGGCCGGCCGCACTTTCATTTTCGACTTGCGCGATCCCCTGCAGCCAAAAGTTGCGAGTTCTTTTGGCGACATGGCTGGCTATATGCATCCCCACTCCTATGTGCGCTTGCCGAACGGGCACGTGCTAGCGACTTTCCAGCACACACACCATGCGGAACACGATCCATCCATGGGAGTGACTGGAGGTCTGGTCGAGATTGACGATCAAGGCGAGGTAGTCCGCTCGGCCAGCAATGCCGACGCCGCGTTTGCCACTGCGTTGCTCAAACCCTATGGACTCGTAGTCATCCCCAAACTTGACCGCGTGGTAATGACCAATTCTTCCATGGAACTGGACGACATTTTCAGCGGGGTGACTTATCAGGTTTGGCGCCTTTCCGATCTCAAATTGCTCAAGACCGCGTATTTCGATGTGGGCGAGAACCGATATGCGCAAATCAGCCCGGAGGAACCGCGCCTCGCTGCCGATGGCTCGGTGTTGGTGCAGACGCTCGGCTGCGGGCTCGAACGCATCACGGATATCGGTACCGATGAGCTGAAGTCACAGCTTGTTTATAGCTTTCCTGGAAACTGGTGCGGGGTTCCGACCATCGTGGGCCACTATCTGATTCTGAGCGTGCCTGCGACTCACGGCCTAATTGTGCTGGATATCGAGAACGGCGCCAAGCCGGTAGAGGTTTCCCGGGTGAAGATCAGCGATACGTACGAACCGCACTGGACAGGTTGGGATGCGAAGACCAACCGTGTCGTAGTGACCGGATCAGAGCCCCGGCTTTACGTTGTCACATTCAATCCGGCGACTGGCGCGATGGCGATGGATGAGACCTTCCATGACGCCGATGGGAAAATCGGCTTCAACTTTGCTGACCGTGACTGGCCGCACGGTTGGAAGGGGACGGGCATACCACACGGCGCGGTGTTCTCAAGATGACGATTGGCAGCGTTAGGAGCAGGTACGCGAAAAGAGAACGCGCATGACACGACCGGCTACAACGGCGATTTCACCATTCTTCATCGTCAGCAACGTTGACCGACACCATCGCCTTTTATCGCGAAAAGCTCGGATTTGAGACGACATTTCAGCAGCCGGACCGGAATCCATTTTTTGCCATCATCTGCCGCGACGGAGCGCAGCTGTTCATTAAATCCGACGGCAACGTCACACTGATGCCGAATCCTAAGCGTCATCCATCTATGCGGTGGGATGCCTTCGTTTATGCGCCAGACCCGGATGCCCTTGCCGCCGAGCTTGCCGGTCACGGCGCAGCCTTCAGCACACCGCTCAGGGATACACATGACGGCTTGCGTGGCTTCGAAATCACTGATCCGGACGGCTACGTTTTGTTTTTCGGCCGGCCGAGACAGGCCAGGGCAACTCAAGCACATCAGGGGTTGCCTTAGATGGCCTTCAGTGCCTGGTCAAGGTCGGCGATGATGTCGTGTACGTCTTCGATCCCGACGGAGATGCGCACCATCCCATCGGTTATACCGATTTTCCTTCTTCCCTTTTTCCCTAAAGCGGCATGAGTCATAGTGGCGGGATGAGAAATCAAGGTTTCGACGCCGCCGAGAGACTCGCCTAGTGAACACACGCGAACCCGGCTGAGCATCTTGTTCGCGTGGGCGAGAGAACCGGTTTCAAACGTGATCATGGCTCCGAAACCCGTCATCTGCCGCTTCGCCAGCTGGTGCTGCGGATGGTCCGGCAAACCCGGGTAGTGGACCTTCTTCACTTTCTTGTGATTGGAGAGAAATTCTGCAACCACGCGGCCGTTGAGATCATGCTGCTCCATGCGAACGGCGAGGGTTTTCACTCCGCGCAAAACCAGCCAGCATTCGAAGGGCGAGAGAATTGCGCCTGCGGCCTTCTGAACAAAGCCCAGTTGCTCGGCTTGCTCTGGTCTGGTACAAACCACAACGCCACCCAGGCCGTCGCTGTGGCCGTTCAGAAACTTTGTGGTGGAGTGCATGACCATGTCTGCGCCGAGTGCAAGCGGGCGCTGGAAGTAGGGCGACATGAAGGTGTTGTCCACGACCAATTGAACTTTCTTGCGGCGGCAAATCCGGCTGATGGCTTGGATATCGCTCAAATCCATTAAAGGATTGGTTGGCGTCTCGATGTACACCATGCGAGTTTTCTTGCGGATCGCGCGCGCCACGTTGTTTGGGTCGGCGGAGTCAACGTAAGTAAATTCAAAACCGTAGCCCGAGAGAATTTGATTGAAGAGCCGCGGCACGCCTCCATAAAGATTGTGGCCACAAACCACGTGATCGCCCGATTTGAACAGCGTACAGATGGCATTGACCGCCGCCATACCGCTGGCGAAAACGCGCGAGGCGACACCGCCTTCCAGCGCGGCAAGGTTTTGCTCAAGTCTGGTGCGGGTGGGATTCGAAACGCGAGCGTACTCATAGCCCTTGTTCTTGCCGATCGCCTGCTGAACGTAAGTGGAAGTGGCGTGAATTGGGACGGTCACTGATCCGGTTTCGGTATCGGGTTCCTGACCGATGTGGATTGCGCGAGTGGCAAAACCCAGCCGCTGGTGGTTGGTCGCCGGTGGTTGGCTATGATTGGTCTTCATGGCTTGATCTGGGAGTTTCGTCGCGAGCGGCGGCGCTCGCGCCTACATCGAAAGCTGTTTTATATTCCGCCTTCAAATATCTTCTTGGATAAATACCGTTCAGCTGAATCCGGAATCATGGTGACTACTCGTTTGCTGGGGCCTAAACGCCGCGCGACCTGCAGTGAGGCAAATACATTCGCGCCGCCGCTCGATCCTGCCAGCACCCCCTCCCGCGCCGCCAGCTCTTTGACCATGCCGAACGCATCGGGATCGCTTACCATCAGCACTTCATCACAGACCGAGCGATCGAAATTCTTGGGGACAAAGCTCGATCCGATGCCTTCCACCTTGTGCTTTCCGGGAGCGCCGCCGCCGAGAACTGACCCTTGTGTCTCAACTGCAACCGCCAGCACCTTCGGCAAGTGCTTCTTGAAATACCGCGCCAGGCCGGTGAAAGTTCCGGCCGTGCCCGAGCCGATTACGACCGCATCAATCCGTCCTTCCATTTGTTCGAAGATTTCAGCGGCGGTGGTTTCGTAATGGTAGTCGGGATTGGCGGGGTTTTCGAACTGCGCAGCCATGAAGGCGTTGGGATCGCTGGCTGCCAATTCTTTGGCGCGGTTAATTGCTCCCTGCATGCCCTCGTCGTCGGGTGTTCGCGTCACCCGGGCGCCGAGGGCGCGCATGATCATGACTTTTTCTTCCGAAAAGTGTTCTGGTACGAAAAGCACAACTTTGTAGCCGCGATTTACGCCGATCAAGGCAAGACCAATGCCCGTGTTTCCCGCGGTCGCTTCGACGATTGTTCCCCCCGGCTTGAGGTGGCCCTCCTGCTCTGCCTGGCGGATGATGCCAATTGCCGCCCGGTCCTTCACGCTGCCGCCAGGATTCAGGTATTCCAGCTTGGCATAGACCTGCGCCGCGCCGTCAGGAACGATCCGTCTGAACTTGAGGAGGGGAGTTTCACCGACGAGTTGTGTGATATCGTCGGCAACCCGCAACCGGCACTCTACTGTCGTTTTCTGCACCTTACAGACTACGGAAGCAGCATGGAACCGTCAATCACACAGAGGTGCGTGGCTCCCACCGGCCGAACACCACGACGGGTGGGGCAGCCACTGATTTCAGACTTTACTGTCCCTGCTCCTGGCCGGGGTAGTATCCGCTGCGTGTGCGCACCGTCAGCTTGCCGTATCCCTTGGCATGGGCTTCGACTTGCACGGTGCGATACCCACCCATGCTCTTCGGAGTCGTGGGCTTGTACCCGATGGTGTACTGATTGCGGATATCATGCGCCACGGTGCGCGTTATCTCATCAACCTCGTCCACAGTATGCGGAAAGAACGCGATGCCTCCCGTCCGTTCAGCAATTACCTCAAGGGCGCGCCGCGCCCGGCGCTCTTTTTCCTCGCCGAGGATCCCGATGGCATAGACCGTCGGGCCATTTTCCTCCTGAAGGCGGCGAACCGCCTGCTCGAGGTTCTCGCGACTGGCATTGTCCACGCCGTCGGTCACTACAAACAGAACTTTCTTCTGCAGCTTTGCGTGCTGCTTGAGCTCACCCGCCGACGCCACGACGGCATCGTACAGAGCTGTTCCGCCTCGGGTTTCGTACTTCTCGAGAGCCGCCTTCAGCAGACCGATGTTGTCGGTAAACGGCTGGTCGAGGTAATACTCGTCGTTGAAGTTCACGACAAAGACCTGGTCCCGAGGATTGCTTGAAATCACCAGATCGAGCGCCGCCTTATTCACCTTCTCGCGCTTCTCCCGCATGGAGCCCGAATTATCAATGACAATGCCCATCGCTACCGGAACGTCTTCCTGACCAAAAGAACTGATGACCTGTGGCTGCTTGTTTTCAAAGACGGTAAAGGCATCTTTACCAAGGTTCATTACCAAGTGTTTCTTGTCGTCCATCACGACGGCGTGGAGGGATACCTCCTCGACTTCCTTCTTGAATACGAAAACGCCGTTGTCGCCCTCCGGGGTGCCTTGCTGCGCGGGCGGGGCATTCGCAGGTTTTTGCGGTTGCGTGAGCGGGGACGGTGGGTTGGTAGCGGGGCTGCCGGCGGCCTGGCCGGATGATTTCGCTATTCCGGCTATGGAAAGAGAAACAAGGACTATGAAAAACCGGAGCACCTGACTACTGGGACGGTGCATAGTATCCGGTCTTGGCATAAACCCGCAGCAGCGGTAACCCTTTGGGCGGAATCAGTTTCACCCTGATCTTACGCCATTTGCCATCGTGCCCGGGACGCTTGGGACGGTATCCGAGTACATATTGGTTACGCAGCTCGATGCCGATCTTGGTGGCCACATCGGCCAAGTCATTGGGGTTATCGATGGTAAACGAACGCCCCCCCGTCACTTCTGTTATTTGGCTTAACAGCAAGGGGCCGGCAGCTTCCTCAGGGGTCGCCATGTAGTGATCGTAGATGCCGATGGCGTAGATCAGCGTATCCGCCTCTTTCACCATGGACTTGATCTCGGTTTCGGTGTAGCGGCTGTGGTTGTCGCCACCGTCGGAAATGATCAACAGAGCCTTCTTGGAATACTTGGCCTGGCGCATCTTGCTGATCCCGAGGTAGATGGCATCCAGGAGTGCGGTTCGACCCTTGGGAACGGTGTACACCAGCTTGCCCTGGATGTCTTCGACCGATGAGGTGAAGTCTGAAACCTCGTGTGGAGTGTCGGAAAACGTGACCATGAAAAACTCGTCTTGCGGGTTGGCGGTCTTGAAGAACTCGATCACGGCTTCGCGCGCCCGTTCGATTTTGCCCATCATGCTGCCGCTCATGTCGAAAATCACTCCCAGGGAGACGGGCGCATCCTCGCTGGAAAAGTGCCGGATCTCCTGCTGCTCCTTGTCCTCAAATATCTGGAAATTGTCTTTGTCCAGACCTGTCACCAGGCGATTCATTGGATCTGTGATGGTGACGGGGACCAGCACCAGGTTCACATCGACTTTGATGGGTTGATTCCGGCTATTCAGAGGAATATCAAGCGGAGCGGATTCTTTGGCCTTGGCCGGCTCGACTCCCGGGCGAACATGAACCTCGTCCACGGGAAGCTGGCCCAGAGCGACCGTAGTTGCGAACAGGAGAAGCCCGACCAGGCCAAGCCAGCGCGGGGCACAACGATGGGCATTAGAAGGCGCAGGTCCGTAGGTGCGGATTCGGTTGCGAGTCAGGGAGCAGAATGACCCGTGCCCCCGTGGGCGGGCCATAATTACCTCATTAGGCGTGATCGTATCACAGCTTGCCAGCACTGGTGTCAGGCTTTTTTTGCCGCCAGCTTCGATGGACTCCCTGGTGCAAAAGTTTGCCTCAGCCTGCCGGAGATCGGTCTTGGCCGGGGCGCCTGTCCTGTACAATCTTAGGTCTCTTCCATGGCACATATTGCACCGTTCCGCGCCCTGCGGTATGACCCAACTCGGGTTGCGATTCCGGACGTGGTAACTCAGCCTTACGACAAGATCACGAACCAGATGCGGGAGCGTTACGATGCCGCCAGCCCTTACAACCTGGTTCGAATAATTCTCGGCAAGCCTGAGCCGTCAGACGATACGAGTGCAAATGTCTATACGCGGGGCGCGGCTTGTTTCCGCGACTGGCGTAAGCACGGCATACTTCGGCAGGATTCTGAGCAATCCATTTACCAATATGCCGAGCGGTTTCAGCCGCCTGGGAACAGCGTGCGGTCCGAACGCAGCGGCTTCATCGCTTTGGGCAAGATCGAAGACTATTCTGCGGGCGTCGTGTTTCGTCATGAGCAGACCCTGGATGCACCCAAAGCCGACCGGTTAGAACTACTTCGGGCCACCCGCGCCCATTTTGGGCAACTGTTCATGCTTTACAGCGATCCCGCTCACGAAATTGAGCAGGATCTGGCTAACTGCGGCATTCAGCTAGCCGAGTTTACAGATGAGTTTGGAGTCGAGCACCGCCTAAGCCGTATCTCCGACCCAGACCTGCTCACACTGATTCAGGGCCGGATGCGGGACAAAAACCTGATTATTGCCGATGGCCATCATCGCTACGAAACCGCTCTGGCTTATCGGGAGGAACAGCGGATGCTCGATGGCTCCGGCAAAAAAGCCGGTACAACAAAACTTGCACCCTATGACTTCGCCATGATGACATTCGTCAATATGGAGAATCCCGGCTTGGCAATCTTGCCGACTCATCGAGTCGTACACGGACTGGGCGAGTTCTCGGCGGAGGATTTTCGCAACCAGGCGCGAGCCTACTTCAGCGTCGAAGAAGTGGACCCTTCCCTCAACGCCAGCCGGGCGGAAGCTATTTTGCGACAGGCCGGATTGTCAGGGCCCGCGCTGCTGGCGGTCACCGCCGAACGGGCCTTTCTTCTGGACACACCTCGCGCTCTGGGTTCCCGGATCTTCGATGGGGTATCGCTGCGGCAGCAATCTCTGGACGTGGTGCAGTTGCATAAATGCCTGCTGGAGGGCGTCTTGAATATTTCCCAGGACGCCATTCGCAGCCAGAAAAACGTCAGCTATCTCCGCGATGCTGGCGAAGCGCTGACGCGAGTGCGGTCGGGCGGGGCGAACGTGGCGCTCCTGATGAATCCTGTACGCATGAAGCACGTGCGGGATATCGCGTTCGGAGGCGAGGTGCTGCCCCAGAAATCCACTGACTTTTATCCCAAGCTGCTGAGCGGGTTGACGATTTATGCGCTCGACTAGGTCAGCAGAATGGCGCGAACCAGCCTTTGGCCGCTGGTTTGCCGTGCCGATGATCATTTCTGTGGCTTCGGCGCTTCTGCTTTCCGGAGCGCCCGAGGAGAAGCGCATTTCCATCTATTCAACGGTGGCAGATTACTCCCTTCAGGTTGAGGCGAGAGACGGCACGGACTATGTGGGATTGGTGGAAATCCTGGAGCCGCTCGGGGAGGTTAGCGCCAAGACCGAAGGCCCGCGTTGGAAGTTTCGCTTCAACAACGTGGAAGGGGAAATCCGCGACCAGTCGAAGCACATGCGGGTACGCGGGAAAGACCTCGATTTGCCTGCACCTTGTCACGTGGAACGCGGCCGCGGGCTGGTGCCGCTTTCGTCGCTAACGACCCTGTTGCCCAGGATTCTTGGCGGCCCCGTGACCTACCACGACCAGTCCCGCCGGCTGTTCATTGGGAGTGTAGGAATCCGCTTCACGGCCCAGGTGGCGAAGGCGAATCCGCCAAAGCTGGTCATGAATTTTTCGGCACCGGTGAACCCCATGATCGCCACCGAGCCGGGAAGACTGCGCATGGTATTTACGCGCGAGCCTCTGTTGCCCCCCAGTTCGGTCAATCTGACATTCGACAGCAAGATCATTCCGTCTGCCAACTACGGGGAACTGAACGGTACGGCTGAGATCGCAGTAAATTCAGGGCTGCCGCTGCTGGCGAGCTTTAGCAACGACGGGCGAACCATCACCATTGCACCGGTCGCGGTCGCTGCCGCACAGACGCCGCCAGCACAGTCGGCTGGAGCGCCTTCGCCCGCGCCGGCGCCTGGCGTTCCGGGTGCCGCGGCGCCACGCAATTATTTCGCCGTGGTGGATGCCGCGCATGGCGGTGGCGATGGCGGCGCAACGCTCAGCGGACAACTGGCAGAGAAAGACGTGACATTGGCGGTGGCGCGACACTTGCGCCAGGAACTCGAAGCGCGAGGCTTGAGTACGATGCTTCTACGCGACGGCGACGTGAGCCTCAGTTCCGATCAGCGCGCGTCCACCACTAATTCGCTTCATCCCGCGATTTATGTTTGCATTCATGCTACATCGGAGGGCAATGGAGTCCGGCTCTATACCTCCGTGCTGCCGGTAGGCGGGGAAAATCGAGGCCTGTTTGTTGATTGGGACACGGCGCAAACAGAATCTCGAGCTCTCAGCCAGATGGCGCAGGCGGGTCTGAGTAGTGAATTACAACGGTCCCAGATTCCAGTTCGTTCGTACATGGCGCCATTGCTCCCGCTCAATGAAATAACGACGACCGCGGTAGCGGTTGAACTCGCACCGCCCGGCAAAGACGTCACCGAGATTAGTTCTCCGGCTTATGTTCAAGCTGCCAGCCAGGCGCTGGCGTCAGGGCTGGCCTCCTTGCGCAGCCGGTTGGAGGCGAGCCGATGATCCCACGGCACTTCGCTATCGCGGTCGCGATCATGCTTGCAGTCGCGCTGGGCATGAGCTTCTACGCCTGGCACATGCGAAGCCGGGCGCGCCAGATTCAGCCTGCGGCGACGGCAGTTGCCCGCCTTCCGGTAGGAGCACCGGTATCCGGTCCAACCGAGCAAATCATCCTGTATGTGGCCAATGATGAAAAAGGCGACTTGCAGGCGCGGGAGGCTCGCATTCCGTTGCCAGGCGGACGCCAGGCCCGTGCTGAGGAATTGCTCCGCGCGTTGCTCAACCTCTACCTGGGTCAAAACTCCCCCCACGCGCTGGGGCCCGGTTCGGAAATTCAAAATGTCTATCTGGTAGATCCCGGCCTGGTAGTGATTGATCTGAACCAGGCATTTGCGGACGGCCAGCGTTCGGGAATTCTGGTGGAAGAGCTGACCGTGGCTTCGCTGGCGGAAACCTTGTCCGCCAATCTGCCCGGCATCACCCGCGTGAAGTTTCTGGTAGGAGGCAAGGAGCGGGACACTCTCGCCGGGCACGCCGACTTGTCGCACTTTTATGACGTCTCGGCGATCAACCAGATGGCAGCCCAGCTGCAAGCCGCGCCTTAGGGTGCCGGGATTGGCCACAGGGCCCGGACCGCTTCATTTACAATCGCCGCGTATGCATTATCGCTCGGACAACCGCGCCCCTGACCAGATGCGGCCGGTGAATATCCTGCCGGACTACATCAGTTCGGCCGAGGGATCGGTCTTGATGGAAGTTGGCAACACGCGAGTGATTTGCACGGCCTCGATTGAAGAAGCAGTGCCGCAGTTCCTGCGCAACAGCGGCAAGGGCTGGATCACTGCCGAGTACGCGATGCTTCCCCGCTCTACCCTAACCCGCACGCCGCGCGAGGTGACTAAAGGCCGCCAGAGTGGACGCACTCACGAGATTCAGCGCCTGATCGGACGCTCCCTGCGGGCGGTAACCGATCTCGAGCGGCTAGGCGAGCGGACGGTCTGGATTGATTGCGATGTGGTTCAGGCCGACGGCGGCACACGCACAGCTTCGATCACAGGGGCATTTGTCGCGCTTGGCCTGGCGCTGGAGAAGCTGGTGGAATCCGGGAGGTTGACTTCGGTTCCATTGCGCGATTTTGTCGCTGCTGTAAGCGTGGGAATTGTAGATGGCGAGATTTTGCTTGATCTCGCTTACGAAGAAGATTCGCGCGCCGATGTGGACATGAACTTCGTCATGACTGCCGCTCACAAGTTTGTTGAGGTTCAGGCCACTGCGGAACACCAGGTATTTGACGAGCAACAGCTGGGGAAGATGATTGCCCTGGCGCGGCAAGGGTTGCAGGCGCTGATGGTCAAGCAACAGGCGATCCTGGGAAGGCTGACGCTGAGGCAGTAAGGCGAGCGGAAATCACGTGTGCTCAGACCGTGTTGCTGAGCCAATCCTAACCCGTATTTAATCGCTCGTGGTTTACAATTGGGTGTTTTCAAAGTACTCATCTCGCATGCCATTCTGGAGGAATCTATGAAGCTTACGCCGGGCAAATTAGCGGGGCTCAAGCGCGTATCGAACGATCGCGGCGTGATTGCCGCGGCCGCCATGGACCAGCGCGGCTCACTGCAAAAAACGCTGGCCAAGGAAAAAGGCGGCGTAGTTGACGACCAAATGATGGAAGAGTTCAAGACACTGGTGGCCGAGGTGCTAACGCCACACGCGAGCGCGATTCTGCTCGATCCCGAGTGGGGATTGCCGGCCTCGAAGCGCCGCGCCAAGAATGCAGGCCTGCTGCTGGCTTATGAAAAAACCGGATACGACAAGACCGGCCCCGGACGCCTGCCGGATTTGCTGACGCATTGGTCGGCACGGCGATTGAAAGAGGCGGGCGCCGATTGCGTGAAGATTCTGCTCTATTACACGCCGTTCGATCCGAAAGACATCAATGAACAAAAGCACGCATGGGTAGAGCGCATTGGCGATGAGTGCCGCGCCAACGATATCCCTTACTTTCTCGAGTTTGTCGGCTACGAGGAAGGCGCAGACGAAAAGGGCTTCGATTATGCCAAGAAGAAGCCGGAAATCGTGATCGAGAGCATGCGCGAGTTCAGCAAAGACCGTTACGGAGTGGATGTACTGAAAGTTGAAGTTCCGGTAAACATGAAGTTCGTGGAAAGTGCGAAGGCCTTCGCCGGCCAGAAAGCCTACAGCAGAAAAGAAGCGGCCGATCTTTTTCTGAAGGCTGCCAAAGCAGCCACGAAGCCGTTTATCTACCTTTCCGCCGGGGTCAGCAATGCCGAGTTTACGGAAGCGCTGGAACTGGCGGCTGAATCTGGCGTGAAATTCAATGGCGTGCTTTGCGGCCGGGCCACGTGGAAGGAAGGCATTCCGGTTTATGCCAAGCAGGGCGCGGATGCGTTCCGCAAGTGGCTGCAAAGCGAAGGCGTGAAGAACATCAACAACGTGAATGACCGGCTGAAGGCGGCGACCTCATGGCATGGGATTTACGAGGTTGAGCCGGCGATGGCTGGAGCTTAGCGGACCGACACGAACGGGCTTGGGCCTGCCCGTGTCAGGATCGGGCGAGCACCGACTCCAGTTCTCGCGGGCGAGGGCGCCCGCGCCACACCCGTTCACTCCCATTCAATCGTGCCCGGTGGTTTGGACGTGACGTCGTAGACAACGCGGTTCACGCCTTTTACTTCATTCACAATCCGGCTCGAGATTGTCTTCAAGACCTCATAGGGTAGCGGAACCCAATCGGCGGTCATGCCGTCTTCCGAATGCACGGCGCGAATGGCGCAGGTGTAAGCGTAAGTTCGCATGTCGCCCATGACCCCGACCGTCATTACTGGCAGCAGCACCGCGAACGATTGCCAGATCCTGGTGTAAAGTCCGGCTTTCTTGATTTCGCCGACGAGAATGTCATCGCACTCGCGCAGGATGGCCAGGCGCTCGGGCGTAACCTCGCCCAAAATCCGAACGGCGAGCCCCGGCCCGGGAAACGGCTGGCGTTGCAGGATTTCTTCCGGCATGCCGAGATCGCGGCCGATTCTACGCACTTCGTCTTTAAACAGTTCTTTCAGCGGCTCGATCAGCTTGAGCTTCATGGTTTGCGGCAAGCCGCCGACGTTGTGATGCGATTTGATGACCTGCGACGGCCCGCGCACCGAGCGCGACTCAATCACATCGGGATATAGCGTGCCCTGCACCAGCCACTGCACTTCGCCCTCTTGTTTCTCGATGCGGTGGGCTTCCTCTTCGAACACAGCGATGAACTCGTTGCCAATGATCTTGCGTTTCTTCTCGGGGTCGGTAACGCCGGCGAGCTTGCTGAGAAAGCGATCGGTCGCGTCTACAGCAAGCAGATGCAAGCCGAGTTTGTCGCGCAGGTTCTGCTGCACTTTTTCGAACTCGTTTTTGCGCAAGACACCGTTGTTCACGAATACGCTGGTCAGCCGGGAATTGCCTTTTTCATCACGCAGCGCGCGATCTACCAGAGTCGCCGCGACGGCGGAATCCACGCCGCCGGAAAGAGCGCAGAGGGCGCGTCCGCTGCCGACGGTGGCGCGGACGTGAGCGATGACCGCGTCAATGAAATGCTGCGCAGTCCAGCCGGGCGTGGCTCCACAAATCTTCAGCGTGAAGTTGCGCAGAATATCGGTCCCCAGCGGAGTGTGATGAACTTCGGGATGAAACTGCACCGCCCACATTTTCTTTTCGGGGTTCTCGATCGCGGCGACGGCGTGGAGTGATTTTGCAGTCAGACGGAAACCGACGGGCAACTGTTCGGCCTCGTCACCGTGCGACATCCAGACGGCGAGAATTTTGGGCAGTCCTTCGAACAGGCGCGAGCCGTTCAGCAACTCGATTTTGGCGTGGCCGTATTCGCGCTTACCGGCGGGGCGGACCTTGCCTCCCAGCGAATACGCCATGTATTGCAGGCCATAGCAAATACCGAGGATGGGCAGGCCCATCTCGAAAATCTGGGGATCCGCCAGCGGCGCGTCTTTGTCATAGACCGACGATGGCCCACCCGAGAGAATGATGCCGAGTGGAGAATAACTGCGAATTTCTTGGACTGAGCTGTTGCAGGGAAGGACGACCGAAAAGACGTTCAGTTCACGAATGCGACGGGCAATCAGCTGAGAATACTGGGCGCCGAAGTCAAGAACGACGATGGATTGAGTAAGGAGGGATTCGGTCTCCACGGATTAATGTCTCAGATTGCTTGCGCGGTGTAAAGAGAGAAACGCCTGCATCAGGCAACGCCTTAGTCGTCGAAATCGGGCATGGAGCAGGCGCCTTCGCCGCGCGGGTCACCGCAGGAACCGCAAGGACCTGCGGCGGCCGACAGGGGCTCGCTCGAAGCGCTCTTGCCGGCCACGGCAAACACCGAAAGCTGCGGCGCAAGCTTGCGGCTGTGGCACTTCGGACATTCAGCTTTCTGCCCCCCATAAACGATGGCTTCAAATTCGTGGCCGCATTCCCGGCAGATATATTCAAAAATCGGCATGGTCACTCCGTCGACTGACTCCATTTAAAATCAAAGTGTGGGGATTCCGCAAACTGCAGCGCCCGAACCGCCCCTGCCCTGTTTCGTTCCTCGCCGTTATCTTCGCGGCGGGCACGTTCAAACGCTGGCGGGCTTCCTTCTGCCGCGCCGGCAGGTTCCTCCTCCGGGCGAAAAACGCGTGATCGAAGTAGAGCCTGGAGTAAAGGTTCTTTGCCACTGCCATTGGCAGGAGAACCGGCAAAAACCGTTGACGGTCATCCTTGTGCACGGGCTTGAAGGTTCCAGCGAGTCGGATTACATGCTGGGCATCGCTATCAAGGGGATCGCGGCGGGCATGAACGTAATCCGCATGAACCAGCGCAACTGCGGCGGGACGGACGGTCTTTCTCCCACCCTTTACCATTCGGGACGGTCTGCCGACATTGCCGCGGTCGCGCAACACTTTCTCAAACAGGACCATATTTCGCGGTTCGCGCTGGCCGGATTCTCGATGGGGGGCAACCTTGTGCTCAAGCTGGCCGGTGAGTGGGGCAGCGAGGGACCGCCGGAGTTCCGCGCAGTGGCAGGGGTTTGCCCGGCGGTTGATTTAGCGCCGTCGGCAGCCGCTTTACATCTGCCACATAATCGCTTGTACGAGTATTACTTCGTGTGGAAACTGCGGCGGCGAATGGCGGCCAAGGCCAGGCTGTTCCCCGGAGTCTTCCATCCATCGCGCCTCCGTGGAGTCAGAAGCCTGCGTGATTTCGACGACAGGATTACCGCTTATTATTCGGGGTTTGCGGGAGCCGATGACTACTACTCGCGGGCGGCTGCGGCGAATGTAATTGACAGGGTCGCAATGCCGGCGCTCATCCTGCACGCCGCTAATGATCCGTTCATCCGCATTCTTCCGGGTACACGCGAGAAGATTCTGGCTAACCAAAACGTCAGGTTCATCGAAACCGAAGATGGCGGGCACTGCTCATTCCTGAGTGCTTGCGATGGTGACGGTAATGACGGGTATTGGGCCGAAAATCAGATCATGGATTTCATGCGGCGCTTCTAGGAAAGACAAACGTTTAACTGATGTTTGGGGAATGAAAGGGCGGCGAAGCGCACGGCTTTGCAACGCGTTCGCAAGGAATTGCAGATTTGCGGGGTGGAATGCCGTGAAATCGCCCCTGTTACGGGAGTAGCGGCGCCGGTTTTGCTTGACAACCAGGGTAAAGTGCAGGAAAATCGCGGAAGTCTTGTCCCGCAGGCTCCCGCTCGGGTCGGCAAACACCACATTGATCTCGAAAGTCTGCTAAAGCATACGGAAGTTTGGTGTGGTGCGGAAGTGTGTGGCTGCACGGCTGTGCTCAGGCAATCACTGCTGATACCAATCTAAGGAGAACTCGGTTCCATATGAACATGCGCAATGTTGTCAGTTTTCTTGCTGCGCTGGTTTTGCTGGCAGGCGCGGCTTTCGCCCAGGACCAATCGACACAACGCCCCAGATTCGAACACCCGATTCCACATTACGACAATACGGTGAAGCCGGCTGCCACCGCGCTCCAAACGTGGAATGGGACATTCACCTATCAGGGGCACAATAACGCGTTCGTGATGGTGGGGACCGACCCGTCGTCCACCAACACCAGCACCACGGTGACCGCTTACATCATTCCGGTCAGGGCTACGTTCGTCAACGGCACCACCAAAACCGTGTTTGATCCTTCCACGAAACTCTCAAGCGGAAACAGCGTCACCAAGCAGACCGGCCTCTCGCCGATCTTCCAGAACATTGATTACAACCAAGGTGGAACGGATCTGGGCACGACGCAATACGAAGATGCCTTCCAGCGCGGTAACTTCTGGACTGACGTGATGACCAACACAAACTATCACGTGAAACTTAAGCCAATCGTGTTGCCGGAAATGGCGATTACAGTTCCAACCAGCCAGGGCACTACGGGCAAGACGGGTACTTGGCGATGAAGGTTGGAGCTTCGCTGAGCCACCAGTTGAAGCTGATGATCCCCAGCGTTTCGTTCGGCCCGTAAACCCGCAGATCACTCCTACCGCGGTTCCGATCTTCCTGCTTTACAACGTGTACTTGTCGGAAACCAGCAATTTCGGCGGATGCTGCATCGGCGGCTACCACTATGCCTACGGCAACCAGTCCACCCCGCAAACCTATGCTCTGTTTTCCTATATGGATCAAGGCAAGGGCAGCACCGGGATACCGGTATTCTCCTCGGATGTCTCGGCCTTGTCGCACGAGATGGGCGAATGGATGGATGATCCGTACATTGACAACACTCAGGGAGCGTGCGGTGGGATCCTTGAGGACGGCGACCCGCTGGAAGGCGAGGGTCAAGGCCCGGACGGGTGGGGAGACTACACCTACACGGAGGGCGGATACAACTACCACGTCCAGGATCTGACGTTCCTGAAGTATTTCGGTCAGACACCGTCCACTTCGGTCAACAACTGGTGGACGTTCCAGGGCGAGACCTTGTCGGTCTGCTCCAACGGCCAGTAAGTTCAGCCGGAATGTACAAAGCCCGCTCCAGCGAGCGGGCTTTTTCTTTGTGGACAACCGGTTCGCGCGAATCAGCTTCCCGCGCCACGTCCCTTGGGAAAGATATTCCCGAGACGGCGAATTTGCGCTCCCACGCCGCGCAATTTCTCTTCGATGTTCTCGTAGCCCCGATCAATGTGATAGACCCGGTCAATGATGGTCTCGCCCTCGGCCACCAAGGCTGCCAGCACCAGCGACGCCGATGCGCGCAGATCAGAAGCCTGAACGGCAGCCCCGCTCAAAGGAGTTTTGCCTCCCACCACGGCTCGCCGGCCTTCGATCTTGATGTTCGCTCCCATGCGCGCCAACTCCAAGGCGTGCATGAAGCGATTCTCAAATATGTTCTCGGTGATAATTGATGTGCCCTCCGCCTGCGTCGCCAGGGCCATGTATTGGGCCTGGACGTCGGTCGGGAACCCAGGATATTCCTCGGTGACCATATCGGCAGCCTTCAGCGGGTTGTCGCCCATCACGCGGACGGAATCGGCCGTGTGTTTGGTTTTAACCCCGACCTCGCCGAGTTTCCCGACAAGAGCTTGCAGATGGGCCGGATCACAGCCGGTCACATTGATATCTCCGCCGGTCAGGGCGCCAGCCACAATGAAGGTAGCTGCTTCGATCCGGTCGGGAATAATCCGGTGCCTGGCGCCGCGTAATCCCTCGACCCCCTTTACCCGAATGGTGGCAGTGCCCGCGCCTTCAATCCGCGCGCCCATTTTGTTGAGCAGATCCGCCAGGTCTGCGACCTCGGGCTCGCGGGCGCAATTCTGCATGACGGTTTCCCCCTGGGCGAGAGCGGCTGCCATCAACAGGTCTTCGGTGCCAGTAACGGTAATTTTGTCGAAGACGATTTCCGCGCCTTTCAACCGCCGGGCGCTGGCTTCGACATAGCCATGCTCTTGCGTGATGGTGGCGCCCAGCCGCTCCAGGCCCTTGATGTGAAGATCAATGGGCCGCGCGCCGATGGCGCAGCCTCCGGGCAAGGAAACTCGGGCGCGGCCGCAGCGGGCCACGAGCGGACCGAGCACCAGAGTTGAGGCGCGCATGGTTTTGACCAGCTCGTAGGAAGCTTCGGGCGAAGTCAAGGTGCGGCAACAGAGCGTGGTGCGATGGTGGGCGCGGCCGTAGCCCAGTTCCACCTCTGCGCCCATGGCAGCCAACAGCTTCCGCGTCGTCTCGATGTCGCGGACCTGGGGAATATTTTCCAGAACAACCGGCTCTTCGGTAAGCAGGGCCGCGGCCATCGCCGGAAGAGCAGCGTTCTTTGCGCCGCTGACGTGAACGGTTCCCAGCAGCGGATTGCCGCCGCGAATTACAAATTTGTCCATAACTAGATCTGTCCCGCGTAAAGCCTGGGCAACGGCGAGGCCCACCTGGTTCGTGTCCAATCTGTGGCGCTCATCTATTCTAGCGAGGAATGGGGCAGGCAGGAGAAACCGATGTTAATCGGAAGGGCACCGGCACCGTCCGGAAGCGTCTAAACCGAACGAGAGCCGCCGGCTGAGACCACGGCTTGTCTGACATTGCCATGTGCCGCTCTCAAGGCGCTCTGCGCCTGCTTCCGGGTTACGCTCGCTTTCAACATGACCAGAGCAACCGCAACGTTGTTGCCCGAAGCTTTAAGCGCTCGTCGAGCCGCATCCGGAGTAACGTTGGCGGCCCGCTCAAGAATGGAGATCCCCCTCGCGACCAGCTTCTGGTTGGTGGTTTGCACGTTCACCATCAGGTTGTCGTACACATAGCCAAGGCGGGCCAGGGCTCCAGTGGAAAGCATGTTGAGCACCATTTTTTGTGCAGTCCCTGCTTTCATCCGCGATGACCCGGAAATCACCTCCGGCCCGACTTCGGCAACAATCGCGAGGTAAGCAACGCGGGCAAGCTCAGACTCCTGGTTACAGGTCACGGCGATGGTTTTGGCGCCTCGCCGACGGGCATACTCCACAGCCGCGATGGTGAAAGGCGTCCGCCCGCTTGCCGCGATGCCCACAACCACGTCCGCCTTGCCGGGCTTTCTCCTGGCTATCTCAGACTGGCCAAGCTGTCGCGAATCTTCGTTGGCCTCAACCGCAGAAGACAAGGCTCGCGTGCCGCCAGCAATCACAAACTGGACAGTGGTCGGACTGACGCCAAAAGTTGGCGGGCATTCGGCAGCATCCAGCGCCGCGATCCGGCCACTGGTCCCGGCGCCGACGTAAATCAGGCGGCCACCTTGCCTGAGGGAATCGGCGATCATCTCGATGCCCCGCGCAATCTGCGGCAGGGCACGCCTTACCGCGGTTGCTACCTTGGCGTCTTCAGAGTTGATGATTTGCGCGATCTGAAGCGGAGATCTGATATCCAGGTCGAGAGAGGACGCATTCCTTTGCTCCGTGGGGAGCCGGTTGATCGCAGGCCGCCTGCTAGCCGAAGATTTCACTCATTTCTCTCCAGCGCTTCGACAATGGCGTCGTGGACTGCAGGGCGCACCTGCTTAATCGCGTCGTTTCCGCTGTCTGGCCAGGTACGGTTGGTCAGCAGCGTAACCGAAAGCTGACGTTGAGGGTCAATCCACAAGGAGGTTCCGGTGTAACCAAGATGCCCAAAAGAACTGGCAGAGAAGTACTTTCCTGACTGCGATGGCCACGAGGGCGTGTCCCACCCCAACGCCCGGGAACTTCGCGGGCTGCGCTGGCGGCAGGTAAAGACGGCCAGCGTTTCAGGACGAAGCAGCGGAGCGCCTCCCGCAAGCATTGCCTGGGAAAAAATTGCAAGGTCTTCCGCAGCAGCGAACAAGCCTGCGTTGGCCGATACGCCTCCCAGCGAGCGGGCGTTTTCGTCGTTGACCTCGCCCTGGATCAGTCTTCCCTGAGAGGAACCGGGTCCGGCGGTTGGCGGAATGAGAAGATGCGCTTCGAGGGGAGGGTTGAAAGTGGTCCGGCCCATGCCGAGCGGACCAAACACCTCGCGCTGGCAGTAGCCATCGAGCGGCTCGCCGGCCAACCGCTCCAGAACCTCACCGAGGACGATGAAACCGATGTCACTGTATTCGGAGCGCGCTCCCGGGTCAGCGGTAAGCGGAACTTGCAGCGCGGCTGCCAATAATTCACTGCGGTTGCGGGCCTTCTCAAACAGCTTCTCGTAGCCCGGCAGCCCCGACGAGTGGGCCAGCAACATGCGAATCGTTACGAGACATCGCCGTGCATCGCCCGCGCCAAATTCGGGCACAATCTGGTGCACTGGGGTTTCCAAATCGAGTAGTCCGCGCTCACACAAAAGCATCGCCATCGGAGTCGCGGCGACCACTTTGGTCACGGAGGCCAGATCGAACACGGTTTCCGGGGTTACTGCGGGCGAATTGAGCACATAAGTAAACCGGCCGAAGGCCTTGAGGACGACCAGACGACCTTGATACGCAACGGCAAGGGAAATTCCTGGAAAGGCACGGACAGCAACGGCGTCCTGCATGACGTCAAAGGCCCGGGCAAAGTACTTCTCCTGTTGGGCATAGTCCCGCAACAGGATGTGATAACGATCGCTGGAATTTCTCTGAGTTGACGTGGTCTGCGGCAACGGGCGGCTCAGTTCGGTTTATAGCAAAGTTTTTGAGAATGGGAAAGTAACCGCTGCGTATGATGGTTGCCGACGAAACCGTGGCGTTACCTTTGGTTTCTTGAGTGACAGGTCTGGTGTTGTGTAGAGTCGGAATATCCGATTATCCAAAATAAGCCGGCTGCCCTTTCGACGTTGTGCTTTTGGTCTCACAGTGCTCGCGACCGCCGGTTGCCTCGCACTAGCAACGAACTCCACGCCTTCTCGACCGGGTGTTCATCTCAGCACACTGGATGAAATCGTCCAGCAAGCCATTCGCGATGGTCAGATTCCCGGCGCGGTAGTGCTGGTATGGCACAACGGCGAAGTGTGTTACCGCAAGGCCTTCGGTCACCGGTCGCTCGAGCCGCGACGAGAACCGATGACAAACGACACGATTTTCGATGTGGCATCGCTGACCAAAGTGGTTGCTACTACCACTGCGGCCGTACAACTAGTACAGCGGGGCGAAATTCGCTTGAATGACCCGGTGGCGAAGTACATTCCGGAATTCGCGCAGAATGGGAAAGAAGATATTACGGTGAGGGAATTGCTGACCCATTTCTCCGGGCTGCCTGAGGATCTGGATCTGACCTCGCCCTGGGAGGGCCGCAAAGCTGCGCTGGATATGGCGTTCGCGGAGAAGCCGATCCACTCTCCCGGATCACGCTTTCTGTACAGCGACATCAACTTCATTATCCTCGGCGCTTTGGTGGAGCGGGTATCAGGCATGACGCTGGATGTGTACTGCCGCCGCAATATATTCATTCCGCTGGGGATGACTCACACACGTTTCCTGCCCCCGAGCGCGTGGTCGCCAAGAATCGCGCCCACGCAGTATGACGAACACGACAAAATGCTACGCGGCGTGGTGCATGATCCGACGGCACGGCGCATGGGAGGAGTCGCCGGGCACGCGGGGCTCTTTTCCGATGCGGATGATCTGTCGAAGTTCGCGCGGGCCTTGCTGGAAGGCAGCGCAATAGTGTCCCCGCTGATGGTGGAAAAAATGACCACACCGCAGCAACCGCCGACAGCCAGCGTGCTTCGCGGCCTGGGCTGGGACATTGACTCGCCGTTTTCGAGCACCCGTGGCGACTTGTTTCCGGTTGGATCGTTCGGGCACACCGGCTTCACCGGAACGTCGCTCTGGATTGATCCCACGACGCGCACCTTCATCATCATTCTCAGTAACGCGGTACATCCCCGAGGTCAGGGCAGCGCCGTCGCGCTGCGCTCAAAAATAGCGACCGCGGTTGCAGCCGTGCTGCCGATGACCAGCGCAGAGGCAGAAAAGATACGCTGGGACCATCTCACCGGATACAACGAGAGCCAAACTGCCGCCCGCCGGGTGGCATCTCGCAACACCGAAGTACAAACCGGCATTGACGTACTGGAAGCCCGCAACTTCGGTGGGCTTAGCATGGCCACGGGGAAGAAAAAAATCGGCCTGCTTACCAACCAGACCGGCATCGATTCGCAGGGCAGACGAACGATTGACGTGCTCTCGCAGGCGCCAGGAATTTCGCTCGATGTAATCTTCAGCCCGGAACACGGCGTGACAGGCGCCCTCGACACGACCAGCATCGGCGATTCCCGGGATCCGGCTACGGGAGTTCCGGTCTATAGCGTTTACGGAGCGACGGAGGCCGCGCGCCGGCCATCCGTTGAAATTCTGAAAAAGCTGGATGCCATCGTGATTGACATGCAGGATGCGGGAGCGCGTTTCTACACCTACGAGACGACCCTTGGATATTTTCTCGAGGGCGCGGCCAAGGCAGGAACTGAGGTGGTGGTACTTGACCGGCCGAACCCTATTACGGGAGCGTTCGTACAGGGCCCGCTAACTGATGCTGGTCAGGAAAGCTTCACGAACTATGCCGGACTTCCGGTGCGCCATGGTATGACGCTTGGCGAACTGGCGAATCTATTCAACGCCGAACGCAACATCCACGCGAAACTTACTGTAGTTCCAATGAACGGATGGATGCGGGGAGACTGGTATGACTCGACGGGTCTGGTGTGGGTGAACCCATCGCCAAACTTGCGCAACCTTGGTGAAGCGACGCTCTACCCCGGCGTGGCGATGGTGGAGGGTGCCAATATTTCTGTAGGCCGCGGCACCGACACGCCGTTCGAACTGCTTGGGGCTCCCTGGATCAAGGCCAGGGAACTGGCTGAGTACCTCAACACTCGTGAGATTTCCGGAGTGCGGTTCGTGCCGGTCAGCTTCACTCCCAATAGCGGGCCCTATGCGAATGAGAGATGTGAAGGGGTAAATCTGGTAGTGACGGAACGCAACGCTTTCGATGCCCCGGAACTCGGGATCGAACTGGCTTCCGCGTTGAACAAGCTGTACGCCGGACAATTTCAGTTGGCGCGAATCATGCCGCTTCTCCAGAACCAATCGGTTTACGACGCCATCGCGCGCGGAGAGGACCCGCGGCGAATCGAGGAAGAGTGGCAAGAAAAGTCGGAGAAATTCGAACAACTTCGCCAAAAATATCTGCTCTATAAATGAGCCGGGCTTCGGCCACGCAGGCGCACAAAGGCGCCGAGTTTGCGCTCCTTAAGCGTCAAAACCTTGCATCTTGTGTCAATGGCCCGATATCGCTTTGCATTTTCCATGCGAAACTTTTCATATCTTTCACGGGAAAGCCAGAAATCAAAGGTGACATATCGATTTCCGTCGTCCTCAGCCCGAATCAACTCTGTTCTTACATAACCTTTGTCACTGCGGAAGAATCGTGCCCAGATTCCATGCACGCCATACGTGGTCTCGAACTCGAGCGCTTTTCCTGGGCGCACCTTGAATTCCCACACGATCACATAATGCCAGGGCTTACGTTTTTGCCGGGACACGGGCTCCTCCTGTTTTCTGTCTCTCCTTGCTCAATTCTGTTGCAAAGCCAAGATCCAGCGTTTTGTTGCCAAATGCGGTCCAAATGTCACGGTTTGAAGGTACCTTCGTAACGGCTTTGCCCTGGCCTCCAACTCATGGTTCAGGAGCAGGCAAAGTAGAATCGTAAGAGCCTCTCCCCAATTTGTTTCGGCCGGTGCTGCACGGCATTTTGCAGGGCTACGTGTCCATAAAACTACCCACGCGCTCACGGCTACCAATTCTCTACGTAATTCTCGGCGTACTCGTCTTTGTGAGCGTGGTCCCCATGTATTTTTACTCGGCCCAGGTGGAAGCGATCAATCGCGACCGGCTGATCACCAACGAGCGCCTGCTGCAGAATACCGTCACCCGGTCGCTCGCCGACGACATCTCGCAGCATCAGCAATCCCTGCGGATGATCCAAGCGAACCTGGCGTCAGCCCTGCAGGTGGCCAGTGGCGGAGATATTACGGGGGAACACGTACAGGCCCCCGAATTGCGCGCTTTGCTCGAAAATTTCGTTTCCTCTTCCGATGATCTGGCCTATGCCACGCTGTTGAATTCTGAGGCGAAGGGGATTTCGGCGGGACGGATAGCGCCGGACGCTTTCCTGCAACGCGAACTGGAAAGGGCTTTCGCGGCGGCGCGCGATGGCCGTATCTATAACGGGCAAGCTCTGGTGGTGGCCGACGGCAAAGCCGCCCGTACCGTAATGCTGGTAAGCACGCCGGTCGCCTACGGGGGACGTTTCCTAGGCATGATCGGCTCGGTGGTGGACTTGCAGTTCCTGATCCGCCGTTTACGCGAAGTAAACCGGGGAGGGCTTACTCCTTACGTGGTGGACAGCCAGGGACGTCTGGTCGCAGGCGCGACGGCCGACTATGCCACCGGCCAGGACATGACCAATATGGAGATCGTGCGCAACTTCGTGGATGAGGGCAGAAAGTCCCAGATGGTTGCGGCGACCCGTGAATTCAACATGAAGGACGGCAAGAACGCCATCCGGATGCTTGGCACCTACAGCCCGGTCACCAGCCTCGATTGGACAGTGGTGGTACAGAAGCGGCGCGACGACGCTTACCGGGGCGTTTACGAGATGCAGCAGACGGCCGAAATCCTGGCGGAAATGGCCATCGCGCTCAGCGTCGGCATCAGCGTGTTCGCGGCCAAGCGGATCACGAATCCACTTGCCGTCCTGGCCCGCTCCAGCCGCGCGATTGCCGAAGGAGACTTTTCGCAGCGGGTGCAACTCAAGAGCCGCACCGAGATCGGAGAACTGGCGGAAACCTTCAACATCATGTCGGAAGAGATCCAACAGTTTGTTGAGGACTTGAAACGCGCGGCCGAAGAAAACCGCGCTCTGTTCATGGGCTCGATTCAGATGCTCGCCGGTGCGGTTGATGAAAAGGACCCCTACACGCGCGGCCACTCTGACCGAGTGACTCGTTATTCGGTCATGATCGCGCGCGAGATGGGCCAGGACGGAGCTTTCATTGAAATTGTGCAGGTCTCGGCGCAATTGCACGACGTGGGCAAAATCGGCATCGAAGACCGCATTCTGAAGAAGCCCGGCGCGCTCACCCCGGAAGAGTTTGAAATCATGAAGACCCACACTACAAAGGGCGCCAACATCCTCAGCACGGTGTCTCAACTGAAGGAAATGATCCCGGGGATCGAGTTGCACCACGAATCGCTGGATGGAAGGGGATACCCGCACGGTTTGAAGGGAGATGAAATTCCGCTTCTGCCGCGCATCATCGCTGTCGCCGACACCTTTGACGCGCTGACCACGAATCGCCCCTACCAGCATGCCCACGATCCAAAAGATGCGTTGCGGATCATTCACAATCTGTCGGGCAAGCGCCTTGATCCCGCGGCGGTTTCAGCACTTACCGCCATTTACGAGCGGGGAGAGATTCGCCTGCAGCGGCCATCGGTCGCGGTATCTGCCCTGGCCGCAGCGGCATCGTCGTCGCCAGCACAGCCGGTCGTCCCGGAGGCATCGGCGGACGCGGTTGCCCCTTTCGGCCAACCACCCGCATGATTTCGCTTTCTTTTTTGGTATCGCGCAACTGCCAGCGGTTCGGCCACGCCGATATAATGGTTCCTGGCCACCCGCCAGTGAATTCGGATGATCCAGACCCTTTTCGGCAGCCTCGACGAACAGAAAAAACCAAGCTTCCTGGAACGCATGAAGGAAGCGGTTACGCGCACGCGCGAGAACCTCGCGGAGCGCATTGAAGAAGCGGTTTCCTTCAGCAAGGAAATTGACCGCTCCACTCTCGACGATCTTGAAGGCACACTTCTTGGCGCAGATCTGGGCAGTACGACCACGGGTGAGATCCTGCAGAGGCTGCGCGACAAAGCCGATCGCAAGCAGATCGGAGACGTGACTGAGTTAAAGCGGCTCATTAAGGAAGAGCTGCTTTCCATCATGACCGCCAATCACCTTCCTCCAGTTCAGAATGTCGAAGCTGTGCCGGAAGTCATACTGGTCGTCGGAGTAAACGGCACGGGGAAGACGACCACCATCGGCAAGCTGGCGCAAGTGTTCCGATCGCAGGGCAAGAGCGTTTTGCTGTGCGCTGCCGATACATTTCGCGCCGCCGCGATTGAGCAACTCGAGGTCTGGGGGCAACGAACCGGGACGGAAGTCATCCGCACCAAACCAGGGGGTGACCCTTCGGCGGTCCTTTATGACGCATTGCAGGCTGCGACGGCGCGGCATACGGATTACGTGATTGTGGATACCGCCGGGCGGCTGCACACAAAGACGAACCTGATGGCCGAATTGGAGAAGATCCGGCGCACGGCGCAGAGGATTGTTCCTGGCGCGCCACACGAGACTTTGCTGGTGATGGACGCGACTACCGGTCAGAACGGTCTGCAACAGGCGAGGCAATTTACTGAAGCCGCGGGCGTGACCGGCATCGTCCTGACCAAACTGGACGGCACTGCCAAAGGCGGCGTAGTCGTCGCCATCGGACGTGAGTTGGGCTTGTCGGTGCGTTATGTTGGGGTTGGTGAAAAGGCTTCGGACTTGCTGCCGTTCGATGCTAAAGATTTCGTGGATTCCCTGTTCGCATAGAATGTTCGCGCCGACCCCTGTGCATTCTTGCCCTCTCGTAGCGAAGAATAACTTGCATGGCCAACCGCGAGACTGACGAACTGTTTCTCCAACGCGCGCTGGAGCTGGCTCGAGAGGGCATTGGCCTGGCTTCCCCCAATCCTTGCGTGGGTGCGGTGATCGTGGATACGCATGGCGCGGTTGCCGGATCCGGCACCCACACTTACGATGGCGTCAAGCACGCTGAAATTCTCGCGCTTGAGCAGGCAGGAACAAGAGCCCGCGGCGCCACGTTGTACATCAACCTCGAGCCATGCAGCCATCAGGGACGGACCGGGCCGTGCGTTGAGGCCCTGATTGTGGCCGGTATTCGCCGCGTGGTTGCATGCATGCGTGATCCCAATCCGCTGGTCGGCGGAAAAGGATTTTCCAGATTGCAGACCGCCGGTGTCTCGGTTTCCTCCGGCATTTTTGAGCAGGAAGCGAAGTCCCTGAATGAGTCTTTCGCGAAGTATATTCGCCACCGCGTCCCGCTAGTCACCTTGAAAGCTGCCATGACGCTGGATGGCAAGATTGCGCCGCCGCCCAGCCCGCACCAGGCGCCAACATCCGGCCGCACGCGCACCGACTGGATTACCGGCGAAGCCGCCCGCGCACACGTACAGCAGCTGCGCCACCAAAACGACGCGATTGCGGTTGGAGTAGGAACAGTGATTGCGGATGACCCGCTCCTCAATGATCGCAGCGGCCTTCCCCGGCGGCGGCCGCTGTTGCGAGTGGTCCTCGACTCGCATTTGCGATTGCCGCTGGAGTCACGCCTGGTTTCCAGCGCAAACGATGATGTGCTGGTGATTTGCTCGTTCGCCGAAGAAAGAAAGAAAAAGCAGTTGCTCGACCGCGGAGTTCGGGTCGAACAAACCTGCGCAGCCTCCGGCAAAGGCCATCCCGATCTCACGGCTGTGCTGACCCTGCTTGGTGAAATGGAGATCACCAGCGTGATGATCGAGGGAGGTTCAGCGGTAAACGGCGCAGCATTCGCCGCTGACATTGTGGACAAGGTATTTCTTTTTTACGCTCCCAAGGTTCTTGGCGGCGATGCAATTCCCTTCGCGGAAGGAACGGGCTTCGCTTGCATGAGCGACGCGCCCTGCATCAAATCAATACGCATGCATCAGTTCGGAGATGACTTCGCGGTGGAAGGATATTTGAAGGATCCATACGAGCCGTGCAGCTGATGGAAGGAAACTCATGTTCACAGGCATAATCGAAGAAGTTGGACGCGTGATTGCTTTGACCCACGAGCAGGAAAACCGGCGGCTGACGGTTTCGTCGTCAAGGCTCGTCAAAGAGTTGCAGACGGGCGACAGCATTGCGGTGAGCGGGGTCTGCCTTACGGCAGTCGAAATCACTCCGGCGACGTTTGCCGCGGATCTTGCGGAAGAAACATGGAACCGAACCTCGTTTTCACGGATCAGGCCGGGGGCACTCGTCAATCTTGAGCTTCCCATGCGTGCCGATGGCCGCTTTGGCGGGCACATGGTGCAGGGGCACGTGGACGGAACGGGCAGCTTGGTGGCCCTTGAGCCCATCGCGAACACTGACAATTTCTGGCTGCGCATCGAGGTTCCGCCTGAGTTGGCCCGCTATGTCATCTTCAAAGGATCGCTTTCCATTGAAGGCATCAGCCTGACGGTCGCAGGAATTGAGGGCACGAAGGTGACGGTGGCGATCATTCCCCACACGGTGGAGATGACAAACCTGCAATCGCTGAAGCCGGGTGATCCACTGAACCTAGAAGTCGATCTGATCGCCAAGTACGTGGAGAAGATGCTCAGAGGCGACGAGAGTTGGGTTACGCTGGAAAGACTGGTTGCCGAAGGATTTTGAGAGGACCGGACGGCCTAGCCGGCGGAGGCAATCTCTGCCACATTCAACTCATCCAGCTTGAGAAATTCCTGCACGATGGGCTCCTGGCACTTCTCCATATCCGGATAGGTCCCGAAGAAAATCGCTTTAGCCTCATGTAGAAAAACGACACGATCAGCCAGCTTTTGCGCCAGGCGCATGTCGTGGGTTACTACCACGCTGGTCAAATGCAACTGGACCTTGAGCCTTCGGATAAGATCGCCGAGCAACTGCGCCATCAACGGGTCAACCATCGTCGTAGGCTCATCGTAAAGGACACATTCCGGTTGTGCGGCCAAGGCACGGGCAATGGCCACGGAACGCTTCATGCCCGTGGATAAGTCAGACGGAAGCTGATCGCGCATCTCCTGCACCCCCACCATTTCCAACATGCCATCCACGATTTGGTAGATCTGCTGCTCGGTGAAATCGCCACGCTCGCGCAAGGGAAAGGCCACGTTTTCTCCGACGGTAAGCGAATCGAACAGAGCGCCGTTCTGAAAAACCATGGTGACCTTCTTGCGGATGTTTTGCAGCTGCTCTTCGGAATAGTCGGTGATGTCTTCCCGGGCCACGATCACTCGTCCTGAATCCGGCTTCAAGAATCCCATGATGTTCTGGAGGGAAACGGATTTGCCCACGCCGCTGCGTCCCAAAATGCAAACGGTTTCGCCGGCCTTGACGTCAAAGCTGACATCGTTCAGCACGTGATTGCTCCCAAACGACTTGGAGACGTGCTCGAACTCGATATAAGAAGCGTTATTTTCGCTGGGACTCATGAATCCGTTGCGGCTGGCCACGATTGCTGATGCGACGTGGCTTCAATCGGCGTTCTGAATCAGACCTGCAGCCCGGGCCTGCCGCCATTCTTCCGGTGTGTTCAGGTTGCGAAACATGGCGGAGGAAAATTGCCCCCGCTGCATCTCATCCTCTTCGATGATTCTAAGGGAAACTTCTGCGAATAATGAATCGATCTTGTTTCTTCCCGCCTGCAAAGCAGTTTCTGCCGGCTTTGCGAACGCGGCGCGATATACGGCACACAGCGGCTGAAAACCACCATTTGCGCGCGGCACGGTGACCATTGCTCCCGACGCACTCGCGAGGGAAACGAGATAGCGCAAAAATTCGGGTTGGACAAAGGGTATATCCACCGCCAACATGAGATTGAAGTCGGTCACCGAGTTTGACAACGCCGCGTGGATCCCGCCCAGTGGCCCCCGTTCCGGGTATAGGTCCTCCACAACCGCACTGAAAGCAGAAAACTTCTGCGCTTCTCCGACAATGTGCACCTCCGAGGCGACAACGGATGCGAGCTTCAGAGCATGCACCAGCAGCGGGGCGCCGCCAAAATCCAGGAAGGCCTTATCCGCTCCCATGCGCGTGCTCTTACCGCCAGCCAGCACAAAAGCAGTAACCAGGCTCACGTGCCCATCATACATGCGGAATTTGGCGGGCTTCGATGGAACGGCATTCTTCAAAGGCAGGTCATGAGAAAGCCGCGAAGCGGCATCCTTGCCTGAACGAAAGTAACCTATCCAAGCGCATGGTTCCGTTAGATGATGCTTTTGTCGGTAGATGCGGGCGGAAAAACGAACATGCCACGGAAGTTACTGGACGTTCTTATGCTAGGCCGTTGTTCTCACGAGTTTTCCTGGCCCAGACGGGCCCCTGACGGGCATTACTACCAGGTTTGCCTGGTTTGCGCAGTGCAATACAAGTACGACTGGAAAACCATGCGGCGCATCGAACGAGTTTCGGAAGAAGAAGTTCCTGATCCGGAGGTTTCTACCACCCGGCGTCGCACCCGCAGCCGCAAGCCGACCTGGGTCCCGCGAGCGCGCCGTCTCAAATTGCATCTTCCCGTGCGTTACCGGGTGAAAAACCTGGGCAGTTGGTATGAAGGCACCATAGTCAACCTTAGCCAGTCCGGCGTCCTGTTTCACGGTGAACAACGCTTTCCCGATAATGCTCTTGTAGAAATGGTGTTCGAGATGCCTGAAGAGATTTCCGGGCAGAAAAACAGCACCGTCCTTTGTCAGGGACGCGTGATTCGCACCAAGGACGCGAAAGACGGCTCAGGGATTGCAGAACTCGCCACCAGCATTCTGGACTACAAGTTCCTGCACTCCAAGCCGAACGCGTAGCTACGCAAGCGAGAGCTTGAGGCTTATTTCTCTTCTCACAGCGCGGGCCTGGCGCTGCAACTCCTGCGCAAGAGACCAGTACCGCTCCTGCTCACTTCGCTGTGAGGCCACCGCCGCCTGACTCGTAAGCCGGCCAATCTCCTGCTCCAGATCGCGCAACCGATTTTCGAGTGCTGCGAGAATCTGGCCGGCGGCGTTATCCATCTCGGACATTTTAGCGGGGAAAATAGCGCGAAGCGACATGCTAAGATTGACGCCCTATTTCCGCCAAAAGTGTGCTACCATTCCCGCCCGGCAGTAGTTGCAAGCCACGTATTTTCAGGTGCAAAATGTGCAAGTTTTTGTCACAGAGCGGGCCGTTTTTTGCTATATGGCTGCTGGTTTCCGTTTTCGGTCCCAGCGCAGGCGCCCAGACTGAGGATGTCCTTCTTGCCTTCACCAGCACGCATGGACGGGTCCCGTATGGCGGAGTGATTTTCGACCAACAGGGCAATCTTTACGGCACGACCACCGAAGGCGGATCGTATGGCGCCGGGGTGGTTTATATCCTGAGCCCGACCGGTTCGGGGACGTGGACCGGATACCCCATCTATCAATTCCGCGGAGGAACGGGAGACGGTTCGGTCCCTCAGGGCACGCTGGTGTTTGATTCCGCGGGCAATCTCTATGGCACGACGTCAGGAGGGGGTACGTACTCCAGCGGAACGGTTTTCGAACTTGAGCCGACCGGAGGCAGCACCTGGAAAGAGAAAATACTTCACGTCTTTGGCGGCGGTTCGGACGGCGTGTCCCCTGCAGGCTCGCTGGTTTTTGACGCCTCGGGCAATCTGTATGGCACGACCACATTCGGCGGAGGCTCGACAAACCAGGGCATAGCTTTCGAGCTTTCACCGACGGGCTCCGGGCCGTGGCATGAAACTGTGCTTCATCGTTTTGCCGCATCATCCGATGGTCAAAACCCTTTCGCGGGCGTGATCCTGGACGCCAGTGGGAACCTTTACGGCACAACGCGCTTCGGCAGCGCCAGCGGGAGCTGTGTTACTGAGAATTGTGGAACAGCTTTCGAGTTGAGTCCTCAGGCTGGGGGCAAATGGAGAGAAAAAATTCTACACAGTTTTAAAGGAGGGGCGACAGATGGCGGGAATCCCTGGGGCCCTCTGGTTTTTGACGGGCAAGGAAACCTGTACGGCACAACGTACTACGGCGGAGGCGGGAGCAGTTGTGAGTTTTACTGCGGCACAGTGTTTGAGCTAAGTCCTGAGGGCGGTACGTGGTCTGAAACAATACTGCACAGCTTCAACGCCAACGACGGATACTTTCCTTTGGCCGGCGTGATCCTTGACCAGGCCGGAAGTATCTACGGCACAACTTCCGAGGGCGGTACGGTCGGGCAGGCAAGCGGCGTGGTCTTCGAACTAAGTCCGCAGGCGGGCACGTGGGCATTCACATGGCTGCACAACTTCCCGGAACAGCCGGGGGACGGTCAAGTCCCCGGGTCAGGCAGCCTTGTCATGGATGCCCAAGGCAATCTCTATGGCACCACCGAGGCTGGCGGCCGGGTCAGCTCTGGCAACAACGGCTTCGGGACGGTCTATGAAGTCACCCCTTAGGTTGCGTGACTGCCAAGGCAGTCCATTTCTACTACCTGTCGTCCTACCGGCCAGTGACTTTGGTACTCAGGTTCCAGCGCGATAAGAGCCGTATAATCGAGCCAAATCCATCATTTTGAGGCTCAAAAGGCGCGTTGGATCCTGCATTGGCATTGGCGATTTTTGTCCTGGGGCTGGCATTCGGCAGCTTTTTGAATGTTTGTATCTACAGGCTGCCGCGTGACTTGTCCGTGGTGCATCCCGGCTCGACCTGCCCGCGCTGCGAAAGACCCATCGCTTTCTACGACAACATTCCCATTCTGAGCTGGTTGATTCTCAGGGGACACTGCCGCAAGTGCAAGGCACCCATTTCGCCGCGCTACCTGATCGTGGAACTGCTCACGGGCTGCCTGTTCCTGAGCTGCTATGCACATTTCGGATTTGCCTGGGCCACGCTGAAATGCTCCACTTTCGGCTTCTTACTACTCGGCCTGATCTTCACCGACGCAGAGACTCAGCTGCTTCCGGACAAGTTAACCTTGCCCGGGCTGGCCCTGGGCTTGCTGTTCAGCTTGATGGTTCCGGTGAATGATCTGGCTTCGCAGTTCCTCCCGGGCCTGGTCTCGATGCCCGCTTCGGGCCTTTCACCGCATCTGCTCTCTCTGTTCGACTCCCTGCTGGGAGCAGTTGTGGGCGCTTCTTTCCTCTACGGCGCGGGAGCAATCTATTTTCGCGCGCGCGGGGTTGAAGGGATGGGATTCGGCGACGTGAAGCTGATGGCAATGGCCGGGGCATTTCTGGGAATGAAGCTGACGATCTTTACAATTTTTGCGGCGTCGATTGCCGGCTCTTGCTTTGGGGTTTCGACGATGCTGGTGGTCTGGCTGAAGCGCACGCGCCGGCGCATGGCTCGCAACCACGAAGCAGCGAATGCAGCGCGGCGCCGGGCCTGGGGATCGGCCTTGATCGCCCTGCGACGCCATCAGATACCGTTTGGCGTGTTTCTGGGAAGCACGGCCATGCTTGCCCTCTTCTTTGGTCAGCAATTTCTGCGCTGGTATTGGGGGCTGCTGTGAAACTGCTCGGCAATCCGATATTTCTGCGTATGGCTTTGCTGCTGTTTGCGGCGGCATTCGCTTATGGCATGGGAGTAATCATGGTCCGGCGCATGCGCCGCAACCTGCTCGCAGAAGCTGCCGAGGTCGTAACTCCAACGTCGCGCGAACTGTTGCCCTTACAGACCTACAACGCGGTAATCCAGCAGCTCAAGCAACAGAAGCATGAACTGCTGAGCGAGCAACAGGCCGAGCGCAGAAGGGCGAAGACTTCAGAAAACATCAGCGCGACGGTGCTTTCGCATCTTCCAACCGGGGTGCTGTTCCTGACTCCAAATGCTATCGTCCGCCAAGCCAATGGGGCGGCGAGGCAGATATTGGGCTTCGCTTCTCCGGCGGGGATGAGCCTCACAGAATTATTTCGCGAGGCCGGCTTGACTTCCCCGCTGGGGTTAAACGAGAACGTAGCGCGCTGTATCGCGGCCTGCCTGGCAGAGAACATCCCATTCCGCAATATGCAGGCAGAGTATCTGACCCCTGCGGGCGAGCAGCGGCTCCTGGAAATTACCGTGAGCGCCGTAAATGCGCCCTCCGGTGAAGCGGTTGGGGCGGCCTGCCTCATAAGCGACAACACGGAAATGGCGACGATCCGGCGCCAGCAGGAACTGCGCGGCGAAATGTCTGCGGAAATGGCGCTCGCGCTGAGAAATTCGCTTAACAGCATTGCGGGCTACGCGCGGCGACTGGCGTCCAACGGCGATCCTGAGCTGGCGCGGCGGCTGGCTGCGGATATAGCTTCCGAAGCTGCGCATCTGGACCATACGATTGGTGGATTTCTGGCTGGTGGGCGCGCCGTAGGCGCGGCGGCTGAAGCTTAGTTCGAAGAATGCCGATTAGCCCGAGTTAGGTGCTATCGGACAGGAGCAACTATGAAACGCATACTGTTGATCGGAGCAGTCATTCTCCTCGGCATTGCCGTGCCGCTAGCCGGCGGTCAGAACAGCACACAAACGGTGACGCCGTCCGCGACGTCGGGGGTGGGCCAAGCGACCGGCCAGGGTGATTCTTTGGGAGATTATGCGCGAACTCTGAAGAAGGACAAAAAGCCTGCCGCTCCCAAGACGTTCGATAACGATAATCTGCCCGTCGACGACAAGCTCAGCGTCGTGGGAAATGCCCAACCCGCGCCCTCCGATGCCCAACCATCCCAGAATGACGATCAGTCGCAGGCCGGAGACAAAGACGCATCGAAGCAGAGCGACAGCCAATCCAGTGAAGACCGCCAAAAAGTCTACGCCGATTGGAAAGCAAAGATCGCGGCGCAGAAAGACAAGATTGATCTGCTCTCGCGCGAGCTCGACGTGGTGCAGCGGGAATACAAACTTCGTGCTGCCGCCATGTATGCTGACGTGGGAAACCGTTTGCGCAACTCGGCGGAGTGGGACAAAGAAGACGCGCAATACAAACAGCAGATCGCCGACAAACAGAAGGCTGTCGATGACGCAAAGCAGCAACTGGATGACATGCAGGAGCAGGCCCGTAAGGCGGGAGTGCCGTCATCCATGCGGGAATAACACTTCCAAGTCGCGGCTTGCGGATTTTTCAAAGCCAGCGAGGGCCTAGCGCCCAGCGCCTGGAGCCTGCTTCCTGAGCTTCAGAATCTGCTTCACATGATGGTTGCCGTGCACCCAGTGAAACCTGCACCACTCCTGTGTGTTTAGTGGGCCCAGGATGGGGTGGTCCAATACCTTGACGGTTTTGCCAAAACGGTACCGGCACTGCTCAATCACCGCGTCCATGGCGAGAATGGCAGGCCCGATGTTCTCCATCACCTGTTCTGGCGGCATTCCTTTTGGCATAGTTGGCTCGGGCGCGGTCCGGCCCTTGGGCATGTAGTTCAGCCTGGTAACCACCACCGTCCGGATACGATCCTTGAAAGTCGAAGATCGCGCCAGAGGCTTGCCCTTTTGGAGGCAGCGTTCAAACGCTTTGATGGTTCCTGTGTATGACCGGCAAAGATGCTCGAGAATTTCCGCCGTCGACCACTTCCCTTCCGTATGACGGGCCAAATCCTCTGTGCCCATGCCGGCGGTAGCCGAGCCGATCGCATTTCGCAATCTTCGCAGGTCGGGATTCAACGCAGCGCCTCCTTGTCTCTAGTAGAATGAACCGCGTCGCTCGTGGTTGCAATACTTCAGGGTGCTCAGGAGGTGGTTATGAAGAGACTGCCGCTGCTGGCAACGTTGACGAGCCTGGCTATAGTCGCGATGGCCGGGTGCAGCTCCGAGACGCCCTCTCCAACTCAAACCGAAAAGCCAAAACCCAAAGGACCGGAACTAGTTACTGGGCGTGTGCCGATTCAACAACTTTATGTGGCGGCGCGGGGCTGGGCGCGCGATACGCAACCCTACCGCCTGGAGTCGCAGCTGACCAGCGATTGCACAGGCAAAGATGGCAAGGCTGACGTATGGCGGGCCTCTTTTGCATCACCTGCGCAGCGCAGCGTGAAACCCTATGTCTGGTCGGGAACCGATGTAAGTGATGCGCCGTCGCGGGGAATCAATCCGGGCACGGAAGACACGTACAGCCCCACTAATTCTTCGACCCAGGTTTTCGATATCAATTTCTTGAAGGTGGATTCGGACAAAGCGTTTGAGGTTTCCCAGAAACATGGTGGAGACAAGTTGCTGGAGAAATCTCCTGACACGCCAGTACTCTATGTGCTCGACTGGGGCCGTGCCACCAATCAACTCATCTGGCACGTGATCTACGGGACCAGCCGGGACGCCTCGAAGTTAACCGTGGACGTGGACGCCACTACGGGAGAGTTCCTGAGGGTAGAAAAGTAGCCGCAGGCTCGACGCGTTATTGCCGCGGCTGCGCCGAGCGGCTTTTTGGTTCGGCTGAATTCAGCCTTTGCAACGCCTTTTCCGCATCCTGCGACAGGGGGCCGTGGGGCAGGATTTTGAGATAGGCCTCATAGTGAGCGATGGCATCGCCGGCCTGATCCAACTTTTCATAACATTCCCCCAGGCGGAAATTCGCAACCGCATCATTGTCCTTCCAGGTCAGCGCATCCCGATAGCGTTCGAGCGCTGCGCGATAGTTTTTCTTTTTAAAGTAAAAATCGCCAACTTCCACATCCTTGCCGGCCCGGTAAGGGTTCCAGGGATGCATCTCCTGAACATCTGATGATCCGGTGTCAGCCGGGGACGCGGCCTTGGTCGCGTCCGATATGGCTACCCCGCTGTTGGGATGGTTCTTCGCGTCGTCCTTGGGAGGAGAGATATCAATTCGAGTGTCACGGCTGGAACTCTCGTTGGCTTCAGCGTCCCGGTCGAGATCAGATTTGGAGGAATGCTGGCCCGGCGCCGAGTTCGGAGACTGTTGCTGGGCGAAAACCCATATGCAACTGAAAAGCAAGACAGGCAGGAAACGCCGAAACCTCATAGGATGATTTTAGCAGTGTCGCAGAAAGCCAGGCCGCCTTATAAAGGCGGCCTGGGTTGGCGAAGTCCTCCGGGGAGGAGGGAAACTTACATAGACGGGGGCGTATTGGCAGCTCCAGTGGTTTGAGCCGGACTGCGGCCTTCCGTGGCGTTGGTCATAAGGCGAACGTCCACCCGGCGGTTCTTGGCGCGGCCTTCACGCGTTTTGTTACTGTCCGCCGGTTTGTCCTTGCCCAACCCAATCAAATAGATCTTGTGAGCGGGAATGTTGTATTTGGAAGCCAGGTACTGAATCACGGCGTCGGCCCGGCGCTGGCTTAGAGCGTAGTTGTATTCCGAGCTGCCCACTGAATCAGTGCCGCCTTCGACGGTAATCAGATAGCCCTTGGTGCTGGCCACACTGGCAGCCAACTGGTCAAGGTCCGACTCCGCTTGTTTGGTAAGCGTGTCCTTGTTGAAACCGAAGTGGACCGAAGCCTCGTTGACCATCCGGTAGTTATCCAGGTTGGCGACGGTGTTTTGCAGCACATCGACTCGCGCCGTGGCGCTGTTGGCCAAGGTCTGGGCCTGATCCGCCTGCTGGCCGGCGGCCTGCGCCTTCTGGTCGGCCTCTGCGGCTTTGGCATTCACTTGCTGGATTCCGGCCTGGGCACGGGCATCAACATCTTTAATTTGCCGGGAATTCTGCGCAGTCATGTCGTCAAGTTCATTGGTCTTGTTAATCAACGGCGTGGTTTGCTGCCGGACATAATTCTTGCTTGCACATCCGACCGTGGCGGCAAGCCCAAGCGCCAGCAAAGCTGTCATTGAAATCCGATTCATTTCGGGGAGAGCTCCTTCCTCAGAACTTCCGTTTCTTTTGTGGTCTCGAAATCCTGCGCGACCGGCGAACCAGCACAGATGTTTGTGTCGAAGTGGCTCTGGCCGCACACTGTGTTTAAGCACGAGAACTGCCAACTGTTACAATAAAAATTGTACCACGTAAGTTATTGTTGCAGTGATACTTGTTAGATTCTCCATAAATGACGACTGGAATTGCAAAGCGCCTCAATGCAGTTAAACCGAGGAAATTTTATACGGTTGAACGACGGGTTGAACCGGACACGTTTTAGCGAAAGGCTGCGTCCTGCGCCCGGACGCGTAATGCCGGAAGGGCAGGCAGACTCCCCGCCGCGCCAGAGGAAAAGCCGGTTCATCTAAACTGAAAGCACGGCGATACCTCCGCGAAACAATGGATCTGCAAAGTAAAATCCGCAGTCTTCCGACCTCAGCCGGCGTGTACTTGTACAAGAACCTCGAGGGAGAGGTTATTTATGTCGGCAAGGCCAAGAATCTGCGCAGCCGGGTCAGTTCTTATTTCCACGAGGGGCGAATCGCTGACGCCAAAACGGGGACACTGGTGCGCGAGGCGGCGGATGTGGACTACATTGTCGTCGCCAATAACAAAGAAGCGCTGGCGCTTGAGAACCACCTCATCAAGCAGAAAAAGCCGCGGTTCAATATCCTGCTGCGGGATGACAAGACTTACCCATACGTAAAGCTGACTTTGGGCGAGCGCTTTCCACGGGTTTATGTGACGCGGCGCCTCCGGAAAGACGGCAGTTCATATTATGGGCCGTATTTTCCGGCTAATCTCGCCTACCGGATTGTGGATCTCATTCATCGCCACTTTCTGATTCCGTCCTGCAAAGTAGATCTGGGGCATTTTCATCCACGGCCCTGTTTGCAGTACTACATCGGGCGCTGTCTGGGGCCCTGCGTTCAGGGGCTGACCACGCCGGAGGCCTATCAGGAAGCGGTTCGTGACGTAAAGCTGTTTCTCGAAGGCAGGCCGACGGATTTGTCGCGCTCCTTGCGGGCACGCATGGAAAAGGCGGCGGAGAAGGAGGAATACGAGCGGGCGGCCAAGTATCGCGACTTGATTTCGACGGTTGAGCAGTTACAAGAGAAGCAGCGAATTGCATCGGTCGAAGGAGACGACGCGGACGTTTTCGGATATCACTTTGAAAATGGAATGCTCGCGGTCAATCTGTTCCACATGCGCTGCGGAAGGGTGCTCGATCGTAGAGAATTCTTTTGGGAGGAACTGCCCGAACTGAACGCAGACGGCGGGGAAATGGGCGCGCGCGGGCGCCCAACCGGGCAATCCTCGACCGAGCGCCCGGAAAATTCGTTTGCGCCGGAGGAATTCTTCCCTTCACTTTTGACCCAACTCTACATCGGCCAGCCGTACGTGCCGCGCAACATCTACGTTCCCGTCGAATTTGAAGATCGTGGATCGCTGGAGGATTTGCTCTCAGAGCAGCTTGCGGCCGGCGGAGGCCGCACCGCCCGGGTAAATATTCTGGCGCCGCAGCGGGGAGACAAGCGTGCCCTGATCGATCTGGCCGGCAACAATGCCAAGCAGTCCTATGATCAGCGTTTCCGGGTGATGAAGCCGAACACACGCGCCATCCAGGAAGCCTTGCAGGATGCGCTCGCGGTGCCGGATCTGCCCCAGCGCATTGAATGCTTCGACATCTCGCATATTCAGGGGGCTGAGACGGTGGCATCCATGGTGGTTTGGGAAAATGGGCAGATGAAGAAGTCGGATTATCGCAAGTTCATTATCCGAAGTGTTGAAGGAGTAGACGACTTCGCATCCATGCGGGAAGTAGTCACGCGCCGTTACAAGCGGATACAAGATGAAAAGAAAAAAATGCCCAGCCTGGTTTTGATTGATGGTGGATTGGGGCAATTGCACGCCGCCGCCGAAGCGCTGGCAGGTCTCGAAATCATTAATCAGCCGCTGGCAGCGATCGCCAAGCGCGACGAGATCATTTACGTGGATGGCCAAGAAGATGAACCGGTGGTGCTGGATCACCACTCACCGGTTCTGCACCTGATCCAGCTCATTCGGGATGAAGCCCATCGTTTTGCCGTCACTTTTCACCGCAAGCGACGCCAGATGCGAGACCGCGCCACCGAACTGCTGGAAATTCCAGGAGTAGGCAGCCGGACCACGCGACGACTGCTTGAGCATTTTGGCAGCGTGCAGGCAGTGAAGCAGGCAGATACCGCGGCATTATCGGCAGTGGTCACCCGGACCCAGGCGGATGCTATTACGCAGTTTTTCCGAAAGTGACGCGGCGTGATTGTGGGTTTTTGCTAGACTGGTTCGCGATGACGCGTCCCCATCGCTTGCTCATGGCCATCGCATGCGGCGCGCTGGCGCTAATGCCGGCAGCCGCTCAAAGCGCACCCGCCGTTCTTTCTACCCCACAGGAGAAGCACCTGCGCAACGTCCGCCAGCTCACTTTTGGCGGTTCGAACGCGGAGGCATATTTTTCGGCGGATGGCAAGAAAATCATCTTCCAGTCCACTCGGGATGATCTGCAATGCGACCAGATCTTCACCATGAACGTCGACGGCTCGGATGCCAGGATGGTGTCCACTGGAAAAGGACGCACCACGTGCGGTTTTTTCTATCCTGACGGGATGAAGATCCTTTACTCGTCCACTCATCTCACGGATCCCCAATGCCCGCCGCGGCCGGATTTCTCGAAAGGATATGTGTGGGCAGTGTACGCAGGTTACGACATATTCACCGCCAACCCGGATGGCAGTAATCTTGAACAGCTGACCGATACGCCCGGATACGATGCGGAAGCCACGATTTCAGAGGATGGGAAGAAAATTGTTTTTACTTCCATGCGCAACGGCGATTTAGATATCTACAGCATGGATGCCGATGGCAGCCACGCTAAACAGCTGACTCACGAACTCGGGTACGATGGCGGTCCGACGTTTTCACCGGACCGAAAATGGATTGTGTACCGCGCCTATCACCCGGCCAACGACAAAGAAATCAGCGAATACAGGGATTTGCTGAAGCAGAACCTGATCCGGCCCACCTACCTGGAAATCTGGCTCATGAAAGCCGACGGCAGCCACAAGCGTCAAGTTACCCGTCTCGGCGCCGCCAGTTTCGCGCCTGCGTTTTACTCTGATGGCAAGCGAATCATCTTCTCCTCGAACCAGGGGTCTTCGGGAGGAATGGGTAACTTCGAGCTTTATGCCATTAATTCCGATGGCACAGGTCTGGAACAGATTACTTACAGTCCTGGCTTCGACGGCTTTCCCATGTTCAGTTATGACGGCAAGAAGCTCATCTGGGCTTCGAACCGCAACGCCAAGGCGCCCCACGAGACCAACATTTTTGTGGCGGATTGGGAGCCGTAAGGCCGCCTTGCGTGCGGTCACTTAGGTCACCACGCCTGGTTACATTCGTGAGAACGCACCCCCCGGGAGAGCCATTGTTCCGATTCCTCTAAGGCCGCACTATCGTCTCAGCGTAAAACGCTTTGAAAGCTGGAGGTAGAAGATGGCTCGCAGGCTTTACGAGCTTTGGGCGCAGGATGAAGGCCAGGATATTGCGGAGTACGCCGTGATGCTGGCGGTCGTTCTGGTCATCGTTGTAGGAACAATCAAATTGATTGGCTCGAATGCCAACAATGTGTTCTCCAGCGTCTCCAGTTCCATCGGAAGCTAGTTTCAAGGCGAAAAGCCTTGCGATTGCTGCGGCTTATGGGTTGGTCAGATAGCGGACTGCTCTAGCAGCATGGTCCGCGAGTTCGTCGAGTGACCCAGACGAGTCTTCCCAGCTGCTATCTTCCCCGGCGACCACGTGCCGGTTGTCCTCCGCATTAGCATCATCCGGCCTTGTACTTCCGGTCAGTATCCTTCTAATCTCCTGGCTCGCCTGCCATTTCGGATTTTGATTGACCGCCTCAACCAGAACCGGTGGCCCATTGCGCAAGAGAGCCTTAGCAATCGGCGATTCCGTCAGCCTCGGGTTATCCAGAACGGCATGCACAACACGCAGGTCGGGGTCGAGCAACAGAGCTTCTATCACGCGTCCAGTAGCGCGGCGTGCCATGGCAAGTCTTACTCCGGCGGGAAGAGTCGCCAACCGGCCGACCAGAATATTTTCCGCGGCAGCTCTGACTTGCGCCAGCGCGGCAGGCGCGAGCGTTACCTGCATCAATTCGAATGGAAACAGCTGGCGAAGCAGTAGAAGAGAGACTTCGACTGGCGCTCTGGGATGAACAAGTACCGCTAGCTTCACCTTACGGCTCTTGATTAGGCCCGCAGTCTCACTGAGCCGCTTTAGCACTCGCCTGGGAAGATCATGGCGTTTGAGTAAAACCAGCGCAAGGTCCCCGGTGAATCCGGGATCAGCGATGGCGCTCTGCAGGATGTTGGCGTCAGTGCTGCGAATGGCTGCTAGAAGAGGAGTTCCCGGTTCTCGAATTATTTCGACGGCATCAAGGTTGAACATGGTTCGGTACGTGGACGACCCGTCTCTCGCGAAAGCACGCACGGCGAGGGCCTTAGCCGGGTAAAGTCGCCATTCGTCGCGCCATTTCCAAAGCTCCGCGAACCGGCTCGATCACGGCGGGATTCACTGTTATCCCCGGATATCGCGAACAGAGACTATTGTAAAAACTCCTCCGGACCTGCGCGCTGTTACCAAAGACACCGCCGGCCATAGCAACCGGGGTTGCGGCAGCAGCCCCAAACAAACGATGGATGACCACTTCAGCCAAAGCCGCAAGTTCACTGCCAGCCTGTGACAGGACGGCCATGGCGAGCGTTTCTCCGGCTTCGGCCGCCGCGCTGACGAGCGGTGACAATACAGAGAAATTGGGGGCAGGGCTCGCGTTGGCGGCGAGGACTAATTCATCGTGAGTATGGAGACCCCAAGCTTGCATGATCTTCTGCAGCAGCGGTAAAACATTGCCCTCGTTATGAACCCGCATCGCGGCAGCCAAGGCCGAGCGGCCAATCCAGTGCCCTGAGCCTTCGTCAGAAATCGCCGGCCCCCAACCTCCGGCGCGGGCGGTTTTTCCCGCTGAGTTGCGGCCGTAAGCGATTGATCCGGTCCCGGCGATCACAATCACGCCCGGACCAAGCCCGAAGGCCGCCTCAAACGCAATGGACATGTCTCCCACAACATCAATTCGGCCGGTAACCAGACCCCTCAAAATGCGGGTCACGACTTCGCTGGTTTGAGGGCGAGCGGCTCCCGCCATTCCGACGCAGGTACGCGTGATTTGTTTGGGCGCGACCTTCGCAGCCGAACAAGCCTGACGGACGGCAGCCGCCAGAGAATCGCTTGCCTGCGCTTCGCTCACCCGGACAAGGTTGCTGCCTGCGCCGGTTCCGCTGCCCAGAACCGAGCGCTCATCGCCGACCAGGCATGAGGTCTTGGTACCGCCCCCATCAATGCCGAGATAAAACGCCACGTGCGTAGTTTTATCACGAGGGTAGAAACCAGGTACCAGACTTTCACTATCCATGCCGGCCGCTTCGCGGCATAATGAATGCGCCTGGCGCCGAATGGGCCTTGACAGGTTTGATCTTGCTATCATCGCGCTTTATCTTGCGGGCATAACCCTGTTCGGGCTGCGGTTCCGCCGCCGGCGGCGGTCGCTGCGGGATTACTTCCTGGCTGACCGGGACATTCCGTGGTGGGCCATCTCGCTTTCCATTGTCGCCGCTGAAACCAGCACGCTCACCATCATCAGCATTCCCGGTTTGGCTTATGAGACCGACCTGACATTTCTGCAAATTGTGCTCGGTTATATCGTGGGCCGCTTCATCATCAGTTTTGTTCTGCTGCCGCATTATTTTCGCGGAGACCTTTATACCGCGTATGAACTGATCGAGCGCCGTTTCGGGCAAAAGCTGCGCTCCGTGACCGCCGTGCTATTTCTGCTCACGCGCGCTGCGGCTGAGGGCGTCAGGGTTTATGCGGTTTCAATCGTGGTTGCGATTGCCTTCGGCACCGGCGGGATCGCCTCTATAGCGATCATCACAGTCCTGACCCTGATCTACACCTTTGAGGGTGGGCTGGCGGCGGTGATCTGGACTGACGTGGTACAGACGCTGATTTACGTTGGCGGGACCGTTGTCGGCTTGTTCACTATCGCGCATTCGTTGCCGGGAGGATGGCCGGCAATCCATCACGCAGGCAACGTAGCCGATAAGTTTCGCGTCTTCAATTTCGCCCCTGATTTCTGGAAGCCATATACCTTTTGGGCTGGTCTGATCGGCGGCGCTTTTCTCACTACCGCCAGCCATGGGACGGACCAGTTGATCGTGCAGCGGTTGTTGGCGGCCCGCAACCAGAGGCAATCGGCGATTGCGCTGATTGCAAGCGGCGGCATCGTATTTTTTCAGTTCGCGTTGTTCCTAGTGGCAGGCGTAATGGTTTTCGTTTACTACCGCTTGCCAGTTGCGAACTTCGGCGGGGCGGACCGGATTTTCCCGACGTTTGTCGTGAGCCGCATGCCCCATGGAATTTCTGGCTTGCTGGTCGCCGCCATTCTGGCCGCGGCCATGTCAAATCTGAGCGCAGCCCTTAACTCACTTTCGTCCAGCACGATGATTGACTTCTGGATGCGATTCAGACCGATAGCCGGCGAGCGCGAGCGAGTTCGCCGGTCACGCGCGGTCACGGCGATTTGGGCCTTCATCCTGTTTGGTTTGGCGATGCTCTCATTGCATAAGGTTGGCCGGGTGGTAGAAGTCGGATTGCAGATTGCATCGGTGGCCTATGGCGCTTTACTGGGAGTATTTCTTCTCGGCGTACTGACCCGTCAGGCAAATCAGAATGGCGCAATCGCCGGCATGTTGTGCGGCTTTGGGGTGGAGCTGTACCTTTGGCGATGGACTGCAGTTCCGTGGACGTGGTGGGTGGCGATCGGCACCGTTGCGACCTTTGGCATCGGCCTCGCGGCGAGCAAACTCCTGAGCCAAATAGCCGCGCCGAGTTGATCCATGCATGCCTGTGTCTGATTGATGGTTCCCCGCACTTCGCTATAATCGAATGAGTCATGGCAGCGGAAATTGTTGCGGAAAACCTGGCTTCTGCGCACGTATCGGCGGAATTGCGGGCCGAGTTTGAAGAATTTCTTCGCGGCTGTGCGATCAATCAGTTCAGCGATCGGGCCAAACTGGAAATTACGGGAAAAGACCGTGTCCGCTGGCTCAACGGCATGGTCTCGAACAATATTCGAGACTTGCCCTCCGGACGGGGCGTTTACGCGTTCCTGCTGAATCCTCAGGGGCACATCCTGGGTGATCTCTATGCGTACAATCGGGGAGAGTCATTCCTGGTAGATACCGCGCGAACACAGGTCGAGCGAGTCCGGGAAATCTTCGGGAAATACATCATCATGGACAAGGTCACGCTGAACGATGTGACTGGTCAGCTGACGGCGCTCGGAGTTACCGGTCCGCAATGGCAAAGTGTGCTGAGAGCCATTGGCATTGAGCTTCCAGCGCTCGACAGGTTGCAATTCGCACAGACTGCATGGCAGGGAAATAACGTAACGGTGGTGCATGGCGGCAACTTCCCGGTCGAAAATTGCGAACTGTGGGTCGAATCGAATGCCGCACCCGCCCTCCTGGAAGTTTTACAGGCTGCGGGTGGAAAGCGTATTTCTTCCCCCGCGCTCGAACTGCTTCGCATCGCGTCCGGAATTCCCCGGTACGGGCACGACATTCGCGAGCGGGACTTGCCACAGGAAACTGGACAGATCCGGGCGTTGGATTTCAGCAAGGGATGTTATATCGGACAGGAAATCGTGGAGCGCATACGCTCCCGCGGAGCGGTACATCGAAAGTTCAGCGGATTCCATGTGGATGGCCCGCCGCCGTTGCCCGGAACGAAGATTCAAGCGGATGGCAAAGATGCTGGCGAAATTACCAGCGCCGCGGTTTTGCCCGCGCCGAACTCTGAAGTCAGCGTCGCTTTAGGCTATATCCGGCAAGAAGCGATAGCGGGCGAGAGGCCGGTCATGGCGGGGGATGCGCAGCTTACGCTAGTTGAACTACCGTTCAAAGAAGTGTTTTCAGCCTGAAGGAACAATCATGCCCGAGAAAAAACAGGACAGTTTTACAGTAACGGACCGGCGGCTGTTCAACGCGGATGGCGAGATTCGCGAAGAAGCACCGAAAGAAGAAGTTCCCGCCGCCACGGCCACCAGCAAGCCTGCGTCGGAGGCGCCTCCGGAAGCCAATGTGCCTCCAACTCCCAGCCAGGCGGAACAACAGAAACAAGCGGATGCATACCGCAAATCCTCGAAGGACCTCGATGCACGAGTGGAACTCAGCGGTCACTCCTCGAAGGACCTGGAAATGACCTTCGAGCGTTTTATGGCATCGCTCTATATGACCGCCATGTTGCAGCTGGGCCTTATGCATGAAGAAGGCGGGCAACCGCGGCTGGACTTGATTGGCGCCCGCCAAACCATTGACACTCTCAGCCTCCTCTCGCAAAAAACCAAGGGAAATCTCAGCAGCGGCGAAGAGACCTTCCTGCAGAACTGTCTCTATGAATTACGCATGGCTTATGTCGAAGTCACCAATGCTTTGGCGCACCCGCCCGCGCAAAACACCGGAACCGGCGGACGATGAAGGCCACGCTTACTGTGCTGGGCAGCGGGACCTCCATGGGCGTCCCCACCCTGGGGTGCGATTGCGCAGTCTGTCATTCGGCCGATCCGCGCGACCGCCGCACCCGTCCTTCAGTTCTCATTGAATATGACGGGAAAGCCGTCATTATCGACACCACGCCCGATTTTCGCGAGCAGGCGCTGCGCGAGCATATCGGCCATCTCGACGCCGTGCTTTACACGCACACCCATGCTGACCATATCCTAGGCATTGACGATCTCCGGCCGCTGAGCTTCCGTCATAAGCCAAACAAGTTGCCCCTGTACGCCCGCCCGGAGGCCTCCGATTTTCTGCGCAATATGTTCCGCTACATCTTCGAGCCGGATTACAAGTTTGGCGGGCTGCCTCAGGTCGAACTCAGAATGATTGACGGCCCGGTGCGGCTGTTCGGGGCTGCGTTTGAGCCGGTACCTGTGATCCACGGCGAAACCGAGATCTACGGTTTTCGTTTCGGCTCAGCGGCGTATCTCACCGATCACAGCGAGATCCCTGAACCGTCGTTCGAGAAGCTGCGGGATCTGGACATTCTATTTCTCGACGCGTTGCGTCATAAGCCGCATCCCACGCACTCGACGGTGGACAATTCTCTGCGGATCGTGGAACGGCTCCAGCCCAGGCGCGCATTCTTCACCCATATCTGCCACGATCTGCCGCACGAGGCGACTAATGCGTCACTTCCACCACACACCCGGCTTTCGTACGATGGGATGAAGCTGGAGTTTGAGATTTAGACCGGCAGGCTGTGCGGTTGACCGGTGATTGAGTATTCAGACTCTGACCATGCAAGCTTTCCGCAGACTCGACGAGATTCCCGCCGATTTTGGCCCCACTCTGTTGAGCGTGGGGAATTTTGACGGCGTACACCGCGCGCACGCGCAGGTGCTGACAAACATCGTCGCCCGGGCACGGAGGCAGAATCTGCAGGCGATGGCGGTGAGCTTCGAACCGCATCCGGCGCGGATTTTGCGGCCGGATTCCGCGCTCAAGCTGCTCACGCCGGTACCTGAAAAACTGCGTTTGCTGGAGGCAACGGGGTTGGATGCTGTGCTTCTGCTTCCCTTCACCCGCGATCTGTCGAATATGACGCCACGGCAGTTCGCGGAGAGAATTCTCAAAAAGAAGCTGCATGCGCGAGAGGTGCATGAAGGCTACAACTTTCATTTCGGACATAAAGCAGCCGGCGACGTTCAGACCCTCGCCGAACTGGGCCGTGAGATGGGATTTCAGGTGGAGGTTTATCCGGAAATGCGGCTGCGCGGCGAGCCGGTGTCAAGCAGCCACATCCGCAAGCTGCTGGCGGAAGGCCGCGTCAGCCGGGCACGCCATTTACTGGCGCGCCCGTTCAGTATTCTCTCGACTCCCGGACGAGGACGCGGATATGGGTCCAAATATACCGTCCCAACCATCAATCTCAGCCACTATCAGGAATTAGTCCCGAAGGACGGTGTGTATATCACCCGTACTCGGGTTGGGCAGGAATGCTTCGATTCGGTGACCAACATCGGCAACCGTCCAACATTCGGGGCAGACCTGTTTGCCATAGAAAGCCATCTTTTGAACTTTCACCCGCTTGAACTCACACCGGAAACAGAGGTGGAAATTCACTTCCTGCAGAGACTGCGTGATGAAATCAGGTTTCCTTCCGTAGAGGCACTGCGCGAACAGATCGGACGAGACATCAGGAAAGCTACGCGTTACTTCCGTCTTCTCAAGGGCGACGGGAAATAGGCCTGCGGTCAGTGCGGCAGGTAGCCGCTCTCCAGGAAGTAGTCCCCTCCCTTTCAGTATGACTCGCGATTACTCGATGGGCTCGACGAGCGGGACCGTCTGGGGGGCTGTGCGATCGGCCAACTGGACAAGCAGAATGGCGCCCAATACCAGGGCAATTCCGATTCCCTGGATGGGCCGGATAACCTCGCCCAGCGCCATGGCAGCGATCACGATGGAAAATACCGGCTCAAGGCAGCTCACCACGATGGCGCGGGTTGGCTCCAGATGCTGCAGGCCCGCGAAGTAGAAGGCGAACGCTCCGAGAACCGAGATCAGAGAAAAAACGAACAGGAACAGCCATTGCGCGGCCGAGTAGTGGGCAGCAAGGATTTTCCAGGGAGGGTTGATGATTAACCAGAACAAAGACGCGCTCAGAATGACGTAGAACAGCACGATCCAGCGATCGTAGCGCGCGAGAACGCTGTGACCGGCTACGTTGTAGAAGGTAAAAGAAAATGCCGCGATCAGCGCGGCAGTTACACCCAGCCTATCGAGGCGGAATTGGCTTGAGCCGACGACGCCGATGACAAGCGCAATCCCCAAAAGAGCCAAGGCCACGGCGGCCACGCGCTTCGCGGTCGCTTTTTGCATGCCGCGGACCACGGCATAGAGGAGGACCCATACGGGAGCGGTGTACTGCAGAATGATGGCGGTCGCAACGCTGGTACGCTGGATCGCGAGATAGTAAAAGTAATTCGAGGCCGCAACTCCCAGCACTCCGAGCCACAGCATTTGCGAAAGATCGCGGCCGGGGACACGAAGTTGAGCCGGGCCACGAAAAAGCAACGCAAGCAACAAGACGATGAACGAAAAGCTGGTGCGGGATTGGGAAAGAATTAATGGGTCAATGGGATGAAGGGCTTGTCCGGCCAGTGGAAGCCTGCCGGTGAAGGCGGCGCGGCCGAGCGTGGCGGCGACTCCCCACAAAAAAGTCGCGGAGGCGATGTAGAGGTAGCCGCGAAGCGGGTTGTGCGAGTGAGCCTGCAAATGGATTGCCGGAGGGAAATCCCACCTATGAAAGCTGCATAGAACCGGCCGATGGCTCCTTTACATTTCAGCGTACTCGATCGCGTAGGTGATCTTTGCGGTCTTGGCCAGCATCCCGGCCACGGAGCAATACTTCTCCTCTGACAGGCGCACCGCATCTTCAACCGCTTTGCTGGAAACCTTGCCGCCCACGCGGAAGACCAGCCGGATTTCCGTGTACACCATAGGTGGCTGCGGGGCCCGCTCCGCGTGCGCGTTGACCTGCAGGCTGGTGAAAGGCTCGCGCTTTTTACGCAGGATGCTGGCTACATCGTATCCGGTACAGCCGCACAAGCCGATCAGCACCAGTTCCATGGGACTGCTCCCGGTTTTGCTGTCGCCATCCACGATGACCTCGTGTCCGCTGGTTGCGGCACCGGTGAAGCGGAGGTTGTCAATCCAGGTTGCGCGGGCTTCGATCATGTTATCTCCGGTTGTCGGTACTGGGTTCAGGGTGAATGAGAACACGAAACAGCTGCGGCGCGGCATGTTTGAGGCGAATCTCGAGCTCGGTCTGCACATCATGAACACGCGAGAGGGGCAGATCATCGGAGAACGTACAGTGGCAGGAGAAGTATAAACGCCCGCCTACACGCTTGATTTCAGCCTCGTGGACATCCACGATTTCGGAAAATTGTGCCGCGATTGCCTTCAATTTCTTCTCCAGGGCCGAGTCGTGAGTAACCTCATCGCCGGTTTCAATCGTGGAAGGTTCGCTTTCGATATGCGTGAGAATTGAAGCGATCTCCGGAACGTCTTTGCGAATCTCCGATTCCAGCAAGGTCACGCGGTCATGGGCCTGCTTCATGGTCAGGTGCTGGTCGAGTTCGAGATGTTGCTCAACGTGCAGGCGCCCGCTCAGGTCCTGCACGCTTACGTCGTGGACGTTCAAGTTGTTGCGCATGGCGACGGCTCGAACCCTGTCGAAAATACTTTCGGCGCGGCCGGGCCGGGAAACCGAAGTCACGACGACGTCAGCATCCGGCAGAACTCGCCGCACCGCGGCGGTCACGGCGTCGGCAACCTGTTCCGAGCGCTGGAACGTCACATTGCGCGCCAAACCAATGGAAAGATCGGCAAAATACCGGTTCCCGGCGCGGCGGATGCGTACACGGTCCACCTCGAGAAGTCCGTCCACCTGACGAACCGCCGCCAGAATTCTGGCGCGCACCCCAGCGGGCGCCGCATCCAGCAAGGCATCTATAGTTCGGCGCGCAAGCCGGGAACTGACCCACACGACTACCCCCGCGACAAAAAGCGCGGCGATTGGATCACTCGAGCTGAGTTGGGGAAGATGGTAGACGCGGCCCACGAGCACTAACGCCAGCCCTACAACCACAACGCCGCTCGACCAGATATCGGTTGAAAAGTGCAGTGCGTCGGCTTCCAACGCCTGGCTGTCGTATTTGGCGGCAATCCTGCCGAGCACGCGGGAGCGCCAGAAATCTACCCCCATCGAAATGAACATTACAAGGAACGCGACCACGCTGGGCTCGATCTCAACCCGGTGGAAAAAGAGACGGCGGACGGCCTCATAGACAACCCAGATGCAAGTCAACAGGAGCAGGCCGGTTTCAATGAAAGCAGAGAAATTTTCGACTTTGCCATGGCCGTACTGGTGATCGGCATCGGCAGGCTTGTCAGAGACGCGAACGGAAAAGAACGTGACAATAGCGGTCACGAGATCGAGCCCCGAGTGGGCGGCTTCTGAGAGAATGCCCAAACTGCCAGTGGTGATTCCTACCAGGATCTTCAGTAGAGTAACGGCAACGGCGGCAATGACGGAGTTCCCCGCCACGGCGCGCTTCTCGGCGCGCATGGACTCCGGGCTGTAAAGGGCGCTGCTTCCCGCCATAGCGGCATTATCGCCGCAGCCCACGTTTCCGGCAAAGCGCTACCGCAAGAGGGACGCCCAACCGTCACCAGGCATCGTGTTGCAGTTAGGTGCAGACCGCTGTTTGTGCTAGGATTTTATTGCTATCTTTACAACTTCCTGGAGGAATCCAACAACATGACCCGATACGGGTTGGTCTGCCTGCTGCTTGGCGCCATGGCATGGGCGCAAGCGGCGAATTCTACATCTCCTGCGCCGCAACAACAACCGGCATCCGCGCCGGGCGCGACGCCCGCCGCGGGGAACCCCGCAGCCAGCAAAGAGCCTGATCTGTCCAAGGTTGCCATGGACGCGCCGATTATCACGATTCAGGGCGTCTGCGACAATGCAGCAGGCGATAAGAAGGCGGAGGACTGCAAAACCACAATCACGCGGGAGCAGTTTGAAAAAGTGGTGGATGCGATCCAGCCACAAATGAACCAACGGGCCCGGAGGCAGTTCGCGGCGCGCTATGCCAACGCCCTGATCATGGCCTCGAAGGCACACGAACTGGGAGTGGACCAGGGTGCGGAATTCGAGGAACGAATGCAGCTTGCGCGCATCCAGGTGATGTCACAGATGCTGGGCCAGGCGGAGCAGAAGAAGGCTGCCGAAATTTCCGATAAGGAAATCGACGATTACTATAACGCCAACAAAGCCAACTTCGAGGAAGCATCTGTACAGCGGATTTTCGTCCCCAGGCTGCAGCAGTTGCCGGCTCCCAAGGGAAAATTGAGCGAGGCCGAAGAGCAGAAACGCCAGAAGGAAGCCGAAGAGGCGATGAAAAAAGAGGCTGACACGCTGCATGCGCGAGCCGTAGCCGGCGAGGATTTTGACAAGCTGGAAGAGGAAGCGTACAAGGCTGCGGGCATCCAGAGCAAGGCCCCCACTACTATGATGGAAAAAGTGCGGCGGAATCATTTGCCGCCAGCGCAGGCGGTAGCAATGGATCTGAAGGCCGGCGAAATTTCGGCAGTGCTTTCCGACCAGAGCGGTTACTACATTTTTAAGATGGCGAAGAAAGAGGCTCAGCCGGAAGATGCAGTGAAGGAAGAAATCAAGGGCACGCTGCGTTCGCAGAAAATGCAGGACCAGATGCAGGCCATCGAGCACTCGGCCAAAGCCAACCTGGACGAAGCTTACTTTGGGCCAGAGGCGACAGTGCCCACCCGCCCCATGATGCCGCCCCCGAGCCGGTCTGGAAACAAATAATGGGCGAGCCACGCCCGAGCGTTTTGATTACCGGAATTTCCGGTAATTTGGGAATTCGCCTTTTGTCCCAACTGGCGGATTATCAGGTGACCGGCGTGGACCTGAATCCGCCAGAGACGTCTTCCCTGGCCCGTTTTGTGTCAATGGATTTGGGCCGGGAAGAGTCTTGCCGCGAATTTCTGCTGTTGTTACGCGAAGTCCGCCCGGTAGTGGTGGTGCATCTGGCCTTCGTGCTCGATCGTGTGCGAACCGGCGTGCTCGATCTTGAACGCATGTGGCAGATCAATGTCGCGGGAACCGCGCGGGTGATGGAAGCCATCACCGAGGCCAACCGCGATGTGGCGATCGTAGAGAAGTTCATTTTTCCCAGCAGCGTGGCGGTCTATGGGCCGTCGCTGGAGGGTACCGCTACGGAAGATACGCCGCTGGCGGCCCACACCCTGCCCTACGCAATCCATAAGATGGAAAGCGACAAAGTGGTGCAGCAGCGCGCCCCCGCACTGCGCGGGTGCAGCGTGTACATGCTCCGGCCGCACATCTTTGCCGGCGCCAGCATCGACAATTACATGATCGGGGCGTTTCGGGGAACACCCAACGGCAGGGGTATATGGGCAGCCAGGATGCGCTCGAAAGGCCGGCGGCTTCCTTGCATGCTCCCTTTCGGCAGGCATTATCTTGCCAATCAGATTCAGTTTGTACACGTGGATGACGTTGCCCGGCTGATCGCGCACATCATCCGGCGGACGGAACCCGAAGCGCGGCGACTCACCATTTTGAATGTCGCGGGACGGGGTGAGCCGCTGACCTTCGGAGCCTGCATTGAGATGGCCCAGGCCAAGCTCTGGCGGGTTCCCGGAACAAAGGCGTTCCGATTGATTCTGCGCTTGCTATGGGACCTCGGGATCTCGGCAATTCCGCCGCAAGCCGCGCCTTACATGACTGGTGAATACATCATGAGCACTGACCGGCTGCGCAATTTTCTGGGAGCCGAGTACGAGCAGGTCGTTCGCTACACGGTCGCGGATGCTTTTACGGACAGTTTTCGCCCGGTGGCTGTTTCGGCTCAGGTTGCCGGCGCGAGGTGATCTCGCGGGACCAGGTTCACTCTCATTTCTGCCGGAGTTGCACAGCTCCGTCAGCTCAAGTTGACTTTCGGCCCACGTACAGTCCGGCAATGCCAAAGGTATAAGGGACCCATCGTGTTTGGTAGAATCCGGCGATCTTCATGCGCTCCAGCATTTCCTGGGGAGGAGGAAAGCGTTCCACGGAGGCTGGCAGGTACGAGTACGGGCCTTTTACCCCGGAAATCAGCGTGCCGATCCTGGGAAGCACACGCCTGAAATAGGCTCTGTATAGCATTCCGATCAATCCATCCGGTTCCCCAAAATCGAGAATTCCGCATTCGCCACCGGGGCGCAACACGCGGAGGATCTCCCTTAGTCCAGAATCGTAATCAGCGAGATTCCGAAAGCCGAATGCAGCAGTGATCAGATCGAACTGGGCCTTTCCGAAGGGAAGACACAGCCCATCCGCCTCAACCCAACGCAGCGAAGTGCCGGCTGATTTTCGCCGGGCGCGCTCGAGCATGGCATGAGAAAAATCGGCTCCCAGGATTCCGGCATTTGAGCCGTCGGCCTGGCGCAGCAGAGCGAAAGTCATATCACCAGTGCCGCAGCACAGGTCGAGAACTTGTGCGTCTCCGCGAGAGAGGATATGCGCAAATGTCCGGGCCGCCCTTCGCCACCAGATGCGGTCTATGTTGAACGAGAGGACGTGGTTCAGAAGATCGTAGCGGGGCGCAATTGAGGTGAACATCTCCTGCACGGCGCGCGCCGCCGATTGCCGATCGCTTGCTCCCTCCGGCGAAGCGCCGACCGTAGCGGTTTTGGAGTCTGCCTTCAATCCCGTGAACCGCCTTCGTTGAATGCTGCCCCTAGTTTGCCGGCGAATCGCTTGACCTCGTCAAGCGATCGAAGGATGACCTTTGCCGGGACATCCTGCACAACTTCAACTCTGCCGATCCGCGTCGGCAATACGAAATGGACGACTGCATTCCGCGTTTTTTTGTCGGCCTGGAGAAGCCGCAGGACGGCGTTTACATTTGCAGTGATCCGCGGCAATGGACCAAGGCCAAGAACAGCATTGGCGATGCGCTCGCAATCGCCACGGCTCAAGCTCCCCAAAAGGTTTGCAATTCGGGCAGCGGCGACCATCCCCCACGCAACTGCCTCGCCGTGCAGGAAGCGTCCGTAATGCGATTCAGCTTCGAGCGCATGACCAATGGTATGGCCGAAGTTGAGCACCCGCCGCAGGCCGCTTTCGCGCTCGTCAGCCGCCACGATCTTCGCTTTGAGCCCCACGGATTCGGCAATCACGCACTGTAATTCCCGTGCATTCGCATGGAGCTCTTCGGGGCGAATCTTCTCCAATCGCTCGAACAGACGGCGATTGCCGATCACGCCGCATTTAAGACACTCATAAAGGCCGGCGCGGAACTGCCGGCTGGTCAATGTGGACAACACGCTTGGGTCAATCAACACGATCCTGGGCTGGTGGAAGACGCCGAGCAGATTCTTGCCCATCCTGAGATTAACCCCGGTTTTCCCGCCGATGGCGGCATCCACCTGGGCCAGCAGGGTTGTGGGAACCTGCACGAAATCAACTCCGCGCATGTAAATCGAGGCCAGCATGCCGGCGGTGTCGCCTACTACGCCACCACCGAAGGCAACGATGACAGCGCCGCGCTCCGCCCCGAGCCTTGCCAGCTTTTCAGCGAGCGCCTCGACGGTGGCGAGCTTCTTGTAGCGTTCCCCGTCGGGCATCGCAACGAATGTTGCCTCGAACCCTGACACACGCAACGATACGGAAAGTTCTTTGCCCCATCGCTTGCGGACGCTGGGCGCGGTTACGACGAATAGGCGCCGCTGATCGCGCAGCACTCTGCGCAGGTGCGAACCTGCATGTTGAAGAAGGCGGTTTGCGATCAGAACATCGTAGGGATGCCGGGGCACGGCCACTCTGACGCGCTCTGTTGCACCGCTCGGCATACGGGTTTTCATCATAGCCTAACGATTGCCAGTCCCGTTCCCTGAAGCGGTGTTAACATTTTCACTCAGTGACATCCCTGCCAGCCGAAACCGATTTTCTCGTCATAGGCGCCGGTGTTGCCGGGCTTCGCGCCGCGATCGAACTGGCATCCGCGGGCAGAGTCATCGTGCTTGCCAAACGTGAGATCACGGATTCCAACACGCAGTGGGCGCAGGGGGGAATCGCCGCCGCCCTCAGCGATGAGGACGAAATCGGACTGCACTTGCAGGATACGTTGACCGCGGGAGATGGCTTGTGCAACGTGGAAGCCGCCAAGGTCCTGGTGGGCGAGGCTCCAGAGCGGATCGAGGAACTGATTCAATGGGGCACGGAATTCGATCGTGAAGGCACCAGGCTCACCTTCGGCCGCGAAGGCGCGCACAGCCGCAACCGCATCCTGCATGCCCACGGCGATTCGACCGGGCGCGAGATCCTGCGCGCCCTCTACGCCAAGGCGCAGACGCTGAAGAACATCTCGGTGCGGGAGTTTGAGTTCTCGACGGATCTGATCGCAGAGGACGGGCGGGTTGGGGGCGTCCACCTGCTGGGGCCCAATGGGGAGCCGCAACAAATCGCCGCATCTTCAGTGCTGCTGGCCACGGGCGGCATGGGGCAACTCTATCTCAATACGACAAATCCGACTGTGGCGACGGGAGACGGGGTCGCAATGGCGTTTTGCGCCGGCGCGGAAATCGGGGACATGGAGTTCATCCAATTTCACCCCACGGCACTGTACCTGAAGAACGCCCCGCGATTCCTGCTCTCCGAAGCTTTGCGTGGCGAGGGCGCCTATCTGCGCAACATGGCGATGCACCGCTTCATGCCAAAATACCACCCCATGTCTGAACTGGCGCCCCGCGATGTGGTAGCTCGTGCCATGGTGCACGAACTCGAGGTAGCCGGCGCTAAGGAACCTGTGGTGTATCTGGACCTGACCCATCTTGATGCCGCACGCATCAAGGCGCGTTTTCCCCGCATTTATGCCACCTGCATGCAGTACAACATTGACATTACGGAGGAAGTAGTGCCCATCCGCCCGGCGGCCCACTACGCCATGGGGGGAGTGCGTACCGATCTCGAAGGCCGAAGTACTTTGCCTGGGCTTTACGCGGCAGGGGAAGCTGCCGCCACCGGTGTGCACGGAGCCAATCGCTTGGCCAGCAATTCTCTTCTGGAAGGACTGGTGTTTGGGGCAAGAGCCGGACGCGCAATGCGCGAACAGCAACGGGTCACGGCCACGAAAGCAGTGAAACAGAAGAAGGCGATCTCATCCAATGGCCCGGTGCACGCCGGGATAGAGGAAACGATCCGGGAAATCCAGACTGTGATGTGGCAGGATGCCGGCATCGTGCGGGCCGCACCAGGGTTGAAACGAGCCACCGAGCGCTTGAACCAGATCGCGCCCCGCCTGGGGCATCCGCAGATCCGACGGGCGTACGAGGCCCAGAACCTGCACAGGCTTGGCTTGCTGGTAGCCCGATCCGCGCTGGCCCGTGAAGAGAGCCGTGGCGCCCACTATCGGACAGACTTTCCTTTGCACAACGACTCCCGCTTTCTCAAGCACAGCGTCATGGGGGGCGATTCGATCAAGTTCGTCTAGATAGTCTCAGGCATTTGTCTTGGGATGCAGCGTTGAGGCCAGAACTGAGACGATCAGCACTCCCGCCACGACCGCCAGCGTCGCCGCGGTGGGAATTTCATAGTAATTAGAGATCAGCATCTTCACGCCGACGAACATCAATACTACCGACAGCCCATAGTGCAGATAATGGAACACTTCCATCATTCCAGCGAGAACGAAATACATCGACCGCAGGCCAAGAATGGCAAACACATTGGAGGTGTATACCACGAAGGCATTCAGCGTGATTGCCAGTACGGCCGGAATGGAATCGGTTGCGAACAGCACGTCGGTGGTTTCAACGGCGAGGACTACGACCAGGAGAGGGGTCGCGTACAACCCCATTTGGCGCACAAAGAATTTTTCGCCCTCATAATCCTGAGTGATGGGCATGAAGCGGCGGAAAAGGCGCAGGATCAGGTTCTTCTCTAGATCAACACCCGTCTCCTGCTCACCGAAGAGTTTCACACCGCTATAGATCAGAAATGCGCCAAAAATGTAGATGATCCAGTGGAACCGGCGGATCAGGCCGATGCCCAGAAGGATGAACCCTCCTCGCATGATCAACGCGCCCAGAATTCCCCAGAACAGAACTTTGTGCTGATATCCGTTTGGGACTTTGAAATAGCGGAAGATCAGGAGGAAGACGAAGAGATTATCCACACTGAGCGAGAGTTCGAGGATGTATCCGGTGGCAAAACTCAGAGCAGGGGCACGACCTCGCAAAAGGTAAAGGCCGAGCGCGAATACCAGGGCTAAGACAATCCACAGCCCGCTCCACGCGAGGGCTTCGCGGAACTTGACCGTATGCGATGGCCGCTGCAGGATTCCAAGATCCAGGGCCAGCATCGCCAGCACGAAAAGGTTGAAGAGAAACCAGAAGAGCCACTGATGATGCACGGTTATTTGGGTTTCCACAAGCCGATCGTGTTTCCTTCCGGATCGGCAAACCAGGCAAATGTGCCGGTCGGAATCTCGACGGGAGGAACCAGCGTCTTTCCGCCAAGCGAGCCAGCCTTGACCAGATAAGCCTGCACATCGTCGACCTGCACGTAGAAGGTCGTGTAATTATGCGGTTCGTGGCCGAGCGACGTTATGTGGCCTTGAATGCCGCTATCGGCGCCCGTGTTGATCATGGCCGCAGGCCCCATGGACTGCATGCTCCAGCCGAAAAGACTGGAGAAGAAGTTTGACGTCTTTGCAATGTCGCGGCAGCCGATTTCAAAGTGGATGACAGGTTGGCCCATGGATGATTCCTTTCAGCTAGTATTCTCGAACTAACGCGGACGAAATTTTACTCGGTTCTTCCCCGCTTGCGGCTCGTCCAGTCTTCCCACAGTCCGAAGGCCTTCAACTGTTCATCGAAGTGGGCCTCCTGGAAGGTCTGCTCAATCTGGGCATGGTTCAGCCGCGGCCCCAGTTTTTCAGGCGCGTTCGCAATCGCAAAGCCGGCAGCCGCCATTTCGGCGACATGTTTCTTGAGTTCGGCCATGTCCACTTTGTCGTAGGTGTCCGACATGGCGTGGTAATTAAGCAGATAGTTGCCTTCGTCCTGATTTGCCATCAAAGTGGGCACGCCTTCGAGCATGAAGTCGAAGTGGTCCGTCCCCCAGTTTGCGTCGGTGGTGAGGGTAGTTGCGCCAAACTGCTTCAAGGGAGCGATCAGTCCGGTCACAGGGTTCACGATATCTTTTCGTGCCCCGAGGGAGAATCCAGTAACGTGGCCAATGCCTTCATCGATTACCAGCACCGCATCCGCTTTATCCAGTTCTTTGCGGTGCGCCAGGACATAGGCATACGAGCCGAGCAATCCTTGCTCTTCCCCGGAAAACAGAATAAATCGGATGGATCGGCGGGGCTGGACGCCGACGGCTTTGATGGCGCGCAGGGCGTCAATCACCAGAGCGGCATTGCAGCCGTTGTCGAGCGCGCCGGTGCCAAGCTCCCAGGAGTCAAGGTGCGCGCCGAGAACAACGAATTCATCGGAATGCTCGCTGCCTTTGATCTCGCCAATTACGTTTGCGGTTTTGATGGCGCCGCCGATCTGGTTGGGTATCTCCAGGTCGGCGAATGCCTGATGGCCTGCGGCCAGGATTCGCGCAATGCGCGAGCCATCCTCGCGAGCGATCAGGACTTGCGGTAGCCGCTCGATTTCGCCCTTAACAGAATTGGTGTGACGGTAGAGCAAATCGTGAGGCCGGGTAGACTGAAACGCAATGGCTAGCGCGCGCGCGGCAACGGCGCGGTCAATGATGCGCGGGGCGTGAATGTACTCGTCGAAAAGATCTTGCCAGGTGTGCATTTCGTTGGTATGCACCAGGACCAAGGCGCCGGAAATATTCCCCGCCTTGGCGAAATCCTGTTCTCCGCCTTCGCCGGCATCCACGATGCGGACGTGCTGATGAAGCGCCATGGCGGGACCCATGCCGATGGAAACGGCGCGGACGCGAAATTCAGCATGGTTCGCGGATTTTCCAGCCGAAACGCTCACCGTCATTCTGGTCCCGCCTTCACTCCACGAGTGCGGCATGGAGAACTCCTCGACTTGCACGCTGTCGGCGCCCGCGGCCTTGAGTGCATTGGCACCCCAGTGGACAGCGGCGGCCATTGCCGGTGTGCCCGGGACGCGCCCGCCGATTTCATCGGTCAAGCGTTGCAGGTTGGAGTCAATGGGAGAATGCTTCAGAGCTTCGGAGATGATGCGGTCGGCGGAATCCTGGGCGAAGGCTGCCGAAAAGGCGAAGAGGACGACGAGAATCCTCGTAATCAGTTTTTGCATAGCGGGCAATTAGAAATGATAGGAAGGGGAAAGAGCAAGGGGTGGGAGCGCTGAGGAATCCATCAGTACTGAGTGTTTCTGACCTAACAACATTTACCTTGCCATTCCGAGCCAAGCGAGGAATCCGCTGTTGCCTCACGAGCAAAGCTGATTTCTCACGGCTGAAGCCGTTCGGAATGACAAGATGAGAGAGGTGGGCCTCTACACAGTCATTGCTCTTGAGGCCCGGAGCGGCAGGTTCAGTTACTTCTTTTGGTTGAGGAGCTCGACGGTTTCCAGCGTAACGTCGCCCACAATTTCCAGACTCTTGGGACTGAGTTTGTCCACGGTATCTTGCGGAGTGTGCCAGAAGACGTTGTTATAGCCGTAGGTGAAATCAATCAGGTCCGCACAGGGTACGCCCCGCTGCAGAAACGGCAGATGGTCGTCCTGAACCGCTATCGCGCGGGCGAAGAAATGGCTTTGGTAGCCCAACCGTATGGCAGACTGATACAGCATGCCTTCCAGCCAGGGCGTAGAGCTGGTATCTTCGTCAACGTTCAAATCGGCATCGCCAATCATGTCTTCGAGCAGAAATGCCTTGATCTTCTTGATCGTGCCGTCTTTTTCCCAATTTTCCGCCAGGTGGCGCACGCCATAAATGCTGTCGTTGCCGGTCCAGCGCTGGACCGCTTCTTCGGCATCGTCCCAGAGCAGCCACACGCTGTAGCCATCGAGCTTCTTACCACGGAATTGATTGGCAAATTCGAGCAGCAGCGCGCTCGATGACGCGCCGTCGTTGGCACCGACATAGCTGGTATTCCGCAAGGGATAGTTCGTATCGTAATGGCTGGCGATGACGACAATGCCGTCCCGCGTGCCCGGATATTTCGCGATGATGTTGTGCCCGTGGAATTTTCCCGCCGGGGTATCAGCCGTGAAGAGGTCGTCTTCGACCGCGTCCCCCTTGAGATGGGAGTCTATATAGTGTTCGACTTTTTTATGGTTATCGCTGCCGATGGGCCGGGGGCCGAAGGCGACGATTTCTTTCGTGTACTGCATGACGCGATTGCCGTCAATGGCGGGAGGGTTGGGATCGGTTCCGACACTTGCGGGATCCAGCGCCGATGGATCGAACAAGGAAGCGGACGATGTGTTTTGCCGCGAAGCGGAGACGTCCTTCTCCTTGTCGCAATACGAGAGGGTAAGGACGACACTCAGCGCGAGCAACTCGAGCCAGTATGACTTCATCATGAGTTCCGTTGTGCGCGCGCTTTGCGTTGCGCGGGGTGCACCAGCCAGGCAATGCCGATGCTCAAAATATAAAGCGCAACCATGGGCGCCGCGAAAATGCACATGTTCAGGATGTCGGTGGTTGGCGTCAGGATGGCGGCGATGATGAAAATCACCAGAATCGAATAGCGCACATTGCGCCACATCCAGCCGGCGGTGACCACACCCATTAAGGCAAGAAAAAAGACGAGAATCGGCAACTCAAAGACCACGCCAAGGCCGATGAGCACGGTGAGAAACAAGTCCGTATACTCGCCGATCGTGATCATCGGCTGGAACTGCTTGCCATAGCTGATCAAGAAATCCAGGGCTGCAGGATAGACCAGCTTGTAGCCGAAATATGCGCCAGACAGAAACAGCCCGATGGTTGACGCCATGAACGGCAGAACATACTTTTTCTCATGGCGGTAAAGCCCGGGCGAGATGAATAGCCAGACCTGATAAAGAACGAAGGGCGAAGCCACGAACAGGCCGGCCATAAAGCCGATTTTCAAGTAAAGATTGAACGGTTCGGTGGGGCTGAGATAGACGAGCTTCTCCGACAGACCGTTGTTTTTGAGCGCGGCCATGATGGGCCTTTGCATCAGGTCATAAATACGCTCAGCGTAGCCCCAGCAGGCAAAAAAGCCGACGGCGACGGCAATGATTGAGTAGATGATGCGCTTGCGCAGCTCCTCGAGGTGTTCGAGGAAGCTCATGGCGGGCAGTTCGGCGCGGGAGGCTAGCCCGGAAGGCAGGTCAGCGGAAACATCAGGCATCGGGAGCCTTCGCCATGAAGTCCGTCGAGGATGCTTGCGTGGCTCCTTCGGGCGGCGCTGAAATTGTGCTCGGAGTCGCCGCCAACGTGCCTTTTACGGGCTCGGTAGGCGGGAGGATGGTCTGCCGGCCTTCTTCCACATCCAGCTTGTTGATTTCGGTTTCGATCTGCGACTTGAATTCGTTCGAAGCCCGCTTGAACTCGTTGAGCGCCTTGCCGATCTGGCGGCCAATCTCCGGCAGTTTTTTGGGGCCAAAGATGATGAGAGCCAGCAAAAAGATGAAGATCATCTCCGGCATGCCGAGGTTCATGCCCTCATCATACTGCCGCACGGCATCCTCAGCAATCGGCGACCGTGGCCTCCCCGCCCGGTTTTCGGTGTCGTCATTGGCCCTGGCCAGCATCCAAGAAATAAGGGTGTAAATATTGAGGCTATCTGGGGTTACTTCGGGTCTAACTTCGAGCCAACCCGCCGCATCTGGCCCGGACAACGCGTGTTATACTGCCCTCACATGTGGTGGGCGGGCCTCGATACCCAAACCCAAGGAAACTCACGATGACCGGTAGTTCTCGCCGCGCTCTCTTTCTGGTTTTTCTCATACTCATTACCTGCGGTTTTCTGGGCATGTTGTTCGGCCAGAAGATCAATCCGGCCGCCGCTCCCGGCAGCGACACTGACATTCGTGACAGCCTGCGGGAATTCACGCAGGTTTACGACGTGGTGGAGCAGAACTATGCCGAGCCGGTAAACCCGGATAAAGCCATTTACAACGGGGCAATCCCGGGCATGCTGCACGTGCTCGACCCCCACTCGAATTTCTTCGATCCCAAGCAGTACGCCCTGCTGCGCGAAGACCAGCGCGGAAAGTACTACGGCGTGGGCATGACCGTAGGACCGCGCAACAACAAAGTGATCGTCATCGCGCCATTCGTAGGAACACCGGCCTACCGGGCAGGCATTCGGCCGGGAGACATTATTGTCGCAGTGGACGGCAAGCCGACCGACAACATGGGGACGAGCGATGTTGCGGATATGCTCAAAGGGCCCAAAGGGACAACTGTCCATATCACCATCCTGCGCGAAGGCGCCGACAAACCTCTGGAATTTGCGGTAGTGCGCGATGAGATTCCGCGCTACAGCGTCGACCTGCATTTCATGATCCGGCCCGGAATCGGATACATCCACATCACTGGATTCAATGAGACCACCGAAAAAGAGGTCTCCGATGCGCTGGACGGCTTGGGGGACCTGAAGGGACTTATTCTCGATCTTCGCCAGAACCCAGGCGGCCTGCTCAGCGAGGGCGTCGGCGTGGCCGACAAGTTCCTTCGGAAAGGGCAGCTGATCGTTTCGCATCATGGACGCTCATCACCCGAGAAGCGCTATCTTGCAACTCATGGCAATGGAGGCAAAGAATATCCACTGGTGGTGCTGGTCAATCGCGGCACAGCTTCAGCGGCTGAAATTGTGGCGGGTGCGATTCAGGACCACGATCGCGGCCTGATTGTGGGCGAAACCACATTCGGTAAAGGTCTGGTGCAGACGGTATATCCGCTTTCCGAGAATACGGGACTGGCGTTGACCACTGCCCACTATTACACGCCGAGTGGACGACTCATCCAGCGCGATTACTCCAACATCTCACTGTATGACTACTATTTCGAGCGCGACGAAGACAACTCCAGCACTGCCACTCGCGAGGTGAAGCTGACCGACAGCGGACGCACAGTTTATGGCGGGGGAGGGATAACCCCCGACGTCAAAATTGACCCGGTCAAGAGCAACCACTTCCAGGACACACTTCTGCAACACTACGCGTTCTTTAATTTCGCCAAGCACTACATGGTGAACCACAAGCCCGACGAGAAGGCTTTTGAGGTGGATGACGCTGTGATGCAGGATTTTCGCAAGTTTCTCGATGCGGACAACGTCCCCTACACCGAGGCTGATTTGCTGCAGAACAATGATTGGGTGCGCTCCAGCATCAAGAGCGAAATTTTCATCAATGCCTTTGGCCAGGAGGAGGGCCTGAAGGTAAAAGCGGAGACCGATCCGGAGGTGCTCAAAGCACTGGACCTGCTGCCGCAGGCCAAGCAACTTGCCGACAATGCCAAACGGACGATTGCGGAGCGCGCTTCGGCGCACTCGCTCAATCCGTAGATTTGGGTTTGTCTTTAGGTAAAGGCCCGATGATTCGGGCCTTTGCTGTCTCTGCGGCCGCAGTTTGCTGCTTCCTCATCAATGCGGCGTTTCATTGACTTGGGTGGCAGGCTGTGTGAGAATCCGCGCATAGCTGGAAAGGGCCGACCATCCCGGCCGGAAATCACGACCTGAGACCGTGCAAATGGCTATAGCCGTATTTTTGCGGCCCGCGCGATGGCGATAGCGAAGGAGTTGCTCTGGATCATGCCTGGGCTGCTCGCCGCGACCGCCGGATGGCAGGACTGGCGGACCCGGCGCATCCCCAACTGGTTGACGGTCCCGGGGTTGGTACTGGGTATTTTGTTGAATTCGATATCCGGGGGCTGGAGCGGAACGAAGAACTCTCTTTTCGGAGCAGGCTTAGGGCTTGGCCTGTTACTACCCTTCGTGCTGATTCGCAGCCTGGGTGCGGGCGACTGGAAGCTGGTGGGCGCGGTCGGTTCTTTTGTGGGACGGGACGGCCTGATTGTAGTGCTGATGATGACCATCATGGTTGCGGGGGTGATGGCGCTGATTCTGGTGATTTGGAAGCATCGTTTTCGCCAGACGATGCGAAACATCCTGCGGACGCTGCTGGGATTTTTTACTTTTCATCTTCCAGGGCCGGAACTTACGCTGGACAACCCGGAAGCGTTGAAAATTCCCTTTGGCGTAGCGGTCGCAATCGCCGTATTTCTTTACCTTGCGGCGCGCGCTCGGGGTATGGCGTAGCCCTGGAGAACTTATGATCTGCAAGCAACGGCGTGAAATGAAACTCCGGAAGCTGTGGACGGGAGCGGGCGGCTCTGAGATTGCCGAAGCGGCCCTGGTTTTGCCGCTGATGTTCACGCTCCTGCTGGGCATTTATTGGTTCGGACGCGCTTACAATGTCTATGCCACGCTGAACTTTGCCGCGCGCGATGCGGCGCGGGCAGGCGCCGCACCCTCATGTGCTGTGTGTTCGAACTCATCGCCTACTCTTGCAACTCTGGCTGGTATTGTCCAGCAGGACTTGCAAGCCGCGAAAATAGATCCGAGCCTGATACAACATCCAACGCCACCGCCTTCGCCCCCTCGGGGCATGTCGAGCTGGGTATCCTGCTCCGGCGCAGCCGTAAGTTGTCCGACGATCAGCGGCGCCGATATCTGCGTGTATCAGAATGTATACATTGACAATGTCACGGTGGATACCGACCTTCAAAGCTGTGGCGTTTCCGTGAGTTTTCAGTACCCTTATCAAATGTCGCTGCCCTTTACCTCGTTGAACATGACGACGGTCAATCTGAAGGCTGTGGCGCAGATGGCGCTGGAGAATTGACCGGCAGCGGCGGCTGGAGTCGATTGACGCGTTTCGGGAGATGCCTGGCAGGTTGCGGCGGCAGCGAAGCTGCCAGCTTGGTGGAATTTGCGGTTTCTCTTCCCCTGCTGGTGGTCCTGGTGGTGGGAGTTTATGACTTCGGCGCCGCTTTCAACTTCAAGCAGGAGTTAAACAATGCCATGCGGGAGGGCGCCCGCTACGGCGCCAGTTCTCCCACCGCGGATCTTTCGCAACAGTCCACGTCAACGCCACCGACCGTAACCGCAACCGCCACAATCGTGGACGCATACCTTTATGCCGCCAAGATCAATGACTGCGGCCTGAACACAGTGATAGCTTCCGGAACTCCTGCTTTCACTAATCCTTTGACCTGGACTTATAGCGCGACCGGTTGTTCCTACGGAAATCTTGTGCTCAAGATTCAGCGCGGGTATTCACAAACTGCGGGGACCATTTCTTCGACGAATGTTACCGTGATCTATACTCAGGTTTCGATTCAGTATCCGTACCAATGGCAGTTCAACCGGGTAATTCAATTGCTGGTCCCAGGCGCCACGTACGCCGGGACGACATCGATTTCCACCAGTGCAACGGTCCCGAATATTTTTTGATAGAGGGGGCCAAAGCAGCACGATGACGATCAAATCACCGGCGGCGAGAAGCGGCGAGGCGGGCCAGACCATTATTTTCGTTGCCATCGCGCTGATAAGTCTGGTCGCGATGGCAGCATTGGCAATTGACGTCGTTACCCTCTATGTTGCCAAGACGGAAGCGCAACGCGCGGCCGATGCGGCGGCGATCGCAGGGGCGACTGCGTTTGTGAGCTCGGGGGCTTCTTCGGTGCCGCCCTCGGATCCCAACCTCGGGCCTCTAGCCACAAACATGGCAAATTCCTTTATTTCCGCTGCTTTGAACCAGAACAACGTTGCGGGAAGTCCACCTACACTTGTGGGCTCGCCGACGTATGATACGACCCGGGCGGGTAATCCTCATGTCACGGTGACAGTGCAGCAGACCAACTTGCCGACTTTCTTTTCCCGCATCTGGGGAAGAACCAGCGCCAGCGTACAAGCCACGGCTACTGCCGAGGCATACAACTCATCGAGCGCCCAGAACCTTAGCGGCGCCAATTATGTGCCTGTAACACCGAAATGCGTGAAGCCCATTCTGGTGGCAAACGCCAACCCGCAATCTGGAACGTATCAGGGCCAAGTGTTCGTCGGAACTGACGGAACGGTGAATTCCTGTTGCGATTCTGCCTGGAACCCCACGACGCAAGTCGGATTCATAGGTCAGCCCATTACGCTGACATCTGGGTGCCCCAGTGGCGGCGGCTGTCCATTCAACGGGACGCTCGGGCCGGGGCAGTACCTGCCAGGTACGATTCCCGCCGGGTCTTCCACTTCAGCTGCCAGCGGGCCATATAACAACACCGTCTGCCCTGGAGACTGCGCGAACCTCGGCGGCTCGTCGTACCAGCAGAGCATAGCTTGCTGCGACACGACCCTTTATGACTTCTCCCGGTGCAGTTCCTCGGGCAACGTGGCTTACTTCGACAAAGCCAACAATCCGGATCTCCCCACACCTGGGCAAACGCAAAGCGGCTTGCAATGTGTGATTCACACTTCCCAGTCAACCAGTTATCTGCCAGACACGCTGACAACTACCAGCTTCCCGACGCAACCATTTCAAATCCAGCCTGGAACATACACTCAGTCTGCGCTCAGTGTGCCAGCAACCAGCTATCTTTCCACCAGCGATTCGATCATCACGGTTCCGCTCATTAACCCCAGCGGGTTAAACACGACGGTCACGCAGGTCACGATTGTCGGCTTTCTGCAGATTTTTGTGAGTGCTACTGGGCCCGGAACCACCGACCTAACCGGAACCATTCTCAACGTAATCGGTTGTGGCAACAGCCCGGCCCCGGGCACAGTGGCTGGCGGCGGAGTGTCTCCGGTTCCCGTACGCCTGATCACCCCGCCATAGAACTGCTGATACCGCGAGGCGCAGACTAAAGTTTCCGCGCTAAATGTGCGATGTTCCGATTGACGTTGGTTCGGGACAATGCCCGAGTCCTGCGGGAATCGCCGCTCATCGTCCCATTCCGGGAAGGTGACTTAGCCGGAGCATCCCATGAGAATCCTGATTGCAGAAGATGACGTTTTCTTCTCGAAACTGCTTTACGGGCTGCTGTCCGTAGAGTTTGAGGTGAGGACAGCCTGTGAGTGCGACGCCGCATGGCGCGTGTTGCAGGAGAGCAACGCGCCGTGCCTTGCCATCCTCGACTGGGTTATGCCGGGCATGACCGGACCCCAGGTCTGCCGCGAACTGCGGGCCAATCCCGGGACTGCCGGGACATATGCAATCCTGCTCACCGCCAAAAACAGCCCGGAGGACATTGTTGCCGGCCTGCAATCGGGAGCGGATGACTATGTGGCCAAGCCCATTCAGCCGGAAGAACTGCGCGCCAGAGTGGCAGTGGGGCGGCGAATCCTTGAACTGGAGGCTAAAGTCGCAGCCCAGGCGAGATCACTCGGCGAAGTTGCGGAGCGCCGCCTCCTTCCCTTCCAGGACCTCGGGCAGCCACCGCAGGCCGGGCCGTTTATCAGGACTTCACGCTAGATTCGGGCATTCTGGGCCATAACCTGCGCAAAGCCATTGATAACGCCATTCTCCATTACGCGAGTACGGAAAACGACCGTAACCTGTTGAATCAATGCGCGGATTGACTTGACTCGGGCCGGCTTGCTACACTTCGCTCTGGAATTGTGGAATCCGCCCCCCGCTTCGATTCCCTGATCAGACAGCAGTTCTAGCGAAGTAATGGAACTATTTCTCAATCTTTTCTGGATCACGCTGGCGTTACCGGCGGTGTGGCTTTGGTCCCAAAAACCTGCCGGCACTCCCGAATGGGGACGGTTTGCGCGGCTTCGCCTGCTGGTAGTCCTAAGCTGCCTGCTGATGCTGCTGTTTCCCATCGTTTCCGCCACCGATGACATGCGCGCAATGGGGCAAGTGCTCGAAGAATCAGCCCCAAGCGAACGGGTGGTGAAACAATTTGCAGGAAGCGAGAAATCTCACTCGCATCTGAGCGGGGACGGCACCTTGCCGGCCCACGTAGGCTACGCTCTGACCCTGTATCCCAACGAGGAGATCTGCGGACAGGTTTCCGTGCGCTCCACAGAGTTGCCGGAGCAGATCCTGTTGGGTGGCTCGACCTGCCGGGCCCCTCCCCGGCCGTCGCTCGCATAGTGCGTGCTTCGCCCTTCCGGCGTAGCGAATTTTCCTTTTGCAAGTCCAAACCTGCGTTGCCGTGGTAGGCGAATCGCATTGTCACCGCGGTATTGCAGAGCCGGCTTTTCCGGCAAAGAGAGCCTTTGAGAGTGCTGATGCAACGAATGCTTTGGCGCTGTTCGGGAGTGTTTCTGCTGTTGGCGATCGGGGTGTGCGCCCACGCGCAGCAGGCGTTGACTTGGGACCAGGTGCGCCAGCGGTTTGAGCACAACAACCCTAGTTTGCTGGCCGGGCAATTCAATGTCAGCGAGTCGAAAGCGGAGGAGATTACCGCTAATCTCCGCCCCAACCCAGGTTTGACGTTTTTGTCGGACGGGACGCAAATCGCTCCCTACCACGGCGTTTGGCAGCCTCTCACCGGGAGCGACGCATCCGCAGCGATCAGCTATCTGGTCGAGCGTGATCACAAGCGCAAGCTGCGTCTGGAAAGCGCGAAGCATGCGACCGATATTGCGATCTCCGACCAGGCTGACCTGGAAAGAAATCTGGTTTATCAGTTGCGTAATGCCTTCGTGCAGACTTTGCAGGCAAAGGCGGTTTATGGGGTCGCGCAGGAGAACCTCAAGTACTACGATCACGTGCTTGAAGTCAGCACCGAACAGTTCAAAGCTGGTAGTATCGCGCGGGTTGATCTTGACCGGCTGGAACTGCAACGAGTGCAATATGAATCCGATCTGCAATCCGCCATCGTTAACCTCAGGACCGCCAAGATCCAACTCCTGATGCTCCTCAACGACCGGACTCCGGTCGAACAATTTGATGTAGGCGGCCCCTTCGACTTTTCCGATCAGATCCTGCCGGTCGATCAATATCGGACGCTTGCGAATGACAACCGCCCAGACCTGAAGTCCGCCACACAGTCGGTGGACAAAGCCAAAACCGATCATCGCCTTGCCATCGCCAACGGCTCTACCGACCCCACCTTGAGCGCCTGGTGGACATACAACCCATCGTTCAACAATCCCTACGACGACGAAACCCTGGGCGTCAGCGTAAGCATACCGCTGCGCATCTTCGACCGTAATCAGGGTGAAAAATTGCGGACCCAGCTGGACATTGACCGCAACCAGCGGCTGCTGGATGCGACCCAGGCGCAGGTCTTCAGTGATGTTGATTCGGCTTACGCCGCCTTGACCAGCAATGTCACGTTGCTCAAGCCGTACAAAGAGAAATATCTGAAACAAGCGGTCAGCGTACGCGAGACCATCACTTTCGCCTATCAGCACGGAGGAGCATCGCTGCTCGATTTCCTGAATGCGGAAAATGATTACCGGGCTGTCGAGCTCAGCTACGTCAACCTGGTGGGCGCATATCTCTCCGCTGCGAACCAACTCAATTTTGCTGTGGGCCGTGAGGTGATCCCATGAATTCCCGAGTTGTGCTGAAGACCAGTTTGATTCTTGCGCTGGTTTTAACTCTATTCGCTTGTGGCGAAGGGAAGGCCGATCCCAAGGTAGAGGCGCCGCCTCCGGCCCAGGTGGAGCGCGCGGCGGATGTCACTCTCGTCAAAGTGGATCATCCAGAGCAGTTCCCCTTGGTGGCGGCGGGCGAATACAAAGCAGCGCCTGCTTTGAATGTTACCGGCACGGTAAACCCGGATGTCACCCGTAATGTGCCGGCGATTTCGCTGGCCGCCGGGCGAGTCGTAGAACTGAAAGCCCGCCTCGGCGATGTGGTGAAAAAGGGACAGCTCCTCATGCGGGTCCAAAGCACTGACGTGTCCGGAGCTTTCCACCAGTACCTCAAGACGGTGAATGATGAAAGACTGGCCGACACGCAATTACAGCGCGCCCAGCTGCTGTTCGATAAGGGCGCCATCGCCGAGAAGGATTTGGAGGTAGCGCAAGACGCCGAACAGGATGCCAAGGTGGACCTGGATGCTTCGTCGCAACAATTGAAATTGCTCGGTGTGGACAAAGACCATCCGACCGGCATTGTGGACATCGTTGCCCCTATTTCGGGCGTCATCGTCGAGCAGAACGTGACCAACGCGGCCGGCGTGCAAGGCCTGTCTTCTCCGAACCCGTTCACTATCTCGGATCTCTCTTACGTCTGGATTATTTGTGATGTTTACGAGAATGATCTGGATGCCGTCCACCTGGGCGAATTTGCCGATATTCGTTTGAACGCGTATCCGGGCAAGGTGCTGAAAGGCCGGATCGATAATATCGGCCCCATCCTTGATCCCAGCATCCGCACCGCTAAGGTCCGGCTGGAAGTGCCCAATCCCGGCGGAATCATGCGGGTGGGGATGTTTGTCACTGCGACCTTTTATGGCCGGCATACGGAAGCATATGCCGTTGTCCCGGCAGCGGCAGTTCTTCACTTGCACGATCGCGACTGGGTTTACGTTCCCGCCGAGCCGGGCAGTTTCCGGCGCGTGCCAGTTCAGGGTGGCAACGTCCTTCCCAGCGGCATGCAGGAAATCCGGTCTGGACTCTTGCCGGGAACAAATGTGGTTTCAAACGCCCTCGAGCTGCAGAACACGGTGGACCAGTAAATGATCCGTGGTTTAGTTGATTTTGCGCTGAATTACCGCTTCCTGGTCCTGGCCTTCGCCGTACTTCTCTTCGGCTGGGGCGTGGTCTCGTTCCACAACCTTCCAGTCGAGGCCTATCCGGATGTGGCCAACAATTACGTCCAGATCATCACGCAATGGCCCGGCCGCGCCGCTGAAGAAGTAGAGCAGCAAGTCACGGTTCCGCTGGAAATCCAGATGAACGGGATTCCTCACCTGGAGCATCTGCGTTCCACTTCCCTGGCGGGGCTCTCCAGCCTCATGTTGATTTTCGACGATCAGTCCTCCAATGACTGGAACCGCGCCAAAGTGCTGGAGCGTCTGTCGCAGGTAAACCTGCCCAACGGCTTGCAACCTGTCATGGGTACAGACTGGAGCCCGGTGGGCCAGATTTTTTGGTACACCCTGAAAAGCACCAATCCCAAGTATGACGTCATGGAACTGAAGTCACTCGAGGACTGGGTGCTGGAGAAACAGTTCAAATCTGTGCCTAATGTGGTGGATGTTGCCAGTTTTGGGGGAATTACCAAGGAGTACCAGGTGCGCCTGGCTCCCGAAAAACTGGTTGCCTATGGCTTAAGCCTCAATCAGGTCGAACAGCAGCTCGCCAACAACAACACGAATGCCGGCGGCAGCTTTATTGAAGTGGGCGAGCAGGAGATCAACGTCCGTTCTGTCGGTTTGTTCACCAGCGTTCAGGACATCGAAAGCACGGTGATCAAAACCCAGAACGGCGCTGCGTTGCGGGTCAAGGATATCGCGGATGTCTGGCAAGGGCCGAAGATCCGCCTGGGCAGGATTGGCAAGGCCATCCACCGCGCCGATGGAAAAATCATTGATGATGACGACGTGGTGGAAGGCATCGTGCTGATGCGCAAAGGGGCCGAGCCGGACCACACGCTGGATGGCATTCACGCCAAAGTCAAGGAACTGAACGAGCACATCTTGCCGCCCGGCGTAAAGGTGGTTCCCTTTCTTGATCGCGATGACCTAGTGCATTTTACGACGCACACCGTGTTGCACAACCTGACCGAAGGCATCATTCTGGTTTCGATCATCCTGTTCCTCTTCCTGGGAAATGTGCGCGGTGCGTTGATCGTCGCGTTGACTATCCCGTTCTCGCTGCTGTTTGCCTCGATTTGCCTCGACATGCGACGAATCCCAGCCAATTTATTGTCACTGGGCGCACTCGATTTCGGCATGGTAGTGGACGGCGCGGTTGTCATGGTGGAAAACATTGTGCGCCACCTGAACCGGGGCGACGGGGACACGCGGAGCCCGATGCAGAAGATCCGCGAGGCGGCCCACGAAGTACAGCGTCCGGTGTTTTACGCGATTGCCATCATCATCACGGCCTACATGCCAATCTTCACGCTCCAGCGCGTCGAAGGCCGCCTGTTCAAACCGATGGCCTGGACTGTGGCTTTTGCGCTGGCGGGAGCGCTGGTCTTTTCGATGTTGCTGGCCCCGGTACTGGCAAGTTTTGCCTTTCGCAAGGGCGCCCACGAATGGCACAACCCGGTGCTGGTGTTTCTTACCTCCCACTATCGCACCGCAGCTAGATGGGCCATTCGCCGCCGCTTCCTGACAGTTGGATTAGGAGTGGCGAGCCTGATATTGGCCTTGTATCTGGCTTTGGGCGGAGTGATCGGCTCCGAATTCCTTCCTCACCTCGACGAGGGAGCCATTTGGGTACGCGGCACTCTGGCCCCAAGCACCGGACCTGCTGAAGGTACCGAGGTGATGAACCACGCCAGGATCGTGCTGTGTTCGTTTCCCGAAGTCATCCAGGTAGTCAGCCAGGTGGGGCGTCCCGATGATGGCACCGACACGACGGGCTTTTTCAACACCGAATATTTCGTTGATCTCAAGCCGAAGGAAGAATGGCGGCCAGTGTTCCGGGAGAACAAAGAGGAACTGATCTCCGCCATGAACCGGGAACTGGAGAAGATGCCCGGCGTGGTTTGGAATTTCTCCCAGCCCATTGCCGACAACATGGAGGAAGCGGTCAGCGGGGTCAAGGGCGAACTCGCAATTAAGGTATACGGCGACGACCTGAAGACGCTCGAGGCCAAAGCCAACGAGATACTCGGGGTAATGCGGGGGATTAAAGGCGTGCAAGACCTGGGCGTCTTCCGTGTGATCGGCCAGCCGAATCTCAACTTTGTCGTGGACCGGTCTGCGGCGGCGCGTTATGGAATCAATGTATCGGACGTGCAGGACGCCATTCAGACCGCAGTGGGCGGCGGGGTTGTAAGTCAGGTACTTCGAGGGGAACAACGCTACGATGTGGTAGTGCGCTATCAGGAGCCGTTCCGTAACACTGCGGAGGCGATTGAGAAAATCCGCCTGCTGTCTCCTTCCGGCGAACGGGTTTCCCTGGCCCAACTTAGCACTACGAGTGTTATGGATGGGGCTTCCGAAATCTACCGCGAAGGGAATATGCGTTATGTTGCCATTAAATACAGTGTGCGCGGCCGCGACCTTGGAAGCACGGTCGAGGAAGCCATCAAGAAAGTGAATGCGGGGGTAAAGCTGCCCTCCGGCTACACCATAGACTGGGCGGGCGAATACGAGAGCCAGAAGCGTTCGGAAAAAAGACTGGCCATTGTCGTGCCCATTACCATTCTGCTCATCTTCATCATTCTTTACACCATGTTCGGTTCCTTTAAGTGGGCGGGCCTGATCCTGGCCAATGTGGCGATGGCAAGTATCGGCGGTGTTTTGGCGCTCCTGGTGTCAGGCACTAATTTCAGCGTTTCCTCCGGTGTAGGATTGCTGGCCCTGTTCGGGGTGTCGGTGCAGACCGGTGTGATCATGCTCGAATACATCAATCAATTGCGCGCGCGCGGAAATACCATTCTCGAAGCTGCCGTCGAAGGCGCGGTGCTGCGATTGCGTCCAATCATGATGACCATGCTGGTGGCGACCCTGGGCCTGTTGCCGGCGGCGCTGTCGCACGGTATTGGCTCCGATTCACAGCGGCCGTTCGCCATCGTGATTGTCGGAGGTCTGCTGGCTGACCTGGTCATGAGTATCTTCCTGCTGCCGACATTGTATGTATGGATGGCCGGGGATGACGATGTGCTTCCGGCGGTGGATTCAGCCGAAGAAGCCTAGGTGGCCAGGTTACGATGGTGAACCCTGGATGCCGGGACGGAATCCGGTATTTGCCTCCCGATTCTCCAGTATGCTAAGGTTCAGATTAATTACGTTTGGTAACGAATGGGGCGTTTTATAAAAATTGTTGCTCTTCTGGCCGCCGTGGGGGTTCTGGTGGTTTTAATCACGCCCGCACCGGATGAACTTCCCAGCACCGCGCCTCATTCCCTGCATCATGTCATTGCGCTATCGGTGACCAGTCTGGCGTTCGAGGCCAAGATCTCGCTGCATGAGCATGTGCATGAATCTCACTTGATTCGCCTATTGAGCGGCGTCGATTTGATTAGTCTTATCTGTACCCGTCTTTGCTAGCCCTCTTTTTCTCTCGGTTCTCCCTACTACAGAAGCGGTAGGCATTGATTGATTTCTAGCGGTCCGATCACTTGGTCGGCCGGGCTGCCGTTTTCAAGGTGTTCACGGGAGGCGCTGAACGTTCGAGAAGCACGACGCGGGAGCTGTCAAGGCTCCCTTAGGCTCGCGGATTCTCATCTCAGCGTTTCCAGCGCAGGGGCGCAGCCCCTTCATATCAGGAGAAGGAAATGAAAAGAAGGAATAGTTGGTTGGTATTGCTGGTCCTATTTTGCGGCACGATGCTGGCGTGGGCCGGACAGGTTTCCGCAGTGGAGGCGGTGGATGGCGGGCGTGGTTCGACGAGCCCCAATCCTGACTGCCAGTCCGATGGAGTGTACTGCAACTGGGTAAACGTGGTGGTCCCGGCAGGTTCTCAGATTGAGCGGGTATCGGTTTTCGCAAGCATCGATGGCGAAAACTGGACCCAGTGCACCGAAGCACCCAGCGGCACTTACATGAAGTGTATGCCCGGGGTGCGCTTTCTCAGCACCAAGGCGGGCGTCACTCCCGGCACTGGAGGAATCACGGTTACCTGGAGAATGCTCAATGCGACCACGCACCGGCAACTGGGAAAGCTGGTGGTTGACTTTCACTGAGGCCGCCATCCGCGATGAAACGGCGTCTGAAGCCGAGCGAGTGGAAGCGGATGGACCGCATGTTCTGGATCGTGCTTGCGGTCGCCATTCCGCTTCTACTGGTTCTGACCCTGCTCGACGCCTACTTTATCGGCTTCAAATGACACCTGCGTCGCGGGTAAAAGCCGCAATATTCCCCCTTTGCCGCGCCTATTCCCTGGTGTCCTTCATAGGTTCGGCCGCTCCCGGCATCATCTTCAGCGGAGCCGCGCGCTGCTCCTCGAGTTCGGGATGCGGGATTGGCTTGCGTGGCAGCATCTGGTCGCGCATGGCAGTGTTGTAAACGAAAATGGCCTCTACGGTAGCGGCTTGCGCGAGGTCGGGAGCTTGCAGGCGCTCGTAGGTGTCCATGTTCGAGTGATGGGTGCGCGAGCCGTAGTCCATTCTGTCCTGGATAAACTGGAACCCTGGTATGCCGACCGCATCGAAGGACAGGTGATCCGTGCCGCCGGTATTGCGATCGCTGATCGTGCTAACGCCCAGGTCTTTGAGCGGTTCCATCCATTGCGCGAAGATCGGGGCCATTGCGGCATTCTCTTGAAGGTAGATGCCCAGGATCTTGCCAGTGCCGTTATCCACATTGAAATACCCTGAGAGCTTTTGCTGTTCTTCAGCCTTGATCTGCACCGGGCCCGCCGGCTTGCGCATGAATTCCGGCTTTTCGAGCTGGTCGGGCGCGCTGGAGAGCGGAACGTAGCCGAAATGCTGCTTTACATAGCCGATGGAGCCGAACAATCCCTGCTCTTCCCCCGTCCATAGGCCGATGCGAATGGTACGGCGCGGCTTGACCTGCAAGGCATTGAGAATGCGCATCACTTCCATCGCCACAATCGTTCCCGCTCCGTTGTCGGTGGCGCCGGTCCCGGATGCCCAGGAATCAAGATGGCCTCCGAGCATCACCACCTCATCTTTCAGCTTGGGATCGGTCCCGGGAATTTCAGCGATAGTGTCGAAGCCGTGCTCATGATCCCCAAAGAACTTTGAGTCCACGTTCATTTCAATATTGACGGGGACGTTGGCCTTGAGCAAACGATAAACGCGCCCGTAGCTCTCGATCGCCATCACCACAACGGGCAACGGATTGGCGTGGTCACGCTTGTAACTGAACCAGCTGAATCCTCCGTCGTCGAAGATCGTGCCTCCTGAACCGCCGTTGTCGCTGCCGTCCCGGCTGGGAAGAATGGCGGCCACAGCGTGTTCCGAAGCCAGGAATTTGCCCACTTTGTCCATGAACTCGCGGCGCTTCACAAATTCCGCAAGCCGGTCAGACAAGGGCTTGGGCTTTTCCAGGGGGAACTCTACGATTTTCGCAAGATCCTTGTCCTCCTCGCGAACGAAGAGGGGTTTATCCACCGGCTTTACTTCGCGCATCTCGCCAAACAGCACGATCTTGCCTTCGAGTTTGCCCTTGTACTTATCGAGGTCTTTTTCCTCTTTGGCGTCGAGCCAGATAGCCGGACCGTTTACCGCGCCGTTGGTGGAGAGGGACCAGGGCGCAGCCTGCGCAATAAACACTGCAGTATCAGGCGAGGCCATGCGTACCCAGGTGTTCAGTTGTTGCCATCCCATGCCGAATTCACCCCAGTCTTCGAGGTGGGCATTGCTGCACCCCATTGCAGCCAGTTGATCGCGCGTCCAATCGTTGGCGCGCTTCACGTTCGGTGATCCGGTCAGGCGGGGTCCGATCCCGTCCATAAGCGCGGAGGCGAAGTCCATGACATGCGAATGCATGATGCCTTCGTCGCGAATGCGCTGGTACATAACGTAATCGAGACTCTCTTTTGCCGGCTGCGGCAGCTCGTAGGATGGCTTTTCGGCTTCTGCACTCTTCTCTTTGCCTTTGTCAGCAGCGGAGACAGGAATGGTCAAGACTACGCATAGCAAGAGAGCAACTTTCCAGTGTTGAAATCGCATGTGTCCGTTTCTCCGGGAAAAAGTTCCCAAGCAGAGTAGCAGATCAACAACCCGCCCACCAACCGAGCACACGATGGGTTAGCATGAAGGGCAACGGGTTTGAGCTAGCCTGAGGGGCAACGGGATGCTTCAACAAGTAACCCGCGCAAGCAGAAGAGCCATACTGGGCCTGTCTTTTGTTGCGCTGTTTACTGTAATCAGCGGATATTTTCAGCCCCCTGCGCTTACTGCTGACAAGACTAACTTTCGGCAAATGGGCGATGCGACGGCCGGAATCCATAACCGTTAGTCCCTGATCGAAGGTCACCTTCGCAGCTGTTGCCACATTCGTTATCCTCTAATTGTTAAACAAAAATTCTTTCCCACTCCTCCAAAACCCTTGCGGCGCGCCCCTGCGCCGTCTGCGTAACGGCCGCCGTGCAAACTACTGAACCGCAGGCAGGATTACAAAAGGTCCTTGAGACTCCGATCCGGGATTTGGGTTTGAGCATTGCCGGATCGCCGCTCGAGACCTTCGTGAAGCGGCTGTATTCCGAACTCGAGCACAAGAAGCTGTACAAGTTCCGGCCTGTCTGCTATTTGAGCGACGAATGGGGTTGCCCGTCAGGCGAACCGGTGATCGGCATTCCTTTTTATCTGGCGCGGCACGATCTCGCGTCGTTGGAGAAAGAAAGGAATGATCTGGAAGACGCGCGCGAAATCATGATGTATCTGCGCCATGAAGCCGGACACGCCTTCAACTACGCCTACAAGTTGCATCGCGCACCAGAGTGGAAGCAGCTTTTTGGTTCGTTCCGCCGTCCTTACCGAGACGCTTACCGTCCCGTTCCCTTCTCGCGCGATTTCGTACGCCACATGGCGGGCTGGTATGCGCAGAAGCATCCCGACGAAGACTTCGCTGAAACGTTCGCGGTGTGGCTCACCCCGCGTTCCGGCTGGCGCAAGCGCTACCGGGGTTGGGGAGCAATGGCCAAGCTGCGCTATATGAACCAGATTGCGCGAACGCTGGGCAGCAGCGATCCGCTTCGCCGCCGGGGCCAGACTGACATCACCGTGGAAGAAATGAAGATGACGGTCGCCGAGTTCTATCAACGCTCCAGCGAGGAGATTTCGCTGGTGGACGTAGTCCTCGATGCTGATCTGATGGACATTTTTGACGCATCGAAGCGGCGGAAGTCAGCGCTGCCGGCGCAGCAATTCCTGAGCCGCAGGCAGAAATCGGTCATTGACAAGGTGGCGTACTGGTCGGGCGCGCAGCGGCCATTGATCAAACGAGTTGTCGAATTGGTGGCGAAACGGTCGGGCGAACTCAACTTGTTTGCCGACGCGAACCGCGAATCCGAACACCTGATCAACCTGACGGTCTATGCCACGGCTTTGGCCATGAGCTATATGGCAAGAGGAAAATTCGTTCAGAAGTGATGCAAGAGGCCCTGCCCAGCAGTTCGGGGGGCTGGAGGATCAATGAACAACAGCAGCAATCTAAAAATTGCGGTGCTTTACGACGTTTTTGGCGACGAAAATCCACCGCCGGTGGCGGAGGGCAAGACCAAGCCGCCAAAGCGTAAGCCGCATACCCGAACGAAAAAAGAAAAAGAAGACCGGGAGGAAATTTTTGAGGCGCTCGGCAAGCTGGGCCATCAGCCGTTTTATCAGGTCCTGGACGGGAAGAAGACATGCCTGGAATCGCTATCCCACTGCGAGGCAGACCTGATCTTCAATCTCACCGAGTCCTTCGCCGGTGACGATACCAAGGAGATGAATATTGCCGCGTACCTCGACCTGCTAGAACTCCCATACACTGGCGCCGGCCCGCATGCTCATTTCCTGGCGCAAGACAAAGCAGTAGCCAAGAAAATGTTCGCCTTCCACAGCATCAGGACGCCCTATTTCGCCACGTCATACCGCGGCCGCATCGAGCATGCGCACGATGTTTCGTTCCCCCTGATTGTGAAGCCGGTCTGGGAGGATGGTTCGATCGGTATTGACGCCGGAGCAGTGGTTGACAGCGTCAAAGAACTGATGCAGCGCATCGAGTACATCCAGGAAGAATTCGATTCTCCCGCCCTGATCGAAGAATATATAGAAGGGAGGGAAATTTATTGCGCGATCCTGGGCAGCTATGAAAACGTCGAAGCGCTTCCGCTGGTTGAACTCGACCTCTCGCGTTTGCCCAAAGGCACCCCCAAAATCGCCAGTTACGACGTAAAGTTCGAAAAGCATACCGAGGCCCACAAGGTGACCAAATCCGCTCTCGCCGAAGGCCTGGATGAAGCACTGAGCACCCGCCTGACAGAAACCGCTGTGGCTGCCTACCATGCCGTCAAATTGCGGGACTACGGGCGCATTGATATGCGGCTGACGGATAAAGGCGAAATTTACGTTCTGGAAGCCAACCCCAACCCATGGCTTTCGAGCAAACAGGAGTTTGCCATGGCTGCGAAAAGCTCGGGCCGGTCGTACACTCAGTTGATCGGAGAGATCGTGGACCTGGCGATGACAAGGTACGCGGGTAAAGGCCCGGCGACCGCCGCCAGGGCGTGATCCGCGACAAGAGTGTGCAGGGTCGAGAGACCCGGATATTCACCGAAGAGATCCACAACTGTTCATAAAATTTGTGATCTTCATCACAGTCTTCCCAATTTGGGATGGCTTGTGATCTGCGTCATTGATCCAGTTCGGCCGCGATGGTCCACTTCCGAAAGAGGGACCAGCACATGCCGGCTAAACTGCTCGACACCAAGACTCTTCCTGAAAATGCCTATACGCCGCTGCATGACGGCGAATTGTATCTGCCCATCGTGCCGCCTTCCGCCGAATTGCCCGAGATCACTTTGCGCTCAATCCTCTGGGGCGTCCTGTTTTGCGTGATCTTCTCGGTTGCGTCGGCCTATTCTGCGCTGAAGGTCGGCCAGGGAATGGAGGCAGCGATCCCCATCTCGATCCTCGCCATCGGCCTGGCCCGCTTGTACTCGAGACGGTCGTCGCTGCTGGAGAACGTGATCATCACCGGCATGGGCGGGGCATCTGCCGCCGTCGTGTCAGGGGCTGTCTTCACCATACCGGCGCTCTACGCCCTCCATCTTGATCCACATCCCGTGCAGACCATCTTTATCTGCCTGGCCGGCGGATGTCTTGGCATTCTTTTTCTCATCCCGCTGCGCCGCTACTTCGTGCGAGAAATGCATGGCAAGTTTCCATTCCCAGAAGCCACGACCATCACCGAGGTCTTAGTAACAGGTGAAAAAGGTGGCTCGCAGGCCAGGCTTCTCCTTCAGGCCACGGTCATCGCCGCGATCTACGATTTCTTTGTCACTACTTTTCACGTCTGGAAGGAATACCTGAACTTTCAGTTTTTGCCGGTAATGCGGTCTCTCGCCGATCGTGGCCGCATGGTATTCAATTTCGATGCGGTCGGCTTCATTCTGGGTCTGGGATACGTGATGGGCTTGCGCATTGCCCTTATCTTTTGCGCCGGCGGTGTACTGGTGAACTTCGTGCTGGTGCCGCTGATCTGGTTTGTTGGCAGCCACATGGGGGACGTCAGCCTGTATCCCGCTACCATGCCAATTTCGCATATGGCAGCGGCGGATATTTACCGCAACTACGTGCGCTTCATCGGGGTGGGCGCTATCGCCAGCGCGGGACTGGTCGGAATACTGAAATCGCTGCGGGTAGTTGCCGGAGCCTTTGGCATCGCCTTGCGTGCCTTTCGCCATGGAGAAGCGCCGCAGATGGAGCGCCCGGACCGCGACATTCCCATCGTTGCCATCCTGCTTGGAGTTGTGCTGGGCGCGATCGGAGTAGCGATCTTCTTCGGACAACTCCACGTCTCCTGGACCATCGTTGGACTCGGCCTGGCGCTGACATTGCTGTTCGCATTCTTCTTCACTACGGTGGCAGCCAATGCCATCGCGACGACCGCTAACAACCCAGCCAGCGGCATGACCCTGCTCACCGTCATAGTCTCTGCGGTGGTGCTGCTGAAGTTCGGCCTCACCGGGGCCACGGGCATGTTCTTCGTCATGGCCCTGGCGGGTATGGTCTGTGTTGCCCTGTGTTCGTCCGGACAGTTCATCACCGACCTGAAGGCCGGTTACTGGGTCGGTTCTACGCCGGCGGCGCAGCAAAAGGTGAAGTTCATCGCCGTGGCCGCATCGGCCATTACCGCTGGGTTTACCATCATCCTGCTGGCCAAGGCGTTCCAGTTCGGAGAAGCCGTACCGGGCGATCCGCGGCAGGTCCTGGTCGCGCCCCAGGCCTCCGCCCTGAAAGCCGTAGTCTCGGGATTTATGAGCGGCCAACCGGCGCCCTACATACTGTTCGGCCTCGGTTCCATGGTCACGGTGGTGCTGGAGATGCTCGGCCTTTCCTCCATGGTCTTTGCGCTCGGAATCTATTTGCCGCTGCAGCTGACCACGCCCATCCTGGCGGGAGGATTTCTGTCACACCTTGTCAATAAGCGAGCGGTAAAGACGGGGGGCCTGCAGGGAAGGACAATCCGAGAGCGCGGTATCATCATTGCTGGCGGCCTGATGGCCGGCGGCGCGCTCGGTGGTGTGATCGGGGCAGCGCTTCGCGTGCTGCCGCACTTCAAAGAAGAGTGGATTCAGACGCCGTTTTACGACAACAACCCGCTGTCGCAGTCCATTTCTGCATTGTTTTTTGTTGGTTTGTGCCTGTACGTCTGGTTCACGTCGCTGAAAAAAGAAAAGGAGATGTGATGGACAAGGCTGGAAAATTCGCTGCCGATGCAATTCTTGCGATTGATACCCTCTGGGGCGGTGATGTGATGTGCCCTTCCGGCACCGGCAGGTTCATTGCCGATTCCTGGTTCTCGGACGAGCCGCTGCCTGCCGCCTACACGCTGCCCGCCGCTGCCCGCATCCGGGCGTCGGGTGGAGTTGCCAGCAAGGGCTTTGATGGTGCTGCCCTGGATGAGTATCTGGCCAAAGTAGATCTTCCTGCCGCCATCAATGGCCTGCGACAGGAAGGTTTGAAGACCGGCGGATTGCGTGGTGAGTATTTATCAGGTTTGGCGCTTTGCCTGGAAACCATGTGGGACCTGGCGATGGAGATTCTCGGCAGAGGCAATCCCGTGCCCTATGAACGAAGCGTCAAAGCCTCGACTGGACGTGCGCCGGAACCATCCCAGCCGGAAGAGAAACGGCTACGGGTTGAAGGGCTATTGGACCGAGCAGGCTATTCGCAATCAGGCCCGGGCGGGCTTCTCGCCGCAGTGGATGCCTGGCGCCGCGACCGCAGGGTTCCCATGGCTTCGGTACGCGCGCTGAGCACCGCAGTGATTGCCCACTTCGACCGGCTGAGTGAGGAGAATCTGTTGCCTCATCTTCCACGCCAGTTGGCTCGCGTCCCTCGCGCCAACATCGAATTCCTTCCCATCAAGGATGCGTGGTTTTCCGGCTCCATGAATTATATTGGCCGCGCCCGCACTGCCGACCGAAAGCCGAAATATGAAGCAACCTACGAGATCAATGCATCTCTGCAGATTTCCGTCCCCGAGTTCGAGCAATTGATCAGTCACGAAGTTGTACCCGGACACGTGACCACATTTGCTTATTTGCAGGACATGTTTGTCCGCGGCCAGGTGGGTTTCGAGGCCACGGTCCTCACCATGAACACACGCGCGGCTACGCTTTTTGAAGGTCTCGCGAACAACGCAATCCTGATCGCCCACGGGGTCACCGAAGTGGACCAGCTTCCAGACGAAGATTTGCAGATTGGGGTGCTGCTTGCGCTCTTGCAGGACGACGCCAAGAACCAGGCTTCATATCTCACCTGGGGCGAAAACATGCCCAAAGAAGAAGTGGGTGCTGTTCTTCGGCGGGATTATCTGGTGACCGAGGAGCGCGCCGACAAACTCTCGGGCGCGTGGGGGCGGCATCCGCTCCTGGGGCGAATGTATCTGCCGGCGTACCGTTGCGGCACGGAGCGCGTAGCAGAATTGCGCCGCAAGTATCCGCCGAGCCAGCTGCTGCCGGTACTTTATGGCACCGCCGGATTAGTGGATTGTGAGACCGTCGAAGCCGCATGCGCGGAGCAGATTTACTCGGGTCAAACGGCCGGTTGAGACGTTTACTGCTGAACTGGCTCGCCTATCACTCTGTGAATGGTTTGAATCAGCGCCCGGGCATCGTTTTCAAGTAAGGCTTCGGACTTCGGCACAAACGCTGCCGCGCCTGCTTGAAGCAGCTTCTCAGTGTTCCGCTCCGACAAAGACGTAAGCACAATGACCGGAATGTCCTGCGTGCCCCTATGCTGCTTCAGAAAGCTCAGCACATCGAGCCCGGAAATCTTGGGCAGCATCATGTCCAGCACGATCAGCTCGGGCGCGGTTTCGCGCGCCCGTCTTAACCCCTCTTCGCCATCTTTGGCCGTGCTCACAGTGTAGCCCTGCTTGCCAAGTACTTTAGCGACCGATGCAGATAAGAACTTGCTGTCTTCAACCAAAAGTATATTCATGTGACCTTCTCCTCAGCTTTATGAGCCGTTGGGTTGCTTTAGACGGAGCTGTGCGTCAAGCGATTTCAGCCAGCCTTGCAGCGCTGTGGCTGACTCGTGGGCTATGTATAAGAAGCGTATACCAGCTACAAAAGAGTCACACCAAATGACCTCGGCCTTGGCATGGAAGGGCTGAGCTTCCAGGCTGGGAATGTCGAATTCGACATTGATGACACCATCCAGCCGCAGCGGATCGGCTAATCTGATCGCCATTCCGCCTTCACTCACGTTTTTGATCCTGGCGTTCAGCGCCACGCCCAGCGCACTGCGAAAACGGATGGGCAAGTCCATTTCATGCCGGAAATATCGGCGGTGTTCACGTTCCATCTTGGGAACGGCAAGGTCCAGGGCGTCGCGCATTCGGGCAGCTTGGATGGGTTTGCTGAGTACGAAATTTGCCCCTAAGTCAATTGCCGTTTCGCGGGTAGTGAAGCCGTTGACCACAGCAAGGATGAGCGTTTGCTTGTTGGAGCGGCTGCGACGCGCATCGGTGAGTGCATTTGCCCCCTGGGGCACGTCGTCACAGTCGATAAGCAGCCCATCCAAATGTCTCCGCGAGATGAGTTCGGCTGCGCTTGCGTAGTCCTGGCGTAAGTAAATCGAGGCGCCTGTCGCGGCAAGGCCGGTTTGTACATGATTTACCAGAACAGGATCGCGGGTGACGAGGAGACACTCCAAATCCATTTTGTAATGATAGCGAAGTTACTTTAGGAGGCCGCTGTGACCGATGTACATGTACCGATGATCTTCACGTACGTTAGGCCGTGGAAATGAAGCTGCGTTCAGTACCGCTTCAAGGCGTATATGACCCATGGCGCTATTCTAGTTTCGTTCACCCATTGGTATGGCTCGTCGCCCTTGGCCAGGGGCCTGAATATCTGAATGACTTCCAGTCCGGCATCTCGATAGACCATCCGATAAGCCTCGTCCGTGCAAAGGATATCCTCAACTGTCGCCTGTCCTGATGGTCTGTAACGATTATGCGCACAACGTCACCGGTGCGAGCGGATGAGTTCTCCGGGAAGTCCCTGGTAGTAAAAGAGGCCCACTCATGTGTGTAAATCTCGGGGGATGAAACCAGATTCACAATGATCCCTTTCGGAGTCAACAAGGTTCGAAGGTCACTGAGGATCTTGACCTTCGTCGCAGCAGGAATGTTGTCGAAGGTGAACGCCGAAAGCACAAGATCGAACGTTCCAATGCCAAATTGGCTCAGATTGTCATTCGGGACGAGGCGGTAGTCGCCGGACGGATCGATGACGCCAGCCATTCGAAGCATGTCTTCCGAGACATCCACGCCAATCACATCGAAACCGAGCTTTTGCAGAAAGCGTGATGACCTGCCGGCGCCGCAGCCGAAATCAAGCGCCTTGGTACCCGCGACATGGCCTGAGATGATGACTGGCAGATCACGGTAGGCGAGATAGTACGTGTTCGTGAATTCGAGTGACGCGTATGCGTTGGCCCGGCTTCGATCCTCGTAGCAGTTGATGAAGCTCATGCTCGCTCATCCTGTGACCAGGCTTTGCCCTTAGTCTAGCTCTTCGTCACGCTGGCGAACATTTCTATCGCCGATAACTCTAACCTATCCTACCCACGGCTTTTCTTGCGAGAACGCTATATAAGAGCCGATAATGCACAAAGACTGACATGAAAGTTGGGTTCGAGAATTTCCGGATTCTTCTTCTTACCACAATTGCCCTGGCCCCGACCCTCGTTGCCCAGCAGGCCAGCCTGATACCGACCTCGCGGCTGATCAAGCCTGAGGAGTTGGTCAAGGTGCTTCAGTCATCCAGTGAGAAGCCGCTTGTGATCCAGGTCGGATCTCATGTGCTGTATTCGCAGGCCCATATTCCCGGTTCGGAGTACATCGGCCCGGCTTCGAGTGCCAGCGGCTTGCAACAACTTCGTAAGCGGGCAGAATCGTTACCGCGCGACAAGTTCATCGTCATCTATTGCGGGTGTTGCCCATGGAGCCATTGTCCCAACGTCAAACCGGCGGACGATGCCCTCCAGGCTATGGGTTTTACAAATGTGAAAGTCCTGTATATTGCCAACAACTTCGGCGCTGACTGGGTGGAAAAAGGCTACCCAGCGGCCAAAAGCGATTAAATCGCGATACCTCAGTGGACCACAAAGAGCTGGTTATCATAGTTCTGGCGCTCGCTGCTCTGCTAGGCAGCTTCTCTCGGCAATCTTCCGTTGCGCAGAGCCCCCCTGCAGATCGCGCGCGGGCGCCCGATTTTTCACTTCCACAGTTGAACGGCAAGACGCTCCGACTCCACGATTATCGAGGAAAAGTAATTCTGTTGGACTTCTGGGCGACGTGGTGTGACTCGTGCCGGGACGAAATCCCCCGTTTCGAGAGCCTTCAGAGCAAATACGGCAAACAGGGTTTACAGATCATCGGTGTGGCGATGGATGACAGTACAGATCCCGTAAAGGATTTCGATCGGCGTTTCAAGATGAACTATCCGGTGGTGCTGGGCAACGCAAAAACCGGCGAGCTTTATGGCGGAGTGCTCGGTCTTCCAGTTGCGTTTCTAATAGACCGCGATGGCCGAATCTACGCGAAGCAGGTTGGCGCAACTGACATCGCGGTTTTTGAAAGAGAGATCATGCGCTTAGTGTCAAAATAGGACCAGAAACTGCTCCAGCTGTTTCGGCCCGGGTTTCTGGCCGCCGGCGGTCGGTCTAATACTCCGAGTAACGATTCTCATTGCGTTGCGGACGTGGCTGATGGGGGTGGCGTCCGATTGAAGAATCGTGGTATCGCCCAAGGGTGCCGTCTCAGGTAGTGTGCAATCGGCGGGGTTTGCGGCGGGTACAGGTTCAGTTTGCCCTCATAGTTCCATTCGAGCTGGAGATCGATGGCAACCCCTGGCTCCGAGATCGCGGCTAGCGCCTGCACGGTGCCCCGCAACACTGCGAGCTGGCCGGCAACATCGCCGGGCAACCCCACCGTCAGTCCAAACGGGCGCTCGATGGCGGCAATTCGCGGCGCGCCCGTGCTTGCGGTCAGCTCCGGCATCATTGACAGCGAGATGGTGCTGAATCCCGCTGCTTCGATCTCGCATTGGACCAGTCCCACGGACCAGCAGCATACAGGTCAAACCGGAACCAGCACGGCGGCATCAACGCATTCTTGTTTCATCCGCTCGACGATGGCCGGCACAGTCTCCTGCAACAGCCGCTCCGGGCGAAGCGTATATCCGGCATACGAGTAGTGCGATGGCGCAGAGTCGCCTACTTCTCTCAACGCCACGAGTTCGGCCAAGCGTTCCAGTGGCATCACGCTGTTGAGGTCCTGCCCGGCGAACTCCGGGTTGATGTGCAAATGACAAATCTGGACCTCGCCAGTCTTCGTGTTGCGGGGGAGCACTCGGTACGACGGGTCCGAAAACCACGGGTCAAGGCGCTCGATCTGAACATCAAATGGGCGATCGCGATTCAGGGCCAGCGCCGCCGAACTAATAAGCGCAATCTTGCATTGGGACAGGGGCTTGGCGAGCGGAGTCCAGGGGGGTGGTGTCGCGGCACGAAGGCTGGACCAGTGCTGCATGATGCGCTTGACGGCGCCGTTTAGAAATCGGTACGAATCGACCATTGAAACCATGGTAGCGCAGCATTATTGGGATGGTATTGCTTTCTTGACAGCGCCGCCGAGGACCCGCGGGTATATCTTGGAATGTTAACGACGCGCTCGAACCCAAGCTAGATAACAACTCGCGCCTGGATCGAGCGCTACCGGTGAAGATCGGATGAAGACAATTGCCCCGGATGCCGGGGACGAACGCTTCCAGAGTGGCGCAGAGAAGTATGCGGCCTACCTCGATACTCGCGAGGGCCGGCTCCGCCTCGACCTGGCTTTTGCCAACCTCCTGGAGTTTCTGCCGAAGGATGGGGAATCACTGCGCGCCCTGGATCTGGGATGTGGGACCGGTGCGACTGCGCTACGGTTGGCGAAGCTCGGCCTTCACGTCACCTTACTGGATGCGTCCCGGCCGATGCTGGATCTCGCCGAGCGGGCCGCGCGGGAAGCGAGAGTTAGCGACAGGATTACACTGAAGCACGGTGATGCCACGGAATTGGAGATCTTATTCGACGCGGGATCGTTCGATGTGATTATTTGCCACAATATTCTGGAATATCTCGAGAAGCCGTGTGCTGTGCTATGCGACGCGGCTCGTGCCTTGCGAAATTCGTCTGGCATACTCTCGATTCTGGTTCGTAATCAGGGAGGTGAGGTATTAAAGGCCGCGATAAAAGACGGCGATTTGGCTGCGTCCGAGCAGAACCTCGCCGCTGAGTCGGCGCGTGAATCTCTGTACGGAGGAAATGTGCGGCTATTCACGGCCAAGAGGCTGCATTCCCTGCTGGCAGAAGCGTCCCTTGCGATATCGGCCGAACGTGGAGTACGCGTAATCTCCGATTACTTGCCGGCACAGATTTCGCGAGAGGGTGAATACGAGCCGATCTTTGAGCTGGAGAAAAAACTGGGCAGACGGCCAGAGTTTGCCGCGGTCGCGCGCTACACGCACTGCCTGGCACACCGTGCATGAACAGCATAGCCCAGTCTTCGTCAGCAACTCAGGCAATCGGTTCTGATGGCGGAATCGCGCTCGGGCTGGGGCTGACAAACGAGTGCAACCTTGCCTGCTCGTTCTGCTATCGCGATCCCACTCGCGCCGATCGTCTTTCGCTCGATCAAGTGAAGGCAGTCATGGAGTCCTTGCCGGTGCGCTCGGTGAACCTTGGCACCGGCGAGAACGGGATGCATCCGGACTTCAAAGCAATTCTGGCTTACCTGCGGGCACAGCCGGTCAAGCTCACCATCACTTCTAACGGCCATAGTGTTGCGGTTCTGCCAGATGATGACTTGCAGGCCTTCCATGACATCGAGTTTTCTCTCGACTACGCAACCGAGGCCGAACAGGATGCACAACGTGGACCGGGCAATTGGGCGCTTATCCACCAGCAGGCAAACCGATGTGTCGGGCTTGGTATTCCGGTGACCATCATCGCAGTCATGATGAAGGCGAACTACCTGCGTTTAGCGGAGGTGGCGCGGGTGGCCAAACAGTTTGGCGCCCCTCTGCGAATCAACGTGTACCAGGCAGTGCGCTCCGACGTTTATGCGCTGAGCTACGAGGAATATTGGGAAGGGTTCAGGCGCCTTTTTGCGGAGACGGACGTGGTCGCTATCGGCGAGCCGCTGGTCCGCGCCATGTCGAGACTTCCGCCGTTGCGATCCGGTTGCGGCGTGAGCACCATACGGGTAACGCCACGTGCCACCACACAGCCTTGCGTCTATTGGCCAGGACCCGGAGAACCCTTCGCGGCATTAATCTCGGCGGGCGTGAACATTCTGGACTCGGCGCCGTTCGAGCATGCACGGATGCTGCCTGGGGCCTGCAATCCCTGCGAGTTCCGCGAATCGTGCCATGGCGGGTGCGCAGGACGGCGGCGCCTGCAAGGCGCACTCGGTGAGCCTGACTTCTATTGTCCGATCGTTCGGGGCGAGCGCAGACGCCTTGACGTCCACATGGCCGCGAATCGCGATCTGCCAAAGCTAAGCAGTTCGTGCACAACCGTAGTGATCGCCCGGTAGTTACTTTGCTTCCACCCACTGATCCGAACCTGTCAGCTTGACCGCTACATTGGTCAGGAAAATGTGCAAGGGTTTGCCGTCGGCGGTGCCGCGGTGTTCGGTGGAGATGAGGAGAGGACCAGCCATCTTGTACCCCGACCATGATGCCTTGACGAGGCTCGGCTTCTTGTCGCCGCCATGCTGGAAAACAAGGTACTCGACTCGATTGTCTTTGCCGAGGTAGAGATTCCAGGTGTCGCCGGGGGTGTAGCCGCCCAGTTCGGCCGCATACTTCACAGACACCAGCTTGGCCGACCCGTTGCCCGCTGGCAGTTTTTTCATGCCTTCGTCGGCAACTGTCGCACTGGTGTCCCAGTACGCGTGGAGCGGAAACAACAACCAATAATTGTCATTGGTGAATCCGGCGTCGGTTTGCTTTTTCACGTCATCTGCCTGAGCGTTGATCTCGGAGCGCATGTAGGCGACCTTGACCGGCTTGCCGTCTTTATCCTTGCCTTCGTACGAAACGTTGCCCGTCTTGGGCTCCCATTCCCAACTGCGAGAAGCTTTGAAGAGTCCCGTGATTTCCCCGTTCCACGTATAGCGGATGGCTTCGATCTGGTTCCACGAATCAATCCCATAGGTCTTGGCAAGTTCCTCGACCACCGGCGAGCGCGCCTGCGCCCACGAAGTTGCAGCAAGCATCGACACAGCGAAAGCGAAAACAGCGATCTTTAACGCACAGCGCGGATTTCTCATAACTTCGCTCCTCGGTGAATTGAACGGATCTTTTTAGGATGATGGCGTACGGCTTTCGGATACAGGAATGCTTCCGGCGCCCTCCTTCTTATTCGGTCAAATGTCGAGTCCCGTGTGAGATTCTATGCAACGCGAGAATTATACCCGCCACCGCTACGGCCCCGTATTCCAGCAGCATGATCCAGGCAGGAACAATCCATGGTTGCCCAAGAGCGCGCAAATGCCAGACGTAGTAAGTGGGGATAATACTCACGGTCCAAACCATGATCGGCAGCGTCGAGCCCAGACGCAGAAATGGCAGCAGCCAGAGCAGATACCACGGATATATAACGGGTGCGCATAAAAGTGATGCCGCCATTGGCCAGGCAAACGCGTCCGAAGATGGCGCCGGCGTTCTTTGCAGCCGGAGTGCTGTAATGAACCCGACGAGCACAGCCAATGCAGCGACAACTTCCGGCGAGGCTATACGCTCCAGCGCGGCAAAAACGGGATCATTAAAACGGAAACTGTGCACGTAAGTGCCGAGCGAGCCGATTGGAATGCGGCCGTGATCGAGAAATGGCACGTACAGAAGTCCGAAGGCAGCTGCCGCGAGCGTAGCGTCGCGGATGCGAACTCGTTTCCAGTAGAGGGGCAATAACACCATGGGCAATAACTTCACAGAAACAGCCAAGGCAAACGCCACAGCTGAGGTCGTGCGCCAGCGGCGATGGAGCGACGCGAAAGACACAATCAGCAGCAAGGCGCCAACAATATCTACGTGACCGCTGCCCGCCACTTCGATGGCAAGCAGCGGGTGCCAGGCATACGTCAGGACCCAGTGCTCTCCCTGGCCGCTTCGGCGCAGAATATCGAGCAAGACGAAGACAATCGCCGCATCGCAAATTATGAAGGCCACCTTCAAGGCGAAGATGGATTCATGGATGGCCGTAACCCCGCGGAAAAAAAGCTCGGCTCCGGCTGGATAAGGACTTGGCAAATCGGGATGATTCAGCGTCCGAGTCTCAGGCGTGTGCAGCCTTGCCAACCTGGGGTCGCTGGGAACTACCAGAGAGGGGTTATACCCCAAGTGTTGGACGCGCGCATCCCATAAATAGCGGTGAATGTCATCGTCCGGGCCCGGCGGCTTTACAAGAAAAAGAGCATGCCACACGCCGGCCAGCACAAGCCCGACGATCATGACGTGGCGCGGCAGTCGGGGGGCTGAGAAGAACTCACGAATGGCGAGAAGGTACGCGATGCCGGCAACTGCCAGCGCGAGAAGAAACCGTGGCGCGCCCGGGTTGACGAACTCATGCGAGCAGAATGCCAGCGCCGCAAACTCGATGGCTGCGAGCGCGTATAACCTGCACGAGGGCGTCAGTTTCACAGCTCCCCGGAGCCCGTCCGCAGTTTCTTTGTCCCATAGCCCCACTGTTGCAGCCAGGCCGCGGTTCGCGGGGCTCTTAATGGACTCAGACGTAATTCCGCCGCGAGCCGCTTCAGGTCGTCATCAACGTCAATGTCATAGAACGTATCTGCAAAACCCACGGACAGATCAAGAATTCGCGCGCGTTTCAGGAGTCGCTCCAGTGCGCTGCTGGTGCCCATTCCGTCGTTTGCGAAGAGCCCAGGGTGAGACGCTCTTGCCCCGACGAGATAGTAGCCCCCATCGTGGGTCGGTCCTACCACCAGATCATGTGCAGCCAGTGTCTCAAACGCTTCTTCGAGAACAGAGCGCGGCAGGTGCGGACTGTCGCTGTTGAAAGCGATCACGCGCTGTTCGCGGCCGCTTGTGAAGTGCGCAAATACCGAGTCAAGGCCCGCAGCCAGACCATCGCCCTCCTGTGCGACAACGCTCGTTTTCCTGCCCGCCAGTTGCGCCAGTTGGTTCACGTCCGAGTCCGGGCACATGATGGCAACTTCGACATCCTCCAATGACCGCGCCAGGCCCAGCGTATCTTCGAGAAGACAGCGATACAACTCTGTGGCATCTTCAGGAGAGAGGCTCGGCGCAAGGCGGGACTTGACTGCGCCCGGCCTGGGGGCTTTGGCCATGATGACGAGCGTGCGATTCATGGTTTGGGCGAAGCCCTGGAAACCACGGGGCTACTCAGAATGGCCCATCGGTTTCAGCCAACGCTCGAACCAGGAGGCGCCACCGAATGGGCTGTGGCTGGCAAAATTTGGGCGCAGGCGCCAAATAGCTACCTTGCATATCCGAGGCCGCTTGCATCCATGGCGGATTGTACTGAACGCGCTGCACAAGCCCGGACCAGCGGCACAAAAGCTGCCCGGTCTCAACTTGCCACGATGGTGTCATCGGCTCGCCTTCCAAGCTTTCCAAGCGTAATTCTAGCACTGGCGCTATCGCCCCCGTTGCCGCCGGAAATAATAGCGCACGATCAAGCTGAGAATGAACCATCCCGCGCCGAGGGTGCCTTTCAGCGTACCGCTGATCTTCGATTTTCCGATGCGCGGGTAGTAGCTGACAGGCACTTCGACAATGCGAAACCCAGTTCGCGCGCCTTTGAGGACCATCTCAACCGCCCAGCCATAGGTAGTCTCTTCGAGCGTGAGCGAGCGCAGTACATCTGCGCGGGCAGCACGAAACGGACCGAGATCGGTGATGTTCACACCGTACAAAAACCGGATCAGCCCAGCCGCGAGGCGGTTGCCAAACGCTTGATGCCAGGGCAGCGCGGCGGGCAAACGGCGCTCGCCGAGGCGGGAACCAAGCGTGATGTCGGCGCGACCTTCGATGATTGGCGCGAGAAGAATCGCCAGTTCGGAGGGCCGGTCGCTGTAGTCGCCATCAAGGAACACGACCACGTCAGGGGAGCTTGCCGCGGCCAGACCGGTCAGACATGCCCGTCCATAGCCACGACGCGGTTCGTGAATGACGCGGGCTCCCATCTTTGCGGCGATGGCAGGAGTGCCATCGTTTGAGTTGCTGTCAACAACAATGACTTCCGTGGTGAGATCACAAGGAAGATCCGCAAGAACGCGCGCAATCGCCTGCGCTTCATTATGAGTGGGGATGATGACGGACACTCGCACGTGAGGCTGTTCCGATTACCACCACAGTGACGATGGCCACCGCTGCGACAGCCACGCATCAACGCCCCATTTTCGCCCAGCGCACCCGATCGCGAGTCCAAGCGATGCAAGCACCGGAACCAGCAGCTCCCAAATCCACGCGGTGCCCCACTCTGAAACCCAGAGGCTGCCGAGATACAGAAACGCCACCAATGCAGCGGGCCGGGTGAGCAGACCGATAACGAGCAGAATGCCGAGAGCGATTTCCGTGATGGCCTGCAAGGGTGCGGCCATCGCGGCGTGGCTCGCCGCCAGGCCCATGAACGTCTTCCACACCGCGGGCGAATGACTATTCTTGATGTAGTAATTGATCAGCCCCGCATATCCACCCGGAGAGTAGAGGCCTTTCCCAAGGTTTTCGAAGAAGACCCAGACGAACATCGCGCCGATCGTCACCCGCACAATTGCCAGACCGTTTGCCGCTTGCGGTTGCCGGTCCGTTGCCGGTAGCTGGTTCCGCACTGAGGTTGCGTTTGTTGGCATGGTGAACCCCGTCAGTGGATGCTACACCAGATTATGGATTTAGTTGTGGTTCACGATGACCGCTCCGCCCTTCATCACAAACTTCGCATGCTCCAGGACTCGAATGTCGTTCAAAGGGTCAGCCGGCACCGCAATGATGTCAGCCAGTTTTCCCGGCTCCAGGGTTCCAATGCGGTCCTGCATTCCGAGCAATTCTGCAGCGTTGCGCGTTGCTGCATGAATGATTTCCATCGGCGTCATGCCGGCTTCGGCATAGGCTTCGTAGACCAGCAAGCTCGCTTGCCCGCGCGTCATCCCGGGCATGGAGTAGTACATGTCTGAACCCGCGGCAATGGGCACACCGAACTTCATCGCCCGCTTCAGGCGCTCTTGTTCTCCCTTGACGAAGGGCGCAAATTCCTTCTCGATTTCAGCGCGTTCGGCCTCCGTTGGCTGACGGGTGCCAAAGCTCATATCCATAAACGTTTTCAGAGTCCCATCGGTCGGCACCAGGAAAATATGTTTCTCGGCCATCATTTTCAGTACCTCGTCCGGGACGACATAGGCGTGCTCTATCGAATCGGCCCCGGCCTCCGCCGCGATCCGCGTGGTCTTGTTGCCGATGGCGTGCGCCGCCACTTTCACGCCTGCGATATGGGCCTCGTCCACGATTGCCTTCATCTCATCAAGGGTCACGTTCGCCGGCGAGCCATTCACGATGACCTTGATACAACGTGCTCCGTCATAAAGGGCCTGACGAACTGCCTGCCGCGCGCTCTCCGGGCCGCGAATGGTCACGTACTCCTCTTCGATCAGGGGTTGAGCTGCGGGGGTCAGTGTTCCGAACTGTCCGCCTTGCGCAGCCAGCGCCCGGGTCGAGGTCACCATCCGCGGCCCAAGCACCCAGCCGCGCTCAATGGCGCGCCGCAACGCGACATCGCCGTTTACCCCGGAATTTCCGACATCGCGTACCGTCGTAATCCCCGCCTCGAGGTCTTCTCTTCCCAATTTTGCCCCAAGTAATGCGCGTTCAGCGGTACTCTGGGTAGCCACTATCCGTAACCAATCTTCCAACTCTTTGGACCCGTCCATTTCCGAGAGCAGATGGGTGTGAGCATCAATCAAGCCGGGAAGTATAGTCGCGTCTCCCAAACTGATGACTCTTGCGTTCGCAGGAATGGCCAGCCCGGAACCGACGGCGGCAATTTTCTCGCCTTCGACCAATACGACGCCATCCTTCACGACGGCATCGCTCTTGCCGTCAATCAGACGGTTGGCGCGTATGGCCACCGTCTGCTTTTTGGGAGCCGCCTCCTGCGCGTTCACAGCAACCCCTGCTGTCGTGATCCAAACAACTAACGCGGCGACACGAAAACGACATCTCATTTTCGCTCCTTGAGACTTACCCTTTCGGGGCAGATCATATGTCGAAAGCACTATAACTTGGACTGCAACGAAATGCGAACGGGCAGTTGAGATTAACAGATTACCCATTGACCAGGTCCAGCGGTCCCGGTGGTTCTGACGTCTCGCGTGGGCTGCTGCTAGAATGTCTGAGCCACGCAGGACAAAGAAGGAATGATTCCATGAAGCTGCGAGTTCTCTCGTCGTTGCTGTTGTTTTTTTCAGCCTGCCATTTGCCTGCCCAGAATGCTTCGAATTCCCAGAAATTTTCCTTGCCGGCCCATAGCTTCCGGTTCACCTACAACTTCACCGTGAACGATATTCCTTCCGGGGCGAAGCGAGTGCGAATCTGGGTTCCCGTGCCGCACACCGACAAGCACCAGACGGTGCGCGTTCTGGCTATCAAGGCCCCGGTCAAGACGCAGATGACGCAGGAGCCTGAGTATGGCAACCGGATGATGTACGCGGAGATCCAGAATCCCGCGACCAAAACAGAGTTCACTCTTGAGTACGAGGTCACGCGCCACGAGTATTCGCGGGGTGATTACGCGCAACTCGAGCGCATGGACCGGAAGCCTGGCATCGTCTCCGCGTCCATGAGCCGTTTGATTGCGCCTGACAGTCTGATTCCTACAGACGGAAAGATCAAGGAACTGGCGGTTCAGGTCACCGGATCCCAGAATGGCGCGATCGCAAAAGCGAAGGCCGCCTATGACTATCTCTTCACCAATATGCGCTACGACAAGACCGGCTCAGGCTGGGGACGCGGAGATGCGGTGTGGGCCTGTGACGCCAAACGCGGCAACTGTACCGACTTCCATTCTCCGTTCATCGGCATGCTGCGGGCTGACGAGATTCCAGCCCGATTCGATATAGGCTTCCCTTTGCCCGAAGACAAAGACAAAGGAGACATCGCCGGTTATCACTGCTGGGCCGAATTCTATGCGCCTAGAACCGGCTGGATTCCCGTGGACATCTCGGAAGCCTGGAAAGCGAAGCAGAAGCAGGATTACTTCTTCGGGAGCATTGACGTAAATCGCGTCCAGTTCTCTACTGGCCGCGACGTCACACTGTCTCCCAAGCAGGATGGCCCGGCGCTAAATTACTTCGTTTATCCCTATGTCGAGGTTGATAGCAAGCCCTACGAAAAGCTCGACAAGCACTTCAGCTTTGAGGAAGTGAGGCCTTGACGGCTGAAAACTCGACCGCCTGCTGAGCCACAACAAGCTTTGGTTATTTCGCGTCAGCAGTAGAGAACGCCAGTAACACCTTGCCCGCCCTGTGTAGCCGGTATTCACGTAAATCATTCCACTCACGATTGCCGGTCCTGCCCCGTTGAGCCAGCCGCCATGCGCTTGAATGCCGTGTGTCGTTTGAATTGCTGAAACGACGGCAGATTTCTCAAACACGTCCGTATCAGGAGTATGGCGAAATGGGTGGAGCTGAAGACCTGCGACCTTATCCTTACAAACACCTGACGCTGCTCGAAAATACTGTCTCCACCCTACAGAGGCGGTGTAACCACCTTAGCGACTCACCAAGCCACTGACCGACTCCGCGCAGCGGTTCAACGTGGTCACATACGATCTTGGTGGCACCCAGGATCGGCATCGCGAGGATCAAACCAATCGGTCCCCAAATCCAGGCCCAGAACAAAAGCGAAAGGCTCACTCCGAGGGGATTGAGCTGCAGGCGCTTCCCGACAAATTTCGGATAGAGCATGTTCATGGTGATGACGTGGATCCCAATGAGCGCAATGATCACCACCAGCACCCCGGTCCGGTCGAGGCTGCCGGCCCCTGCGGCAAGCGGAGGCAATAACGACACGAATACTCCCAGGTACGGGACCAGACCAATAAATCCGCTGAGCGCGCCAAGGAAGTATGAATACTTGATTCCCAGAGACCAGAAAATCAAGGTGCAAAGCAAGGCGTTTAACAAGCCGATGAGAGCGTTGGCAACGATGTACGTGCGAATCATCGTAGAAATCGTGCCGATTGTCCGGTGCGCCAGCAACCGATGTTCCTTGGGAAACAGGCGAACAGTGGCCACATGCGTGTGATCTTTGAGCATGAGCATGAAATAAACCAGAAAGGGCACAAAGCCCACCGCCAGCGTAACCTCCAGAATCGTTTCACCGCTCTTTGAAATCAGTCCCGCAATGCCGGTCACCTGCTCAACTTTGACGGGAACGACTTCTTTTTGGTTCTTTGGAGATTCCACGATGGATCGGGCCTGATCGGCCATTCGGTCTGCACGAGAGCGAATGCTGCCGATCGTGTTCCGGATCCGCGAGGAATAGGCCGGAAGTTGGTCCGTGAACTGCACCACACTGTTGTAGGAATAGAACGCCAGGCCGCCCACCAGGGCAACTGCTGCCAGAACCACGATGACTGCGCCCACCCCTCGTGGAATGCGAAAGCGGATAAGCCATCTCACTATCGGATCAAACACATATGCCAATAAGACTGAGATCAGGCTGGTAACCAAAACAACCTTCAGCAAATAGATGAGCCCGATGACTGCGATCACTGCGACTACGATCTGTGCTATGGAGCCGGCTTTAATAGACGCCTGCAGGATCTCAGCTTCTTGTACCGCTTCTTCGGCGGCGAGAACGGCGGCGACAGATTCAATTGCGGGATTTGGCCGGGATTCGCTCACCTGTCTGCTGAAATCGACTTTTCCGCTTCGATTCTGAAGGGCAATGACCGCGTGATCCATACCGGGCTTCCGTTAGCTCGCCTCGGAACAAACCGCATCTGTGCCGGTGTGGCGGATGAGATTCATTTTTCTCACACCAGAAACCTGCGATCCGTTTCTCACATCCAAGCCAAACTCTAGTGAGGGTGTGATGGCTCATGGCGAAGTATGTGGAAATGACTACAACAAAAGCTTCACCATTGGCGTGAATGGCAAACAGCACGTGTTCGATAGTTTTGAATGTGCGATTCACGCGCGCGCGCCAAGGTGCGCCCGTTGTCATTGCCGAATCTTGGCTGCTGCTCAACCCAGCTGAGGAAAAATGGCGCCTAAGGAACCGGTCTCCTTGCTTTCCCAGCAAATTTCCCGGATTCTGCACTTGCCGCAATTGCGTCACGATAAATCGTCAGAAGAGCCTGGTAGTTCGCCTCCTCACTGAAACGCCTGTTGGCGCCCACTCCCTAGCTCGTGAACGATGCGGGAAGATCATCCGTACAGCAACTCAGAGCTCGGCGACACACCGTCAGGGTCGAACGATTTTAATCCCAATAGCTGAAGTGTCAAGAGAGCGGCGTACGCAGGGTTGTGAAATACATGGCGGCGCCACAAGCGGCCGGGCTCGCTGCAGAACCGGAAGAACCATTCCATGCCCATGTTCTCGATCCACAACGGTGCATGGGGCAGTTCGCCGGAAATAAAGGTAAAGGCTGCCCCTACGGCAAGGGCCGGCATCGGCAACAGATCGCGAAACTCGTAGATAAAAATTTCTTGTCTCGGGCATCCCAAACCAACGAAAAGTATGGCTGCTCCGCTGGCGCGAATCCGATCGGATAACTCAATTTTTTCCCGCGCATCCAGACGGCGGAACTTCGAAGGCTCCATGCCCGCAATCATCAACCTGGGATACTCCTTCAGCAGGTTCTTGCGCATGGCATCGAGCATCGGCTGAGTGGCGCCATAGAAAAACACCGGCAAGCCTTCCTGTTCAGCGCGGGCACATAGCTTGAGGGCCAGCTTTGGACCATAACAGCGGGTAGTAAGCGGAGACCGGTAAAGCAAATTCAAGGCCCAGCGCACCGGCTGGCCATCCGGCAACACAACGTCAAGATGATTCAAACGGTAAAGATGTTCTTTGTCGAGCACGGCCGTCATGATCCCGTGAACCGCCGTCGCCGAAATTGACCTTGGGTGGCGCTCTTTCGCGGCCCGGGTTACATATTCGATGGCGCCTTCGTAGTCAATTTCGTCCACCATGACGCCGAGAACGTTTTTCTTTTCGTTGTGAATCAAGGCCCGATCCCTCCCCCGGTTCGTTCGGAGCCAATCGTCTTATGCGAAGAGAAAGCTCCTGGCTTAGCGGGGATTGATGCCGCTTGGCTGTGGTCGCGCGATTTCTGCTGCTGTCCACGAAGCAAAAGAACTGTAAATGGCCTTAAAGTCTCCATCACAGACAAGCCGCCGGAAGTATGACCTTGAAATTCAACAATGTCAAACAGCGAGATGGTCCGGGGAAAGAACGCAGGGCTTGCCGATGCGGGAAAAATAAATGGTGAGCGCGGAAGGCTGGTCGCCACTCAAGCCTGGTTTTGGCTTGAGTGGGGATTTGCAGAATCGCTCGGGCAACGCCCAGACAACCCGTGGTTCAAACTGCCCCACACAACGAACCGCACGTTGTGTGGGCCACCCGCCCGATTGGATGTTTGCGAGCCGGGTCAAACTCGGCCGTTTGCCGGTCTCCTATCCTTGAGTGTGGCTGATGTTCCAAAAAGCCGCAACCCGGGCCAACCTGGGCAAGGTCGGGACCCACTCACCTCGGCACACCTACCGTTCGTGGCTCGATGCGGCTGGAACTCCGATTGCTGTGCAGCAGAAACTCATGCGGCACGCGGATATTCGCACGACTCTCAAATGTACGGGGACGTGGTCACCAACGAGATGGCGGAGGCGCACTCGAAAGTAGTGCGCATGGCCATGCCGAGGGCGTCGTGATTTGCAGTGATTTGCAGCAGTGTAAGTGCTTTAGAAGCTGGCGGAGAGAGTGGGATTCGAACTCCGCCAAGAATCAAAACCACAGCAATGATGGAAAAATCGTGTTATTCCCTTGTCATTGCAGGTGTTTAGAATCTGGCTGCGACGAAGTCCGACGAAGTTGACGAAGTCCACAGCAGCCAAATTCCGAGCGATTATACGCGAAAAAAGTAACAGAATAGTAACAAGAAAAGGATACGAAGCCCGGACTGTCATCCGAGCTTTTTCTATTTGCGTTTTGGAGGTCGCAAATGATCTAACAAGCATTTCGTGCAATAAAACGCGCCACACCCGCAATCACAGGGAGTAGTAGGGACGCTCTCCCCACAACCAGCGCACCGCCTCTGTTGGTCAGCCATGAGGACAATTCTCTAGCCACTCGCCCCAGCAATGCAAGCCTAATTGAGCCACTACCAAAGGCGGCTTACGCAGTCCTCTTCTGAGCAGCCCTGACCTTCGCCCACCGCGCTCGCTGAGCGGCTGCGATCTTCCTGCGGGCCGTAGGCGACATCGTCTTCTTCTTGGGCATGGTGACAACGTTCTGCTTCTGCTTCCCTGTCCCGCGTACCTTCGCCCAACGCGCCCTCTGGGCAGCCGCGATTCTCGCCCGTCCTGCTGCTGAAATGTTGCGCCCAGTTCCAGTTCGTCTTCCGTATGAGCCTCCATCGAGCGCGGCGAGTGCCGTGTCAAGTTGCTGGACAGTTCGCGCAGCCCGATCCCGTTCCTTCCGCAACTGCCGGACAACTCCCGCCAAGTTCATTGAATTCTCCTCGCCGGGGATTGTATCAACACGCCGCTCGGAAAGCCGATTCTGGGCGATTTGGCTGCCAAGATGAGGTTAGGGTCGGCTGAAGCGTTTCCAGACCTGAGAGAGCCTTTTGTGACCACCTTGGGTGCCCCTCAGCCGTAGGTTGCCCCCGTGGTAGCATCCGAAAATGAGCACTTCTGACCTGAACGCGCTATTTCGCGCTGAGCCTCGTTTCGCGGGACGGACGTTCTTCGGCGGTGTCTTTCGATGGTGGTGATTGTGGAAATTTACCTCGATGAAGCGGGATTTTCGGGGAATTACCTTTCTGATAAGAATTCGCCGATTTTTGTTTTCGCAAGCGTTGCGATGCCAACCGCGAAGGCGGACGAATGCGTCGAGCGCATCATCCGCGATTTTAGAATTCAAGGCGGGGAACTCAAAGGGAAGAACCTCACCAAAACGCCAAAGGGCAAGAAAGCCATCGACAGAATACTCGCTGAGTGCCTTTCCGATTCCAACAGCATTATCTTCGACAAGACCTACGCGCTATGCTGCAAACTCTTCGAGTACATCTTCGAACCAGTGATCGCGGACAAAAGCAGTCTCTTCTATGGCATTGGGTTTCACAAATTCGTAGCGCACTGGCTGTATGTCGAACTTGTCGCGACGGGCAAGAGCCTAGCCAACGACCTGTTGCTCGATTTCGAAAAGATGATGAGGCAGCAAGACATTGCTGGTCTCGAAAAATTGTTCGGCGTGCCTGCTGGAGCAGCCGCCTCGCACCGTATCTCCGAGCAAATCTTTAATTTTGCACTGGCTCACCGCGAAAGCGTGTTGAGGGAACTGGAATCCATCCGCAGCGTGGGAGCAATCGGGAACTGGGTTCTTGATCTGTCCGACACTGCGGTTTCCTCGCTTTTGTGCCATTGGGGCGATAAATTCGATGAGTTGGACGTTTATTGCGACAGATCGAAACCACTCGAAGCGCTCAGAGTGGCATTTGATTGCATGGTAGGTCGCAAGGACAAGACCTACGTCACAATGAATGGACGAACCGAGTTGCTGACCTACAACTTGGTGTGCCCGATTCAGTTTGTGGACTCGTCACGCCATAAGGGCGTTCAGTTGGCGGATGTGATCGCTTCAACTCTGCTTTATGCGCTTCGTCATCGAGAGGAGCCTGAGTGCCTCGACTGGTTGCGGCGTTTCGACGCCGCGCATGCCTTGAATCCCAGTTGTAATTTGCCGGACACCGAGTGTGTTGATTTGCGAACACCCGGGGCCGTGACGAACTACACCGTGTTCATTGAACTGATGGAAAGAACCGTGAAGGGACGCGACCTGCTGGACGGAATTGAGAAGTTCGTCATGGTGACAGCGAAGAATGCACCTGCGTACTGTGCGTGGCGCGACATGCAGGAAAGTGCAGAAACGGAGTGACTGACGCTGGAACTGTCACTTCATAGCACTGGGATTCTGATCTTGTAGCCAGTCATTCTGCTCCCTCGATTGTCGGCGCGACCAGCCAGACATACTCAAGGACTTGTGTTCCGTTGTTCGTGACGTTGTGCCTCGTCGCTGGCGGAATGTAGGCGAGCATCTTTTCTGTGAGCGGCACATCGGGATGTCCCTCGATATTGGCAACGCCACTCCCATGCAGGATTACTAGAGCTTCCTCATTTGCCGAAGTCGAGTGCCAGCCCACGCTCTCACCCGGCTTGAGCTTCACTGAACCGCCCCTCATCCCGCTTGTCTGTGGTGCTCCCTTTAGCAATGGGCAGTCGCCCCCGGCGCAGTCCAACGCAAACGTCATCGGCTCACGCTTCGCCCGTTCCTGTGCTGCGATGACGCCGAACGCAACGGCAACACAGATCACTGCCAATACCAGATTGACCTTCTTCATGGTTCTTCGAGACTAGCGTTTGGCAGCCTAGATTTCAAACGATCCGGCTTCCTGATCGCCAATCGTGGCGGCTCCTCAAACCCCGACGAGTTGGCTTAGGTGCGGCGTATTATTTCGGCATGGCAAAACTCTCAGGCAAAGAGATTCAAAAGTTGGCTCGTTCAATCGTGAACGAGAACCCCGGAGGCATTCGCTACAGCGAACTCGTCGAGAAAATATCCCAGCAGACACCGGAGACTCCGAGGAATACGATTCATGGCTCTGTATGGAACCTCGACACGATATTTCCCAACGAGATCGCCAAACCAAGCCGGGGTCTCTTCACGCCAATCGCGAAGGCTGGGAACGAAACCGCTGAGCTTGGTAGCACTGAGCAGATTGCGCCTAGCGGGGTCAAATTCAAGGAATCGGACTTTTATCAGCCATTCGCCGACTGGTTAAAAAACGATTTAGATGAGGTCACTGAAGTCGCGTCGTTAGGTGGTGCTGGTCTGAAATCGAAATGGGGAACGCCAGACGTGGTGGGCATCTATAAGCCGTTGGCAAGCAACCTCATTAAGTTCCCCATCGAGATCGTTTCAGCAGAGATCAAGATTGACCCGCAGCAACCCGTTGTGGCATTCGGTCAGGCGGTAGCCTATCGGCTTTTTTCCACGAAAACTTACATTGCAATGCCAAGGACTCTCACCGAGGAAGACCAAAGTCGATTGGAGTCACTGTGCATGCTCTTCGGAGTCGGGCTGGTGATATTCGATCTGAACAAGGAAGCTCCGCAGTTCTCGATTCGTGTACGTGCCCAGCGTTTCTCCCCGGACATGTTCTACGTCAACGAATTTGCGGACCGCTTGAAGCACTACGACGCTGCGACATTTGAAGAACTGTTCGGATGAACTTTTCGTTGTCAGCGCAGAATTATGCTTCGTGGAACTCAAAATGACCTCGGACGATTTTCGCCAATCGCTCACCGCGACCGAGCCGCCAGCCGGACTAACGCTCGCCCTCGCCGGATTGTGGTGGGACGCCAAGGGCGATTGGACACGAGCGCACGAATCCGCCCAGCAGGACGAAGGCGTCGAGGGTTCATGGGTTCATGCCTACTTGCATCGCAAGGAAGGCGATGAGGGCAATGCAGCCTATTGGTATAGTCGGGCTGGGAAGCCTGCATGCCGGGAGCCGCTGGATTTGGAGTGGGTCAGCATTGTGAGAGCGTTGCTGGAGTAACCTACGCAGGGTCTTCTTCGAACGCAGCAACGTTTTTCTATACCAAGTCCTACGCATTTCCGCTATTCAGATGAGCCACAAGATCGCGCTTGAGGCGCGGTAGAGTCGAGTAGCGTTGTCGCTCCATAACCTCCACCTCTGCCCGCGTGCACTTCATATCACCGAGATATGACCGGAAAGAGTCGATTGCCACTACCTCGATGTCCCTCCTGAAACCAAACTCTTTTGCTGAGCGTGGTACCGACGAGTTCGTAATCAGCACTGGCTTGAATGTGAATCCAGAGACTTGAAGACTTGCTCGGAAGGCATCGCAGGACGCAATTAACTCCTCAAGGACTTGTTGTTCGACCGCGTTTGCCCACTGGCTGTGCTTGCACTGGATAAGGCGAACTTGGGAGCCAAATTGAGAAATAACGTCGATCCCGCCGTCTCCACATTTCGGGGACAGCCAGACCTTCCTGCCGTACTTGTTTTCAACCAGAGCTACCAATGATTCGAACCTGTCCCACGTTAGACCGATCAGGTCGTCCACGGTCAGCATCTGCTGAGGAGGTACGGACTCTTTTGTCACGCCCATTGAAGTGAGAAGCTCCTGCTGAAGCTCTTCTTCGCTCGGCATCGGAGTCAAGAAGTCGGTTGCTAGTTGCTTCCGCCGTCTGAGTAGCTCATCCAGTTTCTCATCAAATGTTGGGAAGGCGTGTTGGGGGTGCGTCGCTACTGGGTAGTAGACATGGACAGGTTTTGTTTGCCCAATCCGGTACACCCGATCAGTTGCTTGAGATTCCTTTGCCGGGTTCCACCAGCGACCGTAATGGATAACGTGGTTGGCTTCAACAATCGTCAACCCAATGCCAGCGACATCCGGCGACAGAATTAGAACGTTGAAGCCGGGAGACGACCGAAAGGAATCTACAATAGCCCGACGAGACTTGCCGATTCCTTGACGACCGTCCCTGCCTGTGGCTCCGTTCACGATGTGAACTTGAAAGCCAAAAACATGTTCCAGCGTGAGAGCAAGTAGCTGCTGCATATCAATGCTGCGAGTAAAGATCAGAGCCTTTTCCGATTTATCCCTTATCTGTTGCAGGCACGCGATCACGCTCTGCAATTTGGGGCAGGAGCGTATTGCTTCCTCCGCTGTCGTCGGCTCAAAACGGGGAACGAGTGCCGGATGCTGAGAAAGTCTTATAAGGTGATGCAGAATCGAAAAAGGATGGCTCTCGCCAGTGTTGCCAGACCGCCTGTTGAGTAGGTCGATATGCCAGTCAATCTGTGACTTCGACAGGTCGCTGGGAATGTAGTGCTCGGTCTTCGGGGGCAGGTCGAGCACATCCTCTTTATTACGCCTTAGCAATACGGCGTCCGGCAGACCAAGTTTCAGCCTCTCTTTGAGCTTTGGTAGTCCCTTACCATTGTCTGTATCGGATTCGTAATCGCGTCTGAAATCCTTTGCGCTGCCCAGCAACGGGCCGGGCTGAAGGAAATCGAACAGATTCCAAATGTCAAACAGTCTCGTTTCTACGGGGGTTCCGGTGGAAGCGATGCGGAATCGCGAGTTGAGGGCTTTCATGGCGTGAGACACTTTGGTACTAGGAGTCTTGTATTCTTGCGCTTCGTCGGTCACCACTGCCGACCAACGCAGCTTTGCAAACGAGTGCTGATAATTGACGACTGTTTCGTAGTTCGTCAGAACAACTTTGAATTTCCTAAGCTCGTCAAGCCGCAGCGCAGGTTGCCCAATAATGGTCTCTCTGCCTTGAACCTCCTGATTTCTGTATCGCTTAATTGTTGAGCCGTGTAGAACAAGAAGCGGCTCAAAAATAGCCCCTTCACTATCGAAAAACGACTTCATATCGGTCTGCCACGTAGCATTCTCGATGAGAATTATGGGAGCGATGATGAGGATTGGATTCCACGGCGGCAAGTCAGAACCGGACTTGTCGCTGGACAGGTCACCTGCTTCTATCAAGGCAGCGAGGAACAGCAGCACTTGAAGCGTCTTGCCCAGCCCCATATCGTCAGCCAACAGACAGCCACTTCGATTGCGCTCGTAATTTGCTCTGAGCCACTGATACCCGATGGACTGATGCGGCTTCGCCTTCGCTCTGAAAGCAGTCGGAAGCTCAGCCTTAAAACGGGCGTCAACTCCTGTGCCCTCGCCTTGGTATTCGAGTTCAGCCTCGTTCGTGTAAATGAGAACATACTGCCCGGCGTTCTTGGTGTCTGGCGGCTGTGAAGGTTTACTTTGCCTAATCCTTACTAGCTCTTCCAGCGAACTCTCAAGTTCCGACGTCACAACGATTGTTCTGTCGTTGAATTGCACTGTTCCGACGCCTCGACTCCGGGCGTCGGCAACCTCATTCCTGAACTGGGCAATTTGCTGTTGCGACGAAAACTGAACACGTTCAGTGGTGCCGTCCGAATAGGTACACTCTAGACCGTATTCCGGGGGGTGTTGACCAGCGGGCGCAAGACCGTCGAAAATTCCGGCTCGCGAGTCGAGATATGGGCGGACAGTAAATGGAAAATCACCCACCCCAACGACACGCGGGCCGAACGAGAACTCTACCAACCCCGAAACCCCGTCGAATACCGCTGAAGGATCACGCATCACTTCCGATTTCGACCGCCCGCTCAAATGCCTGACCTTCTGAATGCGACGGAGAACCTCTTGCTGTCCGTCATCGAAGATGACTCGAATACGCCCGCCAGCTTCGTCATCCACCGCGTAGACACTTTCAATGTCGTCCTCGGCAAAGAATGCGCGTGTCAGACTCGCCTGTGGCACCCCTTCAATTTTCGGAACAAAAGAGATTCGCCCCCCGGACTCAGGCACGATGTCCACTCCCAGCTTCGATGGCAGCAAAACGCGCTCTGCTCCGAGATACTTGTCGAGCTTTGCTCCAATCGAGCCAGCAAGTCCCTTTATTTCGTGAAAACGAAGCAGAGCGCTATCGGCTTTCGTTGCAGCCGGAGAAGCATTGAAGCTATCGATTGCTTCGATCAAAGTGAATGAGTCTGAATCGAGCCGGAACACCTCGCCCTTTGCCGCTAAGAAGCAACCACGACGTTCGAACGAGACGGGCGAATTTCCACTGTGGAAGCGGTACGTATAGCGAAAATCTGGGGAGCCGAGCCACTGAGTAGACTCTAACTCCAACGTCAAAGGCGACCATTGGCAGAGATTCTCAAAGGCATCGATGCCTTTCGCTTCGAGGTTCACGAACTGAGGGTACGGGATGAGCCACGACGAGTCGGTTTGCGTGGCTCCAATTTCCATGTCCTCAAGCTGGAGGAGGAGGGCGGGGATAACCCGCTCCAATCTCGAAGCATTAGACGGTCGAGCGACCTCGCGACGGGTGATGACTACGCCTGTCGTGTCAGCCCTTACGATCAGGGTCTCCCCTTGGAAGAGAATCCAGTCCATCTAAGTGCCGGGGTGAATGCCGAATTGAGCTAATAGCGTTCTCATCTTGCTCTGCCAAAGCGGTGTATGTGTCATCCGCTCGACGCAGCAGTCTTTCTGCTTTAGCGTGTTCAGAGAGAATCTCGCCTGCGACCAGAAGCTGTCGTTCAGGTCTGGCACATCTCTATGTTGATAAACATATACAGCGTTGCCGACTTGGCTAAACTCAGCAACAATCACCCGCCCGAAGTCGAGCAGAAATGCACTCGTATTGCAGAGATAATCCATTCTCCCAAAGTTACGTTTTCCTCTTGTGACCGTATTTGCCTGCCATCGACTTTCATCCATCGCCGAAAGAAGCGGTCGGGATCGTTTCACCTTTCCCTTATATCGGAGCCAAAAAGGCTTCCTCCCGTGCGGGTCGTTTCCTTTCGTAAGAACGTGGTCAAAGAATAGTTGAATATCTTCGGCAGAGAGCCATTGAATGACAGTGTCTTTGGCAGAATCGCTGATGCCGATCCAGTTTGGACTGTTCGCCGGAAGTCGTGGGTCGAGAAAGCGTGAATCGCTCAGGATGAAGTCTTTCAGCATATCAGGCTGCTGCTGAGAAGATCGGGAGCACGCTATCACCATTTGCTCAACCGAAGTTTTTAGAGAACTAGGCTTCCAGTGTTTACTCGGAAGGACGAAACGAATCGTTGCATTTTGAAATGCGTCGCCGCCGCGTCCGCTCACCGACTGCGCGACACATTGACAGAGAACTTGATCGCCGAATTCCGTATCTGGCTCTAGACCCCATTCTTCAGAAACCTTCTCCCAAGTGGTGTTCCTGTTAAGCACATCCGCCGCAACGCGAACTGGCCCGTCTTTATTAAGAACGAATCCGAGATTCTGCTTCCACTTGTCAATTAAGGCGTTTTTCTTGGGGTAGGTCGTAAGCGCGACAACGAGATTGCCAACAGAAGATGTGTTAACAGTGCTATCCCAGCGACGGTGCACACTGCGAACCAGTCCCTGAAGCGACCTTGCAGTGATTCTTTCCGGCTGCAAAGCTACAGATTGAAACGCGGGTCGAACTGCTATGTCGGTTTCCCAACTCAGGTACCGAACGGCTCTGCTTGGCAACTCGAATGGTCGCGAAGCTCCGACCGCGTTCCATAGCTCGATGTAGTTTGGAGGGCACCTGACGGGTCTAGCCTTTTTCGGCTGTGAAAGTTGTGCGACCGTTGCCTTTAGCCTTCGAATTGTCCGCTCCGAGGCAATCGCGGGAGGTGTCTCGTGATGTAATCCACTGGAAAGCCTTTCCAGTTCTGCGAGAATCTCGAAACACGAACGCGTCACTGACATGTCATTTGCTCGAAGTGATTTGAATCAGTTGTGGTTCAAACGAACGGACTCGTATTTTGAACACAACGCGACGACTCCGAGGTTTGTCTTCCTTATCGTTGGCATCCTTAAGCCAATCCCTGCTACCTCTGCCGTTTGCCGAGAGGAAGTCAAGGAAACACTCTTTTTGGGTTGGCTCACCCCTTCCCAATATGTCGAGGGTCTTCTGGACAACAGAAAGGGCACGTCTCTGACTCAGCGGTAAATTGATCTCATCTGTGCCATCCGTATCTGTGTGTCCTTCCACTACGATCGAGCTTATTTCTTTCTTATACGTGGCATTACATGCAGTTGCCGCGAGGCGCGGAGTGAATTGGAGGAGAAAGTCATTCCCGGCATCTGGGAGTTCGCTGGAGTCTTTGTTGAAGTTGAGCAGCCCTACGGGCACAACTACAAGTAACCCAAGCGGGTCGGCAGGGTCTTTTTCGACGCTTACCCCCTTTTGTGCAAATTCCTGCAAGTCCCGGCTGAGTTTGTCGAGAATTAGGTTCCTCGTGTTTTCAACTTTGGCAGCAGCGTTATGCCAAGTAGCAACGAGGAGCAAAATGAAGATGACCATCAGCGAGGTCATCAAATCTGTAAGAGAACTGGAGAGGCTGTCACCGCCATTTCTGGTTGTGCTAATCGCCATGTCCCGCCTTTCCAGAGGAGCGTGCCGCCATTACGTCGCTCAAATCCTGCAAGTATTCGGACAATTCATCGACGGAGGCTCCGAGACGCTGCGTGGCAGACGCGAAGTGTTCGTCTGACACTTTAGCGAGCGATTCGTAGCCGCGCTTGCAAAGCTCCACGTGCTGCAAAAGATTGCGTTCTAACGTCTGAAGCAGCGCAGAGGCGGATGTTTCGACTTTCGAAAACGTTTGCTGGTACTGTGCCATTGCCTGCGAGATACGAGCGAGTAATTCCTGTTGTTCTTTTCCAGCCAGCGACAGCTTCTCAACCTGCAAGGACGAGAGACCAGCGACACTCTTCAGGGTCTCTTGCACATCTCTTACCGACTTTGCAGCACCGCTCATCGCAGTCGTGCACGTCCCAGCATCGGTCGCAACTTGCTGGAGCTTTGTCAGAATCGAGCTAAATTGTGATGCCGCAGCAGTAAACCTCGTAGCCGAATCATCGAGAGCAGCCCTCAAACGGTCGGCGGTGCTAAGTTGATTCGTGTGCTTCTCGATGAGAGCAGCGAGTTGATCCTTGCTCGTTGCTGTCCAGTCACTGGCATTCTTCAGAACCGAGTTTGCCGCATCAGCACTAGCTTGAGAGGTTTGCACCATCGAAGTCCGAGTCTGCTCGTTTAGTTCCGCGACCTTCGACGACAAATCTGCCATCAGGGCGGTCAATGCTGCGCCCATGTTGTTAACCGAAGAACCTGTTGCTTGCTCAATTTGGACGAGCATGGAGCGAAGAACGTTCGTGAGGTCTTCGACTTGGGTTCGTCCAAGAGCCATTTGTTCCGACGCCGAATTCTTGGCAAAGTTCACTAACTCGGTTAAGGCAGCCTGAGTTGCCTGACTCTGGCTATTCATCTGTTCGAGCACCGACGCCGCCCCCGCCAGTGACTCTGATAGTCGCGAGAACTGGTTCATGGTGTTACCCGATAAAGATGAGGTGAACTGCTCTCCCATCCTGCCGAGCGACTGTGTTAGCGATCCTTCCAGCCGAGATATCATTCCGGCGAGACTCTCCGAGATTGTGTCGCTCTTTGCTGCTTCCGCCGCTCGGAGAAGTTGATTCAACTCCTCAACCGCTCCGACCATCCGTTGCAAGGTCGGCCCCATACTCTCGCTGAACGACTGCTTTAGTCTTCCGGACAAGTCGGCGTTGAAGGCTCTGAATGCAACAGACTGCTCTCCCATGTCTTTCTGAAGCTCCACGAGCACATGGGTTGGCGTCAGAACGGGAATGATTTCGGAAAGCGATTCTCCGAGTGTAGAAACTGCCTTATCTAGCCAATGAAATTCGTGCTTCTCAAAAATAATAAAAATCGTAGAAGCAAGAAGAGCGGCGATGGAAGAAACAAACTTTCCAGAAAGACCTTTGATTAGGTCTTGGATACCCTGCACTTGATTGTTGCTGTCAACTGAAACATGGAGCAGTGCAGCCAGAATTGCTATAAATGTAACTGACAGACCGAAACCAGTGAGAATGCCCGGAATTGCACCGTACCATTCACGGTTGATCCGGAAGTCTGTGACAGTTGTAGACTCTACAAGTTCGGATGCCGGAACTGAAAGCCAATACTCATCTCCTCTCGCACCGCCGCGCCGAATCAAATTACTCTGGAGCTTCATCCAAATTCCGCGAAAACGCGGAGTTTTCTCGAAGTAGCCCCTTATTCTTTCGACTTCAGGAAGAGATAATCCGCTGCCGAGGGTCGGCGCTTTTAAGGAAGACAATAAGCGTGACAGTCGCTTCGAAGATGCTGAGATCAACCGAATTCTCACTGATAGCCACATTATCGCCATGACGGCAAAAACCGTAACGATGGCGACCGCTACCCACGCGAATATCGGAGCGTTGATGCCGATGATTATTTTGGATTCAAGAAAACGATTCATTCGACGCTTCCTAAAGGGAATCTCACCCCGCCATGCGTTCTAAATACTCGTGCAGCGCTTCGCGAAGGATTTCCTGATTCGTTCGTCGTTGGGTTGCCCTTAGCGTGCACAGGCGAACATAAGTCTCATCGTCCACCTTCACGGTTAGCGCCACTGGCTTCGACTTTGGGGGAGCCGTAACTTTGGCGGAAGTTGCCTTGAGTGAGGCAACGCCGTGATTCTTACTTTTGCGTGCCATTTGCATTTACTCCTTCTGGCGGCAGAAGTATAGTCGCATTTGCGTAGAAGCGTAAATGCCACTTAGGTGGTCTCTAACGGGAATAACGTGCTGGGTGTCAGACGGGAAGAGCCATCTCAAGATAGCGACAAAATGCGTTGGCAAGCTCGATCTGGCGCGGCGTCTTGCACTGCACTTGGAACAGTGCCGGGCTGGCGACGATGACCGCGACGCACCGGGCACGCGAGACCGCGACGTTCAGGCGGTTCAGGCTATAAAGGAACTCCATTCCTCGTGGCGCATCCTCCGGCGTCGATGTTGCCATCGAGTACACGACAATGGGAGCTTCCTGCCCTTGGAACTTGTCCACGGTTCCCACCCTTGATCCTGCTGGGAGTCTTTCTATGAGTGCCGCGACCTGCGCGTTATAAGGAGCGACTACGAGGATGTCTTCCAGCGCGATGGGATGCGTTTCTCCCTTCTTATCTGTCCAAGTCGCCCCGCTTTTCAACAATCCTTCTATCGCAACCGCAACTTTGTCTACTTCCTCCGGCGACTCGTTCTGGTTTCCAGAGTGCAGCACGGGGGCAAATCGCAGCCCTGTTCCGCCGAGTGGATCGTCCGTGTTTAGGCGCTGATGTGCGTTTTCGGGACGGGCCACAAGCCTGCCTTCATAAAAAAGCTCCGATGTGAACGCGCAGACATCTGGATGGAGACGGCGTGTCTCGGTCAGGAAAATGCCTTGATCGTCGGCGATTGTCGCACGCCCATTCAGCAGGTGACCGAGCGCGGAGACGTCTGCGCCGGGTGGATGCACACCTTTCTGCGGTTGGTCTAGTTGCTGCGGATCGCCCAGCAGCACGATGCTGGTCGCCGATGGTGAGGCAGCTAGAACGTTCGCGAGGGACATTTGACCCGCCTCGTCCACGAGCAGTACGTCCACGGAGTTTGCCATCTCCTCGCGTGCCCACAGCCATGCCGATCCTGCCGCGACCTTGGCGGAGCCTTTCGTAAGGGCATCCAGCACTTCTTCGTTGCTCTCCGCCTTTATGACCGAAGCGTCATCGCATTCATCGCCTTCGCTTGCTTTCTGGATCATGCGCACGCAAACGCCGGATTGTTTGGCGGCACTGCAAACCTCGCGAAGCAAGGTGCTGATCACCTTATGGCTCGCGGCGGTGACTCCGACCCGTCGCCCCTGACTGACAAGCTCGACTATCATTCGACCCCCGGTGAACGTCTTGCCCGAGCCGGGCGGCCCTTGGATAGGAAGCACCGACGTCTCGGATGCGAGCGAACGAACGAGAGTCTTTGCGCTTGGCGTAAGTTGACCATCCTCCCCGATCAAGGTTCGGTCAAAGTGCCCCAGCGCTCTGGGACGCTGTCGAAGCAGAAGCTCCCGCGCAGGTCTAAACTGACCCTTCCCGGTGATACCGTGTTCTGCGACCCAAGACGCGATCCGAAGGACACTTTCACTCAGGACTTTCGAGTCCACTAGTTCGAATGGGATGAGCGAGGTCGGATGCGAGACCTGAGAAGCCGCACCCCTTTTTAGATCAATCGTGCGATTGTGGTCATCAATAGCGACCACCGACCCTGCGCTGTGCCCAGTCCTCGGATCGCGGACTTCATGTGCCCGGTCCATCGCATGGTCTTGGGGCGGAAAGCTGTACCTGTGAACTATCGAACGCTTGATGTGATCTATTTCTCCGATGTACGCAAGTCCGCCCAACGCTTTTCTGTCCTCTTGGAGTTCCTCATCTGACAGTTGGCAAAGCCGAAAGTATTCCCACCACGATGATTTCTCTTCGCGACGATGCCATTCGAGCATCTGCGCGAGAAGCCCGCACGCCCTGTGTTCGTCTGTCCACTGGGCTTCGTCTGCCGGGAGCCGGGCTAGTAGGCGAGCCATGACTGCCCGCATCTCTTGCAGCCGGGCGCTCAGCTTTTCGCTCGGCTCACCGGACTGGATCGTCGGTCGAGGCAAGGCACTACGCCTCTTCGCTTCCAGTTCCTTGCGCCGATCTTCTAGCCAGTCACGCAGACGCAGCGCTGAAATGCAGTCGTCCCGGTTGTAACCCTCAACGGTCTTAAGAAGATCACCGATTTCCTCTTGACCGTTCCCAAGTGCCATCGCCGCCTCGAAGGATTGGAGTGCGACATTCGCATCGCGGAGCGGTACGACACGGTCAAAGCCGTAGAGCGGCTCCAGCCGCTTGATGGAATAGCTCTCCACCGATGCCCGGATGCCCTGCCGGACGGCACGGTAGAGATCGACAAAGACGCCAGCCCTCAGCAGTTCGTCCACCTCATCGACGCACGTCGCGTGCCTTCCAACGAGGCGCTTGATGGCGGTCGGCTCGTATGGGGCGTAGTGGTAGATGTGCATCTCCGGGTTCCGACGCAAACGCTCCATGACTTTGGCTATGAACGTCTCGAACGCCTTCCGCTCTTCCGAACGTGTCAGCGCCCAGAGCGATTCGTAGATCGGTTCGCTGCCTGATTTCTCAGGAAGCGTCACCATTCCGATGAGGTACTCCAAACCTTCGTCGAACACGTAGGGATTCGCTTCGAGGTCAAGGAACAAGTCCGCAGGCGACGGCAGGGGCAAAACGGCAAGTCCCTTGCCTTCTTCCGTGTCTTCGATCAACTCGTAGACGAGACGTCCCTCTTCGCGACCTTGCACCTGAAGGCGTGCCTGCTCATGGATTCGCAGCAGGGCGGCGTCGCCGATGCGCTCGATCTTGGGGTTTGGGGGAATAACGAGCTTCGCGAGTGCGGCTACGGTAGTCACGTCGTGCACAGCGAGCGCCTTCCGCTGGTTCCGAGAGATTCCCGCGACAAGCGATGGATGGTCGTCAGCCCTGCGGCGGTCGTCGCAGAGAGGGAACCACGAGCACACCTCGCAGTGCTCCGTTGGTTCGGGGTAGGTGTTGGTGTCGAGGTTCCACGATCGTTCGAACTCGTTTCTGATCTTCCGAAAATACGCGACGTAACGCTGAACCTGAAAGTGCTCTGGACTGGCGGCACCACCCAGCACTACGTGCATCCATTGCGGCTCTGTGCCTTGAATCCGCGCCAGTAAGTCCGAATAGAAGCAAAGCTGAACCAGCGCGGTTGCCTTCGTCGAGCGGGCGAGCTTGGTCTCCACTACCTCGTATGACCAAGGCCCTAGGGCGCTGGGCATGTCTACCCGGATAAGGAAGTCAGACCTACCTCCCGACAGCCCGTCCAGAAATGTGGCTTGATAGACGGCATCGACGCCTTCGCGCAGCGCCCGCGCTGTCTCAGCGGCAGCGTCCTCCCACTGACCGTTGACGTCGATCTGAGCAATGACGAGTCCGTCTTTCCCAGCCAGCCCACGCAGGTACCGCTGCTCATGCTCAAGTCCCAGCTTTCGCAGCAAATCAAGTGTTATGTCCTTGAAGAAGGGTTGGGTGATCTCTTTCCTTGACTCGGCACGATCGAGCGTCGCCGTGTGTGGGCAAGCAAGGAAGCTCGCTATGTCAGTCGCGGAGAACATATTCCAGTGGGCAGCCATCATAGTTCATACCGCGACTGTATTGCTGTGATTGCGACACAAATCAGCGCTCGCCCGACTTTTGGTGGGAAGCAAAACGCAACTGGAGCTTGTTCATCATTGCGAGACATTCCTAAAGCAGTTTCCCGCTATTTCGGCAGTACGGGGATCGCCACAGTGTTGACGAGGGTTCCACCAGCCTAGATTGCTGTTCTGCGACACCAAGAAATTTCCGCGATTCGCGAACAGGAGAAGGCTACGTGCGGTTACAAGAACAAACGCGCTATGCTGTTGCTCGAATGAACGCGAAGAAGTTGTCCGACGCAATCAAGGCAGGGAAAGTGGACGACATTCTCACGGAGCTATTCTCCGGGGCACCTGTCGCGTTCAACGATGCACCCGCCGAATACCCAAGGTTCCAGAATCAGATCGCGACTGCTCTGAAATGCAACGCCGCAGATGTAGTTGTTGTGGGCAGCGGTCGATTTGGGTTCAGCCTCGCGCCCCACAAGTTTGGACGACCGTTTCGCGACCGCTCCGACATTGATGTTGTAATCGTTGCTGCAAATTTCTTTGATACGGCGTGGCTAGAACTCATCCGATATGATTTCAAATCGCTCAGCTTTGACGCGGGTGTCGCGCAATCGTTACGTGAGCATCGCAGCAACCATGTATTCTGGGGATACATTGAACCCTACAATTTGAAGACGGCGCTTTCGACCTACAAGAAGACTTGGTTCCCGCTGTTCGCCGCCATTGGGTTCTTCCGCGCAACGGCGGGTAGAACCGTAAAGGCACGTGTGTATCGTACTTGGGAACACGCGAAGAATTACCACCGATACGGTATCCGGCTGCTGGCAGCCAAAAAGACGGGGGAAGAATGATGGACTTCGACGTGACATCATACGCAGTCAGTTGGTTCAAAGACCGCTACAACGAGGAAACCCTGACCATCAAACCGCCGTATCAACGCCGCCCTGTTTGGGGGTTACGGCAGAAGGTCAAGCTCGTCGAGTCTATCCTTCTTCACTTGCCGATACCGGAGCTATTTATTGATGAGACAACGGATGATGAAGGCAAGACGAGCTTCGCTATCATTGATGGTCAGCAACGCACTCGCGCTGTCTTGCAGTTTATGGGGTTGGATCGCGATCCTCTGGAGGAGGACTACAACGACTTTGCTCTCGATACGCTAGACAGCGATTCTCCGTTCAAGGACAAAACATTTAAGGAGCTTAGCAGTTCCGAGCGCAAGGCATTCTTCAGCTACAAATTCAGCATCCGCACACTTTACAATCCGAGCGACCTTGAAGTCCGAGATACTTTCAAGCGGATCAATCAATACCTGACTAAGCTGAATGATCAGGAGCTTCGGAACGCTACGTATTCAGGTCCGTTTGTGGCTTTGGTTGAACGACTTGCGAATAACAAATTCTGGACGGCGCAGGGATTCTTCCGCACATCACACGTGCGGAGAATGAAAGACCTCCAGTACGTCAGTGAACTGCTCATCGGTGTGATTTCGGGGCCGCAGGGCGGTTCAACCAAGGTAATTGATGAGTATTACAGCAATTTCGAAGACTACAAGGATGAGATTCCGAACGAAGAGGATGTCGATGATCAATACGAGGAGGCGCTAGGGACGATTGAAGCGGTTTTTCCAGACTTGAAGAAGGCGGGTCGATTTAAGAATCTTGCAGACTTCTATTCTTTGTTCGTCGCCATAGCGGCAATGCAGCGCGATGAGATGGAGTTCCCAGATACTGGAAAGGCATTGAACGAATTTCGAGAGGCGCTGCTGAAGTTCTCGAAGGAAGTGGACGACCGATTGAGTAATCCGAAAGCCCACGTCAGTGACGCTGCCATCAAGTACGCTCGCAACATCGAGAAGGGAGTTAACGACAAAAGCCGAAGATCGGCTCGCCATAAAGCACTGATGGAGGTGTTGGAGGGCCACGGAGTTTCCTCTTGATTTGAGGGGCGGTAGAGTTCATCCTGTTCTGGCATGGCGATTCCCGGCAGTGCTCCGGATTTCTATACTCCTGAGAATCCTGACCCGCGCTGCTTCAATTCGAAGGCGGTCATCCCTCTTGGGCTAACACCTGAACACATCTGCAAAGCGATGAAGGAATTCACAGATTTCCTCGGATTCCTTGATCTCCAGCTATTCACGAAGCAGATGCCAAGATTCGAAGACTTCCTGATGCCTGCGAACTTCAGCAGCATGGTCGGGGAGTTCATGGGTGCAAACATTCCGAAGTATTGCACGGGAGTTGTGAAGAACCGCTACCACAACGGTCACCCCGACCTACTTCCAGCGGGGAAATATCCCGCCAATTCGGCGCAACATGCTGGTGCAGATGGGATCGAGATCAAGGCATCGCGATACGGAAAAGCATGGCAGGGTCACAATGCGGAAGACGTATGGCTGATGGTATTCGTCTTCCAGAGTGGGCGACCTACCGACGCAGCGAAGGGAATTCAGCCAGTCAAGTTTCGCTTCCTCTCGGTTCTCGGTGCAATGCTGACGAAAGCCGATTGGCAGTTTGCGGGGCGCAGTGAGACGAGCCGCCGCACGATCACCGCCAGCGTCCTCCCCTGCGGCTATAACAAGATGGCTGCGAATTGGATTTATCGTGCGCCGGGATTAAGCAGAGAAGCCGAAGCGAATCTGATCGCGCTCGACGCGAACGAGTGACAATGGTTTGATGACTCTCGCTGCGAGGTCAAAGTAATTCGAGTGCTTCTCCACACCGATACACGTTGCTTTGATTGCTTCCGCCGCCGCAACCGTCGAGCCGGAACCCATAAACGGATCGCACACAATGCCTTCACCTAGTGGCAGCACAGCGCGAACAAGCTCTCTGAGCAACGCCTGTGGCTTGAGGCTCGGATGATTTGCAATGTCGCGCTCCGCTCTCGGAGTCCTGCCACTCTCCCAGATGTCACTGAAGGGAACATCCTCAGGCAGACGCCGTAAGCCGCCCGTTTGGAACGCCCGGAGACATTCGCTAACTTTCATGCCGGAAGGTATAGGCTTCCGCAGTATGCCCCAAGGTTCGTAGCCGCCGCGAGGGAGAGAGCACACATGAGGGAACTCTTCTTCCGCGTTCTTCGGTCTATCGCCACCGCGCAAGGTCTGAACAATTCTGATGAACTGTCCACGGAACTCCAAACCGCCCTCGACGAGCGCACTGTACACAAGCTGGCAAAGAAATGAGTTCGTCGCGATAAAGATGTGACCGCCCGGTCTTAGCGCGTGAACTGCCGCTTTAGCCCATTCAACGAAAAACATCCGTAATTGTTCTCGTTCCTTTGTATTCAATGCCGTGAAGCGAGGGAGCGGCTGACGTGTTGAGCCGTCAAAGGAAGGAGGAATCCGCCATATGCCGCCATTGCCATTGGCCCGCTTTTCTAGTTGGTCAAACTCATATTCCTTTACGCCATAGGGTGGGTCTGTGACGATGCCGTGAAGGGTATTCTCCGGAATACGGCTCAGCCATTCGAGGCAGTCGGCATGAATGATGACGGACTCGCCAATTTCCTTGTGCTGATAGTCCAAGACCAGAGGTCGGAGAAGGTTGTTGGAAATTTCCATGTGAATCTGATTACCTACCGTTATACCCTGTTTGACCCAGCGGGATAAACCACGAATTTTTCTTGACAGAATACAATCAGCAAATGAAGGCGCGTCAGGTAGCCTATCATCGTTGCGCAGCGGTCGTCTTGCTCCGCAGCCACTCAAAAACAGCCCACGTCGCCGCGAGGTCTTCCTCGTTGTACTTGAGGATTTCGCCCATCCGACGGTTGCGCTCGTCTTCGTCCTCGGTCTCTGTTGCAAGGATAAACTGCGCCATCGCCCAGCTTCCGCCGTACTCGTCCTGCGTGCGCTTGAACCCGACATGTTCTTCCACGACCTTCAGGCTATAACTGGGGAGTGGAAGGGCAATCGCGCTCTTGGTGATTGGCAGGAGGTCAAGAAGGTTTGCAGACACGCGAGCGGCGGTGCCATCTGGGTCTCCATAGCGCTCCACGTACTGCTCGATGTGGACTCGCTCATAGTGATGCCAGTGAACAAATGGAATGTCGCCGTAGTCGTCTAAGAGCTTCTTCGCGGCGGTGAGGAATGCGTCCCATCCTTCCCTGTCGCCATTCGCTCCGAATCCAGCCGTTACGCCGACAAACTTACCTTGGCGTTTGCCGTATGCCTGCATGCCCCAGAGGTAAATCTTTTCAAGTTCGTCGAGGTACGGGGGCATGCCTTCGAGATCGAACATTACGTAGTTGTCGTGTACTGGGATGTCGGCGGGGCTGAGAATGCGCTCCTTCCCGCTGCACAATACCTCGGCGTACATCAAAATCTTCCCGGCTTTCTTGCCGACTCTTTGGAGACCATTCCCCCAAGGGCGCTTGAACTCGCTCAGCCGTTTCTCGTCGAAGCTCGTGAGTAGCTGCTCGGCAGATGTGATCCCGACCTTGTTCAAGGCGCGGGCGAGATGTTGGTCAACGTCCATCACTAGAGAGACGTCTCGTCGCGCTTCGGCTTGCTCCCAGCAACGGTCGTAGTAGCCGCACCCGCCGCTGCATTTAGTCCAGCCCAACGGTTCGTAAGGTTCCGCTCCGAGGCGTTTCACTTCCAAGATGTGGTCAAGCTCGGCGAGTGCAGCGGTTCCCCCGTCGTATTGCACTTCGATTATGTCTCCGCCGCCAGCATGCACTTGCAGCCGTTTCGCAGGCGTGCCGACCAGTTGCTCGAATAGCCAGCCATATAGTTGAAGTTGCAACGCGATCTCGACATGGTGGTTCTGGTCAACCTTGCGGGAGAGTTTCGAATCGCGGACAAGGTAGCCATCGCCATCCCAGATGAGGAAGTCTGGACGTCCAATCACGGTAACTGAGGCACCATCGAGAGTCGCCTCGGAGGCAAGCTCGCCCTGATAAATGACTGGCACGCGATTTCGGATTGCATCCAGTGTCTTCTGAACTCGTGCATCTGACGGAACGGCGTTGATGTCTTCATACCGACCTAGCGTCGCCAGATGTTCCTGCTCGTGTCGCTCACCTAACTGGCGAAGAATTTCTTCAAACACATCCGCCTCCGCTTCGGGTACGCGCTGTTCGCGCAGGTAGATGCGGAGAGCGCACAAGGTGGGTCGATAAAGACTGATGATGTCAGACGCGCTGAGCCGCATAGGAGTCCCCCATTATGGCGTGTTCTTGCAGGAATTAGAACTTAGCACAAGGAACTGAACACAAATGTGAGCTAAATCACCAACCTCACAGCGACGCCTCCTCGTTTATTAGGGTTCGTTTCAAGCCCGCCTTTACGACGCGCAAATACAATTCTTTCGCGTCATCAAACAAACCCTGCTGCATGTAGATTTCCGCCAGCAGTTCGAGGTTCTGCGGCGTCGGCTGGGTCTCGACCAGCTTGATCATCAATGCTGCCGCCCGGACGGTTTTGCCTTGAGCTAGGTAATATCGAGCAAGTTCCTCCATCAACCCCTCCCGAATAAAGTGCGCTTGAGTAGTCGGCACAGGTATAGCAGCGCGAACGGGCTGAACAGGCAAAGCCATGCCCCGGTGAACCACCCTCGGTCGTCCCACTCGTATCGCACACTGTAGTTGGTCGCGAACATGAACATCGCGCCAGCCGACACGAGGAACGCGAAGCCCATTGAAGCGAATGCCTTGAAATGGAACAGCAACCCGCGCTCTCCCCGTTTGTGCGCGGGGATCATGACAACCAGCAAATACCAGAATGCGGCGACGAACGGAGCCAGCATTCCGAAAGCCCACTTGAACAGCCAAATATCGTCGGGCGATGCGTACTTAAGTGCGAGAATTGGAACCGCCACGAAGATAACGGGCGCGAACAGCAGAAAAAGGAACCACAGCAGCGCGTGCCAGAGCATTCTGAACGGTGTCGCCAAGAAATGAACGTCCGCCGCCATCTGGTTCAGGTTTGCTTCCGTGCGAATGTCCATCTTGCCTCCTGTAAAGCGCGGGCAAAATCTCCTAAGCGCTCACCGTGCTGCTGTTGTCGAGATCGTGAGACGAAGCCGGAGCGATCTTTGTGTTGGCAGCGCTGTCGCAGAGATCACGAAGCCTCTCCCGGTACCTGACGACCATCGCCGACACGGATTGAATCGCTTTTGCCGCCTTGCCCAGTTCTTTCTCAACTCGGTCGATCTCAGGTAGCGTCCTGCGAAGCTCATTGGCAAGAACAGCGTTCTTCTCCAGCAAGTCGAAGCCTTGCTCTCGCATGCGCTCAAAGATCGGCTTGAGTAGGTCGAAGTCGCGAGCAATCCACTGCCGGGTAGTTCGAAGCAGCCAGACCCCGTCCTTGCGGCTCCACCGACATTCGCGATCAACCTGACGTAACTGGCTCTCATCACGAGCAACCAGTGCCGCAATGCTGATCGAGCGTTCCCGTGCATCGCGCACCAGCTTGTCAATGTCGCTCTCCGCGATTGTCGATTTGTCCTTGTTGTCGATCAGGAGTTTAGGTTCAGCAGGCTCGCCATTGGGTGCCCTGTAGCAAAGGATGAAGTCGCCGTTGCGCGGCAGCTTGTCGCTGATCCAGACCCCAGCCCAACTGCGAGCCTCCTCCGCAAACTCCATCTCCTCGCGCTTGCCTACATGGGCAACCTTCGATAGCTCCGACGCCAGCACTTGGTTTCTCTCCCGTAGCTGTGCGAGTTCCCGCAGTGAATCCTCGACCCTGCGGCTAAGGCTTTCTTTTTCGGACAGGGCAAGGCGTAGTTCATCCTTGAACTGCCCTTTTATATCGGCGGTGCGCTTAGCGAGTTCCGATTCGAAGCGAGACCACGCCGCTTGATGCTCGCGGTCGTGCTTGCTCTGAAGCAGACGGAACGCCTCCTCGGCACTGAGTTGTGCGACTCTAGCAAAATCCTTCACGCCAAGTCGGTCGAGAATCTCAGCCCGGCTGAGTTCGCCTGCGCCACAGCACAGCGGGCATTCAATTTTCTCTAACGATGGAGATCGCATAAGACTCCTCGTGGTGCCACGGTCGGGAAGAGAGTTGAGACTATCGGGGGAGTTGATCGTCCGGTGCCCAGCGTGCCTCGCAGGTCATTCGCTAGTGCCGAAAGGCGACTGCCCGATGAGGGTCTCGGTCGTCACCTTCCCGGTGCTGCGGTCGCGAACCGTGATGGTGGTGATATTGCGAAGCTCATGCACAGTGACCGACTTGTCCTTGGAGAAGGACTGGTCGATTCTGCCGATCTGTTTGCCGCTGTTGTCGAAGGTTTTCATTGTTTCCTCCTATGTTGAAATCCGGGTAGCAATTCACCTCAGCGTGCGCATGAGCCGTGGTTCGACTGAACAACTCACCACAGATGAGACATTCGCGCAGTCCACTACTACGGACGACGAAGACCTTGCCGATCTGGTCGGTGCCGCTGCGGTTCGTCATCTTGCCGCCCTAAGGTGACGATTGCATAAGTGCGTCACCAGCGTGCCTCGGCTGAACCCGGCTGGGTAAAGCCAGCAGGATCAACAACGCTGGGCGGCGGCAGCACGACGCCCTCGTCACCAGCCCGTGATCTATTAACCAGCTTGCAAACGAGACTGCGGGAGATGCCCCACTTTTTAGCCACGGCAGTCAAGGTCATTCCGCTGAGTCGGTCGCGGACAATGGCAGCACGATCCAAGTTCATTGGTGCGCGTCCGATTCGCACCCCGTCGAGCTTCGCCCTCCGCATGCCCGCTAATACACGTTCGCGGATCAAGTCTGACTCCAGTTCGGCGATCGAGCCGATGAGAGTCAGGAAAAGTCGTCCCATTGGTCCGCTAGTATCCACGTTCTCTCGCCGGGAGACGAAAACGATGCCGAGATTGTCGAACTCGTCCATGACTTGGAGGAAGTGCTTGACGCTTCTCGCGACTCGGTCGAACGCAGCAACGAGCACCACAGAGAACTTCTTCTGCCGTGCATCAGCTATGAGGGCATCCAGCCCCGGACGTCTTGCTCTTTTCCCTGAGACTCCGCTGTCTCGATACTCCTGCACCACATCCAAGCCACGCTGCGCGGCAAGCTCGCGCAGATCGTAAAGCTGTGACTCGACGTGCTGGTCGGCGGTGCTGACCCGGACGTAGATGGCTGCTTTTGAGCGACCCGATTGCATTATGTCCATAGGACATATTATCTCAAGCTCCTGCTCCAAATTGCAACAGTTGTATGTCCTTTGGACAGAATACGATGTATAATGGTGCATGGCGTGGAGGGTGATGCGGGTCGCCGAATGCGACGTTTGCGGGCACCGATGGATACCGGAGACCCCGAACCCGCCGAATTGCCCCTCGAAGAAGTGCCGCTCAACGCTATGGAACAAGGGCGGGGTAGACGGCAGGACGCGGGAGGCACGGATCAAGGCAGGGAGAAGCCGCAGGACAACTCCGAGCAGGAGCCGATGATGCACCGAATCGAGTGTCTTACGGTCGGAACGAGGCTATACACCAAATCAGTCCGCTCCAGCCAATGCCCCCTGTGGCGCGGGAAACCGAATTGCATCGCCCACGGAGGTCTGAGCCTTCACGAGCACAGGCATAAGCCAGAATCGCGAACCATTCCACGCAGTGACGCTATCTGGCAAGCACTCAAGTTGAGAGCCAATGAACGGATAAAGCAACATCAACTCTGGCGCTTTTGCCAGTGATTCTCCTAACCGGACGAGTTCGGCATAGACGGTAAGCTGTCGAATGTCGGCTGCGCTAATCATCTGGTTAGCCAAAGGGGCAAGGTCATCAGAGGATTCACTCTGACCTTCCAACTCACTGAAACGGAGCGCGTGAGAATGTCCCTTTGCCAAATGCTTATATTTGGCGTCACCAATCCAGTAGGTCGAGGAGTCGCGCCATGAGTAATCCGCCACTTGGCGAATACCTCCGGGCTGGATGCGGAGCAAATCACCCACTGCCTTCTGCTCTTCCACTGAAACACCAACAAAATGGGATTCTAAAACAGCGTGAACATATCTCTCGAACAAGCGATTCATATCTAAGAGGAATACGAACGTCTTGGCGCTTCCCGCGCCCAGATCGTGACCGATCCCGGCTAATAACCTCCGTGCGAGATCGAACGCTGTCCTGAAACGATCTATCGACCTATCGAACCGCAGGTTCGCGACGTCCCGCAGAGCAGTAACCGCTGAAACATCCTCCACGTCAGCTAGCAAGACCTCGCAACTCAAAAGTAGGCGTGCCGCCTCCGGGTAATTCACGCGCCGACTTAGGAAGCGACAGGCGCACTTTAATAATCGGTTGATGGCGATATTAGGGGTGAATTCATCCCAAGTGCAGTGCACCCGATCAAAACGGTTCCAGTTGAGGGTCACTTGTTGGACGAATCCGATGCGTCCTCGCACCGTCTTTAGATCGTCTTCGAACGCTAAATAGGTGTGGGGAACTCCGCGTTCAAGTTCAGGCAGAAGGTTCTTCCCAAGCAAAAAGGCGAACAAATCAAAGAACGAGGTTGGTGCCTCTTCAAGGTGTGCAGTTTGCGCCTCAGCTAAATCTCGATAATCTGCCACTTCCAGAATCCATAACAGATTGCGCATCACTGAATCGATCTTCGCAGA